>ERZ808044.17-NODE-17-length-238733-cov-9.813409_pt1 | contig 238733 bp, 216 predicted proteins | sample MGYA00380195_ERZ808044 | MGnify/ENA primary metagenome ERZ808044 (study PRJEB31490, sample SAMN06133423) | mouse gut metagenome | isolation source: Z7_2 | host: mice | place: China: Chengdu | collected 2015-05 ...
AATATCCTTCGATTGTTATCGATGTTGATCATATAATTTCATTGTGATGTTTCACAACTACTAAGTTGTTAACATTGATTATAATATTAGTAAAGCTATTGTAATAAAATGCAGAATCTCCTATACTTTGCACACTGGCTGGTATTGTGATATCTGTTAAAGCAAGGCACCTCGAAACAGCATATTCTCCTATGAATTCCACACTGTCTGGTATAATTAATTCTCCTGCTTTTCCACCTGGGCATCGTATCAAAGTTCTCTTGTTTTTATCATATAATATCCCATTTTCTGATGTATAAGTTGGATTTTTTTCTGACACATTTATTGCTGTTAAACCGTAACAATGCCCAAAAGTATTTTTTCCAATCCTTTCCACACTGTCTGGCATCGTTATACTGTTTAAAACATCACAGCCCATAAAAGCTGTCTCTCCTAAACATTCCACACTGCCTGGTATAATTAATTCTCCTGTTTTTCCACCTGGACATTGTATCAAAGTTCTCTTGTTTTTATCATATAATATCCCATTTTCTGATGTATAGTTTACATTTTCTTTTGAGACATTTATTGCTGTTAAGCTGTTACAAAAATAAAAAGCGTCATCTCCAATACTCGTCACATTGGTTGGGATTGTAATACTGGCCAAGTTACTACAATTGCCAAAAGCATATTCTCCAATACTTGTCATACTATCGGGGATTGTAATACTGGTCAAACCACTACAGCCATAAAAAGCGTTATCTCCAATACTCGTCACTCCATCCGGTATCGTCACATCTTCACCATCTCCAGTGTACTTGGTCAACACCCCATTTTCAATCACAAACCCATTCTCATCCGCCTCAGCACTTTTTACCTCTTCCTCTGCCGTTACCGCTTCTTCCTCATCCCCCTGTCTCCCAGTCTCCTCAATCATCACTACCTGCTGCGTCTGAACATCTCCTTGTACTTCCGCTCCCATAACTCCCGCCGGGCTGATACTGCCAACCAACAACGCCGTTGTCAGAACCCCTGCCAGCAATTTTTTTCTTCTCATAAACATTTCCTCACTTTCTTCCGTAAAATAAAAATTCCTATAAACAAATTATCACTCATTCTTGCGGCGTTTTCAATCAATCTAGATAAATTATACCTTCCTGTCTCATGCTTCCTATCTACCAAAAAAAGACCGCATAGCATTTCTGCCACACAGTCTTTTCCTTAAATCTCAATCTTCAGTTTTCACCTGATATAGAAGACCTATAGAAAACGCAAAAAACATTGCGTTTCCTATATAAATTAACTTGCCAGGTTTACCCCTGAACTGCCGCAAAACCGACAAGCTTTTTTCCATCAACTACTCGTCCCAGTTATGATAAACTTCCTGCACGTCGTCATCCTCATCCAACAAATCAAGGATACGGTTAATGTTCGTCAAATCCTCTTCCGCAGTCAGCTCCACATAGTTCTGGGGTATCATCGTCACTTCCGCCTGTGCCATGGCAACCTTCTGTTCCTCTAAGGCACTTCTGACTGCCTCAAAATCCTCCGGTGTTGTCAATACCTCAAAGCTGTCCTCTTCCTCGGAGAAATCCTCCGCGCCTGCATCAAGGGCAATCATCATCAAATCGTCTGCCTCCATCTCGCAGTCCTCCTTGGCGATGATAATCTGACCTTTCTCGTCAAACATATAAGACACGCAGCCCTGGGTGCCGATGCTTCCGTGACCTTTGGTGAACGCGTTTCTCACATTTGCAGCGGTACGGTTTTTGTTATCGGTTAAGCATTTTACAATGATAGCGGTTCCACTGGGGCCGTAGCCTTCGTATGTACAATACTCGTAATTGACATTGCCACCTTCTCCGGCTGCCTTTTTAATACCACGTTCAATGGTGTCGTTAGGCATGTTGTTGGATTTTGCCTTTGCAATTACCTGTGCCAGCTTAAAGTTATTTGCCGGGTCCGGTCCGCCCTCTTTAACTGCCACCGCAATCTCCCTGCCGATGATGGTAAAGATTTTTCCCTTGGCGGCATCGTTTTTCTCTTTCTTATGTTTAATATTGGCGAATTTTGAATGTCCTGACATAACCTTTTCCTCTTTTCCAAATTTATTATTCTCTGTTCAAAAATACGATTTATTTTATCATTTTTTCCTTATTCCTGCAAGTCCTCACTTAGGCAGGAATGCAAAATTTCCGTAACCCTGCAGGTTATGAAAGCTACAGGCAATTAGCTGCTTTCGTAAAATGGGTGAAGCTCTTGCAAAACTTTACAGGCTATGAAAGCTACAGGCAATTAGCTACTTTCTTCCTGCGGGCTGTCGCTTTCCTCTGCGCTGTTTTCCTCCGGAAGCTTTGTCACCTTTACGGTGCGTATCATTTTATTTTCCACGGAAAGGATTTCAAAAAGATATCCGTACGCCGTAGTGGAAAACACCTCGTCCTCGCTTGGAATTTTATCAATCAGGGATATGAGGAAACCGTTTAAGGTCTCAAAATCATCTTCCTTCACATCCTCTTCCTCGATGCCTAAGGCCTCTAACACATCCTCAAACTCTGCCATGCCGTCCATGCGGAAGCTTTCGTCCGGCAGTCTCACAATCATCTGCTGTTCTTCATCATGCTCGTCCTCGATATTGCCCACGATTTCCTCTAAAATATCTTCCATGGTAACAATACCGGAAGTCTGCCCGTATTCGTCCACTACGATGGTCATGTGGCTTTTGGCATTCTGCATCATGGCAAACAGCACGTTGATATTTCTGGTTTCAGGGATAAAATCCACTTCGCTGATAAGCCCGTCAATCTCCCGAATGGGCTTTTCTAGCAGCTCCGTCCGCTGGCACATACATAAGGCTTCCCGGATATGCAGTACACCAATCACGTTATCTATGGTTTCCTCATAAACCGGAAAACGGGAATAATTGTTTTCCATCAATACCGGAAGAATTTCCGAAAATTTTAAGGAACAGTCAAGTGCCACTAAATTTTTCCGGTGGGTCATAATGTCCTTTGCCTCTTTGTCTCCAAATTCAAAAATATTATGTATCATCTCCGCTTCACTGGCAAGGAGTACGCCCTGTTCATGCACTTCCTTCACCATGGAGATAATCTCTTCCTCCGTCACGTCATCCGTATCACTCAGCGGATCTACGCCGAAAATTCTTGACAGCAGGTTGGCAATGGCATTCGTCAGAAAAATGACGGGATAGAAAACCAATTCCACTGTGCGGACAATCCGCACTAACTGCAGCGCCCAGCTTTCCGGTTTCCGGGCTGCCACCTTTTCCGGCGTATAAATGCCGAAAATTAGCACCAGAAGAATAAGTGCTGCAAAAATCAGAATATCCGCCAGTATGGAAATTCCCGCTCCCACCTCCCCTTTCAGGAAACATGCTTTCCAGAGAGGCACCTGATAAAAGCCCAGTATCATGTGGGCCGTTAAGATAAGCAGCTGGCACACATGCCGGTAACGGTCCGTTTTGTCTGTATATTTTAATAACAGGGCAGCTCTGGTATCGCCATCCTTCGCCAGCTTTTCCACTGACGTTTCGTTTAAATTTTCCATTGCCGCAATAAAACCAAAAATAATAAAATCCAGCAAAATTAACGCTGCAAATACCAGAATGCCCATAGTGGGACTGACGCCGTCGTCCATAAATAATTACTCTCCTTTTTCCTTTGTTAGGTTGAAGCTGTTTGCTATAAAACATCTGGAATCATACCATTTTCCGCCATATTCGTCAAGTTTTCCTATGTATATAATTCCAGACTGATTTCCAGTGCCTTATCAATTTTCACCAAAATCTGATTGTCTAAGTGACATACTTTATCTTTCAGCCGCTTCTTATCAATGGTGCGAAGCTGCTCTAACAGAACTACCGAATCCTTTACCAAATCGTATTTTCTGCTGTCCAGCTCCACATGGGTCGGCAGCTTTGCTTTATTCATCTGGGATGTGATTGCCGCACAGATTACCGTAGGGCTGTGACGGTTTCCCACATCATTCTGTATAATCAGAACAGGCCGTACTCCTCCCTGTTCCGAACCAATCACCGGCCTTAAGTCGGCATAAAAAATATCACCGCGTCGAATTACCATATACTTTCCACTCCATATTATTTCTATTTCAGATAGATTTTCCATCTAGGGATAGTATTGCCAATTTTACCGGGTGTATTCCATTTTACTCGGAAAAATGATCTTTCGTACCAATGATTTTTCCCTTGTGCACGAAAACCCGCGGAATCCGCTTACCTAAGTCACAGACAAACTCATAATTGAAACGCCCGGAAAGCGCCCCCACCTCCTCCATGGTGATGGTCTCCTCACCGTCACTGCCGATAAGGATTACCTCGTCTCCGTTTTTTACATCGGGAATGTCCGTTACGTCCACCATAAACTGGTCCATGCAGACCCTTCCCCGGATAGGTGCTCGTTTTCCGTGAATCAGCACGTCTCCTTTATTGGAAAGGGAACGGGCGTAACCGTCGGCGTAACCCACCGGAATGGTGGCTATTTTCCGTTTCTCTGTGGTGACATATGTACCGCCATAGCTGATGGCGCGGTCTGCTTCTAATTCCTTCACATAGGCAACGTGGGTGATTAAGGAGAGTGCCGGCTTGATGTCAATTTTTGCCCGATCCACTTCCTCCGAAGGCCACAGGCCGTAAAGCGTGATTCCCGCCCGCACCAAATCCATATTTGCCTCCGGCACCTCCACAATGCCGGCACTGTTGGAACAGTGATGGATGGGAATGGTAACCCCTTTTTCCTCTAACAGGGCAATCATATTCTCAAACAGTTCAATCTGACGGTAAGTTGGCTTCTTATCCGTCTCATCCGCCTTTGCAAAATGCGTAAAAATCCCCTCCACCATAATATGCGGCAGTCTCGCTAAATGTACCATTTCTTCTGCCGCTTCTTCCGTCACCTGATAACCGATACGGCCCATGCCTGTGTCGATGGCAAAATGGATTTTACAGTCCATGCCGATTTTTTCCGCCGCCGCAGAAAGCTCTTCCGCCATTTCTCTGGTAAATACGGTAGGCCGGATTTCCGCCCGAATCATATCCTCGTACTGGTCAGGAAACGCATAGCCTAAAATGAGAATGGGCTTTTTGATGCCGTGGTTGCGTAAAATCAGCCCTTCTTCCACGGTTGCCACCGCATAGCCGTAAAGATAATCCAGAGAATCAATAGTTTCCGCAATCTCTACTGCTCCGTGGCCATAGCCGTCCGCCTTTATTACCGCCATAATTTTGGTATCTTCGGAAATATTGTTCCGCATTGCCTCCATATTGTACAACACGGCATCTAAATCAATTTCTGCATATACTCTGCTGTATCTGTTCATTTTGCCTGTTCCTTTCTGTCCTGCACATCCTCTGTTTCCCTTGTTACCAGGCAGATTCCCTCGGTCAAATCAGATGCCATCATACTCCGGCAGCCTGTTTTTTCCCTAATTGCATCCCCTGCTTTTCCATGAAGGAATACACCGAGAGGTGCCGCCGCCTCCGGGGACATTCCCTGCGCCAGCAGGGAACCGATAATACCACTTAACACGTCACCGCTGCCCGCCGTTGCCATGCCGTGGTTTCCGGAAAGATTAAGATAGGTCTGCCCATCCGGGACTGCCGTAACGGTATGTTCATCCTTCAATACACATATTACATTATATTGCCCTGCGAAGGCTTCTGCAACTTCTATTAAGTGTGTTTGTATCTCAGAAATGTGTTTCCCTGTCAACCGGCTCATCTCTCCTAAATGGGGTGTGAGAATCAGCCTTGCCTGGCTATGTAGCAGCAAGCTGCTGTCCTTTGCCGCCAAATTCAGGGCATCCGCATCTAAAAGCACCGGCACTTCCGCTTGCGCAAGCACTGCTTTTAACAGCTGCTCCGCGGCCTCCGATGTACCGATGCCGGGGCCTAACACCACGGCGTCCGCCCACTGCAGCGCCGCTGTCAGTTGTGTTTCCTCCGGTTTTTCTTTCGGGTAGGTAGTTAGCACAGCCTCCGGCAACACCGACTGAATAATCGTTCTGTTTTCCTCCGGCGTCATAATGCGCACCAATCCACAGCCCGCCCTATAGGCGGCTCCTCCGCAGAGGCAGGCGGCCCCCGCCATATTGACGCTGCCGGCAATCACCAGAAGTTTACCGTAGGTTCCCTTATTAGAATGGCTCTTCCGTTCCGGCAGCCGGGCAAGGTCTGCGTCCTCTAACGCCGCCGTCTTCGGCTTTGCGCCGAACCAGCTTTCTTCGGGAATCCCGATATCTGTCACAATCACTTTTCCGGAGTATTCGTTTCCGGGAAAAAGATACATGCCCAGCTTACCGTAGGCGAAGGTAATGGTAACATCTGCCCGGAAAGCTGTGCCAAGCACCGCCCCATTGTCCGCCGATACACCGGAGGCGATATCCACCGCATATTTTTCCCCGGAAAGACCGTTCATTTTCGTCAGCAGAGTTTCATATTCCCCCTCAATATTCCTCGATAAGCCCACGCCAAACACCGCATCGATGACGGCGGTATACGTATTTTTCTTTGGCAGCTCCGTCAAAAGCTCATAGCGGTGCGCCTTTAAAATCTGCTGCTGGCAGCGATTCTGCTCTGAGGCTTTGGCCCGGTTTCCCACCAGCACGGCATCCACCTCATGACCTGCCTGTTTTAACAATCTTGCAATGGCGAGCCCATCCCCGCCGTTATTTCCGGTTCCGCAGACCACCAGTACTCTGGATAAATCCCCAGACAGCTTTTTCATCTCCTCCACAAAGGAAAGGGCTGCCCGCTCCATCAGCACCATGCCCGGCATATGAAGCTGCTCTATGGTGTTGGCGTCATAAGTTTTCATTTCACGGCTGTTTACAAGATATTTCATATTTTTCTCCATGCGCACACGCCTTTTGTGCATCTCAAGTTTGGGCGTGTGCGCACAAACTTGGGGTTGAAAAAATTCCGATATATGATTTTTTCAACCTTCCTCCATGGGAACGCCAAAAAGAGAGGCATCCATTTATTCCGGCCCCTCTTCGTCCTCTTTTTCATACTCGTATTCGATATCAAACAAATCCAGAATTTCCATTCCAAAAATGTCGTGCATAAATCCGTAAATCTCCCTGTTGTTGATTTCACGATTTTGTTTTTTGATGATGTTTTCCTTTAATTGTACCCGGATGTCCGCAATCCAGGCGGCAATCTCTTCTGCCTCCCGCTCGTTGGTCCTCATTTTCTCATAGCAGTACTCCATGGACAAAATCATTAATTCCTGATTTGTCTCAGAGATAAGGCGGGGCAACTCTAACAGCCTGTCCTCGCAGGCTTCCATTTTTTCGTTGACTTCTTCCACAAGACGGCTGTTTTCCTCTAATTTTCTCGTCATAAGAGTATCGTTATTTTCCTCGTTTGCGCCGTCCATATTTTTACGGATACTGTCTAACAGGCTGCTTTTTAAATGTTTCAAATCCTTTAATTCCTGATTCACCCTGCCCTGTTCCGCCAAAAGGCCTCCTAAATTTTTCTGTGTTTCCTTAATCCGGTCTGTTTTTCCGTGAATGGCAAACAAACGATGCCACTTGGGGTCTAAAATCAGAACCGGCACCTTACGTTCCTTTAACGCCTGCCGGAATTCGTCCTCTTTCATAGACAACACTCCCTTAGCTGCCGCTTTCTCTTGCCTTCTTGTTCCTTGCTACATTGTAGGATAACTGCATGAGACTGTCGGACAGATGTACATTCTCCACCACCACATCCTTGTCTAACAGCTCCAGATCCACATGGGCGAAATTCCAAATTGCGTGTATTCCGGCGTCCACCAGACGGTTTGCAATGGCATCCGCCTTTGCCTTGGGCATGGTAAGGGCTGCAATGTCCACCTGATTCTCGGCGCAGAACTGCTCTAACTCCTCTAACATGTGAATTTTGATGCCCCGGACGGTGACACCGTCTAACGCCGGATTAACGTCAAAGAGCCCGATAATCATAAAGCCTAATTTTTCAAATTTTACATAGTTTGCCAGTGCCTGACCGAGATTTCCCGCTCCTATCACGATAATATTATGCTTTTCATTTAAGCCTAAAATCTTTCCGATTTCCTCGTACAGATATTTTACATTATAGCCGTAGCCCTGCTGACCGAAGCCGCCGAAATTATTCAAATCCTGCCGTATCTGGGACGCCGTTACATTCATCCGTTTACTCAAATCATTTGACGAAATACGCTCTACTCCGTCATCTATCAATTCCCCCAAATAACGATAGTAACGCGGCATTCTCCGTATTACAGCCTGGGATATTTCTTTTTCTTCCACTTAAGATGCCCACCTTCCTGCACTTTTTAATCAATATTATAGTGATTGAAAATCCATCTGTCAATGTGTGAAAATTTTAACTATCTAACTCCATGGACAATTCTTCCCACTGTTCGTAACATTTTTCCAACTCTGACCTGCACGCCGATTGCTTTGCGGAAAGCTCGTTCAGTTTTGCGGAATTAACCGCATTTTCCGGCAGCGCAAACTGTTCATCAATCTCTGCAATCTGCGCCTCTAACCGTTCAATTTGTTCCTCTGTCCGTTTCAGGCTGTTTTCGATTTTCCGAATCCTTGCCTGCTCCGCCTTCTGGCTCTGCCAGTCCACCTTTGCGGCAGGGGCGGCTTCCCCGGTTTCCCCTGTCACTTCTTTCGTCTGCTCCGCCACATAAATTTTCGTGAAATCATCTTTTTTCTCTAAATAATAATCGTAATTGCCGATGTAATTGACCACTGTCTCCCCGGTCAAATCCAGAATCCTTGTGGCAGTCCGGTTGATAAAATAACGGTCATGAGACACGAAAAATACGGTTCCGGTGTACTGGTTCAAAGCGGATTCTAAGATTTCCTTGGAGGTAATATCCAGATGGTTGGTGGGCTCGTCCAAAATCAGAAAGTTAGCGTCGGAGAGCATTAATTTTGCCAGAGAGACGCGCCCTCTCTCCCCACCACTTAAATCCCCAATCCGTTTAAAGACGTCATCATCCGTAAACAAAAACGCTGCCAAGACATTCCTCACCTTCGTCTGGCTTAAGGTAGGATAGGCATCGGCAATTTCCTCAAAAATCGTCTTTTCCATATGGAGCAGCTGGTGCTCCTGGTCGTAATACCCGATATGGACATTGGCTCCTAAGGTAACGCTTCCGCTGTCCGCCTCCACCAGGTTATTGATAATCTTTAAAATTGTGGTTTTCCCTGTGCCGTTATTTCCGATTAAGGCTACCCGTTCTCCCCGTTTTATCTCAAAGGAGATATCAGAAAACAGCTTCACCGGAGGATAGGCTTTCGCTAAGTGCTCCACCGAAAGCACGTCATTGCCGCTGGTGACATTGGGCTCCAACACGATTTTAATATCCGTATTTTCCTCCGTGGGCTTCTCTAACCGCTCTATCTTATCTAACATCTTTTCACGACTCTCGGCACGTTTGATGGATTTCTCCCGGTTGAAGGATTTCAGCTTTGCAATCACTTCCTCCTGATGCTTGATTTCCCGCTGCTGATTATAGTACTGCTTTAACAAATCCTCCCGCACCTTTGCTTTCTTCCTTGCAAAAGCAGTATAATTTCCCTGATAAACATAGGATTTATGCTGAAAAATCTCAATGACCTTAGTGACCACCCGGTCTAAAAAATAACGGTCATGGGCCACAATGACAACGGCGCCCTTGTAGTTTAGCAGAAAAGTCTCCAGCCAGCGGATAGATTCCATATCCAGATGGTTGGTGGGCTCATCTAACAGCAGCACGTCCGGTTTGGTCACCAGAAGTTTGCCTAAGGACACACGGGTTTTCTGACCGCCGGAGAGCTCGCTCATCCGTTTTGAAAACTCTTCCTCCGGAAAGCCCAGTCCCTTTAAAATACCAATCACCTCGCTGCGGTAGGAATAGCCCTCCAACAGTTCAAATTCATGGTTTAATTTGTGATAATCCTCTAAAAGCCCCTCTAACTCTGCCCCCGTAAGGTGGTTCATCTTCTCTTCCATTCCCCGGAGTTTTTCTTCCATCTGTAAAATGTCTTTTCTGGAATTTAGCACCTCTTCATAGATGGTAGCCCGTCCGGAAACGTCCTGATACTGCGCTAAGTAGCCGATGGTTTTATCCTTCGATAACACCACCTCGCCCGTATCGGCAGTTTCTTCCCTCATAATTATTTTAAGCAGCGTAGACTTGCCGGCACCATTGATGCCGACAATCGCTGCTTTTTCATTTGCTTCAATATGAAAATTGACGTCCTTTAATATTTCATCCGTCCCGAAGGATTTCGAGATATTCTGACATGATAAAATCATATTTCTTCCTCTAATGTTGCTCTGATTGCTTTGATAAAATCTTCGCTGTTTAATACCACTGGATTTGGATTTGTGGTAATTAGCGCAAGGTCTTTTGTCATTTTACCATCTTCAATGGTCTTGATACAAGCCTTTTCTAATTTTTCTGCAAAGGCGGTCAGCTCGCTGTTGCCGTCAAGCTCGCCTCTCTTCTTTAATGCCCCGGTCCATGCAAAAATAGTTGCCACGGAGTTGGTGGAGGTTTCCTCACCCTTTAAGTGTTTGTAATAGTGGCGCTGTACGGTGCCGTGAGCTGCCTCATATTCGTAGTAGCCGTCCGGTGATACCAGAACGGAGGTCATCATGGCAAGGGAGCCAAAGGCGCTGGATACCATATCACTCATAACGTCACCGTCATAGTTTTTGCAGGCCCAGATGTAGCCGCCCTCGGATTTCATCACACGTGCCACTGCATCATCAATCAGGGTATAGAAATACTCAATGCCTGCGGCATCAAATTTTTCTTTGTACTCTGCGTCAAAGATTTCCTGGAAAATATCCTTGAAGGTATGGTCATATTTCTTGGAAATGGTGTCCTTGGTAGCAAACCATAAATCCTGCTTTGTGTCTAAGGCATAGTTAAAGCAGCTCTTTGCAAAGCTCTCGATGGAATTGCAGAGGTTGTGCTGTCCCTGAATTACGCCTGCCCCTGTGAAATTATGAATCAGCTCTCTGGTCTCGGTACCATCCTCGGCGGTGTAAACCAGCTCGCATTTTCCTGCGCCCGGAATTTTCATTTCCGTTGCTTTATAGACATCACCATAGGCATGACGTGCAATGGTGATAGGTTTCTTCCAGTTTTTCACGCAGGGCTCAATGCCTTTTACAATAATCGGCGCACGGAATACGGTTCCGTCTAACATGGCACGTATGGTTCCGTTGGGGCTTTTCCACATCTCTTTTAAATTGTACTCTGTCATACGTGCCGCATTAGGGGTAATGGTAGCGCATTTTACCGCCACGCCGTATTTTCTGGTAGCATTGGCAGAATCAACCGTCACCTGGTCGTTGGTCTCATTGCGGTGCTCTAAACCAAGGTCATAGTACTCCGTATTTAACTCAATAAACGGTGTCAACAGCTCGTCTTTAATCATCTGCCAGAGGATACGGGTCATCTCGTCCCCGTCCATCTCTACTAAAGGGGTTGTCATTTTAATTTTTTCCATAATTGTCCTGCCTTTCTCTTTTTACTGCCAATTTTACTGTTTATTATTCACCAAAAACATGATCCCAGCCATGGCTGTCAATGTTATGGATGGTGTTCATAATGTGTTCGTTCGCCAGCTTTTCCGCCAAATCCGCATCGTGGAGCTTTAACGCCTCCACAATCTTGCGGTGCTCGCTGACGGAGTTTACCGCCCGTTTATTTTCCGCTAAGGTAACCTTTCTCACCCGCTGTAAATAATGGTGGAAATCCACTAAAATATGGCGCATTTCCCGGCTGCCCGAAGAATTATACAATATCTCGTGAAAGCGGTTGTCTAACTCCAGTACCTGCTCCGAATTGCCCTTTTCCACATGGAAATCCGACAGGTAAATGTTCTCTTCCAGCTCGTCTAACTGCTCCTTGGTGATGTTCTCCGCCGCCCATTTAGCGCAGAGTCCCTCTAACCGGGAGCGTATCTCATAAATATCCCGGATATCCTTCTGGGATATCCCAACCACATAAGCGCCCTTATTGGGAATGATGGTTACCAGCCCTTCTAATTCTAACTGGCGCAGCGCCTCCCTGACGGGAGTCCGGCTGACGCCAAGTTCTTCGCCGATGGTCTTTTCCTTTAACTCTTCCTCCGGTTCGTATTTCCCGGAAAGGATATTTTCCCGGATGGTGCGGAACACCCGGGAACTTAGTGAATAATTATCTTCTCCCATGTCTGCCACCTCATGCCTGCAACGAAATGCCAAGCTTTTTACAGCATTGGTTGATTTCTTCCACCAGCTCTTTGTCGGTAAGCACTGTCACACGTCCGTCCTCGTACTGTTGATCCACCCACTCTTTTACCATTTTTACCAGCTCGGAGTTTTTGTCCACGCTGTTCTCCTTCGGCAGATGGTAATAGCTATTCATCCAGTGAGCGATGCCTGCCAGACCGGAGGTGTTAGAAACAGATACTAAAGGCGGTCTTTTTAAGAATTTATCGGTATCAAAAATGTTGTAGATTTCTTCGTTTTTCAAAAGTCCGTCCGCATGGATGCCTGCCCTTGTGACATTGAAATTGCTGCCGACGAAAGGCGTCCGTTCCGGCTGCACATAGCCTAACTCCTTCTCGAAGTACTCCGACAGCTCCGTAATAACCGTTGTGTCCATGCCGTCTAAAGTTCCCTTTAACTGGGCGTACTCAAATACCATTGCCTCTAAAGGCGTATTTCCGGTTCTCTCCCCGATGCCGAACAGGGAACAGTTGACACCGCTGGCACCGTAGAGCCATGCCGTGGTGGAGTTGTTGACCGCCTTGTAAAAATCGTTGTGGCCATGCCACTCAATCAGCTCTGATGGCACTCCGGCATGGGTGGTAAGTCCGTAGATAATTCCCGGCACACTCCGCGGTATCACGGCACCCGGGAAGTTGACGCCGTAGCCCATGGTATCGCAGGCACGGATTTTGATTGGTATTTTATATTCCTCCATCAGCTTCATCAGCTCCACACAGAAAGGAATCACAAATCCGTAAATATCAGACCGGGTGATGTCCTCTAAATGGCAGCGGGGGCTGATACCTGTCTCTAAGCACTCACGGATTACACTTAAGTAAAGGTTCATGACCTCCCTTCTGGTCATCTTCATCTTATAGAAGATATGGTAATCCGAGCAGCTCACCAGAATGCCCGTCTCCCGCAGTCCGATTTCCTTTACTAACTGGAAATCCTGTTTGCTGGCGCGAATCCAGCTGGTGACCTCCGGAAACTGATAACCCCTCTCTAAGCATTTGTAAACGGCGTCCCTGTCCTTTTTGCTGTATAAGAAAAATTCACTCTGGCGGATTAAGCCCTTCGACCCGCCTAACTTGTGAAGATAGTCATAGATAGTCACAATCTGCTCCGTGGTGTAAGGTGCTCTTGACTGCTGCCCGTCACGGAAGGTGGTATCTGTAATCCAGATATGCTCCGGCATATTGTGAGGCACAATTCTGTCGTTGAACGCAATCTTTGGTATTTCCTCGTAGGGAAAGAGATTATGGAACACATTGGGCTGTTCCACGTCCGCCAGTTGGTAAAAGTGTTCCTCTAACTGCAACAGGTTTGTTTTTTTATTCATTACAACTTCTCTTAAATCTTCCTTCATAACAACATCTCCTTTGCCTGATACCATTGATGTGTACCTATGCGGCATCATTTTTATCATTAAAAATTATACTGCATATTTTTGCACGTATAATTGTATACAATTATACTGTTATGTTAAACTATACACGATTCTGTTCTTTTGTCAATGAATAAAATTTTATATTTTGTATAACCTGCATTTATAATGTTGTCAGGAAACCATCTGTTTCCGTTTTTTCCCGTTTATGCTACCACTTATGCACCGCAACATTTACCACCACTTCTTTTTCCCGATTCATGATAACACATTTATTGTCAAATGCGGCGATTGCCTCTTCCGTTGCCTTAGCGATAGCTTTTCTCGCCACGGCATCCGGCTCGGCAAGGGGTTCTCCCTCTTTCGGAAGGGCACAGACCACCCTCAGGATATATGCTCTGTCCACATTTTCAATGATGGCAGCAACGCGGTGTCTCCCCACGCATCGCTGGTATGCTGCCAGAATCACTTCTAAAATAAACCGGATTTCATTCATCTGTTCCGGAAGTATCTCTTCCTCAAACTCTTTTTTAATTTGAAAATAATTGCCCTCCTCCGGTTGATGATAGGCTAATTTTAATCTTTTCTCCACAGTTTCAAACTGCCCGTCAGAATCAATCATAGCCTTAATGTAATTCTTTATCATCCAGTCATACCAGCTTTTTAACTTCACCTCCAGATCGGGCTCAAACCCGGCAGCCTCAATATTGGTATGCAGAATTTTTTTCAACACCTTTTCCACACGCTGGTAGGAATAAAACTTTTCCCTCCAGGACAGCACCAGCCGTTTCAAATCCCGTTCCGTGGCAAAGAACCCCGTATTGGAATTTTCCTCCTCTGTACGGATCTTTTTACACCTCTCTTTATAGGAAATACTGTCATTGATAGGTTCTAACAAATCATCCGCCACCCGGCAGGGCTTAATAATTACCTTGAAGGTCTTACACTGGTTCATACATGCTATCGTTTCTTCAATGCAGTCAGAACCGGTCATTGCCACCCGGATAGTTTCCGGTGATATCATCTCTACCATAGAAAAAATCTCTGCTCCCGTCATTACGGATAATTCTAAAGAGCTGATAAAAACATCCACATTTCTGTTTTCCACCAGCTCAATCCCCCGCTCCGGCAAAGCGGTAAGCTCATATTCGAAATTCTTATCCACAGATTCTAGAATTGCCCGGATTCGCTCTGCATTCACTTCTTCCGGCTCTACAATTACCACAAAATACATTTTGTTCCTCCCTCCATCTGAAGCTTCTTTCCTATTTATCATATCAAATTCCGTTTCGTATCACAATCTTTTTCAAAATTTCTGTAACACATATTTCTAAGGCACATATGATACAGTGTAAACAAAAAAACTTGGAGGTTTCAAACATGAGTGATTTAGCTGCAACAAACTGTGGTGGTGGATGTTCTTGTAACGATGGAGGATGCGGCGGCTGCGGTTCCATTCTCTGGATTATCCTGTTATTGTGCTGCTGTGGCGGAAACAATGGTTTCGGCTGTGGCAACAACAATGGATGCGGCGGTTGTGGAAATGATTGTCTCTGGATTATCATTTTATTATTCTGCTGCGGAGGAAATGGTTTCGGCTGTGGAAATAACAACGGATGTGGCTGCTTCTAAGAGCTGCTTTTCCCAAAAGGGGTATCGCATTAGCGATACCCCTTTTTCAGAAACGTTTCTCTTTGTTTCTCTCTTCTCCCTCCTTCTTCTGCTCCTGCAAAATCTTTTCATAAATCCTGCACTCCTTCGGAATTCTTTTTCTTCTCACACATTCCTCATCTATCTCATAAACACTGTTATCTTCAATGACAAGCATTTCCTGTCCTCCTGTAATATCTTCTATTTATCTTATGTCCCCTCTGTCATAAAGAACCTTTTCCACTCATAAACTGAAAGAAAAAAGGCTGATTGAATGGAAGAAAACACTTTAACTCCCTTTGACAATATGACTCAGACCAGACAGCTTCAAATGTTAAAAACAGTAATTCCTTACATGAAAGGGGGGCAAAAAAAGCAATTTGCCATATTAATAAAGTATATGGAGCTGCAAAATACCATTCAGGTATTTTCTCAGGAGGATAAGGTGATGTCGATGTGCTCCGTGGATGAGGAGGAAAATTCCGTTCTTTCCATGTTAAACGAGCTTCGGAAATACTGCTCGGAAAAGGAGTTAGAAACCATTGATATGCTCACTAACCTTTTCTCCATGATGGAAACCTATGAAACCATTTTTTCTTAAGAAAGGATAAGTTATGGATTACGATTTTTTAAGCAACAACCCTATGTTAAAGAATATGTCACCGGAAAAATTACAGTTTTTGATGAACTTTGCCTCCACAGAAAAGCCAAACAGCATCAATGAGATGATGCCCTTTTTGCTTGGAACGATGAATACGGCTAAGGAAAAAAATATTCAGTTTTCCGACCCGGAAACGGAGCTTTTGGTAGGGATTTTGAAACAGAATATGTCACCGGAAGAGGCGGCGAAGGCGGATAAGATTATTAAGCTGATGAGGGACAGGAAACGTCATTAAGCAAAAAAACTTCTCAGGTGCTGCGGTTATTAGCACAGCGTCTGAGAAGTTCTTTTTACCAGATAGAGGCGACATTCACTTCTAATACCTTATCTAAGGGCGAAGCGGTTTTTCCAATGCCGTCGGTTCCCTCAAAATATTTTTCACTGGCGGATTCAAATAATACATAGATACTGTCACCGGAGATGGCCACTTCTTCGGAACAGGGCGGCATCTCCACTTTTACGGACGGATTGTTCGGCTTTCTGTTGAGCGCCAGCAGGGAAGAATACACTTTCAAGTAAGAGGAATTGTTTCTTCCGTAAGAGGTGCTTAAGTAAACAGAACCGTTTTCGTCGAAGTCCACGCCCTGCACCTTGTTGGGAATGCGGTAGCTGCTTAAGGCGGTGAGGGTATCTTTCTCACTGTCATAGCGGTAGGAAAGCATTTGTGAATCGAAAATTCTTGTGTGGGTTGCCACCCAGATTCTTCCTCCGTAAAAGGTAATGCAGGAGGGGACATTTTCTAAGGCATACTCGTCGGAAAGTGCTGAAGCGTCGATACAATAGCCGGGAGCGTCTTGGGCAATTTTTAGAATATATTCATAGGGAATGCGCTCTAAGGTATTGGAGTTGGAATGGCAAATCCATACATTTTCACCGTCGAAGGCAATACCGCCGAGATGGCTGCCCTTTTTCATACCCAGAGTGGCTAAATATGCCCCGCTCTCCCTGTCAAACAGCATAAGCGAACCTAATTCTTTTTTATTGGCAGAGTAAGAGGTTATCAGCAGCAGCTCCGGTGTGAAACAGATTCCCTGAAGACACTGGTTAGAACTGCTGATGATATTCTCTATATAATCTTTTTCTCTGGTGGAAGGCATTCCCGGAATGGATACGTCATCTAAAAATGCGTACGAACATTCTTTTAATTCCTTCTGCTTTTTGCTTACCACACTGTCGGTCTGGTAAGAATACATTTCTACATTATAGCTGTTATCAATCACCTTGGTCCATTTGGCAAAAAGAACCATATTATCTGCATTTTCCTGATTAATCTCAGTAATTTTTTCGGTATAGTTACAATCCGTGTACCAGCCCGCAAAATTATATCCGGTGCGCAGAGGGACATCTAACTTCATGGGAAACTCCTCCGGCTTTAATTCTGTCTTATTATAATTGCTGTTGATGCCGCCGTTTAATTCATAGATTAAATGAATTTCAGAACTGTCTAAACCCATGAAAAGATCAAGACCCGAACCAGAGTCCCGGATGGCATCCTTTGCCCTATCCTGCAGACTGTAGGCCCGCACCAACTGCGGGTCGTTCACCAGAAAGACAAACACATATAAAATTACCAGTAATTCTTTGTGCAGACGCATGTCTCTTCCTCCCTGCCTGAATCTAAGGTCTGCTTTCCGGAAATACTATGCCTCTATATCCTCTACCTTTCCTGCCCTTGCCGCAATCTCCTTCTCCTGAATATCGGAAGGAGTCTGCTCATATCTGGCAAATTCATAGGAATAGGTTCCGCTGCCGCCTGTCATGGATCTTAAATCGGTGTTGTAACCGTAAAGCTCCATGTAAGGAATATCCGCAAGGATTTCCTGGTAACCTCCGTCCACAGGGTTCATGCCAAGAACACGTCCACGGCGCTTGTTTAAGTCTCCCATCACGTCTCCGGTGTATTTGTCCGGAACAACAACCTTTAAGGTGGCGATGGGCTCCAATAAAATCGGAGAAGCATCCATAATACCTTTCTTGAATGCCCCAAGGGCAGCTACCTTAAATGCCATCTCGGAAGAGTCTACCGGATGATAAGAGCCGTCATAGAGTACCGCTTTGATACCGACTACCGGATATGCCGCCATAGGACCTTTTAAGACACCTTCCTGAATGCCCTTTTCCACTGCCGGGAAATAGTTTTTCGGAACTGCGCCGCCCACCACAATCTGTTCAAAGACATAGGGCTGCTCTAAATCCCCGGAAGGCTCAAAGGTCATCTTAACGTGTCCGTACTGTCCGTGTCCGCCGGACTGTTTCTTGTACTTGTACTCCACATCTGCTTTTTTGCGGATTGTTTCGCGGAAAGCAACCTTCGGTTTTTTCAGTTCTATTTCTACTTTGTATCGTTCTAACAATTTGCTTGCCACAACTTCTAAGTGCTGGTCACCCATGCCGTAAAGCAGGGTCTGACCGTTTTCACTGTCATTGACTGCCTTTAAGGTCAAATCCTCCTGCATTAATTTCTGCAACGCCTGGGAAATTTTATCCTCGTCTCCCTTATTGACAGCTTTGTATCTTTTGTACGTATACGGGGTAGAAATGCTGGTTCTGATATAGAGCACAGGGTTAGCCTTTGTAGAAAGGGAGTCTGTGGTCTCCGCCTTTGACAGCTTTGCTAAGGCTCCGATATCCCCTGCATGAAGCTCCTTTACTTCCTCCGGCTTATTGCCCCGCAGTACATACAGTTTTCCGATTTTTTCTTCCGTGTCCTTGTGATGGTTAAACAGCACATCATCGGTCTTAATGACGCCGGAATTTACCTTAATTAATGAATATTTTCCAATAAAAGGATCTACAATGGTTTTGAAAATATAAGCAGACTTCGGTTTTGCAAAGTCGTAATCTGCCTGATAAACTTCATTGGATTTCGCATTGATACCGGTGCAGGAACGTTTTTCGGGGCTTGGCAGATATTTCACAATGTCTACCATCAGTGTGTACATACCTCTTGCCAATACATTTGAGCCCATCAATACCGGAACAATACTTCCCTCTGCTACGTTTACACGCAATGCCTGACGAATCTCGTCTTCTGAAAATTCTTCTCCGCTAAAATAACGGTCCATAAATTCTTCGCTGGTTTCCGCAACCGCTTCCATCAATGCTTCCCGGCAGATTCCTAAATTTTCCTGGGAGTAATCGGGAACGTCGGTCTTTTCCACTTCGCCGTTATCCTTCCAGCGTTTTGCCCGCTGCTGCAACACATTGACATAGCCCACAAACTGTCCGTTCTCACGGATAGGCAGATGGAACGGAGCAATCTTTTTGCCATAAAGCTCCTGTAAATCCTCCACTACCTGACGATAGCTTGCCTCATCAATGTCCATATCCGTTACGAACACCATACGGGGCAGACGGTACTTTTCGCAAAGCTCCCATGCCTTTTTTGTTCCCACCTCAATGCCAGCTTTCCCGGAAACAACGATAATGGCTGCATCCGCTACGCTGACTGCCTCTTCCACTTCACCTACAAAATCAAAATAACCAGGTGTATCAAGAATGTTAATCTTTGCATCTTCCCAGATAATCGGAACCACAGAAGTGTTGATAGAAAACTGGCGTTTTGTCTCTTCCTTGTCGTAATCACTTATGGTATTGCCGTCAGTAACTTTTCCCATACGTGTTGTCATTCCCGCAAGATAAGCCATCGCTTCCACGAGACTTGTCTTGCCACACCCCCCATGGCCGAGTAAAACCACATTGCGAATTTTGTCAGTTGTGTAAACGTTCATAGTAAATCCTCCATATTTTTGTTATTTACAACAACAAGAAATTACGTCACCTGCAATCATATTGTAGCAATTATATTATTGCTGCAATGGTATTGCTGCATTGCTGTATGGTTATATTTTACTAAATCAGAACGCTTTTTACAACTTATTTATTCATTTTCACTAACTATATTTACAATAACATATGTTTGTTTATATATTATGTATGCTTTTTAAATAATTTATAACCATTCTTATTAAAGTTTTACATAAAGTTCACAGTCCGGACATATTTTATCCATCATAACCCGTCTGAACTCCTGCCGCTTTTATACTTTAACGTGTTGACTTTTTTTAAGGAAATGTCTATGATAATCTTAATACGAAAGCAAACCATTGATTCGGGAGAAAAACCAGCCGCCTTTTGCCCCCGAATCAATACCGACTTTTACATAAACTTTTATCTGGGGGTATTTTCGCATGTCACTGAATAAAATTGGTTTTATCGGATTAGGACTGATTGGAGGTTCCATTGCAAAAAAACTGCATTTACTTCACCCGTCATTAACCATTATTGCCACGGCGGGACATATAGAAACTATAGAGGAAGCCTACGCAGAACATTTGATTGCCAATCAGACCTTCTGCGGCATGGAGGATTTTACGGACTGTGATTATATCTTTTTATGCACTCCTGTTCAGAGAAATATTGAATATTTAAGGCAGTTAAAGGACGTGATTTCACCGGACTGCATCATTACAGACGTGGGCAGTGTCAAAACAGAAATTCATAAAGAAGTAACAGCCCTGGGTTTAGAGAAAAATTTTATTGGCGGCCACCCCATGGCAGGTTCGGAAAAAACCGGGCTTTCTAGCGCTTCAGATTCACTTCTGGAAAATGCCTACTATATTATTACGCCTACGGCAGAGACTTCACCGGAAACCTTAGCGGATTTTACCGAACTGGTGACTTCCTTAGATGCCATTCCTTTAGTGCTTGACTATGAGCTGCACGATTACGCCACCGCCGCCATCAGCCATCTGCCCCACATCATCGCCTACAGCCTTGTGAATCTGATTAAAGAATCGGACGATGCGGGGGAAACCATGAAAACCATTGCGGCAGGCGGATTCAAGGATATTACCAGAATCGCTTCCTCCTCCCCTGTCATGTGGGAAAATATCTGCCTTTCTAACCGGGAACAGATTTTAAAGCTGATAGACGCTTATGTTGAAATGCTGTTAAAGACCCGGAAAGACATTGAGAATAAAAATGAACAGGCGTTGATTGACAGCTTTTCTTCAGCAAAGGACTACCGTGATTCCATTACCATCAGCCAGAAAGGCGTCCTTAAGAATGTTTATGAGCTTTACCTTGATTTACTAGATGAAGCCGGAGGAATTGCCACGGTGGCAACGATTTTAGCCAGCAACCATTTAAGCATTAAAAATATCGGCATTATCCACAACCGGGAATTTGAAGACGGTGTTCTGCGATTAGAGCTGTATGACGCAGAGGCATTAGAAGTTGCAGTGGAGCTTTTGAAAAAACATCATTATACGATTTATGAACGTTAAAAACGGCGGGGCTTTAAGTCCCCGCCGTTTTTACATTTAGTTTGCTCTGTTGCCGGTCAAGCGATGCACCCTCCGGGTATGTTTTTATTCCAAGTTCCTTTGCCCTACTCATAAATGAATGATAGTGTGATTTTACAATAAAATCCTCCGGCTCTATCTCACCGGTAAAATGGAAATCTGTTCTCTTCATAGCCATATGAGCTAACTCACTCATTGTTTTACTGCTATCAAATAGTGATTGTCCTCCGGTACTATCATTCATTAAAGCCCTGTCGAAAGAATTATTATGGTCAAACAGAGGATGGCAGCCAACTATTTCCATGTCGTTACAATGATACCAAAATCCCCAGTTCTGCCCATGTCTATCTCTGTTACTTATCAGGTAATCTACAATCAACATTTTGTATATGCTGTCTTTGTCTATTTTCATTATCTCTGTCCCAAAATCCATCCCATTTACATTGCAGTATGATGCAAAGTCCATTGCACTTAGCATACTCAAATCCTCATCTGTCATACATTCACACTTACAGCAGTAAACTTTTTCATCCATTGCTTTACTGTATTTTAAATGCCTCACATTGCACTTATCCAGTATATTTGATACCTCCACTTCTATTCTGGCCTCGTCGTCCCCATTTGCCCCTTTTTTGTACAGATACAACTGCCCGTTCTCTCGTCTCCAGCACTTCGCATATGCTCCATTTGTTGTAAGTTCCGGTGTATGAACCTTACCCTGAAGCGTTAAACTTGACCCATGTAAAGCTACCTGTGCCACTATTTCACTCAGCTTGTTCTGCCTCAAGTCAACCTCAAACCAACTTACCCTGTCATCCTCCGACTTGACCCAGTAGTTATCCTGCAATGACACTGCCCTGCAAGTCAATGCCACTTTTGCTCTATACTCCGGTGATTGAGCCTGTTCAAGTCCAAGTAATCCGAGTATCTTCTTAGCATTATCCCTATCCAATGGGAGAACCCTAGACGATAAGAAAGATATAATAGCATCTCTGCAACTGTTTGCCGCTATAGCCATCTGTGTTGCATTGTATCTGCCTTCTTTACTTGGGTCATATTCATACTGCCTCAATTTCCCCTTGATTTGATATGGTATATGCCTCTCACTCAACACCTCGTATATTAATGCATCGAAATTTATCCTCATAACCGGTATGTCTTTCATCATCAGTATTAAATTATCCGTCACCATATCACCACCTCAAATTAAACACTAGACTTTCATCTATGATAAGAGCCAAACACTAATTTCAGTCTCTATACAAAGCCCCATCTAAAAAATCAACTCCTGCTGCTCCATCACTTCAATTCTGGCTGCAATGATTGTTTCTTCCTCGGAGCCCCGCATATGGTCTGCCTTAAGATACTGCATATCATTTCGGAGATTCGCTGCAATCAGTGTCAATACATAAATATTATCAAACTGATTGTAAATGGATTCCCCTCCCAGTCCGGACAGACAGATTAACTGTGTATTTGTCTTTTTTGCCATGTCCATCAACGGTTTCAGCAGATGGGAAGCATTTGTCTGGGCAAAGGGATTATCCATGACGAGTACCTTTCCTTCGTTGCGGTCTGCAAAAATATCCGTATCATCTCTGCGCATATAATAAAGCAACGCAGAGAGTATGACAAATGCAGACAGAAAGCCTTCTCCGCCGGAGTTTCTCGCCACATCTGCCCAGGTAATGGCATACTCCCGCTGCTCTTCAATCTTATACAGGCGAATCTGTACATTTCCAATTCCTACCACCGCATCATACAGGCTTTTTGTCGTCACCTTCGTACCAAGATATTCTTGTACATTTTTATTTTCTTCCAACAAAGCAATTCCCTTCGCCGTGATATCGTCAATATAATCCTGCAGACGCAGCTCATAAAGGCTTTCATTTTCTGCCCAGTCCGGTAGTTCTATTTTTAACATTTTTACAGGACGTTCCCTTATGGTAATCGTGGAATTGTGGTCAATTTTGTTTAAGTTTTCGTGTACCTCTTTCAGGTAATCTCCAAACAGTTCTACGATTTTTGCCTTTTCCTTTTCTACCATGGAAATGTCCACCAGCAATTTTTCCATCAGATTTTGATAAGAGGCGATTGTCGTATCAAGCTGCTTTATCACACGCATGGCATCATAGGTTAACTGCAGCATGGATTCCAGTGGCTTCTGGTAAAATTCTTCTGCGAAAAGCTCCATCCGGATAATCTGATTTAATACCCGCTCCAGTCCCAGACGTGCATCTCGGCGCTGCTCTACACAGGAATTATAATCCCGCACTAAAAGTCCTTTCTGCCTTGTCAGCTCCTGACCGCTCATAGCCGAAAAATCTACTTCCCACTCTATCGGATGATTACAGGTAAAATCCTCATATTCCGCCAAAGCGGTCAGATTGCTTTCATAATTCTGCAATTTCTTTAAGATACGGTTTGCTTCTTTCTGTTCCTCTTCTTTTTCATACTCTAATTTTTTGATGGTTTCTTTGAAATCTATGGTCTGGATATTAGCTTTTGCCATCGGTGTTTCCTTCTGGCAGCGTTCCTTTAACTCCATAAATTTATTTTCCCGCTCCTGGCAAATCAGGGCATAGCAGATTTCTTCCTCACGAATCAATCCCTCTTTCTGACAGATTTTTCTCTCCTGCTCCTCTAAGCGTATTTCCTGATGTGTTTCCTCTTTCCTGTTATAGGTTACGCCAAGCCACATATCTTCAGACAAATGGTACTTGTCCTTTAAATGCTCTAACTCTTTTAATGCCCTGTCATAACGCTTGCCCGCTGCCATGGCGCGCTCTTCTAATTCTCTCTGCTCCGCATGGATTCCGTTGGTAATCACCTCGTAACGGACTTCTGCTTCTTTTGCACCCTCCGGTGTCAGTTCCTCTGTTTCTTCTGTTTCTGTCGGATATTGCTGATAGCGTGACTGTTTTTTCTCGCATTCTTCCAATTCCCGCTCTAACAATATCAGACTGTTTTTTCCGGTATCTATCTTCTCTTCCAGTCGGCTGATTTTTTCTTTGAGCAGCTTTCTCTGATTCGCCAGACGTTCTTTTTCTTTTTGATTCTTCTCGAAAAGCCTGCGGTTTTCCTGATATTTCTCATAGCTCTCACAAAGCTGTTCAAAATCGATGAGCCTTCTATGCTGATAAAGTATCTCCTGCTCAAGTTCTGCAATCTGCTGTTCTCTCTTTGTCTGAAGGGTTTCCAGTTCCTCTGCTTCTTCCCGTTTCTTTAAAATTTCCTGATCTAATACAGCTAATTCCAGCTCCTGTCTGCCGAGTGTTTCTTTTACATCCTCGTAACTGCTTTTTGTCACCTTCTGGCTTTTGATTTTTTCCTGTTTTTCAAAATACTCTGCGTATTCCTGTTTTTTCTGTGCAATGGACTTCTTTACTTTTTCTATCTGTGCCGCTTTTTCTGTCAGCATCTGCTGCAATTTTTCTTCTTCCAGCAGGTTGTCATTAAACCAGAGATAAAAGCTCAAATTTGCAAAAGAACGGACTGCCCCCTTTTGTTTTTCTTCTTTCTGTTCTAATTCTTCCCGGATTAAAATCGGAACCGGAACGGAAGTATATACCTGCTCCGGCAATTCTGCCAGATGTTCCAAATCATGTCTGGACAATATCAGGGAATAGGGAAGAAACGGATGCTCCTCTACCAGTTTTTTATTTTTCTTTACCGTATACTGGTTTCTCTTTAACCATTCCATGCCATAGACAAAATGGATTCCGGACTCTTCTAACATTCTTTTAAATTCTTCCGAGAGTTCAAGCACTTCTCCTTCCGCTAACTTCCGGTATTCCTTTTCCAGTGCATCGGATTCCTTCTCCAATCCCCGCCGGATTCTGTCGGTATCTGCAAGTTTCCGTTCTGCAGCCAGAAGGATTCTTTCCGTATGAAACTGCTCCGTCTGCTCCATATTAAAATACTGCAGAATAACGCTCCGCTCTGACAATTCTGCTTCATAATCTGCAAGCTGCTTCTCTGCCATTTTCTTTTCGGATTCCAGCCGGATTTTATCCGCAGCTTTATCTTCAATCAGACGCTGAATACTCTTATGCTGTTTTTTGTACTGTTCTAATTCATTTCTTGCCCCTGTTTTTTTGCGTTCTGTTTCACCTGACTGTTTTTCATATTCCATCTGCCGGATTTTCAGTGTTCCGGTTTCATACTGGCCCAGTATATTTCTGCTCCAGTCCGCCTGATATTCCCGATTAAAATTTTCCTCTATCTTATCAAATGCCTTAATTTCCGCCCGCAGTGCACCTGCCTGTTCGGATAGTTCTTTTTCTGATTTTTGCAGTTCCTCCGATTTCTTCTGCTCTAGCTGACGTTCCTGCATCATGCTTTGGATTTTGGCATGACACTGCTTTTTTTCCTCCTCTTTCCTGGAAAAATAGGTCCGGTAATATTTTTTCAGCCGGATTCCCAGACGATTTCTTTCCGGCTCTAAATCTTCTTCTTTTTTCCGGCACAAAAGCAGCCGCTGGTTTTCTCTGTCCAGCTCTTCTTTGCATTCCGATACATTTTCCTGCCCTCTGGCACAAGATAAAATCTGAAGCTTTCGGGATATTTCGTCCTTTCCCTTCTCTAAGTTATCCTGCTCTATTTTCAGCATTTCCAGATTACTTCCGCTGAAACGCTCCCGTTCTTCAATCTCATAAATCTCTTTGGATAACTTTTCATATTCCAAATGGGATAACTGCTGTTCTAATTCTTCCATCCGCAGTTCTGCTGCCTCATAATGTTGCTGTTCCTGCCCATTCCTCTTCTGAAGCTGATGGATAAAATCTGCAATCCGTGACTTCTGTTCTTCTAATCCATCGGATATCTCCTGATATTTTAACGCACTTTCTCTGATACGTTCTGCCTCCTGCCCAAAAGCATGAATGGTATCTCTGCGCTGGATTTTGGACTGGTTGTCCTTATACTGCCCGGTGTATTTTTCCAAAATACTCTGGAATTCTTTCATTCGGCTCTTATCCTTATTCAGCTTGCTCTCCACAGCTTCTAAAAACCATTTATCCACCAGACCCTTTTCATCCTTACAATCTGCAAACAGCTCGGAAAGACCGGACTCTTTCAGATTCACCTTTTTGATAATGCTTTCCCATTCCTTATAATAAATCTGGTATTCCGTCAATTTATCAAAATACTGCTTTGACTGTGCCGGATTATTCATGTCATAATAGAAAAACGGTACACTCCGCTCCCGTTTATAACTCTCAAAAAGCTGCCGGCAGACATGAAAACTTTTTAACGTAATATCTTTTTTTGTTTTTTCCACAACCGGAAGATGATAAATATCCTGTATACAGCGTTCCTTGTATTCAGCAATGAAATTTATCGTTTCCAGTTCTTCCTGCCGCTCCTCGGAAATCTCCTGATTTTTACGAACCATCATGCCTGTCAATACATAGCCCGCATCCTGATCCAGTTTCCATTCCACCAGTATAAATGCCGGTTTATTTGTGGTAAAATAACCAGAAAAAGGACGGTCCTTTGCATCCCGGTAACGCTTATGCACAAAAGGTGCCGTCATCATTTGCACCAGAACGGATTTACCTCCTCCGTTCCTAAGAGAAAGCAGGGTACTTTTTCCATTCATCTGGAAAGTTTCATCACTGATCCGGATGGCATTGTTATTGTAATTTAAGTTAATAAAACGTACTGCATTTATTTTGCTCATGTTATCCCTCCAGCACCCGTCTGACTCTCTGGAAATTGTTCTGATTCAAAAGATTCCAGTCCATAAAATTATCCAGTTTCTTTGTCGTCTTAATCATCTCATCTTCTTCCACATACTCAATCAGCCCCTGACGCTCTAAGAAATTTAAAAGATTGTACAAAAACCCTTCTTTGGTTGTTTTTGCCCGGGAGCCCTTTTCGTCAGAACGGAGCGCCTCATATGCTTCTAACATATTGGAAAAAGCGATTCCCGCCTGCTCTTCCTCTTCTTCACTGACCCGCTCTGTTCCTTCTTTGAGCCGGGTGGAAATACAGTTTTGCAGTTCTCCTACCCGCATATAATCTCTCGTCTTACTGGTGGCTCCCTGACCGTCATAAAACTCTGTCAAAAGCGTCAATATAACGAACTGGGAGAGATAATAGTCTTTATCCGTCCCGTTTGATTTGCACAATGCCTGTTTTAGCTGTGCTTTGGAAAAGCCAAGAAAGGTATTATCTTCTCTGGGAATCAGATAAATCACATTACCGTACCGTTCAATATCACACTCTGCAATCTCTCCCTGGGATTTTACCAGGTTCTGAATCCGCTCACTTTCCGCATATGCGCGGTACAGCCGCTCCTGATTTTCTTCACTCATCTCATGATACTCTAACAGATAATAAAAAATCTCCTGTCCGATACGGATATCTTCTATTTCGTATGCCATCTGCTATCCCTCCTGCCTTACCCTGATGAGCACATTCGAACAACAGATGTTCTTTCTGTTTCCCGTGCCATCCTCTACATTTTCAAACGTAATCACCTTGCCGTCTTCCATCCGGTAAATTTCAATTTTTCTTATCTGCCGGATGGCATTCCATCCGGCATCTTCTACCAGCGACAAAATCATTTCGTTTAACCTAAAACCGCCGGAAAATTCACTGATATATTCCCGCCGTTCTTCTTTTAATTTTCTGATTTCAATTTCCCTGCTCTTTAGCAATTCAACCATGATTTCCTTGAAAATCTGCACATTTGGTATCAGCTCTTCCACATCTATATTTCCTTCTTCGATTCCGGTTTTCATTTCTTCCAGAGAAACCTCTCCCTGTTTGGATGTCATGGCTTTTTCTAACAGGCAGCCAAGGCTTTTTTCATATTTTGCCAGCTTTTCTTTCTGCCGCCTTTCCTCTTCTTCCATCCATACTTCATCACCAAATTCCATAATCTCTTCGGATGCTTCCGCTTCATTTTTGCGAACCGGCTTCTGCAGTTCTACGGCTTTGTTCAGATTATAAATCTTATCCGGCGTGTTTCCAAACAGCGGACGAAGAAATACCTCCAGCCGTTCTAACCCTTCCGGGTGTTCTAATATTTTTTCATATAAGTCATTTCGGATGGAAAACCTCCGGATATAAGACATCTGCGAAAGCTGCTCTAATTCTCTTGTATAAAGGGATTTCAAGTCGAAATGACTGCTTAAGATTTTCTGATGTTCATCAATCGTCCTGTTCAGATAATTTTCAATGATACCCAGATTTTTCAGCTTCTCTTCTTCCTTTTCGTCCAACTTTCTGACATTTAGATTCATATCTTCTAATTCTTTTGCCCGGCTCTTTACCAATTCTCTGTAATTTAAGAATTTCTGCTTGGTATCGCTGATGGTTTCTAAATTCTCATTGAGCACCGCTTCATATTCTGCTACCGAATAGTTCAATGCATTCCGCCGGATTCTTCCCATTGCCTCTTCCATCTTCTGAAGCTGGATGCGCAGAAGGTTAAACACATTTTTTATCTCATCCACAGCTTTATCATAGCTCTGTTTTTCCAGGTGCATCTTAAAAATCATTTCGTGGATGGTAAGCTTCATGTTGTTTTCAATTTCCAAAGTAGACAGTAAAAGATTATAGCCGTCCTCCGTCAGATAATAAGACGTTCTGCGCACTTCATAGTCCACATAGACAATCCGGTTTGCCACATAGCTGACATTCATAATCTGATATGCCCTCTGTTCAAAATCAAATCCGTCAAAATACATGGCTTTCCCCTCATTAGAGAGAATGACATTGATGATAAAATCACCTAACTTCCTACAATCCTCATAGCTCATGTTTTTCTGAAAATAGCGCATATTCAGGTTGTCTAAGTATGCTCCGATGTCATCCATCGTACAGTTTTCCTCTTTTAAAGACTGTTCCATCAGATACAGCATAACAGAAAAAATGACATTCATCTGCTCGTCTAATTTAAAAAAACCATATTGTTTCCAGATTGTTTTCTGACTGCTGTTTGCAATCAGAAGCACATAACGTCCCACATGCTTCATCCTCTTTGGAAACTGATTTAAAAATTCGTACTGCATCCTTTTTTCTCCCCTGCTTATTCCTTTTCGGTAAAATCTGTAATATTGATAATCTCCTGTGGAATATATTTTCCTGCGGTGAGAATTTTCTGTATTTTTTCTGTTATTTCATCCGGGAAAAAACGAAAAAAAGTTCCTGAAATATTCCGGTTCTGTTTTTCACTTGTTTCCGGTAAAAAATCCATTCCACAGATTTCTGATTTTTGCAGCATTTTTTCATATGCCGCCACAAGGGGCATCAGGATATGGTCTTCTCCGAAAAGCTCTTCTAACCGCTCATAAATCCCGATTCCCTCATAGTCTAAATCACCGAAATACAAAATCCGGTTATCCCCGGCATTGATATACGACTCCACGCAGAAACCAAAGTCCTCAAAGGAACGTAAAATTCCCTTGCCAGCCCCGTAAATCACAGTTCCGATTGTTTCTCCTAAAATTTTTCTCCTGCCGTTTAGCAGATACTTACGCATACTATAAAAAGTGTCTTTATTTTCCAGTATCAATATGGTCTGCGGAACCTCTTTACTGCAGGAATAATATGCCAATGGTTCCGTCGTATGATAGACATTTAACTGCTCTAAAGTTACTCCGCAATGGGTCAAAATCTGTTTTCCCTGCTCCTTTTGCAAGAATTTTTCTCTTCCCCAGATTTGAAAACTCCGTTCGTTTACAGAAACCGGCTCCTGCTTCATTTCCCCATATTTCAAAAAATAGCGGTTTAAAAGCTTCACCCATTTTTCTTCCTTTTGGTAAACATCCGGATGCTTCAGATAGTAATCTGTCCGGATTGCAGGCACCATTTGAAACTGCAGTTCTTCTATCTGCTCACGGTAATCGGGTTTTGGCTCGATTCTCCAGTAACTCAAATGCAGTGCAGGCTTCTTTCCATTCAGAAGTGAATTTTTAACCGCTTTGATTTTTTGTTGTTCTATTTGTTCACATATATACTGATATTGCTCTAAATAGGAATCTTTTCTGCTTTCCTTCATCAGCTGTTGTAGTGAAATCCGCTTCATTTTGATAACCTTGTTTTACATCTTTCCTATTTTAGTGAAACGCCCCTATAGCGCTTTGTTACTATCTTTACCGACAGAGTACCTATGATAGCTTCGTATCCGTAATCAGCATCGCATCCCCAAAGCTGAAAAAACGATACCTCTCCTGCACCGCAATCTCATAGGCATGAAGCACCTGCTCCCTGCCCGCCAAAGCAGACACCAGCATGACAAGTGTGGACTCCGGCAGGTGGAAATTCGTAATTAAGGAATCTATCACCTTAAACCGATACCCGGGATAAATAAATATCTCCGTCCAACCGCTGGTTTCCTTTAAAAATCCCTGCTCGTCCGCAGCGGATTCCAAGGTTCTGGTACTGGTGGTTCCCACCGCAATCACCCGATGCCCTTCTCTTTTGGCACGGTTGATTTTATCCGCTTCCTCCTGGGTAATCTGATAAAATTCCGAGTGCATATGGTGCCTTAGCACATCCGTTTCCTTCACCGGGCGAAAGGTTCCAAGTCCTACATGAAGGGTAACCTCCGCAATCTCCACCCCCAAATCCTGCACCTGCTGTAGCAGCTCCGGCGTAAAATGAAGCCCCGCCGTAGGCGCCGCCGCCGAACCGTCGTATTTTGCATAGACGGTCTGGTAGCGGTTCTTATCCTGAAGCTGGTGGGTGATGTAGGGAGGCAGGGGCATCTGTCCCAAACGGTCTAAGATTTCCTCAAAAATCCCCTCATAGTGGAACCGAATCAGACGGTTACCCTCTTCCACCACATCAATAATTTCTCCAATCAAAAGTCCTTCGCCGAAGATAATTTTCGTCCCCGGCTTACATTTTTTCCCTGGCTTTACCAGGGTTTCCCAGATATCATTTTCCTTCCTTTTTAACAAAAGAATCTCAATCTTAGCTTCCGTCCCCTCTTTCACTCCGTAAAGCCTTGCAGGGATTACCCTGGTATTGTTAATCACAAGGCAGTCCCCCGGCTTTAAGTAAGAAAGAATATCACGAAATACCTTATGCTCCACCTCCCCGGTGTTTTTGTCAAGCACCATCAGGCGGGAGCCGGAACGGTCTTCTAAGGGGTCCTGTGCAATCAGTTCTTCCGGTAAGTCATAATAAAAATCTTTTACATCCATTATTTTCTGAGCTCTGCCCCCATTCCCTCTAAGGCTTTCACAATCTTATTCATCGCCCCTGTAATATCCGCCTCTTCTAAGTTTCTGTCCTTTGCACGGAAAATAAGGGAGTAGGCAATGGATTTACAGCCTGCCTTAATCTGTGCGCCCTCATAAATATCGAAGAGCTGATAGCTCTCTAACAGCTTTCCGCCTTTGTTGTCAAATATTTTTTCAATATCTCCCGCTAAAACGCTCTTTGGTACAATCATGGAAATATCACGGGTGGCAGCCGGGAATTTTGCAATGCCTTCATATTTATAATCGAAGGAAGCCCGTGCCACGATTTCCGGCATATCAATCACTGCCACATAAACACGCTCTTTGATGGAATAGTTGGAAGCCACCAGCGGATGAACCTCTCCCAAATAGCCGATCACGGTTCCGTCATAAACCACATTTGCCTGACGTCCCGGATGAAGATAAGGTTTTCCTGCATTAGGATCATACTCCGGTTTTAGCTTCATGCCCACTTTGTATAAAAATTCTTCCACCACACCTTTCATCGTGTAAAAGTCACCCTCTCCGTACATTCCAAGGGTAAACTGCATTCTTTCCTCCGGCAGCTCTGTCACCGGAACCTGTTTCGGCAGATAAATATTTCCCAGCTCATAGAGACGTACGTCTTTATTCCTGCGGTTAAAATTGGTCGCTAAAGAGGTCAGCATACCGTTTAAGGAAACGGTTCTCATAATAGAGAAATCTTCTCCTAAAGGATTGCTGATAACCACCGTATTGCGCAGCGGCGAATCCGCCGGAATCAATAATTTGTCAAATACCTTCGGGCTTTCGAAGGAATAGGTCATCCCCTGAGAGAAGCCGCAGAACTCTGCAATATCTCTTGCCACTTCCTCAATGCGGAGCTTAAAGGTCAGTTTTCCGGTGGTTGCCTCGCCGCTTGGCAGAGTGGTTGGGATTTTATCATAGCCGAAGAAACGTGCCACTTCCTCCGCCAAATCCGCATCGCACTCTAAATCCTGTCTCCAAGACGGAATCAGCACTTCATTGGTGTTCTCGTCATAGCCTAACTCTAATTTTGCAAAATAGGAAAGCATGGTCTCTCTGCTGATGTCCGTTCCCAGCAATTTGTTGTATTTTTCCGGCTCAAAGGCAATTCTTCTGCCCTCTTTTTTCACCGGGTACACGTCAACGGCTCCGCCGACCACTTCCCCGGCGCCTAATTCCTCAATCAGCTGGCAGGCGCGGTTCATAGCCTCCATGGCATTGTTGGGGTCTAAGCCCTTTTCAAATTTGGAAGAAGCGTCTGTCCGAAGTCCCACCTTTTTGCTGGAAAGGCGGATATTGGTTCCGTCGAAGCAGGCAGCCTCAAAAAGCATGGTTTTTACATTGTCTGTAATCATGGAGTTTTCGCCTCCCATGATACCTGCAATGCCTACGGCTTTCTTTCCGTCACAGATGACTAATACCGATTCGTCTAAGGTACGCTCCTGTCCGTCTAAGGTGACGAATTTCTCGTCTTTTGCCGCACGTCTTACCACGATTTCATTGTACTCGATGGTGTCTAAGTCATAGGCGTGCATGGGCTGTCCGTATTCCTCCATCACATAGTTGGTGATATCCACGATATTGTTGATGGGGCGGATTCCCTGTGCCCGCAGCCTGCGCTGCATCCATTCCGGCGATGGCTCAATTTTGATATTTTTTACCACCCTTGCGGTATATCGGGAGCAAAGGTCCGGGTCTTTGACAGATACTTTAATATAATCGTTTACATTTTCATTGTTTCCGGTTTCCTTTACTACGGGAGGAATAAACTCTTTTCCGAAGGTAGCGGCTGCCTCCCTGGCAAGTCCAAGGACGGAAAAACAATCCACACGGTTAGAGGTAATCTCATATTCCACCACCGTGTCGTCTAATCCCAGATACTCCACAGCACTTACCCCCACCGGAGCGTCCTCCGGCAAAATATAAAGTCCGTCCTCCGGAGCTAAGGGGAACATATCACGGGTAGAGCCCAGTTCTTCAATGGAGCACATCATGCCGTTAGATTCCACGCCGCGGAGTTTTCCCTTTTTGATTTTGATACCGCCCTCGGTTTTACTGCCGTCATGACCGCCTGCCACTTTACCGCCGTCTAACACTACAGGCACCTTGCAGCCCTCGGTGACATTCTGGGCACCTGTGACAATCTGGGTGGTTTCTGTGCCGATATCCACCTGGCAGATTACTAATTTATCTGCGTCCGGGTGTTTCTCGATACTCTTTACCTGACCGATGACAACTTTTTCAAGGTCTTTGTCCATGTTCTCATAACCCTCTACCTTAGAACCGGATAAGGTCATGGCATCCATATATTCCTGGGGGGTACAGGTAAGCCCAGGTACTAAATCTTTGATCCATTTTAATGATGTATTCATAAATTTTTTCTCTCCTAAATTTATATTTTTCTGCCCTTCTCGCTGCTTGCGCTAAAACTGATTCAGAAATCTCTGGTCGTTTTCGTAGAGAAGGCGCATGTCGTCGATTTCGTACTTGAGCAGGGCGATACGCTCTAATCCGATACCGAATGCAAAACCGGAGTATTCCTCCGGGTCAATACCGCTCATGCGCAGCACCCTTGGATGAACCATACCACAGCCTAAAATCTCAATCCAGCCCTCGCCTTTACAGAAACGGCAGCCTTTTCCGCCGCATTTAAAGCAAGTCACATCCATCTCCGCAGAAGGTTCTGTAAATGGGAAATGATGGGGACGGAATTTTACCTTTGTATCTGCTCCAAAAAGCTGTCTTGCGAACTCGGCTAAAGTACCCTTTAAATCAGCAAAGGTAATATTTTTATCAATAACAAGTCCCTCAATCTGATGGAAGGACGGGGAATGGGTGGCATCCACTTCATCGGCGCGGAATACACGTCCCGGCGCAATCATACGGATAGGAAGCTTTCCTTTTTCCATCTCACGCACCTGTACCGGGGAGGTCTGGGTACGGAGCACGATTTTGTCATTGATATAGAAAGTATCCTGCTCATCCTTTGCGGGGTGGTTTGCCGGAATATTCAACGCTTCGAAGTTATAATAATCGTACTCTACTTCCGGGCCTTCCACTACCTCATAGCCCATTCCGGTAAAGATGTGCTCCACCTCTTCTAAGGCAATGGTATTAGGATGGCGGTGGCCTACATTATTTTTCTTTGCAGGCAGGGTCACGTCAATGACCTCTTTTTTTAATTTTGCCTCCATCTCGGCGTTCTCTAATTTTGTTTTGGTTTCCTCTAATAATTTTTCAATGCTCTCACGGGTTTCGTTGACAAGCTGTCCCACCAGCGGGCGCTCCTCCGGACTGACATCCTTCATGCCCTTTAAAACTGCGGTCAACTCTCCTTTTTTCCCGAGAATTGCAACCCGGACATCATTTAATTTTGACAAATCACCGGATTCTAATATCTGGCGCATTGCCTCTTCTTTAATTTTCTGCAGCTTTTCTTTCATCACATTGCTCCTTTTTCTGCTTTTATTTTTCTTTTTTCGTTTTCTTACGCCAGGGCTCTTAACATCGAGTAGGGGAAAATCTTTCCCTACTCGCCGCGCGGGGTGCGTGCTGCGAAGCAGCAGTATACATTACGCACCCCTGTGCATAAAAAATCCGCGGCTTCTCTCGTCTGAGGGACGAAAAAATCCGCGGTACCACCCTGTTTCTTTGCTCCTGACACAGTTCTCACTGTATAACAGCTATCGCTGCATAGCAGTTTCTCACTGCATAGCAGTTTCTCACTGCATAGCAACTCTCGTTGCATAGGAAAAAGCTCTTATTATGCGTAACGTGCACTAAACGTCATCTGCTACTAAAGTTCACAAATGCGGCTCCTGTGGGAAATTCGATTCCTACCTTTTCTTAAGCAGGCTTTCAGCCGGTGACCTGCTCTCTCTAAAAGAAGTATAGTGCTCTACTGAGGTTCTATGAACCACACATTCACAGCCTTTTTCACAACAATTTGTTGTTCTCAACTCTAATCGGTATTTTAGCACAGCAGGCGGCAAACATCAAGTATTTTTTTCCATAACCTGCTCTTTGTCTCTCTTCCTCTCTTTCATAAACCAGGCCGGGAAATAATCGTCAAAGAGCACGTTCACCTCTGCCGACATCATCATAATATACATGCAGAAATACAGCCACAGCATAATGAGTGCAATGGTAGTCAGGCTCCCATACATGGAAAACCCGTTAAAATAGTCCACATAAACAGACAGTCCAAAGGAAAACAGATACCACGCCACCGCACAGATTGCCGCTCCGGGAAGCTGGCTCCGCAGGGTCAGTTTCCGGTTTGGCAGTGCTGTAAATACCACGTCAAAGAAAAAGATTAAAAATACCAGCATCCAAAGTCCGCGGAATCTGGCAAAAATGTCCACCAGATTAGTAATAAAGGGAAAATAATTCATTGCCAGATGACGGATGCTGTTACCGAATACCAATACTAACAGGGTAAACAGGATTGCTACCAAAAACACAATGGTATATATCACTGCCCAGAACCGCAGCACAAACCAGTTTCTCGTTTCCTCTAAATCATTAACGGAATTTAACCCGTCCGTCATGTACTGCACGCCCTTAGCAGCCGACCAGATTGCCACCACCGCCGTGATGGAGATAATTCCCACGGAACGGCTGTAAACTTCATCCACCAGGGAAATCAGAAAGGGAGACACATACTGCGGCATCACCTTCTCAATAATCTGAAACAACATTCCCTTGGTAACGCTGGTGTACTGTAACAGCGAGGAAAATACCATCAAAAAGGGGATAATGGACAAAATAATAAAGAAAGCCGACTGTGCCGAATAAGCATTTATCTTGTCTCTTTTACATTTATCCATAAAGGATTTTACATTTCCAATAATTTTCCAAATCATAGTTTTCCTCTCTTACTCGTTTACATCCTCTATCTCCACATCCTGATAAAAAGCATGTAAAATATCCTCGCAGCTCATTCCTGCCTGTGCCATACCGTTTGCCCCGTTCTGGCTCATGCCAAGGCCGTGTCCGTAACCGCCCCCGGAAAGGGTGAGACTGCCGTCCTCCTGTGCCGTCACTGCACAAAATGCACTGGGCAGCATGGAAATATTTTCACTCTCACTGCCGTCTTTATAGACCATTTTCTTCACCAGCGCCCCTAATACCTTGCGGATATTATACTCCGTTTTCACCCGGACTGCACCTTTTTCATACTGTAATTTTAATGTCAAAATCGAGCCGGAAGCGCTCCGTTCCTCCACCGATATGCCGGTAATCTCTCCCAGCTTTGCCGGGGAGTCCGTTTCCGTCACTCCGTCAGACCCATAATATATCACGTTTTTCTCAGAAACGGAACGCCTGTTTTTCAATATCTCATTGATTTCTCCTGTCTTGCCTGTAAAATCAGCCGTGGCAAACCAGCGATAATACTTGATGTCACTGTCAAAGCCTTCCGCATCACTTTTAATATAGTCTGAAAATTCTGTCTCATCCGAAAGATTTCCGTCATATTCAGACTGATTCAGACAGCATTTATGCAGATATCCGTAGCTTGCGGTATCATCTATATTCCAGATTTCCGCCGTGTCTGTGTAGCCCATGGAGGTGGAAAAATAATATGCCTCCACCACATTCCCCTGGTATTTTAAAACCTTCCCCCGGGTCGCTTCCACTGCCTCCACGGATTCCACTGTCTGCGCTACCTTGTTATACACCTGATAAGAAGTGCTGTCATTGATGTGGGCGCCGTATTCCGCTAAATCTGCCCGCAAAAGCTGTATGTAAGCATAGCTTCTGGCACAGACTGCCTGGGCTTTTAATGCCTCTGCCCCGAAGCTCACAGGCATTTCACTGGGCACCACCGCATAGAGATACTGCTCAAAGGGCAGCTGGTTCACCAACGTATAGCCCTGTTCATAGCTCCGTGCCTCCATACTTCCGCTGTACGGGTTAGAAACCGCTGTTCCGGAAGGCTCGCAGACAACCACTGTACCGCCCTCCCCCGGTGTCAGCGTAAAGGTTTTTCCCTCCTGATTTACCAGATAATCGGTCACATGGATCTGGGTTCCCGCCGCTATATCCTCTTGTATATCGCCGCATTTGATACGGGACGGCGTATTGCATTTCAGATAAATATCACTTCTGAAATTGCTGCCATCTTCCCCCAACAGCAGCACACGGATATCATTAATTTCTGCCGGTTCCCGTATTAAAATCGCACAGACCTCCGTACCTGCCGTAATATATTCCACATTCATATTTCCGAGGACGATGTCGGAAATGGATTTTTCCTGTATCTCCCCATAGGTCTGATAAACCGGAAGCTTTCCCTGGTGAGCGATTTTTCCATAATCCCTGATTTCAATGGTCTGCTCGTCATAGGATAAAAGCGCTCCCTCGATTCCGTCCTGTTTCATTCGAAGCGCCGTCACATTTCCCCGGGAAAACACAATATCACATACCCCAAGGGAAAAATCGGTGTCAATCTTCCCCACTTCCTTTTCGTAAATCCCACCGGAATAGAGAAAGGTCAGTTTTCCCTCCGCATTTTCCTTTAAATAAGCATTGGAAAGTTGTGTTTCTTCCTCTGAAATCCCCTTGACGCCGATACACATTTCCTCCATAGTATAAATGCCATATGCCTGCCACTGGGTAAACCACTGCTCCGGCAATTCGGTGAAATAATCACCTCCGCTGGTTATCAGGATGACACCATCTTTTGCCGTCTCTGTATCTAATAAGAGCACCTCTTTTTGTGCCACTTTTTTTTCCATATCCAGATAGTCTAAAATCTGCTCATAAATAAGCGTCCATTCCTCTCGTTTCACCGCCTGGCGGTTCCGTTTTTCCAGAGGAATCTGCTCCGACACCCCCAGTTTTTCCAGTAACTGTGCGGCCATTTCCCAGGTGAGATATTCCTTATGGTAAACGGCAAAGTAATCTTCCCACTCCTCCGGCGTATAAACAGAAAAAGCCAGCTCGGCTTTTACCTCTGAAAGGGCTATGTATTTCGTGGAATATTCCTCTTTCTGAAAATCGTTTTTCATTTTATCTGCCAGCAGTACACATAAAATAACCACAAGTAGTATCAGGAGGATTGCCTTTATTTTGGTATTTCGTCTCTGTTTCATTCTCTCACCATATTCTTCCAGTTTGATTCTGCAAAAAAGAAGCTGCCTGTATTTCAAAGCAGCTTCTTTTCTTTTGTGTCTTATAGTTTTCTTTGGTACTTCTTTTCTTTCGTACCTTATTATTTCTCGAATGGTATCCAGATTACTTGTCTCATGTACTTTAAACCTTTTCCGATGGTATCTTTATGGTTTCTCTTTTGTGCCTTAAGACTTTTTCTGATGGTACATTCTTTCTTTTTCTTCTGTACCCTGATACCTTTTCCTTCGTTTTTTTCTAAATCTCTTTCGCATGACCCAAAATGCCGTTTCCTACGTTTTTGACGCCTAGCCAAAGCTAGGTGGGTAACCGCACGTTGGTTTCTGCCTTCCACTGCTCGCGTACCCTAGGGTACTGATGGCTTGACATCTGCCGTCGAATATAGGAATCCCATGAACGTAAATGTAGGTTCAAAAATGTAGGGTGTCGTACATCCCAGGCTGTTTCGTTAATCTTATTATACTTTAATATGTCCCATTTCGCAACTATTAATTAGTGCCAATTTTTATATAAATTCCAAATTTTTTTCCAATTTTAACAGCATGTAATAGTACGTATCTATTTAAAAAAAGACAGAACGGCATAGCTTTTCAGCTATGCCGCCCCTTTTTCCGCTATCTTTTTTATCTTCTTATAAAGAAGCTGCCTCATCAACCAGTTTCTTTAATGCTGCTAATGCTTCATCCGGAAGTTTATCGTAACCGTCTTTCTTGGTTGCGAAGCCTTCTACAGCGTCAACACGGTTCTGCATTGCATTCTTTAATGCTGCAACGTAGTCTTTATCCTGTAAGTTCGGAGTAAAATCTGCTGTCTTGCCAGACCAGTCGTACATGATTTCGATATCCTCGAATGGTCCCCATTTCTCGAAGTTTGCTTTACCTTCTACGATGGTCTCTAAGATACCTAAGGTATCAGCCGGTTTACATTTGGTTCCCATGAAGTCACCGGTATTTACGATGTAGCAAGCTACGTTCTTCTCTTCTACTAACTTTTTGAACTTCTCGTAGTCGTTTACTAACGGATAGGTTCTGAATGGGTTAGCGTAAGGAACGATTCTTAATGCGTTAAGGTCTGTACCTGCTGCAACACGCTCTGCGGTAGAGGTCTTTGTTGCAAGGGTTGCACCCATAACAGATGCCAGAGCAGCGCCCTTTAATTTGATTACCGGCGGGATGGTCGGATCTTTCATAATCCAGAAGATTGCGTTTACAGGAGCATCAATCTTGTCCACACGGTTCGGAGACCATAATTTGGACTTGATAGCACGTCCGTTACCATTTCTGACATCCTCGGTTACTAACTGAACCTTGCCATTCTCGTCTAAGGTTGCGGAACAGTTCTGAGCAGATAATAAATACTCATTATCCGGACAGCCTGTCGGGTAATCTGCAGTCTTATCGAAGTATGTAGGCTCTAATGCGATAGATGCACAGGTATCTGTGTTGATAATGAAAGCATCGTCATGAAGAACCTTGATACCGCCGAATGCGTCATATTTTCCGCCGTGTTTTGCATGTGTCAAAGTAGATTTACCGGAACCTGATAAACCGTAAACAGATGCAACGAATTTCTTGCCTCCCTCAAGAGAGTACTCTTTCTGTCCGCCGTGGCAGGAAGCATAACCGTTTCTGTTTGCTAAAGCCCAAGCCATGGTTAAAGTACCTTTCTTGTGCTCTCCGAAGTATCTCATACCAAGGATTGCTGCACAGTTCTCGTTGGTATCGAAGTAGCATAAGGTTAATGGGTCGCTTAAGCAGCTGTAATCAACATCCGGTGCATCATGCGGTGCCCACTGTGGGTCAGAGAAAATGTAGATATCCGGCTCTTTGCCATCTGCGATCGGTTTAGAGTTTTTGTACATTTTTACATATTCATCTGACATGTACTGGAAGTTTAACATCCAGTTGTAAAGGATATTCTCCTCTCCTTCCGGAATCAGAAGATGTGCTTTTGCCATGAACTCCGGGTCAAGACCGATGTAGCACTCTGCATGGTACATGGTTTTCCATCTTGTCTCGTAAACAGCATCCATAACTACCTTGTCAAGTTTTGTATCGTCAACACCCGGTTCACCTTTGATACGGCGGGCAGCTGCGTAACGTCCTGTTACAGCGCCATCGTTGAATAATAAAACTTTTGCGTCTTTCTCAAGCCCAAAGGTTTCACCATCTTTAACCGGCATATCGGTTACGATGGTTCCCGGTGAGTTCTTTGCTAACTCATAAGCCTCTTTTAAAGTGTTTACTTTTACGACATTGTTGCCGTAGAAAGCAGCTTCGATGATGGAACGTGTTTTGGAAAAACCAACTTTTCCCGCGCCAATCTCGTTAATTGGATAGTATGCTTTTGTTGACATTCTAAATTCCTCCTTATAAGAAATAAATAGCAAATTCAAAAATTCCGCTAATATAAATAATACACTATGTTATTTTTTTGTCAATCAATTTTCGCTAAAAAACGCAAACTTTTTTAGAAGCGTTACGAAGTTCCTGCCTTTGCCAAATCCTCCTTGGTAAACCCTCCCGGCAGGAGTTCTTCTAGGGTGTATTCTCTCATATCTTCTTCGTTATTTACCAGAAAAATCTTAAACTCCGCCGGACTGCAGAACTCCGCCATTACCTGTCGGCAGACACCGCAGGGATATACATAGTCATCTGCATCCCCGGTAATAGCGATTGCCGTAAACTCCAATTCGCCCTCAGATACCGCTTTAAAAAATGCGGTTCGCTCCGCACAATTTGTGGGTGTATATGCTGCATTTTCAATATTGCATCCTCTGTATATTTTTCCGCTTTTAGTCAGAAGCGCTGCCCCTACCCGGAAATGGGAATATGGCACATACGCGTTCTCTTTCGCTGCAATGGCTTCTTTTGCCAGGGCTTTTTTGTCCATTCTCCTTCCTCCCTCTTCTCTATATATGCTGCATGTCCTAATTGTACCCCTCTTTTTACGGATTGAAAAGGAACATCTTCTAAATTTTTCATAAAAATCATTCCTTTCTCTTGTATAAAAATAAATACATATGTTATGATAAGTTTATTCTTTATTTTGATAAAGCATAAAAAATTAATAAAGGAGGGCTACTATGGCTACAAATCGTTTTTGCGAAATCACCCCCGAATTGCAGCATCTTGCTACTTTGAGTGAGCAATGTTCCAAAATCGACCCGGAGCTTTACAACCAATACGATGTAAAACGCGGGCTTCGTGATATAAATGGAAAAGGTGTTTTAGTCGGACTTACGGAAATATCTGAGGTTTCCTCCACCAAAGAGGTTGACGGTAAGATGGTACCGGCGGATGGTGAATTGTATTACAGAGGCTACAATGTCAGGGACATTATTCAGGGAAGTTCCGAAAGCAGTCACTTTGGTTTCGAAGAATGCACCTATCTTCTTCTCTTCGGAAAACTTCCAAGCAGTAAAGAACTCTCGAATTTTACACAAATGCTCAGTGAATACCGTACCCTTCCTACCAGTTTCGTAAGAGACATTATTATGAAAGCTCCCAGCAGGGATATGATGAATACCTTAGCAAGAAGCGTTCTTACCCTTTATTCCTATGATGATATGGCAGATGATATTTCTCTTCCCAACGTATTAAGGCAGTGCTTACAGTTAATCAGTCTTTTCCCCCTGCTGTCGGTTTACGGCTATCAGGCATATGAACATTACCACAATGGCGCAAGTCTTTTTATTCATCCACCCAAACCGGAATACTCCACTGCGGAAAATATTTTACATATTTTAAGGGCAGACAGCCAGTTTTCCCCACTGGAGGCAAAACTGCTGGATATCGCTTTGATTTTGCATATGGAGCACGGCGGCGGTAATAACTCTACATTTACCACTCACCTGGTTTCCTCTTCCGGTACGGATACTTACTCTGCCATTGCAGCTTCTTTAGGCTCCTTAAAAGGACCAAAACACGGCGGTGCAAACATCAAGGTGGTACGGATGTTTGAGGATATGAAGGCAAACCTTTCCGACTGGAGCGATGAAGAGGAAATCAGCCGTTATTTAAGGGCACTGCTTCACAAGGAAGCTTTTGACAAGGCAGGCCTTATCTATGGTATGGGACACGCAGTTTATTCCCTTTCCGATCCCCGTGCCCGGATTTTCCGCCGTTTCGTAGAGCGCTTATCTGCAGAAAAGGGTCAGGAGAAGGAATTTGCTCTTTACGCTTCCGTGGAGCGCCTCGCACCGCAGATTATCGCAGAAGAACGCAAGATTTATAAGGGTGTCAGCCCCAACGTGGACTTTTTCAGTGGCTTCGCTTATTCCATGTTAGGACTTCCGGTGGAGCTTTACACACCGATTTTCGCCATCGCACGTATTTCCGGATGGAGTGCACACCGCCTCGAAGAGGTTGCCATCAACGGAAAAATCATGCGTCCCGCCTACAAAAATGTGGGGGAACACAAGAAATTTATTCCGCTAAACGAGCGTTAAACCGTTTAGGGTGCCGATTGTACATTCCCCGGATGATTTTATATCATTAGGAAATTAGTGCTTTCGTTCACTAACGTAATAAGATCTTTCCTAAAATAAAAGAACGAGAAAACCGCGATTTGCGATTTTCTCGTTTTTTATACCCTATGCCTCATTTTTTCCGGACTTTCGGACAAAGGCTTCAAAGAGCGGCAGATAAAATTCTTTTCTGCTAGAATTTTGACAGATATTTATCTCTTGCGGCACCTAACTCCCGCCAGAACCAAAAAAACACCGCCAAAAATACCAGAAGTTCCACATATTTCAGCTTTCCCAGTTCCATCACCAGTTCATTTACCAGCCCAAGCAACCCCACAACTGACATAACCGCGCCAAGTACCACCTCTTTCCAATAAATAAAGGAAATGAAGTTTTTCTTATTTTTACACTTTTTTAATTCCTCCTCTGCCAACAGCAGCGGACTGATTTCTCCTGTTTTTTTCATTTTCATTCCTGCCGCCGCCATATATCCCCCGACTGCTGTCACGATAATATGAAATAGTAACATTATGTTCATTTTTTCTTTTTCTCCCCTCATTTTTTGTTATAATTATAGTCTTTCGACAGCCCCTGTGCAAGAAACCTACATAAATTTATCATAAAATAGGACATTTTTCCTCCATAATCATTGAACTATTTTTCCAATTAGTGTAGAATAGGTTGTAGATATAAATTTAGAAGATGGGGGAAATAAACCATGATATTAGATGATGCAAAAATTCTGATTGGAGATGATTCTATTCTTGCGAGGAAACAAATAAAGGATATGATTTCAAAATTCGGCTCACCAATTTTCTTAGAAGCCTCAAATGGACAGGATTGTATTGATATTTATAAAAAAGAACAACCGACGCTCGTCTTTCTTGATATTGTAATGCCGGTAAAAGATGGCAATGCTGCGATTCAGGAAATTATAGATTTTGATAAAAATGCCTCTATTGTCGTTGTTTCTTCCGTTGGAACACGTTCCCAGCTTCGTTCCGCCATCGAAGCCGGCGCAAAGGATTTTATCCAGAAGCCGTTAAAGGGTGTAGATATCCAACACATTATTACTTCCAGATTTGAAAGGAGCTAAATATGTACGCTCAGTTTTTTGGTAACTATTTACTTTCACACGGTGTTATCACGGAGACCCAACTGCTCTCCGCCATCCAAAAAAAGTCCGCCGCACATATGAAGCTCGGAACTTTGGCGATATACGCCGGCTATATGACAGCAAATGAGGTAGACCAGATTGTAATCATGCAGACCCATCAGGACGCACGTTTCGGAGAGCTGGCAATTAAAGAAGGCTATCTCACCGAAACCCAGGTTACGGATTTGCTCAAGTCCCAGACACCGGACTTTCTGCAGCTAGGACAAACCTTGATGGATGAAAAAATTATTGACAATCAACAGCTCCAGTCCCTGATTATTGACTACCAGTCAGAAAATGAAATCTATGAGGAAGATTATTCCAATGAGACAAGGGAAAATATCAATCATTTGGTAGAGAATTTCTTCGTAATTGCAGAACGCTCCCTCTCTTCTTTTGAGGTATCTTTTATCCGTCTGCTCTTTACGAATCTTGTCCGGTTTATCGGAGATGATTTTACTCCGGTTTCCCCGTATTGCTGTAAAGAGTACCCGACAAACTATTGTATTTCCCAGCGTATCAACGGGCATTTTTCTGTGAGGACTTATATTGATATGCCGGAAACAGCCTGCATTGAATTTGCATCCAGATATGTAAGGGAAGAATTTACTGCTTTCGATGAGTATGTGCAGTCCTCTCTGGAAGATTTCTTAAATCTTCACAACGGTCTGTTCAATGTAAATATCTCCAACGATTACTCCATTGAGCTGGCGTTAGAGCCGCCGCAGACGGAGACGGACGAGCTCCTTACCTTCCAGACAGAGACTTTCCTTCTTCCGATTGTCTATCCATTTGGAACCATTCATTTTATCTTTGAGATTTTTAAATCAGAATAAAATACATGTTGCAAAAAGTACCGGGGGTAGGCCTGGTGCTTTTTGCTTTATAGGATTCGGTGGGCAAAAGGGGGGAGGATAAGGGGTATGAGGCGGGTTGCACAAAGAAAGGACAGGAAAAAATGCGATAATCATTTTTTCCTGTCTTTCCAAAGTTTAATGGTTGCTTCGTGATGGTTATAATTTACATGCCAAGGAATTTTTTTACTACCTGCGGCATCTCTTCCACTTCGCAGACGGTATTGTGACGCACCTCTGCAGTTCTGAGTTCTTCTACTGCCTGGGGTACTTTCACATTTCCAATGCGGCTTAATTCGTCTACCAGCTCAAATTCTCCTAAACTGTCATATTTTGAATCGATGGCGCTCATGACGCTTCTGTTGAATTTGAAGGGGCTTGCGGTGGAGGCAATTACGGTCTTTGTTTCGGTGTCATTGGTGTCCTTTTTATATTTCTTATAAACTCCTGCCGCTACTGCCGTGTGAGTGTCAATAATATAGCCGGTCTTTTCGTACAAATCACGGATTGTCTCTGCGGTCTCTGCCTCGCTGGTATAATTTCCGTAGAAATCGGAAAGCTGCGCTTTCATCTCTGGCGTAATCTCGTATTTTCCGGTGGCAGAAAGGCTCTTCATCAACTCTGCATTTTTGGTTGCATCCTCTCCTGCAATGCGGTAAATGAGACGCTCTAGGTTGCTGGAAATCAAAATATCCATGGACGGGGAGCTAGTCAGCATAAACTCTCTGTTTTTATCGTAAGTTCCGGTGGAGAAGAAATCAAACAATACTTTGTTCTCATTGGAGGCACAGATTAATTTTGCCACCGGAAGTCCCATATTCTTTGCGTAGAAAGCCGCTAAGATATTTCCAAAGTTTCCGGTAGGAACTACGATATTGATTTTCTCGTCCTTTGCAATGACGCCACCTTCATACATTTTTGCGTAAGCATAGACATAGTAAGCAATCTGCGGAACCAGACGTCCGATGTTGATGGAGTTTGCAGAAGAAAACTGGTAGCCGGCTGCGTCCATCTCTTTTGCCAAAGCGTCATCGGAAAACATCTGTTTTACTCCGGTCTGTGCCTGGTCAAAGTTTCCGTGGATACCTACCACATGGGTGTTTTCCCCCTTCTGGGTAACCATCTGCTTCTCCTGAATAGGGCTGACACCGTTTTTCGGATAAAATACTACAATCTTTGTTCCCTTCACATCGGCAAAACCCGCCAGAGCAGCCTTTCCGGTATCTCCGGAGGTGGCGGTCAAAATAACGATGTCGTTTTTTACCTGATTTTTTCGCGCTGCGGTAATCAGCAAATGAGGTAAAATAGACAATGCCATATCTTTAAAAGCAATCGTCGGACCATGGAACAGCTCTAAATAATAAGCGCCGTCTGCATTTACCAGCGGAGCAATTTCTTCCGTATCAAATTTGCTGTCATAAGCGGAATCAATACAGTGTTTCAGCTCTTCCTCCGTGAAATCTGTCAAAAACAGCTTTAACACTTCATAGGCAGTCTCCTGATAGGACATCTGCGCCAAAGCATCCATGTCCACATCCAGCGACGGGATCGCTGTGGGAACATACAGCCCTCCGTCCTTTGCCAGACCCTTTAAAATTGCCTGGGAAGCCGTTACTCTTTCCCCGGCATCTCTTGTACTTGCATACATCAATTCCATTTTATCCTCCATTCTGCGCCATTTTACGCATCTTAAGTTTTATCATACATTTTTTCCTGCACAACATTATATAAGAAAGAACACATCTGTGTCAATGTATTCTTGCATTCCATTTTCACTCATGCTATTCTATAAGTATCATTACCCTGCACTACGGTGCATAGTAACAAATCACAATTTTGCTTACAAAGGAGAATCTATGCTTCCCGGTGTTTATCTTGCAAAACAAAAAGACGGTACGGTATACTACCGCTCCAGCATTAATTTTATGAATAAACATATCAGCCTCGGCAGCTTTCCCACGGAGGAAGATGCCCATACCGCTTATTTAGAGGCATCCGCCCTTTTGACGGATACTGCCATAAACCTGGACAACTGTACGTCCAAACTCCATCTGCTCTTCCATGATAAAATCGTAGTGCTCCTTAATTTCCGGGACAACCGCCTTTATTTTAAAAATCCCATTTACTTAAGAAAAGGCTATTTCAGCTACTTTCTTTCCGCAGGGCTGGAGCTGAAATTTGATATCGACGATTTATTTTATTACGCCAGCCATAAAATCCAGAAACGGCAGGGACATCTTTTTGTCAATGATTACGGCATGCAGTACTCTATCCTCTCCCGCTACGGAATCCGCCCCTATGCGGTGGCAGGGCGGGACTACCAGTTTGCCAACGGGGACGATACGGACTACCGTTATGCGAACCTTATCATCCGGAACCATTACCACGGCGTCCTGCAGTACCGGAAAAAAGGGCTGACAAAATACCGCACCGTTATCCATATCAACGGCAATTTTATCATCGGAACCTATTCTGGTGAGGAAAAGGCGGCCATCGCCTACAACAAGGCGGCCGATTTAGCCAAAGCCGCTGGAATCAACCGGAATTTCCCGGAAAACTATATTGACAATATTTCCCCCAAGGAATATGCGGAAATCTATACGAAATTAAAAATTTCCAAACGCTATCTGACCTATTTGGAAACCTGCCGGACCAAACGATAACTACTGTCTGGTACAAAATCCCCTCTGACAGAAAAACTACGGGGCTGTCTTGCGGCAGCCCCAGAGCATTCTTTCTGATAACAGAAAATTTATGAAATATATTCCTGCTATTTTTGATTAATGTAATTCACCAATCCCTCGCAGTCGATAATCTTCTGCATAAACGGCGGAAACGCCTGACCCTGGAATGTCTTTCCGGTTGTGATATCCGTAATGACTCCAGTGTCAAAATTCACTTCTACCTCGTCTCCTGCATTGATTGCCGCTGCCGCCTCCGGGCATTCGATAATCGGAAGTCCGATATTGATGGCATTGCGGTAAAAGATACGTGCAAAGGTTTCTGCAATGACACAGCTGACGCCCGCCGCCTTGATGGCAAGGGGTGCATGTTCTCTGGAAGAACCACAGCCAAAGTTTTTATTGGCAACGATAATATCTCCCTCTGTCATTTTTTTCACAAAATCCGCATCGATATCTTCCATACAATGGGTTGCGAGCTCCTTCGGGTCAGAAGAATTTAAGTATCTCGCAGGGATAATGACGTCTGTATCGACGTTATCTCCATATTTGAACACATGACCTTTTGCTGCTTTCATGTTTTTTCTCCTTTTTTCATAATAGGAAATTGCATTCTGCAACTTTTCCTGCAAATTCAATCCGCCGGGTTTTCTAGGAAACCACTTCCTCCGGCCCTGACAATTTTCCTGTAATTGCGCTGGCTGCTGCAACTGCCGGACTTGCAAGATAAATCTCAGACTCTACGTGTCCCATTCTTCCTACAAAGTTACGGTTCGTGGTGGATACGCAGCGCTCATGTTCCGCAAGGATACCCATATATCCGCCAAGGCACGGTCCACAGGTCGGTGTACTTACCACTGCCCCTGCCTCGATAAAGATTTTTAACAGCCCCTCTTCCATGGCATCTAAATAAATCTTCTGAGTAGCCGGTATTACAATCACACGCAGTCCCTTTGCCACCTTCCTGCCTTTTAAAATAGACGCTGCAATCCGCAAATCATCCATTCTTCCGTTGGTACAGGAACCGATTACTACCTGGTCAATCTTTAAATCGCCCACCTCATCGATGGTTTTTGTATTCTCCGGCAAATGAGGGAATGCCACCGTCGGTTTTAAAGCGCTAAGATCAATGGTATACTCCTCTTCATACTCTGCGTCCTCGTCTGCTTCATAAACCACATACGGACGTTTGGAATGCTCTTCCATATATTTCTTTGCAAGGTCATCCACAGGGAAAATACCATTTTTTCCGCCCGCTTCAATCGCCATGTTGGCAATGGTAAAACGGTCATCCATGGTAAGATACTGAATACCGTCCCCTACAAACTCCATGGATTTGTAAAGTGCTCCGTCCACACCAATCATTCCGATGATATGTAAGATAATATCCTTTCCGCTGATCCATTTTGCCGGTTTTCCGGTTAAATTGAATTTGATAGCGGAAGGAACCTTAAACCATGCTTTTCCTGTGGCCATTCCGGCAGCCATATCCGTACTTCCCACTCCGGTGGAAAATGCGCCCAGCGCACCGTAGGTACAGGTATGGGAATCCGCTCCGATAATCACGTCTCCCGCTACGGTGAGGCCTTTCTCCGGCAGCAGCGCATGTTCAATGCCCATCTCTCCCACGTCAAAATAATTGGTAATATCGTGCCTGCATGCAAACTCTCTGACGCATTTACAATGCTGCGCAGATTTGATATCTTTGTTGGGCACAAAATGGTCGAGTACCAAGGCAATCTTATCCTTATCAAATACACCGTCCACCTTCATTTTATCCATCTCATGAATGGCAACCGGTGAGGTAATATCATTTCCAAGCACCAAATCCAAATCTGCCTCAATGAGCTGTCCGGCACTGACGGACGGAAGCCCTGCATGTGCCGCAAGGATTTTCTGCGTCATTGTCATCCCCATGTGTCATGTCCTCCTAATTTCTTTTAAAATACCGGAAACCTCCGGCGTCATATAGTGTGTGTGTGTTGGATGAGCTTTGGCTTTTTCCTCCGCTCTATCTGTATATCATTTTATCACAGAACTTAATATAATCAAAATACATAATAAATATATTTACCATAACTACCAATCATGTTATACTAAAAAAAATCGTTACTTCTATATGGCTGCATCCTGCGGCGCATCACTAGACACAGGAGGAAAAAATGAACCAGAATTTATCTTCTTACCGGATTTTTTATACCGTTGCCAATACGGGGAATATTTCTAAAGCGGCAAAGGAGCTTTATATCAGCCAGCCTGCCATCAGTAAATCTATCCAGAAGTTAGAGGAAAGCGTGGGCTGTAGGCTGTTCTCCCGAAGCTCCCGGGGCGTGGTTCTCACCGACGAGGGAAAACTGCTCTACGACCACGTCAGCAATGCCTTTGAAACCCTGGCTTTGGGGGAGGAAAAGCTGCGCCGTTCCATCGAGCTTGGGGTGGGACATTTAAAAATCGGCGTCAGCGCCACCCTCTGCAAATATATGCTTCTACCCTATTTAAAGGAGTTTATCCGGAGAAACCCCCATATTTCCATCTCCATCACCTGTCAGTCTACCAATGAGACGCTGCGGCTGTTAGAGGATAACAAGATTGATATCGGGTTGATTGGTAAATCGGATAATCTGAAAAATATTCATTTTGATTTCTTAGAAGAAATTGAGGATGTGTTTGTCGCTACCAAAGATTACATTCGGAACCTCCGCGCCAGAGGGATACAGAAAAATCAGATTCTTTCCAGTTCTACGTTAATGCTGCTGGATAAAAATAATATGACGAGGCAGTATATTGATGATTATCTGCAGGAAAACCAGATTGTAATTAAGGATTCCATTGATATTTCCAATATGGATTTGCTGATTGATTTTGCAAGAATCGGCGTGGGGGTGGCATGTGTCATTAAGAGTTTTGTGGCGGAGGATTTGGCAGCGGGAGCGCTGGTGGAGATTCCGCTGGGGATTCCCATCCATAAGAGGGAAGTCGGGTTTGCTTATAAAACGAATGGAGGGATGGCGAAATCGGCGGGGGAGTTTATTGAGTTTTATAAGAGTTATAGGGGGTAGATTTTGAAATAGGGATGCCCGTGAGACAAAGGGGTTCATGCAGACACGCTCTCGCTCAGTGAACCACGTAGCGGATGCTAAGCTCGTACCTCGCTAAGCACCGACGTGGTTCAAATGGTCTGCCTGAACCCCTTTGTCTCACGGGCTGATTATTACAAAAAACTTATGGATCTATTTCGTTCTCTGGCGGTTACTCCAAGAGGTTTGCGGGTCTGTGTTTGTTTCTGTGTTAATTTCATAGAAAGGCACTTCTACTTCTCTGGTTGTTCTGCAATGAACAAAGGTTTTGATGTTTTTTTATTTTCTTTGCCGCTCAAAGGTATGAAGCCAGTCGGCTTTCAGGAAATAGATTAGGAAAATCACAGAACTGATGGACCAGGTCAGGGGGTAGGCCCAGAAAATCACCTGGATTTTGGGGATAAAATGTACGGTCACTGTGATATAAGTGATACGGATAATGCACCATGAGGCCAGCATGACGAACATGGGAACGGTGGATTTTCCGGCGCCCCGCATAATTCCTGCGATACAGTGGGAAAAAGCGAGAAAGCAGTAAAATAATGCCTCTACATGTGCCTGCCTGTCAGCAATTGCTATCACTTCTGCCGTATTGTCGAAGGCTGCGGCTAAGTATGGTATTGTGAAGTATACGATAACTCCCACCAGCTCAGCTAAGGTGACGGAGCAGAAAATTCCGAAGTATGCGCCTTTTTTCGCCCTGTCGTACTGTCTTGCCCCTAAGTTCTGACCGATAAAGGTGGTCAGGGACATGGCAAAGCAGGTAATCGGAAGGAAGGCAAAGCCCTCTATTTTGGCATAGACACCGCAGGCTGCCACTGCCATCACACCGAATTTATTGATGTTGGTCTGCACGATGATGTTGGCAAAGGAAATGATGGAGTTCTGCATTCCCGAAGGCAGACCTAAGCCGATAATCTGACGCAGCATGCCCGGATGAAAGCGGATATTTTTTACCTGTACCTGATAGACATCCTTCGTTTTCATCAGACGGACGAAACAAAGTAATGCGCTTGCCGCCTGGGAGATGGCTGTGGCAAGGGCTGCCGCCCCCACGCCGAAGTGAAAGACGCCCACTAAAAGCAAATCCAGCACAATATTAATGACGGAGGAAAATATCAGGTAGTACAGCGGGTGTTTGCTGTCTCCCACCGCCTGTAAAATTCCCATCACAATGTTGTACATGACAAAGGCAAGGGAACCGGAAAAATATACCCGAAAATACACCACGGAATTGGGCAGCACGCTCTCCGGCGTCCCCATCAGTACTAAAATCTGTGGAGCTAAAAAAATACCAATGATGGTTAAAAGTATCCCCGCCACCAGGCCGAATGCCACATCGGTGTGGACGGCTTTTTTCAGGTTCGCATAATCTCGCGCCCCAAAATATTTTGAAATCACCACACCTGCACCCATGGCGATTCCGTTGAAGAAACCCACCATCAAAAAAATCAGGCTGCCGGAAGAACTGACTGCCGCAAGGGCGTCGCTCCCCAAAAAATTGCCCACAATCAAGGAGTCCGCGGTGTTATATAACTGTTGAAATAAATTTCCCAAGAAGAGAGGGATTGCAAACGATACAATCCCCTTCCAGATGGAACCCTCTAATAATTTTGTCCCTTTTTCCATCTTATTTCATTACAATATTGACAATTCTTCCCGGAACGTAGATTTCTTTTACAATGTTTCCGGTGAGCTTATCTGCAATGACCTCTTTTGCTTTTGCAATAACATCATCCTTTGCATCTTCTTTTCCGATTGCCAATGTTCCTTTCGTTTTTCCATTAATCTGTACGGCGATTTCAACGATATTCTCTACCGTTTTTGCCTCATCATATTCCGGCCATTTTTCAAAAGCAATGGTATCATTATGCCCTAAATGTTCCCAGATTTCCTCTCCGACATGCGGGCAGATGCAGGAAAACATTTTAATCAGCCCTTCCGCATAAGCTCTCGGACATTTTCCTGCCTTGTATACTTCATTTACAAAAATCATCATCTGACTGATAGCTGTATTGTATCCAAGCTCTTCAAAATCATTGGTCACTTTCTTCACGGTCTGATGATATACTTTTGTGAGACGGCCATCATCTTCTTCTGTAATGTTATCCTGATTCGTAAAGAAGGTCCATACTCTTGTGATAAATTTTCTGGCTCCCTGGACACCATTGGCATTCCAAGGCTTTGATACCTCCAGCGGTCCCATAAACATTTCATAGAGACGAAGTGTATCTGCACCGTATTCTTTTACGATATCACTGGGATTCACTACAAATTCAGGGAAACGCTTTCCCATTTTAATTCCGTTTTCTCCTAAAATCATTCCCTGATGAACCAGTTTCTTAAACGGCTCCTTTACCGGTGAAAGTCCCTTATCATAAAGGAAACGGTTCCAGATACGGGAATATATCAGATGTCCCACTGCATGCTCCGGGCCACCCACATATAAATCTACTGGAAGCCAGTGCTTTAACAATTCCTGATTGGCAAATTCTTCCTCATTATCCGGGTCAATATATCTCATATAATACCAGGAAGAACCGGCAGAACCCGGCATCGTAGAAGTCTCACGAACTCCCTTCACTCCGTTGCAATCATATTGTTTCCATTCTACCGCATTTTCCAGAGGCGCTTTCCCGTTTTTCCCCTTATAGTCTTCAAGCTCCGGTAGAATCAAGGGAAGTTCCTCGTCCGGAAGAAAATAAATCTCTCCATTTTCTTTGTAAACGCAGGGAACCGGCTCTCCCCAATATCTCTGGCGTGCAAAAATCCACTCCCTAAAATGATAATTCACTTTTCTACGGGCTACATTCATTTTTTCAAGCTTTACTGTAATTGCTTCTTTTGCTTCCTCCACAGTAAGTCCGGAAAACTCTTCTGAATTGATTAATCTGCACCCTTTTCCAAGATAATCCTGTTTCTCAAATGCGTGGGAAGAAACATCCGCCCCGTCAATCACCTGAATCATATCAATATGATGTGCAACGGCATATTCAAAATCACGCTGGTCATGGCTCGGAACCGCCATAACTGCTCCGGTTCCGTAGCTTGCAAGTACAAAATCACCAATAAAAAGGGGCACTTCCTTACCGTTTACCGGATTAACCGCATAAAGGCCTTTCAGCATACAGCCGGATTTGGTTTTGTTTAACTCCGTGCGGTCTAAATCATTTTTTTTGTTCGTCTCATCAATATATGCCTGCACTTCTTCCCTGTTTTCAACACGGTCTAAAAGTCCCTTTACAATCTCTCCGTCTGGAGCAAGCACCATAAAAGTGATACCGTAAATCGTCTCTATACAGGTGGTAAAAATAGAAAACTTTCCGCCTCCTACAATCTGGAAATCAACTTCAACACCGGTACTTTTGCCTATCCAGTTTCTCTGTATCTCCTTTGTGGAGGAGGGCCAGTCAATCTCATCCAGTCCCTCTAACAATTTCTCTGCAAATGCCGGCTGGTCAATCACCCACTGTTTCATGTTCTTTCTGATAACCGGATAGCCGCCGCGCTCCGATTTTCCGTCAATCACCTCATCATTAGAAAGCACAGTTCCTAATTCTTCACACCAGTTTACCGGCATGTCAATATACTTGGCATAACCCGCTTCGTATAACTGTTTAAAAATCCACTGTGTCCATTTGTAAAAGCTCGGATCAGAGGTTGCAATCATTCTCGACCAGTCATAGTCAAATCCCAGTTCTTTCAACTGCTGTGAGAAAGTCTTGATGTTTTCCTGTGTAAATCCTGCGGGATGATTTCCAGTGGACACCGCGTACTGTTCTGCAGGAAGACCGAAAGAATCATATCCCATTGGATGAAGAACATTATATCCCTGCATACGCTTCATTCTTGACATAATATCCGTAGCCGTATACCCTTCCGGATGTCCGGCATGAAGGCCTACTCCGGAAGGATAAGGGAACATATCCAGTGCATAATATTTTGGTTTGTCAAAATCCCAGATATCCGTCTTAAAAGTTTCATGTTCTTCCCAATATTTCTGCCATTTTTTCTCCACCACTTTGTGGTTGTAAAGTTCTGCCATTTTGTTTTTCTCCTCTTACATTTTTGATATGGTATTTTACCGTTGCACGGGTCTGTGCAATCGAGTAGAAAATACTTTTTCCCTACTCGCCGTGCGCCCCATGCGCCGCCTCAGCGGCATACTTCCTCTGCATGGGGCTGTGCAATCGAGTAGGAAATACTTTTTCCCTACTCGCCGCGCGCCCCATGCGCCGCCTCAGCGGCATACTTCCTCTGCATGGGGCTGTGCATATAAAAGGCTCCGTCTCCATATAAGAGACGAAGCCGGTATACTCCGTGGTACCACTCTGTTTCGTATTAAAAATACGCACTCCTGATTCTTAACGCGAATAACACGCTCCGACCTACTTACACTTTGGCACACTCTTTCCACAAGGATGCTTCCATGTTTCAATCAAAGGACTCCAAGGCGAGTTGGGAACTTCTCCGTACTGTCTTTCACCTGCCGACAGTTCTCTGCAACGTATCCGTTCTTAATACTCCTTTTCAACGTCTGCCTCAAATCAATTACATGAAAATCAGTGTTTTTCAACATGATTCATTTTAACACATCAATCGCATTTGTCAACCTCAATTTTCCGGTTCTACGCTTCCATATCAATCACAAGATGGCGCGGCTGTCCTGTTATCATGATAGGCGTCAGTTCCGCCTGAATCAGAGGCTTAATGTAATTCACCAGCTTCTGGCTTACATAGGTGCCGTCATTTGTAATCCACTCAAGGGGCACTTTTTTCTCGATATTTGCGATTTTATGGACATCATAGAGGTCTGTGGTACAGATATAGGGGTCCTCGGAAACTCTATAAAGCCCTGAATGCCGTAACGCATTCCATATACCTTGCCGGCTCCTAAGTCCTTTGCCGTCTTGTATACCCCCGCAAGACTTGAATTAATGACCGCTGTCGGTCCGCCTGACTGCCCCACAATTACGTTTCCAACCATAATAAAAATACCTCCCTGAGCTCCCTAGTCTTAAGACTATCCTGTTATTAAATTTCTATTTCTATCATAATCGGAAAACCTGATTTTTTCAACAAAATATTACAAATTCATGAACTTTATTGCAGTTTTATGAACCCAAAAAGCCACTGCAAACATATTTTGCAGTGGCTTCGCTTATTTCCTTATGTAAGAAATTAGTTGTTAATGAATTTATCCTCTTCGTTATTCCAGCTGTAGAGCTTACGGATTTCCTCTCCAACCTTCTCTGACGGGTGCTCAGAAGCTAATTTTCTCATAGCTTTAAAGTGTACCTGTTTTCCTGCAGGAGACATATCTAATAAGAACTCTTTTGCGAAAGAACCGTCCTGAATATCGGATAAGATTTTCTTCATGGCTTTCTTAGTGTCCTCTGTGATAATCTTCGGTCCTGTGATGTAATCACCGTATTCTGCTGTGTTGGAGATAGAATATCTCATTCCTGCAAAACCGGACTGATAGATTAAGTCTACGATTAATTTCATCTCATGGATACACTCGAAGTATGCGTTTCTTGGATCATAGCCTGCTTCTACTAAGGTCTCGAAGCCTGCCTGCATTAATGCACAAACACCACCGCAGAGAACTGCCTGCTCACCGAAGAGGTCTGTCTCGGTCTCGGTACGGAAAGTAGTCTCGAGGACACCTGCTCTTGCTCCGCCGATACCAAGTGCATATGCCAGTGCTAAATCCTGTGCTTTTCCGGTAGCGTCCTGCTCAACAGCGATTAAGCAGGGAACACCTTTTCCAGCCTGATACTCAGAACGAACGGTATGTCCCGGTCCTTTTGGTGCAATCATGGTAACATCTACATCCTTCGGAGGTACGATACATCCGAAATGAATGTTGAAGCCGTGTGCGAACATTAACATATTTCCGGCCTCAAGGTTTGGCTCAATATCGTTTTTGTAAAGGTCTGCCTGTTTCTCATCATTGATTAAGATCATGATGATATCTGCTTTCTTTGCTGCTTCTGTTGCGGTAAATACTTCAAAGCCCTGTTTTACTGCTTTGTCCCAGGATTTGCTTCCCTCATAAAGACCGATGATGACATTGCATCCGGACTCCTTTAAGTTTAACGCATGTGCATGACCCTGGCTGCCGTATCCGATGATGGCAATGGTCTTTCCCTCTAATAATGAAAGGTTACAGTCTTCCTGATAAAATATTTTTGCTGACATAATTTATTTTCCTCCAATTTTTAATTTCTTTTGTCTGAAACTCCGGCTTATAATGAACGTACCACGCCCTCCTCGTCAATTATCACGACATCTGAGATACCGCGGGACAATCCGGTAATTCCGGTGCGTGCCAGTTCTAAAATTTCATATCCTGATAGTAAATCAAGAAATGCGTCTAATTTCTCCTGGTGCCCGGTCAATTCGATTACCATGGAATCATGGGTAACATCCACCACCTTGCCATGGAAAATCTCTGATACATTAAGAATAGGCTGACGCTCTGTGTCTTTTGCCTTAATCTTAACTAAAATCAACTCTCTTGTCACAGAAGAACCGGTTTCTAACTGTTTGATATCCACCACATCTTCCAGTTTGGCTAACTGCTTCTCAATCTGCTCTAAAATCTGCTCGTCACCGCTGGTGACAATGGTAATCCTCGTGTACCGCGGGTCGGCAGTCACACCGGAAGAAAAGCTGTCGATATTGTAGCCTCTCCGGCTGAACAGACCGGAAATGTGGCTCGTCACACCCGGATTGTTCTCTACAAGCAGAGATAATACCTGTTTTCTCATAAAAGATTCCTCAATAAGTTTCTTACTTTAAACACACATCACACTAAAGCTATGATACCACATCAATCCATTTTGTCAATAAACAAATGAAAAATAACACTCTAAAAAATGACCGCCACTTTTTATGACGGTCATTCCAAAATCATTATTTTTTAATCTTAAAAATGGTCTGCGCCTGAAGAGACACTGCTTTTCCGCCTACTGCCAACACCATAAACACGATACACGACAGACTAATCTGAAAGCATCATTCCCTTTGCATCACGGTCAATCTTTCCGCAGAGAATCAAAATACCTTCAATCAGTCCCCAGGTTGCGGAAACCGGAGAAAGAATAAAACAGCTGACAAGAGTGATCACTAACTGCGCCACTGCCTTTCCGGTATAGCCGAGATAAAAATTATGTACGCCAAAGCAGCCTAAAAAGATTCCCAATAATCCCGCTGCTATTTTGGATTTATCTCCCTTCGGTCCATAAGCTGCTAAGGAAACTCCACAATTTAAGCATACCTGGCTGTTCGGCGGTGTGGTCTGACCGCAGTTCGGGCAGAAATTATTTCCGCTTCCCTTCTGTGCCCCGCATTTTACACACATGACAGCCTCATCTGTCACATATTGCTCTCCGCAATTTCTACAAAACATAACATTATTCCTCCATTTTTTAATAACAGAACCTATTCTACCTTATTATGGGAAATCTGTAAATATGTTTTCGTTATCAAAATATCTTTTTCTAGGAAAAAAGTCTCTCTGTCACCAGCCAGATAACCGCCGCTGCCGCCAGCCAGCCGCCCATGGTCCTGGTGTGCTTTTCCGCCTCGGCGTTTCCCCTCATCTCTTTTCTGGTACATGCCCCGGGGGCTGCCAACATCAAAAGCCCGGTCAAAAGCAGCACCATCCGTACTAACTGCATATGCTTCCTCCCCTCGTCATACCAGAATTACTGCGCATCTCAAGTTTCGCAGAAACTTATATAGGAACGCTGCTTTTGCGTTCATTATATCATAATTTCTGCGCTCGCTTTTTGCGCATCTCAAGTTTCGCAGAAACTTGTATAGGAACGCTGTTTTTGCGTTCATTATATCATAATGCCCGTATTTTCCTTGCTCTTTTCTATCATGTGCATCAGCTTACGGAAAGGAATTGCCACCACAAGTCCGATAACTAAGGAAATCACCACGTAAATGCCAAGGGCGCCAATATTTTTCCAGTAATCTAACTGGTAAATTCCGCCGATGGTCTCCCTCATGGCGTTCATTCCATAAGGGAAGGGCAGATATTTGTAAACCATCTGATAAATTTCCGGCAGGGTCTGTATCGGAAAGGTTCCTCCGGCTCCTGCTACCTGAATTACCATTACCACAATGGCAAGCGCCTCCCCCACATTTCCAAAGGCTACCGTCAGGGAATAGATAAACAGCGTAAACACAAAACTGCTTGCCGCTGCCGCCAGCCAGAACAGAAACGGGTTATGGCACTGAATATGAATATAGTATAAGTCTCCCAAAACGGTAATCAGCGTCTGCACCTGCCCCACAAGGAAAAAGGTGATGTATCTGCCGAAATATGCCTGATAGGGCTTTATTTCCTCTATGCCCTCCACCGGCTCTACCTTCACATGGATAATCGCTACTAAAATCAAGGCTCCCACCCACAGGGCAAGAATGGTATAGAAAGGAGCCATCGCCGAGCCGTAACTTTCTATCTCGTAAATTCCCACCGTATCTAAGTTTACCGGGGAAGAAATGAAGCTGCCTAACAATGCGGGGTCTGTCTCAATAATCTTCATAATCTCCTGATACTGTTCATCCTGCCGCAGCTCCACAAAATCCGCTATCACATCCGCCAGACCGTTCTGCAGCTCCTGCGCCATGGACAAGGACTCGGAGAGGCTGCTTTTTCCTCCCTCTAGAGTTTTCCGGTAGTCTCGGAGCACATATCCCACATCGCTGAAGTCCGCATTGATCCCGTTTAAAATTGCAGTGGTGGTCACCATGGAATTATGCATGGCATTCATGGTATCATTCAGGCTGGGTTGTACCGTATAAGTATAATAATCCTTCAAGCTGTTCACCGACTGCTTGCAGACATCAATCTGTCCCATAATCTGGTTTTCCAAAGTACCTATATCCTCAGCGGTTGCCGTTCCGTTTTCCGTCAGCCCCTCCAACTCCACTTCAATGGCATAGAGCTGCTCCCTGATACTCTGTATCTTTATCTGGGTTTCATCATCTGCTGTACCCTCCCAGCCAGAAACAGAGTTGTCAAACATCTGCCGTAAATAAGGCATAATGGATTTTGAACTGAGAAGCCCTTTTCCCACGGCGTCCTGATAATTTTTCAGCGTATTCATGTCATTTCCGATTACGGTAGAAACGCTGTCTAAGGTATTGTTTACCATATCCAGACTGTAGTTTACCATCTGGGTCACAGAATCCGCCGTGGCATCCCCTGCCGTCAAAAGCCCTTCCATGCTGTTGACAGTATCCTGTCCCGTTGTCACCATGCTGTCTAACCCCGGCAGCATTACCTGACTGGTTTCCACAATGCTCTGAGCGGAGCCCATAATGCTCACAAAAGAATTTAAAATACTGATGTAGCTGCGCAAATCCCCGCTGAGCCCGTTTAACCGTTCCAATACCGCATCACCTATGGTGCCGCCCTCTATATCAGCCCCGGACACTGCTCCGCCCACCTTCATCAAAGTCTCTGCCAGGGTGCTGACAAAAGCCGCGTTTACCTGCTCCTGCACGGTGGTCTTTGCCTTTCCGGTAATTTTAGGCGCAATGGCATTCTTCTTTTCGTTTTCATAATAGATAATGTCCGGATTCTCAATCTCACCACCCAGGAAGCTAATCATTTCCTCGGTAAATTCCTCCGGTATCACCAACGCCGCATAGTAGGAATTATCATAAACTCCGTCTACCGCCTCATCCACCGTATCGGTGAATACCCAGCCGATGGTATCGTTGGATTTTAAGGTGTCCACCACGGTTGCACCGATATTGACGGAAAGCCCCGCCACCTCGGCGCCCTGATCTGCCGATACCACCGCCACCTTTAAATTTGAGGTTGCGGAGGGACCGTAGGGGTCCCAGTTTGAAAAAATATTAAACCAAGCATACAGGGAGGGGATAACGCTCAGTCCCATAATCACCACCACTGCCACCACATTTTTTAAAATCCGTTTTGCGTCGGAGATAAAAATTTTAAATATATTACGCATTTTCTTTTTCCTCCGCCTCTTCCTCTGTGTCGTTTTCCGCGTTTAACGTATCATCAATTTTCCGGATCACGTTTTTTAAATTTTTCTCCATTCCGTCTATCTCCTGTCCCAGCAGAGTCTCCGGCTCCCGCTCTTCGTCGGTGATTTCGCTTAATTTTTCCTGCAGGTTATAGTCGGAATATTCTACCAGAATCAGATATACCGCAATTCCAAACAGAGAGGCAATCCACAGAATCAGGAACACCACCTTGTTACTTTCTGTCCAGAACAGCAAAAACAGAAAAATCAGAGGAATAATCCAGATACATCTCAAGCCGATTTTTATTTTTTTCTGGTTGCTCTCGTGCATTTTCTGCTCGTAAAGCACCAGCTTTTCATACATTTCTTCGTATCTATTTTTCTCTTCCATATCTGTCCTCCCGACAAGCTACATCATTTTCGTATCTTCCATTCTTTCCTCCATGAAATGGCTGATTTTAATAAACGGAAGCCTTATCACCAGTCCTATCAGCAGTCCCACCACCGCAAATATCAGCAGCTGTGCCAAATTCTTTACATAGAAGTCGCCGTACATTCCGCCGATGGTTTCACGCATAGCGTTGATGGCATAAGGGAACGGGAAGAAAATATAAATATTGCGGTAAATCTCCGGCAGAAGCTCGATAGGGAAAGTTCCCCCTGAGCCTGCAATCTGAATGACCATTATCACCACCGCCAATGCTTTTCCGATATCTCCAAAAGCAAGGGCAAGGGAGTAGATAAACACCGTAAAAGTAAAGCTTGCCAGAGAAGCCACAAGCCAGAACAATCCCGGATGAAGTATCTGGCAGCCCAACAGATAAATATCGCCCAACACAATAACGGCAGCCTGAACCTGTCCCATTACAAAAAACAACAGATATCTGCCGAAATACAGATGATAGGATTTTACATGTTCTAGTCCCCTGGGTTCTGCTTTTACCTTAATCAGCGCCACTAACACCGTTCCTCCTACCCAGATGGCAAGAATCGTATAGAAAGGCGTCATGGCAGAACCATAGTTTTCGATGGGGTATACCGCCTCCGTAGTCACTTTCACAGGCTCCGAGAAAAACTCGCCGTAAGCCTCCGGGTCGCCCTTTAAAAAGATGAGCAGCGCCATAACCTTCTCGTCCTCACTGACAGAATCCAGCTTTTCCAACAACTCCGTCAGCTTTCCGCTGACCTCCTGCAGCACTGTCTGTACCTGCTCTAAACTGTCGCTGGTTTCCGTAACCGTCATTTCAATGCCGGAAAATATCGTGCCCACATTTCCCATCGTATTGTTCAGATTAGAAAGCAGGGTGGAAACATTGTCTAGCATCTGCTCCATGCTGTCGATGACGCTTGTCATCTGCGGCACTAAGCTGTTCACATAAACCTGTTCTATATTTGCCACTGACTCGCTGCACATGGAAAGCAGCTGGGTCATATTTCCAATAGAATTATTGACTGTATCCGCTACCTGGCTGCCGGAAACATCTACTCCCGCTGCCACCTGGCTGCCCGATCCTGCAAGGGTCTGGTTAATACTGTTGATGGCAGTCTGGATATCGGAAGCTCCCCCGTTCATGGAATCAATACTATTTAAAATATCGCTGATTATCTTTTTCTCTTCCTCGGAAAGGCTGCCCTCTAATGCCATGGTTTTTAAGTGGCTCTGTAAATCCACCAGCTGTCCCTGGAGTATTGCGGTATCTGCCGCCGTCTGTCCCAAGCTGTCCGCCGTCTTCTGGGCATCCTCCGCTAAGCTGGTTCCGCTGATGTCACGATTAATCTGATCGATGGAATTTTTTATCTGATCCATGGTCTGCTGTACATTCTGGCTGAAAGAAGCCAGTGTAGTCTGGGTCTCTGTCAGGCTGTTTTTCGTATCAGAAAAACTCTTCTCCCCGTTTTCGATATCCTTGCTCAAACCCGGAATACTGCCCTTTGCCTCCGCAACAGACTGGCTCAGCGCCTCGTTGCCCTCAATAAAGGTATCAATCATCTTATTATAGGAAATGAGGTTTTCGTTGAGCTTTTCTAGTTTTTCCTGAAATGCGGCAACTTTATCCCCGTTCTCCATTTCCTCCGAAAGGCTGTTTGTCTCCGTAAAAATGCTGCTTGCCACCACCTCAATAAAGGTTTCGTTAATACTCTGCTTTAAGGTGGAAACCGCCGTGTCTGTAATCTTTATGGCAATGGCATTTTTCTTTTCATTTTCATAATAGATGATGGAGGGGCTTTTAAAATCCTCCCTGAAAAAATTGTACATGCTGTATGTAAAATCTTCGGAAATCACAACGGCAGCATAATATTCCCCGCTGTATACCCCGTCAACTGCCGCCTGCCTGTCATCTAAAAACACCCAGCCGATGGAAGTGTTTTCCTTTAACTGTTCTAACACCTGATCTCCCATATTTTCCGTAGTGCCGTCCTGCATGGTGTAGCCCTTATCCTCCGATACGGCAGCAATCTTAATATTTGATGTATTCGCATAGGGATCCCAGTTTGCATAGATATTAAACCAGGCATACAGAGATGGTATGATACAAAGACCTATGGCTATCATCAGCGCAAAGGGATTTTTGATTAACCGTTTTACATCACCTGTGAAAATACTCCATATATTTTTCATCCTCAGTTGCTCCTTGGTTTCATAAAAATTCACACAATTTTTTTTATTATACATCATTTTCGGCCGAATGAAAACAGACAATCTCAAAGACTTGTATAACGTTTTCTTATGCCGGCAATCCGAAACTGTCCCTCTCTTCTTCCGCGATTTTGACAGAGCAAATATCCGTAACCACAAGACTGTAGGGCAGATATGTAACAGAAAAACTCCCCGTTCCGGTGAAGATTCCACCTCCCGACGGGCACCCTTGCCTTCGGCTATATCCTTCCCACTACCGGTCGGATTCGGGATTTGCACCCGTTGGAAATATGCGCCGTCAGGCGCACAACTAAATACGGTGGCAGGAAGAAGCTCCTGTCACCGTATTATGCATATTTGTTTTCTGTTTTTGATAACGATTGTGTTTCCGGCTTTGCTTTTACCGCAAATACCATTGACGGTTTCTTTCCCCTACCGTATAGACTGAATCTTTAATAGAATCATGACTTTTGATGTTTCTGACTTTCTGGGAAAACTTATCATCATTTCGATTGTTCAAAATTTCTAAATCTTCTCCTGTGGGTGTCATGATGTTTCTCGCTCCTGAAATTAATTCTGATGTTCTGATACCGGGGTTATTTCTGATAAGTCCTGCTACTACTGGTATGATTTCTTCTTCGGAATAACAACTCATTTTTCAGCACCTCCCTTTCACTACATTATACAGTCATTTATTTAAAACTACAAGTCAAAATAATATTTTGTCATTTAACCGCCCCTATAAGCAGTATGCGTCTTACACAACACAAAAAATGAGGGCTAATCAGACCGAATGAAATAGTCTGAAAGCCCTCAAATAAACCATTTTAAACCTTTTTAAAGGTGTGGAGCGGTGGCAAGTCCCGCTCTCCCTAATATTCTCTAGTCTTCTAAGTCTTGCTGAATTTCTTCAAGCATTACATTCAATTTTTTTTCTCTTTCTTTCTCGTCCTTTTCGTCTTTAATCTCCTCCAAATCTCTTTTAAATCTTCTTAACCAGCCTTTCCACTGTTTATCTGTCATACTTAATACCTCCATTTGATTTCTCCTTTCTTTTTCAGTTAAGTGCTTGCCTCTCTTAACTGTCTTCATTATATTATATGTCCACTATATAATCAGGTGTTTTTTAACTCTTTTTCCACGCAATTTAAAATAAATTGCGTGGTGCTAATCCCTCTTTTTTCTGCTTCTTTTTTGTACCGTTCTTTCACCCCCTTTGGTACTCTCAGTCTTATATCGTCAGTTTTTTCTTTAATATACTTCATGCTTGCTCTTTTTTGTGCTTCTGTGTATGCCATTTTCGAAAACCTCCTTTTTTCTATTATATCACGTTTTTTATATGTACGCTATATAAATTTATGTAAATTCTTAATTTTGTGCACAAAAAATAAAATAGCTGTAAATATGCAGTAATAAATAAAATAAAAGAGGGTATGCAGCCTGTTAAAAACTGTTTACCCTCTTTTTGTAATTTGTTAGTTACGTCCAATTTTTCATACTAATTCACGCTGTCTTTTAAATCTCGCAACCCTTGTAATTGCTGTATTTCTTAGAACTTACCTGCTTTGTGAGCTTCCTCGATGGAAACCGCAACTGCAACAGTAGCACCAACCATCGGGTTGTTACCCATACCGATAAGACCCATCATCTCAACGTGAGCCGGCACGGAAGAAGAACCAGCAAACTGTGCGTCAGAGTGCATACGTCCCATAGTATCTGTCATACCGTAAGAAGCCGGACCTGCTGCCATGTTGTCCGGATGAAGTGTACGTCCTGTACCGCCGCCAGATGCAACGGAGAAGTATTTCTTGCCCTGCTCGATACATTCTTTCTTATAAGTACCTGCAACCGGATGCTGGAAACGTGTCGGATTGGTGGAGTTACCTGTGATAGATACACCAACGTTCTCTAAGTGCATGATAGCAACACCTTCCTGAACATCATCTGCACCGTAACATTTTACAGTTGCACGAAGTCCGTCAGAATATGCTTTCTCATATACCACGTTTACTTTTGCTTCTTTGTAATCGTATTTTGTCTCAACGAAGGTAAATCCGTTGATACGAGAAATAATCTGAGCTGCGTCTTTTCCTAAACCGTTTAAGATAACACGTAACGGTTTCTGACGTACCTTGTTAGCCTTTTCGGCGATACCGATAGCACCCTCGGCAGCCGCAAAAGACTCGTGTCCTGCTAAGAAGCAGAAGCACTCGGTCTCTTCCTCTAATAACATTTTTCCAAGGTTACCGTGTCCTAAGCCTACTTTTCTGTGGTCAGCAACAGATCCCGGAATACAGAATGCCTGAAGTCCCTCACCGATAGCTGCAGCAGCGTCAGCGGCTCTTGTACATCCTTTTTTGATTGCGATAGCTGCACCTACAGTGTAAGCCCAGCAAGCGTTCTCAAAACAGATTGGCTGGATTTTCTTTACCTGATCGTATACGTCAAGTCCAGCATCTTTTGTAATTTTCTCAGCTTCTTCGACGGAGCTGATACCATAGCTGTTTAATACAGCGTTAATCTGGTCAATTCTTCTTTCATATGATTCAAATAATGCCATGATTTTCGTTTCTCCTTTCCTTACTCTACACGTGGGTCGATAATCTTAGCAGCATCTGCTACACGACCATACTGACCTTTTGCTTTTTCCCATGCTGTGTTAGGATCATCACCTTTTTTGATGAAGTCGGTCATTTTTCCGAGAGAAACGAACTGATATCCGATTACTTCATTGTCCTCGTCAAGAGCGATACCTGTTACATATCCCTCTGCCATCTCTAAGTAACGAACACCTTTTTCTTTGGTTGCATACATCGTACCAACCTGAGAACGAAGCCCTTTTCCTAAATCCTCCAGACCTGCACCTACTGCAAGACCGTCATCAGAGAATGCACTCTGTGTACGTCCGTAAACGATCTGTAAGAATAACTCTCTCATTGCTGTATTGATAGCATCACATACTAGGTCAGTATTTAATGCTTCGAGAATGGTCTTACCCTGTAAAATCTCTGCTGCCATAGCTGCAGAATGTGTCATACCGGAGCATCCGATGGTTTCAACTAATGCTTCTTCGATAACACCGTTTTTTACATTTAATGAAAGCTTGCAGGCACCCTGCTGAGGCGCACACCAACCTACACCATGTGTAAAACCTGAAATATCTTCAATTTTTTTGGAATGAACCCATTTTCCCTCTTCCGGGATTGGAGCTGGTTCATGTTTTGCGCCCTTTGCTACAGGACACATGTTTTCAACTTCCTTAGTGTAAATCATTTTAAGACTCCTTTCACTTAATAAAACTGTATGTATCAGACTTTGTTATACATTTAACATACCGTATATATTTTCGCACATTTTGTAGAAATAGTCTAGCCCCATTTCTTATATTTTTTACAAATCATCTAATCAAAAAAATTCAAATTCGAAAACACTTCCTCCGCCGGTTTTTCCACGTTCAAAATCTCCCCAGCTCTGACCTTGATGTAGCCTTCCGTGCCATCCTTTGCCCTGACATAAATCCACTCTGTCATATCAGAACGCAGAAAGAACACTTCCTGCCCTGCCGGTATCGTTATCTTCAGATTACCCGACATATCCCATAACGGCAAATCCACATAAAGCTGATGTGCCGTATTTGGCTGATAGCTGTGCAGTCCGTCTTCATGATAAACAAGCTCTTCCTTATTTTCATCAAACCACCAGTAACCGTCCAGATAACAGGTTTCTATCAAATCCATCCTCACGGTTCCCAAAATGCCGTTCTGCCCGTTAAATCCATTTCTGCCGTTATTCTGTTCCCGAAAGGGAAATCCGCCCACTGCACCGATGTATTTTAAGTCACCGCCGTCATAACGGTAAAAATAAGTCGCTAAATCCTCACTTGGACCATAATCCAACACCGCAATCTCAAGCCCCGGTGAACTTTCGTTGATGTCCGTCACATAAAAAACGTCCGTCACAGGAGTAATCATTGTTTCCTCCTTATTCAGGTCGTAGGCAACCCCATCAATGGTAAGAATACAGTCATATTCATAGTCACCTTTTTCCGTCACGGCATATTGGATTTTTTCTACGATTCCATCACCTGAAATATCCTCTCTTATAGCCTCATATGTCGGGTACTCCTTCGGATAAGGATGAGCTTCCTTATATTCTTCTTCTGCCGCTTTTACCATATCCAGATTATCCTTTTCTAACTGGCTTAAAACAGTATCATTAAATTCCTCCGGCTCTTTCGTTTTCTCATACCAGGAACAGGAAGCAAACCAGCTCTGCAGATACTCATTGATAAATCCCCTGCCATGTCTGGCATAGATTTCATTTCTTGCAATCCACAGTTCGTTATCCGACATATTTAAAAGCATATCCTTTGTCAAAACGGTATTGCTGCTGACAGGTATCACATACTGGGACACGTCAAAATGAATCCCTGCCGCATCAATCTTTATGCTGTCGGCAATCTCCGTCACCTGTTCTGCCATGGACTGATACTCTTCTGCGCGGGTTCCCTCTTCCGTGGCACAGGGAAAATCCGTCGGCTGCATCAAATAATATAAATCTCCTTCATCCGTATAGGCAACAAGCGTCTCTCCCGTTCCATAATTCATCCATTCCTTTAACCTGACAAAACCGCAGAGATACCCTGTCCCCTCCAGCATTTCATAAGAGGCTTTCTGATAAAGGAAAAATCCGTCCTCCGTTTCCTCCATGACATACTTTCCCTGCCATGTATCGGGCAGCGTGACACTTATCTCCTGCCATGTAAAAACACTGCCTGCAGTCTTGCCGTTCCCTGTTTCTGCCGTCTCTGTTTCCGTACCCCGGACATCTTCTGCATTTTCCTCACTATCTGAAGAAACGCTTTCCTGCACTGTTTCGCTGACTGCATTTTCTATTTCAGCGACAGTGCTGTGATTTTCTTCCCCATGCCCGCATCCGCTTACCGTAATAGCAGCCCCCAGCAACAGAGACAAAAGCACTTTTCTTCTTTTCATAAACGATCCTCATCCTATGATTACTGCTTCTCTACAACCTCGTTCCTGTTCTTATAGATAGAATTTGCCGGCACAACCCCACGGACAGAGGAAAGAGGATAAACGTTACTGTTCCGCCCAATCACAGTTCCCGGATTCAGAACAGAATTGCAACCCACCTCCACATGATCACCCAGCATGGCGCCAAATTTCTTTAAACCAGTCTCAATTTTCTCTTCGCCGTCTTTCACCACTACTAATGTCTTGTCTGATTTCACATTAGAGGTAATAGAGCCTGCTCCCATATGGGATTTGTAACCTAAAATAGAATCTCCCACATAATTGTAATGAGGCACCTGAACAGAATTGAAGATAATGTCATTCTTAAGCTCTGTGGAATTTCCTACCACCGAGCCTTTTCCCACAATAGCGCTGCCCCGGACAAAGGCACAGTGACGGATTTCCGCCTCTTCATCTACAATCAGAGGACCGTTCAAGCATGCCGTAGGCGCTATCTTCGCACTCTTCGCCACCCAGATATCCTCGCCCCTCTGTTCAAATTTTTCCTTGTCAAGGGTAGGACCTAATTTTTTGATAAAATCACTGATCCCCTTTAACGCCTCCCAGGGGTAAGTAAACTGTGCCAGATAATCTTTGGCAATCGTCTCGTTTAAGTCGTATAAGTTACTGATTTTTGCTTTTTCCATTTTTTCCTCCATACCCGCATTGTATTTTATACCTCAGCTCCGCCGGGATTTTCATCTCAAGTTTGCGCGGGCACAAACTTGGGGTTAAAAAATTTCAATTTATGATTTTCAACCTTTATTTCCGTTCCTGTGATATCATCCTTACAACCCTCCGGTTCGGAATAGAATAGTTGCTAATCCCTGCTGCATCCACATATGTATGAGCGCCAAAACCAGAAGATGACCCGGATAAAAGATATAGAAGAACCACTTAGAAATGTTCTTCCCATGTTTTGCACGCTTTCCATTATATAAATACTGAATGGTCAGTCCCGACGCCAACATTCCGAGACAGGCTCCAAGGGCACATAAAACTGCTTTCGGCAGTCCGTATAATGAAATTCCGGACAACAGGTTCATTGCACCGAATGCAGCCATGGCAATCCCGTATGCACGCCAGATTTTTTTCCAGTCCCCCCACCAGCTGTCAAACATAATGACAAATACCGCCGCAAAAAACGCCCAGTCGCCCATTGCTGTAGCAAACACCAGAAAAATCTGCAAAATTGCACACAATGCCGGATTACTCACCTTTTCCCTTACCACAAGAATCAGAAAGCAGATAAACAGCGTAGCTATCATGTTCAGCCCGCCGCCATGGGGAAATGCCATCTGAAACGGTATCTGGGAAATCAGCGCAAACACGAAGAGACGAAGCCCATACTGTATTTTGGAATGGGTATAGCGGTATCCCTCCACCAGAAAATAGCACATAGTGATGGCTGTAAAATAGCCGATATCCAGAAAAATCTCAGAAAGCAGCGTGCCGCTTTCCAAAAATACGTTAGCTATATGATTAAGCAGCATTGCAAACATGGCAAAGTACTTAATGACATCCCGATTTAAAATTCTGTATTTTGTCTGTTCCATTTGTCGGTCCTTCCTCCCTAATGTTTATAATGGCATTATACGCTATTCCTATCACACAGTTCAATGAATACGAACCATATATTCTCGTCACATCACATTTTTTATTATCAAAGAAATCCCGGATAAAATCAGCATGACAATCACTACTTTTTTCACAACTCTCTCCGGCATTTTCCCTGCCGCCCACATTCCTGCAAATAATCCAATCAGCATAAAAGGCAGTAACACCACCGCCTGTTTTACCACTGCCGCATTCAATATGCCGAGAACTGTGTAAAGAACCATACGGAAGGTATTTTCCACCAGAAATACCACGCATAAATTCCCCCGGAATGCCTGGCTGTCCTCCGTGGTACGGCTCATATAGGCCGCCATCAGGGCGCCAATACCAAACATTCCGCATAGGAAACCGGAAAGAAGCCCGATGATACCCAACAGTATCTTAGAACTCTGGCGTTTTTCTTTCTGGTACTCCCGGAAAAACATCTCCACACCCACAAAGGTGACTACCACACCGAAAAATATTTTCACCGCTGTCACATCTCCGTTTTTCAGCAGAAATGTGCCGGGAATACAGCCAAGCAAAACCAGCGCCGCAAGGGGAACACATTTTGCCGGGACAATGGATTTCCGCTCCTTTATGGCAATCACAAGATTGGAAGGATAACCAATCAACAGCTCCACTGGGGTGATGGAAATGTTGTTATCCCGAAATCCAAGTATGGTGGTATGCACTAGCGTATTGGCAAAACCGCACATTCCCTTGACAAAATAGGCACACAGTACTGCCGCTATCATTAAGAAATCCATCCCATTCCTCCCTCCTTTCCATCCGCAAGAATAAAACTGCTTTACGGCATGAAATCATCTAAAAAGTTGCTTCCTGCAAGCTGCTCTTCCGTCTCCCGTGCCTGTTCCGCCGCCATCTCTTCTGCGAAGCTATCAAACCGTGACATATCATAAAACGGTTTTTCTGACACATTTTCCTCCGGTGTGCTCTCCCCCGGATTGTCAAAGTCGAAGGATATCCGCTCGTCCTCATATTTCAAACAGGTATCAAACTGGTTTCCCGCTTTTGATACAAATCCGGTAACTTTCGCTCTGGTTTTTCCCGTTTCAAAAAGTTCTTTTATCACTTCCTCCGGCAAAGGAACTTTCGCAACGGTATGGGACACCCTGAAACCGCATTCACATTCATAATACCACTGGCTTTTCATCAAAGGCTTTTTGCAGCGGGGACAGGAAACCGCCGTTTCCACAGGTTTTGGCTTCTTCGGGAAATCAAAGACAATCTGCCCCTCACCGGTAATCTTTAAGGGCGCATCAAATTTCATTCCGGTTTTTGCTACAAACCCCTGTATCACCCCTGTCTTTCTTTGGCTCAAAAGCTCTTTTACCTGCGCCTCCTTTAATTTTACCCCCGCAATCTGCCCCACGGAAAAACGGCAGCTCTCCGGATTGTCCTTGGAATAATTGGCGCAGCCGTAGCCGAAGGGCGTTTTTACGATATCGCCGCCGCAGACCGGACATACCACATCCTTTAGCTTCGGCGCTTCTAAATCCGTAAAGTCAAATTTCAATCCGGTCACTTTTCCGGCTTCGTCTTTATTTAATGCCACTCTGGCATCAAATTTCTTTCCTGCCTTTGACTTAAATCCCCGGATGGTTCCGGTTCTTCCCTCTGTCAGCAGTTGTTTCACCTGGGTTTCATTCAATGCCTTTTCCGACATTTTCCCGATGGAGAACCGGCAGCTTTCCAGATTATCTTTCGAATAATTGGCACAGCCAAAACCAAAGGGGGTCTGGACGATATCACCGCCACAGAGCGGGCAGACTACATCTTTGACTTTTTTTGCCTCCACATGGTCAAAGTCAAATTTCAGCACTTTTCTACCGTCCTCCCCGGTCACCAAAGCCACACAGGCATCAAACTTCTTCCCTGTTTTTGACTTAAATCCCCGGATGGTCTCGGTTCTGCCCTCTAGGAGCAGTTGTTTTACCTGTGCTTCTGTTAGATCCTTTTCCGCAAGGGTTCCAATGGCAAAACGGCAGGTATCCGGGTTTCCCGGCTTATAATTGGCACAGCCATAACCGAAGGATTTCTTCTGAATGGTGCCACCGCACATGGGACACTGTACTCCCTCCACAATTTCAGCTTCGTTCCGGGAAAAGTCAAACCCTACATTCTTCTTGCCGTCCTCTCCTGTCTCAAGGACTAATGCAGCCTGAAATTTCTTTTTATTTTTTGCAGTAAATCCCTTTAACACATCCGTCCTTCCCTTCGTCAGAAGATCCGTCAAATCATCTACACTTAAAGATTTTCCTGCAATCTTTCCGATGGAAAAATAACATTCCTCCGGATTTTCATGGTGTTTCACACAGCTATAGCCAAAGGGGGTAATCTCCATTGCCCCTCCACAGGCAGGACAGGACAGTCCCTCTAAGATTTCCGGTTCGTTCCCGGAAAAATCAAAGGTAACACTGACTTTTCCCTCCTCGTCCTTTTCTAACACCAGCGCCGCAGAAAAACGTTTTCTGGATTTGGAAATAAACCCCTGCAACACTCCGGTTTTCCCCTCCGTCAAAAGGAGTTTCACTTCCTCTTCCTCTAAATCCCTGCCTGCAATGGTTCCGATGGAAAATTTGCAGCCGCTGCCGTCCCTCTTATAATTGCTGCAGCCATAACCAAAGGGCGTTGTCTCCATCTCCCCGCCGCAAACCGGGCAGGGGACACCGATGCTTTTCTTTGCCGCTAAGCCCCTGCCTCCCTTTCCTACAAAGGGATGAATTCGGACGGCAATCTGTTCCGTCAGATTTTTTTCAATCATGGACACCGTTTCTTTTCGGATAAAATCCTCCAGCTTCCGGCGGTAGTCCTCCATGATGACCGTACCTCTTGTGATACCGTCTAACCCCTTTTCCCAGGAGGCGGTCATTTTCGGGTTCAGCAGTGCGGGCACTGTCATGCTTACCACTTCAAATATCATTTCTCCTAACCGTTCCGGGGATAAAATCTGGGTTTTTTTATTCAGATTCAGATAGCCGATACGCACCAGCTTTTTGATAATTTCCGCTCTGGTGGCGGAGGTTCCGATACCGGAGCCTTTGATTTGCTCCCGCAGTTCCTCTTCTTCAATGAGCTGCCCCGCATTTTCCATGGCAAGCACCATAGAACCGGAAGTGTAGCGTTTCGGCGGATTGGTTTTTCCCTCTTTTAGTTCAAATCCGTGGACGAAAAGCTCCTCTCCGGTTTTTAACTGTTTTGCCAGCAGCACAAGTCCGGGGCTTTCCTTCTCTTCCTCGTTTTCTCCCTCATTTTTCGGGCGTCCTACAATATCTAAAAATCCCGGTTTTTTCAATTCTTTTGCGGAAGCAAAGAAACGTTCTTTTTCGATTTCCACCACCAGCTTTACCGTCTCATACTCTGCCGGGGGATAAAAAATACTTAGGAAACGCCGGACAACCAAATCAAAAACCTTCCGCTGTAATTCGTTTAACTTCTCCAATTCCGTAAGCTGGCCCGTGGGAATAATGGCGTAGTGGTCCGTAACCTTAGAATCGTCTGTGTACTGGGTTTTGGCAATACCGTAGTGGGAATTTCCCTTTAAAATCTGTTCCACATAGCTGCGGGTGGGTTCATAACCCTTCAGGCGATTTAAATTCCGCCCGATTTCCTTTGCCACCGCAGTGGAAAGCACCCTTGCGTCTGTTCTCGGATAGGTAGTAAGTTTTTTCTCGTATAAATCCTGCGCTACCTGCAAAGTTTCATCCGGGCTGATTTTGAAGCGTTTAGAGCATTCCGCCTGCAATTCCGCCAGATTAAACAAAAGCGGCGCCCGCTTTTTGCTGGTGCCCTGCTCGACGGAAACTGCCACCGCTTTTTTCCCGGTCAGCTCTGTTATGAGCTTCTCGGCGCTCTCCTGCTTTTTAAAGCCATTTTCTTTATAGAGCAGAGGGGATTCAAAATAGCGGGAGCCCTCTACTGCTTTCCATTCTGCCTCTATGATTTGCTGTTTGCTGCCCTTCGAAGCGGAAAATCTGCCGGCCACACGGTAAAACGGCGTTTCCGTGAAATTACGGATTTCCCGCTCCCGGATTACCACCATTCCTAAGACGCAGGTCATGACGCGTCCCACGGCAATAGCAGTGTAGCTCTGGGTTGCCGCCGCATCATTTAATAATTTTCCGTATTTTACCGACATAACCCTGGAAAAATTGATTCCCATGGCGTAATCCTCTATGGTACGCATAATGCCGGAATTCGCCAGATTATCGTATTCTGACATGGGCTTCGCCTCCCGTATGCCCCTTAAGATTTCTTCCTCCGTCTGGGAATCAATCCAGACACGGAGCTCCTCCATCCCCTCCCTGACTCCGCCGAAACGGCGGATATTTTCCTCGATGGTCTGTCCTTCCTTTCCCGCATCACCTGCCCAGTAAACCCTTTCAATGTCCTGCCTGTGCAGCATTTTATGTACCACATCATACTGCCTGCTCACATTTGGTATCACGTTATACTTATAGTTCCTCGGTAAAAACGGCAAATCCTCCAATTTCCATTTTTTGTATTTCTCGTCGTATTCTTCCGGATAAACCATCTCCACCAGATGTCCCACGCACCAGGTAATGACATAGCTGTCATTTTCTATGTATCCGTCATTTCGCCCGGAGACCCCAAGGATTCGGGCAAACTCCTGTGCCACGCTTGGTTTCTCCGTGATAATCAATGACTTAGCCAAAATCTAATCCTCCTACAGTTCGTTCATATCGATCAAAAGGAACCGTTTATCCTGCTCTGCCATTTCCCTCAATGCCGGCTCAAATCCTTTCGCAGAAAACAGAAAAAAGCATTTCCCTTTTATCTTTGCCTTTTTCATATTTTTAAATAAATCATCGCACATGGCAAGGGTAATTTCCGGCTTGTCCCAGTTGCAGAGTCCCACCAGGTTTTCCCGGATACTGTTCTGAGCTATGATATCAATGGTACCTTCTTTTCCCACCCACGTACCCATCTTTGTAATCTTCATGGGGAGTTTTCCCGTCAGGTTTAAAAGTCCTAAATACTCCATGCAGACTTCCACAAAATAGCGGCTCAGATATTCTTCGATATCCGGCGCAATGTGGGCATCATAAAATTCCTCCGGGCTCATCAGATATAAATCCGAAAGGTGCGGGTAAACAAAACGAAACCAGAAATTCACATAATTATCCCGTATCCGGTAAACACCCTTTTTCGCATTGTCCCAGCCCCCGGTTTCAAAGGAAACCACCTTCTGGATAATATCCGAAGCGCTGAGGTTTTTCATATAGACGCTTATTTTTGCCCGTGAAAATCCGGTCTTTAAATATAAATCGTTCAGCTTATCCTGCCCTGCTGCAATGCAGGAAAGAATCGTATCATACACCGACAGTTCCCGAAGCTGGGTTCCGATGATTTTTTCCGCCTGGTTGTGCATATAGCCGTTTCTCGACAAAATCAGGCGGCAGATGTTGCTCTTTAAATCCGCCTTGGTATTCCAGTGGTTGATGTAGCCCGGCACACCTCCCGCCACGCCGTAAACCTCAACACACTGACTGACAGAGTATTCCGGCAGCGCCCGGACTACCTCAAGAAAGTTCAGGTGGTTCAGCTTGATTTTTTTATCTATTTTTTTGTCCGCCGCTTCGCCGATACAGACCGCCATTTCTTTTTCCACCCAGGAGACGGAGGAGCTTAAAAGCAAGATCATCACAGGCCCCGGATAAAGCCGTTTTGCTTTTAATTTCAAAATTGCCGCCATAAATTCCGGGTCTTTTTTGGCAATATACTGTACCTCGTCTATGACAATGACCAGCTTGCTGGGATTGCCGCTTTTTACCCGGTTAAAATATTCTTCGTAGGTGAATTTTTTTAACGCCACATCAAAGGTTTTGGCAATTTCATCCCCCATCATGGTCTTTTGCAGCTCCGCGGACGCCTGCCTCGCACGATAGTAAAAATATTTCTTTTCCCGGACAAATGCCTTGATTAACAGTTCTTTTTCCGAATCCGCCCGTCCGTACAGCACGCACAGCTGGTTGCCGGATGCAGCGTAGAGTTCTTCCAGTTCTTTTCGTACAGCAGTTTTTACTACCATGGTTTCCTCCTTTGAAGCTAAATTCTATCTAACATACTAACACAATACCATAAAATTTGCACTCTAATTCTTAATTCCAGACATAACAAATAAAAAACCACCGTTTGACAGCGCCTTTATCCTGCACTGCCAACCGATGGTTTCCTTTTCTTATTCCAATTTTATTTCTTAGTAATATATCCCTGTGCCTTAAGCAGCTCTGCACAAAGTACTGCACCGCCGGCTGCGCCCCGGACAGTATTGTGGGATAATCCGACGAATTTCCAGTCGTATACGGTATCCTCTCTCAATCTGCCGACAGAAACACCCATTCCGTTTTCGTAGTTTACGTCCAGTGCAACCTGCGGTCTGTTGTCATCCTCTAAATACTGGATAAACTGCTTTGGAGCGCTTGGCAGCGCTAACTCCTGGGGAACGCCGCTGAAATTCTTTAATGCTTCGATTAACTGCTCCTTCGTCGGGTTTTTTTTGAATTTTACAAATACCGCTGCGGTATGTCCGTTTAATACCGGAACACGGATACACTGACAGGTAATCACCGGTGACTCCGCCGGGACAATGGCTTTTTTCTCATCATCAATGTGCCCCCAGATACGAAGCGGCTCTTTCTCAGATTTCTCTTCCTCTCCGCCGATGTACGGAATAATATTTCCAACCATCTCCGGCCAGTCTTTAAAGGTCTTTCCCGCACCGGAAATTGCCTGATAGGTGGTGGCAACAACCTCATAAGGCTCAAACTCTTTCCAGGCGGTCAGTACCGGAGCGTAACTCTGAATAGAACAGTTTGGTTTTACTGCCACGAAACCGCGTTTTGTGCCAAGTCTCTCTTTCTGGTATTTGATTACTTCCATATGCTGAGGATTTACCTCGGGCACTACCATCGGTACGTCAGGCGTCCATCTGTGGGCGCTGTTGTTAGAAACCACCGGAGTCTCTGTCTTTGCATAATCCTCTTCAATTTTCTTGATTTCCTCTTTTGTCATATCTACTGCGGAAAATACGAAATCAACCTCGGCAGCTACTTTCTCTACCTCATTGACATTCATTACCACGATATTTTTCACTGCCTCCGGCATCGGAGTATCCATTTTCCAACGGTCTCCCACTGCCTCTGCATAGGTTTTTCCTGCACTTCTCGGACTTGCTGCGATGGTAGTCACCTCAAACCATGGGTGATTTTCCAAAAGAGAAATAAATCTCTGTCCTACCATACCTGTTCCGCCAAGAATACCAACTTTTAACTTTTCGCTCATGAATCTAATCTCCTCGTTATATACTCTGATTTCCGTATCCAGCACTTATTTCCAAACACAGGACACGCTCTCCCGCATTATCCGGTTACCATGCAGCAGCTTCGGAATGTTTGGGGAACAACAGTCTTTTTTACTTTGTGTCCGCGTCTTGCGAACAAGTGTCGGTCATAGTGATTATCTTATGCTATTTCTGCCAAAATTGCAATGCTTTTTTTGTAAAAGTTTTCGTCAATTTTTGTCATTTCTTGTGCATTTCTTACAACAAAAGGTATTCTTTTTCTAAGGCAATGACCCGCTCCATAGCTTCTTTTCCCGGCGCTCCCACGGTAAGACGCTTATTGACGCAGGTTTCCATGGATATCGCCTCGTAAACATCCTCCTCGAACACAGGGCTGATGGCTTTCAATTCCTCTAAACTCATATCATCGATGGCAATGCCCTTGTCGATACAGTACAGCACAATCTGCCCTACAATTGCGTGGGCATCCCGGAAAGGCACGCCGTGATTCACCAGATAATCTGCCGCATCCGTGGCATTGGTAAAGCCCTGATTTGCAGAATGGTACATTCTTGTTTTATTAAACTTCATGGTTGCGAGCATTCCGTTAAACAATGCAATACAGCCCTTCACCGTGTCCATGGCGTCGAAGGAAAGCTCCTTGTCCTCCTGCATGTCTTTATTGTAGGCGAGTGGAATGCCCTTCATGGTAGTAAGCAGGGAGTTTAACGCTCCGTACACACGCCCCGTTTTTCCCCTTACCAGCTCCGCAATATCCGGGTTTTTTTTCTGGGGCATAATGCTGCTTCCGGTGCTGTAGGCATCATCAATTTCCACAAACTGGTACTCGTTGGAATTCCAGATAATAATTTCCTCCGAGAAACGGCTTAAGTGCATCATAATCGTAGCACAGGCAGAGAGAAATTCAATCAGGTAATCTCTGTCAGAAACACCGTCCATGCTGTTTAAGGTGGGGCCGTAAAAGCCTAATAATTCTGCCGTGTATTCCCGGTCTAAGGGATAGGTGGTTCCCGCTAAAGCGCCGGAACCTAAGGGACAGTAATTCATACGCTCATAAATATCGGAAAGCCGCAGGCGGTCACGCTTGAACATTTCAAAATAAGCTCCCATGTGGTGCGCCAAGGTAATAGGCTGTGCTTTCTGCAGATGGGTAAAACCCGGCATGATGGTTTCCGTATTCTCTTCCATGATTTTTAAAATTGTCTGTAACAATTCTTTTAATAACTCGTCAGTTTGCTGTACCTGCTCTCTGGTATAAAGACGCATATCAAGAGCCACCTGGTCATTCCTGCTGCGTCCGGTGTGAAGTTTCTTTCCGGTATCTCCCAGGCGGTCAATGAGATTTGCCTCCACAAAGCTGTGAATGTCCTCATATTCGGAGGTGATTTCCAACTTGCCGCTCTCTGCGTCCGCTAAGATTTCCTCTAAGGTACGGATAATGTCATCCCGCTCTTCCTCTGTTAAAATGCCCTGTTTTCCCAGCATTTTTACATGGGCGATGCTGCCCTCAATGTCCTGTTTATAAAATTTCCGGTCAAAGGTGATGGATGCGTTAAAATTGTATACTAACTGGTCTGTCTCCTTTGTAAATCTTCCTCCCCATAACTGTGCCATGGTATTGTCCTCCTTTTTCTGATGGTTTCGTTTTCTTTTATCAGGCTATTTATTTTTTGCCGCGATTTCTTCATCCCGCTGTTTTTTCGAAAAAACGCAGCCGCAATAATACTGGCGGTACATGCCGTATTCCTCCGAAAGCTCCACGGAACGCTTGTAGCCGTTTTTCTTTTTAAAATCAGAGTTTAAGTACCGGACGCCGTATTCCTCCGAGAGACGGTCTCCGATTTCATTCAGTTTTTCCGCGTTCTTCAGGGGGCTGATGGAAAGTGTGGTGGTAAAATAATCCGTTTCCATCTGTTTTGCCAGCTTCGCCGCCTCCTTAAGCCTCAGCTCGTAGCATAAATAACAGCGCTCCCCGCCCTCTTTCTCCTGTTCATGTCCCCGGACGGTATCATAGAACCGCTGCTCCTCAAAGGCTCCCTCCACAAAGGAAATGGGATACTTTGCAGGGAGACGTTCTATCAAATGCCGCTGTTCCTCCACTCTTTTTTTGTATTCCTCCTGCGGGTAAATGTTGGGGTTGTAGTAGAATACTATGATGGAAAAATACTGGGACAAATATTCCAGACAATAGGAACTGCAGGGAGCACAGCAGCTGTGCAGAAGCAAGGTGGGCACAAATTGTTTCTGCCGGTTTTCCCGAATGGTTTCCTCTAAGATTTTCTGGTAATTCTGTTTCATAATGGCGGTACTTCCTTTTTAGAATCCTGCATGGGTTTTCTATCGGCTCCATGCAGTGAAAATGTATTTTTATAAAAATATACTTAGGTTATTCTAAACGATATGGGGAAAAACTGCAAGTCCATGATTTGTGCCGTTTTTCCCGACAAACCGGAAGTTATCAATGTAACGGTAAAACTATTTTTCCAGAAAGTATGCAGTAAGTTAATATCACTCCTAAAATGATAAGAACAATGGCACCTATACCAGTAATAATATGAAGTCCTTGTTCTTTCGGCATTTTCTTTGTTTTTATCAGAAGCAAAATCCCACATATTATAAAAAGTATCGCTATTGAAATAAACATTGTTAATCCTCCTCAAATTCCGATTGAACAAAATCTTTCCATGCTCCTCCATTATATTTCATCAGGCTTTTGCCCATCATGTGCTCTCCACTGACATTCCATAAGTTTCATGTCAGTAAACACGGCCTTGAATGACGAATCTTCTGGACTGCAGGCATAAATCCCAAACTTGATTTTACCCGCTCCCTCCAACATATGGCAAATTCTCATCTGCTTGAATCGGATGCCATCCTCGGAACACTCAATGCAATAATCGTCCTCACGCCTGCTAAAACGATACCACATGGATTTAATATCAGCACTGATTTCAGTTGTTGCCCAATCAGAATATCCCCTGTTTGTCACCACACTTCCAAGATGCTGGAACTTATCATTCTCATACTCTACTGAACCCTTCAGCCAGTTTTCACTATCAAGATACATGACAACTCCGCACTGGTCAAAACGGTGATGACTTTCTGTGAAATCCGTCTTTACAACAAACGAGAAAAACTTCTCTTCCGTTTCCATCTGTAGCACAGGCGCATTATCATTGCGAAAATGATAATATGTCCTCTGCCACAAATCCGTTCCCGGCTGTGTTATGATTTCTACCCTGTCATTGGTTACGGTATAATCTTTTGGTTCTCTTGTCCATTTAAAATCTTTTACATTCATATATGTTATTCTCCAATCATCTTTGCAAATTGTTCGGTATCAGTAAATATTTCTCATAAAATCTACATCCGTCACGTCCATGACAAAATTGTTTTTGCTCTCTCTGACCACGTATGGTTTGTGGCAAATTCCTGATACCCCTGCTCTGCGATATTCTCCCGCAGAGATGAATTTTCCATCAGTTCTCCTGCCAGCTCACTTAAACTCTCCATGTTTTTTAAGGAATAAAGAGCGATGTTTTCCCTGTCTTTGAAACGGGTGCGAAGATAGGGATTTTCGTCGGTGAGGACTACGGTTTTATTTGCCATGCCTGCTAAGACACGGTCATGAAGTCCCCTGTTAAAAATCGGGGAAACGTTTAAAAGAAGCTGCTCTCTGGCTATTTTTTCAAAGGACAATTCGAAGAGAACAGGTTTTTCTTTTATGAGGTAAGTCTCATTGACAGGGGTGTATTTGTGCCAGCCTTCTCCCACTACCAGGACAGGTATTTTTTTTGCCAGCAGCTCGTCGATTGCCGCTTTTCTGAAATGGTCCCGGATATAGGCATCTACCGGGTACATGGCGTTCATGAAAAGGGAAAAGTTTCCGTCATCCAGTTCCATATCTTCTTCCTTTAAATAGCGCCGGAACGCCTCTTCCATGGGAAGGCAGGGGTCTGCCAACCGCTGCTCGATGAGATTTTTCATAAAGGTCTGTAGGGGTTCCGGGGAGGAAGTCACCAGTTCATAGACGGAATCCGGATTGTCGTAGGTTCCCATAAACAGAATTTTGTCTGCGGGGTTTTTCGTTCCCTCAAAAAGAGCCTCTGTCGCCCCTAAGGGCAGCATATGAACGCCTGCCAAATGCGGGTGGTATGTTCTGACATATTCCCGCTGTCCCTCGTCCAAAACGATGGCATGGAAATTTTTCCCGCTGCGGACCAGGGCATTATAATGAAATAACGGGTGGTCTAAGACATAATCAAAAAACGGGCCGTCTAACTGTTCCATAAAGGGCGTGCCGTCCTCCATTTCCAGGCGGGGCAAAAGGGAGTTGAAATCAAAAATTGCCCGGTAATTTTTTCCTGTGAGGGGTTCTAAAATTTTGTCAAAATCATCCTCCCTGGTAAATTCACAGACCTGTACCTCAAAGCCTAATTCCTCAAACGCCGCCCCCAGCTGATGGGCAAAAAAATTGCCGGAACAATAACAGATTTCTCTGGAGCAAAATACTAAGATATTTTCTTTTGAACTCATTTTTCCTCGATTCCGAACATTTCACGGCAGATACGCCTGCCGCTTTCTGTTCTGAAAATTTTATCATATGCCTGCTGCACAGCCTCTTTTTTCACTTCATCCTCATAGAAATTTACAAGGAAATCTGCCTCCACCAAAATCTGATAATCCGCCCCGTCTATGGCTTCGTAAGTATGATGATGCCCCACCAGATAACAAACCCTCTCCGTCACCTGTTCCGAAAATCCCAGACGGCACAGCATTTTCTCCGCCACCGTGGGTCCTTCCTTTTCCTGCAATTTTCCCTCGCAGCTTCCGTACTTTTCCTCCGCCGTTTTAATCCCAATATCATGCACCAAGGCTGCCGCCTCTAAAATAAATAATTCCTCATCCTTTAATTTCTCCAATTCTCCAATCAATTTCGCATAGCTGTGCACCTTCGTAAAATGCTGAATCCGCTTCGGGTCACTGCCGTAATAACCTATCATTTCACAATACAGCTGATTTATCATTTTCTATGTACCTCCTGTCATTTTTCCTGCCGCCAATACGGCTCCAGATGTCAAAATGGGCTGCCCATAACCTTTCTCCCAACCCTATATTCCCACCGAAAGCCTTGCGAAACATCAAAAAGACTTCTACAGAAGCCCATCCTCCCGCAAAAGTCCTTTTCCACATTCCTAACGAATATAACGCAGCGCCAAAATTCCTACCACATAGATAAGGGCGCATAACACCATAAATACAGCGGCCCCGCAAAGCACGCCTGCAACAATCTGCACAATTATCACCAATCCATGAAGCCAGATTGGCACATCATGGAGACAGACAGCCAGTGCAGCTTCTATCACCACTATCACGCAAACCGGAACCACCGACATCTGCAATGTAATCATACTGACTAAAATAACAAGCAACACCGCCACTATGACTCCGAATAATACTAACATGCTTTTATTCTCCCGGACTACCATTCCTACTACTGCCCCGGGGCTTTTTTTTCTGCGCTCTTTTATAGATATACGTTCTTCTTTTACCTGATTTTCTGTTTCACTCACTCCTGTTTCCCCTCTCTCCTCATGCCTTTCATTGCCGTGGGGCCATGGCATTCACCATGGCAACCCATGCGCACTTCGGCGCGTATCATGTCTAGCGACATTATACCAAGTTCCGAGGGAAAGGACAAGTTTTTTATTTAAACTGAATGGGTGCAACCTCCGGTGTCAGCGGTTCCATCTGGTATTCCGGGAACTGGTCTATCAGCTCTCCTAAGCACAGGGTAGTATTGTAAACCGTGTCGTGGCACAGCATGACCACCTTTTTCCTGCCTAATGCTGTCTCCTTTGCATTGACGAGCAGGCTCTCTGGCGTGGATTTTGTCACAGCGTCCTCTAAACTTGCATTCCAGTCAAAATAAGTGTACCCCCGCTCCGTCATGGCTGCGATAATATCTTTGTATACACCTTTATTATAAGCATTGACACTGCCCCCGGGAAAACGGAACAGCTGTGCTTTTACCCCGGTGACTTCATATACCATTTGGTACGCCTTTTCAAAATCAGCGAGATAAGCGTCCACACTGGCATAAATTTCTTTATAATCGTGGCTATAGCAGTGAATCCCGATGGTATGTCCGTCCTCCACAATCCGTTTTGCCACCTCCGGGTGCTTTTCCACATTTTCTCCTACGACAAAAAAAGTAGCCTTGACGTTTTTCTCCTTTAACGTGTCTAACACAGCTACGGTATTTTCCGCTGCGGGGCCGTCATCGAAGGTCAAATACATGATCTTTTCTTTTTTATCTTTTTCCTTCCCTGCCGCCTCTTCCTCCGGCTTAGTGCCAACTCCCCCTTTCTCCGCCTGCACTTCGGTTTCTTCCGGTATATCCGTTTTCTGCTCCTGCAAACTTTCCTGTATTCCGGTTTCCTGTTCCGCCCAATCTTCCTGCTCCACTCTGCCGTCCGCAGCATAGACTACCGTTTTCCCGCTGACTTCCCGCCACATCTGGTGAATAGCATTCCCCGTCAGGCGCAGCAACCCGCAGCACAGGGTTGTCACTGCCAAAATCGCTGCCCCCCGTCTTAAGTTCTGTCTGTAGTTCTTTTTTCTTCTGTTACCCGCCATCGCCCTGTTTCCTCCGATTCCTACATATTTTAAGACGCTCCTGTGTAACTATATTTCTTCCTGCAACAAAATATACACTGCACGGGAGTTCTTTGTAATCGAAGTATAAACAGACGACACATCAAAACTGCGTCATTTTTGCATCATAATCCCATCCTTTTTGCAACAAAACTGCATCATTTTGAAATTTTTAGGAAAAGCTCATTTATGCCGTCGTAACAGCCTATGGTAACCACCGTTCCTCCGGTTTCCATGCCGGGGAAACGGTATTTTTCATAATCGGGCGTAGTTTCCGACAGGGGATTTTCTGTCTCATACGCCTCCATTCCCGTAAGCCCCAGATAGCTGCTCCATGCCTCCACCATGGTTTCCGGTTCCATATCCTCCCAGGTTTTTTCCGAACGGAGATAAAATTCATAAATTTTCCCTGTTTCGTCATCTAAATAAGCGTCCATCAGACGGTTGGATTTAGAAACATTTTTCGTATCCGGAGAAAAGCTGATTTTCCAGACGCTGACATTGTTCCGGGGCTCTGTCACGTCTATGGCGGAATACAGCTGCGCCGTGTAGGAATCCTCCGAAACGGGCTGCACACTCTCCGGTATCACCCCAAGCTCCTGCAATTTTTCTATCTGTTCATTACAGAGTTCAAAAATTTCCGCTGACCTCTGCTCTGTTTTCTCTGCCGTATTTCTGTTTCTCACAAAAGCATAATTTCCGCTGACCTCCTCATAGGCAAATTCCTCCTCCCCCTCATTTGCCCGGACACTCTGTTCACTGGCAGGCAGGGTCTGGCTGTTGAGGCACTTGGATAACAGATAAATTTTTTCATTTTCCGTCAGAAGATAGCGGTAGCCCTGACTCTGATTTTCCACCGTCTCCGTGGTAATCTGGTAAAAAACAGTTTTATCCCTGTATTTTGCCAGCATTTCCGGTCCCCACATGGCAAAAAGAAATACAGCCAGCGCTCCTGCCGCCAAAAGCAGCCGTTTTCTATTTTTCTTCATCTAAAACCTCCTTCGGCAGCAGGAAGGAAAAACAACTTCCCTCCCCTAGACGGCTCTCTATTTCCAGACAAGTCCCATGCAGCTCCAAAAACGTGCTGCAAAGCGCCAGTCCCAGCCCCGCACCGTTTTTACTCCTGGAACGGGATTTATCTACCATATAAAATGCCTCCGTAATCCTCCGGCATTCCTCCGCCGGGATTCCCTCTCCATAATCCTTCACCAGAAAACGGTAGCCTTCCTCTTCTCTCCTGCCCTTTAGCTCAATCACCCCGCCGGGCTCTGTAGCTTTGACAGCGTTGTCCGTCAGGTTAATGAGTACCGTTGTCAAAAGCTCCGTATCTGCACAGACCTCTGCCGCTTCATAAGAAATTCGAAGTTCTATGTCGGCACTGTTTCCAAACATTTCTCTCAAATGCTCAAAAAACAAGGAAACCTCCGTTTTTCTCCGGGCTGCTCCCTGCCGCTTTGCCACAATCATATCTAAAAGCCGGAAGGACATTTTTTCTAACCGCCTGCTCTCCGTATAAATATAATTTGCTGCCAAAAACTGCTTTTCTTCCTCTAATTTCCGGGAGCGCAGCATATCTGCATAACCCACCATGGAGGTCAGAGGCGTTTTTAACTCATGGGAAAAGGCGGCGATGAACTCTTCCCTTGCCTGGACTTCTTCCTTTAAATTCTGTATGGTGTTCTCTAACGCCTCCGCCATACGGTTAAAATCCCTGGTCAGTTCCCCCATCTCATCCGTACTGCTGCATGCTGCCCGCACCCGGTAATCACCCGAAGCCATTTTTTTTGCAGCGTCCTTAAGCCTGCGGATGGGCACTGTCAGCCAGTGGGAAAGGAATGACATCACAAGGGAGCTGGCGAAAAGAACTACTACCGTCACTCTCCGGTACACCGAAAATCCCATTGCCCTCTCTTTAAAAACCTCCGTCACGTCCCGCATGGTTTCTAAATACAGCACACGCCCTAAGGCATAAAATTTTGTGCCCGTCTGTATATAATAGTGTTCTCCCTGGGGAAGCACCTGATAAATACGGGTTTCCTTCGATGCTTTGTCAAGAAAATCCCCTGTCCCGTCAAATCCGTCGCTGACGTAAAGCACACGTTTTTCCTCATCGGAAAGCCGCAACAGCCGTCCGTTTCCCTGACCGCTGTTTTCTAAGGAAAAGCCTATCTGCTCTGCAATAGAATCCGGAAGTATGTCATATTTAGAAGGAATATTCAAAGCAGCCGTCTCAAAGGCAAACTGCAGCACGCTACTGTCGTCCATCGCCTGGCTGACCTCCCGCTCTAAGGAGGTTTCAAAAATATAATTTACAAAATAATACCCGCTAAATCCAAAGGCTGCCGCCATAATCATAATGGTACAGATTAAAATTTTGTAGGAAAATTTCATACTTTCTCCTTTAATCCTGGCACTCTAAACGGTATCCGACCTTATACACCGCCACTAAACATTTTTCCCAGCCCACTTTTTTCCGAAGCCGCTGTACGTGAATTTCCACCGTTCTGCTATTGGCAAGATATTCGTCCTCCCACACCCGCTCATAAAGATTTTCCTTAAACAGCGCAATGTTTTTATTCTGCATAAATAATACCAACAGTCCGTATTCTTTGTTGGTCAGCTCCACCGGGAGGCCTGCTTTCGTCACTTTCCGGGATTCCAAATCCACCGTCACATCTCCGGCGGTAAGCACCGTTGCCGTCTTTTCAAACCTCCGCAGCACTACCTCCACCCGCGCCATCAGCTCCACCACGTCAAAGGGCTTCACCAGATAATCCTCCGCCCCCAGCTTTAAGCCTTTCACCCTGTCCTTGACCTCATGTTTGGCTGTAACAAAAATCACCGGTATCTTAAGGGGTCTGATGTATTCCATAATGTCATAACCGTCCGCCCCCGGCAGCATGATATCCAACAGAATCAAGTCAAATTTTTCCTGCTCTATCAGGCGGATTGCCTCTAAACCGTCCTGTACGGCTTTGCAGTCATATCCCGCCACCTGCAAATTCATTTCCATCAAATCACAAATCGGTTTCTCATCATCTACAATTAATATCTTTATCCTCATGTCATCCAACCCCAGTATTCCCGTATTTTTTTCACCAGTCCCTCTAGTGTTTCCCCTTCGCCGCAGGTATAGAAGTCCTGAAATTCCTCATCCTTGACAAAGCCATCCGTTCGCTGGTAATAAACAGAACAGGACAGCTCCTGCAAATATTCCCCGGAGGCTCCCTCAAAGCTGTATTCTGCCAGCACCACCAGATCTTTCAGACCGTCTCCGTCCACGTCCCGCCCGGTAATGCCCTTTAAAGCGTAAAGGCTGTCGTAATCTTCCATAGGCTGAAAGCTCCACACAATATTTCCCTGCTCGTCGGCTAAATAAATCATAAAAATATTGTTTCCCACCAGCTTTGCCGTTCCCGGCACCACCTGCAGCCTCCCCAATTTTTCAAAGGTGCGGAAATAGCACTGTTCTTCTTCCACTTTAAAACCGTTTTCCATCAGTTCCTCTAAGGTCACAGCCGTATAGAGATATTCAATGGAATTTCCGTCCCGCACAAAGGAGGCAATACAGTTTATATTTTTATTCATGCCGAAACGGTTCATTTTATCAGAAATCCGATAGTCCCGGTAAAATCCTCCTTCTGACTGAAACAGGACGTCCCCGATTTTATAGATCCGCTCCGCCTTATACTGGGTGATAAATCCGATGTCCGTCAGCCCGTCATAATTCAAATCCTGAAACGTAACCGCCACCATCTCTGTTTCCGGCTGTTCAAGCTGCCCCCGGCAGATACTGTTATTTTCCAGTTCATTTGTCTTGTACAAAATCTGCCGGTCTTTATCCAGAATAAAAACTGCCAGCCTGTGATACCTCTGATCCATTGCCGGAAGAAAGCAGACATCCTGCTTTCCAAAAGTGCCAAGACCTATGAAAAACTGCTGCTCCTCCAACAGCTTATAGCCTGCTTTTTGGATGTCCTCCGCCGTTTTTAATTTTTCGAATGTCTGCTGGTATTCCCGATAGGCTTCTGCAATATCTTCCGCCACTGTGGTGACAGTTTGACTTTCGGATTGCGGGGAATACTGGTATGTGTTTGCCACAGCCTCGTTTTCGGATTGCAGGGAGTATTGCTGCAGTTTCGTGCCCGCTTCCTTTTCGGCAAAAATACCTGCCGACGTTTCAGAAAAAAATCCCATGCAGCACACAAGAAAAAACAGACCTATCCTGGTTATCTTTCGTATTTTCATGACACTTCTCCCCGCCTTTCTTCTGTATCTTCCTTCATATGATGATTTATCCTATCAACCAAAGTATTTTTGCACAGCCCTCTTTAAAGTCCCTGTCTTTCATTCCATTTAGTATAACATTTTCCAGACTGCTCCGTAAACCGATTAGAAAAAATGATGCAGATTTGATGCAATTTTCCTTCTCTATTTTCCTTTACCCTTTCCCCTAAAAGTTGTATACTAACAGACAGATAAATTTCAGAGACGAAAGAAAGGTATGGATATCTTTATGGAAAATACAAAATGGACTTCCATGTGGGGCAACGCCGTTTCCATCGCGGAACACCGCCCGGAAAGCTATGGAAAAAATCTGACCCTCCGCTACCCGGTTTACGCACCTTTTGACGGGGAGGCACTGCGATTTACGTTTGACAATTACTGCGGAACTGAAGCTGTCACCATCACAAAAGCTACCGTTGCCGTGGCTGATTTTGATATGACCAAAAAAATGGGATTAGAATGCCCTCTTGCAGAGGAAACTTTGCAGGACATTACCTTTTCTCAGGAAGTCTCTGTCACCATTGACGCCCATAAGCAGGCGGTAAGCGACGCTGTTGCCCTTCCGGTTTCCGCCGGGGCCACCCTCTGCGTCAGCATTTATTTTTCCGATTTTACCCTGCTGCAGTCCGCTGTGCTGATTACCGGACCGCTCTCTAAGGGGTATTTTTCCATCGGGGATGAAACTGTCTCCGGGAAACTACCCTTAGACACCACAAAAAGTACGAACTGGTTTTACTTTTTAAGCAATATTGATATTTTAACCTCGCCGGAAAACCATGCCGTCATCTGTTACGGGGATTCCATCACCGCCCAGTCCTGGCCGGATTATCTGACACTGCGGACAAGGAAGCTTGGGGGCGGACACACTTCTATTATCCGCCGGGCTGCCAGCGGCACCAGAATTTTGCGGCAATATGAATGTATTACCTATGATTCTTATGGCTTAAAGGGGAGCAACCGCTTCTGCCATGAGATTCCCACCGCCGGGGCGGACACTCTAATTATCCAGCAGGGTATCAACGATATCATTCATCCTGTTGGCACGGAGGTAAATCCCTTCCGTCCCATGAGCGATTTGCCCACTGCCGGAGAACTGATTGACGGGTTAAAATGGTATATTGAACAGGCGAGAGCCTATCATGACAAGGTATATCTGGGAACACTGCTCCCGATTTACGGCTGGCGTACTTACGCCCCATTCAGGGAAACTTTGAAAAATGAAATCAACGACTGGATACGCTCTACCAATGAGATTGACGGGTGTATCGATTTTGACCTGGCGCTGCGGGATATGAAAAATCCTGCTGCTTTCCGGGAAGGGTTTGACAGCGGCGACCACCTGCATCCCAGTGGGGCTGCCTACAAAAAAATGGCCGAAATCGTGCCGGAAGAATTGCTTTTTTAATTTGTAATGTAAGATAACGGTTGGAAAATCTGCTCTTCTGCAAACCTTCCACTATCTGAAATCCAAGCCTGTATACAGACAGTCAATAATGTCCGTATACAGGCTTAAAATTTATTCCGATTATACCGGATAAGCTCCATTCTTTGTATCAGCAATCGTTGTGTCTACCTTTTTCTGCTGTGCCTCACGGTATTTGAAGAACTCAGTTGCAACCTGCGGGAACAGAGCGTAGGACAATACATCCTCGTCCTGCTGTTTCCACTGTTTCATCTCAGCTTCAATCTTGTCTAATTCCGGCTCAAGCAAGTCTGCATATCTGCATGTGATTGCATTCTTCTTTTCCTCTCCCAAAACCTTATCAACGATTTCCGGATTGAATGGTTTTACTGTCTGTCCATATTTTCCAAGTAATACGTCCTTGGTCTCTTTGGTAGCTACTTTGTATCTCTCGCCCATCAATACGTTGAATACAGCCTGTGTACCCACAATCTGGGAAGAAGGTGTAACAAGAGGCGGCTCACCTAAGTCCTTACGCACACGCGGAATCTCTTCGAGAACATCCATATATTTGTCCTCTGCATGCTGCTCTTTTAACTGGGATACCATGTTGGATAACATACCGCCCGGAACCTGATACAGTAAGGTCTGGATATCTACTCCTAATACCTTCGGGTTCATAAGACCGCTCTTTAACGCTTCCTCTCTTAACGGACGGAAGTAATCAGCGATCTCCTTTAATAACATCTGGTCAAATCCCGGATCAAACTCTGTTCCACGGAATGCCTCTGCCATAACCTCAGTTGCGGGCTGGGAGGTTCCCAATGCAAACGGAGACATTGCAGTATCAATGATATCAACACCTGCCTCAATGGCTTTCATGTAAGTCATGGAAGCTACACCGGAAGTATAGTGTGTATGTAACTCGATAGGAAGGCTTGTGGAAGATTTTAATGCTTTCACTAACTCTTCTGCTTTGTACGGAGTTAAAAGACCTGCCATATCCTTAATGCATAAAGAATTTGCGCCCATATCCTCTACTCTTTTTGCCATATCCATCCAGTAATCTAAGGTATAAGCATCACCTAAAGTATAGGATAATGCTACCTGTGCATGGCCTTTTTCTTTGTTACATGCTGTAACAGCGGTCTGTAAGTTACGGATATCATTTAAACAGTCGAAGATACGGATGATATCAATACCGTTAGCGATGGATTTCTGTACAAAATACTCTACTACATCATCCGCATAGGGACGATATCCTAAAATATTCTGTCCGCGGAATAACATCTGTAATTTTGTATTTTTAAAGCCATCTCTTAATTTACGAAGACGATCCCATGGATCCTCTTTTAAGAAACGAAGAGACGCATCGAAAGTAGCACCGCCCCAGCACTCAACCGCATTGTATCCAACCTTGTCCATCTTGTCGATAATTGGAAGCATCTGCTCGGTTGTCATTCTGGTTGCGATTAAAGACTGGTGAGCGTCACGCAGCACAGTCTCTGTTATTTTAATAGGTTTTTTAACAACTTCTGACATTTTTTCCTCCTTATTAGCGGATATTTTAGCTCCGCATTGCTACTTGCTCATAAAAACAGCAGGCTGCTTTTATATTCCGAAAATTGCCATAAATACACCGGCTGCCACTGCAGTACCGATAACTCCGGCAACATTTGGTCCCATTGCGTGCATAAGTAAAAAGTTTGTCGGGTCTTCCTCTGCACCAACCTTCTGTGATACACGGGCTGCCATCGGAACTGCGGATACTCCGGCGGAACCGATTAACGGGTTAATCTTGCCCTTTGTAATCCAACATAACAGTTTACCGAACAATACGCCGGCTGCCGTACCGAACATGAATGCGATTAATCCCAATGCAACAATCTTTAAGGTGGTTGCATTTAAGAATGCCTCTGCACTGGTGGACGCACCAACGGAAGTACCAAGCAAAATAACTACAATATACATTAATGCGTTGGAGGCTGTGTCGGATAACTGACGTACCACACCACACTCACGGAATAAGTTTCCGAGCATTAACATACCAACCAATGGAGCTGTCGTCGGAAGAATACAGCAGACAACAATGGTTACAACGATTGGGAATAAAATCTTCTCTAATTTTGATACAGGCCTTAAATTCTGCATCTTGATGGCACGCTCTTTTTTCGTGGTAAACAATTTCATAATCGGCGGCTGAATAATCGGAACTAACGCCATGTAAGAATATGCTGCCACCGCAATCGGTCCCATCAGACCGGACTGTCCTAATTTTCCGGCAAGGAAAATGGAAGTAGGACCGTCTGCACCACCGATAATAGATACGGCTGCTGCTGCCTTGTCGTTAAAGCCCATCAGGATTGCAAGGAAGTAAGCGCCGAAAATACCGAACTGCGCTGCTGCTCCAAGCAGGAAGCTGATTGGGTTTGCAATCAAAGGTCCAAAGTCTGTCATCGCACCAACTCCGAGGAAAATCAGAGATGGCAGAATAGACCACTCATCTAAGATATAAAAGTAATGGAATAAGCCACCAACCCCATTGCTCATCTGTTCCGGGCTTGCAAAGATATCCGGGTAAATATTTACCAGAAGCATACCAAATGCGATTGGAACTAACAGCAACGGCTCAAACCCCTTACGGATTGCCAGGTAAAGGAACACACAGGCAACCAGTATCATAATGAAATTTCCCCCTGTAAGGTTGAAAAAGGCGGTCTGATGCAGGAGGTTGCTTAACGTCTCCGAAATGTAACTCATGGTTATCCTCCTAATATTAGTTGTTTAAAGTTGCCAGTAATGCACCTGCTTCTACCATATCTCCAACATTTACGTTAATACTTGCCACGGTTCCGTCCTCAGGAGCAACTACCGGAGTCTCCATCTTCATGATTTCAAGAACCAATACCGTGTCGCCCTTCTTTACAGCTGTACCTGCTGCTGCTTCAATCTTAAATACCTTACCTGCTGCACCTGCTTCAATTTTTACATTACCTGCTGCACCTGCCGGAGCTGCTGCTTTCGGAGCTGCCGGAGCCGCTGCCGGGGCTGCCGCACGTCTCGGAGCTGCTGCCGGAGCGCTTACTGCACCGTTTTCTTCTACAGTAACATCATAAACATTTCCATTTACGGTAATTGTATAACTTTTCATTGTATTATCCTCCTAAAAATAATCTGTAATATTTAATACCGCATACCTTCAGCATAAAAACTCTTTATATTTTTTTATCCCTATGGGGGAAGTTTGCCGCTTTTGCAAACTTCTTAGCGACGGTGAATAGAGCGAACTACAAAGGAATCTGCCGATGCTCCCGTTCCCGCAGCGATTGCAGCAGTAATAACCGCAACAAGTTCCAAATCGTCGGTGAGCTGCTGCTGTTCCTCTCTCTGTTCAATCTGTGTTACCACTGCATTTTCCACGGCTTCGCTTTCCCCGCGTCTCGCAAACTTCTTCTGAATATAAGGAATCAGGTTGAAAGCATAAATAATCAAGCTGATTAAAATTAAAACACAAAATACGGTTCCCATTCCCATCAGGGTATTCATGCCGGCTTTTGCCATCTTCTCCCCAAGGGAATAAACCAAATCAACATTAGCATCCGTTAATTCTGCCTGCTCTGTCTCATAATCATAGGTATATACATATGTAACAATAACCTGTCTGGCTTCAAAGTTTACAGTCTGCTCTACGGTAACGGTGTTCTGTGCCTTACTAACGGAAAATTCACCAAATCCCACGTAAGCGCCTAACCCTTCCACAGACTCGTCCCAGGTATTTAAAAGATTAATTACCGGTTTCGTACCATACGTATTGATATTCGCACGGTTTTCATCCGTCATAGCCACTAAAGCCGCAACATCACCCTCCGCACCGCTTTTCAGCTCTTCGTAGCCCATACCGAAATAATCTACGCTGGCCGGGTCGGTTCCACAGGCTGTCATTGTCAAAGCCATGATAATAAGACAAAGCATAAGAGATAATTTTTTCTTCATAACTTCACCTTTCTATTTTGTTCCATGTTTCTTGTCCGGTACGCCTGCGCACTTTGTATATAATAACTCAAAAGCGGAAACAAGATACTTTCTTGTGTCTGCCGGTTCTACCACCAGGTCTACATAACCACGTCTGGCTGCTGCCATCACGTTTGTCTGTAACTCCTCATACTCTTTTGCTTTCTCTGCAAGTACATCGGCGGAAGCGTCTGCGTACATAATCTTAACTGCAAGCTCTGCATCCATCATGCCGACTTTTGCGTCTTTCCATGCGTAAACGAAGTCTGCCCCGATGGATTTGGAATTCATGGAAACATAAGCGCTTCCGTAGGCATTTCCTGTAATCAGGTTTACCTTCGGGCAGGTTGCGGAAGCAAAGGCGGAGGTCATATGTGCTAAAGCTTTTGCTAAATTCTTCTCGGAACACATGCAGGCTTTAAAACCTGTCACATTGGTGAGGGTCAATACCGGAATCTCGAACGCATCGCAGTACTGTACAAATTCAGCCGCCTTGCTGCAGCCCCTTGCAGATAAAACGGAATCAAATGTCTCTGCTTTGTTTCCCTCTGCATCATAAACCTCGGTACAGTTGGCAACGGCACCTACGGTCATACCGTTTAATTTGATGAATCCGGTTACCATGTCCTTGGCATATCCGGCTTTCGTCTCAAAGAAAACATGTCCGTCGGAAATCTCGCTTAATAAAAATCTCGGATCGCCTTTCATGGTTTCCATGTTCTCACAGGCACGGTTTAAATCGTCCGTGCACTCGGAGGTATAGACATCTCCCTCGTTATTTAACGGAAGCATGGTTACCAGCTCGCGAATCTGAGTAATAATCTCATCCTCAGTTCCCACTACGTCAATACAGCCGTTCTCTTCACTCTGGAATGCCGCTGCGGAGGTATCGCATTTATCAATTCTGTTTCCCTCAATGGCATTTGGAGAATTCACGAACATCTTTCCTTTTTCATTCTCCATAAAAGCAAAGTCACACAGTGCAGGAACAACAGCAAGTCCACCGCCGCAGCTGCCAAAGATTGCTGAAATCTGGGGAATCACACCGGAAGCTGCGATTTCTTTTGCATAAATCTGACCGAAGCCGTCTAATGCGTCCACAGACTCCTGCAGACGCATTCCGGCACAATCGATAAATCCAATCACCGGAGCTCCCATCTTCATTGCCATGTCATACACTGCTGCAATTTTCTTTGCGTGCATCTCACCGATTGTTCCGTTTAAAACAGAAGCATTCTGGCTGTATACAAATACCAGATTGCCGTCAATCAGTCCATGACCTGTGATAACACCATCGGATGGTGTATCGGTGTCTGCAAGATTAAAATCTGTACTTCTTGCGGTTACGAGAGAACCAATTTCCATGAAACTGCTCTCATCGACTAACTTGGTAATACGCTGCATTGCCAAGCTATCATTACTACTATTCATCCTTTTTGCCCTCCATCTATAAAGTTTTTCCATATCTTTTGATATGGCTTATAATGAATAATGTTACCGCAGAATCAAAAAATTCCGCTATGGTAAATTATAGTGTGTTTCCATGCATTTTTCAAGTAAATTGTTAATTTTTTGACAGTTTTTTTTAAAACAGCTCAAACAGTTCGAGCACACGGCAAAAACACCATTCCAGGTTAATTTTCCCTATAGTTTCCCCCACCCTCACCTCATATTCCTTCAGTACTTCCTCTCCCAGACGGTATGTAATTTTTCCTATATATGCCCCCTTCTCCACCGGAGCCTGCAGCTTTTCCGCTATCTCATAGGTAACAGTAATTTTCTGCCCCTTCGGGACTAAAAGCTCCTCTGTTCCCGTCTTTTCCTTCACCACGGGACTTACATAAACCGTTTCTCCGATACGTTTTCCCTGCCCTTCTGCCACTAAAACCGGAGCCAGCTTTGAAGCTTCTATGGGAATCTCACGCAAGCTTTTTTTCTCGAAATTTTCCAGCCCATAGTTCATCAATTTTTTCGTATCCGCCCATTTGTAGCTTTTGTTATTGGGCCATCCGCAGGCAAGCAGCGCCACAATATAGGTTTTTCCCTCCCGCTCTAACGCCCCCACATAGCAATACCCAGCCGTGCCCGTAAATCCGGTTTTTCCCGACAATGCCCCATCCATCATATCCAGGAACGCATTGTGGTTGTAACAGCTGTAGGAGCTGCTTCCGGCAATATCTGTGAAGCTGTACTGTTTCGTCCTGGTGATGGCAAGAAAATCCTCCGCTTTATCGGACTCTTTAATACAGTAACGCATAATTCCAGCCAAATCCGCCGCAGTGGTATGATGAAATCCCTTATCATCTTTTGCGTCCAGCCCGTTTGGGGTAATAAAGTAACTGTCCTCGCAGCCGATTTCCTCTGACTTTTGGTTCATCATTCCGGCAAATCCTTCCTTCGTCCCTCCAATAAACTCCGCGATTGCCACGGCACAGTCGTTATAGGACTCTAGCATCAGCCCGTAGAGCAAATCCTTTAAATAGAATTTCTGCCCTGCCCGCATTCCCAGATGGACCTTGGGCTGGGACGCCGCCAGGGAAGACACCTCCACCTGACTGTCTAAATCGCAGTTTTCCAGAGCAAGGATGCAGGTGAGGATTTTGGTGGTGCTGGCGTTTGCCATGGCGGTATGACCGTCCTTTTCGTATAAGATTCTTCCGGAATCTGCGTCCATCAGCACGGCGGACTTTGCATAAAGCTCCGTATCTTTAGGGGGCTCGGAGGCGTAGATTTCCGTTGTCGTTTCCAACAGCATAATTCCCGCCAGGAGAAAACATAAAATTTTTTTATACACAATATGATACATAAGGCTCCCGAAAATTGTTTCATAGATTCATATGCCTTACCGAAAACTGTAAGAACCAAAAATCGTCACTTCGTGATGCTCCTATGGATGTGTCTGCCGATGCAATTTCCTACGAAAAAAAGCTGAACTAAATGTCCAGCTTCATGTGCATCTCCGCTTCCGCCTCCTGCTTAAATTCCTCCACCTGCACCGGATTTAACACCGGAAGCTCATCGATGGACTGTACGCCGAAGCTCCGCAGGAACTCCTCCGTCGTCCCAAAAAGCAGCGGTCTGCCCGGAGCGTCTAATCTGCCCAGCTCACAGACCAGATTATATTCCACTAATTTATTTACCGCATGGTCGCAGGAAACACCGCGGATTTTTTCGATTTCCACTTTGGTGATAGGCTGTTTATAGGCAATGATGGATAAGGTTTCTAACAACACGTCCGTCAGCACATGGCGTTTCGGCTGCTTGGCAATCTTAATCAGATACTCATACATCTCGCTCTTGGTGCACATCTGGTATGCCCCGTCTAACTCCACAATTTTTACGCCGATGGTGGGGGCTTCATAATGTGCCATCATACCCTCAATAATTTTTTTTGTTTCCTCTTTATCCAAATCTATGGCATAGGCGATTTTTTCTAACTCCACGGATTCGCCCATGGTAAATAAAATGGCTTCTATGATTGCTTCGTAATTCTTATTTTCCATGCCACCGTCCCTTTCTGTAGCTGCCTGTCAGTCTCCAAAAAGAATACCTTTTTCCTATTCTTCTTACGCTACGATTTTAGACTGAATCTTGATGTCATCAAAGGTATATTCCTGTGAAATAAAGATTTTTCCCATTTTCATCAGCTCTAAAATGGCGAGGAAGGTGACGATAATCTCCATCTTCCCCGACTGCGCCTCTAACAGGCTGCGGAAGCTGAATGCCCCGTGGGTTTTACAGTACTCTTCCACATATATCATCTTATCAGAAAGAGATACCTCTTCTTTTTCAATTTTGCCGAATTTTGAACGGACCGGGTCAATCTTGTCCACCTGTTTTTTCATAATGGACTTGAAAATGGCATTTAATTTTGCCAGTGTCAGACCGGAAACCAGTTCCTCTAAGTTCACCGGCTCCTCATACTCCGCCACCTCCGGCGGAATGGTAGGCTCCTTAAAAAGAACTCTCGCCGCATCTATCTGGCGGTCTCTGAGCTCATAAGCCATACACTTATACATTTTATACTCTAAAAGCTGCTGCACTAACTCTGCCCTGGGGTCAACCTCTTCCTCCCCCTCTTCGCTCTCCTTTGCCGGCAGCAGCATTCTTGACTTAATATCAATGAGCGTCGCAGCCATCACTAAAAATTCACTCATGATGTTTAAATCCTGGCGCTTCATCTCTGCTATGTATTCCATATACTGGTTCGTGATTTCCACAATGGGGATATCGTAAATATTTACTTTATTTTTCTCTAATAGGTGCAACAGTAAATCAAGGGGTCCCTCGAATACCTGAAGTTTGACCGTCATTTCCATGTTAAAACCTCTGCCTTTCCCTGCCCATTGCCAACTAAGCTATTTTACCGCCCTTTGCCTTAAAATTCAAGAATATTTTCGCATAAAGTACAGGCAATGCCGCTACAATGAAATATATCTACCACTAAAGGAGGCATTTTCCTTGAAGCGTTTACTATCTTTCCTGCTCCTTCTTTGCCTGCTGTTATCCCCCTGCCGGGGGTTTACCCTTTCCGCGGAGGAAACAGCTGCCACAGAAAACAGCGGGGATTCTGCAGCCTTAAACCTTTCCGCTCCCAGCGTCCTGTTGATGGAGGCATCCACCGGAGCCGTTATTTATGAAAAAAATTCCCATGAAATACGCCACCCCGCCAGCATTACAAAAATCATGACTATGATTCTGATTTTTGATGCCCTGGCAAAAAAACAGATTTCCCTCACCGATACCGTCACCGTGTCGGAACACGCCGCCAGCATGGGCGGCTCCCAGGTGTTTTTAGAGCCGGGAGAAACCCAGACCGTGGATACCATGCTGAAATGTATCAGCGTCGCCAGTGCCAATGACGCCTGCGTTGCCATGGCGGAATTTATCTCCGGTTCCGAGGAAGAATTTGTCCGCCAGATGAACGAGCGCGCCAAGGGGCTCGGCATGAAGGACACCACCTTTATCAACTGCTGCGGCCTTGATGTGGACGGTCACATGACCAGCGCCTATGATATCGCTTTGATGTCCAGGGAGCTGATTACGAAATACCCGCAGGTTCACGATTACTGCACGATTTGGATGGAAAATATCACCCACACCACAGCAAAAGGCACCACGGAATTCGGCCTGACCAACACAAACAAACTGATTAAGCAATACCAGTATGCCACCGGCTTAAAGACCGGCTCCACCGGGCTGGCAAAATACTGTGTTTCCGCCACCGCAAAAAAAGACGGCATGGAACTGATTGCCGTGGTTATGGCCGCTCCGGATTACAAAATCCGTTTTTCCGATGCCGAAACGCTGTTAAATTATGGGTTTGGCAAATGCCGAGTATTCGAAGACAAGAACGAAGAAGCCCTCGCTGCCCTCCCCGTAAAAAAGGGAATTGCACAAGCCGTGGGAATCCGGTACAAAGGGCCCTTCCAGTATATGAGTACCGACGGTTCCGACCTCTCCGGCATCCAAAAGAAAATTGAGCTGCCGGAAACCGTGGAAGCCCCGGTGGAAAAGGACGGCATTGCCGGAAAAGTCATTTATACATTGAATGGAAAAGAAATCGGCTCTGTGGATATTCTCTACAATGATTCCGTTGCCGCCGCCGGATATAAAGATAATTTCTTAAAAACACTGTTGTTTTTTGTTCCTTAGGCCAAACCGCCTTCCCCGGAAATGTTCCTTCTAATTGAGTAGGGAAGATTCTTCTTTCCCTACTCGCTGCGCCGGGTGCGGGTAGCTCCTGCTGCATTCTTCCACTCCGCACCCGTGTGCATAAAAAGGCATTTTTCAGGAAAAACCTACAACAGTGGTGCAAAAAGACGCATAATTCCCTGGATGGCACGGACTGTCACGTTGCGGCTCCTGCAAAATTCCAGGGAAATTTCCTCGGAACAGGCAAAGGTCTCTAAACAGTCCTCTTTTACCTCCATCACAGCCTTCGAGCGGTACATCCAGACACCGCACTCAAAATGAAGGAACAGGCTGCGGAAATCCAGATTGACAGTGCCCACCGTGGCAATCTCATCATCACAGACAAAGCATTTTGAATGAATAAAGCCCGGTGTATACTGATAAATCTTTACCCCGGCGCGAATCAGCGGTTCGTAATAAGACTGTGACAGCAGGTATACCGTCTTTTTATCGGGAATGCCCGGTGTCACAATCCGCACATCCACCCCGTTTTTCGCCGCATTGGAAAGACAGATTAACATTTCATGGTCAATAATCAGATAGGGGGTGAAAATATAGACATAGTCCTTCGCCCGGCTGATGATATTCAGATAAATATTCTCCCCCACATTTTCATGGTCTAAGGGGGTATCGCCGTAGGGCTGCACATAGCCGTCCTGTGAAAATTCCTGTGTCTGGTAAACTCCTGGTTTAAATCGGTTGTAATCTTCCGTGGATTGTTTGATATAATTCCACATTTCAAGAAACATCAGCGTGAAACTCCAGACTCCCTCCCCCTCAATGCGGATTCCGCAATCCTTCCAGTAGCCAAACCGTTCCACCCGATTGACATATTCATCCGCTAAATTAATGCCTCCCGTAAAACCAACCTTTCCGTCCACCACAAAAATTTTCCGGTGGTCCCTGTTGTTCATCACCACGGAAATCAGCGGCAGAAACGGGTTAAAAGCAACACACTTGATTCCTCTTGCTTCCAGCTTCTTATAATAATTTGGAGGCAGAGTGCTGACACTTCCCACATCATCATAGATAAACCGCACATCTACTCCGACTTTTGCCTTTTCCTCTAAAAGGTCTGCAATCTGGTTGAACATTTCCCCCTCTTCCACGATAAAGTACTCCATGAAAATAAAGTGCTCCGCAGACCGCAGCGCCTCTAGCATATCCGGGAACATATCCTCCCCGCATTTATAATATTTCGTAGCAGTGCGCTGATACAGCGGAAAACCTGCACATTTATCTATATACACCGACTGGCGGTAAGCTGAGATGTCCTGCTGCTTCAGCATCTTTGGCACCTCTTCGTCCCGAACCGTACAGGCTGTCACTTCTTCATTCACCGCATCCATCCTTTTGCGGACACCCCTGGTAATCCCTGACCTGCCAAACAGGAAATAAACAATCAGCCCGAACAAGGGGGACAGCAGTATCAAAAAGGTCCATGATAATTTATTTGCCGGGTTCGTCCATTTATTTACAATTACCAGTACCACAAGAATGGCAATGCCCCGCAGCAGCAGATTTGCGTAGGTGAACTGATAGCTCATCTGCCACATGACAAAAACAAGCCAAAGCACCTGCAGAACAATGGAAATCCCAACAATAAATAATCTGCCAAAGATTAAATGTAATATCTTTTTCATGTGTATTCCTCCGAAGCTTTATCTTATCTATTCTAAAGACTTTCATAAGAAATGTCAATCACCTCACAAGATGGTCCGCATGAATCACACCCCAACAGTTTCTTCCCACCTGCTTTCCTCTAGGATATGCCCGCTCGTAAAGCCTCAGCTTCATCTCCCCCGGCAAAAAATCGGGAAACCGCTCAAATGCCAGTGCCAACGCCCCCGTCACCACCGGAGCCGCCATGGAAGTGCCGCTTTTCACCTGATAGCCCCTTCCATCCCGGCTGCAGCTGTGGATTCCTGTTCCCGGCGCCACAATTTCCGGTTTGACAATGCAGCATTCCGTCGGGCCTTTTCCGCTGTATCCGGCGGGAAGGCTCCTGTTTTTCCCGTCGTAGGTTTCATCATCACAACTCCCCACCGTCAGGATTTTCCTTGAAATGCCGGGAATGGTAACGGAATTTTCCTTCGGTCCGTTGTTGCCGGCTGCCGCCACTACCATCACGCCCTCGTCCCAGAGCCTATCCACTGCCTCTAACAGCTCCTGCTGCTCTGCCCTTCCCGCATTGGGCAGCATTCCCACGGAGATATTTAAAAGCCTGATGTTGTAGTGTTTTTTTTCTCTCCTGACCCAATCCACTGCCTCTAGCACCTTTCCGGTGCTGCCGTTTCCCTTTTCATCTAACACTTTGAGCATAATAATATCCGCCCGCGGGGCAATACCGCTGTAACGGCGGATTTTCCGGCTGTCCTCTGACATTTTACCGGTTCCTGCAATGATACCTGCCACATGGGTGCCATGGCCGTTATCATCATAAATGCCGCTTCTCCCGTTGCAGAAATCCTTAAAGCAGAGAATACGGCTGTCAAAATCAGGGTGCGCTACAATCCCGGTGTCCATCACTGCCACGGTTACATTTTTCCCGCTGAGTCCCATTTTATATGCGTAATCCGTATGGATATATTTCTTTACCCTATCCATAAAAAATACCTTTTCTTTCAGTGTATGCAACACCGAAAGAAAAGGCATCTTTTTTTAAAGCTCTTCTATTTTTTCTATCACTTCGGAAAAGGCTAAATTCTGCACAGCCAGCTTGATGCCCTGCCACGTTTCCTCGTAAGGAGCCTCCACCTCTACGTCTTCCATCCGTTTTTCCCAGTCAAAGAAAGCCTCCATATCAAATTCCTCCGCAGCCTCCTTTAACCCCGCAAGCAGCATCCGCATTTCCTGTTCCGACAATAATACCATGGTTTTCTTCTGCTTTTCTCCTGAAAAATATGCTAAAAGCGCCGCCTCACAGTCTTCATACAAGGCTAACAGCTTAGGTGTCTGCTCCCACGCCTCCCGGTAATTTCCGGCATTCGCCGTCTCTTCCAACTGCCTTGCCAGTTCGGAAATCTCTGTGGCCCCGATGAGCTTTGAAGCACTCTTAAGCCCGTGGACTGTGATGGTATAATTCTCCCGGTCCTCTTCTGCCATGAACTGCCCGATGTGCGCTTTTGTGCCGGGAATTGCCTTCAGATAAGACCGGAGCATATTTACATACATTTCCTTCTCCGGCGCATAAATCTTTGCAGCTGCCACGTCAAGACCGGAAATATGGATGTCCCATTCCTGTTCTGTATTTTGTTCTTTTTCCTGCTCCTCTGCCACAATCTTCTCTTTCGGCAGCCACTTGTGAAGTACGCGCTCTAACTCCCTGCCCTCCACCGGTTTTCCGATAAAATCCTGTAGTCCTTCCTCTAAGAACTTCTCCTTCATGCCGGAAAGCGCATTTGCTGTCAACGCCAGTATCGGAACCTCGGTATAGTAGGAGTCTCCGGTCAGCTCCGCTAACTGACGAATTCTTTTGGTGGCTTCGATTCCGTCCATTCCCGGCATCATGTGGTCCATCAATATCACATCATAACGGTTATCCTGTACCAGCTCGATTGCATCCGCACCGGATTCCGCTGTGTCAATCCGCATCTGCAAGCCTTTTAACAGACCGCACGCCACCTGTAAATTAAGCGCTACGTCATCCACAATCAAAATCCTTGCCGCAGGGGCAATGTAAGTTTCCCTGTCGATTTCAGGCAGTGTTCTGGCAGCGCCTAGCTCATATTTTCCTATGGTCGCTGCACTTACAATTTTCTGCTTTAACACAAAATAAAATTCAGACCCTTCGCCGTAGACGCTTTTCATCTCAATCTTACTGTGCATCGCCTCTAGCAGCCCCACCACAATGCTCATGCCTAGTCCAGTTCCCTCTACATTGCGGTTTTTCGCATGGTCCAGACGCTCAAATTTCTCAAAGAGACGCTCCCGGTCCTCTTCCCGGATACCGATTCCGGTATCTTTCACGGAGAACAAAATCCTGCAATTTCCATCTTCGTCCGCATTTTTCACCAGTTGTACCTTAAAAGTCACACCGCCCTCTCGGGTGTATTTGACCGCATTTGTCATAAGATTTACCAGTGCCTGGCGGATATGGTGTTCATCTCCCCATAAACACTCCGGCAGCAGTTCGTCCACCTGGAGTTCAAAGGACAATCCTTTTTCCTCCGCTAAGGCGCTGACCATGCTGCTGACATTATCCAAAAGCTGTACCATACTGTACTCGCCCTCTATCAACTCCATTTTGCCGGACTCGATTTTCGTCAAATCCAGAATGGAGTTGATAATATCCCGCAGGGATACTCCGGCAGTCCGGATATTCTCCGCATACTCCAATACCTTTTCATCCGCTGCCTCCCGCAGTATCATTTCATTAAAGCCCAGCACTGCATTTAAAGGAGTTCGGATTTCATGGCTCATATTGGCAAGAAACAGGGTCTTTGACTCGTTTGCCGCACTGATACGCATGTTATCAGATACCAGCTTCATAACGGAGCTGAATGCCAGCGAAATAATATAAACAATGATTCCAAGGTTAGTGAGAATGGCGTCATCCTGGAATTGCCCTATCCGGAACACATAACGGAACATCTCTATCAGGATCAACGGCACAAAAATTCCAAGACCCAGCAGCGGAATCCACCAGAATCTCCTCTCGATACTGTCCTTCTCCGCCCTTGCGTCACTGATAATGTCACTGACCTGAATATATCCTATAAACAGAATTTCTATAATATTGAGTATCTGTGTCACAATCAGCGTTTCCGATATGTCCACAATGTGCAGAAAGTGCAGCATGTTATTGACCACCCACACCGCTAAGGCAAGCCCGGCAGCAACCTTAGAAAGGAACACTGTCCTCTTTCTTTTTTCGTAGCCGTAAAACAGCGCAATGGGCACCGGAGCCAGCGCCAATATCTCATATGCCAGCAACCCCATCATCCTCATATTAGGGAAGAAAAACTGCAGGCATCTGGTCTCCGTAAATTCCCACAATGCCACGGAAGCAGAAAACAGCGCTAAGCACAGGCAGTTCTGATAGTGTGAACGGGTCGTCACTGCCAAAATCAACCAGAGCACCAAAAGAATATAAGCCACCAGCAGAAGCAAAAACGCCCCTAAAATCGTGCCCTTCCTCTCCCAGATTAATTTTAGGAAAAAGCTGGCCCGGTCCCCTAAATAAATGCTGCCGGGCCCCACTAAATAATTCTGGACAATTCCCGTGCTCTCAATCCGGATTTCCTTTCCGGAGTCCCCTGCTAACAGTGCCACTTCATTCCATACATTTCCCGGCAGCGGAAATATGGTATCCTCCACGATGTTTCCGTCCCCGCTTTTTACTCCCTGGTCATATCGCAATTCACCGCCCACATATATTTTTACACTGGTGTGTCTCGAACGATAGATAAACACAGTCCCTTCAGGGATTTCCGGCAGATAGTTGGTCAGAACCAGACTCTTCGACTCCCCTGCCTCAAGCTGTGCCGGAAGCTCTGTTTTTCCTGCCGTACCGTCAGAAAAGACATAGTCCCATGGCTCATCAAAAGGTATCTCGTCATATTGGACATACCTGTAATTTTCTCCGCTGCCTGCCGCCTGGCTTAAAAAGATAACCGTAATCCCGAGAAACAAAAAATACAGAACACTGCACCATTTTCTCTTTAGATACTCTTTCATAGCTTCACTCCGTCAGGATTCCTGATCCTTAACGAAGAACCCCTCCACAATCCCCAATAATTCTTCCTTTCCCACAGGTTTTATCAGGTAGCCCTGGGGATAGAGCTGCAGGCACTCATCCCTGGTTTTTTTGCTGGTAACGCTGGTAACAAAAAATACCGGAGTTGCAGCACACTGGGGATTCTGGGATTTGCGGATGACCTCTAAAAGCTGGCGCCCGTTCATCTTCGGCATCATGTAATCTAACAAAATCAAATCCGGCAGCCTTTTCTTTAAAAATATCAGTGCATCCTGGGCAGAGCTTACCGCCACCACCTGATAATCGCTGCACAGATACGAATACTCCGTCTTTAATACCACCGGATCGTCATCCACTAACAGAATCAGCTTCTTCCCATTCTTCTGCCGGGAATTTTTCAGTTCTGCTGTCCGTTTGCGCCGGAAGGTACCGAGTTCACATTTTTCCGCCCCATATTCCGTGAAATGGATTTCCCCGGAGGTCATTGCCATATTCTCCATCTTGCTGCCGTAGATTTCACCGCTGGTTCCGGGATAAGCCCTTCCTCTGACAATCACCCCGCCCTGCTGTTTCTTTTCCGGATCATCGCTGCGGATAATAATCTGGGTTTTTACCCCCTTGTCGTTTCCGATACGGATTACATCTATCATTTCTTCCGCCTGGATTTTGCCTCCGATCAGGGCACCGGTCTTACCTGTCGCCTGAATCTTTCCTCCGGCAGAGGCATCCGTATTAATCATGTAATCTACCAGGATATCCTTTCCTACCCGCACTTCCTTTGCCTCTTCCACAAAATTTGAAGTCAGGTTTTTCCCTGCATGTATGATGGCTTTTCCTTTTCCGTGGATGCCGTGGCGCACTAGAATATTCTTTCCTGCCACCACTTTCGCCCCTTCCACAACACCGTCCACCTCAATGCTGCCTCCGGCGGTAACCTTCACATCTGTAAGGATATCTCCCTGAATATGAATATCTCCGTTAAAATTAATATTTCCCAGAGAATAGCCGGCATTTCCGTCTATCAGCAAATATTCCTTTACCTCTAATTTATTGCCTTTCAGGGAAATTCTTCCGTCCTTCTGGGCGATATATTCATTTCCCCGCCGTTCCACATTGATACATTTTAACGGTATTCCCTCTTTTGACGGTGCGGGCGCCACTACTGCATCAAAAATCGTATATCCCATGGTGCCCTGCATTGGCGGATGATACTCCGCCACCTTGTCCCCCTTTTTTACCATGTGAATCACCGGGGAATAGTCCACGGAACCGTCCGCCCGGATGGTGGGTGCCCCTTCGTCTACTCTCCGCTCAAAAAACAGCTCATAACGCCCGTCTCTTCCCTTTACCGGAGGAGTTCCCGAAGCAACCAAATAATCCTTTTCCGGGCTGCCCACATTTACGATTTCATGCAGTACTTCCTCGTTGATTCCTGACTTTATTCCCCTTTTTTCTAATTCTTCCCGAAGATAGCTTTCTGTAATTTCCACCTCACCCCCCGGAATGATGTGCATATAGGCTGTCATAGCATCCTTTCCAATGTCCATTTTGATTTTTCCTAGCATATTGTCCCCTACCTCCTTTTTTTAGCAAGAAAAGCTATCCCCTCTAGAAAAGAGAGAACAGCTCTTCTATTTTTTCAGTTTGAAATTTTTAATTTCAACCTTCTGTTGGAACGTCTTTCATAGAAAAGCTAATTCTGCCCATTTTATCTTTTCCAAGACATACAACTTTCACTTTATCTCCTAAGGTAAGCACATCCTCCACACGGTTGATACGCTCTTTGGAAATCTTGGAAATGTGAACCATTCCCTCTTTTCCCGGAGCAAACTCAAGGAATGCACCAAACTCTTTAATACTTACAACAGTACCGGTAAAGCACTGACCTTCTTCAAAATCCGTGGTAATAATCTTAATCATATCCACTGCCTTATCCATCATGGCTGCATCTGTTCCGCAGACAGATACGGCTCCGTCGTCCGTGATATCAATCTTCACTCCGGTGCGATCAATGATTTCATTGATGGTCTTGCCTCTCTGACCTACCACATCCCCGATCTTCACTGGGTCAATCTGTATCTGCACAATCTTAGGCGCATAGGATCCCACTTCTTTTCTCGGCTCTGCAATGGCTTTGGACATAACCTCATCCATAATATAAATCCTTGCCTCTCTGGTTCTTGCAATCGCCTCTTCCACGATTGGTCTGGTAAGACCATGAATCTTGATGTCCATCTGGATGGCAGTAATACCTTTGTGGGTACCTGTTACTTTAAAGTCCATATCTCCAAAGAAATCCTCTAGGCCCTGAATATCAGTAAGTACAAGATAATCATCATCTGTCTCTCCTGTCACAAGACCGCAGGAAATTCCCGCTACCATGGATTTAATCGGCACTCCGGCTGCCATAAGCGCCATACAGGAGGCACAGGTGGATGCCATGGACGTGGAACCGTTTGACTCGAAGGTCTCGGATACTGCACGGATTGCGTAAGGGAACTCTTCCTCAGAAGGAAGGACTGCCGTCAGGGCTTTCTCTGCCAAAGCTCCATGACCGATCTCACGGCGTCCCGGTCCACGGGAAACCTTTGTCTCACCTACGGAATATGCCGGGAAATTGTATTGGTGTAAATATCTCTTGGTTGTGACATTCTCATCTAATCCGTCAATCTTTTGTACCTCAGACAGCGGCGCTAAGGTAACTATGTCGCAAATCTGCGTCTGTCCACGGGTAAACATGGCAGAGCCGTGCACTCTTGGTAACAGATCCACCTCAGCTGCCAACGGACGAATCTGGTTGATAGCACGTCCGTCGGGACGTTTATGGTCTTTTAAAATCATCTTGCGGACAGTCTTTTTCTGATACTGGTAAACCGCCTCAGAGAGGACTGCTAACCACTCTTCCTTCTCGGCGAAAGCTTCCTCTAACTTCTCCGTAATCTGGCGGATGTTCTCTTCCCTCTTTTGTTTCTCGTCAGTAAATACCGCTTCCTCCATCTGCTCCGGTGTTACAATCTCTTTGATGGCTGCAAACATCTCGTCCGGAATAGCGCAGCTGGTATATTCATGTTTTGGTTTGCCAACCTCTGCAACGATTTTGTTGACAAACTCGATAATGGTCTGGTTAATATCGTGGCACTTGTAAATTGCCTCAATCATCTTCTCCTCCGGAATCTCATTGGCTCCGGCTTCAATCATGATAACCTTCTCTGCGGTGGATGCCACCGTCAGCTGTAAATCCCCATTGTCCCAGTCCTTCTGGGAAGGATTTACGATAAATTCACCGTTTACCATACCCATCTGTGTGGTGGTGCATGGACCTGCGAAAGGAATATCTGAAATTGTGGTAACCAGTGCGGAACCAATCATGGCAACGATTTCCGGACGGCATTCCGGGTCCACGGACATCACCATGTTATTAATGGTGACATCGTTGCGGTAATCCTTGGGGAACAACGGACGCATCGGACGGTCAATGACGCGGGAGGTAAGGATTGCATTCTCGGATGCCTTTCCCTCTCTCTTGTTAAATCCGCCGGGAATTTTTCCCACAGAGTACATCTTCTCTTCATACTCTACGCTTAAAGGGAAGAAATCAATACCGTCTCTAGGCTTGTCCGATGCGGTTACGGTAGATAACACCGTAGTCTCCCCGTATTTTAATAAAGCTGCTCCGTTTGCCTGTGCACATACTCTGCCAATATCAACGGTCAGCGTTCTGCCTGCCAGTTCCATTGAAAAACTTTTATACATGTTTACTCTCCTTTTTGTTCCGGACATCTCTGCCCTGTTTCGCAAAATACTGTTTTAAGCAAAAGCGCCGAAACTACTGAAAAAACCATGAGCTCTCATAGATTTTTCAGTGGTCTCGGATATGTGCTTTTGCTAAGACATGTGCATTTAAAAAATAGAGCGGGAGAACTCCCGCTCTATATAACCGGACAGAAGATCCTTCCCTCCGGTTTTTGCAGTCTTATTTTCTAAGACCTAAACGTTCAATCAAAGAACGATATCTCTCGATATCCACTTTCTTTAAGTATGCTAACAAACCACGTCTCTGTCCTACCATTTTCAAAAGACCACGTCTGGAATGATGATCGTTTTTGTTCTCAACAAGATGTGCGTTTAACTCCTCGATACGGGCAGTTAAAATAGCAATCTGAACCTCCGGTGAACCTGTGTCGTTTGGTGTTCTGCCATACTCTTTAATGATTTCCTGTTTCTTTTCCTTTGCTATCATGGAAAAATCCTCCTTCTGTTTCTTTTGCCTTACGGAACTATTCCGTTGGCTGTTACCGCCAGATAATCAGTAAAAGGTTGGAGTATCCATCTACCGAATATTGGCTCATTAATACTAATACATCTTATCATAAAATTTTCCAGATGTAAATGTTTATTTTTAGTTGCTGATAATTCTTACCACCTTAACCGGGGTTCTGTAGTAAGCACCGGAAATCTTAATGCCGGATTTTGGTGAGCTTGCGTGAACCACCTGTCCGTTTCCGATGTAGATTGCCACATGGTTGATACTGCTGCCGTTTCCATAGAAGAATAAATCGCCCGGCCTTGCCTCGGAGGATGAAATCCTTGTTCCGCAGTTCGCCTGCGCCCTGGAGGAATGCGGCAGGGAAATACCATAATTGGCAAATACGCTTAAGACAAATCCGGAACAGTCCGCCCCTCTTGTCAGGCTTGTACCACCCCAGACATAGGGATTTCCTACAAACTGGGTCGCATACTGTACCAGAGAGACCCTCACGTCGGAAACGCCCTGTCCGTAGCGAACCTCCGTCATGGTCTGCGCCTTCGGCAGCTCCACGGAAATATCCACATAGTCAGAAGAAACATAACCCTCGTCGCTGTCCACATTAATCTTTACCCAGCCCTCCAAAGTCTCTACTACCTCAAGTTCCTCTCCGATGGGCATGGAAGTGATAATCTTACAGTCGGTATTAGGCTCTTCTCTCACATATAACGTGGTGGTATTTACGGTAGCGATGGTCTGTTTTACCTCCGCCGCCTTTGTGAGGGCTTCGTCTCCGGAAAGAAGGTATTCGGATTTCACATAACCCTCTACTTTTCCGGATTTGATTTTAGTCCATTCGCCGTCCTCTTCTATAATCTCACAGCCTGCGTTGTTTGGCATCTTGCCTACAACCTCTGCCTCTGTCCCCGGCTCTTTTCTGACATTTAAGTTTCCGTCCACCTGTGCCACGCCCAGATTGATATAGCCGAATGCCTCTGCCTGTCCCGCCGCAGTGGTTACGGTATCCGTCTCCACCACATCAGCGTCAATGGTCATAGCCGATGCCTCCAGAAGATAATTTCCCATCACATCCGTCACGCCTGACACCACACTGCCGCCTAAGTCTGCCGTTTCCTCTATCTGCTGTGACTGTACATAGGAAACTCCTGCCGTCACCGAACGGGCGCCCACAGCTACATCCCCTGTCGCTGCGCTTTTTCCGTTCTGTGTATATGCTGCCGCAAAAACAAATGCTCCTGCTAAGAGTAGGCTTACAACCTTTACCATTCTTGTTTTCATTCTGACCCTCCAAATGATTACCGCACAAATTCTAATCTCAATTTCACTTTCTTGAGTATAACAACCATCTTTTACAATGTCAACATTTTTTTGTAATATTTATGTAACATTTTTACTGAAATTATTCATGAAAGATACATAAATCTGTTATACCTGTTATACCGTGCGAAAATAATTACGCCCATATGCGATATCGTTCTGGAGCTGCTCTTTCAGTTTCCCGATAGAAGCAAATTTCCGCTCTTCCCGGACCCTGCTTAAAAATTCCACCGTCACCACCTTACCGTAAACATCCTCTGCAAAGTCTAAGAGATGGGTTTCTACCCCCACCGGATTTTTTCCCTCAATGGTGGGTTTGCAGCCCACATTTGTAATCCCCCGGTATTTCTGCTCCCCGATGAATACCTCCGTCACATAAACCCCGAAGGGCGGCAGCAGTTTTTCCTCCGGCGGTATCTGGTTGATGGTGGGAACGCCTAATTTAGAACCGCCGATATGGTTACCGTGAAGCACCTTTCCCGTCACAAAATAGCGGTAGCCCAGGAGGTGGTTTGCCTTTTCGATATTGCCTGCCGCTACTTCCTCCCGGACGAAGGTGCTGCTGATATCCCTGGCGTCCTCCTTCATTTTTTCAATGACGAGGACCTCATAGCCGTAGGTTTCCGCTAAGGACTGCAGCATTTTGTAATCGCCCCTGCGGTTATGTCCGAAGTGAAAATCCTCTCCCACCACGAAGCACTTTACATGAAGCTGACGCACCATTTTTTCAACAAAATCCTCCGGCTCCATGCACATAATTTCCTCAGTGAAGGGACACTCCACTAAATAGTCCACCCCAATCTGTTCAAAAATGTGCATTTTTTCCTCATTGGTGGTAAGCACCTTCGCCTCTACGTTGCTGACATTTTTTCTAGGCGGAATATCAAAGGTAAAAATCACTGCGGAAAGTCCTTCCTCCTTTTTTGCGGAAAGGTGTTCCATCAAAAGCTCATGCCCCCTGTGAATCCCGTCAAATTTCCCTAAGGACATCACGGTGGGCTCTTCGATATAAAATTCCGTTGTCTTGCTGATATATTTCATGTCTCCATAAACACTTTTACCGGCTTATAATCTCCCTGCCCTTTCCTATAGGCATATATGCCGATAAAATTCCCCTCTTCGTCATAAACCCGGATATTGTCCTGCTTCCATTTTTCCTGATAACAGACAAACGCCTCCGGTGTCAACCGGTTTCCATTATATAACACTTTATTCCAGGCTTCCTTTACCACTGCTTTTTCATACTGTAAAAACACGGAATCCACGGATTGGATAAAGTCAAAGACAGACGCCTCCCACTGCTCCGGCGAAATCCCTGCTCCCTGTTTTTCTACCCGTTTTTCAATCTCCCCTAAGGTCAGTGCTTCCTGAAGCCTAAACTCCGATACCCGGGTGCGCAGCAGGCTTTCCATACAGCCGCCGCAGCCAAGTTTTTCACCGATGTCCTCACAGAGAGTACGGATATAGGTGCCCTTCGAGCAATTTACCCGCATTTTCACCCGAGGCAGGCAGACCTCTAAAATATCAATGGAAAATATCTCCACCTGCCTTGCCTTACGCTCCACCGTCACCCCTGCCCTTGCTAAGTCACAGAGCTTTTTTCCGTCCACCTTTAAGGCGGAATACATGGGCGGCACCTGCATATAGTTTCCCACAAAACTCAGAATGGCATTCCTTACCTCTTCCTCTGTGGCACCTACCTCCCTCTCCTTTAACACGGTTCCGGAAATATCCTGGGTGTCCGTCACCCTTCCGAGAAGCAGCACCCCCTCATACTCCTTCTGCTTGTCCGTCAAAAGCTCACATACCTTTGTGGCTTTGCCAAGACACACAGGCAGCACTCCCTCCGCATCCGGGTCGAGTGTACCTGTGTGCCCGATTTTCTTTGTCTTTAAAATTCCCCGCAGCTTCGCCACCACGTCAAAGGAGGTATAGCCCCTTTCCTTATATACATTGATAATTCCGCTTATCATAAATTCTCCATTCCGAAGGGTTTACGGCTTCACCGTATTTGCTCCGCAACATCTGCAACTATCATCTCAATCAGTTTCTCTGCATCGCCTTCTACCGAAAAACCGGCTGCACGCTTATGTCCGCCGCCGCCGTATTTTACCGCAATCTGCGACACGTCCACATAGCTGGCGGAACGGGTGCTGACTTTGAATTTTCCGGGCTCTGTCTCATAGAAAAAAATTGCCGCCTCCACGTCCTTCGTCACCCGCAGTTGGCTCACAATCCCGTCTAAATGCTTCGGAAGTACTTCGTACTCTTCCATCTCCGCTAAGGTAATGATGCTGGAAATACATTTTCCGTCTAAATGCAGCCTGCTCTTTACCAGCGCTAAGCCCATAATCCGGTTTTGGTTATAAGTTTTGGTAAAAAAGGTCTTGTCCACAATTTTAGGAAAATCAATACCAAGAGACATTAACACCCCTGCCGCCTCCATGGTTTTCTCAGAGGTACAGGAATACTGGAATACCCCGGTATCATGAATAATTCCGGTATAAATGCACTCCGCAATCTCTTTTGTCAGACGCTCCCTTGGTATCAGTTCAAAAATTAATTCCGAGGTAGAGCTTGCCTCCGGGAAAATATAGTTTTCCATGGCAAAGCTCCGGTTGCTGATATGGTGGTCGATACAGATCGTCTTTTTTGCGCCGTGAAAATATTTCACCGCTTCCCCAAGACGCCCCTCGTCCCCGCAGTCCTGGGAAATGAAAAGGTCGTAAGCCTTATCGGAGGAACAGTCACTGATAATCTCTTCCGCCCGTTTTAAAAACTTAAAAATATTGGGTATCGGCTCTAAATACAAATCCACTTCTATCTTGGGATAGCAGGTTTTTATATAGTTGTAAGTGGCAAGGCAGGAGCCGACGCAATCGCCGTCGGGGCGGATATGCCCTGCGATGGCAACCGTCTCTGCCTCTTTTAAAAAATCATCCAGATTTGTCATAGATTATTCCTCATCTGCACTGTCATTGCCGCCGTTCTCTTCGTCCCGGATGTCTTTCGTCACTTCGTCAATCATCTTCGACATCTTCACGCCATACTCAATGGACTGGTCTAAGACAAATCTGATTTCCGGCGTATTCCTTAAATTAATGCTTTTTGCAAGCTTGCTGCGAATGAAGCCCTCGGCGCTTTTTAACCCTGCTAAGGTGTTCCTCTGGGATTCTTCGTCCCCTAAGACACTGATATAGGCTTTGCAGGTCTTTAAGTCCGGGGCAACCTCCACCGCCACCACACTGGTGAGGGGATTAATCCGGGGATCTTTCATTTCTCCACGGATAATGTTGCTAAGTTCCCTCTGCACCTCTCCATTGATTCTGGTATTCTTTATGCTGTTTTTCCTCATTCTCTATCTCCATATACGGCTTCCCTCTAAAAAACAAGCCCTCTTAATAATCCTACGACCTCAACGCTCGGAAGAATGCCTTGGCATTCTTCCCGCTAAGGTCTAGAATTACTTAGACTGTGTATTTTACAGTCTTAGTAATTCTCCTTAGCGTGGTACCTCCACCATGGTGTAGGCTTCTACCACATCTAACTCAGCGATATCATTAAAGCCTTCAAATACCAGACCGCATTCGTAGCCCGCTTTTACCTCTTTTACGTCGTCTTTGAAACGTTTTAAGGATGCGAGATTTCCCTCGAAAATCTGCTCTCCCTCACGGGTAATACGAACCTGGCAGCCTCTCTGGAATACACCGTCAAGCACATAAGAACCTGCGATATTTCCCACACCGGAGGCTTTGAAAATCTGGCGCACTTCCGCATGACCGATGACCTTTTCCTCGAAAATCGGGTCTAACATTCCCTTCATGGCTGCGGACACGTCCTCGATGGCATTGTAGATTACCTTATAAAGTCTCACGTCTACATTTTCCCTCTCTGCGGTAACCTTTGCCGTCTGGTCCGGACGCACATTAAAGCCGATGATAATTGCATTAGAAGCGGAGGCTAAGCTGACATCGGACTCGTTGATGGCACCCACGCCGCCGTGGATTACCTTGACTACCACTTCTTCGTTGGACAGCTTGACAAGACTCTGTTTTACGGCTTCTACAGAACCCTGTACATCCGCCTTTACAATAATATCTAATTCTTTCACATTTCCTGACTGAATCTGTGAGAACAAATCGTCTAAGGACATCTTTGCCTTGGTATCTTCAATCAATTTGTTCTTGCTCTCGGAAATATAGGTTTCCGCAAAAGATCTCGCCTCTTTCTCCGTATCGGTGGAAACAAAGGTTTCTCCTGCCTCCGGTACGGCAGACAGACCTAAAATCTCTACCGGTGTGGAAGGTCCTGCCTCTTTGACTCTTCTTCCCTGGTCGTCAATCATGGCACGGACTTTACCGTAGCAGCTGCCGCATGCCACCGGCTCGCCCACTCTTAAGGTACCCTTCTGTACCAATACGGTGGCAACGGCACCCCGTCCCTTATCTAACTGTGCCTCGATGACAAGACCTCTTGCATTACGCTTCGGATTGGCCTTTAACTCTAATACCTCTGCGGTAAGCAGAATCATTTCCAGAAGGTTATCAATACCCTCTTTCGTGTGCGCGGATACCGGACAGAATACTGTGCTTCCGCCCCAATCCTCCGGAATCAGCTCATACTCGGATAACTCCTGTTTTACTCTCTCGATATTGGCGCTGGGCTTATCAATCTTATTGATGGCAACGATAATCTCTACCCCTGCCGCCTTTGCATGGTTGATTGCCTCCACCGTCTGGGGCATGACACCGTCATCTGCGGCAACCACAAGGATTGCAATATCCGTGGAGTTTGCACCACGCATACGCATAGCGGTAAAAGCTTCGTGTCCCGGTGTATCTAAGAAGGTAATATTCTGTCCGTTAATGCTGACAACAGACGCACCAATATGCTGGGTGATACCTCCTGCCTCACGGTCCGTCACACGGGTGGAACGGATGGCGTCTAACAGGGAGGTTTTACCATGGTCAACATGACCCATAACACAGACAACCGGCGGACGTGCCACTAAAGTCTCTTCCGGATCGTCCTCCTCCTTCAACAGCTCTGCAATTACGTCGATTTTCTCTTCCGGCTCGCAGATGCAGTTGAACTCTAAAGCGATTTCCTCTGCGGTTTCGTAGTCTACTTCCTGGTTTACCGTTACCATCGTTCCCTTTAAGAACAATTTTTTCACAATTATTGCCGGCTGGACTTTCATCTTGTCAGCAAGCTCTTTGATGGTGAGTTTTTCCGGCAGCACCAGAGTCTTGATTACCTCTTCCTCCTGCTTTGGCTGAGGCTGCTGCGGTTTCTTTTTGCCGCCGTTCTTCTCCAGGTTGACAAAGCGCTCCTGCTTCTTGCCGCCGAGAGCATCGTAATCGTTCCTCTGCTTTGTGTTTTTGCCCCTATCTTTGTCACGTTCCCTCGACTCTTTGCCACGAAGTTCTTCCGGTGCAATGGCAGTTTCTTTATTAAAGCGGTCAATCTCACGGTCCAGTCTGCCGGAATTAGATTCCTTGCCGCGATATGAATTGCCTCTGCTGCCATTTCTGTCACCCTGACCGCCATTCTGGCCCGGTCTGCCATTCTGATAAGGTTTCTGACTGCCATCACCTCTGCCGCCTCTCTCTCCAAACGGGCGCTGCTGTCTGTCACCGCCGCCTCTGTTTCCGCCGCCCTGGTTTCTGTTTCCGCCTCTGTTATCTCCCCGACGCTCGTTATTGCCGCCTCTGCGCTCGTTTCCTCCGCTGCGCTCATTGCTGCGGTTTTCGTATACGTTCTGGCGTCTGGTACCGTCCGGATTCATATAGACATTTTCCCGCGGTGTCTGCACTTCCTGCGCTTTTACCGTATTCGCCTTAGCCGCCTCTTTGGCTGCCGCAGCCGCTTCTGCCTCTGCTGCTCTCTTTGCCGCTAACTCGGCCGCTTTTGCCGCAGCCTGTCTTTCTGCCTCTTCCGCTGCCTTTGCTGCTTCCGGATTGATGGCGCGCTCAAACGCCTTCCTTACATCATAGCCGGAGGCTGCGGGTCTCTGCTGGTTCGTTCGTCCGTTATTTCCGGCTGCTCCCTGGGGACGGCGTCCGCCGTTCTGCCCCGGACGGGTACCATTTTGTCCCTGACGTCTGTTATTTCCGCCGTCACGGCGTCCACCCCCCTGTTTACTATATTGTGCATTAAATACTGCTGTTATACTGGATTTTTTCTTTGGGCGCTCCCCGCCGTTCTCCTGATTTGCAGCCATATGCTCTGCTTTCTTTGCCTCTGCTTTCACTTCCGTTTTCACAGCTCCCGCAACTTCTTTTTTCTCTTCCGCCGCCTGCTTTACTTCTGCCTTCGGCGCCTCTTTTTTCGGCTCTGCCGCCTGACCTGCCCTTATGGCAGGCGCTTCTTTGCCTTCTGCTTTTGCGGGTGCTCCCTCTCCTCCTTTTGTAAATTTTCCCCGTACCAGCTTCTGTGCTTCTTCCTCCACATTGCTGCTGTGGGACTTCACTGCGTATTCCGTAGTGCTTAAAAATTCTATAATCTGTTTATTTTCTATTCCTAATTCTCTTGCAAGTTCGTTGACTCTCATTTTTGCCATATATCCTAAATCCTCCATTATTCAGTTGTTATTGCCTGTTTCAGTTTCTCTTCGATTGCATGTGCCAATCCTTCATTCGTCACCGCAAGGGATGCACGGAATTCTTTTCCTATAAAGTGTCCCAGTGTTTCCTTATCTGCATAGACATACATCGGCACCCGGTAAAAATCTGTCATATTCCGGAACATTTTTACGGTATTGTCCGATGCGTCCGATGCCACAAGCACCAGATACGCTTTTCCCTCTTTCACCGCCTTTTCGGTAGAAAATTCTCCGCTTGCCACGCTGCCGGATTTCGCCGCAATGCCAAGCATGGATAATACTCTATCTATTTTCAAGCTTCTCCATCTCCTTTGTCAGTATTTCATATACATCCTTAGGAATCGACATTTTAAATGAGCGTTCTAACCCTTTGCTTTTGATTGCCGCATTGAGGCATTCGCTGTTTGGACAGATGTATGCTCCTCTGCCGTTTTTTCTTCCGGTTGTATCCAGGCTGATTTCCACTTTTTCCGGTTCTTCTTCCGAAGCAGTTTTGATGACCCGTATCATCTCTTTCTTGGCTTTCATCTCATGGCAGCCCACGCACTGCCGCATCGGAATTTTTTTGTTCGCCATCGTTTTCCACCCCTATTCCTTATCGGTGTCTGCTTCCGTTTCCTCCGTCAAAGAATCCCCCGGATAATTCTCCTCCACATACTCCTCTGTGGTATACTCCTCTCCGGCATATTCCTCCTCTGCGTAGTCTTCCCCGGTGTATTCTTCCTCTGCATATTCTCCTTCTTCATAATACTCATCATCTTCGTAATCATTCTCATAATCGAGGAAGTCCCCGGATTCTCTTGCCTGGGTCTCACTCTTAATATCAATCTTAAATCCGGTCAGGCGGGCTGCAAGGCGGGCATTCTGTCCCTCTTTGCCAATGGCAAGGGAAAGCTGGTAGTCAGGAACCACAACCTTCGCTGCCTTCTCTTCCGCATCTGCGATAACGGAGATAACCTTTGCCGGGCTGAGTGCATTTTCAATCATCATGGCAGGATTTTCATTCCAGGTGATAATATCAATTTTCTCTCCCCGAAGCTCGTTGACAATGGCATTGACTCTGGCGCCGTTCATACCGACGCAGGCTCCCACCGGGTCCACATCCGGGTCGTTGGACCATACTGCAATTTTGGTACGGCTGCCTGCCTCTCTTGCGATTGCCTTAATCTCTACGATACCCTCTTTTACCTCCGTCACCTCAGACTCAAACAGGCGTTTTACTAATTCCGGATGGGTTCTGGAAACTAAAATCTTCGGTCCCTTGGAGGTCGCCTTTACCTCTAAGATGTATAATTTGATACGCTCTGTGGGCTGGAATACCTCGCCTCTTACCTGCTCATTCTCCGTCAGGATGGCATCTACCTTTCCAAGGTTAATGCTGACGTTTCTTCCCACATAGCGCTGTACCACACCGGTCACCACGTCTTTTTCCTTGCTGTAATACTGGTCAAATAAAACCTTGCGCTCTTCCTCACGGATTTTCTGGAGAATTACATTTTTGGCATTCTGAGTGGCGATACGTCCAAATTCTTTGGACTCAACCTCGATATTTACAATGTCGCCCATCTCATATTTAGAGTCAATCATTTTTGCATTGATGACGCTAATCTCTTCTACCGGATCCTCCACATTTTCCACAACGGTCTTTTCCTGAAATACATGGAACTCACAGGTTTCCGGATCAATGCTTACCTTTACATTCTCGGATTTCCCGAAGTGGTTTTTACATGCGGTCACAAGGGAATTCTCGATTGCTTCTAATAAAGTCTCCTTGCTGATATTTTTTTCCTGCTCTAATATAGTAAGCGCTTCTAATAACTCGTTATTGCTACTCATTTTTATTTTTCCTCCTAAAATTTATTCTATCGTTATTATTAAGCAACAAATAAAACTTTCTCTATTAAAAATCAAATGCCAGACGAATCAATGCAATATCCTTTTTCTCAAAAATCCGTTCTTCCCCATCCTCGTTCTCAATAGTCACCGTGTTATCATCATATGCTTTTAAAATACCATAAAATTCCTTTTCCCGGTTGATGGCACGGTAGGTACGGATTTCCAGTTCCTTCCCCATGCTGCGGACATAATCTTTTTCCTTTTTCAACGGTCTGCCAAGCCCCGGGGAACTCACCTCAAAGGTATAGGATTCCTCCACATAATCTTCCCGGTCTAATATCTCATTCATCTCCCTTGCCACAGCCTCACAGTCATTGATTGTGATACCGCCTTCTTTGTCAATGTAAGCACGAAGATACCAGATACCGCCTTCTTTCACAAACTCTACATCCACCAGTTCGAAATTCATCCGCTCTAAAATGGGAGTGATCAGTTCTTCGGTGCGCGCTTCATAACTTTCACGCTTTGACATGTGTACACCTTCTTTCCTCTCAGCACGCAGAAACGGCTGCCCACTGATGTTTTTATTCCTTTTTTCATTTCTGGCAGCGCCTATAAACGTGAATTGAGAGAGAACTTTCGTCCTCTCTCAATCCAGCCACCGTGTTATCATCTAATAGAATAGCACTTTCTTATCACAAATACAAGTATTTTTGGAATTTATTTCACGCGCTCTAACGGAACAATCACGTAGAAACGGCTGCCCACCTGCTTTTCACTTTCTACACGGACGGTTCCTCCTAACGCCTCTGTCACAAGCTTCACTAAAGAAAGGCCCATGCCAAGACCGGCATGAGCGTCTGAGGTCATCTGCTTCTCCTTCGTAAAGGTCTCGAATATGTCCCCCATAAACTCTGCGTCTATGCCTACCCCGGTATCCTCCACGCAAAATTCTACGAAATCCGTTTTCTCATTTCTTTCTGCCAGCTTTACATGTAGCTTGACGTTTCCCGGCTCCCGGTTGAATTTGAAAGCATTGGAAATCAGGTTATAAAGCACCTGCTCCATACGAATGGGATCTCCCAGATAGATTTCCTCCAATTCTCCCTCCGCCCGGCAGGTAAAATCTATTTTCCGGCTCTGCTGCTTTGCCCTGGCATATTCCCGACAATCATCTAAAAACTTCTTCATGAAAAATACTTCCCGCCGGTAGGCAACACCGCGCTTCTTCATGCGGCTGACCTCTAAAATATCATTTAACATGGATGCCATGTATTCTCCCATGCGGTGTACATGTTCTAAATAATATTCCGCTTTTTCCGTATCCTGCCTGCGCACTGCGTCTATTGCCAGCGCACTCATTCCCAGTACCGCATTCATGGGCGTTCTCAAATCATGGGACATATATTGCAGAAACTCTGTTTTTACCGCCTCCGCTTCTTTTGCCTCCTTCAGTGCCTGCTGCAACTCCGCCTTGCGGATTTCTTCTTTTCTATAATAATTATCTATATTTTTTGCAAATATGAATACACAGTTACTTTCGCCATAATTTTTTATCGGAATAATCGTCGACTGCATCCATTTATAATCATCCCTGTATTTTCTGCGGTAACGGCAGATACTGTTATCCGACCCTCTCTCATAAATCTGCTTCATGTTCTTTAGGGAAATAACGGCAGCACACCGCTCCCTGTCATCGGGATGAACCGTCTCCAGAAATTTTTCCAGAAATATCTGCCAGTCATAAACCTCGAAAGGTTCTGCCACAATTCTCTCCCTGTCCTTAATGATTATCCCCTCACCGCTTCTATAATTGATTTTGATAATTCTCGGATAGATGTCTCCTAAAATATCCAGGGACAAATTTAAAAGGTTATGCTTCTCCCCATTCCGCAAAATGCCTCTTTTGAATCTCACTTAACGTTCTCCATCCTCATTTATTTTATCTTTTGTTTTTATTACACTAGTCATTATATCATGGTTGTGTCCATATTTCTACAAAAAAACCAAAAATTTTTACGACTTTTTTCAGGTTTTCCGCTGTTTTTTTCCTTTTTTAATTTTTTTCAAAAAAAGCTTGCAATTTTGAAATTAGGTGCTATAATAGTTTTTGTCCGGTTCATTGGTCAAGCGGTTAAGACGCCGCCCTCTCACGGCGGAAACAGGGGTTCGATTCCCCTATGAACTGCTCAATATTTTTAACAAATATTGATTAGATGGCTCGTTGGTCAAGCGGTTAAGACGCCGCCCTCTCACGGCGGAAACAGGGGTTCGATTCCCCTACGAGCTGCTACTGTTTTTATAACAGCCCAACCCGAGAATGTCGAGACTTTTTGGTTTCGGCATTTTTTATTGCTTTTTCGGGAAGTAGCAAAAAATCCGGTAATAGAAAACCGCCATCACTGGCGGTTTTTCTGCTAATCCCAATGAATATCATTGTGTGAAATTATCGTCCTATCACAGGAATTATACTTCTTTATACATCAAATCCTGCACCACCTCATGCACCGTCTCAATCTTTTGGATTTTTCCCACATTGCTGCCGCAGAACACCAGCCCATGCTCCACATCGCCTTTTACCGCTGCCACCAGCGCTTTGGTGATACAATAAGGGATTTGTGCCGGATGGCAGTTTTTGATACAGTGATAGCAATGGCTAATTTTCACCGGATTTTTCTCTTCCACCTCCCGGAGCAATTCATTCTCCAGGGCGCGTCCCGGCATTCCCACCGGACTTTTGATAATTTTAATCTCCTCCGGCTTTGCATGGACATACGCCATCTTATAGGCTTCTGAGGCATCACACTCCTCCGTCGCCACAAAGCGGGTAGCTGCCTGTATGCCGTCCGCCCCCAGGGCGCAGATTTTTTCCGCATCTGCTGCATCCCAGACACCGCCTGCCATAAATACCGGAATGTCCGTCCGGTACTTTTCCTCGTACTTCTTCTTTTCACCGATAATCTCTTTTAATTCCATGGCAAAATCCGGCTTCTCCGTATTTGACAGCTGCTCTTTTGAAAAGCCCAAATGTCCTCCCGCCTCCGGTCCTTCCACAACGATAAAATCCGGCACCCGCCGGTATTTTTTATCCCAACTCTTTAATAACAGCGCAATCGCTCTCTTCGAAGAAACCACCGGGGCAATCTTCGTCAGGCTTCCCTTTACCAATTCCGGCAAATCCATAGGCAGCCCTGCCCCGCAGATGACAACATCTGCCCCTGCACGCACCGCCTCCCGCACATGCTCCTTATAATGCTGCAGCGCCACCATGACATTAACACCCACCATGCCCTCGCCCCCTGCGATTTCCTTTGCCCGTTGAATATGCTTGCGAATTCCACGCAGATTACATTCTTCCTCATGATTTTCAAAATCCGGTTCCGCAAACCCTATCTGCGCCGTGGAGATAATACCAATTCCGCCTTCGGCAGCCACCGCACCTGCCAGCCCGCTGAGGCTGACACCGACTCCCATGCCTCCCTGAATCAGCGGAACTTTAATATTCCATTTCTGAAATGCTTTCATATCAAATATCGGTTTCTTTTCCATATTATGTTCTCCTCATATACTATTTCATCTAGTTTTAAATACCAGATATAATAGTACATTATATTTATACGGAATACAACCCTAAACTTTCCAAATAATAAAATTTTCACCAACCAGTTCCTCTTTGACTTCGGCTTGTGCTATGAAAGAACGAGTGATAAAATAGCTATACATAAGTAAGCGGCAAATCGGAAATTTAGCGAGGTAAAAGAAATGGTAGAAATTAGATATGTTCAATTAGAAGATAAAGAATTTTGGTATCGTCTTGATAGTCATTTGCCAGAACAAGAATTTAACAATAAAGTTAGTGATAAAAAAGGATATGTTTTATTAGATGACAATAAACCAATAGGATTGTTGAGATATAATCTTTTTTGGGATAATACACCGTTTTGTACAATGTTATTTATTGATTGGAATTATCACGGAAAAGGTTATGGAAAGAAACTTATGGAACATTGGGAAAACGATATGAAATCACAAGGATATGGCATGCTTTTGACATCTACGCAGGTTGATGAAGAAGCACAGCATTTTTATAGAAAATTAGGGTATAAAGATTGTGGTGGTTTTGTTATAGATGTCTCAGGATATGAACAACCAATGGAGATGTTTTTAATTAAAGGAATCTAGCAAATCCAATTTGTGGAGAACTGAAAATTCCAGTTTATCTATTCAATCCTCTAAAAACCTTGTATTTTCAAGGCGTATCGCCCATTAAATGTTCAAACCTTATGTATTTTCCCTTGTTTTTGCCCTTACGAGCCAAAACAAGGGAAACTTTTTTATTCTCCGCCGGCTACTTTATCCAGCAGTCTTGCGGAAGTACGCTTCGCTTCCCTTGTAGCGTGAGCGTAAATGTTCATTGTGGTACTGACATCAGCGTGTGACTTTCCTGCTTGCACTTCGAACAGTAGAGCGGATAATTCTTCAAAATCATATCTTCTCTAAGTCTGTCACGGGTTTTACTACCACAAACAGGACAATATCCATTCTGATTTATTCAATTTATCACTTGCCCTTTCTACATTTCTGATACCTATTTTTTCAAAAAATCTATTAAAGGAATTAAATACTTTTTATCTGTCCAGTCGCAATCTTGTCCTACCGCACACATAAGAGCTTTCATCCACGGTTCGTATGTACTTGGATCTTTTTTTGCTACAGATTTTTGTAACATTTTGCATAAGGTTCTGTCCATAAATTTCATTTTGCTTTCGTTCCATGCACCTCGCCCATAAAAAAGCGGAATATCTCTTAAATCACCCATCAAATTATGCTCTTTAATTGCTGTAAATGCACCCTCATCATAAGGAGAAGCACCCACACATAATATAGCCAGTTTTTTGCTTTTCAGCCTATCTATATTCTTTTTCAAAAACGGTAATCCAGCTATTCCAGAAGCATATATGCCACCGCATAATATGATTGTTTCGTATTGTGCTACTTCATTTACCACCGCTTTTGATGTTTCTACACAATGATAATCCGTCATGCCTTGAAGCCATTCAGCATATTTTTTTGTTGCCCCATATTTTGACTGATAAACAATAATTCCTTTTGCCATAGTGATTTCCTTTCCGTGTAAAACTTATATTTTATTTGCTCCCGCTTTGCAATGCGTTCTCAATAGCTTTTATAATACATTTACTGCTCACGGTAGCTCCAGATACCGCAGCCACTTCTAATGATTGCTTGCTGATTACATCATCAACAATTTTTTCAGCTTTACCACCTAACCCGTTTTCATGTTCGATAATTTTTATACTAGTTATCTTATGCTCTGTTACCGATACTTCTACTTTGACATAAACAGGCGTAACAGAATATTCTCCCACATATATTCCGTCTGTAATATTAGCCATATTGAGAGTTGAAACCGTAATACTATTAACATCTTTAACTAACATCTTTAAATAAAGACTTACACCTATCAAAACAAACAATATGGTACATAATAGTATTATGATTAGTTTCTTTTTCTTCTTCATCATCACTCCTCATTTTCCAATGCCTGTTTTAAAAACGCCTCATAAGCAACTTCCTGTTGTGTATATATTTCATCCGTTGAAATCCCCGGCGTTGTTACTGAAAAAATAGTACCAATACCAATCGTATAAATTAGCATATTTAAATGTAACTGTTTTGCCCGCTCTGCACTAATGCTTAATTCCTTAGCAATAATTTCAGCAGTATGTGGATTAGCTTCTGATTGATATAAATCATTTAGTGAAGAAATTTCCTCCCGCTGATGTAAAATAAAAATCCTAAATAAATGAGGTTCCTCTTGTGCTAATTGAATATAAGATTTACCCGTACTGCGAAACAAGTCATCCTTGTTTATATGCCTCACTACATACTCTTGTATAAAGCGATTGACCTGCTGGATTACATCTTGCCGTAAGCCGTCCATATTTTTGCAATAACTATAAATCGGTTGTACGGAACACCCTATTTTATCTGCGATATTTTTTACCATAACCTGCTCCATACCGCTGTTTCTTGCAATTTCAAAAGCGGCATCAACAACCATTTCTTTTGTGATTCTTTGTTTTGGCATTGTATTTCTCCTTATAATCAAGTTATATAAATCATTTATATAACTTGATTATAAATTCTGCAATGGGATTTGTCAATCACTCTAATGCAAAATGCGGCAAAGATTTCTCCCTGCCGCAAATCTGCTATGCGTAAATGATTTCCTCGTTCACAATCTCTCTCGCACACACTCGTATGTTATTCATTCTTCCTATCCGTTCAAAAGCGTTTTCAGCCTTTAACTATTCTACTGCGTAATTAATCCTCATATCCGTTGGGATTGTTCTTCTGCCATCTCCAGGAGTCCTCGCACATCTCTTTGATACCGTACTGTGCCTTCCAGCCCAGCTCCCGCTCCGCCTTTGACGGGTCACAGTAACAGGTGGCAATATCCCCTGCTCTTCTTGGTTTGATGGAGTAAGGTACCTTCACCCCGGTAGCTTCCTCAAAATTCTTTACAATATCCAGTACGCTGTAGCCGTGTCCAGTGCCAAGGTTATAAATAGCAAGGCCGCAGTTCTCGTCGATTTTCTTTAAGGCTTTTACATGGCCGACAGCAAGGTCTACCACATGGATATAATCTCTCACGCCGGTTCCGTCCGGGGTATCGTAATCGTTGCCGAATACGCCTAACTCTTTTAATTTGCCAACCGCTACCTGAGTCACATAAGGCATCAGATTGTTGGGAATGCCATTGGGGTTTTCTCCCATAGTACCGCTCTTGTGGGCACCGATGGGGTTAAAGTAACGAAGTAAAATCACATTCCATTCCGGGTCTGCTTTCTGGATGTCCATTAACACCTGCTCTAACATGGATTTGGTCCAACCGTAAGGGTTAGTGCACTGTCCCTTCGGGCATTCCTCCGTAATAGGTATCTGTGCCGGATCTCCATATACCGTTGCAGAGGAAGAGAAAATGATGTTTTTGCAGTTATTCTGCCGCATGACATCCACCAGGGTTAATGTACCGGAAATATTGTTATTGTAATATTCCCATGGCTTCTGCACGGACTCACCCACTGCCTTCAAGCCTGCAAAATGGATACAGCCCTCAATCTTCTCTTTTTCAAAAATTTCATTTAAAATGGTACGGTCTAAAATGTCTCCCTTATAGAAAGTTACTGACTTTCCGGTAATCGCCTTTACCCTGTCTAAAGACTTTTCAGAGGCGTTGCTTAAGTTGTCTAATACTACCACCTCATAGCCTGCGTCAAGTAATTCCACACAGGTGTGACTTCCGATAAATCCAGCTCCACCAGTTACTAAAATTGCCATATTTTTTTCCACCTTTCCCAATTTGAAAACTTCACTGTTTCTGTTTCTCTATGGCTACATCTTACTCTATCCCCCAAAAAATGTATAGCCAAAAATGTATAGAAAATATGTAAAAATGTTGCATATTTATTTTTCTTTCTTTATAATACATCCTGAAAGCAAAAAGCAGTTTTGTATCCAATTTTCTTAAAACGCACTATTTTATCCATAAAAAGTGCATTTTCAAACATTATAATCAAACCCTCCATGAAAGGCAACCCTTATGAACAAGAATTATAAAAAATCCTACAAAGCCACAGAAAAAGAATTAGTCTCCCTCTCCGTATACAACGTGGGAATCCAGCTCTGCGACCCGCTGCACCAGTGGGGACCCGGAATTCGTGACCACTATCTCATTCACTACATTATCTCCGGAATGGGATATTACAAAACCGGCAGGAAGCTCTACGAGCTTCATGCCGGCGATACGTTTTTGGTTTACCCTAACACGGAGGTTCTCTATTATGCTGCGGAACAGGATCCCTGGGAATATGCCTGGGTAGGGTTCAGCGGCAGTGACGCTTCCATGATACTGACTGCCACGGATTTTACCCCGGAAAAGCCCTTTATCACCGCCACCCCTCTAGGTGAGGATATCCACCGCCAAATCCTCCACATCTATGATGCCAGGGGAAATGAATTCGAACATGCCGTGGAAATGACCGGACGGCTCTACACCATGCTTGCCATGTTCCTGCACGGTGCCGCCCACTCCACCACCCGAAATTCCGCCAACAGCTATGTGCAGAAGGGTATTGAATATATTTCCTCAAACTACTCCTATGCCATCACCGTGGAGGATATCGCAGACTATGTAGGAGTCAGCAGAAGCCACCTGTTCCGCTCTTTTGAGACGGTACTGGGCCAGTCCCCGAAGGAATATCTGACGGATTTCCGAATGAAACAGGCGTGCTATCTCCTTGAGCACTCTGACCTCTCCGTCACCGCCATTGCCAACTCCCTGGGTTTTGACAACAGCCTGTATTTTTCTAAAACCTTTCATAAACAGAAACAGATGTCCCCCAAGGAGTACCGCAAATTATCCCACTAACGCCTATTCCATTACAAATCTGGCAATTTCTTTATTTAAAGTCTCTGCTAAGCCTGCCACATCCCGGCTGGATAAAGAAACTTTTTCAATGGAGTTATTCTGCAGGTTCACCGAAGCTGCCGCCTCTTCCATGCAGGCTGCGTTTTCTTCGGAAAGCGCCGATAAATCGTTAATAACATCCACAATGGTCCGACGGCTGTCTTTCATATCTTTCGTGGAATCCGCCAGCTTTCCGCACTGTTCCTCCATCTGCTGAATGGTTCCTGTGATTTCTTCGAATTTCTTTCTGGTCTGCTCTACGCTTTCGCTCTGCTCCACGGTAGTCTGTTCCATAGTGGCAATATTGGCTACCGCCTCCTGCATTTTTGCTAAAAGTTCATGGATAATCTGCTCTATCTGGCTGGTAAGCTGGTTCGTTTCCTGTGCCAGATTTCCAATCTCCGTTGCCACTACTGCAAAGCCCTTTCCTGCATCCCCGGCACGTGCCGCTTCAATAGAGGCGTTTAACGCCAACAGGTTCGTCTGGGAGGCAATGCCCCGTATCTGTTCGCTGGCATCTTTGATTTTATCTGCCTGTCTGCTAGTTTCCGCCATCACCATATGCACCTGTTTGGAGCTTTCATTATTGAGGGAAGTTTTCTCCACCAGAACATCCAAAACCTCCACGCCCTGTTTCTCAATCTCCTCCACGGAGCTGGTTGCCACAAAGAGATGTTCCATATTCTCTTCCACAACCTCAATTAAATCACTTAATTTTCCAACCTGCACGCTGCCCTCGGAGGTCTGCTGTGCCTGGGTGGTAGCTCCCTCTGCCACATCATCCACTGTCTTCGACAGCTGGGAACTGCTGTCATGCACCTCGGCGCAGACATCGGACAAATCTTCCGACTGGTTGGTCAGTTTCGTAGCTACCTCCCGGATATTGTTGACCATTTGAATCAAGCTGTCCTGCATGGCTAAAAAGCCGGAGCTTATCATACCGATTTCATCCTTGCAGAGTGCGTACTTTTCCAGTGCTGCCTTATTCTTTATGGTGAGGTCATACCTTGACATCTTTTCAATCTCCGGCGCTAAGACATACAGCGGTTTTAACAACATCTGTCGAATAATAAGCACCAGCAGGACAATCAGTATCACCGCCAAAAGAATGCTGACTACCGTCGATACAGTAATGGTATGTCCCATAATACTGTTTAGTGTATCGTTGTCCGCGGGAATGCCAAGGTTTAACGCACCTTTTAGATTGCCCTCCCCGTCATAAACCGGAGTTAAAAGGTCGATGGTGAGGTTTCCGCTGACCGGGTCCGTGTAATAGCCCATGTAAGGCGTTCCCTTCGTGGTTGCGGCAACACTGCCCTCATCCTCAAGGACGATCCCGATTCGTTCCGGATTACTGTGGGCAATAGCTGTAACCGCCCCACCCACATTTTCCATATAGACTACGTAATTATATGTATTTTGAGATGCAATCATATCTACAAAACTCTGGTAATCCTCCGTTGTCTCACAGCCTAATGCATTCATCTCCTGACTATAGGCAACCACTAGCTTGTAGTCCTCCGTCTTCCACTGCTCCTTCACTTCGTTTTTGAGCATTCTGGCAAAAATAAAATTATTAATGATAAATATGACTGCCAGAGCCAGCACAACGGCCGGAATTAATTTTTTAGTCACGCTGTTTTTCATATGTTTTTCCCATTCTTTCCGACAAAAGGCTCTACAACTTTACCGATTGCAGCTATTTTTGTCTATTTTTCCCTACTCATTTTCTATTATTTTATTTTATTTTAAGTTTTTTGTCAATTTATTATATTTTTTTAAATTTTTTGGCAGTTTCACTTTGAAGCACAAGGTATCCCTAATAGTGTAAATAATACGTCCTGTCATAGCCAAAACCACCCAATTCCTCGTAGCCTGAATATCCGTTTTCCTCCATCACTTTTTGTAAATATTCTCCCGTATCCTTATTTTCAATAAATGAAACTACTACACCGTTTGTTGTTATCCACTGATTAATTCCGTTTTCTTTTAGTTCCTCCGGTGTAATAAATGTAATACTCTTATATTTTATATATTCAGCAAACTCTGGATAAAGCATATAGGATTTTCCATTTAATACACAAATACAATCCAGATTCTTATATTCTTCTACCTTTTCTAAAAAAGGTTTACTTTCGCTATAAAGATACTCCCATCTGGTATTTTGGTAGCTTCCCACAACAATCAAAGCTACCATTGTAACCGATATTACAATAAAAGTTCTATTTTCAATCAGATGCTTTATTATAGTAAATGTAATGCACAGGATACTTCCCCACAAAACTGCATATATAGGTGAAATATATCTGTCAGCCGATGTAAAGGTCATTTTAGTTATCAACATAAAATATAAAAAACACGGAACCAATACCAACAGATACCGAATAACTGTCTTTCGGTCAAAGCCAAAAGAAACCTCTTCCACTTTACTTCCATCTAAAAGTCCTAAATGATTTTTCGAATAGCGGATAGCAACCAGCAGCATTAAACCGACAATGATATATCCCAGGTTTTTTCCAAACATCTGGCAGTCAATAATATCATAAAATTCCTTAAAACTCTCCCAATAATCATTCTTCCCCACCAGATTATCGATGGCTTCTGTTCCTCTGTAACCGAAAAACATGTGCTGAAGCATTGCCGGAAACACAGCTATCGCAGTTCCTCCTGCAGATAACATTGTCACACAAAAAAGCAGGGTTTCTTTCATTCGCTTATTCCATAACAAGTAAATACCATAAACACAGGAAATAAGAACTGCATATACGATAACATAATAATGTGTAAGGGCACCAACAACCGTAACACAATAAATCAGTCCGTAAAATTTAAAATCCTGCCTTTTATCTACCTGCCTCATGAACCAATAAGTCAGAAGCGTCACCCACAGCATTGCCATCAAATACATTCTGAAATATGCGGTTGCAAGTAATATTCCGGTCATAAAGATAAAAGACATAGACAAAATGTTTAAAATATATTTCGAATCCGTCATCAGTAAAACCATTCTACGCAGCACAAATAATACCAACAGTGCGGACACAATATTGATAATACCCGGAAACCATCTGGAAAATCTATTTGGAAAAACAGAAGATATGGTATGAAGCACTGCATAATAGAACGGAGGATGAACGTCATTTTTCTGATTTTGCCAAACACTGGAATAATTGAAGCGTTCCCCGTCTTGCACCGCTACATAATCAATAAACGCTAATGCGCCCGGAGTATAGGTTTTATTATATTCAATTTCTATATCAATCCCCTCTCCGGTATCATTCGACAAACCATAGGAATATATTTCATCAATATAATAATTTGATTTTAATGATATTATTATCATTATTAAAACAGCAAATATAAAATACAAAAAAATTGATTTTGGTACTAACTTAATCTTTTCTTTCATCTATCAATTGTATGATTACTTTAAAACCCGTAATCATTTGTTCCTCCCTAATAATTCTTTCCATTTTATTGTATATCCAAAAAAGACTTACCCGTCAGGTTGTCCCTTTCGGATAAGTCCTCATGTCCACTTATTAAGCAACTGCTTTCTTTGCCATCTCTGCTAATGCTGCAAAGCCCTCAGCGTCATTCACTGCCATCTCTGCTAACATTTTACGGTTGATTTCAACGCCGGACACTTTTAATCCGTGCATCATCTGGCTGTAAGAGATACCGTTCATTCTTGCTGCAGCGTTGATACGTGCAATCCATAACTGGCGAAACTGTCTCTTTCTCTCTTTTCTGCCTGCATAAGAACTCGTTAAGGCTCTCATAACAGACTGTTTTGCTACACGGTACTGTTTAGAACGTGCACCTCTGTAACCCTTTGCTAATTTTAATGTTCTATTATGTCTTTTTTTAGCGCCTAAGCTGCCTTTTACTCTTGCCATGATTTCATCCTCCTTAACAACTTCTTACATGTATGGTAAAATCTTCTTCATATTCTTAACGTTTGTAGAATCCACCATTGCCGGTTTTCTTAAGTTTCTCTTAGTCTTGGTGGTTTTCTTGGTCAAAATATGTCTCTTATAAGCTTTATTTCTTTTTAATTTTCCTGTTCCTGTTACTTTGAAACGTTTTGCAGCTGCTCTGCTTGTTTTCATTTTTGGCATGATAAGTTCCTCCTTAAAATAATTATTTCTTTTCTGCCAACACCATGCTGATGCTTCTGCCTTCAACTTTTGGTGCCTTTTCCACTACTGCCACCTCGGCAAGGCTCTCTGCGAAATCATCTAAGATATGTTTGCTCGCATTCATATGGGCCATCTCACGCCCACGGAACCTTAAAGTAATCTTTACTTTATCGCCCTTGCTTAAGAATTTTTTTGCAGCATTCATTTTGGTGTTTAAATCGTTGGAATCGATATTAGGTGACAAGCGAATCTCTTTCAGTTCTACCACCTTTTGTTTTTTTCTGGCTTCTTTTTCCTTTCTCGCCATCTCGTAACGGTATTTGCCGTAGTCGATAATCTTACATACCGGTGGTTTTGCGGTTGGAGCAATTTTTACTAAATCAAGTTCCGCTTCTTCCGCTAATCTCATTGCTTCCCTTGCTGACATAATGCCAAGCTGCTCACCGTTTTCTCCAATCAGACGAATTTCCTTGTCTCTGATTTGTTCATTAATCATTAACTCGCTAATGGTAGTGCACCTCCAAAATAATATTTTACACAAAAAAATAGTGGACAGACTATCCACTATACATTCCTAATCCGCAAGCTGCGATATTGAAATATGAACCATGAGTCACACGTTAATCGGTGCTCCGGTGAGAGTGGATACTCTACTTCGTTTTCAACAACTACTATAACTTAACACAGAAATTTCTCCCTGTCAAGCATTATTTTTGCTCGTCAATTAATTTTTGAAGGCTCTCCTGCTCTTCGGTGCTGATTAAGTGTTTCACATCTAAAATCGTAATCAATTCTTTTCCTTTGGACGCGATATTGTGAAAGCAGTTCTGTGTAACATTCATAATCTCCGGCATGTTCTCGATTTCCCTGCTGGGTATCTCCACTATCTCACGGACGCTCTCCACCTCTAAGCCTATCTTCATGCCTTCCACTCCGGCAACAATCACGTTCTGCACATTCCCCTCCGGGTAATGGAAACGTGAAGCAAGGCTGTAAATCGGCACAATAGAACCATGCAACTTTATCACACCCTTAATGTTAGAAGGTGCTTCCGGCACCCCAAATACATTCATTCTTGTCTCAATAGACACCACATCACTTACCGGTATTCCAAAACAAATCCCACTCAATAGGAAAGTTAATAACTGCATAGCCCATCTCCTTTTTTCCTTCTTATAGTTAATACTAACATCTTCCAGAGCTTTTCGCAAGGACAACTTACAAAAAGCTTTTTTGACATTTTCCTCTGTTTACCGTATCATAGTTGCAAAAGACAAGAAAGGATCAAAATAAAATCTATGGAACGAAAAATCATTGACTTACATGTACATTCCACCGAATCCGACGGCACCCTGACACCGGCCGAGGTTGTTGCCGCCGCAAAAGAGGCGGGGCTTTCCGCCATTGCACTGACCGACCACGACACCTGCTCCGGCGTTGCCAAGGCACAAAAAGCCGCTGAAACATGCGGCATGGAATTAATCCCCGGCATCGAGCTTTCCACCTCCTACACTCTCCCCAACGGAAAGGAAAAGGAAATCCATGTGGTAGGACTGTTTATTGATACGGAGAATCAGGCTCTCTTGGACAAGACCGCAGAATTTCGCGCCTGTCGGGACAGCCGGAATGAAAAAATGGTAGAAGCACTTCAAAAGGAGGGCTTTTCCATCACCATGGAGGCTCTCCTTGCAGAAAATCCGAACTGTGTCATCACCCGTGCCAACATCGCCCGTTTCCTCTTGAATCACGGTTGTATCAAAAGCATATCAGAAGCCTTTGACAAATATATCGGCGATGGCTGCCGCTGTTATGTGGACAGATTTAAGATTACACCCATGGAGGCGGTCTCCCTGATCAAAGGTGCCGGAGGCACTGCCATCCTTGCCCACCCTCTGCTGTATCATTTAAGCTCCGACTATCTGCAGAAGCTGATTGACGATATGAAAGAGGTAGGACTTGACGGTATCGAAGCTATTTACTCCACCTACAGCACCGGGGATGAACAGCTTGTGAAAAAGCTTGCCCGGGAAAACGGGCTGCTTATCAGCGGGGGTTCCGATTTCCACGGATCAAACAAGCCTGACATCCATCTTGGAACCGGACGGGGTAGCCTCTATATTCCTTATTCCATTCTGGAGGATATCAAAGCTGCAAGAGAGACGGTCCTCCCGGAAGAGAACCGCCTCTCTTAAAAAACGTCCCGCTTAAGAAACTGTTATAAGACATATTTTTCAATAATCTCTGCAATGGCATCATGGTTATTGTCATTTTCCGTGACATAATCTGCCACCGCCTTTAATTCCGGAATACCGTTTTTCATAGCAATGCCCAGATGAGCCGTCTCTATCATCTCGATATCGTTCTGCTCATCTCCTACTGCTATGGTACTGTCCATCGGCATATTTAAAATTCTCGCCAGCTCTTTTACTCCGCTGGCCTTGCTGGTGCCGCAGGGGCAGTACTCTAAGTATTCCTTGCAGGAAAAGACGCTGTTGCATTTTCCCTGCTGCCATTTCTCGTTATTTTTCTGGAATTTTACCAGACGTTCTTTATTCTCCAAGGCAATCAGCATCACCTTCTGGGGCTCTTCCTCTAAAATATCCAGGACGTTGTCCGCTAATTTGTAGGTGATGTGAGACATATTGATATAATGATCTAATTCCTTTGTGTGTCTCGCTGTAAGGACATCCGTGTTGTTATAGGTCTGCACATAAAGCCCTGCTCTCTTTGCCTTCTCAAAAATCTCATGTACCACCTCAATGGGAATAGAACGCTGAAAAAGTACCCGGTCTGCCGCGCAGTCGTACAGCACCGCCCCGTTAAAAGCCACCATATAGCAGCCCGGCAGGGTAAGTCCTAAATCCCTGGCCACCGCTCTGCCGCTCTCCACCGGACGCCCGGTGGCCAAAGCAATATAGTGTCCCGCCTTTAGCATTTTCTGAATCGCTTTCCGGTTGCCCTCGCTGACGGTCTTGTCATCGTTCAATAATGTTGCGTCTAAATCAATAAATAATATCTTACGGTTCATAATCCCTCTCCTCTTCTTGCCAATCTCATGGGTCACTCTATCGGTTCTGCCGGAATAAATATCCTCTCCTTATAGATATGTTCCTGTCCAGGCACTGCCGCTAGGGCTTCCTCACAAAACTGTGCTTGTGAATTTACAAGAACTTTTCCTCTTTTATCTATTTTCTCATAATTTCCGTCAGATTTCAAGACATGAGCCTTCATATTGTCAGATAATTCTACTTTAAGAATGTGTTTTACCTCTTTTTTTAGTTTATCGTCTAACACCGGGAATAAAATTTCCACCCGGCGGTCTAAATTTCTCGGCATCCAGTCGGCGCTGCCCATGTAAATTTCCTCGTCACCGTCGTTCCAGAATGCAAAAATACGGCTGTGCTCTAAAAAATTTCCCACGATGGAGCGCACCTCAATATTTTCACTCACTCCCGGAATGCCCACCTTCAAACAGCAAATACCCCGGACCACCAGCTTAATCTTAACCCCGGCTGCCGATGCCTCATAAAGAGCTGCGATAATACCCGCATCACAAAGGGAATTCATCTTGGCATAAATCTGCGCCGGCCTGCCCGCCTTCGCATTTTTTGTCTCCCGCTGTATCAGGCGCATGAATTTTCCGCGGAGCCACAGCGGCGCTAAGGACAGCTCATTCCACGACAATGGCTCGGAATAGCCGGAAAGCATATTGAATACCGCAGTAGCGTCCTCCCCGATTCTCTCATTGCAGGTAAAGATACCACAGTCCGTATATAATTTTGCGGTGGAATCGTTATAATTTCCGGTTCCAAGATGCACATACCGCCGGATACCGTCCTCTTCCCTGCGGACCACAAGGGCAATCTTACTGTGGGTCTTTAAGCCCACCAAACCGTAAATTACATGGCACCCCGCCTGCTCTAGCTTCTTCGCCCAGACAATATTGTTTTCTTCATCAAAACGTGCCTTAAGCTCCACTAATACCGACACCTGTTTGCCGTTTTCCGCCGCCTGCGCTAAGGAGGCGATAATCGGCGAATTGCCGCTGACACGGTAGAGGGTCTGCTTGATTGCCAGCACCTCCGGGTCCTTTGCCGCCTGTCTGATAAAATCCACCACCGGGTCGAAGGTCTGGTAGGGGTGGTGCAATAAAAGGTCTCCCTTGCGGATAATGTCAAAAATATTTTCCCCCGGCTCTATCTCCGGATGGCGCTGGGGCTTATAGGGTGTATAGCGCAGATGGTCGCAGCCCTCTAACCCGTACATTTTCATCAGGAAAGTTAAGTCGATGGGTCCCTGAATCTTGAAAATATCCTCTTCCGCCACCTTCAGTTCATCCTTTAGGAAGCGTAGAAGCCGCTTGTCAATGCCGTCCTCCACCTCTAAGCGGATGACCTCGCCCCACTGGCGCATTTTCAGCTGTTTCTGGATTTCCTTCAGCAAATCCACCGCCTCGTCCTCGTCGATGGTGAGGTCCGCATTCCTCATAATGCGGTACGGATAGGCACACTGTACCTCATAATTCAAAAACAGCTTATCAATATTCTTTTCAATGACCTGCTCAAGCAGAAGAAATACCTTCTCCCCCGGGTTCTCCGAAGGTACAGGTACAAGCCTCGGCAGAATCCCCGGCACCTGCACCGTTGCAAATTCCACCTCTTCCTTCTCCGCCTTTTTCTCTTTTTCCCCGCGTTTTACAATCAGTGCCGCAATATTTAAGGTCTTGTTGCGGATTAAAGGAAAGGGTCTTGAGGCATCCACTGCCATGGGAGTCAGCACCGGATAGACATTTTCATCAAAATAGCGGTCTACGAATTTCTGCTGTTTCTCATCTAAATCCTCGTAGGCATCTAACACCTGTATGCCGTTCTGGCGCATTAACGGAACTAAAGAGCGGTTGTATGTATTGTACTGCTGCTCCACTAACGCCCTTGTTTTCACATTAATCGCCGCAAGCTGCTCTGTGGCAGTCATACCTGCAATGTCGCATTTCCGATAATCCGCATGAACCATATCCTTTAAAGAAGCCACACGCACCATGAAAAATTCATCCAGATTTGAAGATGTAATGCTGACAAATTTTAATCGCTCCAACAGCGGAATGCTCTTATCCCTCGCCTCGTTTAGTACCCGGCCGTCAAATTTCAGCCAGCTTAATTCCCGGTTTTCATAATATTCCGGATTTTTAAAATCTTTTTCCATATAAAATCACTGTACCTTTCCATTGTCTGTAAGATTTTATGTACTTTAGTACTATACGCATTTGCATTATATCACAATATATTCACAATTTACACCCGTTTTTCCTTAATTACGGGTTTCATACTGAAAACATTTTCAAAATAAGCGATTTTGGCATCAAAAAGCGCCTTCTCTAATGTGATGTCCCCTTCTGTCTCAATGGTAATCACTAACTCTTTTCCCTTCACTGCCACCCGGACATTTTTAAATTTCTGTTTGTGACTGCGGTCCATGGCGTTAGATACTCGAAGAATCGCCGATAATTTTGCCACCACAAGATAGCCGTCCTGGTCTAACCGGTCCGCAAGCTCCTCATAAGGAGCTAAGGGATAGGTGTTATAGAGCACCGTATACGCCACAATCTGACGCTCTAAATGGCTCAGTCCGATAATCTCCGAAGCCATAATAATATCATAGGAACAAAGGGGTCCGTTGGCAAAGCTGATATATTTGCCACAGTCATGAAGCATTGCCGCCACCTGTAAAAGAAGCCGCTCCCGCTTCCCCAGTCCATGGATTTTTTTCATGGCATCAAAAATCAGACCTGACATTTTCGCCAATGCGTCAATATGGGGGGAATAGCTCATATAGCGCTTAGAAAGACTCTTTGCCGCCGAAAGGATATCCGCCTCAAAATCATGGGGTATCTTGCAGAGCCGTTCCCGTTCCGCATAATCATATGCGATACCGTCGCTGATGCTGGCTCCCGGCACCCACAATTCCTCTGCGCCAATTTTTGCCGCCATACATTTAAAAATAATCATATAGGGCACAATCAGGATATCCTTTTCATTGGACAATCCCAGTTCTTCGGAAATCTGCTCCACTTCTTTTTTATTCAGCCGCTCTAAGAAACGGGAAAACTCAGCCATCTTCACCGTCTCCTTTGCATCTTTTTCCAGCTTCCCTGTGATTTCTGCAATGTAATCCCCCATAATAATCAGATATTTTACCTTGCACTCTTCCACATACATGGCTCTAAAAACCGCCAGCTGCTTCTCCACAAGTTCCTCAATCTGAAGCTCGTACTGGGCAAGATTGGTGCTCTTTTTTGCCAGCTGCTCCTGAAGGCGGATGGCGCCGATACTTAAATGCTGGGTGGTCACTACTTTTCCTTTGGAAAACACAGTAATCTGCATACTGCTGCCTCCCACGTCCACCACCGCTGCCCCCTTCTCCGTCATCTCATCAAAACGCTCCTTCATTGCCACGGATTTGTAGCTGATAAAGCGGTGTTCCGAGTTACTTAACACCCGGATTTCTATACCCGTCCGTATCTTTATCTGGTCTAAGACGAACAGTTCGTTTCCGGCATCCCGCAGCGCCGCTGCGGCATACGCCTCATAGCTGTCCACACGGTATCCCTCCATAATGGTGGTAAATTCCTCTAAAGTATCGCAGAGTATCTCCACTAACTCATAGCCGATACTTCCCTTGGAATAGGTATCTCTTCCCAGCTCGATTCTGGTCCGCACATAATCAATCTGCCGGATGTTTCGTTTTGCCGATATCTCAAAGATTTTTAAGCTCACCTCATTAGAGCCGATGTAAATTGCCGCAAAGGTATGAATTTTCATGCCGCCGCCCCCCCTTTCTTACTGCTTCCCCAGCAGATAATTGATAAACTGCTGCGCCGTCCTGCCGGAAAGCCCGCCGTGGGCTAACTCCCACTTGTTTGCCTCCGCTAAAAGCTGCTCCTGTTCCATGGCAATGCCACATTTCTCCGCCAGCGCCGTCACAATCTGTCCGAATTCCTTTTTACTTGGCGAACCGAAATAGATGGTAACGCCGAACCTCGCATAGAGGGACAGCTTTTCTTGTACCGTATCGGAAGTGTGCATATCCTCCCGGATTTCTTCTTTATCGGAGAAGTTTTCCCTGATAAGATGGCGCCGGTTGGAGGTGGCATAAATGAGCACGTTGTCCGGTTTTTTCTCTAAACCGCCCTCAATCACTGCCTTTAAATACTTATATTCTACCTCAAATTCCTCGAAAGATAAATCATCCATATAAATAATAAATTTGTAATTGCGGTTCTTTATCTGGGCTATCACATCGTTCAAATCGCAGAACTGGTGCTTATAGACCTCAATGAGACGTAATCCTTTTTCATAATAGCGGTTTGCGATGGCTTTAATGCTGGTGGATTTTCCGGTACCCGCATCTCCGAACAGCAGGCAGTTGTTTGCCTCTTTACCGTTGACAAACGCCTCCGTATTGTCGATCAGCTTCTGTTTGGCAATCTCATAGCCTACTAAATCCTCTAATTTTACATGGGCGATATTGGTGATGGGAACAATCTGTGCTCCCTCTTCCCTGTGCTGAATGCGGAATGCCTTATGTAAGCCTAATTTTCCTACGCCAAATTCCCGGTAAAACTCCGTCACTGCCGCCTTAAAATCCCTTACCTCTTTGGTCTGCTCTAATTTTTCCGTCAGTCTGCAGATACGGTCACGGATACGCTGGTTAAACATTTTTCCGCTGTGTTCCATGCTCTCATAACGCAGGATGGCATCGATACAGTCCACCCCGTAATCTTTGGCAAAGGTGCGGAAATTAAAATCAAACAGCCCTTTGATAATCTTAAAATCATGAAGGGCAATGTCATTGATGGAGCCCTCCACCTCTCCCCGGATTTCACATGCCCTGCTGTAGGCATTCTCATTATTCACCAGAAGGAAGGCAAGGAAATTATGCCACAGATTTCCCCGGAAGCCATGGCTTACCGCCAGCTCCGACAGCTGATTGAAGCATTCGTAAAACAGCGCCCCGATATCCTCTTTGTTATAATATTCATTTGTGTAATTTTCCATGACCCAGGTCATGTTGTAAAAGAGTTTTCCGTTTTCAAAATTTTTGTATAAAATTAAATTTTTTGTACTTTCCATTTTTTTCAACCTTCTCTGCCATATCCTTCTGTCACCTGTAAAGTTCTGCCGCAGGTAAATATTTAATAATTTCCAAGTATTTTTAAACTGATGGTCTCTTCCTTCAAGCCCTGAAGGGCATTCTGCACCGCTGCGTCGTTTAAGTTCCCATCAAAATCAATGAAAAACCGGTATTCCCAGTTTTTTCCCTGCACCGGTCTTGACTCAATCCGGTTCATGTTGATTCCGTTATAGATAAAATGGGACAACATATGATAAAGGGAACCGCTTTCATGGGGAATCTCGAAGCAGACGCTGATTTTCACTGCGTTCCTGGTAAAAATCCGTTTTCCCGACACAATGATAAAACGGGTGGCATTGGTCTTGTTTTCCTGAATGCTTTCCTCTAATATCTTTAATCCGTAAATGTCTGCGGTAAGACTGCTGGCAATGGCGGCTTTATTTTTTTTGCCGTCCGCTTTAATTTTTTGTGCTGCCATCGCTGTATTTTTCAGGCTGTGCTTTTCCCACTCCCTGTGGCTCTCTAAATAACTCCCACACTGCATTAACGCCTGCGGATGGGAGTAAACGTCCGTGATATCGGAAAGCTCCGCCTCCGGCAGTCCTAGCAGAGCATGGTCAATTTTGATAATCTGCTCTCCTACAATACAGTTATCATATTCCACCATCAAATCATAATTTTCCGATACAATGCCTGCGGAGGAATTTTCAATGGGAAGGACGGCGTAATCCGCCTCTCCGTTCCTGATTGCCTCCATGGCGTCCCGCCAGGTTTCCACATGGTAGCTGTCGGTATTTTCTCCGAAGTATTCCTTCAGGGCAAGCTGGCTGTACGCCCCTTCCGTCCCCTGAAATACAATTCTTGCTTCCCGGTAATCTAATTTTTCCACTTCGGTAAAATCCGGTTTCTCATAAATGCCATGGGCGGTTAAAAGCTGGTACTGTCTCTTTCTGCTCATGGACATAATCTGCTCAAATAATTCCCGGATGCCATTTTTATTAAAATCACTGTCACCTAATGCGGTAAGGGTTGCCAGTTTGCTCTCCTCCCGCTCCTTGTCAAATACCTTTTTCCCTGTTTCGATTTTGTATTCCGCTACTCCTGTGGCAATCTCCATCCGCTCCTGGTACAGCGATACCATCTGTCTGTCAATTTTATCAATCTCTTCTCTCAGTTCTTTTAAATCTTTCATGTTTCCACCTTTTTCGTTAAAGTAGGCAGGCTTGCAGTCAGCCTGTACGGGATACTCAAAAAATGCGCGGCATTTTTTTCGTTAAAGTAAGCAGGCTTGCAGTCAGCCTGCTTACTTTATACTATAGTACATTAACGTGTGAATGGCAAGACACCCTTGCAAGATAATACCCGGAAATGATATAATTTTTTTAGGAAAAAACAAATTTTTACGATATGGAAAAGAGGTCTTTTTATGAAAAAAAAACTGCCACTGATTATTATTCTACTATTCATAGCCGCCGCTGTCTGTTTCGGTATTTTCTACCATTACCATTCAAAGACAAAGTTCAATGAAGGCTATGTCAACGGAAATACCACCGGCAACCTGTATAACAGCGGACTATTCTGCGAATATGACGGTATCATTTATTTTGCCAACCCCTCCGACCAGAATAAATTATATTCTGTCCGGACCGACGGAACCCATTTAAAAAAGCTGTCGGAGGATATTCCCTCTTTCCTCAATGCAGATGAAAATTACCTCTATTATGTGAGGAACAACCCCAGAAGCGATGATTCCAAATATTCCTTTATTAACGTTTACCGAAACAGCCTCTGCCGGACGGATCATAACGGGGAAAACCTTCTGGTGTTAGACAATGAGCCTTGTATGTATGCGTCCCTGTTCGGCAACTATGTGTTCTACCTGCATTACGAGACAGAAACCGCCTCCACCCTCTACCGGGTAAAAATTGACGGTTCCGAAAAAGAACTGATGGACGAAAATCCCTACCAGACCTGCTGCGCCAGCGGACAGTATTTCTATTATGTGGGACCACAGGGAGCGATATGGCGTTACGACACCTCCTCCCTCACCGCCTCACAGGTTTACTCCGACAACTGCTGGCTGCCGACGGTGCTCTCTAACGGGGAGCTTTACTATATGGACTGCAACAATAACTACAAGCTCACGAAGGCGGATTTGCTGGGCAGCGACAAAATCCATCTTGCAGAGGATCGTCTGGATACCTTTAACGTCTGCGGCGATTACATTTATTTCCAGCGCAGCAGTGACACGGAGCCTGCTCTCTGCCGGATGCGCACGGACGGCTCTGATTACCGGGTAATTGCGGAGGGCGTCTATTCAGATATTAACGCCACCTCCACGGATGTATATTTCCGGGAGTTTTCTTCCGGCGCTATGTACCGCACACCCATAAATGACCCGGATACTGTAGAAGGATTTACTCCGGGGAAACAATAAAACATGGCCTTGAAAAACGAGGGTGCGGAATGTCTGTAAAAGGCATTTCGTACCCTCGTTTGTTATCTGTTTCCTATATTCAAATTTCCCTGTTAATATATTCATATAAAGCGTCTTTTCCCAATTTCATTTCATTATCATACGCCTCACATAAATACTCATTTGTTTCCAAAAACAACCGTGTTTCCACATCCTGTAAAAGCTGATACAATTCTGTCGTCAGTAGTCTTTTATATGCTTCCTCATACGCAAGATTTTCGGTTTTCATAATATGCTTTGTCAATGCTATCACGCACATTCCTGTGGCAGTCTCAACCTTACTTTCCTTCATCTCCTACCTTCAGTCAATCCGTTTTATGCCTACAATCAATTTATCTGCAACCTCTTGTTTTCCAACAAAATACTGGATTCCTAAATTCTCCGTCTCAAGATTAGAAAGCAACACTTTCTTTGCCTCAACCGACCCTGTTTTTCCGTAAAGCCCATCCCAATACCCCTTTAAACACAATGCTGTATCATCATCATCGGTAGATCCCACTACTAAATCAAAGTTATGGGGCATTCTCCCCTGTTTCCTGCACAGCAAAACAAAATCCAGCCATTCCAAATCAGCCGTTTCAAATATTTTTACATTCAGCTCCGAGATAATCTGCTCATCTAACAATATTTCGTATAATTTTTCCGAAAAAGCATTGTCCTGTTTTCCTCTGCTTCTTCTTACCGCCTCCCGGTACTTCTTATGCATCATTCCCACTGCCTGATTTTTAGAAACAGACATATAAAATCCCCTGCCGAAATCTTTTCTGCTACGTCCCAGTTCTACATCTACTTTTTCTATCTCTGACACGGTTCCATGGTATAATGTTGTTTTAAGCTTGTGATACATACTGCTCTACCTCCTCAACCATTTCACTGTTTGTCAGGCAGTCAAATATATCCGGGCATTCTGCAACATAATTTAAAATCGCATATTTCTCATCCAGTCTCAAAAAATCAGCCGTAGAAAGATTATGTTTCCTGCAATAATTCTCTGTAACCAGATACATAAGAAAAATGGTATTGTTCAATCTTTTTTCTGACATATTGCTTCACATTCCTTTCCCCGCTTTTTATTTTTATTATATCAAACAATGGTTGACATTAACAATACCAAGTCCAACCAATTTATGCAAAATCAAACAGCGACAGCTGGTTCGACTCTGGCATATCTCCTAACAGCCCCAAATCCGCCATCAAATCAATGACGGTTTTCGTCGCCTTAGTTCTCTGGCGGAAATCGTCCTTCGACAGGAATTTTCCGTCCTTTGCCGCCTCCGCCACAGCAATCGCCGCATTATCCCCCATTCCGTCGATGGTATTTAAGGCGGGCATCAGCCTGCCGTCAATAATCTGGAAACGGTCCGGCTTCGCCCGGTAAATATCAATGGGAGTAAATTCAAAGCCCCTGGCGTACATTTCCTGGACGATTTTCATATCCCGGTAGACGTCCTGCTCCTTCTTAGAAAGGCTGTCCTTCCTCCGCTCATAATCCTTCTGGAAATAGGCCAGGCGCTCCTTGCCCTGACACATAATCTCATAGTTAAATCCGGTGGCGCGGATGGAAAAATACGCCGCATAGTAAGCCAGCGGATAAAACACCTTGCAATAGGCAATTCGCCATGCCATCATAACATAGGCCGCCGCATGGGCTTTCGGGAACATGTATTTAATCTTTTTACAGGACCAGATATACCAGTCCGGCACGCCGTGGGAAAGCATTTCCTCTTCCCACTCCGGCTTTAAGCCCTTTCCCTTTCGCACCGACTCCATGATAGTAAAAGACTGTTCGCTGTCAAGTCCCATCTGAATCAGGTAAATCATAATATCGTCACGGGTACAGATTGCCGTGGAAATGGTGGCTTTCCCTTCTTCAATCAAAGTCTGGGCGTTTCCTAACCACACGTCAGTACCGTGGGACAGCCCTGAAATACGAATCAAATCAGAAAACTCCTGAGGTTTTGCGTCAATGACCATCTGCATGGCGAACTCCGTGCCAAACTCCGGTATCCCAAGGCAGCCTAGGGGAATGCCGTTGATTTCCTCCGGCGTAACACCCAGAGCGCTGGTATTTTTAAAAAGGGACATCACCGATTCATCATCTAGGGGAATGGTGGTGGGGTCAATGCCCGTCAAATCCTGCAGCATACGAATCATGGTGGGATCATCGTGCCCGAGAATGTCAAGCTTCAACAGGTTATGGTCAATGGAGTGGTAATCAAAGTGGGTGGTTATGGTGGCGGTGGTCATATCGTTCGCCGGGTGCTGTACCGGAGTAAAGGTATTGATTTCCTCTCCCACCGGAAGCACCACGATACCGCCGGGATGTTGCCCCGTGGTTCTGCGGACGCCCACACAGCCCTGTACGATCCGGTCAATCTCGCAGTTCCGCTTGCGGATTCCCCGTTCTTCATAATAATTCTTAATATAACCGAATGCTGTCTTATCCGCTAACGTACCGATGGTTCCCGCCCGGAAAGTCTGTCCGTAGCCGAAAATAACCTCGCAGTAAGCGTGGGCTTTACTCTGATACTCCCCGGAGAAATTCAAATCGATATCCGGCTCTTTGTTTCCCTTAAATCCAAGGAACGTCTCGAAAGGAATGTCAAACCCGTCCTTGACTAACTTTTTCCCGCAGACCGGGCAGATTTTATCCGGCATGTCACAGCCGCTGCGACCGGAAAACGCCTTGACCTCCGGAGAATCAAAATCACTGTATTTACAGTTTTCACAGCGGTAATGCGCCTGTAAGGGATTTACCTCAGTGATACCGGACATGGTCGCCGCAAAGGAAGAGCCGACAGAACCACGGGAGCCCACCAGATAACCGTCCTCGTTGGATTTCCACACCAGTTTCTGGGCAATGATATACATCACCGCATAGCCGTTGGAAATAATGGAGTTCAGCTCACGGTCTAAACGTTCCTTTACGATGGGCGGCAATTCTTCCCCGTACATGCTGTGGGCTTTGGTGTAGCAGATATCCCGGAGCATCTGGTCGGAATTTTCAATGACAGGAGGACATTTGTCCGGCCGCACCGGAGAGATTTTCTCGCACATATCCGCAATCTTGTTGGGATTGGTGATAACCACTTCCTCTGCTTTGCTGCTGCCTAAATATTCAAATTCCTTTAACATTTCCTCGGTGGTGCGCAGATATAGCGGTGCCTGGTCATCCGCATCCTTAAAGCCCTTGCCCGCCATGATAATCCGGCGGTAGACCTCGTCCTCCGGGTCTAAGAAATGCACGTCGCAGGTTGCCACCACCAGCTTGTGAAACGTCTCCCCCAGCTTCACAATACGACGGTTTACCTCCTGCAGTTCTTCCATACTGTTAATAGGCTCCTTATCGCTGCGGAGCATAAATTCATTGTTGCCTAAGGGCTGGATTTCCAGATAATCATAGAATTTCACCAGCCGGATAATTTCCTCCTGGGGCCTGCCCCCAATCAATGCCCGGTACAGCTCCCCCGCCTCGCAGGCAGAACCGATTAAAAGCCCCTCCCGGTGCTTTACAAACTCACTTTTCGGCACCCTGGGACGCTTGCTGTAATAGGTCAGGTGGGACATGGACACCAGCTTGTAGAGGTTGATACGCCCGATATCGTTAGTGGCAAGAATAATGGCATGGTAGGTAGGCATTTTCATAATGGCTTCCGGGGAAGCAGCGCCCATCTTATTCACGTCATCTAACGTCTCAATGCCCCGCTCCTTTAGCATCTGGATAAACTTTACAAAGATTTCCGCCGTACAGCCCGCATCGTCCACGGCACGGTGGTGGTTCTCTAAGGAGACGCCTAACGCCTTTGCCACGGTATCTAACTTAAAACGGTTTAAGTTTGGCAGCAAAATACGTGCCAGCGCCACGGTATCTATGACGGTAAAGTCATTTTCCAGTTTCTGTCTCTCACAGTTTTTAATGATGAAGCTCATGTCAAATTCTGCATTGTGGGCTACCATAATGGCACCCTTGCAAAATTCCATAAATTCCGGCAAAATTTCCTCGATTTTCGGCGCATCCATCACCATCTCGTCCTTGATGGAGGTCAACTCCTCAATGCGGTAGGGAATGGGGATTCCCGGGTTGACGAAGGTGGAAAATCTATCTGTAATCACTCCGTTTTCTACCTTCACCGCCCCGATTTCTATGATTTTATCCTTATCCGGAGAAAATCCCGTGGTCTCCAAATCAAAAACCACGTAGGTATCTTCTAAATTCTGTCCCTTGGAGTTTACGATGATATCCTTTAAATCATCCACCAGGTACGCCTCCACCCCGTAAATAATCTTAAAATCATCCTCCGGGGAAATGGCGTGATTGGCGTCCGGGAACGCCTGCACGTCTCCGTGGTCTGTGATGGCGATTGCCTTATGCCCCCACTTCATCGCCCGCTTTACGATGTCCTTTACCTCGGAGACGCCGTCCATATCGCTCATTTTGGTGTGGCAATGGAGCTCCACACGTTTTTCCGGGCTGGTATCCATACGGACAGAGGTAAAGTCTGCCGTCTTTTTGATACCCACGATGGAACCGATGGTGAGCTCGCTGTCGAACTTATCAATGGTGGTGACACCCTTTATCTTTAAAAATGCTCCCTTTTTCACACCCTCTAAAAGCTCCGGAAGCTGGTCATTTCTGGTAAAGATTTTTAAGACAATGGAATCCGTAAAGTCCGTCACCGACATGATGACAATGGTTTTCTCGTTTCGGATTTCCCTGGTTTCTAGGGTCATAACCTGACAACGGATGGTGACCTCTCCCATTTCTCCCACGATTTTTTCGATGGGTATTGTCTCGTCGTCAAAATCCTTTCCGTAAATCACATCCGGGTTGTCCGACTTCCTGAAACTACCGCCGTAACTGCCTTCAAATTTTTTCTTAAATTCCTTCTTGCCGCCGAAAGCTCCACCCCCGGATTTTGTATTATTTCCTGCGCCATTTTGCGCTTTTGCAACATTTTTTGCAATTTCCTTCCGAGGCGCAGAGGCAGAATCCGCCGCCTTATGTTCCGCCTCTTTCTCTTCCGCCGGGGCAGCCGCCTCCCCCTCTTCGCTCTTAAGGTTCACCCGCTGCATGATATTGTGAATTTCAAACTGTATCTGCAAATCGCTGTTTTTGCGGTGTCTGCTCTCCTTCGGCTCTTCATAGGCAAGCTCCACAGACAAATTTAAGCCGCAGCGTTCGCATACGACTTTTTCTAAAAATTCTACAATTTCATGTGCCTTGGTCTGGGCAATAATGGTATTCTCTAAGGTCAGCCGCAGGTGGGTGTCATCGGAAAACTCCATCTTTGCTCCCCGCAGCAGATTGTACTCCATGAGGCTGTAATTTTTCAATTCCTCTAAAATACTGTCCCTGTACAAATCCATCAGGGTCTTAGGCGTGTACTGCTCCGAAAGGTGATATTTTTCAATCACCTTTACGTCCATCTGCCTGCCTTTAAAAATCTGCTCCCCGATGGATTTCTCCAGCTGATAAATATTCTTTTTATGTATCAGACGTGTTCCCGACAAATAAATGCGGATATGATCCTTTTCATGATTCATCCCCACCTTAGTGACTTCCGTCTCCGATAAGAGCTTCTTCATATCGGCAGCCACCTCCAACGTGGGAAATACGTCAAAGAATAACTTTGTCAATTCCTTCACCTCCGGAAATTAGAAGTTCTTCGGCGCTGCCGCCTATGATACAGCGCCAATTTTAGATTTACTCTTCATGCTTCCAGTGTAACAGCTCATACCGCAGGCTTTCCAACAGCTCGGATTCCGGCACCTTTTTATATACCTCGCCGTGCTTGATAATCAAGCCTTCCCCGATGCCTCCGGCAATGCCGATATCCGCTTCCTTCGCCTCTCCCGGCCCGTTTACCACGCAGCCCATCACTGCCACCTTGATATCTAAAGGAATATCCGCCACCATATTTTCCACCTGATTGGCAAGCTCAATCAGATTGATTTTCGTTCTGCCGCAGGTGGGGCAGGAAACCACTTCGATACCGCCCTTTCTTAAGCCTAAGGTTCTTAAAATCAGCTTTGCGGACTTGATTTCCTCTAAGGGATCGCCCGTCAGGGAAACCCGGATGGTATCGCCGATACCCTGATTTAAAATCAGCCCTAAACCGATGGAGGATTTAATATTTCCGCTGATAATCGTCCCTGCCTCGGTGATTCCCACATGCAGCGGATGGTCTGTCTCTTTGGCAATCAGCTCGTGGGCTTTAACGCACATCATCACATCCGAAGATTTGATACTGATGACCAGATTATCGTAGCCCATATCTTCGATCAGCTTCACTTTATCTAAGGCGCTCTCCACAATGCCCTCTGCGGTAACACCGTGGTACTTCTCCACCAGTTCCTTCTCTAAGGAACCGCTGTTGACTCCCACGCGAATGGGAATATTGCGCTCCTTTGCCGCATCCACCACAGCCTTCACCCGTTCTGCGCTGCCGATATTTCCCGGATTGATACGGATTTTATCCGCGCCGTGTTCCATGGCCGCAATGGCTAATCGGTAGTCAAAATGGATATCCGCCACCACGGGAACGGAAACCTGCTTTTTAATTTCCGTCAAAGCCTCCGCCGCCTCCATGGTGGGCACAGCGCAGCGGATAATGTCACAGCCTGCCGCCGCCAGCTTCTGAATCTGTGCCACGGTAGCCGCCACATCCTCGGTTTTTGTATTTGTCATGGACTGTATTAAAATCGGATTGCCTCCTCCGATGACTCTGTCCCCAATTTTCACTGTTTTTGTCATAACCCAGACTTCCTTTCCTTTTTTATCTCTGATTATAAAAACAACTTACGGATATCGTTAAACATTACCAGAATCATCAACGCAAACAGCAGCATAATTCCCACAAAATGAACCATTCCCTCTTTTTCCGGGTCTATCTTTTTCCTGCGGATGGCTTCTATGATAAGAAATACCAGCCTGCCGCCGTCTAATGCGGGCAGCGGAAGCAAATTCATGACTCCCAGGTTTGCGGCTAAAATAATGGAAATGTAAAGCATCTGCAAAAACGCCGCATAGTAGCCATAGGATACGCTTTCCTCGTAGCTGTCCCCAATCACGTCCACGATTCCCACGGGGCCGCTCATATCGTTGAAGGAAACGCCGCCTGTCACTAGCATTTTGAGGCTACCAACAGTGGTGGAAATCCAGTATTTTGTCTCATAAAAGCTGTATTTTACATTGTCCCAGAGATTTCCCTTTACATTCTCCGTGCTTCCCTGAAATCCATAGAGATATCTGCCTAATTCTTCGTCATATTTTGGCACCAGAGTGGTCTGGTATCTCTCACCGTCACGCTCGTAGGTCACCTCCACCGCCTCTCCGGTGTGGAACATGGCGTAGGAACTGATTTCCCGGTAAAAATGGATTTTTTTACCGTTCATCTTTACGATGACATCCCCCGCCTGCATTCCGGCTTCTTCCGCCGCATACCCCGCCGTCACATCCGCCAGTACCGGAAGGTCATAGCCAATGTTGCAAGTCAGGATAAAGGAAAAGACCAACGCCATAATAAAGTTAAAGATAGGGCCTGCTGCCACCACACTCATTCTCGCCCAGACAGATTTCTTTCCGAAGGCCCGCTCGTCGCTGCTCTCTCCGTCCTCTCCCTCCATCATACAGGCGCCGCCAAAGGGCAGCAGCTTCAATGAATATTTCGTCTCCCCCTTCGTAATGCCGAAGATGGTAGGCCCTAAGCCCAGGGAAAATTCATTCACCCGGATTCCGTTAGCTTTTGCCAGCCAGAAATGCCCCAGTTCGTGAAAGATAATGAGAATACTAAAAATCAATAACGCAATAATAATTTTCATTTACAAATGAACCTTTCTATATACTCGTACACCAGTGTTTCCGTTTCTAAAATTTCTTCTAACGAAGGATTTTCCCTGTGGGCAATCTGCTCCATGCAGGTCTCAATGATTTCAGTGATTTTCAGGTAACCGATTTTTCCCGCCAGAAACAGCGCCACCGCCCGCTCGTTTGCCGCATTGTAAATGGTGGGTACATTGCCTCCCTGCTTCATTGCCCCATAGGCTAACACCAGCCCCCGGAACGTCTCCGTATCCGGCTGTTCAAAGGTCAGGCTGCCCAGAGAAAACAAATCAAGCCGTTCCCCCGACATAGGCATTCGTTTCGGATAATAGAGGGCATACTGGATTGGCAGACGCATATCCGGCGTCCCAAGCTGCGCGATAACCGCTCCGTCCTCATATTCCACGGCGGAATGAATAACGCTCTGGGGATGTACCACCACCTGTATCTGTTCGAGTTCCACACCGAAAAGCCACTTTGCCTCCATCACCTCAAGGCCTTTATTGACCAGTGTGGAGGAATCGATGGTAATCTTCCTCCCCATGGACCAGTTGGGATGCTTTAGAGCATCCTCCACCTGTATCTGCTCTAATTCCTCCCGCTTCCGTCCCCGGAAAGGTCCTCCTGAGGCAGTTAAAAGAATTTTACTGATTTTATTTTCCTCATTGCCCTGCAGGGACTGGAAAATGGCGCTGTGTTCGCTGTCCACCGGTAAAATCGGCACGCCGTATTCCTTTGCCATAGGCATAATGAGGTGTCCTGCAGTAACTAAGGTTTCCTTGTTGGCAAGGGCAATTTTCTTTCCCGCCTGAATGGCTGCCACGGTGGGGCGGATTCCCAGCATTCCTACAATGGCTGTCACTAAAATTTCACTCTCCGGGAAAACAGAAACCTCTAACAGCCCCTCCATTCCCGACACAATTTTCACAGGCAGATCCGCTGTTTTGACCCGCAGCTCCACCGCCTTTTCCTCGTCATAGACGCAGGCCAGCTTCGGTGCAAATTCCCTAATCTGCTTTTCTAACAGGGCAATATTACTGCCTGCCGCAACTGCCACCACTTCTATGTCTTTTTGCTCCCTGACAATGTCAAGGGTCTGTGTTCCGATAGAGCCTGTAGAACCTAAAATCGCAATTTTTTTCATCTGACTTCTCCTAATCCTTGCAGACAATCCGCTTTTACTCCTCTGCAAAAAGCAACATCATCGTCCGGCTTTTTCTCTTTACCGTAACTATACCAAATAACTCCAATGATACGCCTACAATACAATAAAATTTGCCGCCAGAAAATAAATCATCGGCGCCGTAAAAATCACACTGTCAAAACGGTCCAAAATACCGCCATGGCCGGGAATAAGTTTGCCGTAGTCTTTAATATCATAATTTCGCTTAATAGCGGAGGCTGTCAAGTCTCCCACCATGGAAACCAACGCTCCCACAGCGCTTATAGCTGCCATAATGTACACTTCCGTATTTCCCACGCCCATGGCATTTTTGAACACCATACCGTATAAAATGGTGAGCAGCGCCGCTCCTACCACGCCGCCCACAGCGCCCTCCACGGATTTTTTCGGGCTTAATTTCGGCGACATTTTGTGTTTGCCAATCAGCACCCCCACACAGTAGGCGCAGGTATCGCAGCCCCAGGAGCACAGGAAAATCAGCCACACAATATAGGCTCCCATGGAAAGCATCCTTGTCTGGTACACATAGGATAACATCACTGCCACATAAAACACACCGAAAAATGCTGCTAAAAGCTGTTCTGTCTTATATTTCGGGTATGTAAACACATAGACGAACATCAGTAAAATCAAGAGTCCCAGAACAAACATCATCAAATCCGGCAAAAAACCGAATTTGAGATTGCAGTAATACACGGTCGCCGCAAGATATCCCACCATTCCCGGCAGTTCTTTCTCAATATGAAAAATCCGGTACAATTCAAACATACCGATATAAGAAATCAGCAGTGTAGACACCAGCAGCAGATTTCCTCCTGTGATAATCAATACCAATGCGGCAATTACTAATACAATCCCGCTGAGCAGTCTGGTCTTAAACATTGCTTTCCTCCTTAAGCCCGCCAAATCTTCTATCCCTCTTATTATACGCCTCCACAGCCTTTTCCAATTCATCTTTTCCAAAATCCGGCCACGGAACTTCCGTAAAATAAAATTCACTGTAGGCAAGCTGCCACAAAAGATAATTAGACAATCTCTGTTCCCCACTGGTGCGGATCAGCAGATCCGGGTCAGGAATCCCCGCCGTATCCAGGTAATCAGCAAACAACGGCTCCGTAATATCGGATACCGCAATCTTCCCTTCCTTTACATCCTCCGCCATTTTTTTCATAGCACGGAGCATTTCGTCCCGGCTTCCGTAATTAATGGCTATCTGGAGATTTAAACCGTCATTTTTTTTGGAAGCCTCTTCTAATTCGGCAATCTGTTTCCGGAACTTTTCTGTCAGGCGGCTGGTATCACCGATGACACGGACTCTCATATCGTTTTTGTCTGCCGTCTTAATACAGTTTTTCAGATAGCTCTCCAACAGTTTCATTAAGGCGCTCACCTCACTGTCGGGGCGGTTCCAGTTCTCCGTGGAAAATGCGTACATGGTAACATATTTAATTCCCATATCATGTGCCGCCTTACAGACTGTTTCCACGTTTTTTGCTCCCATGGTATGCCCGTAGTTGCGGGGCATTCCCTTGCTCTTCGCCCATCTGCCGTTTCCGTCTAATATAATTGCAACATGCTGCGGAATTTCCATACTTCCCTCTCATTCTGCTGCTTTCACAGCCTATTGAAACAGTAAAGTGAGGACACGTTTATCATGCCCTCACTTATTCACAACAATAGAATTTTGCGCACTTTTTGCGCAGCTATGTTATACGGTAAGAATTTCCTTCGTTTTAGCCTCTACCGCTTTGTCAATCTCACCGATATATTTGTCTGTCATCTTCTGTGCCTTATCCTCTAACTCTTTGATTTCGTCTTCGGAGATATCGGATGCTTTGCTTAACTTCTTGAAAGAATCATTTGCATCACGACGGATATTGCGGATTGCCACCTTGGCATTCTCGCCTTTTTTCTTTACATCCTTAGCCAGCTCTTTACGTCTCTCCTCTGTCAGCTCCGGGAACAGCAGACGAATCACCTTACCGTCATTGGTGGGATTGATGCCCAAATCAGAGGTAAGGATTGCCTTTTCAATTTCTTTTACCATGGAGGCTTCCCATGGCTGAATCTGAATCATTCTCGGCTCTGGAACGCTGACATTTGCCACCTGCTGGATTCCAGTCGGTGTCCCGTAATAATCTACTCTCAATTTATCAAGCACATGAGGATTGGCACGGCCTGCACGGATACTGCCGAACTCCTCAGATAAATTGCCCATTGTTTTCTGCATTTTTTCATCAAACTGCACTAATCTCTCATCCATATCCTTCTCCATACCTTTCGTGGTTTTCTATTATTTTGTATGGGAAGAACGCCGTTTTTGCGTTCTTCGGTTTAAAAGAAACCTGTTTCTTTTAAACTGTGACCTTGGTTCCACTAAACTCACCTGTCATGGCTTTTACGATACTGTTTTCCTCATTTAAGCCAAAAACATACATCGGCATCTTATTTTCCATACACATGATAGAAGCCGTCAAATCCACCACCGCCAGCTTTTTGTCAATCACTTCCTGAATAGAAACCTCATCATATTTCACCGCCGCAGGATTTAACTTCGGATCGCTGTCGTAAACGCCGTCAATGGCTTTCGCAAGGTAGATACCCTCTGCATCCATCTCAATGGCACGGAGCACAATACCCGTATCGGTGGAAAAATAAGGATGTCCGGTACCGCCTGCAAAGAAAACCACCATACCCTTTTCAAAATATTTGTTGGCGCGGTCTTTAGAAAACAGCTTTGTCATGCTGCCGCACTCAAAGGGTGTCAAAATCTGTGTTTTCATTCCCACAGAGCGGAAAATCTCAGAAACATAGATACAGTTCATAATGGTTGCAAGCATACCAATCTGATCTGCCTTGGTGCGGTCAATGGTCTCGCTCGTTCTTCCTCTCCAGAAATTGCCGCCGCCAATGACAATGCCCACCTGCACGCCCTTATCTGCAATCTGCTTTACCTGTTTTGCCACTTCCGTAACCGTAGGCTCATCAAACCCGGTATGCTTCTCCCCGGCTAGAGCCTCGCCGCTTAATTTCAGAAATACTCTCTTCATAACCGGCTTACATTCCTTTCTTGCTGTCAAATAAGCTCTGTACATCTACGTCAGAGTAGCACTGGGAGCAGAAACCTTCAATAACAGCGCCATTATTAATCTGTACGGAACGGGATTTGATATTACCCATCACTACTGCGGAAGTATCCACTACAACAGGCCCCTGCACGTCAATGTCACCCTTGATAGCTCCGGCAATCACTGCGGAGGTGGAGGTCACATTACCAATAATAACAGAACCAAGTCCGATTTTTACAGTTCCGGTGCTTACTACCTCACCTTCAATTTTTGCCGCATCTGCAAACACCTCAGAAGCGTTGCTGTTTCCGTTTACAACACCGGTAACAACTAATTTACCGTTGCAGCCTACATTTCCGTCTACCTGCCCTCTGACATCTAAAGAACCGTTGGATACGATATCTCCCTTGATGATGGTTCCCTCTGTAATAACAGATGTCTCATCTGAAACCTCGTTGTTCTGCATTACTGGTGCAGCAGCTGCTGTTGCTGCCGGTGTTACTGGTGTGGTCATATTATCAGCCATTTTTTTCTCCTCCTGAATCGCATTTATAACATTTTCTGTATTCTCTGCGGCTACCGGCTCTGCTGCCGGTTTTTCAGCCATCTGTGCTGCCTGCGCTGCTTGCGCTGCCTTTGCGGCTGCTGCTGCTTTTTTGGCTGCTGCCGCCTTTTCAGCCTCCTGTTTGGTCACCTGCTCTAAAAGTCCGTCAAGTTTTGATAATTCAGATTCAACGTCTACCTCTCCTTCTAAGGTATTCACTACTAAATCATCTTCGTTCGTACCTGTTTCGAGGTTGTCTTCTCCAGGCATCAGTTCATTGACAGCCTGTGAAAAGTCGTCTTTAAAATCTTTGAAAAATCCCATGCTCTCTTCCTCCATTTATTATTAGGCTATTCCACATCTGCAGCTTTTACAGATTGAATCACCTGTGTATCTTGGTCAATCGGCAGGATTTGCGCCCCCATTGCCTGTAATGCCTCAATTAAAGGACCGATTGCTTCTACCGTTGTCTGTTTATCTGCACCATCATGCAAAAGCACCACTGACGTTTTATATTTTACTACATCTCCTGTGACATTTTCAACTATTTCCTGTACCGAATAAGCGGAAGATGCTGCATCCCCTGCCGATACATTCCAGTCATAATATGTAATTCCTTCTTTATTCAGAAAATGGATAAAATTCTCCATAGGCACATTACTGATGGAATTACTGCTGCCACCGGGAAAACGGTATAAGCTGCTCTTCACCCCGGTAACATTCTCCAAATAATCCTGCAGCTTCCGGTAATCCTCCGCAAAGGCTTCCTCCGACTGGTAAATCACACTGTATTTATTGGAATAGGAGTGCATTCCCAAGGTATGCTCTTCCTCCACAATACGCCGGTAAAGGGCTGCTGCCTCCTCATCCTCACTGCCCGACACAAAAAAAGTTGCCTTTACATTATAAGCTGCAAGCGTATCTAAAATAGCCGCGGTATTTTCGGAAGGTCCGTCATCAAAGGTCAGGTAAACCTTATGGGTATCCCCCTCCGCAGCCAGGTTGTCCGCCTCATCAATTCCCGTTGCCGGGGGTGTCACCTTTTCCCAGGCCGTTTCATTCTCTGCCGGCTGCTGTGTATCCTCCCGATTTTCCGTATCTGTCAGAGCTGCTTCCCCGCCGCCTGAAGTCTCCGTATTGACTGCCGCACTTACCGTCAAGGCATCTATTTTCTTTTCCATGGAAACCATCTTCGCAAACAGGCAGATAATTAATATCATGGATAACAATATCCAGCCTGCTAAAATAAAAACGATTCCGTTTTTGATTTTTCCTATTCGTTTCCTTCGTTTTCTCTGATTGCTCACTACATCTGAATCGATATCCTGCATGTGGTCTCCCCCAAAGTAATCGTTAGTACCTATCTATTGTAACACATTTTTTTATTTTTCAAAGAAAAAAGCACAAAAAAATCGACTAATTTTTTTGCGCTTTCCACAAAATATTCTGATTATTATTGTGTTTTTAAGGAAACTGCTATTTTCCGAGGACATTTGCAACGATAAATCCCACGATAAAAAGAAAGAGACCCACCAGCACTGCGGTAAATCCCAGACCGCCCACGCTGCTTCCCGAAAACACTGCAATGGGGGATGCCACCAGCAGTCCCAAAATCGCAAAATAAGTTTTCCGCTCATGCCGACTCAGCAAATATTCCACCAGCTTTGAGATTAAAAAAATGCCCAGCACCACGCCGATTCCAAAGGGAACTAAAACTCCCATGCAGCCCCTCATTTTCTCCCACCGGAGGGTAAACACCGCTACGATAAACTCGTTAATACAGTTGATAATGGGCGTATAATAGCCTAAGGACATCAACAGCATAGATCCGCTGACACCGGGTATGACCATGGTAGCTGCCGCTACCGTACCCACAAGAAACAGCTTTAAGATGCTGCCTGCGTCCGCCGTCAGGACCTTGTCCGTTCCCTGCTGTAAAAATTCCATTCCCACAATCAATGCAAAAAATGCAAGAAAAATAAGAATCTCCGTTACCGTCACCCTCGCTCCCGCCACCTTCGGCAAAATAAACGGCAGTCCGCCGAAAATCAGCCCGATAAACAGCATGACGGTCTGAAAGGGATAATATTCAAACAGATAACCGATGGCAAAGGACAGGCTGACTATCCCCAAAAGCATTCCGACGGCATAGGGCAGCAGCATTTTGACGCTCTGCTTAAAATGGGAAAAAATCCCCGTCACCGCAGAAATCACATCTGCATAAATCCCCATGGACACCATCATCGTTCCTCCGCTGACCCCCGGTATAATGTTCGCCACACCGATTGCCACGCCCTGTAAAATATCTTTGATCAGTTTCATATTTTTTTCAAGTTTCCTCCCTGTTTTTGTGTCTTTTCCTATCTTATTATCCAGAAACAAAGAAGATGTGCAATATTTTACAGATTTTCTTGACAGTATTTTAGCATTTTACTTATCTACATTTTTTGTACGGAGCTTCTTTTCCTCATATAATTTTAAGTCTGCCAGGGCTAAGGCTTCCCGCAAATTCTCTCTCTCCCTCTCTCCTACCACGTGGATGCCCGCCGACACCGTAATATTATAATGCTTTTCGCTGCCTGCATTATAATTTTGAAATTCTTCGTAAAGCCTCTTTTTAAAATCCTCTCCCTCATCCTGCCGGCTGTAAAAGGCAATGCAGGCAAATTCGTCTCCGCCAATTCTCCCTACAATGCCGCCGTCTCCCACAAAGGCTGTCAATATTTTTCCTATCAGCTGCAGGGAAAAATCCCCGTCCTCATGACCGTATCTGTCATTAATCACTTTCAGGTTATTCATATCCACATATGCCGCCATGATCCGTTTTCCCTCTGCCTGCGCCCTTTCTAAAAAGCGCTCCCCTTCCTTGAAAAAGCCTCTCCGGTTCAAAATCCCGGTCAGTCCGTCCGACTTTGACAGGCTGTCTAAGACAACGTTTTTCTGATGCAGCACATGAATATTTTCCTCTAACTGAAGCTGTATCTTTTTATTATCCTTAAGCAATTCTATCATCCGGACGGCAGAACTCATCTGATTTACCACAAATTCCCCATTTTCAAAAATCTTATCCGTCAAATCGCAGAGCAGCATACCATGCAGCATTTCATTATAAAACATGGGGAAGCATACAAATGAGTGGCATTTTTCTGCCATTCTGCCATGGGAGAAAATATCTGCACGGTTAATCTTCTGCTTCGTCTCCGGTATGCACTGCACCACACCGTCCTCCATGGCAGCCTTTAATCGCAAATCATCCGGCAGAAGAAATTCTTCCCCCTGCAGATGAAGCACGGGTTTTTCAAAAACATAGACATAGGCGTTTTGAATATTCAGCCACTCAAGATTCTGCAGAAGTACAGCATAACTGGAATCATTGCCGTTTTCAAACTGCATCATCTGGGATACAAATAGTTTGATGGCATACTTATCAGACTCTTCCGTCTCCTTGACGGAGCGAAGCATAAAGTCCATATCATGAATCACCCTGCCATAAATCATCGTAAATATTTCCCCGATTTTCTGATAGCTTCCTGTATGCCTCCGTCTTGCCGCCTGAAAAATCTCATCACAATATCTCACAAATTTATCTACATCGGCATATTCTAATGCCCGGCAATTCAAAAATTCATCCAGACTTGCCAATAACCGCTGAAACTGCACCGTTTCCATTCCGTCTTCCACCAGTGCGATGGCATCGGAAAGCACCTGTAAAAACAAGCTGTGAATCCTTTCCGCCTCCCCCACATTTTTATATCTTAACCGGTAAAAGATTTCGTCAAAGCACTCGTCCATACGCTCTCTGCCTAAAAACCAGGGAAAGGCACCGCTTTCCTCGCTGCGGAAACCGCAGGAATCCCTGAGAATAAATTTAGTCGGCAATACAAGGCTTTCTACCTTCTCTCCTGCAAGCATTGCCAAAAGCAGTTCTAAGGCTTTCTCCCCCAGCACAGCAGAATCCGCCTGGATGGAGGACAGGGACGGTTTGGATTTTGAGGCGGCAACGGTGTTGTCATACCCAAAGACATAAATGTCCTTTCCCGGCAGAATTCCCCTCCGCTTCATCTCATCATACAGTCCCATGGCAGTGTCGTCATTTACACAGAATATTGCTTCCGCCCCAGGATTATTGTCAAGGATTTCACCATACGCTTTTGATGAATAGCGGGACAAGCTTCCTTCGGCATAATTTTCTTCCGAAAATGAGATATCATTTTCCTTTAATAATTTCAAAAAGACCTGTTTTCTCTCGTAAGCGTCTGTATTTTCATTAGAACCGCCTACCATACAGAATTTTCTGCAATGCCGCTGCCCTATCAGATACTCCATCGCCTCCCTGACACCTGTTTCATTATCGTAGCTGACGCTGGTGTATCCCTCCAGCTTAGATGCCACCAACACGCAGGGAATCCCCGTATATTTTTCTAAAACCTCCCGCATCCGTCTCTTGCTGGTATAGCACCCAATGCTGTCTGCCGAAACTAACAACCCATCTACATTTTCTCTTCCCGCATAGGAAAACAGAGTATTATACTGGTATTCATACATGATTTCCCGTTTTTCCGCCAAATCACGGTCCAGATATTTACAGGGAAACACTACCAAATCCACATCTGCCTTTGAAGCTGTGTAAAAAACCCCTTTACACACGGATTCCGTAAACTTATCCATAATGCCGCTTACTAAAATCCCGATTGTTTTTCTTTTTCTACCCATGTTCTGCTCACATACCTTTCACCATTTCCGTTTCATGTATCAGTTTTTTGTAGTTATTTTTTATAGTTGTTTTTATTTATATTTTCCCCTAATTTCAGTTAAAAAGCAATAGTTAATTAGTTAATTTTTACAAAAAAATGCACCATTACCTATATTTCTATAAGTAATGATGCCTTATCATTTCCAATCCGTTTTTAAAAACAAATTTTTTCTAAAGCCGCTTGCAAGACTTGCTTTATCTCACTCTCCGATATTAAGTAAATATTCCATAAATCCAAAAACCCCTGCAAATGGTATTTTATACCACTTACAAGGGTTCTTATTCTTAAAAATTCGCCGTAAAGTTCACCTATGCGTTCATCTGTGCAGCAACCTCAGCAGCGAAGTCTTCCTGTTTCTTCTCAAGACCTTCACCTGTCTCGAAACGAACGAATTTGTTTACTTTTACTGTGCATCCAACTGCTTTAGAAACTTCCTCTAAATATTTGCCTACGGTCTGTTTTCCGTCCTCTGCTTTTACATAAACCTGATCTACTAAGCAGATTTCTTTTAACTCTTTGCTGATACGTCCCTCAATCATACCGTTGATTACTTTCTCAGGTTTCTGAGACTCTTTCGGATCGTTCATAATCTGAGCTAAGAGAATCTCTTTCTCATGTGCGATGTAATCAGCGCTTACTTCCTCTCTGGAAACGTATTTCGGATTTAACGCTGCAATCTGCATTGCGATGTTTACCATTGCCTCTTTCACTGCATCATTAACAACATCTGTATCCGCTTCAACGATAACACCGATTCTTCCGCCGCCATGAATATAAGAAGCCACACAGCCGTGCTCTGCAACAACTTTCTCAAATCTACGGATTTTTAAGTTCTCACCGATTACTGCAACCTTCTCTACTAAAGCGTCGTTTACGCTCTTGCTGTTGTCCTCATTCCATGCCTCAGCCATAAATGCATCCATATCTGCTGCGTCAGAGTTTACAGCCTGATTTGCAACTGCTTTTACAAACTGCTGGAAAGTCTCGTTCTTTGCAACGAAGTCTGTCTCAGAGTTTACTTCCACAACAGCTGCTGTGTTGTCATCTTTTACAACAACGGTACAAAGACCCTCTGCTGCGATACGGCTTGCTTTTTTCTCAGCCTTTGCCTGTCCGTTCTTTCTTAAGAACTCCACTGCCTCGTCCATGTTTCCGTTTGTCTCGTTTAATGCTTTTTTACAATCCATCATACCTGCGCCGGTCATTTCACGCAGTTCTTTTACCATTGCTGCTGTAATAGCCATTTTTCAATCCTCCAAATTATTATTTATGCTTCTTCTGCTACTGCTTCCTCGTCTGCTGCTGCGGACTCCACTTCCTCTGCAGTCATCTCCGCACCCTGGTTTGCCTCGATAACAGCGTCAGCCATTTTGGAAACGATTAATTTTACGGCTCTGATAGCGTCATCGTTACCCGGAATTACATAATCTAACTCTTCCGGATCACAGTTGGTATCTGCGATACCGATTAATGTAATACCTAATGTATGTGCTTCCTGGATACAAATTCTCTCTTTCTTCGGGTCTACTACGAAAATTGCATCTGGAATCTTCTTCATTTCCTTGATACCGCCAAGGTTTTTCTCTAATTTCTCCCACTCTTTTTTCAGTGCGATAACTTCTTTCTTCGGTAATACCTCAAAAGTACCGTCGGTAGCCATAGTCTCGATTTCTTTTAATCTTGCGATACGGCTCTGGATGGTTCTGAAGTTGGTCAGCATACCGCCTAACCATCTTTCATTTACATAGAACATTCCGCAGCGTTCTGCCTCTGTCTTGATAGCGTCCTGCGCCTGTTTCTTTGTTCCAACGAAGAGGATTGTACCACCTTCTGCTGCGATATCAGACACTGCTTTGTAAGCCTCATCTACTTTTCCTACGGATTTCTGTAAGTCAATGATGTAAATACCGTTTCTCTCGGTGTAGATGTAGGGAGCCATTTTCGGGTTCCATCTTCTGGTCTGATGTCCAAAGTGAACACCTGCTTCTAATAACTGTTTCATTGAAATAACGCTCATTCTTTTTTCCTCCTGGTTTTATAAGCTTCTTCCATATGCTTCACCCCGTCGGACGACCTTTCGGCACCGGTCTTCCGGTCTGCATATGTGTTTGTTACAGAATCTGGTTGTTAAATTCTGTCATAACCTTATTGATTATAGCACAGTGCTTTACGGTGTGCAAGTATTTTTTTATTTAAGAGTAAAAAAGGAGCTGCCCGCTTTTGGGACGCTCCTGCTATTACTGCTGTTTTATCAGCGTTGTTCTTCTATTGGCCCGTTCTTTAAAATGTCTGCAATCTCTTCCATCGTCAATCCATAGGGGATGTCATAATTTCCTACAGTGATAGAAGAGGCATAACCTATCTCCTGTAAGTATTTCCGAAAAACTTCGGCATCTTCAATCAGACCGTTGGCTGCCAGATTCTCACAGACAGTCCTGCATACATCTCCACGGTTCACCACCAGGCGGTAAGGAGCCTGTGTCTCCTCCGGTGTTTCAGCGTTTCCGCTGTCTGCAGCATCTTCCGGTGTATCCGCAACTTCTTCATCTGTTGCATTTCCATTGTCTGCTGTATTTTCCTGCGGGTCCGTCTCTTCCGGCGGGGTTGTCTCTTCATAATCTGCAGCGGAACCACTGTCTCCTGTATCCTCACCAGAAGCGGCTTCTGTTCCCTCCTGTTGCTCTGTGGCAGGGGTTTCCGTATCCTCCGGCATCACCATACCTAACATGGTTGCTTTTGCAATGATCTCTTCCTCCGAAATATCATCAATATCTGTCTGTTTTCCTCCGAAACTGATGGCAAGAATAATCGTTGTCACAATGATTCCGACACCCAGTCCCCGTAAATAATACTTTAACTTCACGAATTTGTTTCCCCTTTGTACAGTCCTATCACAAGTTTTACTTCACCAAGTCCTAAGCCGAATTTTCGGGCAATCTCCACATCGCTCATACCCTTTCTGTGCAGTGCCAGAATCTCTTTGTTATGGTTTTCTTTTTCTCCCGTTACACTTTCCTCCGGCTCTTCCGGCTGCTCCGACAATTCCGGCACAAACTCTGCCGTCTCATTTACCGGGGGCTCTGCCGGTGTAACTGCCACCGTCGGCGTTGCGGACACAGCTGCCGCTGCCGCCGCAACCCTTTCCTGCACATTTCGCACATCTGCAGTAAGCTTCTGTAAATCAGAAGCCAGACCCACCAGCTCTGTATGCTTGTCATTGAGCATATTATATAGAAACATAATCTCATTGTGGGTCTTGTTCATATTCTCCATCACGGTGTCGGAATACTCACTGATTGCCATAATCTTCTCATTGGTTTCTTTCTCTAAGGCACGGTCCGTCTTGTCCATGGATGCCTCAATCTCTTCTTCTATCGCTTCTTCAATCCTGGTATTTGCCTGTTCTAAGCCCCGGCTGATAATCTTTTTTAATTCGTCTTCGCTCATTTCGGCTATTTTATTCAATTCCGATGGAGATAACTTTTCTGCCACGAAAAAACTCCCTATCATAAATACCGCTCCTATCAGAAGCAAACAGATTTCTACTCCAGTCATATGTTTCCCCTTATATCTTTACGTCAAAGCTGCTTTTTCTTTCTTTGGGAAGGATTTTCCCTCCTTCCTCTTTTCCCTTTTCCTTCTTTTTTCTCTTTCTTTCGTCCCTGCTGTAGCTGTTGCTGCCCTTTTCCTTAGCGTCATAACGAAATTCGAAGTTCTCCTTGCCCTCCGTATCCTGTACCTTATGCGCCAGACTGTCCGCCTGCTTTTCCTGCTTCACCTCAATGCTGTGCTGTTGAATCACAGGTTTATTATCCTCCTGCTGTTTAAGGGTTCCCACATCCTGTGTTCTCTGTATCATTCCGTTAAAATCCACTGGTCTAATCGACATACGCAAGCACCTGCCTTTTTCTGTGTCAGTCTACCAGAAGCCCCATGTAATTTCCCATCTTCTTGCGCATCTTTGACAGCGCCTTCGTATGCAGCTGGGAAACTCTAGATTCCGACACCTCTAAGATATTGCTGATTTCCTTTAATGTCAAATCCTCATAATAATACAACAAAATTACTTTCTTTTCCTTTTCCGTCAGCAGCTCCATGGATTCCTTTAAGACTTTTTTTAATTCCTCTTCCTGTATGGAATCCTCCGGCTGGACAAAATGAGAATTGTTCTTTGCGTCCATCACCGGCTCGCCGCCCTGCTCTAAAAATTCGTTGAGAGATACCACATTGGTCACATTGAGCTGCACCTGCCACTCATTCAATTCCGACTCCGCAATACCAAGCTCCTTTGCGATTTCTTCATCCGTGGCGTTTTTTCCGGTTTTTGTCTCAATCTGTCGTATCGCCTCTTCTATTTTTTTGCGCTTCTGGCGAACGGTCCTCGGTATCCAGTCCATTTTCCTTATCTGGTCTAAAATGGAACCCCGGATTCTAAGACTGGCATAAGTCTCAAACTTCACATCTTTGTTTAAATCAAATTTGTCAATCGCATCTATCAGTCCGAATATGCCATAACTCACCAAATCTTCATATTCTACGTTATAGCCAAGATACATACTGAGCCGTCCTGCAACAACTTTTACCAGAGGTGCGTACTCAATAATAATTTGTTCCCGCAACTTCGCCGAAGGATTTTTCTGGTAATCCTCCCAAAGTTTCTCTCTTTCCACCGTTTTCATATGAAGCCCCCACGTCTAAGTTATTTTTCTGCTTTATTCTCTTCCGGCTTTTCTAACTCCTGTCCGTCTTCCCCGTCAGCCTCCTCTTCCTCTGAGGCTTCCTCACCATCCGTGGTATCTTCTTTCATTTCTTTAAAATTACTGTCAATTATCAGTTTTACTATACCGCCTAACACATAAAAAACCACCAATACCGCAAGCAGTATTTTTAAAAAACGCAGAGTTTCCATATGTGTTACAATTCCAGCAACGCAGGTAATAAACCCCGCTGCCAACATGACAATCGCAGGTATCGTCTTTGTTTTCATACTGCATCCATGCCTTTCCCGTTCTTAAATAATTTTCAAAGGCTTTCCGACTGATTTGATATAAAACTCGCCGGTATCACAATGCAACTCCACAGTTCTACCGTAATTCAGCCCCGTATCCTCCGCCACAAGCCGGACTCCTAACTGTTTCAATTTCAGCTTTGCCGCCTCCGTATTTCTGGCTCCGATATTTCCAACATCAGAAAGACCGTTTACCTCAAACATTTTTGCTCCACCTGCAATTTTCGCAACCAGCCTGCCCCTATTGGCTCCCGCCGCAATCACACGCTTGTACAACTCACTAATCCCGGTATCACCAAACTTCGCAATATTACCATTGTTGCGTACCTTTGTGCTGTCAGGAAGCATGTAATGAACCATCCCGCCAATCTTCGTCACAGGATCGTAAAATACGAGACCGATACAAGAACCCAACCCCAAAGTCGTAATAACATCAGGGGCTTTACATATATTCAAATCTGCCATGCCCACTTTTATTACTGCACCCATACATTTTCTCCTTATATTGAGATTCCAAGCGATGTCAATATCTTCTCATAAGACCCCTGTTCCGGCATAAGGATAAAATATCCATTAATCGCCACCTCAGCACATATTTCCGTCTGAATCAACAGGGCGTTATCCCCCTGCAGCCCAAACTCAATGGCAGGCACGCTTAAGATAGAACCAGCCATATCCACCGCAATATACGGGATGGAGGGTGCAATCACCAGGTTTGTCATAGACGATAATGCCGAAAGATAAGAACCTGCAATAATATTACCGATTTCTTTCAAAGCCGACAGTTCAAGTTCTCCAAAGGGCTCATCATCCGGTGCATCTGTCATCATCAGTTTATTTACCAGGTACCGTGCGGAAGGGATGTCCAACAGGAACATCATACTGCCGTCAATATCATTCTGCACTTCCAAAAAGATACCCACAATAGTCTCATCCTCTGCACCAACTGCAGTTCCAAGCTTTGAAACCTCCATCAGCTTAATGTTGGGCACATTCATGTCAATTTTAATACCTAACATATTGGCAATGGCAGTGGTGGCATTGCCCGCACCGATATTGCCGATTTCTCTCAACACATCCAGATACATATTATTTACGTCTTCCAACGTCATATTTCCCATAAGTGTCTTTCCTTTCTTATCGCAATATGTATTTTTGTATTTTAACGTTGTAAAGTTTTTCAGAAATAAATATAGAACGTTAGTGAGACTTATGTTAAGTCTCACTAACTTCTAACGCTTAAATATCGTCTTCAATGATGGAATTAATGTCCAACAGGGAAATCAACTCATCCCCATGTTTGCCGATACCATTAATAAACTTTCCCTTGCTGGCTTTATCAGTCTCATCCTCGCTTAGATTCACCACTTCCTTTACCTCATCCACAATAATGCCTAACAAAGCGCTGTCCTCTAATTTTAAGATAATGATTCTGCTGGCATTGGTAAACACGTCATCTGCCAGTCCCATTTTTTTGCGAAGGCTCATAATAGGCACAACCTCGCCACGCAGGTTGATTACTCCCGTAAAATAGGTCTGTACTCTCGGTACGCGGGTAATCTTCTGCATTCGGACAATATTGTCTATGTAGCTGATATCAATCCCATAATGTTCGTCGCCAACCATGACAACGATGTACTGCTTAGATTCTACTTCACTTACTTCAAGATTATTATTCGTCATGTTAGCACCCCCATTACATTAATATATTTACATCTAAGATTAATGCGACCTCACCGTCACCAAGAATGGTAGCACCGCTGATAATCTTATTATTATTAATGTATTTTCCAAGTGATTTGATAACAATTTCCTGCTGTCCGATTAAATTGTCAACCACAAGACCTGCAGAATTCTCGCCCTTCTGTACGATAACAACGGTAAGGCTCTCCGGCTCTTCTCTCGGCTCGCTGTCTAATACCTGATCCAAACGGATTAACGGGATAACCATTCCACGAAGATTAATCACTTCCTGCGCCTCTACATACTTGATATCCTTCACCGGAACATCCTCAATGGTTAAAATGGAGCCTAAGGCAATCGCATATTTCTCGTCCCTTACTTCCACCATCAATGCCTGAATAATTGCCAGGGTAAGCGGAAGTCTGACGGTAAAGGTGGTTCCCTCTCCCATGGCTGTCTTGACTTCAACATCACCGCCAAGAGCTTCAATATTGGATTTTACAACGTCAAGCCCAACACCTCTTCCCGAAATATCGGTAATCTTTTTCGCCATGGAGAAGCTCGGCAGGAATAACAGGTTGATGATTTCCTTCTGGGTCATGTTCTCCGCCTGTTCCTCGGTAATCACCCCGCGCTCAATAGCTTTGCTGCGGACTGCATTTACATCAATTCCGGCACCGTCGTCCCCAACTTCGATGATAACGTTATTTCCTTCCTGGAATGCCTTTAAGAAGATGCTTCCTACCTCCGGTTTTCCTAAGGAACGACGTGTCTCGTTATCTTCTAAGCCGTGGTCTGCGGAGTTACGGAGCAAATGCTGTAACGGGTCACCAATCTGGTCCACCACAGTACGGTCAAGCTCTGTCTCTTCACCGGACATATAAAGTTCCATGTTCTTATTTAATTTTCTGGATAAGTCACGAATCATCCGCGGGAATTTTGCCACAACACTCTCAATCGGCACCATTCGCACTTTCATCACGGACTCATGTAGATTGGTGGTAATACGCTCTAAATACTCAATCTGCTCATGGAAGGTCTGGTTCTGGGACTCTCCTCCCTCCATGTTGCCGATGGATACCAGACTGTTCTTTGCAATAATCAGCTCGGAAACCTGGTTCATCAATGCGTCTAATTTTTCAATGTCCACACGGACGGTACGGTTTGTTACCGGTTTTGCCACTGCCTGTTTCTTATTATTCGCCGCCGGCGCTGCTTTTGGTGCAGGAGCTGCCGCAGCCGGAGCTTTTGGTGCAGCTGCCGCAGAAGTCTCCGCTGCCGCCACGGGTGCAGCTGCTGCGGCTGCCTCTTCAGCTTTTTCCTGTTTCTCTGCAATCGCCTCGTATTTTACTTCCTCTCCGGATACCTCCTCGATTTCAGACACTGCCTTTGCCGCTTCTAAAATCTTATCATAACTCTCCTCCGAAGCAATGAAAAAGCTGAAATCACTTTCAAAATGCTCGTCCTCGATGTCCTGAGAGCTTGGATTGTAAACTAAAATCTGTCCGAACTCTTCCACTGCCTTAAACACCAAAAACGCCCTTGCCGCCTTTAAAAGACATTCTTTCTGGATATATACGGTCATACCGTAAATGTGCATCCCCTCATCCTCGGCCGCCTTTAGTTTTGCCTTCTCCGAATCGTCTAAGTCAAACTGGAAGTATTTCTTCTTTCCTTCCGGTGCATTTTCTGCCGCAGGCGCCTCTTCTTTTTTCGGTGCGGGTGCAGGGCTGCCTTCTTCGCTGCCGGTGATGAAATCATTGAGTTCTTTGATAATCAGCTCGTTTTCCTCGGTGCCTTCGTCGGAACTTTCCTTAATGTTATTCAGATATCCTTCAATCGCGTCTAAGCACTTGAAGAGCAGATCAATCATCGCACTGTTGACCTTGATTTTATCGCTTCTGACCTCCTGAAACACATTTTCCATGTCATGGGTCAAACGCTGCATACGCTTAAATCCCATGGTTCCTGCCATACCCTTTAAGGAATGGGCTGCACGGAAAATCTCATTAATGGTATCCATATTATCCGGCTCTTTCTCAAGAACCATGATACAGTCGCTCAAGGTCTGCAGATGTTCATCTGATTCATCAATAAATACTTCAAGATATTGGCTTACATCCATGTTATTGTACCCCCACATTCTTTGTTATTCTCTGTGCAATTTCCGTAAGAGGAACCACTTCGTTTACGATACCCGTCTCTGCTATCGCCTTTGGCATACCATACACTACGCAGGTTGCTGCATCCTGTGCAATCACATATACAGGCTTGCTCTTTGCCAGAGATAAAATGCCGTTGGTGCCGTCCGCCCCCATACCCGTCAGAACCACGCATACCACCTCGTCATATCCGCAGCCCCGCAGGGAATCATAGGTAATGTTGGCACATGGCCGGAGTCCTCCGATGGGTGGCATCTCATTGAGCTGAATCTTATGTCTTCCGTCCGGGCACTTTTTCACTTCCATGTGCTTTCCCCCCGGCGCAATGTAGACCTTTCCCTTTTCGAGGATATCCCCTTCCTCCGCCTCTTTTACTTTGATCGGACTGACTTCATTGAGTCTGTCTGCCATAGACTTGGTAAATCCTGCCGGCATATGCTGCACTAAAACCATAGGTGCATCTAAATTTTTCGGCAAATAAGGTATGACACTCTGCAGTGCTTTTGGTCCCCCTGTGGAACAGGCAAGAGCCACAATTTTATTACCGCCTCTCACCGGCTGCACTGTCTTCCGCAAGGTAATTCTCCCTGCCCCTGCCATGCTGCTCTGGTTCACCTTTGTTGTAGACAGCACTGCCTTTAGGACGCTTACTACCCTTTCCTTAAAGGTGTCGCCTTTCGCCTCAATGATATTCATTGGCTTCTCTACAAAATCCACTGCTCCCCGCTCCATGGCAAGCATTGTTACCTCGGCATCCTTTGTAGTCTCAGTGCTCACCATAATTACGGTAGCTTTTATCTTTTCCTTTTGCAGCCGCTCTAACAATTCCAGTCCGCTCATCCTGGGCATATTAACATCAAGGACAACTCCGTCATACTTGTTAGCCTTTAATTTCTCATATGCTTCAAGACCATCCCGGCATGTATCTGTTACTTGAAATGTTTCTTCTGAATTTATAATATCACAAATGACCCTTCTCATGAGTGCAGAGTCATCAACAACAAGAATATTTCTCTTAATCATTTTCTACTTGCCTCTTTGACGCGTTTTCCGCTCTTCTTCAAAAATATAATGAATAATTTCCTCTCTAATTCTTTCATCCTTAATTAAAAATTTCGCTCTTGCCTCAAACCTCATGTCCCGGCCGTTCTCCATCTTACGGCAGCTGATAACCTCCGCTACAAGGTTATAACGCTTGTCAATTCTCTCATTTTTTAAATGGAGCTCTAAAAGCAAATCCGCACCGACTTCTAATTTTTCCTCTGTACGGAAACGAAGCCCGCCCCCGCTTAAATCCATAGTTTTTCCCAGAGTAGTGTTTCCCGCCAGATAATCATCACGAATCATATCATAGATATCCTGCAAAGTCTCTACCTCCACCGCCTCTTTCGGAATCTTGTAATATAAAAATTCCAGAATGCAGGGATACCGGAAATATTCCCTCCTTTGAAATTTTTCCAAATCGGATTTCAACTCGATATCTAACATATAGATATTGTCCTTTTTGTAACGCTCCCGTATCTGACCTGCCGCCCGATACACGCCTCCTCTAGAGAAAAAGAGAAACTCATACCGCAGCCCTAATGAAAGCAGGGCTAATTTCCCACCTTCCGTAGGCATGGCAATCTGCAAATCTCCGTTTTCTTTCATGTCAAGCACCTGGCTTCTATACATGTGGACAGCCTCATGGTTTTTCAATGCCAGATCTACTTCCTGCGCCACTCTGATTTCAATTTTATCGCCTACCCGAATTATTTCCGAAACTGTCATAAGCCCACTCCTTACTGTTTGCGATTGATTAAATCTGAAAATACCTGTGCAATTCCCCAGCGTATCTTCGGCAGATTATGTTCATTTTCCAACAAATTAACCGCCATCACCTCAAATGCTTTTGACGATCTCGCCTCCGGCACATTAATGGACACCGGTTTCTGCTGCCGGACGGATTTTTCCAACATCATGTCCTGAGGTATCATTCCAAGATAATCTATTTTTCCGTCTAAAAACTGTTCTACCACAGAATTTAATTTATCATAGACATTTTTTCCCTCTTCCAATGAAGCTGCCCGGTTCGAGAGCACTCTGATACTGGTCTCCTCCCGCAGGAAATTCGGATTGCGATACAGGGTTTTCAGTAAAGAATAGGAATCCGTCAGGGAGCTGGGCTCCGGTGTCGTCACCAGTACCACCTCCGGACTTGCCATAACAAATTCCAGTACACTGTCTGAAATTCCTGCTCCCGTATCCACCAAAATCACATCCGCAAGCTCATCCAGCTCCCGCAGGCTCTTGATAAAATACAATATCTGATCTTTCGTAAGGTTATTCAGCCCCATAATACCGGCTCCTCCGGAAATAAAGCCAATCCCCATGGGACCCTCCGTAATAATCTCCCGAATGCCTTTTCCGTGATAAATTAAATCTCCTAGATTATATTTCGGCACCGCACCAAACATTACTTCTACATTGGCTAACCCAAAGTCCGCATCAAAAATCAAAACCTTTTTCCCAAGCCGGGTCATCTGCACCGCCAAATTCACTGCCACATTTGATTTTCCAACGCCGCCTTTTCCACTGGTTACGGTAATTACGCGGGCTGTCATCGCTGGATGCTGATTTTTCAATTTTATCACATTTCTAAGCTTTTCAGCCTGGTCCATACCCTTACCTGCCCCCTAGTAGCTGTTTTACAATCTTTTGCGTATTAAATTCTTCAATGTCATCCGGTACATTCTGCCCGTTTGTCATGTAAGACAGAGAGGCACCGGCGTACAATTTGATGTTGAATATATTGCCAAAAGTTGTCGTCTCGTCTAATTTTGTAAAAATAATCTTGTAGTCCGCAATATCCCTGTAAATGTCCACGATTTCCAGTAAATCTTTATATTTCGTGGTGGCGCTGAGGACCAGATAAACCTCTTTCTCGTAAGCTTCGTCTAACCCGGCAATCATCTTTTTCATATCGCCGCACTGGGCCTCGTTTTTATGGGAAAAGCCTGCGGTATCCACAAAAATTAAATGATAATCATTCACACGCTCAATGGCTGCATTCATTTCCTCTGCAGAATAAATAATGCTCATGGGGGCATCTAAAATATTGGCGTATACCCGAAGCTGCTCCGTGGCCGCAATCCGGTAGGTATCCGCTGTCAGGAATGCCACCTTCATTCCCTCGTCTACCTTATACTTGGACGCTATTTTGGCAATGGTGGTGGTTTTCCCCACTCCAGTGGGACCGATAAAGAAGATAATCTTCGGCTTCTTTCCTGTGGTGTCAATGGTATTAGGCTGCCCCAGCTTTAAAATCATCTTCTGATATACGGTAGAAAGGATATAGTCCACGCTGCTGCCGTTGTGCATAACCTTCTCTGCCTCATCCATAATCTGATTGACAAACTTCTCATTGACATCATTTTCTAAGAGGGTGCGGTAAAGCATTTTTACAAACTGCAACCCTTCCGGGCTTGCGGTCTGCATTTCTAACTTCTCTTCTTTGCGTTTTTCCTCCACAGAAAGCTGTTTCTCCAGCATATTAGACAAATCTTCCAGTCTCTTTTCCAATCCGTCATTTCTTCTTTCCCCATGAATAACCTCTGATTTCATTTCAGCCTCCTGTCTGAACGCTGACGCTGTGGAAGCTGCTGTATTCTGCGTTTCCGGCGTTTTGGGTACCTGAAGTTTTTCGTCTGCAGCCAGATTAATGCCCTCGTGCATTTTTGCCGCCGTATTCAATGCCGACAACGGATTGGTAAATACCTCTTTTTCCTCTAATGCCGCCGTCACCTCATATACTGTCTCTTTAAAAACCTTTAACATTCCCTTCGGCTTTATCTCTCTGACATTCATTATCACCGCACCGGGTCCAAGCTCCTGTTTTGCCTTTTCTATCGCTTCCTCTTTTGTCTTGCCCTGATACTTATTTATGGTCATTTTATACTGTCACCATCCCTACTGATTGTAATTCTACATTCGACTCGACTTCGTTGTATGAAACCACAATTAAGTCTTTGAAGTATTCTTCTGTCAATTTCTTAAAATACATACGCACAATCGGCGATGTAATCACAATCGCACTCTTGCCCATATTCTCTAATTTTGTCACCTCTGTCTCCACGGAATTCATCACCGCCTTGGTTTTCTCCGGGTCTAAAGTGAGATAAGCCCCCTGCTCCGTCTGTTTCACGGAGGACATAATCTCCTGCTCCACCTTGGGATCTAAGGTAATGACGCTGGTGGTCTCGTTGGCAGGAAAATATTTGCTGGAAATGGCACGTTTTAAGCTCTGCCTTACATACTCCGTCAAAACGTCCGTATCCCTCGTGGCGGATGCATGGTCCGCTAAGGTCTCGAAAATGCTAAGCAAATCCCGGATAGAAATGCCCTCGGAAAGGAGATTCTGCAATACCTTCTGCACTTCCCCAAGTCCTAACTGTTTTGGTATCAGCTCCTCCACCAGAACCGGATTGCTCTCTTTTAAGTTGTTGACCAGATTCTGAACATCCTGTCTGGTGAGCAGCTCCGCAATATGGGAACGTATCACCTCCGTCAGATGGGTCGCAATGATGGAAGGCGGGTCTACTACGGTATAGCCAAGGCTCTCCGCCCGCTCCCTCTGGCTCTCGGTAATCCAGATCGCCGGCAGATGGAAGGAAGGCTCAAAGGTAGGAATACCTGTAATTTCCTCTTCCACATAACCGGGATTCATCGCCATATAGTGGTCAAAAAGAATTTCTCCCTCTGTAATCTGGATTCCTTTTATCTTAATAATATACTGATTAGGATTTAACTGGATATTATCCCTCAAACGGATGATGGGCACCACGGTACCAAGCTCTAAGGCTATCTGCCTACGAATCATAACCACACGATCTAATAAATCGCCGCCCTGGTTTACATCGGCAAGAGGAATGATACCATAACCGAACTCTAACTCGATGGGGTCTACCTGCAGCAGGGATACTACGTTCTCCGGCTTGCGGATTTCCTCCGCCTCGGTCTCCGCCGTATTGACTTCCTCTTCAATGCTCTCAATGGCAATACTCTTTTCCACCTGTTTTCCAGCTACCAGGAACATAACTCCTAACGCAAGAAATAAAAGCATATTCAAAGGCGTTGTCACACCCAGAAATGCCAGAGTTGCCCCTACAATATAAAGTACCTTGGGAATACCAAACAACTGGCTGACCAGAATATTGGAAAAGTCCGCTTCCTTAGAAGCCTTCGTCACTAAAATACCTGTGGCAAGAGAAATCAGAAGAGACGGTATCTGGGAGCACAGTCCGTCACCAATGGTAAGAATGCCATAATGCTGTATCGCTTCCGCAAACTCCATGCCGTCCTGCAGCACTCCCATGGCTGTACCGCCGATTAAGTTGATAAAGGTGATAATCAGTCCTGCCGTGGCATCTCCCTTTACATACTTTGTAGCACCGTCCATGGAACCGAAGAAGCTTGCTTCCTCCTGGATTTTGTTACGGCGCTCCCTCGCCTGCTTTTCTGTAATTGCTCCGGTATTCAAATCCGCATCAATCGCCATCTGTTTTCCCGGCATTGCATCTAGGGTAAATCTGGCAGTAACCTCAGCGACTCGCTCAGAACCCTTATTAATAACGACAAACTGTATGATAATCAATACGACAAAGACAATCGCACCGATAATTAAATTGCCCCCGCCGACGAAGCCTCCGAAGGTCTCTACCACGTTTCCAGGTGCACCTGTTGTAAGAATTAATCTGGTGGATGAAACATTCAGAGAAATCCTGAAAATGGTTGTAAACAACAGTAATGTCGGGAAAAACGACATATCAAGCACTTCTTTTACAAACAATGTATTAAACAAAACTATCATGGCGATGGAAATGTTCAACGCCAGCATCACATCAAGTAATGTGGAACTGATTGGCACCATAAAAAAGATGACTGCAGCCAATAAATAGAGCGCAACACCAATGTCAGATTTCTTCATGCCTTATCCTCCCTGTTTCCCAAAGAAACTTTATCTATTCTTCATATTATAAACCATTGCTAAGATTTCCGCTACTGCCTGATACAATTCCGGCGGAATTTCTGCGCCGATATCTACATTGGCATAAAGCATACGTGCAAGAGGTTTATTTTCAACGATTTCAATGTTATGTTCTTTTGCCGCCTCACGGATTTTCTGTGCCAGGAAATCCTCTCCTTTCGCAAGGACAATGGGGGCTTTCGCCGTCTCGGCATCATATTTAATCGCCACCGCCAGATGGGTCGGGTTAGTAATAACCACATCTGCCTTAGGGACATCCTGCATCATACGCTGCCGGGACGCTTCACGCATACGCTGCCTCTGCCTGCCTTTGATTTCCGGATTTCCCTCGGTATTTTTATATTCATCCTTCACTTCCTGTTTTGTCATCTTCATTTCTTCGTTAAACCGGTGCTTCTGATAAATAAAATCCGCCAGACCTACCACCAGATACACCAGACTGATTTTCAGCCCTGCGTTGATAATTACATCCCCACAGAGCGCCAATGCCTGATTCAATGGCATATCATACAAAATGAAAATATCGTCTGCCTCATCCCGGATGGAAATATACGCCACATAAATAACCACGCCGATTTTTAAGATAGACTTAAACAGTTCAAATACGGAATCCTTCGAAAAAATACGTTTAAAGCCGCTGATGGGATTGAACTTGTCCCCCTTAGGCTTTAAGGGCTTCGCCGACACCTTCCACCCTACCTGTATAATGCTGATAATAATTGTGATTACAAACCCAAAGGCAAAAAACGGTGCCACCAGCTTCAGCATCATCCAGAAAATGCTCTGCAGATACACGGAAACCTCATGTACCGAAGCTTCCGCTGACATCGCCGTCACAAATTCCGGTATGGTCTTATATACATATTGATAAGCTTCAATAAATCCGCCGCCGACCCAGGAGATAAAAATTTTTAATACCAGAAACAGGACAATCAAATCAAACGCAGAGGTAAGCTCCTTACTCTTTGCAACTTTACCGTCCTCTCTCGCTTCCCTTAATTTTTTCTCTGTCGCCGGTTCTGTCTTTTCTCCGCCGGGACCGTCTTTGGCAAACCACTGAAGGTTATATTCAAGAATCAATCGAATTTCCTGTTCCAAGCTAATACATTCCTTCTATAAATAACACCATCATTTTTCTCATTTCTTTAAAAATAAAATCCGCAATCCCCGGCAGCAGCGATATGGTCAGAAATAACACCAGAAACCCTACCATAATCTTCATCTGCATACCTACCGCAAACATATTCATTTGGGGCGATACCTTAGCTAAGATACCAAGAATACAGTTTAATATCATAATACAGGCAAATACGGGAAGTACAATCCGAAAACCTATAACAAACAAATCCGTCACATACTGCATCATAGACTGTAATAAATGATCCCAGTCAAATACCTGTCCGTTAACGGGTACTACAATAAAAGAATCCGTAAATGCCCGTAAAATCACCTGATACATATTGGTGGCGATGAGCAGCAGCATAATAAAGTAATTATACAAATCGCCCACCAGCGTAGACTGGGTATTCATCTCCGGATTAAACTCTGTTGCCATACTAAGTCCAATGTCCATGGAAATAATATGTCCTGCAAATAAAATAATGGAATTACAAATGTTTGCACCAAGTCCTATCAGCAACCCTGTAATTCCCTCTTTTAAAACTATTACCGCGTATCCGAAAAGACCTGTATAAGAAAGGGCTGTCTTGTCTATAAATCCGTATAACAATAACGATATAAAAACAGACAGTCCGATTTTTACCTGCCGTGGGACGCTTGACTGTCCAAAAAACGGCGCAACAGATACAAAACAGGATACGCGGACCAATATTAATATCAGTATTTCAAAACCAGTCAATGAAAAAGTATATTCCAGCATACATCATCCACCAAGATAAACACTAAAGTTTGACCATAAACTAGTCATAAACTCTGACAGATTCGTCAAAATCCATGAGCCAAAAATCATCATTCCCACAAACACGGCGATTATTTTGGGAACAAAGGTCAATGTCTGTTCCTGAATGGATGTCACCGTCTGAAAGATACTGATAATCAGACCCACCACTAATGAAATAATCAATATCGGCGCCGAGCAAATAATGATGGTATAAATTGCCTCTCTTGCTATATCAAGAACTTGTCCTTCTGTCATTTCTTATCACCTCAAAACCACATCCCTCATCAGTAGAACGTCTGCACCAGACTATTGATGACAAGATTCCATCCGTCTGCCAGAATAAACAACAAAATCTTAAAGGGCAGCGAAATCGTCGTAGGGGGCAGCATCATCATACCCATGGACATCAGCACGGATGCCACAACCATATCAATTACGATAAACGGGATATAAATCAAAAAGCCCATCACAAACGCCTGTCTCAATTCACCGATAATGAAAGCCGGAATAATAATGTTCATGGGAACCTCATCATAGGCTTCCGGTCCTGCATCTTCATCAATATCATAGGTCTCCCCCGAGATATCAATGAATAAGTTCACATCCTTTGTCTGCAACTTTCCATGCTCATACATAAAAGAACGGATAGGTGCCTCTGCCTCCGCAAAAGCCTCCTCCATGGTAATCTCACCTGCATCCAAAGGCGCTATTGCCCTCTCATTAATTTCCTGAAAGGTCGGCCACATAATAAAGAATGTTAAAAACAACGCCAGACCAATCAACACCTGGTTCGGCGGCGAAGTCTGTGTACCAAGCGCCGTACGGATAAAATGCAGTACAATGATTATCCTGGTGTAGGAAGTCAGCATAATCAGGATAGACGGAGCCAAGGACAAAATCGTCAGCACAAGCAACATACGCACCGGCGTGGACACGGCGGCGGTTTCATCATTAATAGATATGTTGATACCGCTCAGATTTCTCTCTGACGTACCTGCACTGTTATCTGTACTCCCTTCCTCAAAGGACGTAATACTCTCCGGGTCCATCGAGGCTGCATAAACCTTCGTCCCCCCATAAGAGAGAAACAAGGCGGCTGCAAACACCACGACTGCAAAAGCAAGTGATAATACACAATATGTTTTTTTTAATCTCGTCATAATTCAATTCAATCCTGCTTTTTCGGAAAATGTTCTTTGAATTTATTTAAAATCATCTGAAAATCTTCCTGTGAGTCCTGTGTAGTCTCCTTTAATTGTTCTGCCGGCAGTTCTGTCAGCATAGTCACTCTCTCCTTGCTCACGGCAATCACCAGATATTTATCCCCGACCTTTACCACCTGAAGAAACTGGTTATTCGCAATCCGCACTGTCTCAATAACCTGCAGATTGCTTCCTCTCATCTGCGTCTTTTGAAAACCACCCACCCATTTTGTGGTAAAGTATGTAATTACCAAAATAAACAGAAATACGATGATTGCACCTAACAGCTGCAACAAACTATTCAAAGAAGAACTTAATAATATCATAATTAACCAACTACTTTTTTCACTGCTTCAAGTACACGCTCAGCCTGGAACGGTTTTACGATAAAGTCCTTTGCACCTGACTGGATTGCCTCGATAACCATCGCCTGCTGACCCATAGCGGAACACATAATGACATTTGCATTTGCATCAATCTCTTTGATTTTCTTTAATGCCTGAATACCATCCATATCAGGCATGGTAATATCCATCAGCACTAAATCCGGTTTTGTTTCCGGGTACTTCTCCACTGCAACTGCGCCATTCTCTGCCTCTGCTGCAATCTCATAGCCATTCTTTGTTAAGATGTCCTTAATCATCATTCTCATAAATGCAGCATCATCACAAATCATAATTTTTGCCATAATCTTCTCTCTCCTATTCGTAACTTTTTTCTTTGTTACTTACTATTTTATAATTTCGGTAATTCGTATACCGTAGCTCTCTTCAATGATAACTACCTCGCCTTTTGCTACGAATTTACCATTTACCAACACATCGATTGGTTCTCCGGCGATACGATTTAATTCTATAATAGTTCCTGGGGTAAAATCAAGTATTTCCTTAATAGATTTTGAAGTTCTTCCTAATTCTACCGTTACCTCAAGGGGCACATCCATAATTAAATCGATATTTTCCGGTCCATAACCCACCGGCATATTTCCGGAAAAGGCTTGGAACTGTGCTGGCTGCACATTTACCTGTTGTCCATACATCTGTGACATCTCCTGACCCATCATTGGCTGACCCATCATCGGTTGTCCCATCATTGGCTGACCCATCATCGGCTGCCCCATCATTGGCTGCTGCATCATCTGCTGTGACGCTGCTGCCATCATTGGCTGTCCCATATTCTGTGGCGCTGCCTGCGGTGTCGGCTGTGGTTCCGGGGTCATCTGCTGACCACTGCTTACCGTGGATTTTGTATCTTCTTCCATCGTCTCTGTAACATTTGCACACATTTCTTTTGCGAATGAAATCGGGTATAACTGCATAATTTCACTGTTGACGATATCGCCGATTTCCATTTTAAATGAAATCTTGACGAACTCCCCTGCAAGGAATTCATCAATGGCACTTTCATCTACTGTCTGCTGCAAATCTATCAAATCCGCCACCGGCGGGCTGATGTCAATCACTTTATTCAGCATGGAGGAAAGAGAAGTTGCCGCTGAGCCCATCATCTGGTTCATCGCCTCACTGATTGCACTCAAGTGCAACTCAGTAATTTCACCATCCGTATTGCTGCCGTCACCACCCATCATCAAATCAGTAATGACCTTTACATCATGTTCTTTTAATACCAGAATATTGCTTCCATCTAATCCTACGGTATAACCAATTCGAATAAAAACACAAGGTCTTTCATAAGCATCACAGATATCTCCCCAGTTTGCAAATGCAACAACCGGTGTGGAAATATCCACTTTTCGGTTTACCAGAGAAAACAGTGTCGTAGCCGCCGTTCCCATGCTGATATTGGCAATTTCGCCAATGGCATCTTTTTCATTATCAGTTAAGAGTGTTTGACTCTCACTGTCGTCGGCAGCTGCGGGACTGTTCAGTAAAGCATTAATTTCTTCTTGAGACATTGCTCCATCCATTTTACTGCTCCTCCCTAATCACTGACGTAATTCTTACTGCATAGTTATCGCCGGTTGCACCCGGCAGAGCAGTAAACTTTTTTATATTACCAACAAAAATATTCAGCTCCTCATCCACCTTGGTATCAAGACGGATAATGTCACCCCGTTGCAAGCCAAGGAAATCATTGACTGATATGGTACTGTTGCCTAATGCCACCTTTATGGGCATCGGCGCCCTTGAAATCAATGACTCAATGATTTCTGAATATTCCTGTTCGTCTTTTTCCTGCAAATTTGAATACCAGTACTTCGTATTCAGTTTATCCATAACACTCTCTAAGGTGATATAAGGCAGACAGATGTTAATCAGACCCTCCACCTCACCAATCTTAATATTGAGCGTTACAAGCGCTATCATTTCTGTAGGGGAAATAATCTGTGCGAATTGTGAGTTCGTCTCAATCCGCTCTAACCTCGGCTCTAACTCACATACATTCTCCCATGGCTCTATCAAAAGGTTGACCACCACGTTAAAAATCCGCTCCAAAATCAAAAGCTCTATCTCGGAAAAATCACGGGGACGCTCTAAGGGGGCTCCCTTTCCTCCTAACATGCGGTCCACAATCGTATAACCTAAATTTTCTCCAATCTCAATGATAATGCTGCCGCTTAACGGAGCAAAATTCACAATGCCTAACAATACCGGATTGGACAGGGAATTGGAAAACTCCGAATAAGTTACCGCCTCTGAGTTCATCACTTCCACCTGAACATTCTTCCGAAGGTATACCGGAAGATTGGTTGACAGCAACCGTCCATAATGTTCGAAGATAATCTCAAGGGTACGCAAATGTTCTTTGGAAAACTTCGCAGGACGGGCAAAATCGTAATCTTTCACCTGTTTTTCGTTTTTATCTTTTATTTCATCCACATCAAGTTCACCACTGCTTAACGCTTTGAGCAAACTATCTATCTCATTCTGAGATAAGACTTCACCCATTCTTTCTCACCACCTAACAAAAAGATTCTAATCCTATTCGGTTGTCACGCTGGAGAAATTTACACCAACGATGAAGTCTTTCGATCCGAACATTTCCTGCATAGCCGCTAAAATATCATCCTTTACGCTCTGGTAACCATTTGCGTTAAAGTCCTCTAAGGTATAGTTACTTACAATCGTATTGATTTCACTCTGAATAATGGTCTCCTTCGCCGAAAGCCCCTCTGCTCCTTTATAGTCTTTATAACCGTCGCTCTGGGTATTCATGGAAAGGCTGACAGAAAATACTGCGTAATGCTTTGCTCCGTCCTCGCCCGGCTGTAAATTCACCGTAAAGCTGGACTCAATCTTATAAGCCTCAATATCCTCAATAGGAACCGCCGGTGTATTCTGATCCTCACCGCTCTCTAATTCCAGATTAATGGCGGAACATACCTGATCAATCAGCGCATTTGATTTCTTTGTCTGCGGTACGATGGTAAACGTAAGGATTGCCGTCAAAACCAGATTTACTAATACCAGCGCTAAAATAATTACTGACATCAAATTTTTTTTCATACTTTTACTCTCCTGCTCATTTTAATTCCGAACTATAGGAATTATATATTTTTATGACAACCCGTCGGTTCCTTGCACGCCCCTCCGGAGTAGAGTTATCCGCAATAGGGACATATTCACCTCTTCCAGCCGACTTGATGTGGGACGGCTCTATTGTTGTAATCTCCCTCAGATAATCACTGACGGAGCGTGCCCTGTAAAAGGAAAGCACATTGTTATCTTCATAAATGGAAGAATGTATCGGTACATTGTCCGTATGCCCTTCCACCTCAATGATATTCTCCTGATAGGCTTCTAACATTTTTCCTATCTTGTCAATCAGCGGATACGCCTCCTGCTTGATTTCGGATTTTCCCGAGTCAAACAACAGTGCCCCATTCATATTCAAAAGCACATACTGGGCATTGAAATCCACTTCCACCTGATCCTGAATGCCATATCTTGCAACCGCATCTTCAATGGCCTGTGCCATTTCTTCGGACTCTTCTAACGCCTGCTCCTTATACTGCTCGACTACGCTGTTCTCCTCGCCCTCTTCTTCCTCTGTTTTTGAGTTTGCCTTATCCTTATAATAGGAATCTAACATTTCAAGCTGGCTGACACCGGAGGAAACCAATTCGCCCTCCCCGATGGAAGCGCCGCCGTTCTGAAGAATACTGAAGGTATTTTGAAAAGAGGCAATAATCTGTTCGAATTTCTCCGCATCCACTGTGGACATGGAAAACAACAGCACGAAGAAACACAGCAACAGGTTCATCAAATCCGAGAAGGTGTTCATCCAGGCAGGGGAACCCTTGGGTATATCCTCCTGTTTTTTTCTCGCCACTATTCTTCACCTCCACGTTCGTCCTCAGCGGGATTATTACGTGCTGAAGGAGCCAGAAACGATTTCAGCTTTTCTTCTATAACTCGCGGATTCTCTCCCGCCTGAATGGACAGGATACCTTCCACTGCAATTTCCTTCATCATCATCTCTAAATCATTGTTTACTTTTAACTTAGAAGCTATCGGATTACACAGCCAGTTTGCAATCAATGAACCATATAGCGTTGTTACCAGCGCTACCGACATGGACGGTCCGATAGAGGATGGGTCATCCATATTATTTAACATCAAAATCAATCCAATCAGAGTACCAATCATACCCCATGCAGGACCAAGTTCTGCCCATTTCTCCCAGACTGCAATTGATTTTTTATGTCTTGCCTCGATACAGGACAAATCCGTCTCCATAATTCCCCGGACCAGTTCCGGGTCTGTACCGTCTACCACCAACATAATTCCCTTTTTCAGGAACTCATCGTCTATGTTGTTCGCTGCCTCTTCCAATGCCAGCAGTCCTTCTTTTCTCGCTGTATTAGACAGTTCAATAATATTCCGGATAACCTCTGACGGGTCCCGTACTTCCTCTTTAAATGCCAGTGCCGCACTCTTCATACCATTGATAAATTCCGGCAGCTTATTCGAACCAATCGTACCGGAAATGGAACCACCGAGGGTAATAATAACGGAAGGCAAGTCAAACATATTCCACAGACCTGCAAAACCACCGTTCGAATACACACCAAAGACAAACATAATTGCGCCAAGCAGTAAACCTGCCAAAGAAGCTATATCCAATTTTATCCACCTACCATCCCTGATTTTTGTCTTAGTAAAATCTCTCATCACCGACGGGTTTCAATCCTTTTCTCCACGTCCGGCCTGATTTCCCTGTATATGATTTTACTAAATTTTTAACATCTTGTCTACTTTCTTTTGCAAATCTCTACATTCTCCACAAAAAAAACAGTGAAAAGGCCGTGCAACCCAGGCCAACCCGTACGAAAGGACTAGGTTACACGGTTAGTATACCATATATGGTAGAATGTGTGAATACATTTTCCATATATATTTCAAATTTTTCTAAAAATCTACACAAAACGATTTTTTAACGTTTCAGATTTACTAATTCCTCAAGCAGGGTATCGGAAACGGAGATGATACGTGAGTTTGCCTGGAAACCACGCTGGGTAATAATCATCTGTGTAAACTCGGTGGAAAGGTCTACATTGGACATCTCTAACTCACCGCTGGTCATGGAGCTTCCGTCTGCGGAAATCTCCACGCCGATGCCGTCAAATTCACCGGAGTTTAAGGTGGTCCGGTAGCAGTTATCTCCTACCTTCTCAAGACCGGAAGCATTGGCGAACTGTGCCACTGCAATCTGTCCTAACAGCTCTGTATTACCGTTATCATATGTACCGAAAATTTTTCCGGTATTATCTACGGAAAGACCAATCAAAGCGCCTAATGCCTTACCGGTTCCCACAGCTGCTTCATCCGCACTTCCCTTATCCATTACCGCGGTGGATTTTCCGCCGTTATCCGCATCCTGAAGCTGGGAGAAATCAATGGTAATGTTGGAAAACTGTGTCGGGTTGTTTCCGAGAACTGTCATATTTAAGGTAACGGAATTGGTCAACGAATTACCTGCTCTGTCGCCGATACCGATAAAACTTCCGTCTGCCGTACTGAACTGAAGACCATAATCCGTTGTATTACCACTGATGGTAAGGACTCCGTTGGCAAAGTCTGCCGTTGCAGTCGGCGGAGTTGCTGTTAATTTTGCTACCATAGCATCAGAGATGCCAAATACCTGCTTTAAAGTATAAGTATTAGCCCCGTCTGTAAAAGCTCCATTGGTAAAGGTAAGTGCTGTTCCGGTATTATCGCTTCCGGAATAAACCGTTCCGGTTGTCGGGTCAAGGTAGAACCCCTTAGAAACCTCATCATAGGAAGAAAGGGTTACATTAGTCGCATCAAGACCAAACACCTGATTCAAGGGCACATTGCTGGTTGCCGGATCATAAAAAGTCTTACCCTCGCCATCAAGAATCTTCTCTAATTCTACGGAATACTGTCCGTCCACACCAAGGGATTTGAATTTAAAACGTGCGGTATACTGATATCCCAAGTTATCATAGAACGTCAGTGTCTTTGTCATACCGTTATCGCTGGTGACATCCGTATCGTTTTTATCGATAATACCCGAGACATTTGCCTGAGTCGTTGCTTCTGGGGCAGAGGTCTGGTTTGCCGGCTGCATGATACGAAGTGCAGATACCGTATCCTTTACAATGTTTCCGGTATTCGGGTCTACCTGCCAGCCCATCACCGTATAGCCGGTAGAGGTCATACATAAGTTTCCTGCTCCGTCTACATAGAAGGAACCGGAACGTGTAAATACGTTTTCAGAACCGTTATTTACGATAAAAAAGTGTGTGGTGGACTGGTCTGACAGACGGATATCGAATGGATTTCCTGTTGTCTCCGCCGCACCTGCGTTTGTGATGCTGATATTGGTAGCTCCGGTGGTAACACCAAGACCAATCTGTTTTGCGTTGATACCGCCGACTCCGGTGGCTGCATTTGCGCCGGAGGCGTTGGATGTGGTTTGATACAAAATATCCTGGAAAGTAACTGAGGATGATTTAAAAGCTACTGTGTTTACGTTGGCGATATTGTTACCAATAACGTCCATTTTTGTCTGATGTGTCTTTAAACCTGACACAGCAGAGTACATTGATCTCATCATAGTTGAAATGACCTCCTAAATCTTTTCATTGATATGATGCGCTGCCCTCCCTTCTGTCAGTCGGGGAGTCTTTCGCCTCCTTAAAAGGTCCGGCTACATAACTACAGCGCCATCAATATTGGTATAAACATTGTCATCCGACTCATTCCGATCCATGGCCGTCACCACGGTCTTATTCGGTACATTTACAATAAATGCCAGTGAGTCCACAATGACTAAAGATTCGCGAATTCCTTTTTCGCTTGCTTTCCTGACTCCTGATTCCAAACGTTCGTTTTGTTCCTCAGAGAGATTAATGTTACGGTCCTCTAAACGCATCGCGGCGTGCTTGGAAAATTTCAGTTCAGAACTGCCAGTAACATCCTGTTTCTGCTTTAATATTTCCTCAAAAGAGATACTACCTTTATTTGTTACGGTATCCGTGCTTTTTCGGTTTAGATACTGGCCAGTTACCTGTTCAATGGAAGCAAACCGGTTACTGAGCTTATCCATAAGTATGCTCCTTTAATTTGTGGTGTCTGTGGAACTGGTTTCTCCGGTATCGGTGTCTGAACCTTCGCCGTCTGAACCTTCGCCGTCTGCTCCACCGTTGTCTGAGCTATTTCCTGTCAGTTCTGCCATTCTTGCAATCAGCTCCTTGTACTTATTCATGGCATCTTCTGTAATAAAGGATTTCTGATAGCTTGACATCGCCTCATATACTTTGGTAAGGTTTTCCACATCCTCCTTATCCGCTAAGGTAAGCTGTGCCGCATTCGGAAGTTTTGCCACCTGGTCATTAAAGGCATTTGCTACAATCATTGCCTCCATGTATTCAGGATCTGCCACCTGGTATACATCAGATAAAGCATACAGGTTTCCGTTTACGCATACATACTGCTTGCCGTTTTCTTTCTGCACATAATCCACAAAACCCTCTGTGGTATAAGTTGCCCCCGTGGCAGAGGTAGTCTTGATAATAACGTACTCACCCACCAGCGAATTGGCATTGCTGCTCTCGATGGTGCTCTGCATTGCTAAGGTTGACTCCATCTGTGAGAAAGTCGCTAACTGTGCCACATACTCGGTATTTGTAGTTGGCTCTAAGGGATCCTGGTACTGCATTTCTGCACATAACAGCTGTAAAAACTGGTCATACCCCATCTCATTGCCGTTTTCTTCTGTCTTGCTGGTGCTGGTTTCCGTCTCAATGACTTTTCCGTTTTCGACAGGTTGTATCAGTGCCATATCATTTCTCCTTTCTCTTTATACTCCTGCTTTAGGCAGTGTAATCAATTGAATTTCCCTGATCTGCCATCATCTGAGCCACAAGGGTTTCCTCCTCGCTCATCACTCCGGCAAGTTCGTCTAAATCGCTCAAATTCAGCCTGCGCATTTTACCGGAAGCCTTTTCCCGTTCTTCCGCCTGACGTTCTTCCTGTTTCTGATTCTGTTCGAGATTCCGTTCAAACTCATGGCTTCCCACGGTGACTTCCACGGCATCAACCTTTACGCCTGCCTGGTTTAAGTTCTGTTTCAGTTCTGTCATCTGCGTCTCTAACGCTTCTTTGACAAACTCGTTCTGTGCCACAATATGTGCCGAAACATTTCCCTGCTTTGCAGTGACCTCTAAATAAATCTTTCCAAGGTTCTCAGGGTTTAGCTGCATCTCCATGGTTGTCTGGGTATTGGAAATGGCGACTTTGGTGTATTCCACAATCTGGCGGATGATATTCTCCGTATCAAGCTGCCTTGCAAACTCCTGAACCGTCTCGGCTGCTGCCACATTCACCGGCTGCTGGCTATTCACCTGTACACCGGTTGTCACATCCCCATTGCTCTGCTGGTTTAAGTTATTTCCGGCCTGCTGTCCCTGGGAATTTCCTGTTTTCTCTTCCGTCAGTCCCTTTCCTGCTGTCTCCTGCTCGAAAACAGTTTTATTTTCCTCTACAGATACCGTTTCCCTAATGGGTCTTTCCTTGGAAACTGTTGCATTTTCCGAAGAAAACGCTGTATCTTCCGAGGAAAACGCTGTATCCTCCTCTGCAGTCTTATCCACCACAGTATCTTCTTTCGGTTCAGAAACCTCTGGCTGCTGTCCTTGCCGAACTGTGTCTGCGTTCTGCGCCGTCTGTACACTCTGCTCTTCCGCCGTGATGCCTTCTGCTTCCACTGGTATCTGGCTTTCCCCTTCTGTAACATCAGGGATCACGGTTTCTGTCTGGTTCTGCAACAGTTCATACGCCTGCTTTAACTCTTCCCCGGTCAGTCCTAACTCCTGTAACAGCTCTTCTGTCAAAGCCCTCACTTCTTTTAAGACATCTAAGAAATCACCATTACACAACAATTCACCTGCATCCTGACATCCTGTCAGTTCTGCCACTAAATTTGCCAGCTGGCTGGGATTCATTAAATCAATGGCGGTCATGCCTAACTGCTCCATAGCTGCCTCGATTTGTTCATCGGTAACGCCAAGCTCTTCTTTCAAGACATCCCTGACATCCGCTTCGTAAGAATCTAGCTCTTCCTGAACTTTACCGTCATCCACCTGCTCTAAGGTTCCCTGCTGCTGTTTGATACCGTTCTCACGGTACTGGTACTGCTCATAGCTCTCGGTCTGTGACACGGCTGCAGCCTTATCTGTTTTAGCGTCGTAAGCTCCGTTGTTCCCGGAATAGCCACCTGCCCCTACCTGTGTGGTCATCTGGCTCATCACCTGCGCGAACTGGATACTCAAGTCATCTTCTTTCGAGCCTGTACCTACCGCAGTCGTCTGCCCTGATGTTAAAATGCCTGCCACACTTGAAACATTGCTGCCCACTTCTTTTTCCTCCTTTCTTTCCCGTCATAATCTTAAGATTACAACTAAAATATTTATTCTGAAGGCTCCATGATTTCCGTCACCTTTGCGGCGTTTTCGGAATTCATTTTACCCAGAATATCAGCTCTTGACTGTGTGTCCATCTGCTCAAGAATTTCTGCTACCAGCTTCAGATTATTCGTCATGGTATCAAAAATTGCCGCTGCCTCCTTCGGCTTCATGGAAGAATAGGTCTTAACATATTCCTCAATCTCTTCCTGTTCTACGGTCTGCGCCACCACCTGTTTATATAACACCTCGGCGTTGGCAGGATCAATGCTTTCATAATATTGCTTATATTCTTCTATATCGGGTGCGGAGTCGGAAAACACAACATCTTCATAGAAACTTTGTTTTTCCTTTTCAAAGGCAGCTTCGTCTTCTTTGTATTTTTGAAGCTCTCCCGCCTGTGCCTCTAACTCTGCGATATATTCCGAATTAGCGTCGGTACTGTTCTGCGCCTCCGCAAGGGCTATCTCTAACTCCTTGATTTTCGCCACTGCCTCGTCCATGGACTCAAAGGCATAGGCGCTGTCCTCGGTGGAAATCTCTTCCGTCACAGAATCCGGAAGAAGCTTATTGACATAAGGAACATTCTTTAAAACCGGGGCTAATACGCCGGATCCAAAACCTCCCACATCCCACTTAATCAGAAGGGCTATAATTGCCAGCCAGACAAGGACAATGATAAGTGTCACAAAGAAAACCGCCACCTTGCCTCCGGCAGTCTCTTCCTCCATCTCCAAATCGTCTGTCTCTGCCCTATTCAGCTTCGCCAACTTCTTTTCCTCTTTTTTTCTGGTCTTCTCCGCTTTCTTTGCTGCTTTTTTATCTACCGCAGTCTCTTCCCTTGCTTCTGCCATTGTTTCACCATCCTAACTCTGTTGTTTGTCTGCCGGCTCGTCCTCATGATAACTGTAGCTGACCAATTCGTCGATTTCTTTTGACTCTTCGTGCTTTAATTCCTCTAAAAATTCATCAAAGGCCTTCTCTCTGAGCTTTTCGTGGGTCTTGCGTTCTATCATCGCCTCGTTCAGCCTCTGTCTCGCCTGCTCCACATTGCGCTCCGCCCCATGGACATTCATCATCTGGGTCCTCTGGCGGCTTTTCATCACATCAATGGCACGCTTGCACTCCTTAATCTCCCGAATTTGAAGGTTGCCGGAAACAAGCTCCCTTGATTTCGCCTCATACCCTGCCCTGCGTATCAAAATACCCTGCAGCTTCTCCTGCTCCTCCGCAAGGCGTGCATTTGCCATTCCGTAAGCAATCTTTTCCTGATTCTCGATTTTTTCTTTGATATTTAAAATATTCTGCATCCGGTACACAAACTTTGCCATAGACTCATCCTCTTTTATGCTTCAAACAATTTGCGAAGTAATGCAATCTCTTCCTCAAACTCAAACTTTTCATCTGTTTTCTGCATCAGAAATTCATTGACTGCATGTATCTTCTGAATCGCATAATCAATCTCACGGTTGGTTCCGTTTTTATATGCACCAATATTAATTAAATCCTCTGCCTCGCTGTAGGTTGCAAGAACATTTTTTAATTTTCCTGCCAACTCCTTATGCTCACCGGTGGCAATAGAACTCATAACACGGGAAATACTCTGTAAAATATCAATCGCCGGATAATGGTTTTTGTGTCCTAACTTTCTCGACAGCATAATATGTCCGTCTAAGATACTTCTTGCCGTATCGGTAATGGGCTCGTTGAAATCATCGCCGTCCACCAATACGGTATAAAGCCCTGTAATTGAACCTATCCGGGAGGTTCCGGCACGCTCTAACAGCTTCGGCATCTCCGAATACACGCTGGGGGGATATCCTCTGGTCACCGGAGGTTCGCCGGATGCCAAACCGATTTCACGCTGCGCCATGGAAAAACGTGTCAGGGAATCCATCATCAAAAGGACATCCTTTCCCTGATCCCTGAAATATTCCGCAATGGCAGTGGCGGTCTTTGCTGCTTTATTTCGAATCAACGCAGGCTTGTCGGAGGTGGCAACCACTACCACAGAACGCTTCATGCCCTCTTCGCCAAGGTCACGTTCCACAAACTCCCTAACCTCCCTGCCTCGCTCTCCAATCAGAGCAATGACATTGATATCCGCCTTTGTATTGCGGGCAAACATACCAAGCAAAGTACTCTTTCCCACACCGGAACCCGCAAAGATCCCGATACGCTGTCCCTTACCTACGGTAATCAGCCCGTCTACCGCCTTGACCCCTAAAGGCAGCACCTCGTCAATAATTTTCCTTGCCATAGGGTCCGGAGGCTGTGCCTCCACCGGATACTCATATTTTGCATTCAGCTTCTCCACATCCGTGGGCCTGCCGATACCGTCTAAGGTATGGCCCAGAAGCTCTTCCCCTACCATGACGGAAAGAGGATGACCTGTGCTCTCTACGGTACAGCCCACACCGATGCCCTCCACATTGTCAAAGGGCATAAGCAAAAGCCGTTTATCCCGGAACCCCACCACCTCCGCCATGACGGAAATATTTTTTTCCCGGTCAATGATAATCCGGCACAAATCATTCAGTTTTGCATCCGGTCCAACGGATTCTATGGTAAGTCCAACAATTTTTACAACCTTCCCAAGACGGTTAAAATATGTTTTTTCTGCCAGTTGTAAATATTTATCATAATTCTGCGTCATGCCCTCTCACCCTATGAACATAATGACCTGATATCCTTTATCAGGTTTTCAAGCTGTGTTCCCAAGCTGCAGTCAAATACTCCGGAATCGGTTTCTATGATACAGTCGTTCCCCTCTAAGGAGGAATCCGCCAGTATCTCCAACTCGATATCATGACCCACGCGGTTTAGAATATCTTCTTTGTTGTTCTCCAAAAACAGCAGATTGTCCTCCGCCACCTTGATACGGAACTGCTTTTCTCCCTCGATATTCATAATCGCATCATCAATGAGGGACACCAGTATCTGTTTCTTATTGTCGAACTGGATATGAAACACCTTGTTGAATACCTTAAGAATCACATCCACCAAATCCGCTTCCATGGTCTTTCTCTTCTCAATGTATTCTGTCTCAAGGGCTTTCCTGTCTCCCTGATAATCTGCTTCTAACTGCTCTTTTCTTCTGGCAGTTTCCTCTTCTATCCACGTCCGTCCCTCTGCAATGCCCTGTTTTCTGGCCTCTTCACGGATTTTTCCCACCTCCGCCTGTGTCTGGGCAAGCAGGGCATCCGCCTCTTCCCTCGCTTCAGCTAAGATAGTTTCCGCTTTCTGGTTTGCCTCAAGGAGTACTTCGCTTTCGTCTGCCTCCTCCTGAACGACAGGCTCTACCTCCGGCGCAATAAGACCTCTGGCAAAGCCGTCCGCATCCACCGTCTGAGGCTTTTTCACCGGTTTTTTTTCTATGTAGTTGTCAATGACCGCATCGGAATTAATCACCCGGGCATTTGTGTCTTCGGTACGGACGAACCATGGTTTATAAAGATTAGACAATAATCTCGTCACCTCCGCCTCTGGAGATAACAATCTCTCCTGCATCCTCTAATTTACGGATAACACTTACAATCTTCTGCTGCGCCTCTTCCACGTCTTTCATACGGACAGGTCCCATAAACTCCATATCCTCTTTAATCATTGCTGCAAGACGTTTGGACAGGTTCTTAAAGATTACATTCTGAACCTCTTCATTCGCACCTTTCAAGGCAATTCCAAGGTCGGAATTGTCCACATCACGAAGCACCCTCTGGATGGCACGGTCATCAAGCAGCAGAATATCCTCGAATACGAACATCTTCTTGCGGATTTCGTCTGCCAGCTCCGGCTCTTCGATTTCGAGAGACTCCATAATATGTTTCTCTGTGGAACGGTCTACGGTATTTAAGATGTTTACGATAGCATCCACACCACCCACGATGGTGTAATCCTGGTTTACCAGTGATGACAGTTTTCTCTCTAACACTCGCTCCACTTCCTTTATAACATCCGGTGAAGTCCGATCCATCATTGCAATACGCTTTGCAACATCCGCCTGCTTCTCCGGCGGCAAAGCCCCCAGCACCATTGCCGCCTGGGCGGAGGTCAGATAGGATAAAATCATCGCAATGGTCTGCGGATGCTCGTCCTGTATAAAGTTCAACAACTGGCTCGGATCCGTCTTACGCACAAACTCGAACGGACGCACCTGCAGGGAGGCTGTCAGCTTGGTAATAACCTCCTGTGCCTTTTCGTTTCCAAAAGCCTTATCAAGCAAATCCTTGGCATAACCGATGCCGCCCTCTGCAATGTACTGCTGTGCCAGGCAAATCTGGTAAAATTCATTTAAGATATCTTCCTTTACCTGGGGAGAAATACTTCTGGTATTTGCAATCTCTAAGGTCAGTTCCTCAATTTCATCCTCTTTTAAATGCTTGAATAAATCGGCGGACCGCTCCGGTCCTAATGCAATCAGCAAGATTGCCGCTTTTTGTACGCCACTAAATTCCTCTGTTGCTGCCATAAATTATTCCCACTCCTCATTCAGCCAGTTGCGCAATAACGATGCCGCCGCCTCTGGATTTTCCTCTACGAATTTTTCTATTAATACTCTTGTCTCTGATTTCTCAGCGTAACCGATATTCTCTAGTTCATCCTGATTTTCCTTTGTAGACTCCAACAAACTCTCTACCGAAAGCTCGGGCTCCATCTCCGGTGCCCTTTCCTTTCTGGTGCTGCGGAATACCACATAACCCAACAGCAGGAATATCAGCACTGCCGCGATAATCTGTAAATAATCCGACCAGGTTCTTCCCCCGGTAGAATACTGGAATACCGGTTCATTTGTTGCTATAATCGTAATATTCTCCGCCGGAATGCCGGTAGCATTGGAAATCATATCGTAATATTCCTGATCCACAGTCTCCCTGGTAGGAGTACTGTTTGCAGCAATGTATTCCTCAAAGGTCATATTATCTAAAGCTCCGGAAGCCCGCAGGACATCCTCGGAATATACGGTATAGGTCTTAACCGCCGCCGCAATGGAGGAAGTATCATAATTAATCGTACCTCCATTGGACTTGCTCTCGGTAACCCTCTCATTATTCTGATAATCGGTTGTCGTATCGCTTACGGTAGAATGGGTATAATCCTCATCCTGAATCACGTAAGTGGTATCATCATTGGCATCCGTACCCGGCGCTGCCGCACCGCCGCCTTCCGACTCAGACTCATACTGCTTAATCTGGTCAATCATGCCGTTGGTCTGTCCCTCCGGGGCATAATACTCATGGGTCGCCTCGCTCCGCTCGTCAAAATCAATGTCAATCTCCGGTGACACCTCTGCATGGTTGTAAAGCCCGGAACCCACCAGGATATCCTTCACCTTGCTTCTCACCTGGTTCTCCACCTTGGATTTCAGGGAAAACTGAGTACTTGCCGTTCCCATATTACTGTCGGAATCCCCGCCGGAGAACAGCAGATTTGAACTGCTGTCTAAAATTACAATATTGTCTGTGGTTTTATTTCCCACCTGTGTTGCTATGTATTTTGCAAGGCCCGCTGCCTGCTCATCGCTCATTTCCCCATTCAGCGTCAGTACTACTGCCGCATAAGTCTCCTGATTTCTGGCGATAATCGTTCCGTCATCTGCGGGCGGGTCGATGGTGACCGAAGCGCTCTCCACATTAGAAAGGCTCTCTAACTGGTCTGCAAAATGTTCCTCTAAATATAATTTATACCGTTTGTTCTTGTCCGCTTCTGTGGAACTAAATCCCCCGTCAAAGACATCATCAATACCAAATCCATCCGTCGGGATTCCGTTTGTTCCAAGAAGAATGGCGGCTGTAGAATTGTCTTTTTCATCTACGGAAAAGGTCAGTCCGTCCTGCGACAATTCATACGTCACACCGTTATCGTCAAGAAGCTGTTTTACTTCCCCTGCCTTTGCCGTATCCTCACAGGTAATCAGCGTAACCATCGTAGGTCTGCTTACAATTACTGACAATATCACCAGTGCCAATATAATTGTAGCCGCAATACTAATCAGCAGCGCTTTCTGCTTTGTATTAAATTTCTTCCACCATTCTAAAATCCGGCTTAATATTTTTTGCACTTGTTCTGGCATTGTTCCTGACTCCATTCATTAAATCTGCATATTCATAATTTCTTTGTAGGCTTCTAACATCTTATCCCGCACTGCCGTGGTATACTGTAATGCGGTCAATGCCTTTCTTGCCGCTATCTGCATATCATGGGGATTGTCCGCAAGCCCAAGGGTAAACTCCATCCCCGCTGCCGTCGCGTCATTCTCCAGATCATTGGTCTCTGTCAGCATATTCACCGCTGCATCTAACACTGACTGGAAACTCTCGTCCGTATCCACCAGCTGTTTTTCCGCTGCAACGGAATTCAGATAATCCGATGTAATCCCTGTCAAAGAGGTAATGTCCATTTCTTCCTCCACTTTCTGCCCGCCGGGGCTCTCATTCGTCTATTTTAATATTATTTTCCTATACTCAAAGCTGCCTGCACCATGCTCTTGGTGGCTTCAAAGGCTGTGGTATTCGCCTCATAGGCACGGGTCGCGTCAATCAGGTTCGTCATTTCCGTTACCGTATTGACATTCGGATAATATACATAACCGTTTTCATCCGCATCGGGATGGGAAGGGTCGTATTCCATCTTAAAGTCCGTCTCCGTATCCTGGGTCACGGAAGTCACCTTTACACCGTTGCCTACTGCACGGGCACGGGCCGATTCATAATAAGTAGTAAAAGGTGTCACGCTCTTCTCCGCAAAAGTCACGATTTTGCGGCGGTAGGGCGTCCCGTCCTCTGTCCTGGTGGTGTTTACATTTGCAATGTTCTGGGCAATGGTATCCATACGGAAACGCTCCGCCGTCATACCGCTTGCACTGATGTCAAATGCCTGAAATAATCCCATAATAGCCTCCTTTATTTAATGACTGCCTGCATTCTTGAAAAGTCATTGTTAATCGCATTTGTTAAAAGCTGATATTTCAGCGCCTCCGAAGCAAGCTCTGAATTCTCCGTGTTCTCGTCCACGTTATTGCGGTCTAAGCGGTACGAATAGTTAGAATAATCCGTATAAGAGGTGACGGTAAGCGGGCTTAAGTCCGTATTTAATTCCCGCACCTTATCACTCAGGGACGTGTACTTGGAATTTCCCAATTCTCTCTGTAGTACCGATTCAAAATCAACATCCTGCCGTTTATACCCCGGCGTGTCAATATTCGCAATATTGTTGGTAATCACGTTCTCACGTAGCCAGCTGGCATCTGCCGCCTTGTCCATCACATTAATATAATCAAATGCGTTCGTACAAAACATTCTGCATCTCCCTCCAAACCCTAAAAATCTACAATAATCTTATTCTATTATAGAATATTCTTGGAAAAAGGCAAGCATTTTTTTCTTTTTTTTTACATTATCTTGTATCATTTCACTTTATTCGACACAAGATATTTGTATTTAAATCTCTTTTCTGATATTTTTCGAAGATTGCCCTAAAGCACTGTTTTTACTGCTTTTCTAAGCATTTTGCCCTATTCATTTTCTCACAAAAAAGGGACCCATTTGTTGTAATGAATCCCCAAATTTTTTATTTCTTATTTTTTTTGATTTTTAATATTTTCTAATTCCTCAAACACTACATCGTTCAGTACTTTGATGTAGGTTCCTTTCATACCGGAGGAACGTGATTCAATCACCCCGGCACTCTCGAACTTCCTCAGAGCGTTGACGATGACGGAACGGGTAATTCCCACCCGGTCTGCAATCTTGCTCGCCACAAGAATGCCCTCCCTGCCGTCTAACTCTTCAAAGATATGGGTAATCGCCTCTAATTCAGAAAAAGACAGGGTGCTGATGGCAGATTTTACAATGGCAACCTTCCTGGTTTCCTCTGCGTTCTCTTCATTCACAGAACGCATCATTTCCAGACCCACCACGGTAGTACCATACTCGCTCAAAATAATATCGTCGATATCGTACTGGCTGTCCTTCCGGTACACAAAAAGAGTTCCAAGCCGCTCTCCTGCAATATCAATGGGGGTGATAATCGCCGTATATTTCTTCACATCACCTACAAAACCCAGAGTTTCCAGATTGACATTCTCTTTTGTGGAGAGGATACCCAGCAGACGTTCGTTTAACATACCGTCGATGAAACCGCCTACCTCATCTACAATCAGCTCGTTAATCTCCTCCACTCCGGGGCAGACACCCGTCCCCAATACCTTGCCTTTTTTACTGATAACCAAAATATTAGAATGAAGAATCTCCTTTAACACATCGCAGATATCATTAAAAACTACCTTGGAAGAACTGTTATTGTGCAGTAATTTATTTATTTTTCTGGTTTTGTCCAACAGCTGAACACTCATATTCGTGCCTCCTACTTGTTTATACAAGCTTCAAGATAGTAATTATTTTAACATGTTTATTCTGAAAATTCAATAGTTGTCGTTATCTTTTTCATTCTTTCGGCTGTTTTTCACTATTTTTTTCAGTCACATAGCCGCATTGTTCATCGGCACAGACCACTTTATTTCCTTTTGTCACCATATAGCCGCCGCATTTCGGACATTTTTCCTTCACCGGCCTTGACCAACTCATGAAATCACATTCCGGATTGTTCTCACAGCCGAAATATTTTCTGCCTTTCTTGGTTTTCCGCAGCACAACCTCCTTGCCGCATTTCGGGCATTCGATTCCGATTTTTTCCAGATAGGGCTTTGTATTGCGGCAGTCCGGGAAACCGGGACAGGCAAGGAATTTTCCGTGGGGACCGTATTTGACCACCATGTTCCTGCCGCAGTTCTCGCAGATAACATCGGAAACCTCGTCCTCAATCTTCACCTTCTCCAAATCCTTCTGGGCGGCCTTCACCGCCTCGTCTAAATCCGGGAAGAAATTCTTTACCACCATTTTCCAGTTGACAGAACCTTCCTCCACACTGTCTAACAGGGACTCCATATTTGCCGTAAAATGTTCGTCCACAATTGTCGGGAAAGATTCCTTCATAATCTGGTTTACCACTTCCCCAAGCTCTGTCACGTAAAGGTTTTTCGCCTCCTTTACAATATAGCGTCTGCCAAGGATGGTGGTAATGGTGGGGGAATAGGTACTGGGGCGTCCAATGCCAAGCTCTTCTAAGGTTTTTACCAGAGACGCCTCGGTATAATGTGCCGGAGGCTGGGTAAAATGCTGTTTTTCCTCAAAGCGGTTCAGACTCAGCTCCGTATTTTCATCCATGGATTTCAACAGCACATTGCTCTGTGCCTTCTCGTCATCCTCGCTGGTATAAACCGACATAAAGCCTTCAAAAGCCACCTTGGAAGCGGATACTGTAAAACGGTATTTTCCCGCACCGATTTTTACATTGGTTGTCTCATAGACCGCCGGGGTCATACGGCTTGCCGCAAAACGTTTCCAAATCAGCTGGTAGAGCCGGAACTGGTCTCTGGAAAGTGACTCCTTTACCATTACCGGGGTGCGGTTGATGTCGGAGGGACGGATTGCCTCATGGGCATCTTGTATCTTAGCTCCGCCCTTTTTCTCCGCCGCCTTCTCCGCCACGAACCGGCTGCCGTAAGCATGTTCGATATACTCCCTCGCCTGGGCATCCGCCTCGTCGGAGATACGCACGGAATCTGTTCTTAAATAGGTAATCAGGCCTACCGTTCCCTGTCCCTTGATATCCACGCCCTCATACAACTGCTGGGCAATACGCATCGTCTTGGAAATGGGAAAATTCAGCGCCTTGGAGGCTTCCTGCTGCAGGGTACTGGTGGTAAAGGGCAGCGGCGCCTTCTTCACCCGCTCTCCCTTCTTCACCTCTAACACCTGAAACTTTTCTTTTTCGATCTCCGCCATGACGGCATCCATTTCCTCTTTCTTAGAGATGGTCAGCTTACCCTTGTCGTCTCCATGGAACTTTGCCATCAGAGTTTTTTTCTCCCCCTTAATGTTAAGTTCTGCGTCAAGAGTCCAGTATTCCTCCGGGATAAAGGCATTGATTTCCTCTTCCCTGTCACAGATGATGCGCAGCGCCACCGACTGCACCCTTCCGGCGCTTAAGCCTCTTTTGACCTTCGCCCAGAGCACCGGGCTGATTTCATAGCCCACCATGCGGTCTAGGATACGTCTGGTCTGCTGTGCGTCCACTAAGTTCATATCAATGCTTCTAGGCTGCTTTAAGGACGCCTTCACCGCATTCTGGGTAATCTCGTTGAAAGTGATCCTCTGCACGTCCTTATCTTCTAACTTCAACGCTTGGGACAAATGCCAGGAAATCGCCTCGCCCTCGCGGTCAGGGTCGGTTGCGAGGTAAACTCTGTCTGCTTTCTTTACCTCTCTGCGCAGCTTGGCAAGAATATCTCCCTTTCCCCGAATAGTAATATATTTCGGCTCAAAATCATGCTCCACATCAATCCCCATCTGGCTCTTCGGCAAATCTCTCACATGCCCGTTTGATGCCACGACTTCGTAATTTTTCCCCAAAAATTTTTTAATTGTCTTTACCTTTGCAGGCGACTCCACGATTACAAGGTACTTTGCCATTCATTCATCTCCTTTTATGTGAAAACTTATTCAATCGTTTTGATGTAATAATTCTTTACTGTCTCCGTAATGAATCCTTTTTGTACCATACCGGCCAGGATTCCTGCCATCTGCGGCAGTCCCAACCCCGTTTCTTCCAAAAGTTCCTCTACGCCTTTCGGTTGTAAACTTAAACAACTATACACCAAGCTTTCATCTTTTGCAAGTAATAATTCTCTTAAATTTTCCTGTTTTCCGCCGAAATCCGTACACAATTCCAATTCTGTCAAAAATTCTTCCACATCAGAAATGATCCCTGCCCCCTGGCGAATCAATGCGTTGCAGCCGGCGCTTAAGGGGTCATAAAGCCGCCCCGGAACCGCATAAATATCTTTCCCCTGCTCTAAGGCATAATCTGCCGTAATGAGGGAGCCGCTCCTGCCTTTCGCTTCCACCACCACAACCACGTCGGAAAGACCGGAAATGATGCGGTTTCTCGCTGGAAAAAGCTGCGGCAGGGGTTTTGTGCCCGGCGGATACTCAGAAATAATTCCGCCACAGTTTAAAATATTGTCATAAAGCTTTCCCTGGCAGCGGGGATAGCAGATGTCCACGCCGCAGCCTAAGACGGCATAGGTCCTCCCTGCGCCTTTGAGGGCCCCCCAGTGGCTTTCCCCGTCAATTCCCTGTGCCATGCCGCTTATCACCGCCGCTTTGCACTCTGCTAACCGTTTCCCGATTTTCTCCGCCACCGTACTGCCGTAGGCGGAGCACCGCCTCGCTCCCACCACTGCCACCGCCTTCTGCCGGGGCTCCGGCAGCTTTCCTTTCACGTAAAGGCTGTAGGGCGCATCCGGTATCTGCCGTAATTTTTCGGGAAATTCCGGTTCTTCCCTGGAAAGGAAGGTAATACCCTGCTCCCCTAAGCGGTAAAAGGGCGTCTCATAATCCCTTTTCCTGCTCTCTATCACCGCCTTTACCTGCTTTTCCGTGATGCCGGGCAGCAGCAAAAGCTGTTTTTCCGGCAGACGGTAAAGCTCTTCGGCGCTGCCCACTGTTCCCAACATACGGTTTCTGGAACGTATTCCGATGCCCGGTATATTCGATAACCAATAAGAATAATTCATGCACGCCCTCCTTCCCTGTTTTCCCAGTATTTTCTGTCCACGCTGCGGTAGCACACCGCTTCGTTTAAATGGCGGTCTAAAATAACCTCACTGCCCTCCATATCCGCAAGGGTGCGTGCCACCTTTAAGATTTTATGATAGGAACGCGCCGTAAGCTCTAATCTGCGGTATATCTGCTCCATATATTTTTCCTGCACTGCGGTGAGAGGACAAAACTCTTCCATCCGCCCCGCCGGTATCTGGCTGTTATAGGAAAAATCCTCTCCCCGGTAGCGCTCTTTTTGTATCTGCTGTGCCGCCTCCACCCGTTTTCGGATCACCGCCGAGGACTCTTCCTTTCCTTTTTTCTTTAATTCCCCAAAGGAAAGGCCTGCCGTCTCCGCACAGATATCAATGCGGTCAAGGAGGGGCCTGCTGATTTTTCCGAGATAGTGCCCGATGCTGTTTTTCGTACAGGTACATTTCTGCATATCGGGATAATAGCCGCATTTGCAGGGATTCATGGCTGCCACCAGCATAAAATCTGCCGGGTATTCAAAATTTCCGTTCAGCCGCACCAGGCTGATTTTCTTTTCCTCCATGGGCTGCCTTAAAATTTCCAGGGTGCTTTTCTGAAACTCCGGCAATTCGTCTAAAAACAGAACTCCTTTGTGAGCTAAGGATATCTCTCCCGGCTTTGGAATGCTGCCGCCTCCCGCTAACCCCTGCAAAGTAACGGTGTGATGGGGTGCCCGGAAGGGTCTCACCCTCATGAGGCTCTCCCCTTTCGGAAAAAGACCGCTGACGCTGTAAATTTTCGAAAGTTCCATCGCCTCCCCCTCATCTAAGGGCGGAAGAATAGACGGAAGCCGGGAGGCAAGCATGGTTTTTCCCGCTCCCGGCGGTCCAATCAAAAGCAGGTTGTGCATTCCCGACACCGCCACCTCGCAGGCACGTTTTCCCAACCTCTGCCCATAGACCTCCCCGAAATCCGGCTGTTTTTGTATCCGTCCCGTTTCTTCTATATTATATATCGCTGAGGCTTTCGGATATTCGTCCCCATTTAAAATTTTTACTGCCTGAGCGATACTGCCTGTCCCGCAAATTTCCATACCGCAGACAAGCCCCGCTTCTTTTTCATTTTCTTTCGGAACCATACAACGGCGAAATCCCCGCTCCCTCGCCTCCCAGACCATTGGTAAAATCCCGTTGACGGGCTTGATGTCCCCGTTTAACCCCACCTCCCCAAGGATAAGGGTTTCCTTTAAGGCAGCCTCCTTCACTTCCCCCAACGCCGCCAATACGGCGACTGCCACCGGCAAATCGAAGCCGGAACCGGATTTTCTGATATTTGCCGGAGTAAAATTCACGGTAATCCGCTTCGGCGGCAGGCGGAAACCGCTGTTTTTTAATGCCGTCCGCACCCGCTCCTTTGACTCTTTCACCTCCGAAGCTAAAAATCCTACCATTTCAAACATGGGCATCCCGTCGCTGACATCCGCTTCCACAAAAACGGGAATGCTGCAAATCCCATGGACAATGGCTGTTGTAACACTGCTGTACAATCTTTCTTCCTCCTGTATTCTGTTTTCGTCCACAAAATCGGAAAAATCACAGCGGAACCGCTGCTTTTGATTCGGAAAGGCACCACCCCGTGACGCAATTCCTGCCATGAAAAAAGAGAAAGCGCCCTGCCGCCGGAAACTGGCGGCAGAAACTACTGGGTAAATTATAGCATTCCTGTCGTACATTTAAAAGAGCCAATTACAAATTTTTCCGCAGTTTTTCTAAGGCACGTTTCTCAATCCGGGAAACATAAGAGCGGGAAATGGCAAGATTTTCGGAAATCTCCCGCTGGGTCATGGGTTTGTTTCCGAAAAGCCCGTAGCGTTTTACAATGATAAACTGTTCCCTGCTGCTTAACACTTTCGGCACTAAATGGAGGATTCTGGCAATCTGCTGCCGCTGCTCTAAATTCTCCACCACGTCCACCTCTTCGCCCTCCACCACATCTACAATCTGTATCTGGTTTCCCTCCTTATCCGTGCCAATGGGTTCGTACAGTGACACCTCCTTAGAGGTCTTTTTCTTTGCACGAAAGTACATCAGAAGCTCATTGTCGATACAGCGGGCTGCATAGGTAGCAAGCCTGCTTCCATAGTCCTCTTTATAGGTGGCAATGGCTTTGATAAGTCCTATCGTACCAATGGAAATCAAATCTTCCATATCCTCTTCCGAATTCTGGTATTTCTTCGCAACATGCGCCACTAACCGCATATTGCGCAATGTCAGTTCATTTTTTGCCGCAGGATCGCCCTCCCTGATTCTTTTCAGGCAGTCGCTCTCCTGTTCCGGCGTTAGGGGAGATAAAAAAGTTTTCAAAACGCACCTTAAAAACTTTATTGATACATTCTATGTTTAGGCCAGGTTTTCCGTGCTTTTCCCCTTTTATTTTCCTGTTTTTTCTATCTCCCGGGAAAATTTCAGAAATTTAGGGCAGCCCCTGATTGGCGACTTCCTCTACAATCCGGAAAACAGAATCATAAAACGGCAGGCGCTTCACGCCTACCGCTTACAGTTTACCTATCCCGTCACCGGGGTATTTATAGATTTGAAAGCTCTTCCTGCAGCGGATATGGCAGCCGTTTTTCCAGACTTTTCCGCATTTTAATCAGGATATTCTTCTCATAGGGCACCTGCCCCTTTAACACCTTATATTTTAAGAATGCGTTGACGGTTTCCTCTCCCTTCACAGCAAGATACACCAGCAGCAGCTCTAACATGGCCTTGGTGTCCTCATGGAGAATGTATTTTCCCCGCCCCTTTAAATAGTATTTCAGGGCACTGTCGTCCCGGTACGCCTCTTTCTGGTAGTTCTTCGACGCAGAAACCCGGTCCACATACATCTCCGCCACATAGGGCAGGGGCATTTTCATCCCGCAGATGGCGCTGTGCTCCGTTCCCTGTTTTCCCACACCATAGTCAATCCAGTACTCCATATGGTGCTTATTCCTCCCCTTGTGGTGCAGCCATGCGGAGGAATAGCCCACCTCCTCCCGTTCTGCATTATTGGGGCTCATAGTTCCCTGATAATATTTACAGCCCACCAAAAACTCCGTAGGGGTATATTTTGACAGGTCATGAAGAAGCCCCTGCCGGTACAATCCGATTTTAAAACAGCCCTCCATCACCAGCTTTTTGTGATGGTTAATCGTACGCAAATGTTCTAACGCTTTCATTTTTATTCCTTCTTTACTTTCCAATTAATACTGCGATGGACTGTCCCTCCACCGCCAGAAGATGCTGGTTTTCTAACTTTTCTTCCTCTGTAAAATACGCATCTTCCCTTGCGGTATTTACTGCCCAATACCATTTTTTCTTCTCCGGCAGCTTCGGTAATGCCAGATTTATTCGCCCACTATGGAAATTATAGCCAATATAGATAAAATCATCGGCGGTGCCGTCCTCCCGCTTCACATAGCTGCCGCAGTACATCACGCCCACCGCCTGCCTGTCCATGGGGACAGCGGTAATCCAGGCATTTTCTCCATGGTAGGACAAATCCGGGAAGCCTTTGCGGGCATAGTCACTCTGCTGCATAGGCACATCCGAGGCAATCACCGGGTGCTGTCTTCGAAACTCCGCCAAATTTCCCACAAGGGAAACCAGAAAACCGTAGGTTTCCCGGTTCTTCCAGTTCATCCAGCCCAAGCGGTTGTCCTGGCAGTAAGCATTGTTATTTCCCTCCTGGGAGTTGGCAAATTCGTCCCCGCCATAAATCAGGGGCACTCCCTGCGCAGTAAAAAGCATGGTGAAGGCATTCCGAAGCTGCCTGCGGCGCATTTTTTCCACGTATTTCTTTCTGGTATAGCCCTCTACGCCGTAATTATTGCTGTAATTCCAGTTATTTCCGTCACAGTTTTCCTCGTCGTTCGCCTCATTGTGCTTCTCACAGTAACGGAACACATCCCCTAAGGTAAATCCGTTATGGTTTGCCAGATAGTTTACAAAGCCCTGTACCTCGTGCTGTTTTCTCTGCTGACACAAAAACTCTTTTAAATCACCCTCCATATGGTTTAATATTTTCCTCGCCGGATACAGATACTCGTCGCTGTAAATATAAAGACGATGGTAAGATTTCTTTTTCTCTAACAGCACCGGGGCAAAATCGGTATAATAAAGCTTGGTCCTGCTTAAGAGCAAATCCTGGGCGATTGCCGTCACCGGAATGGATGTACCCAGCAGGTGAAAGCCGTCCACATGATACTCCCTCACCCAGTAGCGCAACGCATCTAAGATGATGTTCTGATTGACTTTTTCATCAAAAAACATCTCCATCACACACTCCATGCCGTTTTTATGCAGCTCCCGTATCAGGGTTTTCCACTCGATATCCGCCTGGGGAATAGAGCTATAGGAGACCTTCGGAGCAAAATAATTGCCTGACACGTAACCCCAGCAGTTTATCTTCCCTGTAGGTTTCTTATCCACGGGCTGAATCATATCCTCTTCCCTGCTCTCCCAGCGGAGATACTCAGGCAGCTCCACCTGTTTTGGCATGATAATCTCTTCAAACTCATACACCGGCATAAACTCAATGGTAGTAATCCCTAAACTTTTCAGATAAGGTATTTTTTCCTGCACCGCCCGGAAGGTACCTTTTACCCTGCCCCTAAGACCGGCATCCATGGAAAAATTCCGCACATGGAGCTTATACATCACCATCTTGTTTCTGGGAATCTCCGGCTGTCTGTCCTCCTGCCAGTCAAATTCCCCCGGGATATCTCCGCCGCAGACGGCATAATCCTTTGCCTCCCGCCCGGTATCATTCCACTTTTCCCGTCCCACGATACTCTTTGCGTAATCGTCGATCTTTATTTTTCCGTTAATCTCATAATTATATTTTAATTGCCCCTTTGGCAGTCCGCAAATGCAGACAGACCGGACAGAGCCCCTGCAATATGCCTCCGGTACTTTAACTTTGGCAATTATCTCCTGGTTTTTCCCATAAAAAAGAATGCTGCAATCATCCTCTTTTTCTCCTTCAAAGGTGAAAATTGCCGCATCGCCTTTTCTGACTAAACCAAATTTTTCGTAGTTTCCCTCTTTTATCTTATAGTCCATACCGTTCAGCCACCTTTTTTGCTAGTCGTTTTCTCTTTTTCTTTAATTATACCCTAAGTCCCCCACTTTTGTATAGTTTTTTAGCAAGATGTTTCCATTTTTCCCTGTTCAATCCCATTTTTCTATGTTATGATAAAGCCAGAATACAAAAAAGGAGACGATTTCATGGCAGAAAACAACCGGAAAAATGATGATTCTGATATTTTAGTAACCTTAGACCTTGACGACGGCACACAGGTAGAGTGCGAAATCCTCACTATTTTCACCGTAGACGAGCAGGATTACATCGCACTGCTGCCCTTAGACGATAAAGGAGAGCCAAACGAGGACGGGGAGGTATTTATCTACCGCTACCATGAGGACGAGGACGGCAATCCTTCCTTAGACAATATTGAAAACGACGAGGAGTACGAAGCTGTGGCGGACCGTTTTGACGAGCTGTTAGATGAGGCGGAATTTGAGGATATGGAGGACTAGTACAGCATTGCATTAATTTCGAAGTAATATGCGCCTGCATCATTGACGCTTGTGGGACTGCGCTTCTTTGATAAAACGCGAGATTTCTGCATCTTTATTGTTCAGTTTTTTTACTGCAAAAAGATGCAGATTTTTTTTCGCCCGGGTCATACCCACATAGAACATCCGGCGCTCCTCTTCAATTTCCGGCTCTAACACCGCCTTTTTGTAGGGCATTACCCCCTCATTGACGTCTATCAGATAAACATTTTCGTATTCTAAGCCTTTTGCGCTGTGGAGGGTGGCAAGGGCAACACTCTCCCGGTTTTCATTCTGCACGCGGTACATTTCCTGCAGTTCTTTCGTATAGGAATCAATGTGGGCAAACCAGCTGTCATAGTCTTTGTGGTCTTTCGCACTTGCCTGCAGCTCTTCTATCACGTCATACAAATCCTCTGCTTTGATTCTCCGGTAGTCTGCGTATTCCGCCAAAAATTCATCGTAACCGATGGCTTTCCTGATATAGTTGATTGCCGCATAGGGGCCAAGCCGCTCTAACACTTTAATGTCATGTTGTAACTGACTGATTCTCTTTGCCACCCAGGGCTGCTCCTCGTAATACCATTCCCAGACATCAAAGGCAACGGTGGGTTCATCTAAGGAATCCCTGCTGATATAACGCTTCGGACGGTTCATAATCTGTAAAAGATCCCTCCGTTCCCGGCTTCCCATAGCAATACGGATGTAAGCAAATAAGTCCTTGGCAATCCAGTGCTCGTAAAGATTTGGGATGCTGTCCTTCGTCCGGAAGGGAATATTGTACGCTAACAGCTGCTCCATCAAAAGCCTTGGCTGAAGATTCGTGCGAAACAGTATGGCAAAATCTTCATAGTGCGCCCCATGCTCCACTGCCTCCTGGATATCCCAGATAATTCTGGCATTTTCCTCCCTCTGTCCCTCAAACAGCAGAAACTCCACCGCTGCGCCGTTGCCGCCGCCTGCCTTTATCTGTTTTTCAAAACGTTCCCTGTTATAGCTAATGACATTCCCCGCCGCTCCCACAATCTGCTCTGTGGAGCGGTAATTGGTGTCAAGCAGCACCGGCTCCGCTCCTTTAAAATCTTCTTTAAAATGCAGCATAATCTCCGGCTTCGCGCCCCGGAAACGATAGATGGACTGGTCGTCGTCCCCCACAGCAAAAAGGTTCCGCCGCTCCCCCGCTAACATTTTTATAATGTCATACTGAATTTTATTGATGTCCTGGAACTCGTCTATCAATATGTACTGATATTTATTCTGCCACGCCGCTAAAATATCCTTCCGCTCTGTAAACAGCTCTTTGGTATACACTAGCATATCATCAAAATCTAAGAGCTTATGGCGGTACAGGTATTCCTGATACTCGTTGAAAATCCGGCGGAATACCGTCTCTGCACAGTTTTTGGAGTAATAGTTTGCAATGGCAATCCCGGCATTTTTCACCATGCCGATTTCTCCTAACAGCGAGGTGATAAATTCATTTTCGTCCTCATAATCTAAACGGCATTTGGCAATGATTTCCCGGATGCACTGGTATCTTGCCTCTTCCTTGATGATATTTTCTGCACTGTAGTGGTAAGCGTGTTTTAATATCATAAAAAAGACCGCATGAAAGGTCCCGAAGGTCACCGGGCAGTCTTTTCCTATTCTGCGCCGGAAACGCTGCTTCATTTCCATGGCGGCCGCCTTGGTGAAGGTGATCACTAAAATATTGGAAGGGGAAATCTGACATTCTTCTATAAGAAAGCGGGTCCGCTCTGTAATCACCAGAGTTTTCCCGCTCCCGGGACCGGCTAAGACTAACATGGGCCCCGTTTTGTGCCGGATGGCACGCTCCTGGGATGGGTTTAAGTTCATAGTTACCTCTTGTTTTATGCCTCTAACAGCTTGATTCCTTTTTTGATACGGGCAATGCTCTCTTCTTTCCCCAGCACCTCCATCAGCTCCGTCGCTCCTCCCGGTGTCATCTGCTTGCCGGAAACCGCAGTACGGATGGGCCACATCACATAACCGTTTTTCACGCCTTTTTCTTCCACATATTTTAAGAGTGCAGCATAAAGGGCATCATTGCTGAAATCCTCCTGCGCCTCAAGCAGCGGCAGTACATCCTTCAATACCTGAAGGGAGGTTTCTGCGTTGGTTTTCATTTTCTTATGGGTGTACATGGCAATATCGTATTCCGGTAAGGTTTCAAAGAAATCAATGTGCTCCGCGATATCCGGAAACACCTCGATACGGGTCTTTACCATGGTGGCAATTTTCCTTAAATCCAACTCTTTTTTGATGGTTTCCTTTAAATAAGGCTCTGCCATCTCGTAGAAGGCATCAAAATCCATGGCTTTGATGTATTCGCCGTTCATCCATTTTAATTTGGTATAGTCAAAGACTGCCGGAGATTTGCTGATTCTGTGGTAATCAAATTCTTTGATTAATTCATCTAACGTGAAAATCTCCCGGTTGTCCTCCGGACTCCAGCCTAAAAGCGCAATGTAGTTTACCACTGCCTCGGTTAAAAAGCCCTGCTCAATTAAATCCTCGAAGGAGGAATGTCCGCTCCTCTTCGAGAGCTTCTTATGGTTTTCGTCTGTAATCAGCGGTAAATGAATGTATACCGGAGACTGCCAGCCAAAGGCATCGTAAAGTCTCTGGTATTTCGGGGAGGAAGAAAGATACTCGTTTCCTCGCACCACGTGAGTGATGTTCATGGTATGGTCGTCCACTACGTTGGCAAAATTATAGGTGGGGTAGCCGTCGGATTTAATGAGAATCATATCGTCTAATTCGGCATTTTCTACGGTAATATCACCGTAAAGCTCGTCATGGAAAGTGGTGGTTCCTTCGTTCGGAATATTCTGGCGAATGACGAAAGGCTTGCCTGCGGCGAGGTTGGCTTCCACTTCTTCTTTGCTCAAATGGAGGCAGTGCTTGTCATAGAGCATGATTTCCTTGCCCTCCACCACCTCTGTTTTGAGACTTTCTAAGCGTTCTTTATCGCAGAAACAGTAATATGCTTCGCCTCTTTCCACCAGTTCTTTGGCGTATTTCATGTAGATTCCCGTTTTCATACGCTCACTCTGGATATAAGGACCGTAACCGCCGTCTTTGTCGGGGCCTTCGTCGTGCTTTAATCCGGTTTTTTCCATGGTGCGGTAGATGATATCCACTGCCCCCTCTACGAAACGCTCCTGGTCGGTATCCTCAATACGAAGCATAAAATCTCCGCCGTCATGCTTTGCGATTAAAAATTCATATAAGGCAGAGCGCAGGTTTCCTACGTGCATTCTTCCGGTAGGACTTGGTGCATATCTGGTTCTTATTTTGCTCATTTCTATTCTCCTCTTACGATTATTTTTTCGATATTGTGCTTTTTACTGCGAAAAAGCGTGTCGAATCATTATATAACAAATTTGGGGGGATGGCAAGGTTCGATGGGGAAAGTATCACCCGTTTCTGGATATTCATAAAATTTCGAAAATGCCCTGCATTCGATTTCTGTATCCATCTCAAAGCCAAGGGATTTATAGAATCGGATAGTCCTATCTTTGTTATCCGTAAACAGATGTATTTGATAAACATTCTTATACTCGTTCAACATACATTGAAGCAATGCTGTACCAATTCCTTTGTGCTGAAATTGCGGGAAAATCAAAATATCCTGAATAAATATAACGGAATATCCATCACCTACTACTCTTATGATGCCAATTAACTTCTCGCCAATATACGCACTATATATTTTCAGTGAATGTGCGTAAGCATTCCGCAGCATCTGTGGATTCTCTGTATAATTAAGCCACCCGACACTGTAAACTACGTTGAAAGCACTTTTCCTTCCTTGTAACAGGCTGCTATATAATCTCTTGGCTGATAATACAAATCAGAATTAAAATTCAAAATTTTCTCTGCCAGCCAGGATTCATAGACCTCTCTTATTCCGTTTACCACATTTGTGTCTTCATAACAATCTTCAATTAATCGGGCGAATACCTCTCCAATATCCCAATAGTCCGGAATTGAATATCGGCAATTTGAAAGATTGTCATAACTTCCAGCCATAACGTTATCTTTCTGTATAAAATCATCTGCGACCTTTTCTATCGGCTCACAATGAAATACATCCGCATAATTATAAATACGCTGTAAATCATTATCCATATATTTCACAACATCATACCTGTGGTTTGTGGTTTTTCTTGCAATATACTCTATCAGGCTGCATACATAAAATAGGTTGTTATTATTCTTCATGTACCTGCACTCCCTTTAAAAATCTTAGTGTAGTTAATGCTCTGGCTGTGTGAAAACTAATCTGATGTGTCGGATACTTAAATTTCGCCAGTTCCCAAAAAGCTGCTCGTGAAAATTTTCCGTCAATAAATCCCTGCACATAATTATAAATGGTGTCATCTGCCATGGGACCTTCCACAATATCATAATCATGCGCCTTCCCGGTGCGGCAAGCTACTATAAAATCCAACCATTCTTCTGTCATATTTTCGAATGTGAGAATTTTTAACTTCTACTATTTGAGAACTCCCATGATAAACAGTTCTTTTCATACCTATTTTCCTCTAATATAATGAACTCTTTCCTCTTATCTTCCTTCTTTCCAGCAAAGCATTGATGCGTATTAAGTGATATCTCTGTATCATGACGCAATAAAGATTATGCAGCAAAACAAGCAGTGCAATCAACTGAATCCAAATCCGGTCACCCAAAAACAGACAGGGAAAACAAACCAAAACACCGACCATATGTATTTTCCCGTTTTTTATCAACTGATTTTTCAAATAAACGATTCCCTCATAAGAATAATCCTTAAGAAAATAATTATCCGTCTCCTGCCTGCCGCGCCACTTATCAAACCTTTTCTTTACCTTTATGATAAATTTACAATATAATTCTACTCCTAACATGCGGTATAATTTTTGTTCCATTTTCAATCACCTCATTTTTTTCTGTCTCCCATTATACAATATAGAGAAAAAATAAGCTATTAAAAATTTTTTTCGGCACCAAGGCTTCCCGAAACAGCCAGGTTTCCTAGCATTGAAAAAGAGCCCGCTTTTGCGAACTCTTTCTCAAACCTTTTATTTTTTTAGATGATCCCAACATTATTACAGTTTTGTAAAAATCGCCGTCTCCTTCTTTAAATCCGTCGCAATCTCAAAGTTTTCATCCATACGGCTGGAAATGTTATCCATATCTCCCACCAATATCTGAATGCTGTCCGCCGCATTGCCGACGCCGTTTGCACCCTCTTCAATGGCATGGGCAATGGTATTGATGGAACTCTGGATTTCCACCATGGTACCCTTTAAGGAATCCGTCTTTTCCTCAAACTCATTCATAACGCTCTCAATATAAGATGCCTTATTCTTATATTCACTTCCGGATTCCACAAAGGATTCAAATTCCGGCAGAATGGAATCGTTCATGTATTTTACCAGACCGTTTGCATTGTCTGCAAGGTTATGTACTGCCTGAGTTACCACGCTGTTAATCTGCTGGATACGGTTTGCCGCCTCCTGGCTGGCAGAAGCAAGCTGACTGATTTCCGTTGCCACGACGGCAAAACCTCTTCCGGCTTCCCCGGCCCTCGCTGCCTCAATGGAAGCGTTTAACGCCAGCAGGTTAGTCTGACTTGCAATATTTAAAATATCATCTGTCAGGCTGTTGACCTGATTAACGCTGTTGCTGTCCTCGATGGCTTTGTTCAATACGGAAAGAATTTCATTTACCTTAATTCCGGTGGACTCCATATTGGAGCGTGCCGCTGCCTCCATGGCATCCGCGTGCTCTTTCATCTCTTTTGTATAGTTGTTGATTTCACTGGTTCTCTCCGCAATAAGGTTTACCTCTCCCGCTACAGATTCCGTATTAGAATTAATCAGCGCTGCATTATCGGACATTTCCTGCATGGTGGCGGAAAGCTCTTCTGTCAGGGCGGACACGTCTGATACACTGTTGTTGGAGGTCATGACGCTATCCCGCACCTCGTTGACCACTTCTTCCATTCTTCTGGAATTATTAATGATAATTTTGAAAATATCCTGCAGCTTGCCCATGAATACGTTGATACCGCTGCCCACTGCCGCTACCTCCCGGTTGGAAAGGATGGTAACACGTCTTGTCAGGTCGCCCTCGCGTTTATCAATATCGTCGATAATCTCGGTAATCTCCCTCTGGGTCTTAGAAAGAGGCGCAATTACCATTTTTAACACGGTGAATACCGCGACCAGCAGCGAAATGATACTGACAATAATCGTAAATATACTAATCATTAAAGAAGAATTGTATACCTCTGACAATTGTATTTTCGCATTGTCTGCATTCGTATTTATAACCGTCTCTATCGCCGCAATATTTTCCTCCATTCCATTGACATAATCTGAAATAGCTCCGTTTGCCAGCGCATAGGCTGCATCTTTATCGCTGTTGGCACTGTAAGCAAGCACATTTGCCATCTCATATTTCAAGCCTTCAAAATTGGTAAGAATCGCCTCATAATTACTGCGTTCTTCTTCCGTCACATATTTCTCGAACTCCGCCAGATTGCCGTCTAACACATCCTGCTGTGCCCTCACGTCAGCCACCAGCTGAATCATGCTGTCCAAATTCGTTGCCACGATATGGGATAACCCCAAATTATGAATGGTCAATGTTTCTTTCTGTATCTCTCCCAAATCAGAAATGCAGGTCATATATCCGTCCGCAATCTGCGTTGCATTGCCGTTGACACTCCTAATATTATTCACTGCTAAAAAGCAGGAAACAATGGACACGATTCCCAAAATAAACACCGGAATCAGAATAATCATTTTTGTACTGAAACGTCCCTGTTTTTTCATCTCTCCTATGTTCCTCCTTTCTCTTACTGGGCTGCTGAGGCTGATATGCCTTCCGCTAAAGTATCCATAATTTCCTGTAAATCCTGATTCGTCGGATTCCCGGCCGCCATAGTATTACCAAAGTTGCTGCAAGGAGTCCAGTAAGCATTTCCCACTCTCTGAAGTTTTCCATATTCGGACTGCGCAAGGACTGCCTGTATCGCCGGGGATTGATTCACCGCATCGGAAGCTGCCGCATTAATATTGGAAGGTCCCTGCCCGCGTTCTTCAAAACGGAGGGTCTGGTTCTCCTCGTTGGTCAGCCAATCCGCCAGTTTTGCCGCCCATTCCGGATACTTGGAATAAGCGTTGACACCTAACATCTTATAGCCTTTGAAAGAAGCCATCTGGACCTGCTGACCTGCCACCGTGTAGGTAGGAAGCTTAACTGCCCTGTAATTATCTCCCCAGACCTCTCTGACAGATACATCGTTCCATACACCACTGATGCCTGCCGCCACAGTACCGGCTTTTATTTGTTCAATAAAACTCGCATCCGCCTGTGCCACAAATGCCGGGTTAGTGGTAATATTAAGGATCGCCTGTGCCACATCCACACCTTTGATATCGCCCTCTGTAGAATTCCAGTTACAATAATTTGTCACACCGTCATCATTAATCCCAAACTCTAGCCCTGTATTTCCAAAGAAGGAATAGAGATACCAGCCGGAATTCAGCTCCATAGAAAGGGTTTTCCCTGCCGCCCCTAATGCCGCTAACATGCCGTCCATGGTCTGAACATCTTCCTCTGTAAGAACAGACTTATCGTAGTATAAAAAGTACCCGTTGTCCGCCGTCATCGGATACGCATACAAGGTATCATTAATGGTCGCCGCAGTTACGGCATCCTCTAAATTAGCGCTTTTTACCTCATCTGCATTTGGCACAGGATAAAGTGCCCCTGCCGCTACCATGGCAGAAAGCTGGTCATCCGCAAAAGGAAAGATATCTGCTCCGTTATGGATATCCCCCAGCAAATTGTCCTTGGTACTGGCGTCTGACCCCTCCGCCAGGGTAATCTCAAACTCCGCTTGTCCTGCATATTTTTGTTTAAAACCATCTATCATCTTATTCAGAGTATCAAAGTTATCCGGCTCGGACCATATCGTCAGTTGTACTACTCCACTGTCCGTATTCCCCTGATTTCCCATGGCCGCCATTTCTGTAGAAGGCTCACTTCCCGGCACTACCGCTTCCATCCCGTCATCCTCACTCCCGACTGCCGCCTGCTGATTGCCGCAGCCGATAAAAGCAGAACAAAATACTGTTGTAAGCAGCAATCCTGCCATGATTCTCTTCTTCATTCCGAATCCTCCTTTGTCACTTGACTATGTCATTTTACCTATATTTTACATTAATTTTACATTAATCGCAATATTTATACGAAAAATACCTAAAAAACGTATAAAAACACATCAAATATGCCATTTAATTGTGTTTCCGCTCCTTCGGACAATTTGCACATGCACCACCGGAGCAGCCCACACAGCCACCCTTCTTTTTCTTTTTTATCAAATAGATAACGGTTCCCAAAAACCACACCGCAAGAAAGGTTAATACCGCAATATCCACAATTCCCATTTTTCCCTCCCGTAATAAAATGTACAACCTGCCGGCCTAAGACCCCTTTAGCCCCTGAAACCTATCCCTATCGAGCAGGGAAGAATTTTTCCCTGCTCACTGCGCGGCCCGTGCGCCACTTCAGTGGCATGTTTCCTTTGCACGGGCCTGTGCATACAAAAGCAAGTGCCGGCTGTGCCGGCACCTGCAAAAAAAATGTTATGAAATAAAAATTCCTCCGATACTGTATACCAGCCATGCCGCAAGCCATGCCACCACACACTGCAGCAACACAATCATAGCCGCTTTCACACCGCTCCCCATTTCCCGCTTCACTGCTGCGATTGCCGCCACACATGGGGTATAAAGTAATGTAAACACCAGGAAGCTGGCGGCGGAAAGTCCGCTGAACATGGTTCCAAGCACCTGACTTAAGTCCGCCATTGCCGTTCCCGTCAGCACACTCAGGCTGCTGACCACCGCCTCCTTGGCGGTAAATCCGGTGATAAGCGCCGTAGATACCCTCCAGTCAGAAAACCCAAGGGGCGCAAAAACCGGCGCAATCCACTGTCCCACCAGCGCCAGAAGGCTGTCAGCGCTGTCACTCACCACATTTAACCGAGTATCAAAGGTCTGTAAAAGCCAGATGATAATCGTTGCCACAAAAATAACGGTAAAGGCTCTCTGGATAAAATCCTTTGCCTTCTCCCACATCAGCTGCCCCACGCTCTTTGCAGAAGGGAAACGGTAATTCGGCAGCTCCATCACAAAGGGAATGGGATTTCCCCGGAATGCCGTCCGGTTTAACACCACCGCACACAAAATTCCCACTAAAATTCCTGCCACATAGAGAACTATCATCACAAGCGCCTCTCTTCCCGGGAAAAAAGCTGCCGCAAACACGGAATAAATAGGTATTTTCGCAGAACAGCTCATAAATGGGGTGAGCATAATGGTCATTTTCCTGTCACGCTCGGAAGAAAGAGTTCTCGTCGCCATCACCGCCGGAACCGTACAGCCAAAGCCAACCAGCATCGGCACAAAGCTCCTGCCGGACAAGCCGATTTTCCTCAGGGGTTTATCCATCACGAAGGCTACCCGCGCCATGTAACCGGAATCCTCCAAAATAGACAAGAAGAAAAACAACACCACGATAATAGGAAGAAAGCTTAATACACTTCCCACCCCCGCAAATACACCGTCAATCAAAAGGCTCTTTACCACCGGATTGATACCGTATGCCGTAAGCCCCCTGTCGCAGGCTGCGGTAAAAGCGTCGATTCCCATGGCTAAAATATCACTTAACGCCGCCCCTATCACATTGAAGGTAAGGAAAAATATCAAGAGCATAATCATTAGAAACATCGGAATGGCAAGATATTTGTTGGTGAGCACATTGTCAATCTTCACGCTTCGGATATGCTCCCTGCTCTCCTGACATTTCTTCACGGTTTTTGCACAAACCTTCTCAATAAACTGATAGCGCATGTCCGCTAGCGCCGCATTCCTGTCAAGCCCTCTGTCTTTCTCCATTTCCGCAATACTGTGTTCCATCATTTCCAGCTCGTTTTCGGATAATTCCAGCCGCTCAATAATGTCCGTATCATTTTCCACAATCTTCGTCGCCGCAAACCGGGGAGACATTCCCACATTTGCCGCATGGTCCTCCACCTGATGGGAAACCGCATGGATACAGCGGTGTACCGGACCATGCTCACAGAAATCCGTCACTTTCGGATACTGCTTCTTTTTTGCCACCGTGAGGGCAGCCGTAATCAGATCTTCGATCCCCTCATCCTTTGCCGCACTGATGGGCACCACCGGAATTCCCAGCTCCTCCGACATCTTCTTAAAATCAATGGAGCCTCCGTTTCCCCGCACCTCATCCATCATATTTAACGCCAGCACCATAGGAATGTGCATCTCCAAAAGCTGCAGCGTCAGATAAAGATTTCTCTCAATATTCGTAGCGTCCACAATATTGATAATTCCATCCGGCTTTTCATTTAAAATAAAATCTCTGGTGACAATTTCCTCATTGGTATAAGGTCTGATAGAATAAATTCCGGGCAAATCCACCACTGAGCAGTTTTTTACGGAACGTATCTCCCCCACCTTCTGATCCACCGTCACCCCGGGAAAATTTCCCACATGCTGGTTCGCTCCGGTAAGCTGGTTAAACAGCGTCGTTTTTCCACAATTCTGGTTTCCTGCCAATGCAAATATCATAACGCTCCTCCCGCCTCTTTCACCCCGTCTATCTCAATTTTTTTCGCATCCTCCACACGTATCGTCAACTCATACCCCCGCAGTCTTATCTCTATAGGGTCCCCCATCGGCGCAATCTTTTGCACTGTCACCGCCGTCCCCGGAATCAGCCCCATATCAAGCAGCCTGCACCTAAGCGCCCCTTCTCCGCCCACTGCAGTAATCATCGCCGTCTTTCCCACCGGTAAATCCTCTAATGTCATCTCTCGTCCCTCTTTTATTCATAATAGTAAAACTCGTCAATCACCCTCCCCTATCGGGAGTTATTCTCAACTAACAATTAATACTAATACCTAACCCCCATAAAGTCAATCCTTCCCAAACCAATTTCCCATTTTTTCTATTATTTATAAAACTCCCGAATCCGCTCCCCTGCAAAAAAAGCAGCAAACCTTCGTCTGCTGCTTTTTAAAATCTACTACTTTCTCGAATTTTTCAAGAAATCCGGTATCTTAATATCCACCTGCTGCACCGAGCTCTCCGGCTGCCTGGGCTTCTGAATCCCGGAAAACGACGGTGTCTGTGCCTGATGCGGAGTCTGCCCCATAGCCCCAAACCCGGTTGCCGCAGCGGAAACAGGTCTGCTAAATCCGCTTCCTGCTCCCACCGGCCTTGTCACAGTACCTGCATTCTGGTACTGCATCTTCGGCATAATCTTACCGGGCTGTGAAGCCTGATTGCTATTTTCAAGCCCGGTGGCGATAACCGTGATGGTTGCCTCATCCGTCATGGACTCATCATATTTTGCACCGAAGATAATATTTGCATTGTCTCCGGCCAAATCCTGTACATAGCTTGCCGCATCATTGGCATCCATCAATGAAATATCACCGGAAATATTGATGATAACATGGGATGCTCCGTTGATGGTGGTCTCAAGCAGCGGGCTGGCAACGGCAAGCTTCACTGCCTCGATTGCCTTGTCATCTCCCTTGGCTGCACCGATACCGATATGCGCCATACCCTTGTCCTTCATGACCGTACATACATCGGCAAAATCTAAGTTAATCAAGGCTGGCAAGTTAATCAGGTCGGTAATTCCCTGTACTGCCTGCTGTAACACCTCGTCCGCTTTCTTTAAGGCATCCGGCATGGTTGTCCTTCTGTCCACAATCTCAAGCAATTTATCGTTTGGAATCACAATCAGGGTATCTACGCTGTCCTTTAAGCGCTCAATTCCAGAAAGTGCATTTAACATACGCTGTTTTGCCTCGAATTTGAAAGGCTTTGTCACAACGCCTACGGTAAGGGTTCCCTGCTCCTTGGCAATCTTTGCAACAACCGGGGCCGCTCCTGTTCCTGTACCGCCGCCCATACCGCAGGTGACAAATACCATATCGGCTCCCTTTACCGCTGCGGAAAGCTCCTCCATGCTCTCTTCTGCCGCCTTCTCACCAATCTCCGGCTGTGCCCCTGCCCCAAGTCCCTTGGTTAATTTCTCACCAATCTGTATCAGTGTCGGTGCCTTACAAAGGGCTAATGCCTGCTTATCGGTATTAATTCCGATAAACTCAACGCCTCCGATATTCTCATCAATCATTCTATTTACAGCATTATTACCAGCTCCTCCTACACCGATGACGATTATTTTTGCACTGGTATCTGCTTCTGTTGTCATAATTTCCAGCAAGGTAGTTCCTCCTTCATTCTCTCCCTAAATTTCTTCCCGTTCCGCACCGGTCTGCGGCTCATACCTATGTATCATCTATAACTGAAACGAGCATTCTCCTATAATTGTACCTTTTGATACCCATTTTCCCCATTACAAACCATATACTCTATAATATAATTTTTCTTTCAATTAATCAACTAATTTTTTCATTTTTTTTTATAAATCTGACCTGTCAAAAACAATATCTGTTGTATCCGGTGTCCAGGTATCTAAATGTAGTGTCCCTGACAGCCCGGAAAGCTGCGGTAAAATGGCGGATAGCCGGGCGATTTTCTGGGTAAGATAATCATCAGAACCCACCACAACCTCAATGCTCCCATAGATCAGCACCGGATTTTCCGCACTGTCATAATGAATATTTTCCGGTGAAAGGTCATATTTTTTCAATATCTGGGTCAAAGACAGCAGGCGGTTTAAAATCGCTTCGTTTTCTAACGGAAGCTTCTCATACAGCACCACCGTATCACAGGAAATCCCCGTAATCTTCGGTACCCCCTCGATAACGTCCGAAGAAGTTTCCACCACAAACCCGTCTTTATCAAAATAGGCATATTGCCCTAAAGTGTCGATATAAAAGCTGCCTAAAATTCCTTTTTCGTAGACAGAAATCCGCACCGTATGAGGATCATCTAAGGAAATCTCCATGGTGTCCACAAAGGGCACATCCCCCACGTCCAAAAAACGGTATTTCAAATCCACATACAGGGAATTCCAGGAATACTCATCATTTAGTACCATATTCTGTATCTGTTCCGGAGAATAAAGCTCATTCCCCTCCACCACCACATGTTCTACCGTGAACACATTGATGACTATAAATGTTCCGATGGCAATGAGCAGCAACAACACCAGAAATACCAGCAAACCGATTTTTCTGCGTTTTTTTCTTCGTCTCTGTTCTCTAATCATAATCAAGTAACCTCTAATTTAATTCCCCGGGACACGGAAAGCGCCAATCCCATCTCCGCAAGCAGAATGGAAATGGAAGTTCCTCCGTAACTGATAAACGGAAGGGAAACTCCGGTATTTGGTATGGTATTCGTCACAACCGCAATATTTAACAACACCTGAATAGCAATATGTGCCAGAATGCCTACCACAATCAACGCTCCGTATAAATCTGCCGCATTGTTGGCAATCACCACAAGCCGCCAGATAATCAGCAGATACAAAAGGATGAGACAGACTGCCCCAAACAGTCCCAATTCCTCACAGATAACCGAAAAAATCATATCGTTCTGTGCCTCAGGAATAAATCCCAGCTTCTGCATACTTTCTCCTAAGCCTTTTCCGAACAAACCGCCGGAGCCAATGGCATACAGTCCCTGCAGGGTCTGATACCCCTTTTCATGCTCCTCCGGATTGAGCCAGACATCAATACGCTCCATACGGTAAGGCGCCAGTGCAATAAAAATTACCCCCACCGCCGCTACCGCCGCTGCCATCAGCACGAAGTGGGAATACTTCGGGCTTGCCACAAAAAGCATACAAACTGCAATTCCCAGGATAATAATTGCTGTACTTAAGTTATTATATGCAACCACACCCACCACGGGCATCACAATCACCATAATTTTTACCAGACTTTTAAACTCCCCTACCCGTTTCGGCGTCTTATAGATAACGGTAGCCAGAAACAGAATCACGCCGATTTTCGCCAGCTCGGAAGGTTGAAACCGAAGCGGCCCGATTTCAAGCCATCTTGCCTGTCCCTTCGCCTCCGATCCCACAAAGATAACTGCAGTACAAAGTCCCAAAGCCCCAAGATAGGCAAGGGTGGAAAACCGTATCCATACCTGATACGGGATTCTGGACACTACAATCATCGCCGCTAAGCCCAATGCACTGGCAGACATCTGCCTCCGTACATAATATGCCGCATCATCAAACCGGGTGGAGCCATAATAAGAGCTGGTGCTGTACAGCATAATCAATCCAAAACAAAGCAGGAAAATAATCAAAAACAGCAGGCTGTAGTCAAAATATCGTATGGTCTTTTCCTTTTTCTCTTTTTTCGGTCTCTTTGCCACGTTACAACCTCATTTCCAAGACATTAAAATTATTACAGATTTCTGACATACTCTTTAAAAATACGTCCCCGTTCCTCATAATTTTTGAACATGCCCCAGCTTGCACATGCCGGGGACAAAAGCACTGCCTCCCCGCTCTTCGCATTTTCGTGACAGACGTCGATTGCCTCTTCTAAGCTGTCACAGAGCACCACCTCTGAAAAACCGTGGGCTTTTGCACATTCCGCAATCTTCTCCCTCGTCTGTCCAATCAGCACCAGCTTTTTCACCTTGCCGTCAAAGCTCTCAATCCACTCGTCATACTCCGACTGCTTATCATAACCTCCGCCAATCAGATAGGTCGGCCGGTTCATCGCCTGAATGCCCTTGATTGCCGCATCCGGGTTTGTTCCCTTAGAATCATTGTAATAACGGACGCCGTTTATCTCCGTCACATACTCAATCCGGTGCTCCACCGCCTGGAAAACCTTTAATGTCTCCCTGATTTTTTCCATGGGGACTCCCATACTAAGAGCAATTCCTGTCGCCGCCATGACATTCTCATAGTTGTGGATTCCCAAAATATTCAGCTCATTTACGTCAATGACTTTTTCCGCCCTGCCACTTACGGCATAATAAATGCTTTCCCCTTCTAAATAAAGCCCTGTGTCTAACTTTCCGGCGCTGCTGAAAAACAACACCTTACAGCCTGCCTCCGCCCCAAAGGCACGCAAAACAGTATCTTCATAGTTTAAGACGCATACCTCCTCCGGGCTCTGGTTCTTTGTAATACTCTCTTTTGTCTGAATATAGCATTCCATGGTATGATGGCGGTTCAGATGGTCCGGTGTAATATTTAAAATCGCCGAAACCTTGGGATGGAACTCATGAATCGTCTCTAACTGGAAGCTGCTGATTTCCGCCACTGTCACTGTCTCTTCCGTGGTGTCTGCGGCAACGGAGGTATAGGGAATACCGATATTTCCCACCACCCTCACATCTTTAAAATAATTTGCCATAATCTCCCCGGTCAGCGCCGTCGTAGTAGTTTTTCCGTTGGTTCCCGTAATGGCGGCAACCGGACCTTTGGCAAAATAGTATGCCAGCTCAATCTCGCCCCAGATGGGAATGTCTTTCTCCCCTATCTGCTCCACCATAGGGATATCCGTAGGCACGCCGGGACTGAGCACTGCCAAATCCACCTGCTCTAAATCTCCGTCCTTTAATGTTCCAAGAATAATCTCCACATCGGAAAATACCGGAGCTTTCTTCTTAAGCGTCTCCACATCCAGCTCTTTGTTTCCGTCAAACAGAAGAATCTCATTTCCCTTTTTCTTTAGAAGTTCCGCTGCTGCCACACCGCTGATTCCGGAGCCCACAACCAGAACCTTTTTTCCGGTTAAATCCAACTTCTTATCCAAATTTATCACACCTTTCTAAATTGCAAGCAATGCAATCATACATAAAATTGCTGTGGTAATGGAAAATACAGCCACTACCCTCGTCTCGGACCAGCCGCCCAGTTCAAAATGGTGATGAATAGGCGCCATACGGAAAATACGTTTTCCCCCGGTCTTTTTAAAATAAGTCACCTGAATGATAACGGAAAGCACCTCTACGAGATAAATCAGTCCCACAATCAGAATGAATAAAGGCATCTGCATCATATAGGCAGTGGAAACCACAAAGCCTCCCAGTGCCAAAGAACCTGTGTCCCCCATAAATACACTTGCGGGATACACATTAAACAGCAAAAAGCCCAGCAATGCCCCCACCACGGCGCAGGTAATGGGCGCAATCCCGGCATTGCTGCCTACCGCCACCACAGAGAAGAAGGTCGCCACCATAATCGTCACGCTTGATGCCAGGCCGTCTAAGCCATCGGTAAAGTTTGTGCCGTTGACGGTTCCTACCACCGCAATAAACAGCACAGGGATTGCCAGCCAGCCAATATCTAAGTATTTTCCCCCGGAAAACGGAATCAGCATGGTGAGGGACACATCGGAATAGCATACCATGTACACGGCAAACACCGCCGTCACTATAATCTGTAAAATCATCTTCTGCCACGGCAGTAACCCGTCAGAACGCCGCAACACCACCTTTAAATAGTCATCTAAAAAGCCGATGACCCCAAAGCCCACGGTCATAAAGAGAATGGGAACAATCTTCGGGTAATCCCTTACATAAAAGACAGACGTAATCACGATTGCCGCCAATATCATAATACCGCCCATGGTGGGGGTACCGTTTTTCTTCAAATGAGACTCTAACTCTTTCCGCTCTGTCTGTCCCACCTTCAGCCTCCGAAGGAAGGGTATCACGATAGGACCTAACACAGCGCTGATTGCAAATGCAATAATTACCGGAACTACAATTTCATATGCCATAATTAAACACCTCATGTACTTTTTCTGATTCCTCTAGTATACGTTATTTGTTAGGATTTATCAAGGTAAGGCAAAATGTTTTCCATAATTTCTTTTACCATAGGCGCTGCAATCTGCCCTCCGTAATAAATGCCCTGAGGATTATTGATAATGAAAAGAACCAGTACCTGCGGATCATCTGCCGGGGCAAAACCTAAAAAAGAGGAAATATATTTGTGTTCGCTTCTCGGAAGGGTCTGGGAGGTGGCCGTCTTTCCGCCAATGTGATACCCTTCGATTTTCGCCTTCTGCCCGCCTCCGTCGGAAACCACCCGTTCCAACAGATAACGCATGGTCTCGGAGGTTTCCTCCTTGCAGATACCCTCGGTTGTATCGTACTGCAACGTCTCCACCAGATTTCCGTCATCATCTCTGATTTCCACGCCAAAATGCGGGGTAATGCGGTTACCCCCATTTATAATAGAAGAAACTGTAGTCACCAGCTGCATGGGCGTAATCTGAAAAGACTGTCCGAAGGACACCGTCGCCAATTCCACCGGGCCTACATTCTCCTTTTTGTGCATGATGGTCGCCGCTTCTCCCGGCAAATCCACATTGGTTTTCGACAGCAGCCCAAACTGCTTGAAATATTTATAAAAATTGTCCACCCCAAGCCGTTCTCCCAGCTCAATAAACACCGGGTTGCAGGAATTCATAATTCCTGTCTCAAAGGTCTCTGCACCGTGCCCGGTGGTTTTCGCACAGCGGATTCTCCTGTCCTCCACCATTTTATAACCGGGACAGTAGAAATTATCGGTCAGGGAAACCACCCCCTCCTCTAACGCCGCCGAGGCAGTGATAATTTTAAAGGTGGAACCCGGCTCATAGGTATCGCTGATACACTGGTTTCTCCACATCTGATTCAGAAGGTTCTGCTTTTCCTCCGCCGTCACCTCCCCTGTCAGCTCATAATTTAAGGTAAAGGGGTCATTCAGATTAAACTCCGGGTAATTTACCATTGCCATCAGTTCCCCGTTTTTCGGGTTCATCACAATGACAGATACATAGTCCGCCTCCTTTTTCATATATGCCTTTTCCGCCACCTGTTCGCAATATTTCTGGATGTTATAATCCATGGAAATGTGGAGGTTGTAGCCGTTCACCGGCTCTAGGCGGGTTTCCCCTGCATTTTCAATCTCAATGCCCTTAGCATCCGTCAGGGTCAGTATTTTTCCGCTGGTCCCCTGCAAATATTCGTCGTATTTTACCTCAAGCCCCAGAATCCCCTGGTTATCCCCTCCCGTAAATCCCAACACCTTTGAGGCAAGGTCATCATAAGGGTAATATCTTTTGTAATCTTCGTCCACCTTAATGCCGGAAAGCCCATATGCCCGGATTCTATCCCCCGTTTCCTTATCCACATTGGTTTTCACCCGCTCAATAGAGCTGACCTTTTCCACCCGTTTACGCACCGTCTCCTCCGGCAGCTCCAGCTCCTTCACCAGTGCGTCAATCACCGCCTCCGGGTCATCTATCTGGCTGTGAATCACAGATATGGTACAGACAGATTTATTGGTGGCAAGCACCGTGCCTGTGGCATCAATGATTTTTCCCCTCGCCGCCTTGATGTCCCTCTCCCTCTCATGCAGGTTCTCAGCCTTCTGCCCGTAATATTCGGAACAGAACACCATCAGATACACCAGCCTGCCGATAAGGAACATCACCACAAAGAAAATCGCCACAAACATGACCATGATTTTTTTCCGGTTATATGTCTTGTTCCTGCAAAACGGAATTTCCTGCCGCATAAAAAAACCCCACAAAAGTTTTCATACTATCTTATTCTAACTTTTGTGAGGTTATACCTTATTCGCCTGGTGTATCTGTCGGTGTTTCGTCCGGCGTATCCGGCGTCTGTCCGCCGCTGTTATCCTCCGGTCCCGGATCCATATTGTCTGGCGCTACGTCGCCGCTGTTATCCTCCGGTCCCGGATCCATATTGTCTGGCGCTACGTCGCCGCTGTTTTCCGGCAAATCATCGGTGGTATCCGGCACATCAAGGCTTTCTTCAATCGGCGTATTGGCAATATCCGTAGCTGCGGTCTGTCCCGCCTCTTCTCCCTTGATATCCCAGCCGTCGTGAATGCCTGTGGTCTCTTCGTCGCGGTAGATATTCATATAAGGAAGCACTTCCTCTAATATCTCCCGGACAATATTCTGGGCAAAAGTACTATGGAACTGCTCCTCCACATTGGGCTCATCCACAACACAGTAAATCATAAGCTGCGGCTCTTCCACCGGGGCAAAGCCAATAAAGGAAACTAAGTAATTGACGCCGTCACGCCCTGCTTTCTGGGCGGTTCCCGTCTTTCCTCCCATGGAATAACCGTCCACCTTTGCTGTAGTTCCCGTAGCTGATGCGTCTCCTCCCACCGTGGACTGCATATATTTCTTTAAGGTTTCGCTGGTGGATTTCGATACCGTCTCCCGCAGCAGTGTGGGAGCAATATCCTCAATCACATTGCCGTTTTCGTCCGTAATGCGTTTTACCACCCTGGGCTGATAGAGATACCCGCCGTTAATCAGGGAACAATAGGCACTGCCTAACTGTATCATGGTGGTATTGAAGTTCTGTCCAAATACGTTGGTTGCCAAATCCACCGGACCCATATTATTCACATTGTAAATCAGGGTATCGGTTCTCGCCTCTCCCGGCAAATCAATGTTGGTTCTCTGTCCGAATCCGAATATCTGCTGGTATTTACTGAAATTCTCTTTCCCGATTTTATAGGACATCTGCATCATGGCGTCATTGCAGGAATACATCAGTGTCTGCTCTAAGGTTTCCATATTATGCCCCATCCTGTTGACACAGCGAATCTTATGCCCGCCGATTTCCTCATATCCGTCGCAATAATAGGTGTCTGTGGTGGCTACCGTCCCCGTCTCAAGCCCCGCCGCCACCGTAAAGGGCTTTGCCGTAGACCCCGGCTCATAGGTATAGGTAACGCAAAAGTTCTGCCAGATTTTATTTAAAATGTCTAATTTTGCGTCCTCGTCCATGGCATCTAACTCTTCTTCCTCATAGTATGCCGACAAATCCCTGGGGTTTGAGGCATCATAATTGGGATAGTTTGCCATGGCAAGCACGTCCCCATTATTGGGGTCCATAATCAAAACACCGATATGGGTTGCCCCCGCATCCTTCTCTCTGTAATTTCCGGTATATGCCTCGTTAAACTCCGCTATCTTTTTTTCTACCACGGACTGGATATGGGCATCTAAGGTAGTGACTAAGGTATTCCCGTTTTTCGCCGCTTTAATGGTCTGCTCGAAATTATTATCCGTATTCAGATAACCATATTCCCTGCCGTCCACTCCGTTTAAAGCTTCGTTGTAATGCTGCTCTAAGCCATTGATACCGAGATTTCCCGATGTGGTAAAGCCTACCACTGCACTGGCCAACTCCCCATAGGGGTACTGTCTCTCATATTCCTTTTCAAACCAGACACCTCTGATATTGGGATTTATCTTTTTATCTTTCTCATCCACTGCCTCCTGCATTTCCACAAAGGGCTGGATTTCCTCATAGGAAGCCTTTTTTTTCAGGACAATATAACGGCTGTCCTTACTGTTCCTTGCATAATCATAAAGCTCTTCGCCGGTAATATCCGGAAAACACCGGGTCAGTGCCTCGATGGTGGGTGCAATATAGTCCTCCTTGCTGGTCATGACATAACAGTCAAGTATCACATTATAGACGGCGATACTGGTGGCAAGCACGGTCCCCTTTGCATCCACGATATCCCCCCTCTGGTAGGGAATGGTCTGACTGTCGTATTCCTGCTGGGAAAGTACGATTTTTTCATACTTTTCACCGCTGGTATGCTCAATATACATCAGCCGCACAATCAGACCCACTAATAAAAGCGCAATACATCCAAACATTATAATCAGTTTTTTCTGCATGCGCTTCGGAAATTTTAACCAAGGTTTTCTTCTTCTTTTTCTCTTCGTTGCCATGAATTACTCCTGTATCTTTACTTACCCGGAATCTCCCCAAACTGGTTCATATAATCATCCTCCCCCACAGAATAATAAATAATCTGGGATTCCTTGGCGTAAGTCATTCCTAACTCTGTCATTGCCCGCTCTCTCACACTGTCTAAATCAATCGAATTGCTGATACGCTTATATGCCTCGTCATTCTCTGCCTTCAAATCGGAAATCTGACTTTCTAAAGTAGCAATATTTTTCATTCTCGCTGTCACGGAGGACTGTACCTTTATGTAGAAACCGGCAAAAACACCGAACACCACCACCGCCATGGTAAGAAATGCCACATAACTTCTGCTCATCCTAAGGGCACGTTCCTGATTGCGCCTTGCAACGCGCTTTCTCCGGCGGAGCTCCTCCTGTTTTTCTCTCTCAATCCGCTCCCTCTGCTGTCTTCTGTAATCGGGAGCAGCTTCCATTCTGCGGACGGTATTGCCATCCACATAATAAGGATTTTCTGTTCTGTCCCTTCCTGCTGTCTGATTTTTCATAATTTTTCCTCTTTTCTATTTTTAGCCTCTGCTCATCTGCCACTTAACACTTTTCAAACACCCGCAATTTTGCACTTTTTGATCTGGAATTTTCCTCTAACTCCCTCTCCGAAGGCAAAATCGGTTTTCTGGTAACCACCCTTCCTTTGGAAACCTTACCGCACACACATACCGGAAAATCACTCGGACAGGTGCATGGATTTTCGTTCCGCTTAAAATTTACTTTTACAATCCGGTCCTCTAAGGAATGAAAGGTAATGATACAAAGCCTTCCTCCAGGATTTAGCAAATCTATCATATCATCTAAGGTATCTTGTAACACTTCTAACTCTCTGTTCAGTTCAATACGGATTGCCTGAAAGGTCCTCTTAGCGGGATGTCCTCCGGTGGCCTGCACCTTCTTTGGGATAGAGGCCCGGATAATCTCCGTCAGCTCTCCCGCCGTCTCTATGGGTTTCTTTGTCCGCTCTGCCGCAATATGTTTTGCAATGTTCTTAGCGAATTTATCCTCCCCGTAATCCCGGATAATCCGGTACAATTCCATCTCACTGTATTCATTGACAATATCCTTCGCTGTCCGTGAAACCCTGTCATCCATACGCATGTCTAAGGGCGCATCAGGCTCCCGGTAGGTAAATCCTCTCTCCGGCGTGTCTAACTGAAAAGAGGAAACCCCCAAATCCAACACAATACCGTCCACTCCCGTGATGCCGATGTTCTGCAATTCTTCCTTCATATTGGCGTAATTACTGCGGATAATAGTGACCCTGTCCCTGTACTCCGACAAGTGTTCGCCGGCGGCCCTGATGGCGTCTGCATCCTGGTCAATCCCAATCAGCCTGCCCTTCCCTGACAGCCGTTTCACCACTTCACCGGCATGTCCTGCACCTCCAAGGGTTCCGTCCACATAAATTCCGTCCGGTCTGATATTCAGTTGTTCTATCGTCTCTCCTAATAAGACGGAATAATGTTTAAACTCCACGCCGGTCTCCTTTAAATGCTAAAACCTAACTCTGCCATATGCTCTGCGATATCGTCCATCTCGTCTTCATCATAAGTATTCTCCAGCCATCTGTCCTTGTCCCAGATTTCCACCCGGCTTAGGACTCCGACTAATACCACATCTTTCTGTAAATCTGCATATTCTCTTAATACCGGCGGAAGCAGGATTCTTCCCTGCTTGTCCAACTCCACCGCTGCTGCGCCTGCGAAGAAAAATCTGGAAAATTTTCTCGCATCTTTGGAGGTCATGGAAATACTGCAGAATTTTTCCTCAATGTTATGCCATTCTTCGTTGGGATACACAAATAAGCATCCGTCTAATCCCTTGGTCACCACAAATTCACTGCCTAACTGCTCCCTGAACTTGGACGGGACGATAAGTCTGCCTTTTGGGTCCACTGTGTGATTGTACTCTCCCATGAACATAACACAAACACCTGCCTTTTCATGGAACAAACGGCTTTGTGCTATTTCTTCCACGAGATTGGGATTTGCTCACCACTTTGAACCATTTCCCACCACTTTCCTCCACTTTTATGACTATCTTACCCCATCTACTATAAAAAAGCAATACAAAACACATGTTTCTGCCATCAAAACCGTGTGCCAAAAACTGCCAAAAATTTCTTCTTCCCCTACTCGCCGCGCGCCCCATGCGCCGCCTCAGCGGCATACTTCCTCTGTATGGGGCTGTGCATAAAAAAAGAAGCCCGCTTCCGCGAACTTCTTTTTTTCATCTTTTGCTAACAAATATTCACTTTTTCTTTTCTTTCTACATACTCTTCAATCAGTTTATCCAATTCGGTACTTTTTTCATAATAACTCTCGAATTTATCTTTTCGTAAAAGCGCTTCGTCCAGTTCTAATCTGACGGACTCAATTTTTCTCTGAAGTTGTTTCATTCTCTCCATTCGAAGCCTCCTTAATTGATAGCTATTCCTTGAGAAGAAGTCTTTGATAGAAAAATACCTTTATTTACATATTACTACTTTTTTGTCTAAAATGCAATCAAAACAGCCTGCCATCTATCATCATTTTTCGACAACAACCACAATATATTGTGTTTTCTTTTCAAATATGCTTCAAGAAGTGCTCTGCGCGCCTCTCCTCTAACACCTCTAACATCCCCTGCAGCGCCTTGTGGTTTACCTCCACAATATGGCGGATATCTTCCTCTACGCCATGCTTCCTGGCAAGATAATCGTCATGCGCCCCCTGGATGTAGTCACAGAGCGCTTCCGCATTGTGAAACGGCTGCTCCTGCCCTTCCTTAGACAACAGCGTAACTTTTTTTGCCTCGCCGCTTTTGATAAAGCTGCGCAAATCTTTCTTTAGCTTCTCTTCATAGGAACAATGCTCTTTTAATCCTCCAGGATATATTTTGTTATGTGGAAAGGTAAAATAATCTGCCAGATAATGGCTAATCTGTCCTAAATCCATATAATATTTCCTGCCTGCTTTCTCTAGCACCTTTTCCCCCTCGGAAAGCCGCTTGATATGCCGCCTAATGGAAGGAAAGGTTCCTGTCATTTCATGCTTTTTATAGAGGAAGGAGGGTTTGATATCCGGCAGGATGCTTCCGATATAAAAAGATAACTTATGCTTTTTTAATTCCTCGTCGCCTAAACTGTCTACCATGTACTTTGCAAGAGATATGTGGGATTTTTTTCTCATGAATTTGCCCTTTTTCTGCGCACCGGGTGCGTCACGGATTTGCATTAGGTGCGCAAATGCAAACCCTGTGTGAAAACTCCGTTTCCACACAAGTACCTTCTGGCATTTTGCTCTGTCTAATCGCATTATACGTCCATATGTTGGAGAATACAAGCCATTTTTCTGTGAAATTTTTAAGAACGGCGCACATACAAAAGGATGCCGTAACAACAGCATCCTTTTATCTCTTTCCTTAACCGCAGCAGCAGAAACTTGAACACTCTGTCTCTTTACAACTGCAGGCATCTTTCCCTGCGATCCCGATATGCTCAGCCGTGCATTTGCAATCTTCGTTAAATTCACATTTACAGGCTTCGCAGGCAACTGCGATGTGTTTTGACGGTCCGCCTACCGCATTTCGCGCCCCGTCTTTCCGCTCTACAAAGCTGCCGCAACAGGTTTCCTCGGTGCTCTCTGCACTTTTTCCTTTTACCTCGATATCCCCTTTACAACAGCATTTGTTATCATTATAGATACAGTTTGTTACGATACAATCTAAGTTCGGCATTTTTCCTTCTCCTTTCCGGTGTACCTTGTACAGATTTTCTCTGTTTCTTTGCCGTATCCGCATTTTTGCTGCGAATACTGCTATTAGTATGCCACCGGATAAGAAAAATATTTTCCCCGAGTGGAGGAAAACGGAGGATTTTATGGAAAAATTTGAAAAAGACGGAGCCGACGCTCCGCCTTTTTTGAACTCTGATCTTCTATTTGTTTTCTTCCTGCGGTACTTCTTTTCTGATTTCCTTGGTACGGATTTCCCTACAGATATCCTCGATAAACTGTGCTAACGGTTTCACACCCTCGTCCCCTGCAAAACGGCTTCTCACCGATACGGTATGGTCCGCTTCCTCCTGCTGTCCTACAACCAGCATATAAGGCAGCTTATCAAGTCTCGCCTCACGGATTTTAAAGCCAATCTTCTCGGAACGGTTATCCATTGTGGCATCAATGCCGTTGGCCTTTAATTCTTTTAACACCTCACCTGCATATGCCTCGTATTTGTCGGAAATCGGCAGGATACGCACCTGCTCCGGGCAAAGCCATGTGGGGAATTTCCCCGCATACTTCTCAATGAGCCATGCAAGGGTTCTCTCGTAACAGCCCATAGAGGTTCTGTGAATGATGTAAGGCCGCACCTTGTCTCCATTCTGGTCAATATAATACATGTCAAAATTTTCTGCGATGGCACAGTCTAACTGAATGGTAATCATGGTGTCCTCTTTGCCGTAAACATTCTTTGCCTGAATGTCAATCTTCGGACCGTAGAACGCAGCCTCTCCGTCTGCCTCCGTGAAGTCCACGCCTTTTTCCCTTAAGACCTCACGCAGCGCCTCCTGGGTTTTATTCCAGTAATCGTCATCGCCAAGATATTTTTTCTTATTTTCCGGGTCCCATTTGGAAAGACGGTACGTCACATCTTCCTCTAGACCTAAGGTCTTTAACACATAATATGCCAAGTCAAAGCAGCCCTTTAACTCTTCCTCCGCCTGGTCCGGACGGATTACCAGATGGCCCTCGGAAATGGTAAACTGACGCACACGGGTCAGTCCGTGCATTTCACCGGAATCCTCACAGCGGAATAAGGTAGATGTTTCACCCATACGGTAAGGCAGGTCACGGTAGGATTTCTGGCTGTTTTTGTATACATAATACTGGAACGGGCAGGTCATGGGGCGAAGAGCAAATACCTCTTTATCCACTTCCTCATCCCCCAAAACAAACATGCCCTCCTTGTAGTGGTCCCAATGACCGGAAATCTTGTAAAGGTCGCTCTTTGCCATCAAAGGCGTCCTGGTGCGGACATAGCCCCACTCATTGTCCTCTAAATCCTCAATCCATCTTTGGAGCTTCATAATCATTTTCGTTCCCTTCGGTGTGAAAAGAGGAAGTCCCTGTCCGATGACATCCACGGTGGTGAATAATCCCATTTCACGCCCAAGTCTGTTATGGTCCCGGCGTTTTGCGTCTTCCATACGCTCTAAGTGAGCCGTCAAATCTTCTTTTTTATTATAGGCCGTACCGTAAATTCTCTGCAAGCGGGCTTTGTCTGAATCCCCTCGCCAGTATGCCATAGACGAAGAGGTCAGTTTAAACGCCTTGATACCCTTAGTAGTCATCAGATGCGGTCCTGCACAGAGATCCACGAATTCGCCCTGGTCATAAAAAGAAATCTCGGAGCCTTCCGGCAAATCCTCAATCAGTTCTACCTTAAAGGGCTCATTTCTCTCCTGCATGAACTTGATCGCCTCTTCCCTCGGCAGGGTAAATCTCTTTAACTCATGGCCTTCTTTGATGATTTTTTTCATCTCGGCCTCTAAGTTATCTAAATCCTCCCTGGAAAAAGGTTCTGCATCGAAATCATAGTAGAAACCTTCCTCAATCGCCGGACCGATGGTGACTTTCGCATTGGGGAACAGACGCTTTACCGCCTGTGCCAGTACGTGGGAGGCAGTGTGGCGAATCACCTTTAAACCCTCCGGGTCGTTTGCCGTCACGATATTCAGCTCACAGTCTTCCTTTAATTCGGTGCGCAGGTCTACGATTTTGCCGTTTACCTCTCCGGCACATGCCGCTCTCGCAAGGCCTTCGCTGATATCCTTTGCAATGTCATATACGGATTTTGCTTCGCTGTATTCCTTTACGGAACCGTCTTTTAATGTGATTTTCATTTTTATAAACCTCTTTCTTCCTATCATTTACCGGAAAGAAATCGTTTCCTCCTCCGGCTCATCGAAATCCTCTTCTTCCTCTGCCCAGTTGTGAATATATGTTGTGCCGTTGTTACACCCGTACCGCGCATTTTTTCTCGGAGAACAAAGCATTCCAAGTATCATGCCGATAAGGGTGCCGATAGTGACAATCAAAATACCGTCTAACTTTGTGACGGTGACTGTCTCTGACAGTTTCGACAAAGCTCCTTTCCATTTTTCCATCTTCCCTGCTCCTTTCTGACGGGTTTTCTGTTATCATGTACATCGTCTGCATCATGTCCGTCTTGATTTTATCAGACGAAACAAAAATCCCTGACAAAACAGTACTGTTTTGTCAGGGACGATAAGCGTTTACCGTGGTTCCACCCGGATTCATTTTCCCCGGTGTGACAGCACATTATTATGTTCTGCTGTGCCGCAATATAACTATCGGGAAAATCTCATATTTGATGATAACGGTATCACCGGGCTCTGTTAAAGCCTCTCCGGGGTGGTCTTCCGCCGTTTCCTAACAGGATGCTTGCAGCACTCTTAGAGGCATCCCTCTCTGGGTTATTTCACGGTGTACTCTTCCCGTCAACGATTTTTCTATCTGTAAATCTGATTGTAATACCATTTTTACAATCTGTAAAGTGTTTTTTCCAAAAACTCACGGAAATCAATTTCCGGATGTCCGGTATCTATGCACTGGTCAATCCTGCCTTTTTATCTTCCGCAGCAGTGTTTATATTTTTTGCCGCTGCCGCATGGGCAGGGATCGTTGCGTCCTACTTTTTTGCCGACAACAACGGTGCCGGACTTCTTCTGCTCTAAGTAAAGTTTTCTCCTTGTCTCTTTATCGAAAATCTCGTCCCACTGGGGCAGCTCGTACAGCCAGTCCGCCTTGGCGTCTACCATGTTTTTGTATAATTTTTCTTTATCGAAAGCAAGGCTTACCCTGGTATCCTCTTCCATGGTGTCGATGGGATTTGCCTCCACAAGGCTGTCATTGATTCCGTCTAAGAAGCCTGTCATCTCCATTACGGACAATCCATATTTCTCGGCAAGCTCTTTGACGGTTCCCTCAACCTTTTCCTCCGGGTCAGTCAAAAGCTTTTCATAAACTCCCTTTTCTAAAAGAAAGTATCTCTGCCAAAATCTCTGCAGGTCTCCTTTGTTTGCTTTTTCATTATAGGCAACTGCCTGCCACTGTTCTAATAATGCCATAATCTTTTCCTCGTTTTCCATGTAAATTATAGTTGCAAATACATGCGTTTATTATTATATCAAAGTTTACAGGTTTTTTCAAAATATTTTTTCTGTTTCTTGACGTGAGTGGTAACAGTTCAGCCTTCCGGCTTCACTGTTACGGAATCCGGCTCATTTACAGTTTGACTTCGTCAAAGAGCAGGATGCCCGCTTGGCAGAATATACGCATTCCCACGGACTTTGCAGTGAATGCAAAGTCTTTGCAGAAAGTATAGCCGGAACTTTAAATTCAGCATATCTACTAATAGTGATCCGGTTTATGGCCTGAACAGTATTAAAAAGACAGAAGGAAAGTATTGACAAGCGTTAACAAGAATTTTTATAATAAAAACGAGGAGGTATCGACATGAGAAAGCATACGAACTAAAATCACATTATGTCTTATTCTGACTGTTCTGGCGGGATTGGCAGTATCCGGGTCTTTTAGCATTGCTCTTAATTATGACAGTACCATGTCTACTGTGGAGCAGATGATGAGTGAAACTGCGGTTCTTGCGGCGGGGCGTGTCCAGCAGGAATTAGCGGCTTATAAAAACGTTGTTATAGAGGTTGGATGCATTCCGCAGTTGTCCGATCCGAATGTTTCGACAGAAGAGAAACAGGCGATCATTGACGGGCGCGCCGCCATGCACAATTTCCAGAGGGGAAACATTATTGGCACAAACGGTATCAGCATTCTTGACGGCAAAGATTATTCCGACCGGGAGTATGTGCGCCAGGCTCTGCAGGGAAATGTTTTTGTATCAGAGCCGTTGATCAGCAAGATCACCGGGAAACTGTCCATTATGGTAGCGGCGCCCCTCTATGCTGAGGGAAATGGAAAATCTATTGTGGGCGTTGTCTATTTTGTGCTCCAGGAAACCTTTTTGAACGACATAGTTTCGGCTATTCAGATCGGTGAGAACAGCCGCGCTTATATGATTAATAAATCAGGCGATACCATTGCGGACATTACGCTTGAGACGATCACGGTGCAGAACATAGAAGCGGAGGCCCAGAGCGATCCCGCGCTGCAGGAGCTGGCGGCCATTCATGCCAAGATGCGGCAAGGGGAAAACGGGTTTGGAAGCTATGTAAACGGCGAGGATAAAATGTTCGCGGCTTATTCGTCCGTGCCGGACACAGACGGCTGGAGCATTGCGGTGACGGCTCCGCAGGTCAATTATCTGGCATCTACGAGAGATGCCATTATCATTGATCTTACGGTGATGGGGATTGCCATTCTGGTATCCGTCGTCATTGCGCTGGCGCTTGCGCGTAATATCGGCAAACCCATGAAGGCGTGCGTCAATCGGATGAAGCTGCTGGTGGAGGGCGATTTGGAGACCCCGATGCCCAAGATTACCAACAGGGATGAGACAGGTGAACTTGCCAGATCTACCGCATCTCTTGTGGAAGGGCTGAGTATTGTAATCAAAGATATTGATTATTTGTTGAATGAGATGGCAAATCAGAATATGAATGTCCATACCTTGCATGAGGACGTGTATGTGGGCAGTTTTCACAATATTCTGCTGTCTATGCGGAATATGAAGTCGGCATTGAACAATGCCATGCTTCAGGTCAACCATTCCGCGAGCGAGGTGTCCGCTGCAAGCAACCAACTGTCTGCAAGCGCGCAGACGCTCAGTCAGGGCACGACGGAGCAGGCGAGTTCGGTAGAAGAGTTTGCATCGCGGATCAACACTATTGCCGAGCAGGTGAAGGATACGGCGAGCGGCGCGTTAGATGTGAGAAGCCAGACGCACCAGACTGGCGAGAAAGTGCTTCTGTGCAACCAAAAGATGCAGAATCTGGTGGAAGCCATGGAAAGAATTGAGACAAGCTCCGAAGAGATTGAAAAGATTCTCAAGACAATAGACGACATTGCGTTCCAGACGAATATACTTGCCCTGAACGCGGCGGTGGAGGCGGCAAGAGCCGGAGATGCCGGCAAGGGATTTGCCGTCGTTGCGGAGGAGGTTCGCGATCTGGCCGGGAAATCCGCGCAGGCGGCGCAGAACACCTCGGAACTGATTGGAAACTCTACGGAAGCGGTACATATCGGTACGGAAATTGCACGGAGTACAGCAGATGTTCTGCTGGGTGTTGTGAACAGTATTCAGACGGTGGTGGATGCCATCGATCATATCGCCGCCGTGTCCAACGAGCAGTCCGAGGCGGTGGCACAGGTATCCGAGGGCATTAACCAGATCTCAAGCGTGGTACAGAACAACAGCGCCGTCGCGCAGGAGAGTGCGGCCGCGAGCGAGGAGCTTTCCGCAGAGGCGGCGTGCTTAAAAGAGATGGTGGATCAGTTTACACTGGCAGAGGAATAATTGATAAGAGAGAAAAGACTGTCCGGGCGGTGATCTCTTTTATCTGCGTAAGAGTTGTAAAATATTGTTTCGGGTGTCGAATAAGGTGGGGTGGGATAAAGTTATGAGGCAGATGGCACAAAGCAGGCTCTGTTTTGTGCCATCTGCCAATATCAGTTATCGACGAGACCCTTTTTGGCACCCGAAGCAAAATTATATGTTTAGGAAAGGCAGGTTCGGATAGAAGAAGCTGCTGAAAATTATGTGTTCAGGAAAGGCTAGTTTTATGAAAAAGGTAAAGCAAATTCTTGCGCTTATAGGCGTTGTCGTTTTAATTGGGCTTTATGTGTCCACCATTTTTTGTGCGGTGTCCTCCAGTGAAAATTTTATGAATCTGCTGATGGCTTCTATCTATGCCACGGTAATTATTCCTGTGCTGTTGTGGGCGTATTCGTTTATTTATAAGCTGACGAGAAAAGATGAGGACGAAAAAAAAGGTGACTGACCTCCTGTTTTATGGGGCAGCCACCTTTTTTTCTATTCTGTTTCCGTGTTTTCCTGTGGGATTTCCTCGGTCGTTTCTTCGGTCTCCGAACTCTCCTCTTGCGGAATTTCTTCTGTGATTTCTTCGGTCTCTGTCTCTTCCTCTTCTGCGGTCAGGTCTTCTACGGTCTTGTTAAAGCCCGTTGCCACTGCAGAGCCTACCAGGTAAATTACATCGCTGTCTGCTTTTTTCAGGTAATACTGGTTTGTAATCTCGTTCTGGTTTCCGACGAAAAGGGTTGTGTCGCCCTCTTCTGTTGTGATTGTGATGGTATTGGATGGTATTTCCAGGCCGAAGTCCGCTAGAGTGTCATATTCTGTTACTGTCTCCTCCGCTGTCACATTGACTGTTTTGCTTAACAGGGTTCCTACCGCATCCTCGTCGATATCCACGGAGGAATCTCCGTCATAGTGCCAATTTTCTCCTTCTTTGGTGAAGGACAGGGTCTGCCCTTCGAGCTGGTAGGAAAATTTTGTGATGTCTGAAACCTCAAAGTCTGTCACGGTGATGGTTTCTGCCTTTTCTTTTTCTGCTTCTTTTTCTTCCTGTCTGTTGTTATAATACCGGATTCCGGCGTAGGCGGCGCACAGAAGCACCACCACTGCCAGCAAGGTTATAATTTGTATTTTCTGTTTCTTCATGCCTTTTCCGCCTTTCTGCGCATTATGCAGGTCTGTGCCGGCTATGAGCGGTTTTGCAGTGCACAGGCACAAGCCTGCAGGTGAAAACTCCTCTTTTTCTGATTTTTAGCGTTTCCGCCGTACTGCCCAAATCACAATGCCCACGATAATCAGCAGCGCCGGAACGAAAATGCTTGCCGCAAGTCCGCCTAACATGGCGGCAACGGAAGTGACTGTAATGTTGCTGAGGGTGTATTCCTTCACCGGAATTGCAATATTCTGCTCACCTTCCCCTGCCATTGCGGTGATACAATCGGTAAACATGGAGACGTTGCTGCCGGAAACCATGACATCCGCAGAATCCGTAAAGAGGTCAGGGGAGCCTGCCACAACAAGCTGTGAGGTTTCTTCCCCCACGGTCTTTTCCGCCGCCAGCGCTATGGCAAAGGGGCCCGCCACGTCTCCGTCCTCCATCCGGGAGGTGGTGGCATTTGCCGCATCTACCTTGGAAACCGACTGCTCCGTTGTAGAAAGCAGCGGCGTGTAAGCCACTTCTTCCGATGCCGTATCATAAGAGAAGCCCTCGCTGTAAGGTGCAAAAATATATTTTCCACTGACGGATGAGGTATAGCTGCCGCTCTCCACCTCCGGCAGGAGATAATAGGGAATGCCGTTGTAATAGTGGGAAGCGTCATTTTCCATGACAATGCCCTCTACCCGGCTGATTCCGTATTCCGCTAAAATACTTTCAAAATTAGTCAGATTCTTATGCTCATAGCTGGTGACAATCAGTGCTTTTCCGCCCTGCTCTAAGTATTCCGTCACCTTCTTTGCGTCATCCTCGGAAAAATCAGAAGTGGGCGCATTGATAATCACCGCCGCCGCGTCCCCGGGAACGGCGCTCTCCGTCAGCAGTGTCAGCTCTGCCATGGTCATATTTGCCTTTTCTACCGCATCAGTGAAACCTCCGGAAAGAGCCGTTTCTCCATGTCCGGTAATCTCATAAAGCTTCGGCAGTTCCGCGCTTTCCCTGGTGACATACTCGATAGCGCTGGTAATCTGTCCTTCCGCATCATACCCCTCTAAGGAGCTGCTGTAGGTGGTATAATCATAGGAATATTGGTAAATATCTCCAAAATCCACCACTCTTGAGCGCTCTGCCCCCACCACAATCAGGCTGTTGGAGCTGGGAGCCGTGTCGGTATACTGCTGGTAAAAGACAGGATTTGTGGCAGGATTTACATATTCTACAGAAATATGCTTTGACAAATCTCCATAACGGGTTAAGGTTTCCGCTAATGTGGTATCCGCCGATTTTTCCGCCGCTAACACATAGATGGTCACATCCTGCTCTAGGGAAGCCACATATTCTTTTGTGGTGTCGGTTATGGAATAGAGCTTTGTGGAAGTGGCATCCACCGCCGTGATATCCGCAGGCAGCTCCCGCACCACAAAATTCACACCCACCGCCGCCGCAAACGCCAGTACAATGGATGCCGCAGAGAATGCTCCTAAGGACAATTTTTTCACGCTGAAGCTGTAACGGCGTTTCTGTATCAGCTGGCAGCTTAAAAACAGGCAAAGCCCAATGACCGAGAGGAAATACACCACTCCCGTGATGTCTAAACAGCCGTTCATAAAGCTTTCCAACGGCGTATATAAATCATAGGCTCCTAAAATTGTTGTCAGCAGATTTCCGCCAGCAGAAATAAGGTTGGTAATGCCTCCCATCATATACCCCAGGAAAAGGGCTGCAAAGGTCAGCACCGCCGCAATCACCTGGCTTTCCGTCACCACAGACATCAGCATTCCGATGGCAATGCAGGCGCAGCCGTAGAGATAAAAGCCCAAAATCGCCACGTAGCTTTCCCCCATGGGTACCGTTCCCCAGATGGATAGAATCAGCGGCGTAATCGCCACCACCGCCATGGCTGCGGTTAAAATTCCCACCATGGCAAGATATTTCCCCAGCACGATTTTTCCCAGAGAAACCGGGGAGGTCAAAATCAGCTGGTCCGTCTTGCTGTGGCGTTCCTCCGCAAAACTCCGCATGGTAAGTACCGGAACCGCAATCAGCATAATAAATGCTATAGCGGAAAGGGAATAGGAAATGTAAGGGTAACCGGAACGCAGGTTATAGGCATAAAAATACAGCCCGTAAAGTGCTAAGACCGCCGCAATAAACAGCCAGCCCACCACCGTCCGGAAATAACTTTTTATTTCTCTTTTCAAAACTGCAATCATGCTCCCATACCTCGTATAATAAGTGTATAGCCAGTAGAAATGATGGTTATGCACTTATTCTTTCTATAGATTTATAGATGATCTG
>ERZ808044.18-NODE-18-length-236249-cov-13.594088_pt1 | contig 236249 bp, 232 predicted proteins | sample MGYA00380195_ERZ808044 | MGnify/ENA primary metagenome ERZ808044 (study PRJEB31490, sample SAMN06133423) | mouse gut metagenome | isolation source: Z7_2 | host: mice | place: China: Chengdu | collected 2015-05 ...
TTTTTCTGTATTTTTGATTACAATCTCTAATTTTTCTACATCAATGATATGCGTCAATTTGCATTTAGGGCAGAAAATTGAAATTGAATTTATAATTTCCCTGCAAATATCTCTGCATCAATAGTGATTTCTTTTGTTTTTTTTAAATCTATTCCATCTTTATTTACACAAAACAGTAGTGGAGTCATATCCGCAAAGGTTTTTATTTCCTCGGATGTCATTGTATACGTTGCTGAAACTTTCTTGTGATAAACAACGGAATACTTCTTTTGGAAATAATCTACGACAGCCGCATTAGAATATTGATTGCTTTTCAATTGTTCTTTTGCCGTCTCTCGAAGCTCCTTAAGATGAGCATTTCCCGGAATTACCTTAATTACATAACCGCCTTCTTTCAAAACTCTGTTAAATTCGGAATAGTTAGCAGGAGTAAAAATATCTAATATGCAATCTATCCTTTTGTCTTTTATGGGCATTTCTCCCAAATTTCCCACAAACCATTTGATAGAATTACTGAAATCACTTTTTGCTGCAAGCTGAACAGCATCTTTAGAAATATCAAATGCAATAATTTCTTTATCACCTGATACTTCTTTTATCTGCTTTGAATAATATCCTTCACCGCAGCCAATATCAAGTATTGTATCAATGCTGCTAAAGCTTTTTATAAGCTGCACCACTTCATTCAGGATATGTGAATAATAGCCTTTTTCTAAAACCTCCCGCCTAATTTGAAAAGTCTCTCTGCTATAATGTTTTGAAGATTTTGTTCCTACAGCAAAGTTCACATAACCCGTTTTTGAAATATCGAAACAATGATGATTAGAACAAAATAAACTTTTTTGTTTCAATTTTAAATCTGTTTTACATATAGGACATTGAAAAACTTTTTCACTGTCACTAAATCTAAGTATTTTATTCATTATTCCCTCCGTTATTATATTACTTGCCCAATAAGCGAGCTATGCAATACGGATTCACCGCAACATAACCCGCGGTGTTATCTTAATCTCATATGCGCTGTCATATTCTCACCTCCAAACTCCGATTTGTCACCGGCTCCATTATACGCTATCTCATAAAAAAGTATAGCCGAATTTCAGCAAACTTGTCAGATGGAAACAACTTGCAACGCAAGATAATTCCGGGCGGCAAGTCCACAAAGGGGTAGCTGGCGTAAGCCAGCGCAGGGGAAGGGTAACTTCCCCTGTGATGATTGGAGCAGATTGAAAATCTACGGAAATCATCTGCTGTCCGCAGGACGCCTCCGGCAGGGCGCAATGCACCACTTCCCGAAGTGGTGTATAATTGCGCCCTCTTTCAGAGGGGGAAGCCACGCTTACCGCTCTGGAAGCTATTATGACCGTTCCCGGTCTGGCTCTTTTCTCTTGGAATGGGGCGTTTTCTCCCTCGTCTGCGCCTTTGCTTCCGCCAGCCTGCGCCGGATTGAATTGTCCCGCTTCTGGATAAACCGCTGTCTGGTGTCAGCGATAAAGCGGCGGCACTCCGGCTCCGGGATAGCGTCCAGCTTTCGGATTGTGCTTTCCACAATCTCCCTCGCCTGCCTGTCACGAATGACCGGCACGATTTCCCGAAGTCCGGCAAGAGTTTCCTGTTTCGTGGCGGCGGCGTACTGGTAAACCATAGCCAGCTCGTCCTTTGAAAATTTCACATTCATTCCGTGTCCTCCTTTTCTGTGCCGGTTCCGGCAAATATCTGTTCTATGAGCTGCCGGGTGCTGTCCCGATGAAAGAGCAGCTTCAAGAACAGTTTGACCTGTTCCTCCGGCAAAAGCTCCGGGTGGGGCAGGTATCTTTCCAACTCCGCCCCTCTGGTACAGAGCCGGTGCGTCCGCTCTTTTCGGGTCAGCGTCTTTATCTGGTGTTCCAGAATCTTTTCCTCATGCTGCGCCCTCCGCAACTTTGCTTCGGTTTTCTCTATTTCCTGATTGAGTTTTTCCAGCTTTTCACTCATAGCGTCAGCCCTCCGTTCTGGGAATGAGTACATATATCTTGTTCGGCTCCCCAAAGCCTTGACGCACCCGCACAATCAGTCCGGCAGCTTCCAGCTCGTTTAAGGAACGCTTCACGGTCATGGTGCTGCGGGAGAGCGCCGCCGACAATTCCACAATCGGGAAACAGATAAATAAAATCCCGTTCATGTCCTCTATGCCATTTGCCAGAACATCGTCCAGCATACGGGCGTACATGATTTTTGCGGTGCTGCTGATCGGGAGCCGCAGCATGGCTCTCGGCACAGTTTATCTGCAAACGGCTCAAGCTGAATTTTAGGAAGCTGTCAGTAGAAGAACGGAAGTGGCTGAAAAAGATTGCGGAAAAATCCGACTTGCTGAAGAATCCAAAACCGCAGAGAGGACGAAGATAAAAAATGCATGAACGGCGGTTCTGGTTTTTCAGAACCACCATCCAGGCATTTTGTTTAGTAATAGAAAAAGGTGCAGTTGATTATTGCGTATTGTCAATCTCTCTCAAACCGGGTAGTAAAAATACGGCAAGCGCAACGATGATAATGCCAATTCCGCAAATGACAAACCATTTCTCAACTCCCAGCCGCTCCGCCAGAGGCCCGGAAATGACAAGGCCAAACGGCATGGCGAGGGAAGCGGCGCTTGTCAGTAGAGAAAAAACTCTCCCCAGATATTCTGGTTTGACCGTTTCTTGAAAAATCGCATTTTGCACACCGTAAAATGGAGCGGAAATTCCCATAACAGTACAGCACACAACAAAGACAAGAAATGCGTCTGGCGGCAAAAGCCCGGAGAGCATAATGCTAACGCCCATCAGGAGAACGGAAAGACCGATGGTGTACCGCCGTTTCTTAAAACCGCCCCAAATGCTCAGAATGACTCCGCCAAGCAGCATACCAACCGCAAAAGCAATTTCAGCGGCAGAGGCATGGGCCGGTGTTCCTTTGAAGTATGACATACAGATGAGAGGAAAAAGCGTACTGATTGGCATATAAAAGAACATATAAATTACACCAATCCAGAGCAGAGCAAAGAGGCCCCTGTTTTGCTTTAATACCACATACCCCTCTTTCATATCCTGTAAAAACTGTTGTCTTTTCGTTTCTGGACATAGTTCAGGCGTTGGTATGGACGAAATCGCAACAGTCACACAGGCAAGGATTGCACCCACAATATCTAACAATATAATTGCATTAAGAGGCCAAACAGCATATAAAAACGCTGCGGCAGCTGGACTGATAATCGCACTTACTGCTTGCATGGTCTGCGTGTAACCAGCGCATTTTGTAAGTTCCTCTTTTGGCACAATCATAGGTGTTGCTGCGCTGAATGCTGGAGAATGAAAAGCAGTTCCCGCACTTCGGATTAACAGGACAACCATAATAGACCATACGGGCAATTCCATGTAAAACGCCACCAGCGCCAGAATACCGCCAGCGGCGGCAATTATCAAATCCGCACCAATCATTACGCTTTTACGGCTGTGCCGGTCAACAAAAGCACCTGCAAACGGGCCTAAACAGGCTTGCGGCAAAAATCCAATCAGTGTTGCCGCCGTCAATATGATTGCAGAATTAGTTTTCGCAACCAAATAAAAGATAATGGCCATTTGCAAAATACCGCTGCTAATAAAGGATATTGCTTGTCCGGCAAGAAGTGTAAAATAAGTTTTTCTCCATGAATTGTTGTTTTGGGTCATAATGCGAACCTCCTTTTTTATTGCATTGTTCCTTTGTTTCTGCAATAAAAAGCAGGCGTTGTCCCACAGAGAGGGCAGACGCCTGCATAACAACAAAGCACGAAAAAACACCACGATACAGTTCAAAGACTGCTCGTGTCAAACCTACGTGTTCCTTTGCATACGCACGCAAAAAAAGCCCACCATCATGTGGAAAGGTACTTCTACTTTTTATTGCTTATTAGCGTACACAAATTAACACACGTAAGCCTCCTTCCAATCTCAAACTGTCGCACAGTATAACACACATCCGATAGACTTGTCAACCATTTTTAACCTTGTTTTCCATCTTGTTTTTCCATCTCTTACGGGCAGTAGCAAAGCCAGGCGAGCCAGTCAACGGTCAAGATGAACGGCGCTTTCAGCGCCGCCGTTGACAGTCTCGCCCGTCTTTGCTAATGGGTAATCAAGGCGGGAAAGCCATTTTAGGGCTTTCCCGCCCATTTCAATTTTGGGAGAAGAAAGGCCCCAAAATGAACGAGTGCGGCCAAACACTTTTAGGGATTGGCCACCTTGTCCACCCATCCAGCGGGGCGGCGGGGAACGGTCAAGGCCGGGCGTCAGCCCATTCATTTCAGCCTTGACGGTTTCCTGCCGTCCTGCTACTTTTCCCGGAGTGTGGCCACACATCTGGTCACGGTGTCCAGAGCTTTGGGACTTTTTGTCCCATAGGCCGGGGGCGGAGGACGAGGGACGGGGGCTTTCATAATACGCCCTGTCTGCTGCTGAAATCAGCCCTTTGTTTCCGGCTTACCAGCCCCAAACAAAGCCCTGCTTTCCTGCCGCGTCAAATGCCCTTGCCCTCCCCGGCGGCAACGGTATTTTCAGGGCAACGCCGACAGAGCGTATAACACACTACACTTTGCTCCGCAAAGTCGTGTGCCAAATGGGGCGCTGCCCCCTTTGGAAACCCCCGCAACAAACAGGTGCTATGCACCCAGCCGGGAGCATAGCGCCGTTTGTTGTCAGCAGCCCGTTTCACGGTCTGCGTGTAGTTCCTTGTAAACTGACCTAAAGTGTATGTAAAATATTATGAGAAGCAATTGGTTCAGCAAGTCCTTGAGAAAACACTTAAAAAGAACGATTCGATATTTAATACATACTGTGCTATAAAAGAATTAATAAAAGACGAACCAATAAGTGTAGATTATGTTCAATCTGAGGAGGATACATTATTAAAAAATCTTATGAGGAAAAATTTGAATAGTGATGAATATGTTGAATTTGAAAAGTTGCTTGATGAAGCTGGTATTAATGCATGGCGCGAACAAGTTGATTTTTTGGGACGAGGAGATGGTATGATAGAACATATTTGGTGTGAATATGGAATAGATAAAAGAAGATTTTCAGTTTAAGAAAGATAGCGGAGCGAGCTGAATATTGAGCTCACTCGCTCCACGTTATTCCTCTACATGAAATACATCTTCCACCAGCATATTAAAGTACTTAGATACTCGTAGCATAAATTCGGCAGATGGGGCGCCGTCCCCACGTTCTACCCTGCTGACAGTTTTGGTGCTGAATCCGATAGCAGCGGCAAGGTCATTCTGGTAAATGCCACGCTGTTCACGGATTTCTCTGATATTATTTGTGACCACCATAAAAAATCCCTTCTTTCAGTTCTATAGATATTTTCTTATTGTCAATTATGCAAAAAAAATGTGTCCAATAAAAAGGACTTGCGTTTTTATCGGCAATGATCGGTAAGAGCAGAAGCATCAGATTTTCCAAGAACTTTTCCAAATATGTCTAAGCGGTCATTTTCTCCAACCTTGATAGGTGCATACTTTTCGTTGAGTGAGATAAGGAAAATTCCGTCTTTGTCGTCCTTTAACTTCTTGATATAGGCTTCTCCGTTCAGAGCGAAGATGCCGATTTCTCCATTAGCAACAGATTCCTGTTGCAATACCCATGCAATCTGACCATCGTGGAATTCAGGTTCCATACTGTCACCACTAATGCGTACACCGAAAGTTGTATCTTCCGGCAGAATAGATTCATCTATGCGTACAGTCTCTTTAGGTCCGTCTACGAGAAAGTTACCGGTTCCGGCTGATACTGCATTTTCAAAAATATCAATGCTTCTGAATGGAATTATCTTAGCAGTTTGCTTTTCATACATTCCGGATGCGTGGAGCAGATTGATATAATCCATAGCCTTTTCCCTGCCTTCATCAGTAAGTGATGAAAAAGGATCAGCAGGATTTACTCCAAAATATGCTTCATACATATTAGTGATACCAAGGATTCTACACACTTTGTAAAATATGGTAACGCTTGGTTCAGCAAGATTTCTCTCCCAGTTGGATATGGCTTTATAGGAAATCTTGATGCCTTCTTTTGCCAGTTCATCAGCGAGATCCTGCTGGAGCAAGCCTTTCTTTTTTCTATATGTTGAAATGATTTCTCCGATTGAGTACATACATACGCCTCTTTTCTTTCCAATTAGTTGATTTCTAATGTCTCTTTTCACTCCATAGTATATAGCAATAGTACCAATTATTCAAGTTAAAAATCCAATATAATGAGAAAACAGACACATGTGTCCGTTGACAGTCGATTATTCTTGGGGTTATACTATGCCCTGTAAGGAACATTACTCATATACTTGGACTAAAGGTTATGGTAGTGATAGATTAAATGCAGGAGGTTATGCAGATGGGAGACAGGGTAATACTTCATTCAGATATCAACTGTTGTTATGCTTCGATTGAGCATCTGCATCATCCGGAGCTTGCAGGAAAGCCACTGGCAGTAGGCGGTGACCCGGAGGCAAGACATGGGATTGTCTTAACTGCTGACTATATTGCCAAGAAGTACGGTGTGAAAACAGGAATGGCGCTCTGGCAGGCAAAGCAGGTCTGTCCGGACATAACATTTGTTTCACCAAGAATGGACTTATATCTTCGGTTCTCAAGGATGGCGCATGAGATATATGCAGAATATACGGACAAGCAGGAGCCATATGGAATTGATGAGTGCTGGCTTGATGTGACAGGGAGCAGCTCCCTTAAAGGGGATGGATTGCTCATTGCACAGGAAATCAGCAAGAGAATGAAGTCAGAGCTTGGCATCACAGTGAGTGTTGGTGTTTCTTTCAATAAGATATTTGCAAAGCTTGGTTCAGATTATAAGAAGCCGGATGCAATCACAACTATGTATAAGAGTGAGTTTAAGCAGAAGGCATGGGCACTTCCGGTAAGTGATCTGCTATATGTCGGAAGGAGCACGAATCAGAAGCTTGCAAAATTCGGTATCAGAACCATAGGTGATCTTGCAAGGGCAGATGAAGGGATGCTTAACAGCCACCTTGGAAAGATGGGCAGCATCTTATGGTCATTTGCTAATGGCTATGATGAATCACCTGTCAAACTGGAGAATACCCACGCTCCAATCAAATCGGTGGGAAACAGCACAACGACACCAAAGGATTTAGTATGCGATGAGGATGTAAAGATTGTTCTTTATATTCTGGCTGAGAGTGTTGCAGCAAGACTTCGTGAGAATGGATTCCGGTGCAGAGTGGTTGAGATAAGTGTCAGGGATAATGAGCTATTCTCTTTTACCCGTCAGAAAAAGATTGACCACGCAACGAATATCACCGGAGAGATAGTTGCATACGCTTATCAGATATTTAAGGAAAACTATAACTGGAGCAAACCAATACGCAGTATTGGTGTCCGAGGTGCAGACTTAGTAACAGATAATTATTGGGAACAGATTGATTTGTTCTCAAGTGTGGAGAAGCGTGAAAAGCAGATGAAGATGGATTCAGCGGTTGATGAGATACGCAGAAGATTTGGATTTTACAGTATCCAGAGGGGACTCATGTACCGGGACAGGATTCTGTCGGCAGTCAATGCAAAAGAAGAACACACAGTACATCCACATGGGTACTTCTCAGGTTAGCAACGAGAAGTGCCAGATAATCAAGGCGCAGATGTGTTGTGCTTGTACATAAACATATGGGACTTGGTTATCTGATACGGCGACTGCCGTGAGCGAAATGAAGCGAAGCGGAATTGAGCTGCACTACGAGTAGCGATAGAGTTAAAGAAGAGGGAGGCGGAACATGAGCGAAGCAGAAAGAATTGATCTGGTAGACAGAGCACCATTGACGGAGAAGCAGCAGAATGTGTATGAAAGCATTATGCAATATCAGAGAGTTAATGGTTATGCTCCTACTATCAGGGAGATATGCAAGATGGTAGGGGTGGCATCGACTTCAAGTGTTTATGCACATCTGAAAATATTAGAAGAAAAAGGCTATATAGCAAGGAAGATGGATGCTTCCAGAGCAATAGCAATCTTGTAAGGAAGGTGATTACATTGAGCAATAAGGTATATGTTGATGTACTTGCAGAATTTTCAAAGGACGGACTGCTCATTCCCAAAGAGATAACGTGGGAAGATGGCAGAAAGTATGAGATTACACGAGTAAAAGACAAGCGCAGAGCAGCCAGTACAAGGGCTGGCGGCGTTGGAGAGCGTTATACCTGTGTGGTAGATGGAAAGGAAATATTCCTTTTCTATGAAGATAACAATATGTGGTTTATGGAAAGAGCCGGAGCCTGATGTGATTGTGTGCTGACAGCACAATTCATATCAGTTGGCTTTAGATCAGCAAAGCCGGGGAATGTGCAGACATTCATCGGAACTCCCGGCAAAAGGCTTGCAAAGGTGATTTCCCTTTCCTTTACGAGTACAGAATTGTAGATTGATGATTTTGTATGAATAAGGAGCGAACTGAATTGAACAAAGGAAATGTTATAGAAATTAGATGTAAAAAATGCAACAAGTTAATGATGGAATACTTTGTATGCGGTGATGATTTCGCTGTGGCACTTCAGAATATTGGAATTAAGTGTGACAGATGCAAGCGAGTGATGATACTTAAGAAGTATTCCGAGGGAATGATGAAGGAACATTCTGAGAATGGGACTTTCAGAATATAATGATTGAAAATTAAATTACAGCCCACCTGATAAGGGCACATCGAAAGATGGAAGCACCAGAGACGCAGGGGAAACGAACAGTATTTATGATACTGGTTTCCTCGTGCGTCTTTTTTGTGATGTAAAGGGTAATCCGACTTGTTCGTTTCCAAGGGCGGCAAGGAGGATTTATGAGCAGTAAAGCACAGACAAGAGAAAAGGATTATGAGAGAGGAATACGAATTGCTGACAGGAGAAAGGCGATAGGATTATCACAGGATGAGTTAGCTCATAGAGTAGGTATAGGCAGACAAGCATTATCTGCGATTGAAAATGGTGGAGATTTTAAGACACAGACATTAGATAATCTGGCAATCGTACTTGGTGTATCTGTTGATTTCATAATGTATGGAAAGAATGAAGAAAATTCAGAACTATTATCTGAGGCAATGGATGTTCTTTCAGATATGGATGAATTGCAGATAAGACAGTGTCTTGCAATGATGAAAGCAATGAAAAGCGTGTCAGTTGAAAAGTGATTGTCGTGTTTACACGACATAATTGTCGCCTGTACACGGTCGGCAATTAAGGTGTGGCAGATTACAATATACTTGTGCTTGAGATACAGCACAGAGTTTGAAAGCGGCGTGCACAATGCTTTCTTTAATATTTCAATTAAGGAAGGTAATAGCCATGAAAAAGTATAACGGAAAAGAACTTTACAAAGGACTTTTGTTTATAAAGTCAATGATGAGTATGAATAATGTGAACCGACAGAAAGAACTTGATCAGACATATGCTTTAAGTGTGGGAATTGAGTGTGATCAGACTGTTGTAGATGATGGAGCATCTACATCGGTTGACAGACCTCAGATGCGTCAGCTGATGGAAATTCTTGAGATTTCAGATTACAAGGTACTTGTCGTAGAAGATATTTATGAGATTACAAGAAATCCGGAAGATTTAAAGTCAATGATGGATCGCATAAATGATTTGGGTGTGACAATATTTGACCTTGGTACTATGAGTGCGAGGTACAACAATTATGCGATTGAGTGTTAGGAATTCAGGCAGGTATTCCTACATTGTATTTGCTTCTGAAACAGTGGTATTTGATGACTATGGGAAGCCAGTCATCAAATGCCCAACAGAGGCTGAGGCAGTGGAATACATCATGAATCGGTTAGAGAGTGAGGTTATTCAGGATGATATATGATATTTATGCAGTTGGTAATACTTTGAGAAGTATTAGAAATAAATATGGATATACACAGAATGATATGGCGGAGAGCCTTGATGTAAGTTATATTCATTATTCGCAAATTGAGCAGGGAAGACATCGGATGAGTCTGGAACTTATGCTGAAGATTGTAACAAAGTATGGAGTAGATCCTAATACATTGTTTGGAATTGAAAGCAGGGAAAAACATGAGAATAAAGATTTGTCTGTATTGGAAGATAAATTGCAGATGCTTAAACCAAATGATAGAGAATATGCAATGTCTACATGTTTGATTTTTATTGAAGGCTTAGAGGCAAGAAAGGAAGTGGTTTGAAATGAGAAGAGCAGGAAGAAAGAAAAAGCCACTGACCATACAGCCGATAAAGTGTGTTGTGATGTTGTCTTCTGATGAGGAGAATGACTGTATTGCAGCAGAGAAAAAGGAAAATAAGCAGTTGAAACGAATCATGGAATTTGCTGACAATAACAATCTTATTCCTATGAAAGTATTCCGAAGAGGAATTTTTGGACGACGATTAAGGGATGAAGTGTTTTATAAGGCAATAAGATATATGAGAGCAGGAAAGGCAGATGCGCTTATCGTAACAAATCTCGATGCTATTTCAGACGGAATAGCAGATTCTTATTTAAAAATAGGAGCAGTAAGGGAAGCTGGGTATAGATTATTCAGTGTAGATGAGAAGGAACCCAAGGTTGACTTGTATATTCCACCAAAGAGAGGTGATCTGCAGTGAAGATAAAGAGAAATATGATTGTGTGGGCTGAATTAAAAAGTGGACTCAGGCATATACAAGCTGGAAGGAGACCATGTATTGTAATAAGCTGCGACAAAGCAAACGGAAAATCACCTGTATACACAGTTGTTCCGGGGACAACTAAGTTGAAAAAGGATTATATTCCAGTACATTTCAATATTGAGCCTTCAGAAATTAGAGGATTTTTAAGACATACAACAATGTTTTTACCGGAGCAGCTTGTCACAATAAATGAGGAACAGATAATACAGACTGCCGGGATGATTGTCAGCACAGATGCAATAAAAAAGGTTGATGCGATGTTAGTCAGACAGCTGCAGATTGGAGAATATGATGGATGATGAAAATGAATTAGAGAATCAGAGTATAGATATTCCTATATGGAAGCGATATTTGCTTTCTGTAACTGAAGCGGCACAGTTTTATCACATTGGTGAAAAGAGACTTAGACAAATTGTAGATATCCATCCAAATGGGGAGTTTTATCTGTTAGTAGGAAACAAAGTTTTGTTTAAGAAAGAGAAATTTGAGCAATTTCTGGCAGAGTCAACTGCAATTTAATATGTAAAGTAGTAGAAAAGGGGGCACAAATGTGGTACAATAACCATGCTAGGGCTCTCTTTTTTGAAAGGAGACAAAGCTATGAGTGAGAAAAGACGAGATAATCGCAATAGAATTCTTCACGAAGGAGAGTACCAGAGAGCAGATGGACGTTATCGTTTTAGATATGTAGATATTCATGGAAATGAAGGGAATTTATATAGTTGGCGTTTGGACCATAATGATCCTATACCTAAAGGAAAGAAAATGGAGCTTTCTTTAAGAGAAAAGGAAAAACAGCTGGAACAGGATATGTTTAACGGACTTGTTCCAGGAGGTGGAGGACTTACAGTTCTTGAATTAGTGGAGAAATATGTAAGTCTTAAAATAGGGGTCAGACAGAGTACTTATGCTGGTTATAAGACGGTAATTAATCTGCTGAAAAAAGATGATTTTGGCAAAAAAAGAATCGACAAAGTGAAATTATCGGATGCGAAAGCCTGGTTGATCAAGCTTCAGAGGGTAGATGGAAAAGGTTATAGTTCAATTCATACTATCCGGGGAGTATTAAGACCGGCATTTCAGATGGCGGAAGAAGATGACTTGATTCGCAAAAATCCATTTGGCTTTGAACTGGTCAATGTTATTGTGAATGATAGTGTGAGAAGAGAAGCTGTCACAAGAAAGCAGGAGCGGGAATTTCTAAGATTCATAAAAGAAGATGCGCATTTTTGCAAGTACTATGATGCAATATTTATTCTCTTTAACACAGGACTTCGTATATCAGAGTTCTGTGGGCTTACAAAATCAGATTTGGATTTTAAAAACAAAAGAATACGGGTAAATCATCAATTACAGAGAACAAGTCAGATGCAGTATATCATTGAAAAGCCTAAGACAGAAAGTGGCGAGAGATATGTTCCAATGTCTGATGAGGTGGTGGCTTGTTTCAAGAGAATACTTAAGGACAGGGTCAATCCCAAAGTTGAACCGATGGTTGATGGAATGACAGGATTTTTATTCCTTGATAAGAATGATATGCCTATGGTGGCATTACATTGGGAAAAGTATTTCCAACATATTCGGGAAAAGTACAATAGCATATATAAGGTTCAGATGCCGCCGATTACACCACATGTGTGTCGCCATACATTTTGTTCTAATATGGCTAAGTCGGGAATGAATCCGAAGATGCTTCAGTATATTATGGGACACTCGGATATCAGTGTTACGATGAATACCTATACTCATGTTAAATTTCAGGATGCACAGGAAGATTTTCAAAAAGCAATTAATTCATAATGACCTGATGAAAATGAGAGAAAAATGGCTGAATGCCAGTATTTATCTTAATCCCCAATTTCTTACCTGTCGATTCCCAATGGCAGATTTGCCTTTGGTACAGACTTGAAATTTACCAAAGTTTTTACCAAAATTGATGACAAAAATATGCAAAGATATGCCAAAATATGCCAGAATAAGTGAAAAATGAAGAAAGGTAAAAAGGCTTGAAAAGCCCGAAAATACTGGAAATATGAGAAAAATCAAGATTTTATTTGTTTGCCACGGCAACATCTGTCGTTCCCCAATGGCCGAGTTCCTGCTAAAGCACATGGTAAAAGAAAAAGGCATAGCTGGTCAGTTCCAAATCGCCTCTGCCGCCACCAGCACGGAAGAGATTGGCAACCCGGTTCACTACGGAACCAGACGCAAACTGGCGCAATACGGCATCAGTGTAACAGGCAAAACAGCCATCCGCATGCAGAAGAGGGATTATGATTCCTATGACTATCTGATTGGAATGGATGATGCCAACATCAGAAATATGTGCCGGATTGCAGGCGGCGATCCCGACCACAAAATCTGTAAGCTTCTGGAATTTGCCGGAAGTACCAGGGATATTGCAGATCCCTGGTACACCGGAAATTTTGATGAGACTTATGACGATATTTTAGAAGGCTGTAAAGCTCTTCTAAAGCAATTGCAAAGAGATGGCGTTATCAGACGATAGGCCCATCTTTTTTTACCATCGTGACTGCCAGTTTCATAACTTCTACCACTCGATCACACCAGGCATCAAAAGCGGGGTCTTCCACCTGGCATTCTGGATGGGAGAGTACATAAGCAACGCTGTCCCGGATACCCTGGTCAGCCCGTACCTTGGCGGCAAAGCCGGGAACCAGCCGTTTCAATTTGCTGTTATCAAAAACCACGGTGTTGGCTTTATCACCCAGCAGGCTTCCTTTGAAGTCATATTCGCTGCTGGCATCCAAAAATTCAGAAGCTACATGGATCGCATTTAGCTTAACCCCAAGGGCATCCGCAATTATTTGATAGATCTGGTTCCATGTAAGTGATTCATCGGAGATGATCTGAACCGCTTCTCCAATAGCATGGGTATTTCCAAGTAGCCCTGCGAAAGCTACGGCAAAATCTGAATTGTGAGTGAGGGTCCAAAGAGAGGTGCCATCACCATGAATAATGACAGGCTTTCCTTCCAGCATACGTTTGATGACGGCGTAGCTTCCATTTGCACCGTGGGCTCCCACAGGGACAGCACGTTCATCATATGTATGGCTGGGACGGATGATGGTAATGGGGAAGCCTTCCTCTCGATAGAGTTTCATCAGATAATCTTCCCCTGCAATCTTGTTTCGGGAATACTCCAAAAAGGGGTTAAAAAGGGGGGTTCCCTCATTGATACAGTAATTAGACAAGGGCTTTTGATAAGCGGAGGCGGAACTGATATAGATAAACTGGTCTGTTTTATCCTTAAAAAGCCTGTAATCCCGCATAAGATGCTCTGGCTCAAAGGCAATAAAATCTGCCACCGCGTCAAAATGCAGATTTTCAATCATTTTTTTGACAGTATCCTCATCATTGATATCTGCTTTTAATTCTACGAGATCTCCTGATAGAGAAAGATTCCGGTTCCCTCTGTTTATCAAATATAGGGTATGCCCCTGGGATAAAAGCAGCTTTGAGATTGCCATGCTGATAGTGCCTGTTCCGCCGATAAAAAGTATTTTCATTTTTTATGCTCCTTTCAAATCCTGATTTTTAAGAACAACGCTGGATATGGCTGTTTCACTAAACTTTCATGCGCTTTGCAATGGAGAGGTTCAGTGCTTAAAAACAGTATATCTTAAAAGCACAAAAAAGGACAAGGAAAAAGTGAAAAAATATTAAAATTTACTTTGATTGCCTTTTATCGATATTTCCGAACCGCAAACATGCAAAGCAGTGTCTGGACGGCCTGGCTGGCCAAAAGCCCCCACAGATATCCGTGAATGCCCCAAAGGGGAATCCCAAAGAAAACAAAACCCAGCCGAACGAAGAGACTCAGCATACTGAAAAGAAAGGTGAGCCCTGTTTTTCCAAGACCGTTTAAAATGCTGTTTAATGTGCTTGCAATGTACATAAGAGGGCACAGAAAGCTCAGGACGATGATGAAATTTCCTGCAAGGCTGCTCTGGTAAAGAAAATTCCCGAGAAATCTTCCCATACACAAAAAGATTCCCGTAAACAGGATCCCCAGAAGGAAGCCGTAGCGGATGGATTTGTGAACGGCCTTTTTGATGGTTCCCATATTGGAGGCGGCATCGGCCTCAGAGACGATGGGCAGCAAAAGGACGCATATGGAGTTGGTGATCGCGCCGGGAAAGAGGATCAGGGGCAGGGACATCCCGGTGAGAATCCCGTAAACGCTCAGGGCTGTGGCGTTGTCATAACCGTAGGTCATCAGCCGGTTGGGGATAAAAATAGCTTCCACGCTTTGAAGGAAATTGATGACTACCCGGTTCAGGGATAAAGGTACGGCGAGCTGAAGGAGTCTTTTACAGGCGCTTAAAAAGTCCGGCAAATTTCTGGTAAAAAGGCAGCCGTAGTTTTTGGGAACAACATGGTAAAAATGAGCCCGGACTGCAATCAGGGAAACGATCATGGACGCGCCCTCTCCGATGACAAGCCCCACCACGGCAAAACTGATCGTGGGCGTCATGCCGCGTTTTAAGCAAAAGTAATAGATCAGATAAACGCTGCCGACCCTTATGATCTGCTCGGACAACTGACAGAGGGAGGGGACGGTGGTTTTGCGGATGCCGTAAAAATAGCCGTTGATGCAGGAGTGAACCGTAGCCATGGGAATGGAGAGGGCAATGATCCGAAGAAGCGGGGCAGTTCTCTTTTCCATGAGGAAAAAGACGGCAATCTCATCGGCGTAGCAGTAGATGCCTATGGTACACAAAATGGACAATGCCATGGACAGAACAAAACCGGCGGACAGATGCAAAACCGACCATTTGTAGTTCTTTGTGGCGGTTTCTCCGGCCACATATTTGGAAATGGCGGTCTGGATACCGGCCACCGTCAGAGAAAAGGACAGGGCAAGGACAGGGGAGATGAGCTGATAAATGCCCATGCCTTCCGCACCAAAAACACGTGACAAAAATATCCGATAGAAAAATCCGATGAAACGGCTTAAGAAACCGGTGGCTGTCAGGATGATCGTTCCTGTAATCAGAGGATTGTTTTTGCGAATAGGAAACATAGAATACCGTTCATAATTATTTATTGATAAATATATGCGATTCCATTCATTGACAGAACAAATGGGAAATGCTATAGTAGGATGTGCAAAACCTAGTAAAATGATAGGAATATAGAAAGGCGCAGGAATTTTATGGATCAAACAGATAAAATCATATATTTGGATAATGCTGCCACCACAAGAACCCTGCCTGAGGCAGTAAATGCCATGCTTCCCTGGTTTTCTGACCATTATGGAAATGCCAGCAGCATTTACCGTCTGGGTGCGGAGAGCAAGAAGGAGATCACGGATGTCAGGGAGCTGATAGCACAGTCACTGAATGCCGGCCCTAAGGAAATCTACTTTACCGCAGGAGGTTCCGAGTCGGACAACTGGGCGCTTATTGCGGCGGCAGAAGCTTATGCGGACAAAGGCAGGCATATCATCACCTCCCGGATTGAGCATCATGCCATTCTTCACACCTGCCGGTATCTGGAAAAGAGGGGTTATGAGATCACCTATGTGGACGTGGACGAAGAGGGAATTCTCAAGGTGGATGAGCTGAAAAAGGCAATCCGGCCGGACACGATTCTGATCTCAATCATGTTTGCAAACAACGAGATCGGGACGATTCAGCCGATAGAAGAAATCGGGAATATTGCCCATGAAAAGGGAATCCTGTTTCACACCGACGCAGTGCAGGCCTACGGGCATGTGCCGATTGATGTGAAAGCGCTCCATATCGATATGCTCAGCGCCAGCGGGCACAAGCTGGGCGGCCCCAAGGGAATTGGCTTTCTTTATATCCGGCAGGGAGTGAAAATACGTTCTCTGATACACGGCGGCGCCCAGGAGAGAGGAAGGCGGGCCGGAACCGAGAATGTTCCCGCAGTTGCAGGGCTGGGAGCGGCTGTAAGGATTGCTTTTGACAATATGGATGAGCGCACGGAAAAGATAAGTGAACTCCGGGATTATCTGATGGAGAGGATTGAAAGGGAAATCCCTTATTGCCGCCTGAACGGCCACAGGACGAAGAGACTGCCTAACAATGTGAATTACAGCTTCCGGTTCATAGAAGGGGAATCCCTGCTTATTATGCTGGATATGAAGGGAATTTGCGCTTCCAGCGGCTCCGCCTGTACTTCGGGTTCTCTGGATCCTTCTCATGTGCTTCTGGCAATCGGGCTTCCCCATGAGATCGCCCACGGCTCACTGCGGCTTACGCTGAGCGGGGAAAATACAAAGGAAGAGATGGACTATGTGGTGGATTCTCTTAAGGAAATCGTAGCAAGGCTCAGACAGATGTCACCTCTTTATGAAGATTTTATCAGGAAATAAGCAAAGTATTCGGGCTTTGAAAGGAGCAGGAACAGAAAATGTACAGTGAAAAAGTAATGGATCATTTCAGCAACCCCAGAAATATGGGTGAAATAGAGAATGCCAGCGGCGTGGGAACCGTTGGCAACGCCAAATGCGGCGATATCATGCGGATTTATCTGGATATTGACGAGAACCATGTGATTCGCGAATGCAAATTTAAGACCTTTGGCTGCGGGGCGGCGGTTGCCACCAGCAGTATGGCAACCGAGCTTGTGAAAGGAAAAACCATAGAGGAGGCCATGGAGGTGACCAATCAGGCCGTGATGGAGGCCCTTGACGGTCTGCCGCCGGTGAAGGTACACTGTTCCCTTCTGGCGGAGGAGGCGATCCATGCGGCACTCTGGGACTATGCCCAGAAGAACGGCATTGAGATCAAGGGGCTGAAAAAGCCCAAAAACGATATTCACGAGGACGAGCCGGAGGAAGAGTACTGATTTGATGAAAAAGAAAGTTGTAGTGGGCATGTCGGGAGGGGTGGACTCCTCGGTGGCGGCTTATCTTTTGAAAGAACAGGGCTATGAGGTGATCGGAGTCACCATGCAGACCTGGCGGGAGGAGGACAATCTTCGCCGCAAAGAGGAGGACGGGTGCTGCGGCATCAGTGCGGCGGAGGATGCCCGGAGAGTTGCACAGGTTCTCGGAATCCCTCACTATGTGATGAATTTCCGCAGGGAATTCAGGGAGAAGGTGGTGGATTATTTTGTCTCGGAATATCTTCTGGGCAGAACCCCCAATCCCTGTATCGCCTGCAACAGATACGTGAAGTGGGAGTCTCTGCTCAAAAGGAGCATGGAGATCGGAGCGGACTATATAGCCACGGGACATTATGCCAGAGTGGAAAGGCTCTCAAACGGCAGGTTTGCCGTCCGTAATTCCGTCACCGCCAGAAAAGACCAGACTTATGCGCTTTATAACCTGACCCAGTTTCAGCTTGCCCACACCCTGATGCCGGTGGGAGATTACCGGAAGGAAGAAATCCGGGAGATGGCAGAGCGCTTAGGGCTTCCTGTGGCAGGCAAACCGGACAGTCAGGATATCTGTTTTGTGCCGGATAAGGACTACGCAGGATTTATCGAGAAAGAAGCGCCCGGGCAGGTACCGGGGGAAGGGAATTTTGTATCGGAAGACGGAAAAGTGCTGGGAACTCACAAAGGCATTACCCATTATACCATAGGACAGCGAAAGGGTCTGGGGCTCTCCATGGGACACCCCGTATTTGTCTCACAGTTAAGACCTGAGTCCAACGAAGTAGTGATCAGTGACCGGGACGTGTTTGCCAGGGAGCTTGTCTGTGACAGGATCAATTTTATGGGATTGGAAGACCTGGAAGAGCCCACAAGGCTGTGGGCCAAGGTGAGATATGCCCATCAGGGACAGTGGTGCGTGGCGCAGCGCACGGAGGAAGATGAAATCCGCGCGGTTTTTGAGGAGCCGGTCCGGGCAGTGACCCCGGGCCAGGCTGTGGTCTTTTATGACGGAGAATATGTGATGGCAGGCGGCGCCATCCGATAAAAAAATTTCCATCTGTGGGCTGGATACTCCAAAAAGTATAAAGCCGCACGGGTGGAAGTTTTTTAAAGAACGCATTTTTTTATATCCGGCAGAACTCAGGCATCCGTTTTTCAAAAACAGTGTAGTATTTAAAGCCGCACTCGGTTAAGATTTCCGCTGCCCGGTTAAATTCCTTTGCCAGGGCATCCGGCCTGTGGGCGTCAGAGCCTATAGTGATGATTTCGCCCCCGAGCTGTCTATATCTTTTCAGAATTTCAGTGCAGGGATTCAAATCACGAAGACCGTAATTGATGGCGCCGGTATTGATTTCAATGCCTCTTTCCGCTTCCAGGATAGCTTCCAGAATCGGGTCAAGAAGATCCTTATATTTGTCATAGCTGTATTCGGCATCCTTTGTTTTTCCGTAGCGTACCACATAATCCAGATGGCCGTAAACGTCGAAATTCTGAAATGCCCTGATATTTTCCAGAATCGAAGAGAAGTATTCCCGATACCCTTCATCGTCCGTGCGGCCTTCAAAGAAAGCGGGATAGTAGGGGTCCTTTCCGTTACAGATATGGGAAGAACCGATAATAAAATCAAAATCGTAGCTTTTGGCATAGACTGCCAGTCTCCGTTTCAGATGGGGCTGCAGGCCAAGCTCCACGCCGAAGAGAAGTTTGATCTGCCCGGCATATTTTTCTTTGTACTTAATAAAATCATAGAGATAAGAGTCTGTGTTCAGCTCAAAAATTCCCTGATCCTCAGGATTGGAATAGACATAATCCATATCCATGTGCTCTGTAAAGCACATGCTGGTAAGCCCTGAGGAAATCCCCTTTAAGATCATTTCCTCCATGGGCGTATCGGAATCTCCGGAAAAAGAGCTGTGTAAGTGATAATCTGCTTTGATTGCCATAGTTTGTCTGCCGGACGGTGTTAAACGCTACCGGCTGTTCCCCCTTCTTTTTTGTGTGATGGTTCTCAGTCTATCAGATTACCTGAAAAACTACAATTATTTTTCAAATACATCTTGCACTTTTGGGACAAATTGGGTAAAATAAATCTGCTGATAAAATTTTGTCAATCTCTGTGAGATTTTTTATGGGATTGCAAAATAATATAAAATAATTATTAATTTTAGGAGGAATCAAAATGGCAGTAAGAGTTGCAATTAATGGTTTTGGCCGTATCGGCCGTCTTGCTTTCAGACAGATGTTTGATGCAGAGGGTTACGAAGTAGTAGCGATCAACGATCTGACAAGCCCTGAGATGCTTGCACACCTGCTTAAGTACGATACCGCACAGGGTAAGTACAAATATGCGGACAGCGTATCCTATGGTGAGAGCTCCATTACCGTAAACGGAAAGGAGATCACTATCTACAAAGAGGCAGATGCCAAGAATCTTCCCTGGGGAGACCTGAAGGTAGACGTAGTTCTTGAGTGTACAGGTTTCTATACATCCAAGGCAAAAGCCAGCGCACATATCGAAGCCGGCGCCCGTAAGGTAGTTATTTCCGCACCTGCTGGAAATGATCTTCCTACCATCGTTTACAATGTAAACCATACCACATTGAAGCCGGAAGATACCGTTATCTCCGCTGCTTCCTGTACAACAAACTGCTTGGCTCCCATGGCTAAGGCATTAAATGACCTTTGTCCTATCATGAGCGGTATCATGACCACAGTTCATGCTTATACCGGTGATCAGATGATCCTTGACGGACCTCAGAGAAAGGGCGACAAGAGAAGAAGCCGTGCAGGCGCTCAGAACATTGTTCCCAACTCAACAGGCGCTGCCAAGGCAATCGGCCTTGTTATTCCTGAACTGAACGGCAAGCTGATCGGTTCCGCACAGCGTGTTCCCACCCCTACAGGTTCAACCACAATCCTGGTTGCAGTTGTTAAGGGTCAGGTTACCAAAGAGCAGATCAACGACGCTATGAAGGCAGCTTCCACAGAATCCTTCGGTTACAACACAGACGAGATCGTATCTTCTGACGTAATCGGAAGCACCTATGGTTCCATCTTTGATGCTACCCAGACAATGGTTGCTCCTATGGAAGACGGCAATACCCAGGTACAGGTTGTTTCCTGGTATGACAATGAGAATTCTTACACAAGCCAGATGGTAAGAACAATCAAATACTTCTCTGAGTTAGCATAAGTTAATTGTCGGGCATTTCGCCTGAAAAGACCTTAAGGGTCCGGTCTTATGGAAGGGCCGGACCTTTTTTTGATGCATTTTTTATATTTATCAGGAGGAAAAATCATGGGATTAAATAAAAAATCAGTTGATGATATCAACGTAGCCGGAAAGCGCGTTCTGGTAAGATGTGACTTCAATGTACCGCTTAAGAATGGCGAGATTACAGACGAGACACGTATCAAGGCAGCTCTCCCCACTATTGAAAAGCTCCTTAAGGATGGCGGCAAGGTAATTCTTTGCTCCCACCTTGGCAAAGTTAAAAATGGCCCTAACGAGGGAGAATCTCTGGCGCCTGTTGCCAAAAGACTTTCCGAGAAACTGGGTAAGGAAGTTAACTTCGTGGCAGATTACAATGTAACCGGCGAAGCTGCAACCAAGGCAGTGGAAGAGATGAAAGAGGGAGATGTGGTACTTCTTCAGAATACCCGTTTCCGCGGCAAGGAAGAGACCAAGAACGGCGAAGAATTCAGCAAGGAGTTAGCTGACCTGGCTGATGTTTATGTATGTGATGCTTTTGGTTCTTCCCACAGGGCACATGCTTCCGTTGCAGGCGTGACAGACTGCATCCGTGCAAAAGGCGGCGAGTGCGCAGTTGGTTATCTGATGCAGAAGGAAATCGACTTCCTTGGCAATGCAGTTGAGAATCCGGTAAGACCTTTCGTTGCAATTCTTGGCGGCGCTAAGGTGGCTGATAAGCTCAACGTTATCAACAATCTTCTTGAGAAATGCGATACCCTGATCATTGGAGGCGGTATGGCCTTTACTTTCCTTAAGGCAAAGGGCTATGAGATCGGCAAGTCCCTGGTAGATGACGAGAAGATTGATTACTGTAAAGAAATGATGGATAAGGCAGAGAAGCTTGGCAAGAAGCTCCTTCTTCCTGTAGATACCGTAATTGCAGACAGTTTCCCGAATCCCATTGATGCTGAGATTGAGGTTTCCACGGTAGACGCTGACAAGATTCCTGCCGACAAGGAAGGTCTTGACATTGGCGAAAAGACTGCAGCTCTTTACGCAGATGCTGTTAAGAGCGCTAAGACCGTTGTATGGAACGGACCTATGGGCGTATTCGAGAATCCTATTCTTGCAAAGGGAACAATCGCAGTTGCCAGGGCACTGGCTGAGACAGACGCAACCACCATCATCGGCGGCGGCGATTCCGCAGCAGCAGTTAACCAGCTTGGCTTTGCTGACAAGATGAGCCACATCTCCACAGGCGGCGGCGCTTCTCTGGAGTTCTTGGAGGGCAAGGAACTGCCGGGTGTTGTAGCAGCGGATGACAAATAAGAGCCTTTAAGGGTATGATAGAATGGCCTGCCGCTTCATAAAGCGGCAGGTATGGAGAAAGGATTGACAAAATCATGGCAAGAAGAAAAATTGTAGCCGGAAACTGGAAGATGAACATGACTCCCAGCCAGGCAGTGGCATTGTGTGATGAATTAAAGGATCTGGTGAAATCCGATGAGGTAGACGTTGTTTACTGCGTACCTGCGGTAGATATTGTTCCCGTAGTGGAAGCCGTTAAGGGCAGCAACGTGGAAGTCGGCGCAGAGAATATGTATTTTGAGGAAAAGGGTGCTTACACCGGAGAAATCTCCGCTTCCATGCTGGTAGATGCAGGGGTTAAGTACGTAATCATCGGTCATTCCGAGAGACGTGATTACTTCAAAGAGGATGACGCTTTATTAAACAAGAAGGTTAAGAAGGCTTTCGAGGCCGGGCTTACTCCCATCCTTTGCTGCGGCGAGACCTTAGAGCAGAGAGAAATGGGCATTACCCTTGACTGGATCCGCATGCAGATCAAATCCGATCTGGTTGGTGTGAGCGCAGAGCAGGTGGCATCCATGGTAATCGCCTATGAGCCGATCTGGGCCATCGGAACCGGCAAGACCGCAACTACCGAGCAGGCGCAGGAAGTCTGCAAGGCAATCCGTGACTGTATCGCAGAGGTTTATGATGCGGCTACGGCAGAGGCAGTCCGCATCCAGTACGGCGGCTCCGTAAACGCAGGCAATGCGGCAGAGCTCTTTGCACAGCCTGATATTGACGGCGGCCTGGTAGGCGGCGCTTCCCTCAAGGCTGATTTTGGGAAGATTGTTAACTATAAATAAAAAGTTTTTCACAAAAATCTGATAGTTAAAAAGTGCAGTAAAACAGGGGTATCAAGGGAATGTGATTTCTTTGATACCCCTTTAGAGAATTCAGGTGTTTTACAGGGAATGTGCCCCGATAATCATTAAGATTTTCTTAGGAATGTTGAGTTGCCCGTAAAAATATGGTACAACTGTCTTATGTCAAAGTTGCCGGAAGGCAGCGTATGAAAAAAACGTGTGATGCGGGATAGGAGTACGAATGAAAAACAGATTATATTATATATTGTTTCCGGTATATGTTATTGTAGTTGCCTTTGTTCTGTATGTGAACGGCGTGTTTACAGGTGAAGAGAGTTCCTCGGTAAATCTGATCATCAATGTGGGATTTCTTGCTGTCATAGGCGTGATATTTGTGATCTCTGCCATAAGATTTGGAAGGCTTAATTTTGTCACCGATGAGCTGGAGGATTTGACGTATCAGCTCCAAAAGGAATATAAGGAGGCAAACGGTAAAAATCTCTGGGAGAATTATCAGGACCGAAATGATGTCTTTGAAGGAGAAGAGCTCAGAAATGCTTTTAACAAATACCGTCTTCGCGTCAAAAGTCTGACCAGTAAGAGGGGAAACATCGGCCCCTGCGAATTGGATGAGTACATCAACGAAGACCTTCTGGACAGGGCCAGCATGAATTATTTTAATTCCGGTGTTTCCGGAGCTCTTACAGGTCTTGGTATTCTTGGAACCTTTCTGGGACTTTCCATGGGACTTGGTTCTTTTAAGGGAGATGATATTTACACAATTTCGGACAACGTAGGCCCTTTGCTTTCGGGTATGAAGGTGGCTTTTCATACTTCCGTGTATGGCATCTTTTTCTCATTGATTTTTAACATCGTTTATCGGAGCATTATGTCGGATGCCTATGAGAAGCTGGAGAATTTTCTGTGTGTTTTCCGTCAGACAGCGCAGCCTCAGGGCACAAGAGAGGACGAAAACACTTCGGTTATGGTGGTCTATCAGGCAGGAATGCTCAGTGCATTAAAGCAGATGCTTGAGCTGATGAAAGGCGATGCCAGAGAGCAGACCGCGGGGATGGAACGCATTGTGGATAAATTTACCGAGCGGATGCAGATGTCCCTTGGAGAGGACTTTGAAAAGCTTGGCAAGACATTGAAAAAGGCAGGGGAAGCTCAGGCGGCCAGCGCAGCAAACGCAAGGGAGCTGATGGAGGCTCTTACGGTTTTGGTGGAGGTAAATCAGAATGTACAATCTGCGCTTGCAAAGGTGATGGACAGGCAGGAGAAATTTGCGGGAGAGCTGAGTGAGCAAAAGGAAAAGTTAGAGAATGCCTGTAATGAGATGAGCAGTGAGATATCCAGTCAACTGTATGCGTTTGACAAGATGAGGAGTCTGTATGAGGAATAGACAAAAGAACAGGGAGGCGTTTGCGGAGCACAGCTATTGGCAATCCTATTCGGATATGATGGCAGCGCTGCTTTTGATTTTTATCCTGATTATAGCTATTACCCTGGCGATTTATAAACAGAAGACCACGGCACTTGAAAAGACTCGCCTTGAGCTGGGTGAAGCCCAGGCACAGCTTAATATCACCATGGAGGATCTAGAAAAATCCAAGGCGGAGATTGAAAAATCCAATGAGGAACTAGCAACTTCTTTGGCAGAGCTGCAACAGGCTTATGAGCAGGCAGCTTTAACCAAGGAGGAGCTGAACAAGGCCTATCTAGAAATTGAGGATGCAAGAAACGAGCTGACTGTCACCAAAAATGAGCTTCAGGACATTGTTGGAGTCCGAACTGACATAATTGGTGCGCTTCAGAGTGCTTTTAACAATTCCAGTATGAAGGTGGACGCTCAGACTGGCTCCATCACTTTTTCATCTGATGTACTGTTTCGCTACAACAGCGCGACACTTACAGCGGAGAGCAGAAAAACGCTGAAAGAAATCATCCCCATGTATTTGGATGTCCTTTTGCAGGATCGATTTCGGGACTATATTGCTGAGATCATCATCGAGGGGCATACAGATACAGACGGAGGCTATCGAAGCAACATGGAATTGTCTTATGAGCGTGCCAATGCTGTGGCAGGCTTTTGTCTGGACAAGAAGAATGGGCTGAGCGAGGAAAAGATTGATCAGCTTCAAAAACTACTCACGGTCAACGGTAAGTCGTGGAGCAATCCTGTCTATATAAGCGGCAGTGGGGGAGAAGTGGATATGGCAGCTTCCAGGCGTGTGGAGATCAAGTTCCGCCTGAAAGAAGATGAAATGATAGAAAAGATTTCCGAAATTTTATCCGGAGAATAAGGTTAATTTGGAGTTCCATGATAAGCACTAGCGGGGTTTTCCTTGAATCCATAATTCTTTCGTGATAGTATAGTAAAAGAAAAATTGTCAGGAGGAAAGCCACCCTTGAATACTGGAAATACCCGAATAATCAGTCATCGTTTTTTTGCGGCATTGTGTTTAGTTTTAGCTATTGTTTTTTTCTTTTCAGGGTGTGGGCGAATAACTTCTGTTGTTTCACGTTCATCTGAACAAGAAGATTCTGGTGAGAACGAGAATAGTAATCTCCCAGATCCGCGGGATTCTTTTTATGGCAGTATGGTCAGTTGTCTGTTAAAGGATGATCAAACAGCTAGCTTTACTTATAGCTTACCAAGGATTCCCGCAAGTGATGATTCCATGATTTATCTGTTTGCATTTGATCTCTACGAAACCAGTGCATTCCCGGAGAATTTTAATAAGGAACCTATCGCAAGTACGACAAAGAAAACTACCTGCGAATTGGAATGGGATTTTGAGAGCGGGCAGCTTTTTCAAAAATTCGTGCCTGCTTTGCTGCAGGATGGAGAATATATACCTCTTTCCGCCGGGGGATGCATCACAAATCCAGAACTTCTCGCGGACAATTTAGGCAGTGTTCCAAAGCCTGAATCCAAGAAAGGGCTTCTTTTAGATCCGCAGATGCTAAAGACACCCATGCTGACAGATTTGGGTGTGAAATATGCCATATATAATATCCCTTTATCCCATATCGTAGGCGAAACAACAAATGAGGCGATTCCTACTATTTTGTATGAATATAAAGGCGAAACCTACAAATTTAACGGTGCCAGTATTAATGGCTATGATGATCTTTTTACATATCTTACGAAAGAAGGAATGAATTCCACAGCCATTATATTAAATGATTGGAATGACAATTGTTTAGAGCTGATTCATCCGATGGCAAGAAATAAGGAATCAGGTGCCCATTATTATGCCATCAACACGGCGGAAAGAGAGGGATGCAGATATTTGGAGGCAATTGCCTGTTTCCTCACGGAGAGGTATTCCGGAAAAGAATATGGTCTTGTCTCAAATTGGGTGATTGCCAATGAGATCAATCAATATAAAATGTGGAATTACATGGAAACAGAGGATGTTGACTTTTACGCTGCAGAGTTTGAAAAAGCAATGCGTATTTTTAATAATGCGGCTAAGAGTAATTACGCGGATGCCAATGTTTACTTCAGTATTGATCATGATTGGAATAACAATGGTGGTGACAATGGAGATCATTATAATGCAAGAGATATTCTGGTAGCAATTAATGATATAGCAAGGGAAAAAGGAAACTATGACTGGGGAATCGCAATCCATCCTTATCCGGACCCGCTTACGAGAGTGGATTACTGGACGGAAACCTACGATAAAACTCCGGAGGCCCCAATTCTAACCATGATGAATTTGAGTACTCTGACAGATGTCCTAGAGGAGGAGGAATTTCTTGACAGAAGCGGAGAGGTGCGCAGCATTACCGTTACGGAGCTTGGCTTTTCTTCTTTTTGGGGAGAAAGAATACAGGCGGCGGCGTTTGCCTATTGCTATTTCATTCTAGATGCCAATCCTTATATTGATTCATTTATCATGAACCGGCAGACGGATGCGGTGGAAGAGGTTAAGCAGGGACTTGCCTTTGGAATTTATGATGTGAACCAGACACCCAAATATATATATGATGTATTTAAGTATATCGATACGGATAAGGCCGATGAGTACACAGATTTTATGCTTGAAATTCTCAGAGCAGATTCCTTAGAGGAAGCTCTCTCCTGGGCTGAGTAATGGGCTCACTTGCTTTATTTGAGAATCTTTCTGGAGAGTTTCTTCAAAAAGTCATTGTATCTTTTTCAGGAATAGTATATGATAGGAGACAGCAGCGGTATGAAAGCCGCTGCTGAATTTTGTGCGCGTCTTGGGACGCAGACGCACGGACTGTAAAATAGCCATGTTATGGAGAGTGCCTTATGGAGAATGTCTTATATCTGGTAATTCCCTGTTATAACGAGGAAGAGGTATTGCCCGAGACCTCTGCGCGGCTTTTGACCAAAATGCGCAGCTTAATCAGGCTGGGTAAGATTGATGAAAAAAGCCGCGTTATCTTTGTGAATGACGGTTCTAAAGACAAGACATGGGAAATCATCAGAGAGCTTCATCAAAAGGAGAGAATGTTCGGGGGGATTAACCTGAGCAGGAATAGAGGTCATCAGAATGCATTGTTGGCAGGACTTATGACTGTAAAAGAGTGCGCGGATATGGTGATCTCCATGGATGCAGACTTGCAGGATGATATAAATGCAATCGATGAGATGATCGATAAGTATCTGAAGGGAACTGATATTGTGTACGGTGTCCGTAGCAGCCGGAAGACAGACACATTTTTTAAGAAGGCTACTGCAGAGGGATTTTATAAAATTATGAATGCCATGGGGGCAAACACGGTTTTTAATCATGCAGACTTTCGGCTTATGAGCAGGCGCGTGTTGGAAGGGCTTGCGCAGTATGGAGAGGTGAATTTGTTTCTCAGGGGAATCGTGCCGATGATTGGTTATTCCGCAGATATTGTATATTATGAGAGAGGGGAGCGCTTTGCAGGGGAGAGCAAATACCCCCTGGGAAAGATGTTGTCCTTCGCTGTTGAGGGGGTTACTTCCCTTAGCACAAAACCAATCAGAATGATAACAGGGCTTGGATTTTTTATTTTCATTGTGAGTATTGGTATGCTGATCTACAGTCTGGTACGGCATTTTACAGGGGCAACCATTGTGGGCTGGACAACGCTGATGGTTTCTGTCTGGGCAATCGGCGGTCTTATCCTGCTTTCCCTCGGTGTGGTGGGAGAATACATCGGGAAGATTTATCTGGAGACCAAGGCCCGTCCCAGGTTTATTATTGAGGAATTTTTAAATGATAAAGAATAAAGAAATGGAAGGTAACAACGTGGAAGAAATTCGGGAAGAAAAAAATGTGGTTTTAAAAGAAGCTTTGAAATTCAGTGAGTCGGGAATTCACCCCGACATATTAAGGGCGGTTCATGAGATGGGATTTGAGAATATGACGCCTATCCAGGAACAGTCCATTCCTGTTCTTTTGGAGGGAAAGGATATTATCGGACAGGCCCAGACCGGAACCGGAAAGACGGCCGCCTTCGCAATCCCCATGATACAGAGCATTGATCCGGAAATCAAAAAACCTCAGGGTATTATTCTCTGTCCTACCAGAGAGCTGGCCATGCAGGCGGCAGAGGAAATACGCAGACTGTCCAAATATATGCATGGCGTTAAGGTTCTGCCGGTTTATGGGGGACAGGATATCGGAAGACAGATCAGAGCTTTGAGCCAGGGAGTTCAGATTATTGTGGGTACGCCGGGCCGCGTGATGGATCATTTGAGACGCCATACCATCAAGACAGCAGAGGTTAAGATGATTGTGCTGGATGAGGCGGACGAGATGCTGGATATGGGATTTCGGGAGGACATTGAAACCGTGCTCTCCGATATGCCGGAAGAACACCAGATGGCGCTGTTTTCAGCGACTATGCCCCAGGAGATTCTCGATATTGCAGGCGCCTATCAGAACAGCGCGGTGTATATCAGGGTAACCCCCAAAGAGCTTACGGTATCGGCCATCAAGCAGGCATACTATAGGGTAGCCAAAAAGGACAAGATGAAAGCTCTTTGCAGGCTCCTTGATTACTATCAGCCTGCCCGCAGCCTGATTTTCTGCAATACCAAGCGCATGGTGGATGAGATTGCAGGACAACTCAAGGACAAAGGATATGAGGCAGAGGGCCTTCACGGCGATCTGTCCCAGAATCAGCGGGATACAGTGATGAATCTCTTTCGGGGAGGCAGATGTGCGATTCTGATCGCTACGGATGTGGCGGCAAGAGGAATCGACGTCAGCGGCGTGGACGCGGTGTTCAACTATGATGTACCGGAAGATATTGAATATTATGTACACAGGATAGGCCGTACCGGACGGGCGGGGAGAAAGGGAAGATCCTTTACCCTGATTTCCGGAAGGGAGATTTTTAAGATACGGAGTATTGAAAAGGTCTGCCATACCACCATCAGAGAAAGAAAATTGCCCTCTCCCGACGATATTGTCAGGGTAAAATCCGAAAAGATTTTTGTCAGCGCCATGGAAGTGATGGATCATAAGGATTTGTCAGAGGTGAAAGCTTCCATTGAAAAGGCTGCGGAGGAAAAGGGCTTTACCGTTCTTGACCTTGCGGCGGCCTTTATGCAGATGAACATGGGAGAAGTTCCGGAAGAAATTGAGGAAGAGAAGCCTTACCCGGAGAGAAGCCGGAGAGAGTCTGGCGGCGAGAGAAGAAGGCGTAGCAGCAGAGACTTTGGAAGAAGAGATTTGGAAAGAAGAGACTTTGGAAGAAGAGACTCCGGAAAAAATCGGGAGGAACGTTGGGGAGGGAAACGGGAAGAGCGGTATTCTGACCGCGGCCGCAGCGGAAGAAAAGGAAAAGAGGGATATACGGATAGCGAACGCTTTGGAAGAAGAGATGCTAAATACACTGATTCTGATCGCGGTAAGAAGAGAAGCCGCCAAAGCGGAAAGAAGATTTTGGATGATAAGCCCTTAGGAAGGCTGCTGTCCAAAAGGAAGTAAAGGAGTTTGAGAACAGGAAAGCAGAGATATGCAGAATAAAGAAATAAGGAGAAAAAAGATGTCCGCCGCTGCAAGGGAGCAGAAAAGGCGCAGGAGAAGAAGAAAAGTCCTCATGAAAAGGATTGCAGTGGCTGTTTTTCTTATGTTGGCAATCGGCGGCGGAGTGGTTCTTACCATCCATTTTATGCCGGAAATTCGCGTGGCCAGACAGCTTGAAGCCGCAAGTAACTATGTGGAAACCAGGGCTTATGAGGAGGCCATTGCCTCCTGTGAGGAAGCGCTAAAGATCGATTCCATGTCGGTGGATGCCTACCGGGCAATGGCAGGGGTCTATCTGGATCAGAAGGACTGGTCGAATGCGGAGCAGGTTTTGTACCGGGGGTGGGAGACCACGCAGGATGAAGGACTCTTGCAGGAATATTGTGTGCACCTTTTAAATGATGCCGTGGCGGACATCAACGCGGAGAACTGCAGCTTTGAAACACTGGACAAAAGTATCACGGCTTTGGAGCAGGATACCCAAAATGCAGACGCCTATAAGCTTTTAGATGCCTGCTATGTGCGTCTTTTGGGGGAGGAAAGCAGTTTGTTCTGTTATGCGGAGGATGAAAACTGTTACTTTGGCCAGTATAAGCAGGAAATGGAACGGATGCTGGGTGTTTATGCAAAAAGCCCGACAGAAGAGTTGAAAACGGAAATCTTGAAATATGCTATTCCCCAGAGCGGTAGCATAGAGCTTGAGGTCAGCCATATGGAAGACTACCGGAAGCTTTTGGAGCAGGTGGCCTGCCTGGAAGCGAGTCAGGAGCTATCCCAGATGCAGGCCTGCCTTGTCAAGGCGATGTGGGTACAGGAGAGGTTTTCGGAGGCTTTCCGTATTTTTGAGTCCGGAGAGTTTGAGAGAATCAAGGATTTTATGCAGTCAGAAACCTATATTTCCATCAGAGACCAGTTTATTGCCGGCACCATGGAATATTGGGATGGAAAGACTTACATTCCGGTGAGCAGGGAAAGAATGCATCTAGTCCGTACAGAAGAAGGGCAGTGGCGCTTTTCCTTTGCAGATTTTGAAGAATATCCACAGACCAGAGGCGTGGTCAATGTGTGGGGAGCCAAGCAGGAGGATGCGGGGGTACAGCGCCTTTGCATTTCCTATGAACCGGCGACAGAAAGCGGGGAGTATTATCCCCACAAGGTTTATGAGTTTGTCTATCTTTACAGTAATGTGAAGATTGGAAATGAATATGTACCTCAGATGAACTACCGTTTCGAGACCAGAGTGGTGACGCCGGAGGGCATGACCTCTGAGCTGATCGGCGACTGGGGCGGAGAACACGAGTGGATGATGGAGTACTAAAGATGCCGGAGGCTATTAGGCTTCATTGTTGATCATATTTTCGGGGACGGCCGTTAAGCCGTCCCCGTCATCATCTGTGCCGTGTGGAGCCTGTAATAAGCTCCCTTTTTGGCAATCAGTTCTTTCGCAGTTCCTTCCTCCACAATGCCGCCATTGTCGATCACAAAGATCCGGTCGGCCTTCTGAATCGTGGAGAGTCTGTGTGCAATCACAAAGGAGGTGCGCCCTTTGAGCAGGGCGTCAATTCCCTCCTGCACCAGAAGCTCTGTCTGGGTATCAATGCTGGAGGTTGCCTCATCCAAAATCAGGATATTCGGCTCGGACACCATGGTCCTTGCAAAGGCCAGAAGCTGTTTCTGTCCCACAGAAAGTCCGCCGCCCCGCTCGGAGAGCTCGGTATCGTAGCCTTTGGGGAGCCGGGAAATAAAGTCGTGGGCGTGAACTGCCTTGGCGGCAGTCATGATTTCCTCGTCCGTAGCATCCAGCTTGCCATAGCGGATGTTGTCTTTGATGGTGCCTGTAAACAGGAAATTGTCCTGGGTCATAATTCCCATCTGCCGGCGCAGGCTTTCAATAGATACTTTCTTTACATCATAACCGTCAATGCTGACGATTCCCTCCTGCACGTCGTAAAAACGACTGATCAGATTGACGATCGTAGTCTTACCTGCTCCGGTCGGCCCGACCAAAGCGATGGTTTCACCGGGCCTTATGTCAAAGCTCACATCATTTAAAACCTTCACATCCTTTTCATAGGCAAAGCTTACATGGGAAAAGGTAACCTGCCCGCGAATGGGTGGGATTTCCTTCACATGCTCTGCATCTGTGATGCCCGCAGAGGTGTCCATAATTTCAAAGACACGTTCTGCTGCCGCGATGTTGGTGATGATCTGGTTGTAGAAATTGCTCAGGTTCAGGATTGGGTTCCAGAACATTCCGATGTAACTGCCAAAGGCAAGGAAAGTTCCGATGGAAACATTTTCCACTCCAATGATGTGGATTCCCACAAAGTAAAGGGCGGCAATTCCCACGCCCCAGCTCAAATCAATGACAGAGCCCATACCGTCAGCCAGCCGAACTGCCTTGATGAAGCTGGCTCGGTGTTCTTCCAGGAGAACATCGAAGGTCCGACTGGTTTCCTCCTCCGCCGAAAAGCTCTGGATAATCCGCATTCCGGACATATCCTCGTGGATAAAGGCGTTTAAGTTAGAAGACTTTTTGCGGAAGTCCTGCCACTTTTTGTGGGAGTAAAACTCAATCAGCCACACACAGACCATCAGAAAGGGAAGGCTGCAGAGGGAAGCGGCGGCCAGCCCCGGATTTTTCACAAACATGATTACTGCCACGGCAATCACAGTGAGAAACTCCGGAATCAGGGTGGTCACAAAATTGTTCATGACATCCTTTAGGGAATTGATATCCCCAATAATTCTGGCAAGGATTTTTCCCGTAGGACGGCTGTCAAAAAACTGCAGATCCAGCGTCTGGATGTGGGTGTAGAGCTCCTGACGGATAGTTACCAGGATGCTGTTGCATACCTTTGCCATCACATACATGCGGAGCTTAATAGCGCCCACCATCAGGAGATTCAAAACCGCTGCAAAGAGAATCAGCCGCACAAGGCCTGGGATATCTCCCCGGGATATGTAGTTATCAATGGCTTCTTCCATGATCAGCGGATTGAGAAGCGATACCGCCACACAGAAGGCCATAATAAAAAGAACTAAAATAATTTCTTTTTTGTAGGCAAACAGATAGGAAAGCATCCGGAGCAGAGTGCGCCCCTTGCTGCTTTGGCTGAGCTGTTCGTCTTCTTTATAGGAATTGATACTCATGCTATTTCCTCCCTGGGTTCACCGTACTGGGCAACATAGGTCTGATAATACAGCCCTTTCTGGGCGAGCAGGCTTTCATGGGTACCCCGCTCGGCAATCCTGCCGTTTTCCAGGATCAGGATTTCGTCGGCGTGGCACACGGCGCTGATACGGTGACCGATAATAATTTTTGTTGTATCCGGCAAGTCTTTCAAAGTTTCATGAATCGATTGCTCGGTTTCCATGTCAAGGGCGGAGGTGGAGTCATCCAACACAAGCACAGGCGTTTTTTTCGCCAGCGCTCTGGCAATGGTAAGGCGCTGTTTTTGGCCGCCGGAGAGACCTACCCCTCTTTCACCGATGACAGTGTCATATTGTTTGTCCATTTTTTCAATAAAGCCTCTGGCCTGGGCGCGGGCAGCCGCCTCCCGGACAGCCTCCGGTGTAATGCGGTCCTTTTGTCCAAGCTTTACATTTTCCAAAATGGTGTCTGAGAACAGGAAAACATCCTGCATAACCAGAGAGATGGAGCTGCGAAGCTGGTGCAGGGTGAGCTCCTTCACGTTCACATCATCCAGAGAAACGGAACCGTCGGTGGCATCGTACAGGCGCTGGAGCAGGTAAATAAGCGAGCTTTTTCCGGCTCCGGTAGCTCCCATGATTCCAACGGTCTTTCCCGGCTCTACGGTAAAGGTGATGTCATGAAGGATTTCATGCTGGTCCGCCTTGTGGAAAGAAACATGGGAAAAAGAAATCTTTCCCTTTACCTCAGGCAGGTGCACAGGCTCCCTTTTCTCCAAAATCGCGGGCTTCTCCTTATAAAGCTTTTTGATACGCCGGTTGGAGGCCACCGCAGAGGAAAGGCTGTTGGTGAGCCAGCCCAGCATTTCCATGGGCCAGACGATGTTGGTGGAATACTGGATAAAGGCGCTTAAACCGCCCAGAGTCATTTCGCCGTCCCTGACGATAAATCCGCCCAGAAGCAGAATCACAAGGGGAAGGAGTCTGGTAATCATGGAAAGATAGGGATGATATTTTACAAACAGTTTGGACTGTTTCATATTCAGGTCATAATAGCGCTGATTGTGGGAAAGAAACTTGGATATTTCGTGTTTTTCCCTCGCAAATGCCTTTACCGTCCTGACCCCTGCCAGATTTTCCTCTGCGACCGTATTCAAAGCGGCGTTTTCCTCACTGATGGCTTCATAAACCTCATCCAGCTTCTTTTCCATAAAAATAGCGATGGAGGCGGCGACCGCCATACAGAGAGTGGGAAGGATGGCCAGCTTCCAGTTCAGGCTGTACATGCAGAACAGGACGATGGAGGTGTGTACCACCACCTCGGTCATCAGCATTCCCACATAGGTGAGACCATCCCAAATCCTGTCCACATCATCCTTTACCCGGCTCATCAGCTCCCCGGTATTAGTCCGGTCAAAAAACTCCGCGCTCAGGGACTGGACGTGATGGAACAAATCCCTGCGGATATCTGCGGAAATTTTGGAACCGACGACGTCGCAGGTAAATTCTTTTATGTACTGGAAAACACACCTGCCCACGCCTACCAGCAAAATTCCAACCAGCAGCGGAGTCAGGATTTCCATTTTTCCACCCAGAATTACATCATCCACAATCAGGCGAGTGAGCTGGGGGGAAAGCATATCCAGCGATACGCTGATGACCAGCGACAGGAATGCAAGCAGGTATGCAAATTTGTGCTTCCAGATGTAAGTTGATACTTTTTTCATAATTTCTTTTCCCCTCCCATAAAAAAATACAAACAAAAAAACCATGGCAATTACCATGGCTGCGAAAAGATACATTATCTGTTTCCATGTGCAGACGCTGATCCCCGAAAAAGGAACCCGCTCAGCTTGGCCTGCGACAAAGCTGTATGAACCGGCACAGACAGTCAGGTAATTTCAGTCTTGAAATCGTTGTTAAATTGGAATTCATGTTGTTAAAATCGTTACGTAATGTATTCATAATTACCCTCCTTTCTCAGGTGCCAGTTAACAGATACAAACTCACCATACGCTCTTTCAATGGATTTGTCAACAAATTTTTGTCAGAATTTTTACTTAGAGTTTATACCCAGAGTTTTTACTCAGAGTTTTTACTCTTATTGACTGGTTTATCTACCGAAGGTGTGATAAGATAGGAAATACGTTATAAAAAGGAGCGGGGAAAGGGAAAAGTATGATTTCGATATTGGCAAAGCTGTTTATTAAGGATTATCAGAATACCAAAGACGCAAAAGTGCGGCAGGCTTATGGAATGCTCTGCGGGGGAACGGGAATTTTTTTAAACGCACTGCTATTTTTATGTAAATTTCTGGCGGGGCAGATTTCGGGGTCGATTGCCATCACGGCGGATGCTTTCAACAATCTTTCGGATGCCGGTTCTTCCGTCATCACCTTAGTGGGCTTTAAGATGGCGGGACAGAAGCCGGACAGCCACCATCCTTTTGGACATGGGAGGATTGAATATATTGCAGGGCTTCTGGTATCGGTGATCATTTTGCTTATGGGAGCCGAACTCTTTAAATCTTCTGTGGACAAAATTATCCATCCCGTTCCGGTAAATGCCGGAAATATGGCGCTTGCCATTCTTTTGCTGTCCATCTGCATTAAACTTTATATGTTTTTTTATAACCGGATGGTGGCTGGAAAAATAGACAGTGCGGCAATGATGGCCACGGCAAAGGACAGTATCAGCGACAGCATATCCACAACGGCAGTGCTTCTGACCACTTTGCTTGCTGTGACAACGGATATACAGATTGATGGATGGTGCGGAATCCTGGTGGCGCTTTTTGTATTCTGGACAGGAATAGATGCCATGAGGGACACGGTCAGCCCTCTTCTGGGTCAGCCCCCGGAACCGGAATTTGTAGACAGGATCGAGTCCATTATTATGGAATATAAAGATCAGGGGGTTTTAGGGCTCCATGATCTGGTGGTGCATAACTATGGGCCGGGCCGGGTGATGCTTTCTGTTCATGTGGAGGTACCTTCCACCGGAGATATTCTGGCTCTCCACGATATGATAGACCTGATTGAACACAGGCTTGCCGGAGAATTAAACTGCAGCGCGGTGATTCACATGGATCCGGTGTGTGTGGATGATGCTCTTACCGGTCAGATTAAAGAAAAAGTGGCAGAGATTGTGGCCGGTATGGAGGGAAATATAGCCTTTCATGATTTTCGGATTGTACACGGCCCAACTCATACCAATGTGATTTTTGATGTGGTGGTGCCTTATGATTATCCCATGTCCGACAGAGAAGTGAAAGATTATATCGGAGAAAAGGTAAGTGCCATGGAGGGAAATTATTTTGCGGTGGTGGAGGTGGATAAGGCTTACGCGTAATTATGGCTGGCTTATAGTTATTCAAAAACAAGAGAGCAAAAAAAGTTGCACGGCCCCTGTAAAACGTGTATAATTTACAGGTGGAAAAACATGCCTGAAATGACCGAGAATAGTAAAGTGTCAATAAAAAGATGCAGAATAGATAAAAGAAAGAGGAGAAGAAGATGAAGAAACCTACAGTATTAATGATTTTGGACGGCTACGGCTTAAATGACCGCAAGGACGGCAACGCCGTGGCGGAAGCTGCAACTCCTGTGATGGACGGCCTGATGGCCCAGTACCCTTTTGTAAAGGGAAATGCCAGCGGTATGGCAGTAGGACTGCCGGACGGACAGATGGGCAATTCCGAGGTGGGGCACCTGAATATGGGAGCCGGACGGATTGTTTACCAGGAGCTTACAAGAATCACGAAAGAGATTCAGGATGGCACATTTTTTGAGAATCCTGCACTGCTCAAGGCAGTAAATAACTGTAAGGAGAAGGATTCCGCCCTTCATATGTTCGGACTTCTCTCGGACGGCGGCGTTCACAGCCACAATACCCATTTATACGGGCTGCTTGAGCTTGCCAAACGAAACGGGCTCTCCAAAGTATACGTACACTGCTTCCTTGACGGACGTGACACACCTCCCGCCAGCGGGAAGGGCTATGCGGAGGATTTGGAAGCTGAGATGAAGAAGATCGGTGTAGGTGAGATCGCCACCGTTATGGGACGCTACTACGCGATGGACAGAGATAACAATTATGACAGAGTGAAGCTTGCCTATGATGCACTCACCAAGGGAGAGGGGCTCACAGCAGAGAGCGGCCCTGCAGGAATCCAGGCATCCTATGACAGGGAAGAGACTGATGAGTTTGTAAAGCCCACTGTTGTGATGAAGGACGGCGCACCGGTAGCAACCATTAAGGATGGGGATTCTGTGATTTTCTTTAACTTCCGTCCGGACCGTGCAAGAGAGATCACTCACAGCTTCTGCGATGATGATTTTACCAGATTTGAGAGAGGAAAAAGGCTTGACTTGGTTTATGTCTGCTTCTCCGACTATGATCCCACTATTCCCAATAAGGATGTGGCTTTCCACAAGATTTCCGTTACCAACACCTTTGGAGAATGGCTCTCTGCCAACCATATGAAGCAGGCCAGGATTGCAGAGACAGAGAAATATGCCCATGTAACCTTCTTCTTTAACGGCGGCGTGGAAGAGCCCAATGAGGGAGAGGACAGAATCTTGGTGAATTCCCCCAAGGATGTGGCAACTTACGATTTGAAGCCTCAGATGAGCGCTTATGAGGTTTGCGACAGGCTGGTGGAAGCCATTAAGTCCGGCAAGTATGATGTGATCATCATCAATTTTGCCAATCCGGATATGGTAGGCCATACCGGTGTGGAGGCCGCCGCCATCAAGGCTGTGGAGACAGTGGACGAGTGTGTGGGAAGGGCAGTTGCGGCCATTAAGGAAGTGAACGGCCAGCTCTTTATCTGTGCAGACCATGGAAATGCAGAGCAGCTTGTGGACTATGAGACGGGAGCGCCTTTTACCGCCCATACCACCAATCCGGTTCCTTTCATCCTTGTGAATGCTGACCCGGCTTATAAGTTAAGAGAGGGCGGATGCCTGGCCGACATTGTTCCCACTCTGATTGAACTGATGGGAATGGAGCAGCCGGAGGAGATGACAGGAAAGTCGCTGCTTGTGAAATAAAATAACTGATGACATAACTGATGGCAGTTGGGAGCACTGATGCCAACAAACGCTGTCACGCTTCGCGAGCCGGCTTATTGTAAAGAAAGAGCGTATAGACCCGAAAAGATCTATACGCTCTTAACTTATTTAACATAAGGATGGCTGGCGAAGCCTGACATCCGTTATTTTTTCAGCCTTACCACATTCCAGCTGTGCTTACCAAACACAGTGCTGAAATGTCCGTCCTCCATACGGGAAGCATTTCCTGCCACAGGAACTACCGTATTCGGCGCAGTCTCCGTATTTACGGCCTTCATGTCATCATTGCTCAAAATGATATGTTCCGCTACTTTATAATCCTTGAACTGTCTGAGATCGCAGCTTACTTCCAGATCTTCCTCCAGGCTCTTGTTTACCGCAAAGATGGTAAGCGTATCCTCTTCCTCATTCCAGATGCATACGCTGTCAAGGAAGGAAACCTCACCGTAAACTTTACTCTCGTAGGAGGGGGCGTTTACCAGTGTGTGAAGGACAGTTCCTCTGCCGTATACGCTGGCGTGCATATAGGGATAGAAGATGGTCTGACGCCATGCGCCGGTGTCGGAGGTCATAATGGGGGCAATTACATTTACCAGCTGGGCAAGGCAGGCAACTTTCACTCTGTCAGCGTGACGAAGCATGGTGATGAGCATGCTTCCCACCAGAAGGGCATCTTCAAAATTGTAAATATCCTCCAGCTGATGCGGGGCCTGCACCCACTTTTCCAGTTTGGAATCCGCTTCGTTGCTGTGATACCATACATTCCACTCGTCAAAGGAGAGATTGATCTGCTTTTTGCTTCGTTTTTTGGCCTTTACGCAGTCGGCGATAGAGAGTACGGAGGTAATAAACTCGTCCATTCCCTTGGAATTTGCCAGAAACTCCGGGGTATCGTTGTCCCTGTTTCCATAATACTGATGAAGGGAAAGATAATCAACCTGCTCGTAGCATTCGCTCAGAACCTCGTCCTCCCAGAAGCCAAAGGTATTCATGGTGAGAGAGGAGCTGCCGCAGGCAACTGTCTCAATCGTCGGGTCCATGAATTTCATTAGCCGCCCGGTTTCCGCGGCGATCCGCCCGTATTCTTTGGCCGTCTTATGGCCCATCTGCCAGGGGCCGTCCATCTCATTACCCAGACACCAGAGTTTAATGTTGTGTGGCTCCTCATAGCCATGCTTTTTCCGAAGATCACTGTAATAGGTACCGCCCTTGAAATTACAGTATTCCAGCAGATCCTTGGCCTCCTCCGGCCCTCTGGTTCCCAGATTGACGGCCATCATTACTTCCGTATCCACCTTTTTAGCCCAATCCACAAACTCATTTAATCCAAACTGGTTGGTTTCCACTACCTGCCATGCCAGGTCGGTTTTGGAGGGACGCTCCGTCTTGGGACCTACGCCGTCTTCCCAGTGATAGCCGGATACAAAATTGCCGCCCGGATAACGCACAATGGGAACCTTAAGCTCCCGCACCAGCTCCATCACGTCTCTGCGCAGTCCCTGTTCATCCGCAAAGGGACTGTTTTCCTGATAGATTCCCTCATAAACGGCTCTTCCCAGATGTTCGATAAAGGAACCAAAGATTCTCTTGTCCACTTTTCCCGTGAGGAAATACTTGTCCACAATAAGTTCCGCTTTTTTCATTTTCGCTCCTTACTGCCGCTGCGGCGGCATGAATTTTGATTACAATAAAAGCTGTCCGGTGAAATTAGACAGAATTTATTTCCATTACCTTTTATTATAGTTTTTGCACGGGATTTTTCTATTCCATTTTCTCCGGTATAGTTTACATTTCTTCCGGTCATTTCAAAAATTTTACAAAACCCGGGATACGTATATTCCGCATTTCCTGTTGCATGGGCCATACAGGAATGATAAAATGATTTTATTTCCAGAGAAAGGCCAAAAGGAGCCATTTATTATGTATCATTTAAACTTTTGCGAGTACAACCGTTCCAATCAGGATTATGATACCATTTTTCGTCCGGCGGGAAGCGGGGATTATCTTTTTCTCCTGTTTAAAGCGCCCATGAAAGTCTATCAGGGGGAACAGATTGTCATTACGCAGGAAAATGCCTGCATTCTCTATACGCCCGGGACGTCCCAGCATTATCAGGCCGTCCGCAGATTCTGCAACAGCTATTTTCATTTCCATGCGGACGAAAACCCCACGCAGTTATTTGGACTGCCTGAAAACAGGATTTTTTATCCGGGGAATCCCGTTGTAATCGATTCTTACATTTCCCGTCTCCAGAAGGAGCATTTTTCAAATTCCCTGTTTCGGGAGGAGGCCATTCAATCGCTGACGACCATGCTTTTTCTTGAAATCGCCAGGGACATCCACCAGCCGGCTGCTGAGGAAGAGAAGGGAGAGAGTTTTTATCCGGCATTTCAGAAGCTTCGGCTGAAAATGCTTGTAGATTGTCATGAGGACTGGAATATAGAACGTCTTTGCCGAAGCGTCAATCTGGAAAAAAGCCAGTTTTATACGTATTACCGTGATTTCTTTTCCTCCACGCCAAAGAGCGATCTTCTTCACGCCCGCCTGGAAAAAGCCAAAAATCTTCTGAGCAATGAGGTTCTTCAGGTAAAAGAAGTGGCGCTGCTGTGTGGTTTTCATAACCAAACCCATTTTATCAGGTATTTCAAGACGTACTGCGGCTGCGCGCCGGGAGAATACGCGCGGGAAATTATAAAAACCATGAAAAATTCAAAATGAAAATTTATCATATTTTTTGCGTGGCATTTTGTATGTGACAAGTTGTACGTGACAAAAGAAAATGGTTGAGGTATAATGATATTTGTGGGGACAGCGCCTTAGTTGCGCTGTCCTGTTTAAACTTTATTACATAGAGAAAGGATGAGTGAAGGTATGGAATTGGTGAAGAAGCTTTTTGCGCCGGTGGACATGACAGAAGGTTCACCCTGGAAGAAAATTGTGTTGTTTACGCTCCCCATGCTGGTGGGAAATATTGCCCAGCAGCTTTATAATACGGTGGACAGTGTGGTTGTAGGAAATTATGTGGGAGACAATGCGCTTGCGGCAGTGGGAAGCGCCGGACCGATCTTAAATCTGCTGATTGTCCTTTTTGTGGGAATCAGCGTGGGGGCCGGTATTATGGTGTCCCAGTATTTTGGTGCAAAGGAGAGGGAAGAGCTCTCCCTGACCATTGGAAACTGTATTACTTTAACGCTCATAGCTTCCCTGTTTGTGATGGTGGTGGCTTCCCTGGTGGCAAGGCCGCTGCTGGAGCTTTTGGATACGCCGGAATCCATCATAGACTGGTGTCAGTCCTATCTGATCATTTTGTTTGTGGGTTCTGCGGGACTTGCCTTTTATAATATTCTGAGCGGTATTTTGCGTGGACTTGGGGATTCCATGTCCGCCCTTCTCTACCTTTTGGTGTCAACGGTTGTCAACATTGTGCTGGATCTTCTGTTTGTGGCAAGGCTCGGGATGGGAGTCAACGGCGTTGCCCTGGCAACCGTGATTGCCCAGGCGATTTCCGCTCTTTTGTGTCTGTTTCGGCTGATGCGCATGACGGAGCATTTTGATTTAAAGCCCTGTTATCTGAAGTTAAAGCGTAAGCATACCTCCAAAATCATACAGCTTGGACTTCCCTCCGGCATTACCCAGGCGATTTTTTCCATGGCAATGATCGTGGTACAGTCCCTGACCAACAGCTTTGGAGAGATGTTCATAGCAGCCAACGTAATTGTCATGCGTGTGGACGGTTTTGCCATGATGCCCAATTTCTCCTTTGGGACGGCGCTCACCACCTATGCCGGGCAGAATGTGGGAGCAAAAATGTATGACAGAGTGGAGAAGGGAGCAAAGCAGGGAACGGCCATTGCCATGGGCGTGTCCATTGTGCTTACTTCCATGATTCTGATTTTTGGAAAAGCGCTTATGGGAATCTTTACCAAAACACCGGAGCTGGTGGACTTAAGCCGTGATATGATGGGAATCCTTGCAGTGGGGTATATTGCCATGGCAGTTACTCAGTGTCTTTCCGGCGTTATGCGCGGTGCGGGAGATACGGTGACACCCATGTGGATTTCTATTGCCACCACGATTCTGATCCGTGTACCCGTTGCTTACGGACTTGCATTCATTACCAGATCAGCCCAGCATCCGGGAGGAAGGCAGGAGAGCGTTTTCATTTCCCTTCTGGTATCATGGCTTATGGGCGCGGCGATTACCTTCTTCTTTTATAAGAAGGGAAGCTGGAAAGACAAAGCGGTCTGAGCGGCCGCGGGCGGCGTGTTGATAGTGGCGGGCAAATATTTTTGCCGTCTGCTGCCGTTTGCCGTTCACTATACGCTCAGTCCGCTGCCCTTAAATGGGACAAACGCCGGTATTCTGAGGGAGTCATCTGCATGAACCGGCGGAATATTTTGTTGAAGTAACTGATATTGTTAAAGCCGGTCATGCAGGCTACTGTGCCGATATCCAAAGCGCTCTCCCGAAGGAAACTGGCGCTCACGCTGACGCGGTAGGCGTTGGTGTATTCCAGGATGGACATTCTGGAGCTTGCCCAGCGCAATTCCCAGATCAGTATTCCTTTTGCACTTTCCAGCCCTGGATGTGATTGTGATCGACTTTTTCCACTGGACAAGACAGGGAGACTGGCAGTTTGATCCCCAGTACTGGCCGGAACCAAAGGCCATGTGCGAGGAGCTTCACGCTATGGGAACAAAGGTGATGGTATCTGTCTGGCCCACTGTGGATAAAAAGAGCGTCAATTTTAAGGAGCTGAATGACCGCGGCCTTTTGATCCGCACCGAGCACGGCAGCACACAGACCTATGATTTCCAGGGAGACTGTCTGGAAATCGATCTGACCAATCCCGAGGCCAGGGAATTTTTATGGAAAAAGTGTAAGAAGCACTATTTTGATTACGGTATCGATCTGTTCTGGCTGGATAATGCGGAACCGGATTATGCGGTCTATGATTATGACAATTACCGCTATGCTCTGGGCTGCGCCCTGGAGGTCAGCAATATTTATCCCAAAATGTTTACTCAGACTTTTTACGATGGTCTCAAAGAGGCAGGCCCTTAAGCCTTATATTGAGGAGCTCATGAGACAGGCAAGTGAAAGCGGGGCGCCTCTCATGCGGACCATGTTTTATGAGTTCCCGGAGGATGATAAATGCTGGAATTTATCCGACCAGTATATGTTTGGTTCCCGGTATCTGGTTGCTCCGATCCTTCATGCCGGAGAGAGGGAGAGAGAGGTCTATCTGCCTGCGGGAAGCTGGAAGGATGAAAGCTGCGGCAGAGTGTATGAAGGCGGCAGAGTGATCAGCGTGCAGGCTCCCATTGAGAGGATTCCCGTATTTGAAAGGGTTTAGAAAAAAGTTTGGCACTATGATGCAACTTTGATGCAACCATGCGTTATAATAGAGTTCACACTTAACGGAAACGGCAATGCCTATGATGGCTTTTTGCCGTTTCCTGGCAGATTACGAAGAAGCGGGGACTATGTGATGAAGCGTGGAAAAGAACACATGAAAAGAACCAAACGATTATTGCTTTTTATAGCGATAGCGGTAGGTCTGTCCGGCTGTGGAAATTCGGCAGAAGAGATAAAAAATGTGCCAGAAGTAAAAATCGAAAAAATTCCTGTGGAAGAGGTGCCTACAGAGAGTGAATCTGCAGAGACACCACCTGACGGGGAAAGCAGTATGGAAAATCAGACAACACCGGGGGGAAAAGTATCCGGGGAGGAAAAGACATCTGGAGAAGAAGAGATATCCAGCAAAGAAGAACTATCCGGCAAAATAGCGCCTGCCCAGGTAAAGGACAGGCCCCAGGGATGGAGCCTTACGCTTGCATCGGAGGACTGGGGACTGTACTTCGGCGAGCCGGGCACGGCTCCGAGAGGAAATGCTTCTGCGGAAGATCTGGCCTGGTATGACGCTTATTTTGTGGATGGCGATGAGGAAAAGACGATTTATCTTACCTTTGACTGCGGCTATGAAAACGGCAACACAGAGCCTATTCTGGATGCGCTGAAAAAGCACAATGCGCCGGGCACTTTCTTTGTGGTGGGTCATTTTCTGGAGACGGCTCCCGATATGGTAAAGCGTATGGTAGAGGAAGGCCATGCGGTGGGCAATCACACCTATCATCATCCGGATATGTCTGCGATTTCCGATAGGGAATCCTTTCAAAAGGAAATGGATGGCGTTGCCGACCTGTTTTATGAGATCACAGGCACGGAGCTTTCCCCTTTTTACCGTCCGCCCCAGGGAAAGTGTAATACAAAGAACCTGGAGATGGCTCAGGAGCTTGGCTATTATACCATCTTCTGGAGTCTTGCCCATGTGGACTGGATCACGGACAACCAGCCCAGCCATGAGGAAGCCTTAGATAAGCTCACAGAGCGAATACACCCCGGAGCAATTGTGCTGCTGCACAATACCTCTCAGACAAACGGGGAGATATTGGACGAGCTTTTGACAAAGTGGGAGGAGATGGGCTATTCCTTTAAACCGCTGGCGGAGCTGGTGGGGTAAGGCTGCCTACATCAAAATAGCAAAGAATACAGCCGCCGCCAATCCAGACATTGTCCTTTATTTCTATTGGACGGGCATAGGTTCTAAAGAATGTTGTGCGACTCTCCTTCCAGTCCGGCACAAGCCGTTCTTTCGGCAGGATGGGGTGTGAAGATGTATAAATCTGCACATTGGATGCAATCAAAACCCGGTTACCGATTCGGATAAGCTGATTATCCACAAAAGTACAGTTCATATTGATGATCACATCGTTCCCCAAAAAGATATTTTTCCCGTAATCACAGTGAAAGGGCGTATCGATTGCCACATTTTCTCCCATACCGCCTAGCAGTTTGCGGAGAATGGCGGTCCTTTTTCCTGTATCTTCATAATCAGAAAAATAATATTCCCGTGTCAATTCCCTTGCGCGGGCGATCTGCTTTAAGGTATCGCTGTCCGCAGTTTCCAAAAAATCGCTTGTCTCGTAGTGCATAATATCCCTCCTTGGAAAATTGCTTTCTACAGAAAGAAGTTTGTTCCTGTAAAAGCTGATTGACTTTATAAGTGTCATTATAATGCCAAAATCTAGGGGAAAATAGTTCATTTCTGCCATTATCTATCACAATCCTGCCATTTTTCTAATATTTAACGGTGTAGAGTGGGCATATTTCCGAAAGACTTCTCCCAAATAGCTGCAGCTCATCAAACCGCAGGCATCATGTACCTTATCAAAAATCATCATGGCTTTACCATAATGATGACAGTTAAAATAAGAATCAGTTGGACAAGGATAACCACTTTCGCGACTTGCATTATGTGGCTTGTAGAATTATACTAGGGCAAGATAATATCAAAATGTGGTGAAGAAAGAAGGAATAAGATGAGTAAAATACTGTTGTTAGAAGATGACTTAAGTCTCATTAACGGGCTTTCTTTCGCCTTTCGGAAAGCAGGCTACGAATTGGACATTGCCCGAACCATTCAGGATGCCAGCCAGCTTTTCCGGGATGGTCAATATGACTTACTTGTCTTAGATGTGACGCTGCCGGACGGTTCCGGCTTTGATATTTGCCGAAAAGTACGGGAGGTTTCTTCTGTTCCCATTATCTTCTTAACCGCGTCTGATGAGGAAACCAGCGTCATCATGGGGCTGGATATCGGCGGTGATGACTATATCACAAAACCTTTCAAGCTAGCGGTTCTAATGTCAAGAATCAATGCGATTCTTCGCAGAAGCCAGAATTTCCAGCAAACTTCCGGGGAACTGCGCTCTGGCGGGATCGTGCTCCAACTGATGGAAGGCAAGGCTTATAAGAACGGTGCACCTGTGGAACTGACAGCAGTAGAATACAAGCTCCTTAGGTTTTTTATGGAGCATTCCGGTATGATCCTCTCCGCAGAGCAGATCCTGGGGAATCTGTGGGATTGTGATGGAAACTTTGTGGATGGGAACACGCTGGCAGTCTATATCCGTCGTCTGCGCTCGAAAATTGAGGATGATCCGGCTCGGCCAACACGGATTGTCACTGTTCGCCGTATGGGGTATAAATGGGATCCAGGGGATGCGAAGGAATAAAGTTTCTACTTTCTCTAATATGACAAAATCGTCATTTTAGGTTCAACTTTCTGTAAGGTTTACGTGTTAATGTATAAACCGTAATGATTCAGCTTCATTGAATCGTTACAGTTTCTATTAACATGCAGAAAGGAGTTATTACACATATGGACCTATTACGAGTAGAGCATATCCGAAAAACTTACGGCAGCGGAGAAACAGCGGTATATGCCTTAAAAGATGTCAGCTTTTCCGTTCCAAAGGGGGAATTTGTCGCCGTAGTCGGAGAATCCGGCTCCGGCAAGAGCACTCTGCTGAACATGATTGGAGCATTGGACACACCCACCTCCGGCAAGGTTTTCATCAACGAAAAGAACACCTTTGCAATGAAGGAAAAAGCTCTCACTGTTTTCCGGCGCAGGAACATCGGCTTTATCTTCCAGGCGTTTAACCTGATTCCGGAGTTATCTGTGGAGCAGAATATGATTTTTCCTCTGTTGCTGGACCGCCAGCGGCCTGACAAAAAATATCTAAAGGAACTATTGAATGTTCTTGGATTGGAGAAGCGCAGGGGGCATTTGCCCAGTCAGCTCTCCGGAGGACAACAACAGAGGGTAGCGATTGGGCGGGCACTGATGACCCGGACTTCTCTGGTTCTTGCCGATGAACCCACCGGCAACCTGGACTCCCAGAACAGCAGAGAGGTTCTGGCCCTGCTAAAGGAAACAGCCCGGCAATACGAGCAGACGGTTATTATGATTACTCATAACCCCGCTATTGCACACACAGCGGATCGAATTCTTCAGGTGTCAGACGGAGTGCTTTCTGACCTGGGAGAAGCACCGGAAAGGAGGTGCCTGGAATGAAGAGCTATTTGGGCCTGATTCCGATCTCAGCCAGGGTACGGTGGCGGCAGAACCGCATGACTCTTTTGTGTATCATCTTTGCAGTGTTTTTGGTGACGGCGATTTTCAGTATGGCAGAGCTGTTTATCAAATCAGAGACTGCCAATGCCAAAGAAACCGGAGGAAACTGGCACATTAATCTGGGAAATATCTCGGAAGAAGAAGCGGCGTCCATTGCCCAGCGGCCCGATGTGGCTATAACCTCCTGGTTCGATACGGTGAATATCGACAAGGATCGGGAATATACGATCTCAGGCATCCAAACGGTACTGGCCGGTGTGGAGGAGCCTTTTCGGACGGATATTATGACCTATTTTCCCGAGGGAGCTAGCCTGGAGAAAGGCGAGGCCATTCTTACACCTAATGCTATGGTACTGCTAGGGGTTGATGTGGGGGAGAGCGTGACGTTAGATACCCCTGCTGGCAGCTATGAGCTTCGGATTACCGGCTTTCGCAGCGGCAATAGCCGCTATGCCACGGACAGTGGTACCGGCGAGACCACTGCGCTGTTGGTGAAAGGGGAACAGGTGGGTGCGTTTTTGCATATCGACACCTTCCGGGAAATTCTTGCGGCAAATCAGGATACGGGAAATCCTGCCTATTATATTCAGTTCGATGAAAATGCCAAAGCAAAACGAACCCTTTCCGAAATCAGGGAGCAGTTCCCAAACGCCAGGATGGTTGAACATATGATTCTTCTGGCGGCTGTGGGGGCCAGCGAAAACACCACGGCTAAAAATGTCTATCCCACTGTGGTCGTTTTTTGCCTGCTGGTTCTGCTGGCAGGGGTACTGATGATCTCCGGCAGCTTGAATAGCACCATTGCTCAGAGGTCGCAGTTCTTCGGCATGATGCGGTGCATCGGTATGAGCAAAAAGCAGGTAATCCACTTTGTGGAGTTAGAAGCCCTGAACTGGTGTAAGAGTGCAGTTCCGGCTGGAATAATTCTGGGTATCGTATCTACCTGGTGTTTAATTGGTTTTTTGCATCGCTTTGTGGGCGGTGAGTTTGCGAGAGTGGTGAACTTCACTGTCAGTCCGGTTGGAATGGTCAGCGGCGCTGTGGTGGGTACTCTGACAGTATTTCTTGCAGCTAGGGCTCCGGCCAAAAAAGCCGCAAAGGTTTCTCCCGTGGCAGCGTTGTCTGGCAGCCAGGACGCCGGAAAACAAAGGTACCATCGCGCCAACACAAATAGGATGAATATTGAAGCCGCTCTGGGCGTTTCCCATGCGGCGGCGTCAAAAAAGAGTTTGTTTATGATGGGGGGCTCCTTTGCATTGAGCATTATCCTGTTTCTCTGCTTTTCTGTTTTGGTGGAGTTGTTGGGGATTATAATGCCCACGAAATCTTACAGTTCGGATATTGATATTAACCTTTTAGAAGGCGGAGAGCTAATCGGTCCTGACCTAATGGCAGAGCTTCAGAAAATGCCAGGTGTGAAGAACGCCTTTGGTAGGCGGTATGCCCCCGCTGTTCCGGCACAGTTTAGCGTGGAAGTAGATCGGGATGTGGTGGACATTCTCTCCTATAATGATCTTGAACTGGACTGGATTCCAGGAGATGAGGATCTCCGCAAGGGCGGTGACCTGGAAAAGGTCTACGGCGATCAGGGCTATGTCCTGTGTATCTGGGACAAAGATGTTCCGCTGACCGTGGGGGATAAAGTGACACTGTGTGGAAGTACGGTGGAGATTGCCGGAATGATGACATCCAATCCCTTTTCCAACAACGGAAGAACGGACGGAGATGTGATTTTGATCTGCTCTGATGAGACCTTCCTTAGGCTTATTGGTCAGGAAGGATATAATATTGCCAGCGTTCAGATGGTTCAGGCCGCGTCCGATGAGGAAGCGGAGGCAATTCATGATCTGGTGCGGGGACGGTATGAATTTTCGGACCGGAGGGAGGAGGCCGATCAGGGCACATTTTTAGCTTTTGCTTTATTCCTCTATGGGTTCCTGGCTGTCATCGCGCTGATTACCATGTTGAACATTGTCAATAGTATCTCCATGAGTGTGTCCGCCAGAATAAAACAGTATGGCGCGATGCGGGCCGTGGGAATGGACGGCAGGCAGCTTACCAGGATGATCGCCATAGAGGCAGCCACCTATGCCCTGACTGGCTGTATTTTGGGCTGCGGAGTGGGCCTGCCGCTGAGCAAACTGCTGTATGACAGGCTGGTGACATTCAATTTCCCTTACTTTACCTGGACGCTGCCGGTATCTGCTATCCTGATTATTTTGCTGTTTGTTATACTGGCGACGCTTGTCGCAGTTCATGCTCCTGCCAAGCGGATACGGGATATGGCGGTGACGGAGACCATCAATGAACTATAAAAGAAACTGTGAGGAGGAAGACCACAATTATGCTGCAAGCCGCATTTTTCCTGTTGGGCGTTTCCCTTTGCATATTTGCCTGGATTATGCTGTACGAACCACGGACATTATGGAGTGGTATTTCACTGCTGGGTATGCTGCTTTGCCTGGCAGTAATGATATTTTTTCTTCTGTCAGAGTATGCAAACTGGCTGACCGGACATGACCTGCTTATGAATATTCTGGTGGCCCTGTTGCTGCTGGCAGTGGGGTGCGCACTTGCCTTTCCACTTATTCTCATCATTACTCTTTTTGATTGAAGGAATCAGGGTGATCAGGCATGAGGGCTTAAAGCTGGCAAACCTTTTGACCATGCTGTTTTCTGTGCTACTGTACTTCTATTTGGCCGTCTGGCCTTTGATTGGAGGGTTAGAGAAGGGGAGGTTTGGAACCAGGCTCTATCTGTTTATCAATCTTTGTGCAGTTTATGTCTTGATGCTGATGGCCGTCTATTTGCTCTCCGCAGCATTGAATCTGTTTCATTTGAAAAAGCGCCGGGGCGCTGATTATATCATAGTACTGGGAGCCGGGGTGATCGGCACTAGGATTACGCCGCTGCTTGCTGCCCGAATAGGCAGAGGAATTGATCTTTTGGGATACAATCCTGACGCTCTTCTGATAATGTCTGGCGGCCAGGGCCCAGGTGAGGATATTGCCGAGGGCGTGGCTATGACGAGATACGCAGAGAGTCAAGGGGTGCCGGCTGAAAAGATCATTGTGGAAGATAAATCCACATCAACCGAAGAAAATCTGCTGTTTTCGCGCAGACTCATGGAAAAGGACCAGCCAAAAGACAAGCTGATATGTAATTTGATATGCCAGGCAGAGGGCAGAACGTTTTATGTTCTGCCCTCTGCCTCTTATTCTGCCAAAACATTTGTATATAAGTTCCTATCATCCTCCGGTTCATCTCTCTGAGAATAGGGATAAGAGCCATCCTCATCTCTGGTAATTTTCAGATAGGAATCCCTGCCATCATGACTCAGTTTAATCCGGCAGATTCCATTTTCATCAAATAAATCCGTAGCATCAATTTTCTGGTCATAGTAGTACACCCAGACAGTTCCGTTTTCATCTCCACAAACGTCGGCATACTGGTTCATATCCTCCGCCAGCTCCTCTGCGGAAAGCCAGGTTTCCGTGCCATCCTCGCCGATGCTGACGCCGCCGCTTCCCATTTCCTTTATTTCTCCGTCCTCCTCATAGGTAAAGGTGTAACCGCCGCTGCCGCTTTCGGTTACTTCCACCTCAGTTTTGCTGCCGTGAATCCACAGGGAGAGCTTTTCCTGAATCCCTCCAAGATCTGCTGCATAAGCGGTTCCTGAACCGCCTATAATAACTGCGCATAGGATTGCCGCTGCCACCGCCATGTTTTTCTTATGCTTTTTATGAATTTTTGCCATTTCTTCTACCTCCAAAGATAATTGAGAGGAGGAGAGAAGTACTGAAAATGCCTGTTTATAGCGTTCCTTATTCGTCATCCTTCCATTCCTCCTTTAATGCCTCCCGAAGAAGCCTGCGTCCCCGGGATAATCTGACTTTGACATTGCTTTCGCTTATTTTCAAAATATCTGCAATTTCATTTACGCTGTAATCCTCATAATAAAACAGATGGATGACAATGCGGTATTTTTCCGGAAGCTTCATTACGGTTTCAAACAGGTTCTCCGATTCTCTTGTTTCAAAACTCAGCGTTTCCATGTAATCCTCAAGGGAGAGTTTATTGCGTCTCCAAAAGGTGTGGTTGACATTTTTTGCCCTGTTGATTGTTACCCGTATCAGCCATGCGCGAATGTGCTGCCTGGAGTCAAATTCCTTTTTCAGTGTGTAATACCGGATGAACGTATCCTGGACAACATCCTCCGCATCCTGTGCGTTCTTGCAGATATTGAATGCCACTGCAAAAAGGTTGTCCTGATACAGCGTCACCAGCTCCTGTAGTTTCTGTCTCATGAGAGCTCCTCCTGTAACAGTTCAGGTTTGTTGTAGTGAACGACAGATTATTTTGCCGTTCACTGATATTGAAAGGCCCTTCACTCATAATACAATTAAAAAGGGGAAGAGGTTACAAAAAATCCAAATATTTACTTTACCCCTGTTTTAGTGTATATTTATTTCAGTGAGGAACTGTTATGACATGTAAAGAAGCGGAAAAAATGATTCCGTTATTCCTGGAGGATGATCTGGATACGGATGACCTGCGGGAATTTCTGGAGCATATAGAACAATGCGAAGAGTGTATGGAGGAGCTTTCCATTCAGTTTCTGGTGTCGGAGGGCCTGGCGAGACTGGAAGCGGGCAATGTCTTTGACCTGAAAAACGAGCTGGACTTCCGGATGGATGAGGCTGAACATGCCCTGTGGCGGAGGGAGAACATGCAGCGCTTTCTGTACCTGCTGGAGGGGCTTGTGGCTCTTGCAGGCACGGTGCTGATTGTATTGCTTTTTTTGCTTCTGTAAAACATAAGGATGCCAGGTTCGCCGGCCATCCTTATCTTAACAAACGCCGATATGTTTATGGAAAGGATTTATTGGAATGAAAAAACTGGTACTGATAGACGGACACAGTATATTAAACCGGGCCTTTTACGGGGTACCGGATCTTACCAACAGCGAAGGGCTCCACACCAATGCGGTGTATGGCTTTTTGAATATCCTTTTTAAGATACTTGAGGAGGAGCAGCCGGATTATCTCACGGTGGCTTTTGATGTACATGCCCCTACCTTCCGTCATGAAATCTATAAGGAATATAAAGGAACCAGAAAGCCCATGCCCGAGGAACTGCGGGAGCAGGTGCCTGTCCTCAAGGAAGTTCTCTCTGCCATGAAAATCAGGATGATGGAGCAGGCAGGGCTTGAAGCCGACGATATTCTGGGGACGCTGGCTAAACGGGCGGAGAAGGAAGGGATGGAGGTTTCCCTAGTTTCCGGTGACCGGGACCTGCTGCAGATTGCTACGGAGCATATTAAGATCAGAATCCCCAAAACCAAAGGGGGGAAGACGGAAATAGAGGATTATTACGCCGCTGATGTGGAGAGCAGATATCAGGTAAATCCCATGCAGTTTATTGATCTGAAGGCGTTGATGGGAGATACCGCCGACAATATTCCCGGCGTTCCCAAGGTGGGGGAGAAGACGGCTACGGAGCTGATGCTGCAGTTTGGCTCTCTTGAAAATATTTATGCCCATGTGGAGGAAATCACCAAAAAATCAATCAGGGAATCCCTGCAGAATCACAAAGAGCTGGCAGACTTAAGTAAAGTTCTGGCCACCATCAACGTGGACAGCCCTTTGGAATTTCAGTTTGAAGAGGCGAAGGTTCAGGATTTTTACACGCAGGAGGCCTATGCCCTTTTTAAAAAGCTGGAATTTAAGAATATGTTGTCCCGTTTTGACAGTTCTGTAAGCGGCAAAGAGACAAATGAAGAGCTTGTCTCCCGGTTTGTCAGGATCAAGGAGCTTGCAGACGTGGAGGCTTTCTTTGAGAGGGCCAGGGAGCAGGAGGAAGTGGGCTTTGCGGTCTTAAAGGAAGCGGGAGCAAAGGGGGAATTTGTGGGAATTTCTCTTGCATTTCATATAAGAAAGGCTGGCGAAGCCAGACATCCCTTGTCTGAGAAAGAATGCGCTTTTATTCCCTGCAAAGGACTGGTCACGGAGGGGTATTTAAAAGGAAAAATTTCTGACCTTGCCAGGAAATGCAGGATAGACTGCGGAAATATCAAGAGCGCCTATGAGTATTTACAATGTGATGAAACGGAGCGCTTTTTTGATGTGATACTTGCCGCCTATCTTTTAAATCCGCTCAAGAGTGATTATTCCATGGCAGATGTGGCAAATGAACATCTCGGGCTGATGATACAGGAGTGGAAAGAGCGTTTTGGGAAAAAGAAGCTGGCGGAGGTATTTGAGGAAGAGCCGGAGGCTTTTACGGAGTATGCATGCTTTCTTGCCCATGTAAGTCTGGCTGCGGCTCCTGTGCTTCGGGATAAGCTTGAGCAGGCCGGTATGGATACTCTTATGAGAGAGATAGAGATGCCCCTTACCTATGTGCTCTATGACATGGAAAGGGAAGGAATCCTGGTAAAACCCGAAGAGCTGAAGGCTTACGGAGATGCCCTGACAGGACGGATCGGGGAGCTGGAGCAGAAGATTTACGAGCAGGCGGGGACAGAGTTTAATATCAATTCGCCCAAACAACTGGGGGAGATTCTTTTTGAGCGTTTAAAGCTCCCCGGCGGGAAAAAGACCAAAACCGGTTACTCCACAGCGGCGGATGTGTTGGAGAAGCTTGCCGGAGACCATTATATCGTGGCAGATGTGCTGGAATACCGGGGACTGGCAAAGCTTAAATCGACCTACGCGGAGGGGCTTTCGGCTTTTATCGGGGAAGATCAAAGGATTCACACCACCTTTAACCAGACGATCACGGCCACAGGACGTATCAGCTCCACTGACCCTAACCTGCAGAATATTCCCATGCGGATGGAGCTTGGAAGAAAGATCCGGAAGGTTTTTGTTCCGAAGGAGGGCTGCGTTTTTACGGATGCGGATTATTCCCAGATCGAACTGCGTATTCTGGCCCATATGTCCGGGGATGAGCAGCTGATCGGTGCCTATAAGATGCACGCGGATATTCACAGAATCACGGCTTCTCAGGTGTTCCATATTCCCTTTGAGGAGGTGACGGACTTACAGCGCCGAAACGCAAAGGCGGTAAATTTTGGAATCGTTTATGGAATCAGCTCTTTTGGCCTAAGCCAGGGGCTTAGCATCACCAAGAAGGAAGCGGCAGAGTACATTGAACAGTATTTTGCCACCTACCCCGGGGTAAAGGAATTCTTGGACAATGCTGTGAGGGAAGCCAAAGAAAAGGGATATGCGGTCACTTTGTTTGGAAGAAGAAGACCGGTGCCGGAGTTATCCTCTTCCAACTTTATGCAGCGTTCCTTTGGGGAGAGGGTTGCCATGAATTCTCCTATCCAGGGAACGGCGGCGGATGTGATTAAGATCGCCATGATCCGGGTGCATCAGAGATTAAAGGAGGGAGGGTTTCAATCCAAACTGATTTTGCAGGTGCATGATGAGCTTTTGATAGAGACCTATAAGGAAGAGGCAGAGCAGGTGAGGGTGATCCTGGAGGAAGAGATGAGCCGGGCGGCAGATCTTTTTGTACCTCTTGAAATTGATCTGCATGAGGGAAGCGACTGGTACGAGGCAAAATAGGCTGACAAACGCTGTCACGCTCCGCGAGTCAGCTTATTGAAACAACGGACAGCACGCTTCGCAAGCTGTCCTTATGTTAATAAAAGCCGCCTGATGGCGGAAGAATGGACGTTCATATGAAAATAATTGGAATTACAGGCGGCGTGGGTTCCGGGAAATCCGCGTTGCTTTCCTATATAAAGGAGAAGTACAATTGCAGGGTAATTCTGGCGGACGAGGTGGCCCATCAGGTCAAGGAGCCGGGAGAACCCTGCTATGAGGAGCTGGTAAGGCTTTTGTCCCCGGATATTTTAAATGAAGACTTAAGTATCAACAAAGGCAGTATGGCGGCAAGGATTTTCGGTTCCAAGGAGCTTTTAAAAAAGGTAAATGACATCATCCATCCGGCAGTTAAAACTTTTATTTTAAATGAGATTGCCAGAACCCGGGCGGAGGGGGAGAAGGAATTTTTGTTTCTTGAGGCGGCGCTTTTGATTGAAGAGGGATATCTGGAAATCGTGGATGAAATGTGGTATATTTATGCAGGCGAACAGGTGCGGCGCAGGCGTCTTAAGAAAACGAGGGGTTATTCCGACGAAAAGATTGATGCAATCTTTCGTTCCCAACTGAAGGAGGAAGAATTTCGGCGCCGTTGCGCACTGGTGATCGATAACAGTGAAAGCCTTGAGAGAGCCTGCAGACAAATAGATAAAAGGCTTTGTCAGATAAAGGCATAGGGGGAGAAGGTTCAGAATGAGAATTTGCAGTATTGCCAGCGGAAGCAGTGGAAACTGTATTTACGTTGGCTCAGAGGCCACCCATCTTCTGGTGGATGTGGGAATCAGCGGGAAGAGAACGGAAGAGGGATTAAAAGGACTGGAGCTTTCCATGAGGGATATTGACGGCATACTGATTACTCATGAGCATGCGGATCATATTGCCGGATTGGGGGTTCTTAGCAGAAAGTATGGTGTGCCGGTCTATGCCACTGCGGGAACGATTGAAGCAATCAAAAGCTGTTCCTCGCTAGGTGAACTGCCGGATGAACTTTTCCATGTGGTACGGGCGGATGAAAAGATGATTATCAAGGATCTCATCTGTAATCCCATTGCCATATCTCACGATGCGGCGGAGCCGGTGGCCTATCGGATTTCCCATGGAAAGAAAAAGGTAGGTATCGTGACGGATCTTGGCACCTACAACGACTATACGGTGGAATCCCTTCGGGGAATGAATGCTCTTTTGCTGGAGGCAAATCATGATGTGAATATGCTGCAGGTGGGACGCTACCCTTATTATTTAAAGCAGCGGATTCTGGGTGATCGAGGGCATCTTTCCAATGAACGGGCAGGCCAGCTGTTATGCGAGCTTCTCCATGAGGGGCTTGAGGCAGTGGTTTTAGGGCATTTAAGCCAGGAGAATAACCTGCCGGAGCTTGCCTATGAAGCGGTACGGGTGGAGGTAACTATGGCCTGTGCACAGGACGAAGAAGAAAAAAAGCGGCCGGAGATTGTATTTTCAGACTTTCCCATGTATGTGGCATCCAGAAGCAGGCCCTCGGCGGAAATCAGGCTGTAATAATATTTCGATACATAGTGAACGCCAAAAACAAAAATTTTTGTCGTTCACTATAACATCTGAAAGGAGTATAGAAAGAAAAATGGACAGGACAGTAATTACAGTAGTGGGAAAAGATACGGTGGGAATCATTGCAAGGGTTTGTACCTACCTTGCGGAAAATAAAATCAATATTTTGGATATATCCCAGACGATTGTGCAGGATTTTTTTAATATGATGATGATCGTCGATACCGGCATGATGACCAAAGGGTTCGGGCAGATGGCGGAGGAACTCCATGCCCTGGGCGGAGAGATTGGCGTGGATATCAAGTGCCAGAGGGAAGATATTTTTGACAAGATGCACAGAATTTAAGAGAGCACACGAAAATGCGTGCATTGGCCATAAGGAGCACGCTGCGGAAAGGGCATGGATATAACTATGATCAATTTGTTTGAAGTGGTAGAAACCAATGAGATGATCACCAGAGAAAATTTGGATGTGCGTACCATCACGCTGGGGATCAGTCTCATGGATTGCATTGACTCTGATCTTGGGAAACTGAAAGAAAAAATTTATCATAAAATCTATGATGCGGCTAAGGATCTGGTAAAGACCGGGGAGGAAATTGCCGGAGAATATGGAATTCCTATCGTCAATAAAAGAATTTCGGTGACGCCCATCGGGCTGATAGGCGGAGCCGCCTGCAAAACGACCAAAGATTTTGCATCCATTGCAGAGACATTGGATGCGGTGGCCAAGGCAGTTGGCGTGAATTTTATCGGTGGCTATTCGGCCCTGATCTCCAAAGGGATGACAGGCGCGGATGAACTTTTGATCCGTTCCATTCCTCTTGCCCTTTCCAGGACAGATCGGGTGTGCAGTTCCGTGAATCTGGGCTCTACCCGGACAGGCATCAATATGGACGGGGTTAGGCTTATGGGAGAGATTGTCAGGCAGACGGCAGAGTATACCAAAGAGCAGGATTCCCTGGGGTGTGCCAAGCTGGTGGTATTCTGCAACGCTCCGGATGATAATCCTTTCATGGCAGGCGCTTTCCACGGTGTGACCGAAGCGGACAAAGTCATAAACGTAGGCGTCAGCGGGCCCGGTGTGGTTAAAAATGCAGTGGGAAAAGTGCATGGAGAAAATTTTGAGGTGCTCTGTGAAACCATCAAAAAGACGGCCTTTAAGGTGACGCGCGTGGGACAGCTTGTAGCCCAGGAGGCATCCAGGCGGCTGGGTGTTCCTTTCGGAATCGTGGATTTGTCTCTTGCGCCCACTCCGGCAATCGGAGACAGTGTGGCGGATATTCTCTGTGAGATGGGACTGGAATATGCGGGGGCGCCGGGAAGCACGGCGGCGCTTGCGCTTTTAAATGATCAGGTTAAAAAGGGCGGCGTGATGGCTTCCTCCTATGTGGGAGGCTTAAGCGGCGCGTTCATTCCGGTCAGCGAGGATCAGGGGATGATCGACGCGGTGGAGGCCGGAGCGCTTTCTCTGGAAAAGCTGGAAGCAATGACCTGCGTATGTTCGGTGGGACTTGATATGATCGCTATACCGGGGGACACGAAGGCATCCACCATCTCAGGCATCATTGCCGATGAGATGGCTATCGGCATGGTGAATCAGAAGACTACGGCAGTGCGAATTATTCCCGTAATCGGAAAAGGCGTCGGCGAAACGGTAGAGTTCGGCGGTTTGCTTGGCTATGCGCCCATTATGCCGGTAAATGCCTTTTCCTGTGAAGAATTTGTAAGCCGGGGAGGAAGAATTCCTGCACCCATTCACAGCTTTAAAAATTAAAGGTAACAGACCGCTTTGCCGCTTGCAGCTTCTGATAGCCTACTTAGGAAAAAATTAAGATTATTCGCGTTGTCTCTCAGGGGGTATTGTGCTATAGTCTGTAGATAGGAAAGTATCGAATACAAGATTATGTAGTCAAAGGGCTGCAATGGTTCATGTAAAGGGGAGGATTCAGAATGAAAAAGAACAGAAGACTGACAATAGCAGCAGTACTTGCCATCTTTATGGTAATGCTCTGGGGCTGCGGAAAAGAGAGCGTTTCTAATGAGAGCGGCAGCGGCTATGTGTATGTTCCTGAATATGTGGACATGGATATTGAGTGCAATTACATTAATTCGGTGGCGGCCGTAGGGGACAACATATTTTTGAATACGGTATCATGGGACGAGGATACCGGAGAAACCACGAATGCGCTGTATAAATACGATATGATGGAAGGCAAGGGAGAGGTGCTTACGACTGCCCTTGATGAGAACAGCAATATCGGCGGCATGACGGCCGGTCCGGACGGAGAACTCTTGATGGTGGTTAACTCCTATACCTATGAAGAGGATGAAAACGGTGAGGTGACAGATTACAGCCAGAGATGGGAAATGTGGAAAGTATCTGCCGGGGACGGTTCCGTGATGGAAAGTAAGGAGATTGGCGGGATTTTTGACGATCCTGAGAATGCGTATGTCCAGAGCTTTTGTGTGGACGGTCAGGGGAATATTTATCTGAATAATGGGGACAGCGGAATCCTGGTGGTTGACCAGAATCTGAATAAGGTCTGCAATATCAGTACGGAGAATTGGATTCGCAGTATGACCACTTCGAAAGAGGGGGACGTTTATATTACCACCTACGGGGAGAATGGATTAGAACTGCGGAAGGTAGATCTGACAACGAAAAAGCTGGGAGAGCCTGTGGAAGGCTTTAATGGCGGTTATGGGAATCTGGAATTTATGCCGGGAGCGACTAAGAGCTTTCTGGTGGACAACAGCAATCAGGTTTCCGTTTTTGACCTTTCCACCGGAAGTGAAGAAGAGCTTTTTAAGTGGCTGGATGCGGATATCAACAGTGATATTATCTCCCAGCGGGGCGAACTTTCCGACGGGCGCGTGTGGGCGGTTACCAGAGATTACAATGCGGAAGGGCCGGCCTCCTGTGAACTGATTCTGTTAAGCCGCAAAAATGCTTCAGAAGTTCCTCAGAAAGAACAGATCACTTACGGCACCCTGTGGGTGGACAGCAACGTCAAAAAAGCAATCATTGATTTCAATAAGACCAACGAAAAGTATCGTATCACCGTGAAGGAATATGGGAATGAGGTGGAGGACTATCAGACAGCGCTGACACAGTTTAACGCAGATTTGACCACCGCTAACTGCCCGGACATTATCAGCCTGAGTAATATGGATTATCATATGTATATCAGTAAGGGTGTGCTGGAGGATCTTTATCCTTACATGGAAAAGAGCGGCATTAAGAAAGAGGATTATCTTGAGAATATTCTGAAAGCTTATGAGGAGGACGGTAAGCTCTATGGAATCCTTTCCAATTTCTATGTGAGCAGCACGATGGCCAAGGCGTCTCTGGTAGGGGATAAGAGTGGGTGGACCCTTGAAGAAATGCTGGAATTTGCTCAGGACAAGGATCCTGAAAGTCTGTTTTCCTATGGAAGCAGGAGCAGTATATTCTATTACTGTATTTATAATAATATAGATGAGTTTATTGATTGGGAAAGCGGAAAATGCTCCTTTGACGGGGAGGATTTCATCAAAACCCTTGAATTTGCGGCTAAATTTCCGGAGGAATATAACTATCAGGAAGAGAGCGAGGGGATTTCATCAAGAATCCGTTCCGATAAGCTCCTTCTGATGGACAGCAGCATCAGTTCCGTGCAGGAGTATCAGATGCTGACTGGAATGTTTGGGGAAAAGGTTGCCTTTTTGGGATATCCAAATAATGAGAGAAAAGGAAATTTGATCCAGCCTACAGGAGGCTGTATGGGACTTGCCTCCAAGTCAAAAAATAAAGACGGCGCGTGGGAGTTTATGCAGGTGCTGCTCTCTGAGGACTATCAGGATGACCTTGCAGAGGGGCGTAACGGATATGGTTTTCCTATAAAAAAATCTTCCCTTGATAAACAGTTTGAAAAAGATATGGAGCCGGATTATTACGAGGATGAAGACGGAAATAAGGTAGAAAGTCCCAAGACCACCTGGGGATGGGACGATTTTGAGATGGAGATCATGGCTGCTACTCAGGAAGAAGTGGATGCGGTGAAAGCACTGATCGATTCTGCTGAGAAGATTTCAGGAAGCGTGGATGAGCAGCTTGTGAATATTATCACGGAGGAATCGGAACCCTTTTTTAAGGGACAGAAGTCTGCGGAGGATGTTGCCAAAATTATTCAGAACAGAATCCAGACTTATGTAAATGAAAACAGTTAAGTATCTGTGAGGGATGTAAAATGCATTTCCTTGGAAAGGAAAAAGAACACAACAATAAAAATAAGAAAAGCAGTAGTCCGAGAACACGCAGAGGAAAGCTTATATCCGCAGGATACCTGTTTCCCAGTGCCCTCGGCGTACTGCTGTTTTTCGTGTTGCCGTTTATGATTGTAATTTTCTATTCTGTAGTGGACAATCCTATCAGCAGACAGTTTGTTTTCTTTGACAATTTTGTATCGGTGTTTCGGAATAATGCTTTTAAGCAGGCAGCGAAAAATACCATGACTTTTTCTGTGGTGGCAGTGCCGCTTGCGGTGGTACTGTCTTTGATGCTCGCCATGATGCTGGAGAGTAAGATTCCCTTCAGAAGCCAGTTTCGGACATTCTTTTTAAGTCCCATGATGGTGCCAATTGCGTCAGTGGTTTTGATCTGGCAGGTACTGTTCCATTACAATGGCATGATGAATGAAGTGCTTGCCTTTTTTCAGAGGGATAAGGTGGACTGGCTGAATTCGTCTTTCGCCCAGGTGGTGATCGTGGTTCTTTTTTTGTGGAAAAATCTGGGGTATAATATGATCCTGTTTATGTCGGCCTTAAGCAGCATTCCCAAGGACATTCTGGAGGTTGCGGTGTTGGAGAGCGCTACGCCTTTTCAGATTTTCTGGCATATCAAGCTGAGATATATGTCCTCCACCATTTTATTTGTGACGATCATGTCTCTCATAAATTCTTTTAAGGTTTTCAGGGAAATCTATCTCCTAAAGGGTGATTATCCTTATGATACCATGTATATGTTACAGCATTTTATGAATAACACTTTCAGCAGACTGGACTATCAGAAAATGTCGGCAGCCGCCATTATGATGGCGATTGTCATGGTTATTATTATCGGTATAATGTTCCTGACCGAGAACTACTTCGGAAAGGATGTGGAAGGATGAAAGAACAGGCGGCAAAGAAAAAGGGATTTGGCGCAGGAAAGAGACCGGAAGAGTTATCTGCTGAGCGCTGGGATAAGGAAGTCAAAAAGAAAAAGAAGATCAGAAACGCCAGGCATATGGTTCGTGTCTGTATCGCAACCACGGTGGCGGCATGTTTTGCAGTGCTTTTTCTGATGCCAATCATACTTACGATCACCAATTCCTTCATGTCGGCATCTGAGATTTCCTCCAATTATGGTCAGGTTTTTGCCACCTCCGATACCGGCGGAAAGGTATATATTGCGGAGAAGGTGAACCTGAAATTTATTCCGGATATGGTGTCCTTTAGTCAGTACATCACTGTTTTGTTCAAAAGCCCGGAATATCTGTTTAAATTCTGGAATTCCGTGATACTGGTGGTTCCCATCGTGGTGTTCCAGCTTTTAGTAGCGGCGGGAGCTTCCTTTGGCTTTACCAGATACAGAGGCCGAATCAAGGAAATGATCTTTTTTGTATATATTATTTTGATGCTGATGCCTTATCAGGTGACACTGGTACCCAATTATCTGGTATCCGAATGGCTGCATCTTTTGGATACGAACTGGGCAATCTGGCTGCCGGGAATCTTTTCCCCCTTTGCAGTGTACCTTCTGACCAAGTATATGCGCAGGATTCCGGTATCTATGATGGAAGCGGCGCAGATCGACGGGGCCGGGGAATGGCAAATTTTCAGGCATATTTGTATGCCGCTGTGTAAGGGAGCCATGTGTTCCATTGCAATTTTGCTCTTTATTGATTACTGGAATATGGTGGAACAGCCACTGATTCTTTTATCAGACCAGGAAAAGCACCCTCTGTCAGTGTTTCTCTCAAAGATTAATGCGGGGGAGATTGGGCTGGCATTTGCGGTGGCTACAATTTATATGGTACCTCCCATTCTGGTATTTTTGTATGGAGAGGATTATCTGGTAGAGGGAATTACCTATCAGGGCGGTATTAAGGGATAAACATGATGTTAACAATGAATGTCGGGCTGTGCCGGTCATCTTCATGTTAACTGTTAAAGGAAGGGATAAAGCGATGAACGAAAATGAAGGAAAGAAAAGAAGAGAGTGGGTAAAGAATGCGGCAATTATTTTTTTGACGATCATGTTAATTCTTACCTTCTTTTCCAACACGATTATGAACTATTCTCTGCCAGAGGTGGCAACTCAGTATGTGCAGAGCGGTTCCATTACTGCCAAGGTGCGCGGCACGGGAAATGTGGAGGCTACAGACCCTTACAATGTGATGGTGAAGGATACACGGGTGATTTCCAGCGTGGCTGTAAAGCAGGGGGACAAAGTAGAGAAGGATCAGGTTCTTTATTATCTTGAGGATAAGGAGAGCGATGAACTTGGGCAGGCCGAGAAAGAGCTGGCGGACCTGGAACTGGCCTACATGAAAGGGCTTTTCGGCAGTACGGTTTCACCCGAGGTCATTAACAAGGTGGCAAGCGGTAACACGGATTCCTTCTCTTCCTACCGGACGATGGTGACGGATATGCAGCAGCGTCTTCAGGCGGCAGAGGATAGAGTGAACGAGTGCCAGAAAGTGGTAGAGAGCATTACCCTTGAAAATACCATCAGCACCAATGATGCTGGGGTGAGCACGGCTGCGGACGAACTGGCAGAGGCTCAGGCAAACACAGATTTGACCAATGCGACGACATCTTTTGAGGAATATAAAAGTAAGAGATTGGCCGAGTTGGATAATCAAATTAAGGAAAAGCAATATCAGATAGATGACTTAAAGCTACTAATCAGTGAGGCTAAGACGGCAACGGGAAGTGGCGGTATGAGTACAGGGGGCGGAACAGGAGGTGCCAGCCCATCTCCATCGGCAAGCACCGGTTCACCAGTGTCAACGAGTGCCAGCGAAACCTTATTTGAACAGCAGAGGACGCTGGTTGGAGAAAAGATAGATGTAATCAATGCTCTGGGAGGCAACATACCCAACGTAAAAACCCAACAGGGATGGCCCTGGGAAAATGAAGTGAGAAACTGGTATAACAATATACCATGGACAGACTTAGAGGCTGATATTCAGAAAAAACATGAAGCCGCTTACGGAGAATATCGAGTTGCAGTGGATTCCATGAATGCAACAGCGGAAACTTTAAGGGAATACGGGAGCAACAATTCCCAACAATCCAGATTGGAAGGCCTTGAAAATGAATTGCGGGAGCTTCAGCAGGCCAGGGAGGAAGTGAGCGCGATCACCGTCAATTCCAACGGCGATGTGCAGGATGCAAAAAACAGGCTAGAACAGGCTCAGCGGAATATCAGAGAGATTAACAATGCAAATAAGCAGGCATCCACAGAAGCATTAAACCGCCTGGCCAATGCGGAAGCTGCCCTGAAAAATGCTCAGGCAGTTTATGAACTCCTTAAGACGGAACAGACGGAGCTTGCAGCAAACATTAATGCGGAGCTTGACCTCTCCAAAGCAAGCAAGGATATTGCAAGCAAGAAGGCGGAGATCGAGAAATTAAAGGAAAATTCTACGGGAGCCACCATCAATGCTCCGGTAGCTGGAACAGTTACGAATCTGGCCTATGTTGCCGGGGAAACTACCAAGCCGGAGGAGGCGGCAGCCGTGATCCAGGTGGAAGGTAAGGGCTATACCATGTCGGTTTCCGTCACCAACGAGCAGGCGAAGAACGTACAGGTGGGGGATACCGCTGAGTTGCAAAACGCATGGTACTATGATGATGTGCAGGTGATTCTATCTTCCATCAAACCGGACCCAGATAATCCAGCCCAGAAAAAGCTTCTGGTGTTCAATGTGACGGGAGAGAGCGTACAGGCGGGACAGGCGCTGAATATTTCGGTAGGGCAGCGCAGCTCGGAATACGAATTTGTGGTGCCTAACAGCGCGGTGCGTGAGGATAACAACGGGAAGTTTATATTGATTGTGGAGTCAAGAAGCGGCCCAATCAATAACAGGTATATTGCAACCAGAGTGGATGTGGATGTGCTTGCTTCCGATGATACCAACACGGCAATTTCCGCAGCGCTTTATGGATATGAGTATGTGATTACCACTTCCACCAAGCCCGTGGAAGCGGGAAAACAGGTCAGACTGAATGAGTCTTAAAAAAGACAGAAAGGGGGAAACACAATGAAAATGAAGGAATTTCTGCGGAGCCTATCTCTCAAGCAGATTGTGTTTTCCCTGCTTTTTTTCCTTTCCCTTCTGCTGTATCTTATTTTGACTCTGTGGATAAACAGAAAAACAGGTTCTCTTATTGATCAGCAGGCTGCCAAGCGCTGGGATGAGGAGGGCGGCAGTGCCCAGGTGAGCTGCTTTTTAGCGGAAGGTGTGGAGGTAGATGAATTTACAATCAGAAACTTTAGGCAGCAATTGGAGCAGAGCCTTTTGGAGGTCAGCTCTGAGCTTCGTGAAGACCAGGAAGAATCAAAGCGGTTATTTATTGATGCATACAGTTCTTTGGGAAGGATTACGGTGGTCAGTGAAAAGGGACAATTAGAGGCAAACGCAGTGGGAATTGGGGGAGATTTTTTCCTGTTTCATCCTCTGCAGCTCGTATCTGGCAGCTATTTTTCTGGGGATGATCTGATGAAGGATTCTGTGATTTTGGATGAGGAGGCAGCATGGCAGCTTTTTGGCTCCAGCAATATTGCTGGAAAGAGTGTGATGATTGGAGGGATTCCACATTATATTTCAGGTGTGATTAAACGGCAGGAGGATCGGTTTGCACAAGGGGCAGGGCTTGCGGAAACGGTGGTTTATCTTTCTAATGAATCCCTTCTTGCTTATGGAGAAAGCAGTGGCATCAGCGTCTATGAGGTGACGGCACCGAATCCGGTGAAAAGCTTTCTAACTAACTGTGTGAAGGAAAAGCTGGGAGTAGAGGAAAGGGATATGGTGGTCGTAGAGAATTCTGCTCGTTATGAACTGGAGGCATTGATTCCAGTGATTCTCTCCTTTGGCACCCGTTCCATGCAAAATTCTGCTATTAAGCTTCCCTACTGGGAAAATATTGGAAGGGGATGGGAGGATATGGCAGCGATGGTTTTGGTTTTCAGGTTCCTGTTTCTTTTGATCCCAGCAGTGATATTTATTGTTTTTCTCATCATAAAATGGAGGAACAGGACATTTACTTTTAAAGATATAAAGAATTTGGCGATTGATACTAAGGATAGAATTGTGCAAAAGGCCCGAGGAGAAAAGAATAAGTGGGAGCATTTTTAGAAAGGGACAGGGAAAAATTATGAAAAGGTTTATGAAAAAGAAGCCGATAGTGCTGGCGGCAGTTTTAATTTTGTCTGCAGGACTTTTTGGTTGCGGGAATGGGAAAGAGGAGAGTCAAAGTCCGGGCCAAGCATCCACGGCCACATCTAAGGATTATGTGTACCGTGCAACGGATCTGGGACTTAAGGATACTGATGAGCAGAGCATTAATCAGATTTTTCGTGCGGGAGATGCCCTTTATGCTTATGGAAGCCGCTGGACAGATGAAGGGGAGAATGTTCTTTTCTTTTATGAGATTGGTGAGGATGGAACAGTAGGTGAACCTCATGAGATCCACAGCGGGTTAAATACAAATATGAACAGGATCCTGATGGACGAGGATGCCAATCTTTATTGTATAAAAAATGTATATTATTCTCCTTCAACAGAATATGAAGGGGATGTGGATGATATTGCTTCGGCTGATATCACTGTATTGGATGCGGCAGAGCCTGAGACGGGAGATGTGGAAGATAACAGTGAAGAAAACGGCGATGAGGCAGAAGGATCTGTCGGGGAAGCTGCTGAAGAAGCCACAGAAGAAGAAACAGGCGGCGAGAGTGAGGATGTCGGTGAAGCAGACAGTGAGGTACCGATTCTGGAGGAAGGGGAATCGATTGACGACTATTATCTGGTAAAGATGACCATTGACGGGGAAGAGCTTTTTTCCGTGAAGCTCAATGATGTGCCGCAGTTTCAGGCACTTGCGGAGGAAAACGGATATTTTTATATTGGAGATATGTATTTAGATCCAGGAAAAGCTCTGTATTTTAATCTCTACAATCAGTTCTTTCAGTTTGACCTAGATGGAAATTTTGTAAAAAACGTGGTGAAAGAAGGGCAGGCCAATCCCTTTGAAGAGGTATCTACCTTAATCCCTCTTGCGGATGGACGGATGGTGGCCGTGATTTATGAGGAGAACGGCATGTCTCTTGCTCTGGCAGATTTGGAAGCGGGAACTTTGGGGGAGAAATATACCTTGCCTGGCAGATCTTATGATTTTTCCTATTATCCGGGGATTGGATATGATCTGTATCTGACAAGTAGCTATGGAATGTATGGATATAATTTAGGGGATGAGGAAAAGACTCCAATCATGAGTTTTGTGGATTCCGACTTTTCTTTTTATTCTATTTATCAGGTGACAGGACTCAGTGAACAGGAATTTTTGGCAATTACCAGCGATTGGGATACAGGAGATACCCTTACTAAATTCACCAAGGTAGACCCGAAGGAAGTAAAAGATAAGCAGGTGATCACCCTTGCCATGACCAGTACAGACTGGGGAATCAGGCGACTTGCTATTCAATTCAATAAAAATAGTGAAAAGTATAGAATATCTATTTTGGATTATGAATCCATGTATGGTACAGATGATGATTGGCAAGCAGGACTTACTCGGTTGAATACGGATATTGTTTCAGGAAAGGTGCCGGATATATTGCTTGTTGATAATTCTATGCCGGTGGACAGCTATATTAGCAAGGGACTTTTTGCAGATCTAAAACCCTTTATTGAGGAAGATGATGCTTTGTCTATGGATGATTTTATGCCCAATGTGATAGAAGCCTGTTCTGTGGAGGGGAAGCTTTATAGCATTGTTCCAGCTTATTCTATCGATACACTTGTTGCCAAAACATCGGATGTGGGAAAAGAGAGAGGCTGGACGGTACAGGATGTAAAAGATATTCTTGCCTCAAAGCCAGAGGGAACACAGTTTCTGATGAATATAGACAGAAATTCCATGTTGCAATATTGCTTTACCATGTCGGGAAGCCAGTTTATAGATTGGGAGAACGGAACCTGCAATTTCAATTCTGATGGATTTATCCAGATGCTTGAGTTTATTGCCACTTTTCCGGAAGAAGTAAACTGGGATGCCATGCCAGAAGATTTCTGGGATACTTATGATTCTATGTGGCGAGAAGGTAGAGTACTTACCAATTTTGCCAGTATTGGAGATCTGAGAAACTTTAACAGTTTAGAGAAGGGGACCTTTGGGGAGGAGATCACTATGATTGGATTCCCATCATCTGACGGGGATGGCTCCGTGATTTGGCCTAGTCTGCGTTTTGCGCTCTCGGCCAAGTCAAAGAACAGTGAAGGGGCGTGGGAGTTCCTTCGCACTTTTCTGATGGATGAATACCAAGGGTCGTTGGAATATGGTTTTCCGCTGAGTGTAAAGTTCCTGAATAAGAAGGTACAGGAGGCAATGGAAAGGCCTTACTACATGGATGAAAATAACAATAAGGTAGAGTATGATGAGACTTCCTATGTGAACGGTGTTGAGATTGTAATTTCTCCCATAACAAAGGAGAGGGCGGATGAGATTATAGCTGAGCTCTACAGTTTTACTCAGCTTTATCGGGCAGACGATACCTTGCTTAATATTGTCCAGGAAGAGGCAGGTCCTTTCTTTGCAGGGCAGAAAAACGCAAAAGAAGCGGCGTCTATCATCCAAAGCCGAGTTCAGATTTATGTGAATGAAAACAGATAAAATGTTAAGCAAAAAGAAGACAGAGGTATGTTTATAAACCTCTGCCTTCTTTTTAACATAAGGATGGCTGGCGAAGCCTGGCATCCGTTGTTTCAGATACTGGCTCATTGCACGAGCCAGCGTTTGTTACAGATTGAATCCAAAATATCTCACTGCATTGTAATAAGAAACATCCTTTACAATCTCAGATAAAATATCCATATCTGCCGGAAATTCCCCATTTTCTACCAGATCACCGATCAGATTGCAGAGAATCCTGCGGAAATATTCATGTCTGGTGTAGGACAAAAAGCTCCTGGAGTCTGTCAGCATTCCCACAAATCCGGAGAGATTGCCAAGGTTGGCAAGAGACAACATCTGATTCTGCATGCCAATCTTGTGATCATTGAACCACCAGGCGCTTCCCTGCTGGATCTTACCTACAGCCTCAGAGCTCTGGAAGCACCCGATAATAGTGCCGATTGCCTCATTGTCGTTCGGATTCAGACTGTAAAGAATCGTCTTGGGCAGTCCACCGGTCTCTTCCAGTGCATTCAGGAAATCGGCCAAAGGAGCGGAGGGAGTATCGCTGTTAATACAGTCAAAACCGGTATCCGGCCCTAATTTTTGGTACATGGCTTTATTGTTGTCACGCTTGCAGCCATAGTGAAGCTGCATAACCCAATTACGTTTCTGGTATTCCCTTCCCACAAAGAGCAGGAAAGCAGTCTTGAATTTCAGTTCTTCCTCACGGCTGAGCACGGAGGAGGAAAGCCTTTTCTGGAAGATGGCATTTACCTCTTCCTCGGAGGCAGGAGCGTACATAACTGCTTCCAGGCCGTGATCGGAAACACTGCAGCCCATGGAAGCGAAGAAATCCATTCTCTTGGTCAGAGCTGCCTTCAGATCTGCAAAGGAGCCGATAGCCACGCCGCTTACGTCTGCCAGTTTGGCGATATAGTCCGTATAATCAGGCTTCTCAATGTTCATGGCCTTGTCGGGGCGCCACGCGGGAAGTACCTGAACCTCAAAGCTCTCATCGGCAGCAAGGGCGGCATGCCATTCCAAAGAATCCACTGGATCATCTGTGGTGCAGACAAGGGTTACATTGGACTGGCGGATAAGATTGCGGGCGCTCATGGAAGGCTCTGAGAGTTTGGCGTTGCACAGCTCCCAAACCTCTTCGGCAGTTTTTTTGTTGAGGGCTCCGGTATAGCCAAAATATCTCTGCAGCTCTAAATGACTCCAGTGGTAGAGAGGATTACCGATCGCTTTTCCGATCACCTCAGCCCATTTCAAAAATTTCTCTTTATCAGAGGCATCTCCTGTTATGTAACGCTCATCGACGCCGCAGGAACGCATAAAACGCCATTTGTAATGGTCGCCGCCAAGCCATACCTGGGTGATATTGTCAAATTTCCGGTCCTGGGCAATCTCCATGGGGCTGATATGGCAGTGATAGTCCAGAATAGGTGTCTTTTCCGCATACTCGTGATACAAAGTCTGAGCAGTGGGAGTGGATAAAAGGAAATCCTTATCCATAAATGCTTTCATTTCTAAATCCTCCTTATTATTTGTTATATGTGTAGATTCTTTGTCCCTGGTCTGATAAAAATACAGTCATGTTGGTCATTCTTTAAGTTCTTCTTTGCTCATTTCATCTACCATCCTTCCACCGCCTTTATTATAGAAATAGTTGTTAAATGTTACAGTTATTATACCGGATTAGGTAAAGAGTGTAAAGTCTATTTCATTATCAAAGCAGGGTTGTATCTGCGGCCGCCAGAGAGTCAATACGGTATCCATCACAGGTCGGCGATAACGACAGGCGAGCGTTTCCACTCATTGTGCAAAGGGGCGCCGGGATTTCTAGGGCGTGCCGCTTCGTAAATGTCTGCACAGTAAATATCATGCTTTAACATGTCAAATGCCTGTTCATCCAGAAGAACTTTGGCATCCGCCAACTTGGAAATCAGAGGAATGGAGCTGTTTTTGCGGATCGCAGAAAGAAGCGGGGCCGCGCTTTTGCGAAATCCCAAAAGTCTGGCATAGGGCGCAGAAAGTGTCCTTTCGGAAAAGGGCTTTTTAAAAGCTTTTGGAGCTTTTATATCCAGAAGAATATGCATCAGTACCCGGCTGATGCGGGTATAGGTCAGTTCTCTGGATTTTAGCAGATGGCAGAAAGAAGAAAAGCTCTCAAACAAAGGCAGATTTTTACAGATTTTGCTGGACAGAGAAGGACTGCAGTCCAAATAGTCGCAAAATCCCTTTTCCTGCTCGCTGAGGAGCTTGTAGTGAAGCATTTTGGAAAAGGCATCCTCCGAGACAAAAGGATAGCGTGAGAATTCGTCAATTAAAGCATCACAGACGGCCTGAGCCATATATTTTTGAATATGAGCAGGATTTTCGACAAGGATTTTACGGAGGGCAGATGCGGAAAGGAAAGCATCTTGTGGAGTATCTGTTACTGGCTCCCTGTCATGATAGCCCATCCCTTTTCTTTTTATGGTAATGGGACGGATGGCGCTGCCAGTATTTTGAAGAGCCTTGCAGTATTCAATTCCAAGAATATTGTTGGGAGAGGAAAAAAGTTCATCAAGGCTTTTGGAGGAAAAGTCTGTGCCATCGTCAGATAGGGAAACCAGCTCTGATATTGCCTTTGCCCGGGCAGCGGGAAAAGAATATCCTTTTTTTAAATAAGATTGAATCAGATTCTGGATGGTCTCTTCCTTTTGAACCAGGAGACTGGCACAGCCCTCAAAAAGTGAGAGCGTTCCGGCTTCGCTTCCAAAGGACAAAAAATCCGCCACATGAAGCTGTTCCAACAGGGTCACCGCCCCCTGGGCAAAAAATTCGGCACTGGAGAGGGCGTATAGAGCAGGCAACTCAATGACCACATGGGCTCCGCCAAGCAGCGCCATTCGGGTTCGCAGATATTTGTCGGTAAAGGCAGGAGCCCCCCGCTGGACAAAATCTCCGCTCATGATCACCAGAAAAAAGTCCGTGCCTGTTTGAAGACAGGTTTGCTTAAGCTGATAGCGGTGCCCTTTGTGGAAGGGATTGTATTCGGCAATTATAGCGGTTGTTATCATAAAAAGAATCCTTTCGGGTAAGCTTACTATCAAATGTATCACAAAATTTTGTATATGGCAATTTTATAGAAAAAATACAAAATTTTGCTATGATATACTTGTTGACAAAAGCAGAATACGCTATAATTTTTTTAATATGTAATTTTTTACAGAGTCAATTGGGGTATGAAAGGAGAATGGGGTATGTCATATATTGACGTGATCAAGGACAAGGCAAGGGCAGATAGAAAAACAATCGTTCTGCCGGAAACGACGGATAAGAGAACACTTATCGCAGCAGCTAACATTATGCAGGAAAAAATTGCGGATATCATCATGATCGGAAATGAAGAGAAGATCATGGACGGCGCCACATGGCTGGAGATTGATCTGGACGGCGTTCAGATTATCAATCCCGAAAACTGTGAAAAGCTGGATCATTATGTGGATTTATTATATGAAACCCGGAAGAATAAGGGTATGACGCCGGAGAAGGCAAGAGAGATCCTGTTAAGCGATTATCTGACCTTTGGCGTTATCATGGTAAAGGCTAATGATGCGGATGGTATGGTGGCAGGCGCCTGCCATGCTACGGCTGATACCCTGCGTCCGGCACTTCAGATCTTAAAGACGGCTCCCGGTGTAAAGCTAGTATCCGGATTTTTCCTGATGTGTGTGCCGGATTGTGAATTTGGGGATAACGGAACTTTCCTTTTTGCAGACTGTGGATTAAATCAGGATCCCACGGCGGAAGAACTGGCGGCCATAGCAGACACCTCTGCCAAGAGCTTTAAGAGCCTTGTGGGAACCAAGCCGGTGATTGCCATGCTTTCCCATTCCACCAAGGGGAGCGCCAAGCATGCACTGGTGGACAAGGTTGTGGAAGCTACCAAAATTGCCCACGAGGAATATCCGCACCTTACTCTGGACGGAGAGCTGCAGCTTGATGCAGCGCTGGTACCTTCGGTTGCCAAGTCCAAATCTCCGGGCAGCGAGGTGGCAGGCAAGGCAAACGTGCTGATTTTTCCAAACCTGGACTGTGGCAATATTGGTTATAAGCTGGTGCAGAGACTTGCCAAGGCGGAAGCCTACGGACCAATGCTTCAAGGAATTGCCAAGCCGGTCAATGATCTTTCAAGAGGCTGTTCCTGGCAGGATATCGTAGGTGTTGTGGCACTGACAGCAGTGCAGGCACAGTTGCAATAACAAACAACGGATGTCACGCTTCGCGGGCCATCCTTATGTTAAACAACAGATGCCTGGCTTTGCCAGTCATCCTTATGTCAACAACGGATTATAAATTTGGAGGATATGAGCAAAATGAAGGATATCAATGTTTTGGTAATTAACTGCGGCAGTTCTTCTCTCAAGTTCCAATTAATCAACTCTTCTTCCGAGGAAGTGATTGCCAAGGGACTCTGCGAGAGGATTGGAATTGAAGGAAGCCAGATGACATACACACCCGCAGGTGGTGACAAATATGAGACAAAGACGCCGATGGAAGATCACAGAACAGCCATCCGTCTTGTGCTTGACGCACTGGCAGATAAGGACAGGGGCGTGGTAAAGAGCCTTGATGAGATTGGAGCTGTGGGCCACAGAATCGTGCATGGAGGAGAAAATTTTGCATCCTCCACCCTGATTACCGATGAAGTCATTAAGGCGATTGAGGAATGCAACGACTTGGCTCCTCTTCACAATCCTGCCAATCTGATTGGAATCAGAGCCTGCCAGGAGCTGATGCCTGGTACTCCTATGGTGGCCGTTTTTGATACCGCATTCCATCAGACCATGCCGGAGGAAGCATATCTCTATGGACTTCCTTATCATTATTATGAGGATTATAAGGTGCGCAGATATGGATTCCACGGCACCAGCCATTCTTATGTGTCCAAACGAGCGGCGGATGTGCTTGGAAAGGATTACGGCGATTTGAAAATTATTGTGTGTCACTTAGGCAACGGTGCAAGTGTTTCTGCCGTTAAAAATGGAAGCTGCGTAGACACTTCCATGGGCCTTACTCCTTTGGAGGGACTGATCATGGGGACCCGTTCGGGGGATATTGACCCTGCCATCATTGAGTTTTTGTGTAACAAAGAAAATAAATCCGTACAGGAAATTTTAAATGTACTCAACAAGAAATCGGGAGTCTTTGGCTTATCCGGTGACTTCTCCTCAGATTTTAGAGATTTGGAAAAGGCTTACCGCGCAGGAGAAGCTTTTGCAATCCGCACCATGAAAACCTTTGCCTACCGCGTGGCCAAATATATCGGTGCCTACACAGCAGCCATGAACGGGGTGGACGCCATCTGTTTTACCGCAGGAATCGGAGAAAACAGTCCTTTTATTCGCACTATGATTGCTTCCTATCTGGGGTATCTTGGAATCACACTAAATGAGGATGCCAATGCAAAAAGAGGGGAAGAGATTGTCATATCGACACCTGATAGCGCCACAAAAGTGCTAGTGATTCCTACCAACGAAGAGCTGGCTATTGCCAGGGAGACAGCGGCGCTTGTATAGAAATAATTTGCCTGCCAAAAATAATTTTTACAGGTATTGACAAAAGGTGCAGGCGCGATTATACTTGTTAAAGTGTGCGATTAAGCATAGATTCATGTCATGCATCAAAGAGCGGGGTAATGTCTTAATGATGATTAATCTGACAGATGTGTTTACATCTGGGGGCAAAGACAGAAGAGAAAGCTTGCAGGCAGAGTTAGATGAGCTTTCCTATATGGGAAGTAGGTACAAGGTTTGTGAGAAATCTCCGCTTACTATGAATTTTTCTAATATCGGTAAGGGGAAGGTTCTTTTGGAAGGGCAACTTAAGTTGGTGTTGGAAATTCCCTGTGACCGCTGCCTTAAGCCGGTAAAGGAGCCTTTGGAGATCAGCTTCTCACAGGAGCTTTATTCGCCTGAGATGTTAGAACCGGAGGAAGCGGACGAGCAGAGCTTTATGCATGGATATGAATTGGATGTGGAAGCTTTTGTAAAGAATGAAATCCTGATTAATATGCCTGTTAAGGTGTTGTGCAGGCCGGATTGCAAGGGAATCTGCAAAAAGTGCGGGCACAACTTAAATGATGGGGAATGCGGATGCGATACTTTCGTACCAGACCCTAGAATGGCGGCTATTAAAGATATCTTCAATGCATATAAGGAGGTGTAACGATGTCTATTTGTCCTAAGAATAAATCTTCAAAAGCCAGAAGAGACAAAAGAAGAGCAAACTGGAAGATGAGCGCTCCCACACTGGTTAAGTGCAGCAAATGCGGCGCTTTGATGGCGCCCCACAGAGTGTGCAAGGCATGTGGTTCTTACAACAAGAAAGAAATCATCAACGTCGACTAAATAATGGACGGCACGTATCAGCGTGCTGTCCTTATGTCAGCCAGAAAAAAGCAATCCGTAAGGGTTGCTTTTTTGCGGTTTACTTATAGTGAACGCCAAAAACAAAAATTTTTGTCGTTCACTATACTAGGGACACGCAGGATTTCATAACTTACTCTTGATTTTTATTATTTGGTCTAGTATAGTAAAAATGTATTTGAGCAAATGAAAAAAGTGATAGAAGAGCGTGTGTCAGGTTTCACCGGACATCTTTATAGAGAGATAGATTGGTCGCAATGGCGACAGAATGTGAGGAAAAATGGCAGAGTTTGTAAATGTGGCGGTTGATGCCATGGGCGGTGATAACGCACCTGTTGAAATTATAAAGGGGGCTGTGGAAGCAGTGAATGAGAGCAGCCATGTAAAGGTGTTTTTGACCGGACAGGAGGATGTGATCCGCCGTGAGCTTTCCCAATATACATACAATGAGAAGCAGGTGGAAGTGGTAAATGCCTCAGAAATCATCGAGACTGCCGAGCCGCCGGTGATGGCAATCCGGAAGAAGAAGGACTCCTCCATTGTAAAAGCGCTTACCCTGGTAAAGGACGGGCAGTGTGATGCCTATGTTTCCGCTGGAAGCACCGGAGCTACCCTAGTTGGCGGGCAGATTATCGTTGGAAGGATTAAGGGTGTAGAAAGACCCCCTCTTGCCCCTTTGATTCCCACCGAAAAAGGCTGTGCGCTTCTGATCGACTGTGGCGCCAATGTGGATGCGAGACCTTCTCATCTGGTGCAGTTCGCTAAGATGGGGTCTATTTATATGGAAAGTGTCATGAAAGTCAAAAACCCCAAGGTCGGTATCGTAAATATTGGCGCTGAGGAAGATAAGGGGAACGCTCTTGTAAAGGAGACCTTCCCTCTTCTCAAAAATTGTCCGGATATTAACTTTATCGGAAGCATTGAGGCCAGGGATATTCCGGCAGGTCTGGCGGATGTGGTGGTCTGCGAGGCTTTTGTGGGCAATGTGATCTTAAAAATGTACGAGGGAGTAGGCGGCACTCTGATCAAAAAGGTAAAGGAAGGCATGATGACCTCCCTGCGCAGCAAAATAGGTGCGCTTCTGGTGAAACCGGCTCTCAAAAATACATTAAAAGCCTTTGATCTGGAACAATATGGAGGAGCGCCCATGCTGGGACTGAAAGGGCTTGTTGTGAAAACCCATGGAAGCTCTAAAGCGATTGAGATTAAAAATTCTATTCTGCAATGTATTACATTCACGGAACAGAATATCAACCAAAAAATAAAAGAAAAAATAACGATGGAAGAAAGTTGAGAAAGGAAAATTAAAAATGGAATTTGAAAAGTTAAAAAAAGTGATTGCTGATGTGCTCAATGTTGATCCTGAGGAGATTACGATGGAAACCACTTTTGTGGACGATCTGGGGGCAGATTCCCTGGATGTGTTCCAGATTATTATGGGAATTGAGGAAGAATTTGATATTGAAATCCCGGCTGAAGATGCAGAAAAAATTACAACTGTGGAGGAAGCAGTTAATCTTATCAAAAACGCTGCAAATTAAAAAGCCCATACGGGCTTTTTTGTATGAGCCAATAAGTCGGCAGGCAGCAAAAGGTGAATTATGCTTAGAAAAGAAAAAATAAAAGAACTGGAAAAAAAGATAGGCTATGAGTTCAAAAAAAAGGAGCTGATCTGGCAGGCTCTGACCCATAGCTCTTTTTCTAATGAGCAAAAAATCAATAAATATAAGAATTATGAGAGACTGGAATTTTTGGGCGATGCGGTTTTGGAGCTGCTCTCCAGCCAGTTCTTTTTTGAAACCTACCCGGAAATGCCGGAGGGAGAGATGACCAAGCTTCGTTCTTCCATGGTATGTGAGCTGGCGCTCGCTTATTGTGCCAGGGATATTTCCCTAGGGGACTATCTGCTATTGGGAAAGGGAGAAGAGGCCACAGGAGGCCGGACACGGGATTCTATTATATCGGATGTGATGGAAGCTGTGATAGGGGCACTTTATCTTGACGGAGGACTTGCGGTGGCAGATGCTTTTGTGAAGAAATATATTCTCTCTGATCTGGAAAGCAAGCAACTTTTTTATGATAGCAAGACAATCCTTCAGGAGGAAGTGCAGAAGGAAGGAAAGAACCTTACCTACGAGCTTGTGAGCGAGATTGGTCCTGATCATGACAAGATCTTTGTGATGGAGGTCAGAATCGACGGACAGATGGCAGGAAAGGGCCAGGGGCGGAACAAAAAAACCGCCCAACAGCAGGCCGCCTATCAGGCGCTGCTTGCAAGAAAAAAGTAACAGGCACAGGGTATAAGTATGTATTTAAAGAGTATCGAAATCCAGGGCTTTAAGTCCTTTGCAAATAAGCTGGTGTTTCAGTTTCATAACGGCATTACAGGGATTGTAGGCCCTAATGGCAGTGGGAAAAGTAATGTGGCGGATGCAGTGCGCTGGGTTCTCGGGGAACAGAGAATCAAGCAGCTCAGAGGAGCCTCCATGCAGGATGTCATCTTTTCCGGTACGGAGATGCGTAAACCCCTAGGATATGCATTTGTGGCAATCACCCTGGATAATTCGGACCATCAGCTTGCCATTGATTTTGAGGAAGTGACGGTTGCCAGAAGGATCTATCGTTCCGGCGAAAGTGAGTATCTCTTAAACGGTGCCCCCTGTAGATTGAAGGATGTGAATGAGCTTTTTTATGATACTGGAATCGGTAAAGAAGGATATTCTATTATAGGGCAGGGGCAGATTGACAAGATCTTAAGCGGTAAACCTGAGGAGAGAAGAGAGCTCTTTGATGAGGCGGCAGGAATTGTTAAATTTAAAAAGCGTAAAGTGGCCGCTCAGAAGAAGTTGGAGGATGAAAAACAAAATCTGATCCGTGTCAATGATATTTTGGCAGAGCTGGAGAAGCAGATCGGTCCACTGGAGAAGCAGTCAGAGAAGGCAAGGGTTTATCTTAAGAAAAAGGAAGAATTAAAGACTCTGGATGTAAATGTATTTCTTCTTGAAAACAGGCGTCTTCAGGAACAGCTTGCCGATGTTTCCCAAAAGTATGAGATCGCCAGCGGTGACTTAGAGCAAACCAGCGCTCAGTATGAAAAGACCAAAATTGAATATGAACAGATTCAGGCACAGATTGAACAGCTTGATGAGATGATAGAGGAGGAAAGAACCTCCCTCACAGATACCAGTGTACTCCGCGGGAAACTGGAAGGGGAAATCAATGTTTTAAAGGAGCAGATTAAATCGGCTAAGAGCAATGAAGATCATTTTAATTCCCGAAAAGTAACCATCACAAGTGAGATGGACGCAAAGCTTCTTGACAAAGAAGGCATCCTTGCGGACAAGCAGGTGATCGACGAGCAGGTGGCTGAGATTGAAAAAGAGAGGAATGAAGCCAGGGAAAAGCTGCTTGGGGTACAGGGCAGAATTGAGGAATTAAACAGCGAAATTGAAAACGGCAAAAATTCCATCATACAGATGCTGAATTCCAGGGCCACCATCAAATCCAAGCTGGGCCGTTATGATACCATGATGGAACAGATCAATATCCGGAAAGCAGAACTGACTTCACGCTTACTGCGCATCAAATCGGATGAGGCGCAGCAGGAGGCTGTAATCGAACAGCTTCAGCAGGAATTTGAGCGCATTAATGAGGAGATCAGGGCGCTAAACGATTCTCAGGAGCAAAAAGAGGAAAAGCTGGTATTGGTCAGGGAAGAATTGGCAGGTAAGGACCGAAGGCTTCGGGATACCCAGGTGAGCTACCATCAGGAAAAATCAAAGCTGGAAGCTCTCACAAATCTCACCGAGCGCTATGAGGGGTATGGCGGCAGCGTTAAAAAGGTGATGGAGTACAAGGAAAAAGAAAAAGGAATTATCGGTGTCGTTGCGGACATCATCAAGGTGGAAAGAAAGTATGAGACCGCCATAGAAACCGCTCTTGGAGGGAGTATCCAGAATATTGTCACGGAGGATGAGGAAACCGCCAAGAGAATGATTGCTTATCTGAAGCAGACGAAAGCCGGACGGGCCACTTTCCTTCCCCTCACAAGCCTTGCCGGTTCTCAGGGCTTTAAAAACCAGGAAGCTCTGAAAGAAAAAGGCGTAATTGGGATTGCCGACGAGCTGGTGCAGGTGAATAGCAGATACAAAAACGTAGCCAAAAATCTGTTGGGGCGGATTCTGGTGGTAGACCATGTGGACAATGCGGTAAGGCTTGCACGGAAATATAGCTACAGTATCCGTATGGTGACTTTGGAGGGAGAGCTTCTTACCCCTGGCGGTGCCATCAGCGGCGGCGCATTTAAAAACAGCAGCAATCTTCTCGGCAGACGCCGGGAGATGGAAGAGCTTGAGGGAAAAGTCAAGGGATTTCTGGTAGAAATCGATACCCTTTTGAATGATATCGAAAAGATCAAAGAAGGAAGAAATAAGCTGCGCTTAAGTTTAGAGGAAGATAAGGCAACGCTTCAAAAAAAGTTTATTGAGCAAAATACTGCCCGCCTGAACGTGATCAAGGCTCAGGAGCGCAAGGACGAGGCGTCGGAGGGCTCGATCGAGCTGAAAGCGGAAGAGCATGAAATTGAAGAGCAGATTAAGGAAATCAAAGCCAATAAACAGAGCATCTTAAAGGAGCTTGAGGATTCGGAGCTTTCCGAGAAACGAATTGAACAGGAAATCCGCAAATTTCAGGTGGAGCTGGATGAAAGACGTAAGGAGGAATCCGATCAGTCTGCCCATGTCTCTGAGTGGGATGTGGAAGTGGAAAAAATGCATCAGCAGCAAAGCTTTCATCAGCAGAATGTAGACCGAATCGATGGTGAAATCGGTCGTCTTTCTCAGGAGCTTGCAGAAATCAATGAAAGCCTTTTAAGAAGCAGCAAAGACACTGTTGAAAAACAAAAAAATATTGCTTCCATTGAGGAAACCATCGCCGCTTCCCACACTACCCTGGGAGATACAGAGCGTAAGCTCAAAGAGGACACAGAAAAGAAAGAAAAGCTTTCCCAGAAACAGAAAAATTTCTTTGCGGACAGGGAATCTCTCTCAGAAAAGATGACGGCGCTGGACAAGGAAGTGTACCGCTTAAATTCCCAGAGAGAAAAGCTGCAGGAAAATCTGGAAGGTCAGATCAATTATATGTGGGATGAGTATGAGATTACTCTCTCAGACGCGGCAGCCTTAAAGAATGAGGAAATGACAGACTTGCCTTCCATGAAGAAGGAGATTGCATCCATCAAGGATCAGATCAAAAAGCTGGGCGATGTCAACGTCAATGCCATTGAGGATTACAAGAACCTGATGGAGCGTTACCAGTTTTTGAAGACCCAGCATGACGATCTGGTGGAAGCGGAAAAGACCTTAGAGGGTATTATTGTGGAGTTGGACGCCGCAATGCGAAAGCAGTTTACGGAGAAGTTTGCCGAGATTGTCAGAGAGTTTGATAAGGTGTTCAAGGAATTATTCGGCGGCGGAAAGGGTACACTGGAATTGATGGAGGATGAAGATATTCTGGAAGCGGGAATCCGTATTGTGGCTCAGCCTCCCGGCAAAAAACTGCAGAATATGATGCAGCTCTCCGGCGGCGAGAAGGCTCTCACCGCAATCGCACTTTTGTTTGCCATCCAGAATTTGAAACCTTCGCCTTTTTGTCTTCTGGACGAGATCGAGGCGGCCCTGGATGAAAATAATGTGAGCCGTTTCGCTTCCTATTTACATAAACTTACCAAAAACACGCAGTTTATTGTGATCACCCACAGGCGGGGGACCATGGAAAAGGCCGACAGGCTTTACGGCATTACCATGCAGGAGAAAGGCGTTTCCACGCTTGTGAGTGTAAATCTGATTGATAAGGAGCTAGATGACTGATGGCCGGATTTTTCAGTAAATTAAAAGAAGGACTTAGCAAGACCAGAAACAATATTGTCCGCGGTATCGATTCTGTTTTCAGCGGCTTTTCCTCCATTGACGATGATTTTTATGAGGAGCTGGAGGAAATACTGATCATGGGAGATATCGGGGTGAATGCCACCAGCGATATCCTTGAGCGGCTCAAAGCCCAGGTAAAGGAGAATCACATCAAGGAACCTGCTGAGTGTAAAGAGCTTTTGATCGAGAGCATCAAAGAGCAGATGGCAGTGACGGATACCGCCTATGAGTTTGAGCATAAACCCTCCATAGTGCTGATCATTGGTGTAAACGGAGTGGGGAAGACCACCTCCGTGGGAAAACTGGCAGGGCTGTTAAAAAGTCAGGGCAGGAAGGTACTGATTGCGGCCGCGGATACTTACCGGGCGGCAGCCTGCGAACAGCTCACAGAATGGGCAAACCGGGCGGGAGTGGATATCATCACCGGCGCCCAGGGAGCAGATCCTTCCAGTGTGATTTATGATGCAGTGAATGCCGCAAAGGCAAGACGGACGGATGTGCTTTTGTGCGATACGGCAGGCAGACTCCACAATAAGAAGAATCTGATGGAGGAGCTTAAGAAAATGAACCGGATCATTGACCGGGAATATCCCGAGATTCATCGGGAAAACCTGATTGTACTGGACGGTACCACCGGGCAGAATGCCTTAAACCAGGCAAGGGAATTTGGGGAGGTGGCTGACCTTACAGGCATTATCCTGACCAAAATGGACGGTACCTCCAAGGGCGGTATCGCTGTGGCAATCCAGTCGGAGCTCAATATCCCGGTGAAATACATTGGTGTGGGAGAAAAACTGGACGATCTGCAGAAGTTTGATTCGGAGCAGTTTGTAAACGCACTCTTTGACCGGGAAAATCAGGCAGATGAGGATGAGCAGGAGTGAATGTTGCAGTGATGTGCATTGGGACAATATGTAATAGGACAGTTTGTTCAGGTTTTACGGGCAGAAAAGGATGGATAAAGTATGGAAGATAAAATGCTGACACTTGAAAAATTTGAGGAGGCTTCGGAGATCGTCAAAAAGGTCACTCAGGAAACCAAGCTGGTTTACAGCGACTTTTACAGCGCCCAGACCGGAGGGAAGGTTTATCTCAAGCCGGAAAATATGCAGTTTACCGGAGCCTACAAATTAAGGGGCGCTTACTATAAACTCAGTACTCTTTCTGAGGAGGAGAGGGCAAAAGGACTGATCACCGCTTCCGCAGGCAATCATGCCCAGGGAGTGGCTTATGCCGCAAAATGCTATGGGGCAAAGGCTGTGATTGTGATGCCCACCACAACGCCCCTGATCAAGGTGAACAGGACGAAGAATTATGGAGCTGAGGTTGTTCTTTACGGAGACGTGTATGACGAGGCATGTGCCCGCGCCTATGAGCTGGCAGACGAGAAAGGCTATACCTTTATCCATCCCTTCGATGACCCGGTAGTGGCAACCGGGCAGGGAACCATTGCCATGGAAATTTTCAAAGAGCTTCCCCTGGTGGACTATATTCTGGTACCGATAGGCGGAGGCGGCCTTGCCACAGGGGTTTCCACCCTGGCAAAGCTCTTAAACCCCAAGATCAAAGTGATCGGTGTGGAGCCTGAGGGGGCAAGCTGTCTGAAAGCATCCATCAAGGCGGGAAAGGTGGTTACTCTGGATAAAGTGAATACGATAGCCGACGGCACGGCGGTAAAGACGCCTGGGGAGAAAATTTTTCCCTATCTTTGCAGTAACCTGGATGACATTATTACAGTGGCAGACGAAGAACTGGTGGTGGCTTTCCTCGACATGGTGGAAAACCATAAGATGGTGGTTGAAAACTCCGGCCTTCTTACGGCAGCCGCTCTAAAGCATATGGATCTCAAAAACAAAAAAGCGGTGGCGATCTTAAGCGGCGGAAACATGGACGTAATCACCATGTCTTCGGTGGTACAGCAGGGACTGATTTTGCGTGACAGAATCTTTACCCTTTCCGTACTGCTTCCCGATAAGCCGGGAGAGCTCAGCCATGTGGCAGGTGTGATCGCAAAGGAGAACGGTAATGTCATCAAGCTGGAGCACAATCAGTTTGTGTCCATCAACAGAAATGCAGCGGTGGAACTTCGTATTACCATGGAAGCTTTCGGGACGGAACATAAGCACCAGATCATGCAGGCCTTAGAGCAGGAAGGTTTCAGCCCCAAGCTGGTTCGGACGAATATATAATGTCGTAAGGAGGGACCCGTCGCAGACGGGAGGATTCCTTGCGACCTACGCACGCATCAGCGTGCTTCATTACTTGTCGTAAGGAGGGACCCGTCGTCAGACGGGAGGATTCCTTGCGACCTACGCACGCATCAGCGTGCTTCATTACTTGTCGTAAGGAGGAATAGATGCAGTCAGTTCATAAGGGAACAGGATATTTACTGAAAAAGTTTACAGTGATCACACTCGCCTCGTTTGTGTACGGGGCGTCGATCAGTCTGTTTATTGATCCCAACGACCTGGCGCCGGGAGGAATATCAGGTCTTTCCGTTATATTAAACAGAATTTTTCCGCTGGAAACAGGAACAATTTATCTGTTGATTAACATTCCGATCATGCTTCTGGGCATCTGGAAATTTGGCCTTAAATTTATCGTCTCCACTTCCTGGGCAATCCTGATGATTTCGGTTTCCACCAATGTTTTTAAGCCTTTGGGCGCGTTAACAGATCAGCCGATATTAGCGGCAATCTTCGGCGGCGTGCTTACAGCGGCGGGGATTGGCTATGTGATGCGGGCAGGGGCTACCACCGGCGGTACGGATATTATTGTGAAGTGCCTGAAGCTGAAAAAACCTCATTTGAAGACAGGAACCCTTTTTCTTGGGCTGGATATTGTGATTATTTTAACCGGCGGTATCGTCTTTAAAAATGTGGATTCCGTTCTTTACAGCCTGATATCCGTTGCAATCACTTCCATAGTGCTTGACATGATATTATATGGCCGGGATGAAGCCAAGATGATCTTTATCATCAGTAATGCCTCGGAAGCGATCACTGCCCGAATGCTTGATGAGCTTGATACTGGCGTGACGCATCTAACCGGAACGGGAGCTTATAAAAAAGAGGAAAAGCAGGTAATTCTCTGTGTAATTAAAAAACCGGATGCTTATCAGGCAGAGGAAATTGTCAGGCAGGAGGACAGCAATGCCTTTATGATCATAGCCAATGCCTCTGAAATTTACGGTGAGGGGTATAAGAGCTATTTCGGAGAACGTTTATAAACCAGGCCAAACAATGAAAGGTTCAAAGAATATGAATGGAAAAGCCATGAGAAGAAACAGAAGGAAACAGCAAATCAGCCTTCTTACCAATATTGTTTTCTGTATCATAGCCCTGGCAGCTTTAACGGGCTGTATTATCTTTCTTCTGCAGAATTATGCTTTAAGGAACGAAAGTGTGGAAACCATGGGCAGGGTCAGAGAGCTGGAGGAGATCACCCAGGAATATATTTATTCTCAGGCGGATTTAGACGCCTACACACAGGAGGCGGCTGAGACGGCGAGAAATTCAGAAAAAACGGCTCTGCTAGGAGAACTGCGGCAGCGGATGAGCGACGGGGAGAGTACCGTATCTATTTTGAGAGATTATTATCCGGAAAATGTGGTGGTTTATTCCGATAACCAGTATTTTTTCTTTCCCATCCAGGATAATCTGAAAAAACACAGCTATATAAAAGAGAATTTTGTCCTGACAGATAACAATGAAATTACTTATATGGGAGATGCCAATATTGGTTCTTCCATTAAAGGGATTGATGTGTCAAAGCATCAGGGAAAGATTGACTGGCAAAGAGTGGCCGGAGATGGGATATCCTATGCTTTTATCCGTGCGGGCTACCGGGGAAGTACGGAAGGGAAACTCATGGAGGATGATAATTTCACCGACAATATCGAGGGGGCTTTGGATAACGGAATCGATGTGGGAGCTTATTTTTATACCCAGGCGCTGACGCCGGAGGAAGCGGTGGAAGAGGCCGAGTTTGTGGTGGATCTTCTCAAGGATTATGAGATTACATATCCTGTGGTACTGGATTTGGAGGAGGTTTTGACGGACAATGCCAGAACTGAAAATATGACCAGACAGGAATATACCGATGTGGCGCTGGCTTTTTGCGAGGCGATTGAGGACGCCGGATATACGCCCATGATTTATGGCAATCTGAAAACCTTTTTTATCCTGCTTGATCTGGAAAAGATAGAAGGGTATGATAAATGGTTTGCCTATTATGATGAGTCATTTTATTTTCCCTATGACTTTACCGTATGGCAGTATTCCTCCAAGGGAAGCGTGGACGGCATCGGCGGGGAAGTGGATATGAATGTCTGCATGAAGGATTATGCAAAGAGAAACTGACGGGAGCGGGAATGGAAGAGGTCAGAGAAGGGGTAAAAAGCGGTTATCTCAAGGAAAAGTTCAGGCTGTTCCACTTAAAAGACAGCAAACCAAGAGAATATGAGTATCATTATCATGACTTTCACAAGCTGATCTGGTTTATTTCAGGTCAGGTGGAGTACCATATCGAGGGAAAATCCTACAAGTTAGAACCTCACGATATTCTTCTAGTAAATAAAGGAGAAATCCACAAGCCCTTTGTGGATTTTGATACTATTTATGAGAGGTATGTGTTCTATATTTCCAGTGAATATTTGGAGGAGCATTCGGAGCCGGGAAGCAGCCTGGAGCTTTGCTTTTGTATGTCCCAAAAGGAACAGAGCAGCGTCCTGCGACTTCCGCCTGCCGTGAGCAGAAGTTTATTTGAGACGGTGAAGCTGTTAGAGCATTCAGAAAAGGAAAATGGTTATGCGGGAAATATGTACAGCCGAATCCTCTTCCTTAAGCTTTTGATTGAGCTGAACAGGTGCTGCATCTCCAACCCGGAAGTATTTCATCAGACAGCCAGGTATGATAAAAAAGTGGTGGAGATGATCCACTATATCAATGAAAATTTATCCCAGGAACTCTCCATTGAAGCAATGTCCGCCCGGTTTTATCTGAGCAAATATCACATGATGCGCAAGTTCAAGGAGGAGACGGGCTACTCCATGCACCAATATATTTTGGAAAAACGCATTCAGGCGGCCAGAAATCTGATTCTGGCAGGGGTTCCTGCCACGGTGGCCAGCGCGGAGTGCGGATTTAAGGATTATTCCACGTTCAGCAGAGCCTGCAAAAAGATTTTGGGAAGGCTTCCGTCGGAGGTAGTGTGAAATAGATATGAGCAGGCAGGGAAGATAGACAGATTAGGAGAATATCTTTGAAAAAGGGCTATCAGATAGGAGAAGTCAGTAAAATAACAGGTATCTCAAAGGATACCCTGCATTTTTATATAAAGTCCGGTCTTATAACTCCGGATTATGTTGACCCGCAAAACCATTACAGCTACTTTTCGCGCTGGAATATGTATCAGTTGGATATCATCACAACTTGCCGCCGGCTGGATATTCCATTGGAAAAAGTGCGCCAGATACTTTCTTCCGGAGATAATGATAAAGTAGTCCGCCTTCTTATGGAGTACCGACAGGAAGCGCAGAAACTGAGCAGGTATTATCAGCAGGTAGCTGAGGACATTGACTGGTACGAAAAGGAGAACGAGCACATCAAGTCAAAGTCTTCTGATTCTTCCATACGCCTGGAACGCCGGAATGCTGAGCTTGTAATAGTCGGAAACCAGAAACGGGAGGACGCTTCTTACCATGCAAACCTTCAGGAGGTTCTCCGGCAGGAAATGCAGAATAAACACTTTATCCGCAGAACATACGGGTATTTTTTGGATATCGAATATGTGACTCAAAACCGGCTGCAAAAACGACGGGAATATGTAAAACTTCCAGACGGAGAGTATTCCAATATTTGCCCGGAGCATCTCTATACCCTTCCTGGGGGAGACTATGCGGTATTTACCGTATGTATCAGGGATGAAGAGACGGATTTCTCACCACTGCTGAAATGGCTGAAGGAGCATGGATCGGCGGCAGATTTCATCGTCGCGGAGGAACTTGGCTTTCAGCTTTTTAAATATATCCATCAGTATTATTGTGAAATCCGGGCGCACCTGATCAAATCATTTAAATCATAAATTTTTAATGAAACAAAATTTTATCTTGACCGTGTAGTTACTCCACACTTTATAATGTGTTCGAAAAAATAAAGTTAGGAGGAACTACCTATGGACATGTCCAATGCGCCTGTATTACGGCTTCTTTTTAAATTATCTCCGCCGGTTATGCTGGCTTTGCTGATTCAATCAGTCTACAATATCGTAGACAGTTTTTTCGTTGCACGTTACTCAGCCGAAGGGCTGACTGCATTATCGATTATTTATCCGATACAACTTCTGATGACGGCTTTGGCCACAGGAACGGGTACGGGAGTCAATCTCCTGATTTCCAGAATGGATGGACAGGGAGAAATCAGGCAGCAGCCCGGTATTATAAAAAGCGGTCTGATTCTGACCTTTTTTCATTTTCTTCTTTTTGCGATTGGCTGCAGCTTTCTTTCGTACCCCTATTTTCAGGTATCTTCGGAAAACGGACTTGTATGTGCGCAGGGCGTTTTGTATTCCAGAATAGTCTTTGGCGGCTCGCTCGGCATTTTTGTAGAGTCCATCTGTACCAAGATACTACAGGCCAAAGGGAATATGGTAATTCCCATGACGGCCCAGATAATCGGAGCTGCCATAAACATAATCCTTGACCCGATCCTGATCTTCGGACTCTCAGGCGCACCGGAACTTGGAATTGCCGGAGCCGCCACAGCCACCGTTATTGGTCAGTGGGCAGCTATGGCGATTACATTGGCCGCAGTCAGACGAAGCTGCTCCCTGTGCGGAACCTGGAATATCCACGGGATTTTCCAAATTTATCAGAACGGGATTGGTTCCATCATTACACAGTCCCTGTACACGCTTTATATCATCGGACTGAACATGATCTTGAAGCTTTTCACAGAGGATGCAGTGACGGTGCTTGGAATCTATTATAAAATTCAATCCTTTTTCTTCATTCCGCTGTTGGGTTTTCAGCAGGTGCTGCTTCCGCTTATCAGCTATAATTTCGGTGCAAACCAGACACAGCGGATACGGCAGATCATCAAATCTGCACTTATCCTCTCTGCCGGGCTGATGCTGGCTGCAACACTGATTTTTATGCTGTTTCCGCAGCCACTGCTTTTAGTGTTCTCGTCAAAAAAGGAAATTCTTGCTATTGGGGAATATGCCCTGCGGGTCATTTCCCTGAGTTTTATCCCGGCCGGAGTTACCATCGTCGTGACCTCGCACCTTCAGGGAATCGCAAAAATGAAGCTCAGCATTTTTATCATCGTCCTGCGTCAGGTGGTTTTGCTTGTTCCGTTGGCATGGGTGCTGCATTTTGCAGGGCTTAAGGCAGTCTGGTGGACATTTCCACTGACGGAACTGATCGCCGTGGCAGCCTGTATTCTTTTTGAAAAAGAGATAAAAAACCGAGAAACAATCTTATGACAAAAAGGGGGATTGTGAAAACCGGATATGAGGTGACTGTAAAAGAAAGAAAATATGGTACAATGAAAAGAAGAAAGGATTACTAATGAACGACCCCCTTTTCAAAAAGCATATAATCACTCTATATTTTTCATTATAGCATAGAAGCAAGAATTCAAGAGAAAACAGCATTTTCTCCTGCAATCGCAGGAGAAAATCTTTCGTTTAGGGTTTAGACGTGATATAATGAAAACCAAGTTAATATTCTCCCAGAAAACGGAGGTTCGTGTATGGCCATCAGTTATAAAAAGTTATGGAAGCTGCTGATTGACAAAGATATGAAGAAAAAAGACCTGCAACAGTTGGCAGGTATAAGTGCGGCATCTATCACCAAACTTGGTAAAAATGAAAATGTGAATACAGAAATAATCGAAAAAATCTGTATCGCCCTTCAATGTGATATCAGTGATATCATGGAAATGGCAGATGAAGATTGAATCGGCCTTACAGATTATATGTTTCGTGGAACCGACATTCAATTTCAAAGAGGAAGGGAATAAAGACACATGGATAATCAGATTTACAATGCGATCGTGAGTTTTATATGGGGAATCGCGGATGACTGCCTGCGTGACGTATATGTACGTGGCAAGTATCGTGATGTTATTTTGCCTATGACGGTGATCCGTCGCCTGGATGTGATGTTGGAGGACAGTAAAGAAGCCGTTCTTGACATGAAAAAGAAACTTGATGCCGCCAAAATCGATAACCAGTGGCCGGCATTATGCAATACTGCGGGACAAGCATTCTGTAATGCCTCTCCGTTCCGCCTGCGTGATTTGACCAGCCGCGCAAAGAAGCAAACGCTGAAAGCCGATTTTGAGGCTTATCTGGACGGTTTTTCTCCCAATGTGCAGGAAATCTTGGAGAAGTTCAAGTTTCGCAACCAGATTGACACGATGATTGAAGCGGATATTCTGGGGGCGGTAATTGAGAAATTCATCTCGCCGGACATCAACCTCTCCCCAAAGCCGGTTTATAAGGACGATGCCCAGACTATCGTGAAGCACCCCGGGCTGGACAATCACGGTATGGGCACGATTTTTGAGGAACTGATTCGAAAATTCAATGAGGACAACAACGAGGAAGCCGGGGAACACTGGACACCCCGTGATGTTGTTGAACTGATGGCAGACCTTGTCTTTATGCCGATTGCGGCTCAGATTAAAGATGCCACCTATTCCTGTTATGACGGGGCCTGCGGTACAGGCGGTATGCTTACCGTTGCACAGGACAGGCTCTTGACGCTCGCCCAGCAGCAGGGGAAAAATGTATCGATCCATCTGTTTGGGCAGGAAGTGAACCCCGAAACATATGCAATCTGCAAGGCGGATATGCTGCTCAAAGGCGATGGAGATCAAGCGGAGCATATCAGCTATGGCTCTACGCTTTCCTTGGATGGGAATGCCACAAGGCAATTTGATTTCATGCTGTCAAATCCTCCCTACGGGAAGAGCTGGAAGGTCGATGCGGAAAAGATGGGTGGCAAAAAGGAAATTTTAGACACCCGCTTCAACGCTTATCTGGAGGGCGGCGAGCAGCTTGCCATGATTCCGAGGACGAGTGATGGCCAGCTACTGTTTCTGTTGAACAACGTGGCAAAGATGAAAAAGGATACGCCACTGGGCAGCCGTATCGCCGAAGTACATAATGGATCGTCCATTTTTACCGGGGACGCAGGCAGCGGAGAGAGTAACGCCCGCCGTTACATGATTGAGAACGACCTGGTTGAAGCGATCATTGCACTGCCTGAGAATATGTTCTACAACACAGGGATTGGGACATTTATCTGGATTTTGTCCAACCGAAAGGAGGAACGCCGCAAGGGGAAAATCCAGTTGATTGACGCAACTGCTATGAAATCCCCGCTCCGCAAAAATATGGGCAAGAAGAATTGCGAGTTCACACCGGAAATTCGCAGGGAAATTGTCCGCATTTTTATGAAGATGGAGCAAAGCGAAGTCAGCATGATTTTCGATAATGAGGAGTTCGGCTACTGGTCTGTCACTTTGGAGCGTCCTCTGCGTCTTCGTGTGTACCTGGACAGGGAAATTCCCATCGCCACATTCAAAAAGGCGGACGAGCTTGCAGCGGTGAAAAAAGCTCTTGCCGAAGCCGCAAAAGCTGTTCCTCTGGATGACTGGATGGCATTTGCCAAAGCGACAAAATTGAAATCCGGCGTTCTAAAGAAAATCCGTCCTTTTATTACAGAGAAAGACCCGACCGCACAGCCCATTGATGGTGAGGCAGACGTTGACTTGCGGGACACGGAAAACATTCCGTTTACTTATGAGGGCGGCATTGATGCCTTTATGCAGAATGAGGTTTTGACCTACGCCCCCGATGCCTATGTGGATAAGAAGAAAACACAGATCGGCTATGAGATTAGCTTTACCAAATATTTCTACAAGCCACAGGAACTGCGCCCGATGGAGGAAATTCTGGAGAGCCTGAAAACCTTGGAACAGGAGGCAGCTGGCATGATGGCAGAGATTATTGAGAGGTTGGCCATATGAGTGAAAACAAGCAAAATGAGGCGTGGTATGGCAAACTGCCGCCAACTTGGAGAGAGCAGCGCATAAAAACGATATTCAAATTAAAAGATGTGAGAAGCTATCTTCCCTTAGAAGAAGTCAACCTAATCTCTGTCTATTCTAAGATTGGCGTTATGCAACACTCGGACATTGAACATACAACTGGTAACAAAGCACGAAATGCTGATGGGTACAAAGTTGTAAATAAGGGTGATATCATCGTAAATATATTGCTTTGTTGGATGGGAGCAATAGGTTGTTCAGAGTATGATGGCGTAACGAGTCCAGCTTACGATGTGTACACACCAAGGGAAGATATAAATTCAAAATACTATCACTATCTATTTCGATTGTCTGTCTTTTCTGGAGAGTGTTATAAAGTTGGAAAAGGAATAATGTCAATGAGATGGAGAACTTATTCTCCACAGTTTACCAATATTGTGGTTCCCGTTCCTCCTCGCCCCGAACAGGATCAGATTGTGCGGTTTCTGGACTGGAAGATTGCGAGTATCAATAAGCTGATTTCTATAAAGAAAAAACAACTTGTAACTATACAGGAGTTTGTTAACAAACAGTTTCAACTCATATCCTCATGTTCGCCGCAACAATCAAGGCTCAGACATATTGTTTCACTTTGTAATGATTTTATTGAGATTTCTCCAACCCAGTATTATATGAAAACTGGTATGTATAACAGGGGACGCGGAATTTTCCGCAGAGAAGCCATACTTGGCGAAGATATAGGAGACTCATCTTTTCAAAAAATACATTCTGACTGCGTAATGATAAGTGGTCAGTTTGCATGGGAGGGCGCAACTTATATAACAACTGAAGATGATGAAACAGGTATTGCCTCTCACCGATATTACTTGCTGGCACCAAAAAGAGAAGTTCCGTCTGAATATATATGGTGTTTCTTAATGTCAGATTATGGGCAGATGCAAATGAAATTGTGTTCTCATGGAGCTGCTGGTCGGAACCGCCCCCTTAATATCAAAGAGTTACTAAATGTATATATCCCTATTCCGCAGTCAGATTCAAAGCTAAATGCGCTTGCCCGGAATGTCCAATCTTTAATGAAACTGAGAAAAAATATATTGTTACAAGAACAAAAACTGACTGAAATGCGCAATCATCTTATTTCTGATGTTGTTACTGGGAAAATTGATGTCCGTGGCATTGAAATCCCCGAATACGAATTTGTGGAGGAAGAAACTGACTGCGATGTCGATGATGAAGAAGAAACCGAAGGACAGGAGGAAGGCTGATGGATAATAACGAACGAGAAAAATTCTGGGATGTATTGAAAAATCTGCACAACGATGATGAGGCAAGTATGAGTATGCTGACCGAAGTATCCAAAAGGCCTGAAACCTTGTGTAGATTCCGACCTGTCAATGAGCATTCTCTCCAACAACTGCAAGAAAACAAACTGTTCTTTTCCTCCGCTGACCATTATGATGATCCGTTTGACACCTATTTCTACATCAATGTTGACCAAATGGTTCCAGTTTATGAGGAACTGAGAGCAGATTTGCTTGAAGGAAATACAGAATTTGCAGACAAATTACGTCAGATAGCTAAACTTACAGGCCAGGAACCAGAAATATTTGTCAGTATGTTGTCCAATGGAGCGTTAGATTTTGCACAGCTAAAAGGGCAACTAATGATGGTTCGTAACTCAATCCAGAGAAGGTTATTCTCGATTTGCTTTTGTGAGGACCCATATAATGAGACACTTTGGCTAAAATATGCAAATAACTACAGCGGTTTTGTGCAGATATATGATTTTACCTGCCTGGATACCTTTATGTGCGGAACAGAAACAGCTTGCCTAAATTGCATTTCAGCGAGAGAACACCCTTATACTTACCCGGTCTGCTATTCAGACATGAGGTATGATGCTACAAAATATGCGTTAGGGATTTGGCTGATGGAAAGAATAGAGAAGCAAAATAATATGGCGTTAGCACCTCTCCACGAATATGTAAAATCCTCGCTTATGTGGGAAATTGAGCGAATTTCTTTAATTAAGAAAAAGTGCCATGAATACGACCAAGAATGGAGAATGATCCGTCCGGCAATGTTCGAACAGCGTTCATGCGTTAAAATGAAACCTCGTAAAATTATTGTTGGATTGCGAACTCCTCAATATGAGCGTAGACTTATAGTCTCTGCCGCAACAATAGCAGGAATACAAGAAATCCATGAGCTTTATATTAACGATTTGGATAAATTAGACAGCAGACCCATAAATGTATAAGGTCACTGGGAAAGGAACCACTATTGGATGAATAATAATGAATTAGTTTCCTATGAGGACATCTATTCTGAAATAAAAGAAACTCTCATGCTGTCGCGCAATCAGGCATACAGCGCGGTCAATTTCGCTATGGTGCAGGCTTATTGGCAAATTGGGCGCATTATCGTTGAACATGAACAGAATGGCAATGCGCGGGCCGGTTACGGGAAATCTGTATTGCAGGAGTTATCCGGCCGTTTGACCAAGGACTTTGGCAAGGGCTTTTCTGTGCGAACATTGCAACAGATGAAGAAGTTTTATGTGATGTTTCCAAATACGAACGCACTGCGTTCGCAATTGACCTGGACGCACTATCGCCTCCTGCTGTCGGTTGAAAATGACCAGGCAAGGTAGTGGTATATGGACGAGGCCATCGCCTCCGCATGGTCAAGCCGCCAACTGGAACGGCAAATTTCTACGTTCTACTACGAACGTCTCCTTGCAAGCCGCGATCAATCGCCCGTAAAAGCGGAGGCGGATGAACTCACAGCGCCATTGGCGGCAGAGAACTTCATCAGAGACCCCTATGTGCTGGAATTTCTTGACCTGAAAAATTATCCGGCTTTGCGCGAGTCCGATTTGGAACAGGCCCTTCTTGATAAGCTGCAGGAATTTTTGCTGGAGTTAGGACGCGGATTTTGCTTTGTTGCCAGACAAAAACTGATGCGCTACGAAGATGAGGATTTTTATCTCGACCTCGTATTTTATCACAGCATTTTGAAATGTCATGTACTGATTGACTTGAAAATCGGTAAGCTGACCCACGGCGACATTGGCCAGATGGACAGTTATATTCGTATGTTTGATGCATTGTACAAAAATGAAGATGACAACCCTACCATCGGCATCATCCTGTGTTCCCAGAAAAACGAGGCAATCGTCAAATATTCTGTTCTGAACGATGCTCAGCAAGTTTTTGCCTCACGGTATCGCCTCACACTGCCGTCTGCGGAGGAATTGCAACATGAAATCGAAGCCGAGCGTAGACGGATTGAGGAACAGGAGGGATGAGTATGGCATTCACAAATACAAGAGAAAACGGCTTTGAGACCCTCATTGTAAACTGGCTTGTGGAGCATAACGGTTACGAGGAAGGGAATAACGCCGATTACAATAAGGAGTATGCGATTGATGAAACCCGGCTTTTTCGTTTTTTGCAGGATACCCAGCCCGCACAGATGGGCAAGCTGGGGGTATTCCAATCTGAGCAAAAAAAAGCGGCAGTTTTTGAACCGCCTCCAAGGGGAACTGGCCAAAAGGGGGATTATTGATGTCCTCCGTAACGGCATCAAAGTCTATCCTGTTGACCTCATCATGTTCTATCTAACCCCGACCGAGAACAACGTCAAGGCAGGGAAAATGTTTGAAAGGAACATTTTCAGTGTCACCCGGCAGCTCCGCTATTCGCAGGATGCCGGAAAACTTGCCCTTGACCTGTGCTTATTCATCAATGGATTGCCTATCATCACCTTTGAACTGAAAAATCAGCTGACGAAACAGAATACAGATGATGCTGTCCAGCAGTATAGGGATGACCGGGATCCAAGGGATTTGTTGTTTTCTTTCAAACGTTGTATGGTGCATTTTGCCGTTGATGACGCCTGCATCAAATTCTGCACGAAGCTCGCAGGGAAAGACAGCTGGTTTCTGCCATTTGACAAGGGATATAAAGACGGCGCAGGAAATCCGCCGAACCCGAATGGCATGATGACCGATTATCTCTGGAAAGACATACTGACCAAAGCAAAGCTTACCCGCATCATTGAAAACTATGCCCAAGTTATCGAGGAAACCGACCCGGATACGAAAAAGAAAAGTGTGAAACAGGTATTCCCGCGATACCATCAGCTGGATGTAGTTGAAAAATTATTGGCTGATGTCAGAGAAAACGGCATTGGGAAGAAATACCTTATCCAGCACAGCGCGGGCAGTGGAAAATCCAACTCCATTGCATGGCTGGCTCATCAGCTTATCGGTTTGGAGAGAGATGGGCATCCGATGATCGACTCTGTTATCGTTGTCACTGACCGTCGCATTCTTGATAAACAGATCAGGGACACTATTAAGCAGTTTATGCAGGTCAGAAACACCGTTGTATGGGCGGAACATTCCGGCGATTTGACAGACGCGATTACCAAGGGAAAGCGCATCATCATAACGACCATTGAAAAGTTTCCCTACATCGTGCCGCAGATTGGAGCGGAGCATAAGGAAAATCATTTTGCGATTCTGATTGACGAAGCGCATTCCGGTCAAAGCGGTAGGAATTCCGCCCAGATGAACCTTGCCCTTTCCGGCCTTGCGTCTGATGACGAACTCGACAATGAAGACAAGATCAATGCCATGATGGAAGGGCGAAAGCTGCTTGGCAACGCCAGTTACTTTGCCTTTACCGCTACGCCGAAGAATAAAACGCTTGAAACTTTTGGTATTCCTTATCAAGATGGCGATGACATCAAACATAGACCGTTCCATGTCTACACGATGAAGCAGGCAATCCAGGAAGGTTTTATTCTGGATGTGCTTCAAAATTACACAACCATTGACAGTTTTTATAAGTTGATGAAAACTGTCGAGGACGATCCAATGTTTGACAAAAAGCGTGCACAGAAAAAACTCCGCAGTTTCGTGGAAAGCAGCGAATATACGATTGCGAAAAAGGCTGCTATGATGGTGGAGCATTTCCACGAACAGGTAATCGCCAAAGGTAAAATCGGAGGACAAGCCCGGGCGATGGTTGTAACATCGAGCATTCCTCGCTGTGTGGAATACTATTATGCCATCAACAAGTGCCTTGCTGAAAGGCACAGCCCCTATAAAGCAATCATTGCCTTTTCAGGTGAGCATAAATATCAGGGGCAGGAGCCGGCGCTTACTTCTGCAATCATGAACGGTTTCCCGGACGCAAAGATCCCCAAAACCTTTAAGCAGGATCCTTACCGGCTTCTTGTTGCGGCGGAGATGTTCCAAACTGGATTTGATGAGCCGTTGCTCCATACGATGTATGTGGACAAAATGCTCTATGACATCAAAGCCGTTCAAACGCTTTCAAGATTAAACCGCTGCCATCCCCAAAAGCACGACACATTTGTTCTGGATTTTGCCAATAAGCCTGAAATGATAGAAGAAGCGTTTTCACGTTATTACCGAACAACAATTTTGTCGGGAGAGACGGATCCGAACAAACTGTATGATTTGATTTCCACCATGGAAAGCTATCAGGTTTACTCAGGTGATGATGTAGAGAGGCTGGTGGATCTGTATCTGAATGGTGCTGACCGGGATAAACTGGATCCTATGCTGGATGCCTGCACTGCAATCTATAAACAGCTTGACACGGATGATCAGATAAAATTCAAAAGTGCGGCAAAAGCATTTGTTCGTACATATGGGTTTCTCGGAGCGATCCTTCCTTACGGTAATGCGGATTGGGAGCGCCTTTCTATCTTCCTAAACCTCCTGATACCCAAACTGCCATCTCCTCGCGATGACGATCTGTCGCAGGGCATCCTTGAGGCAATCGATTTGGAGAGTTATCGCAACGAGGCGCGTGAGTCCATGTCCATCAAGTTAGAAGATTCTGACTCCGAGGTTGCGCCCGTTCCCGCTGGCAAGGTCGGCCACATTATCGAGCCGGAGATGGATCTGCTTTCCGTTATTTTGTCTGACTTTAACGATATGTTTGGTAACATCAACTGGAATGATGCGGACAATGTACGTAGACAGATTCTCGAAATCCCCGCCATGGTTTCCAGAGATGAGAAATATCAGAATGCTATGAAAAACTCCGATGAACAAAGTGCAAGGCTTGAAAGTGAGCGGGCATTGCAGCAGGTCATCTTTGCTATTATGGCGGATAATATGGAACTGTTCAAGCAGTTTCAGGATAATCCGTCCTTCAAGAAGTGGCTGTCCGACCTTGTGTTTAATCTCACCTACAACAAAGAAGGCAAACCTTATGAGTTGCCCGCGCAGGAACATAAGGTTATTGTTTATGATTTTGAGCCTCGGCAAGAAGTGCAAATGGTAGCCGAGGAGCAACTTCCTTACGGAAAAAAGAACGACTAATTCAAGGTTCATACAAGCGGTTGTGCGCTACTTCGTTATATCGAATTCGGTATAATCGGAGCAAGTGTTCAATTTGGTCACTTGCCTTATCCGTAACACTCTGGCGATAAGCCCGTTGGCGGTAGGCATTGGAGCAGTAGACCGCATCCGACCGCTTCGGCGTGAAGACCTTTCCGCAGCTCTTGCAAATCCGATTTTGCTGTTATTCCAACCACCGCTGTTTCAAATCTTTCCGATAACCCCGGTTCCCGCACAGGTGATAATAGCAATATTTCTTGCTGGCGATCTGGGTGTAGAAGATCCGACCGCAGCCTTTGCAGATGATCTTTCGCACCGCCGAGTCCGGCTCCACCCCGGATATTTTTTCCTCATACCACTAAAGGTTTCACAAAAATTATATATTGTCACGGAAAAGTATTTAACATATTTAGTCAAAGAATGTTGATTTTAAGGCATTTGCTGGTAGGTAGATGCCTTTTTGTGACAATGCTGTGACAAAAACAGGCATGGAACATAAAACCAGATATGGGGTGATTGTAAAATAAAGAAAATATGGTACAATGAAAAAGAGGAAAGGATTGACGAATGAACGATACAAAAATACAATGGCATCCTGGTTTTGTAGCGGCGATTGATCTGGAATTTGAAGAAAACAGAGGGGATCTCATATATGAGAGGGAATATAATCTGAATACAAAGCCCTTGGAAATTGACCTTTTGGTCATAAAAAAAGACCCTGGCGTCCAATTAGCAAATGAGATCGGGAATATATTTCGCAGGTATAATATTGTGGAATATAAGTCTCCGGATGACTCTTTGGATATTGACAGCTTTTATAAGGCGGCAGCCTATGGCTGCCTGTATAAAGCATATGGAGAAACGGTAGATGAGCGAGGGGCAGACGATATCACAATATCCATAATCCGTGATGCAAAGCCGGAAGGGTTATTCCGATACTTCAGAGAGCATAATATCAGGGTAACAACCCCATATGAAGGTATCTACTATGTTTTGGATGGAGTCTTGTTCCAGACGCAGATAATTGTGGGCAGGGAATTGAAAAGCCATATGTGGATTAAGGCTTTGTCTGACAGAATAGAGAAGCAGGAAATGAGGAATCTGCTTGAAAAGGTCATAGCGCTTACACAGAAGTTCGACCGGGAGCTTGCGGATTCTGTGCTGGAAGTAAGCATAAAGGCAAATAAGAAAATTGTTGAAGAACTGAGAGGTGATGATAGTATGTGTCAGGCATTGTTAGAGATCATGGAACCAGAGATAAATAAAGAAGTAAACAGACGTGTAGAGACAGAGGCGCGGAGTTATGTTTTACGCTCTGTGAAAAGTTTCCGCGAGCTAAATGTAGATGATGACACAATTAAGGAGATGCTTGTGAAAAACTATGGGCTTACTCTTAAAGAGGCGGAAGAGTATTTATAGAAAATGGGAATATCATTTCCTGGTATTTACAAAATTATCAATAGGAAGCCTGTGAAAGATCAGAAAGAGTGTTTGAGGACAAAAGTTTGCTTTGAACACTCTTTTTCTATCAGGAGGGGAACAGTGACAAAAAATGCTTGATATATTTTCAGCAAATTTTGATTCATGAGCATTTGTAGCCATATGTCAGGTATTTTTGCATCCTGTAAGCTAGAATTTATTTATGTCGTGGATATTCGGGCATCAAATCAATCAATTTAATTGTCCGTCCTTCTTTATCCAATAGAATTTCAATATTTTCCACATCTCCGCCTAAATGCATCATAAATTCTCTGCAAATACCGCAAGACGGAATTATATTTCCATCTTTATATACTGAAACCACTTTTTTAATTTCACTTTCGCCATATGTAAGCATTGTTGATAAAGCATTTCTTTCAGCACACATTCCTATAGAGCCATCTGTGTCAATGCATATGCCCTTGTAAATATTACCTTTTTTTGTGAGTACGGCAGATGCCACACTTCCTACCCACATTTTATTTGAAACATCATGAGGGTTTAAAACACTCATTGCTTCTTCATATAATCTTTTCCATTCTTTATCCATCGTTTTACCCTCATTAATAAATACCATTTGTTGCTTCAATGATTTCACTATTTTATCATACAGCCCTGTCTTTCTCAATAAAAATCGAATTCATCGCTTGACAATGTGGCAAAGATATGATTGAGGCAGGAAGCAAGCGCAGCATATTGAAAAATAGGAAAGGCTTTCAGAAAATTTCATCTCGTCAAGGAAAAATACTTGACACCATCCCTTTTTTGTAGTATCCTCACAACGGTGGTTTAAATGGAAAAGATCGTTGAGCAGGGTCTTTTGTATGATTTTTACGGGGAACTGCTGACAGAACATCAAAAAAAGATCTATGAAGACGTGGTATATAATGACCTCTCCCTTGCGGAGATAGCGGAGGAGAATGGGATTTCAAGGCAGGGCGTTCATGACATGGTCAGGCGCTGTAATCGAACCCTGCAGGGCTACGAGGATAAACTGCATTTGATTGAACGCTTTATGCAGGTAAGGGTAAATGTCAGCAGGGTTCAGGAGCTTGCAGAGGATTTGGAGCTGACGCGGGAAGAACTGATCACGCAGATAAGGCATTTGACGGGTCAAATTTTAGAGGAGCTTTGATTTATGGCATTTGAGAGCTTAACAGATAAACTTCAAAATGTTTTTAAGAACCTTCGCAGTAAGGGGAGGCTCACGGAAGAAGACGTAAAGACGGCTCTGAAAGAGGTTAAGATTGCTCTGCTTGAGGCGGACGTTAATTTCAAGGTGGTGAAGCAGTTCGTAAAAGCAGTGGAAGAGAGAGCCATCGGCTCTGATGTGATGAACGGATTGAATCCCGGCCAGATGGTGATCAAGATTGTCAACGAAGAGATGATCTCTCTGATGGGTTCGGAAACTACCGAAATTCAAATGCAACCGGGCAAATCCATTACCGTCATTATGATGTGCGGTCTCCAGGGTGCAGGTAAGACCACTACTACCGCTAAGATAGCGGGCAAGCTGAAGTTAAAAGGCAAAAAGTCTCTTCTAGTTGCCTGTGATGTGTACAGGCCGGCTGCTATCAAGCAGCTTCAAATTAACGGAGAGAAACAGCAGGTCGATGTATTTTCCATGGGGGAGAATCAAAAGCCTGTGAATATCGCTAAAGCGGCAATTGAGCACGCAAAGAAAAACGGCCACAATGTGGTGATTTTAGATACTGCTGGGCGTCTTCATATCGATGAAGATATGATGACCGAGCTGCAGGAGATTAAGGAGCAAGTGGAGGTTCACCAGTCTCTTCTTGTGGTGGATGCCATGACTGGACAGGATGCGGTTACGGTAGCCAAAGAATTTAACGAAAAGATAGGGATTGACGGTGTTATTCTTTCCAAGATGGATGGCGATACCAGAGGTGGTGCTGCACTTTCTGTAAAGGCAGTGACCGGAAAACCGATTCTGTATGTTGGTATGGGGGAGAAGCTTTCCGATTTGGAGCAGTTTTATCCTGACAGGATGGCAAGTAGGATTCTGGGCATGGGAGATGTGCTTTCCCTGATTGAGAAGGCACAGGAGAATATCTCCATCGACGAAGAGAAAGAAAAAGAAATGGCTGCCCGGATGAAGAAGGGTAAGTTTGATTTCAACGATTATTTAGAGAGCATGAAGCAGATGCGCAACATGGGCGGGCTTAGCAGTATTCTTGGAATGCTTCCGGGGATGAGTAAGCAGCTTGGGGGTATCGAGTCCATGATTGACGAAAAACAGCTTGCCAAGACAGAGGCAATTATTCTGAGTATGACGCCGGAAGAACGCAGGAACCCCAAACTTTTGAACCTGAGCAGGAAAAGCAGGATTGCAAGAGGGGCAGGTGTGGATATGGCTGTGGTCAATCGTTTTGTAAAGCAGTTTGAGCAATCCCAGAAAATGATGAAGCAAATGCCTGGTCTGATGGGCGGTGGCAGGAGAAAAGGCGGATTCGGCGGCATGAGATTTCCTTTCTGAGGAATCGGCGAGCCCTGAAAAGCTGATAAAGAAGTTGAAAATGAAAGCCGGAAACTATTTCATTTTTGGTTTTCTTTCAAAATAAAATTTAAATTTAATTACATCACGGAGGTGAAAGAAATGGCAGTAAAAATCAGATTAAGAAGAATGGGTCGGAAGAAAGCTCCTTTTTATAGAATCGTTGTAGCAGACTCCAGATCTCCCAGAGACGGAAGGTTTATCGAGGAAATCGGAACCTATGACCCTAAGACCAATCCCAGTACCTGTCATGTGGATGAAGAACTGGCTAAGAAATGGCTTGCTAATGGTGCGCAGCCTACAGAAGTTGTAAGCAAGATTTTCAAGCTGGCAGGCATTGAAAAATAAGTCTGTACTAACTCTTTTGGAGGTGGACTATGAAGGAATTAGTTGAAATAATTGCGAAAGCGCTCGTTGAGCATCCGGATGAAGTTCTGGTAACCCAGAAGGAAGAGGGAAAGCATATTACGATAGAGCTTCATGTGGCTGCTTCCGATATGGGGAAAGTGATTGGAAAGCAGGGAAGAATTGCAAAGGCAATCCGTTCCGTAGTAAAGGCAGCATCATCCAAGGAAAATCAGAGAGTGGACGTGGAAATCGTCTGAAAATACCGGATATATCAAAGACTGTCTCACAGAGTGAACCAGTTTATGATCGGAAACGGTGGAAGCAAAGGGATGTTCTTTCGTTAGCAGAAGGGTGGTCTTGCAAAGCATACTGCCCATTATCTGAGAGAGGGCATCCTTTTTCAGTACGGTGACGGTAGGAGAGTAGCAAATATTGAAAAACAGCAGATGCTAAAAAGCATCAGATGTTTTTAACATCTTTTCTTGCGCCGGCAGGGAGGTTTGCCATGGAAGATATTTTGAAGGTGGGTATTATCTCTTCCACTCATGGGGTGAGGGGAGAGGTTAAGGTATTTCCCACCACAGATGATGTGAAGCGGTTTAAAAACCTTAAGGAAGCGCTGCTTGATATGGAGAAAGAGCTCCGTCCTCTTCAGATCGAAACAGTAAAATTTTTTAAGCAGTTTGCTATCCTGAAATTCAAAGACTATGATAATCTGGATGATGTACAGAAATTCAGGGGAAAGGCTCTTTTTGTTACCAGAGCAAACGCCGTAAAATTAAAGAAGGATGAATATTTCATTGCCGATCTGATAGGCATGGATGTGAAATCGGATGATGGTATGGTAAAGGGAAAGCTGAAGGATGTCATGCAGACAGGGGCGAACGACGTGTATGTAATTACTCTGGAGGATGACAGAGAGCTTCTGCTTCCTGCCATTAAGGAATGCGTTCTGGACATCAGCCTTGAAAAGAATGAAATAAAAATACATGTGCTGGAAGGATTGTTGGATGGTTAAGGACTGGCAGGAGGGCAGGGAGATGCCCTATATGAATTTCCATGTACTTACCCTGTTTCCTGAGATGGTGGAGCATGGTCTTTCAGAGAGTATTATTGGCAGGGCGATTTCAAAGGGAATTATTTCTTTACAAACTCTCAATATTAGGGACTACACCACCGATAAGCACAGAAAGGTGGATGATTATCCTTATGGGGGAGGAGCCGGGATGCTGATGCAGGCACAGCCGGTTTATGATGCCTGGAAGGCTGTAACAAAAAAGATAAACCAACAGGGAAGAGGCGGGACAGGCATCAGAGTAATTTACATGACTCCTCAGGGCAGAACTTTTCATCAGGAGCTTGCGAAAGAGCTGGCCAGGGAGGGCGATCTGATTTTTCTTTGCGGCCATTATGAGGGGATTGATGAGAGAGTTTTGGAGGAAATTGTTACAGATTATGTGTCTATCGGAGATTATGTGCTGACCGGTGGAGAACTGCCGGCCATGGTGATGATTGACGCCATATCCCGGATGGTGCCGGGAGTTTTAAGCAATGAACTCTCTGGTGAGGCGGAGAGTTTTGGAAACTATTTGTTGGAATATCCCCAGTACTCAAGACCGGAGCTCTGGCATGAAAAGAGGGTGCCGGAGATACTGCTCTCAGGCAATCATCAGAAAGTGGAGGAATGGCGGCTGGAACAGTCTCTGCAAAGAACTCAGGTGTCTCGGCCTGATCTTTATGAAAAGTGGGTGCAGGAAAATCAGGAGTACTTTATCAAAAAGGCAAAACGAGAAGAGCGAAAACGCCGGCAGGAAAGAAAACGGAAGCTGAAAGAAGAATTGGAGCATGGAAAGCAAGTGAAACCAGATAAGTGAAACCATGATTTTTTTCTTGCAATTTCTTCAATAGTATGGTAAATTATCAATGTTGCGAAGTTATGGTGGTCCTCTGTTACATATGTATTAAGAACACCTGACAGATCATAGAAAGGAAACAGGTAATCACATGAATGAATTAATTAAGAGCATTGAGGATGAGCAGCTCAAAGAGGTTGCAGATTTTAACGTAGGCGATACTGTGAAGGTATACGGTAAGATCAAGGAAGGAAACAGAGAGAGAATTCAGATTTTTGAGGGTGTAGTGCTTAAGAGACAGGGAACAGGCGCTAGAGAGACCTTTACTGTAAGAAAAGCTTCTAGTGGTATAGGTGTAGAGAAGACCTGGCCCGTTTATTCTCCTAATGTTGAGAAGATTGAGGTAGTCCGCAGAGGTAAGGTAAGACGTGCGAGACTGAACTACTTAAGAGATCGTGTTGGCAAGAAAGCCAAGGTGAAGGAAATCGTCAAATAAGAAATTCCAGGGAGGCAGAAGACCTGAAGGAGATGACGATGTCGTAACAGGTAAGAAAGAAGGGACAGTTGGAAACAATTGTCCTTTTTGTATAATTCAATAAGCTAGCTCGCAAAGCGTGATACAGACAAGGAGCGGTATGGCAAAGCATAAGGGATTGACTTTCTACGAAAAGAAAAAGCGGATCAGCAGAGAGATGATACGGGACATATTCAGTACCCTATTTTGTTGTTTTGCGGCTGTTTTGGTAGCCTTTGTGGTAGTTTTTTCCATGGGAATGAAGATCAGTGTGATCGGTGTGTCCATGGAACCGGCGCTGTATAATGGAAATGAAGTGTTGGTTAATAGGTTTTTGTATAAAATGATGTCCCCGGGAAGAGGGGATGTGATTGTATTTCTTCCCAACGGAAATCCTAATTCCCATTATTATCTGAAACGGGTGGTTGGGCTTCCGGGAGAAAAAATTCAAATTCTGAATGGCTATGTCTATATCAATGGAGAGCTTCTGGAAGAGGATGAGTCCTATGATATCATTGCAGATCCAGGGATTGCCGAGACGGAGATTACTCTTGAAAGTGATGAATATTTTGTGCTGGGCGATAACCGCAATGCCAGCGAGGACAGCCGTTCAGGAAATATTGGCCCGGTCAGGAAAGATACTATCACCGGAAAAGCATGGTTTTACTTGGGAGATAGTTTGAGGGATATGGGCTTTGTAAAGTAAAGAGCAATAAAGAGGTGGCGACATGAATTATCAGTGGTATCCAGGTCATATGACGAAGGCAAAACGGATGATGCAGGAAGATGCCAGGTTGGTGGACCTGATCATAGAGCTGGTGGATGCTAGGGCGCCTATGAGCAGCAGAAATCCGGATATAGATGAGATTGGGAAAGGAAAACTCCGCATTCTGTTGTTGAATAAATCGGATCTGGCGGATGAAAAATATAATGCGCTGTGGAAAGATTTTTTTAAAGAAAAAGGGTTTTTTGTGCAGGAGATCAATGCAAGATCCGGAGCAGGAATCAAGGAAATTATGCCGCTGATCCAGGAAGCCTGCCGCGAAAAGACAGAGCGGGACAGAAAAAGAGGAATCCTTAACCGGCCAGTCAGGGCGATGGTATCTGGCATCCCAAATGTGGGGAAGTCAACATTTATCAATTCCTTTGCGGGAAAAGCCTGCACGCGCACGGGAAATAAACCGGGAGTCACCAAGGGAAAGCAGTGGATAAGGCTGAATAAAGGCTTGGAGCTTCTCGATACGCCAGGAATTCTCTGGCCCAAATTTGAGGATCAGAAGGTTGGAGAAAGGCTTGCCATGATCGGTACGATCAATGATGAGATCTTGCAGACAGAAGAGCTGGCTGCAGCGATCATTGCGTATCTTCAAAAGGCATATGCAGTTTTGCTAAGCAAGCGGTATAATATCGATTGTGATCAGGATGCCTGTCAGACTCTGGAAAAGATCGCACTCAGCCGGCGCTGTTTTCAAAAGGGAGGGGCACCAGATCTGCTCAGAGCTTCACAAATGCTGATTGATGATTTTAGGAGTGGAAGGATAGGCAGAATTACGTTAGAACATCCGGAGGAATGGCAGTGAATAAAAAACTGAAGGAATTATTAAGCACAAGCCTGTATTTATTGGTCGTCTTAGTCCTGACATTTTTTATAGTGACTTATGTTGGGCAGCGAACCAAGGTAATCGGCAGTTCCATGGAGCCGATGCTTGAAGATGGAGATAATCTGATTGTAGATAAAATATCTTACCGTTTTGAGGATCCAAAGCGCTTCGATATTATTGTATTTCCTTTCCGGTATGAGGAAAAAACTTACTATATCAAGCGTATCATAGGATTACCAGGAGAGACGATCTACATTGACGAGGATGGTTCTATTTATGTGAATGGAGAAATTCTCGAGGAATCCTATGGCAAAGAGGTAATTGCAGACCCGGGGCGGGCATATGAACCGATTACTTTGGGGGAGGATGAGTATTTTGTGATGGGGGATAACCGGAACAACAGCTCTGACAGCCGAGACCCGGTGGTGGGTAATATTCATCAGGATGAATTTATCGGGAAAGCATGGATGAGAATCTGGCCTCTTAAAAAAATGGGAATGATCAAACATCAGTAAAGAAATATTATTAGTAAGCAGGCAAAAGGAATGAAATCATGGAGCAAAAGATAAGCGAGATCAAAAATATTTTACAGGCAGCCGGTGACACTGAGCTGCCTGCTTTTATAAGTATCTATGAAAAGGATACCCGGCCAGGGGTAAAGACTCTTGTGCAAAAAGCCCTAAAACGTCGTGAGGCATATGAAAAGGAACTATCCCGGACAAATGCCATGAAGAAATATGAGAGGGAATATGCCTCCTTTTCCTATCTCTGTGGAATTGATGAGGTGGGAAGAGGCCCTCTGGCAGGTCCAGTGGTTGCAGGCGCCGTTATTTTGCCAAAAGATTGTGATATCTTATATCTTAATGATTCCAAACAACTATCCGAAAAAAAAAGAGAAGAGTTATATGATGTGATCATGGAGAAGGCTCTTGCAATCGGACTTGGATTGGTATCACCAGAGAGGATTGATGAGATCAATATTTTACAGGCAACCTACGAAGCTATGCGCCAGGCAATCGACAATTTGAAATATAAGCCGGATCTATTACTGAATGACGCTGTGACGATTCCAGGTGTACCCATAAAGCAGGTACCAATCATCAAGGGAGATGCCCAAAGTATCTCCATCGCTGCTGCTAGCATTATAGCCAAGGTGACCAGAGACAGGCTGATGGTGGAATACGATCAGGTTTATCCAGAATACGGTTTTGCATCAAACAAAGGCTATGGTGCTAAGGCGCATATAGAGGCAATTAAAAAATACGGTCCTACGCCCATTCACAGAAGAAGTTTTATCGGGAATTTTTGGAGTGAACAGTAATATTATATTTTGCACCGGAATTTTTCCGGAAAGAAAGGAAAAGGCATGAAGCTATCGGCATTTTTTGGACAGATCAATCAGAATTATGTGGAAAATACCGGAATAGAGACAACGCCTGCCATGGAACAGGGCCTGAAAAACGGAATGAATGCCATACTTGGGAAATTGCCGGGGCAGACCATATCCGGGGAGGTTCTTCTGAAAGAGGGAAGCGATGTGCTGCTTTCCATCGGGAAAAACCAGCTGCTTCAGGCCAAGCTGGAAGGGAGCATGTCGGTACTGCCGGGACAGCTCTTGGCTTTCCAGATCAAGAATAACAGCGGTTCCAAAGTGGTTTTAATGCCGCTCTTTGAAAATATGGGTCAGGACCCAAACGTGTCAAGGGCTCTTGCCGCGGCAGGGCTGCCGGAGAACAGCGTCACCTCCCAGATGGTAAAAGCCATGATGCAGGAGGGACTTCCCATTGATAAACAGTCCCTGTATCAGATGAACCGCCTGATTGGCGCCAATCCCCAGGTGGATCTGCAGACCCTGGTGCAGATGCAGCGTCTTTCCCTTCCTGTGACGCCGGAGAGTATCGCGCAGTTTGAAGCCTACAAAAATTATCAGCATCAGCTGACGAACAGTCTTACGGACATCGCGGAAGCTTTTACCCAGACCTTTCAGGAAATGACCGGAAACGGTAATATTCAGGAAGGGCTTGCCTTTTACAAAGAGGTGCTTGGAGCTCTTACAGGTGAGGAAGCCGGAAGGCCGGAGAGCTCTGAGGCCGCCAGGGAGGCGGAAGGCGGGGGCGATACGGCAAAGGTTCTTCAAAGCGGGGATGAGGCGAAAGCTGCGGAGGGGGATGCTGCAAAGCCGCTGCTTCCAGAAGAGGATTTAAAAGAGCTGGCCGGGCAGATGAAACAGGCTGGGGTGCCGGATAAGGTTACGGCTTCCCTTTTAAATAATAAAATAAGCGCCCAGGAGCTTTTGGCAGAAATCGAAAAGCTCCTCTCAGATGAAAATGTGCCGGATAAAGGAGCCCTTTATGAACTGCTGGAGGGAAAAGGTTTTAAACAACTCCTGAAAAACCAGATGACGAACCAGTGGCTGTTAAATCCGGAGGAGGTTGCCGACAAAAACAGTATGGATAAGCTCTATGAGCGTTTAAACAGCCAGATGAACCGCTTGAATCAGGCGCTTTCCCAGGCTGCAAGAGGGGATAACCCTCTTGCCAGAACCATTTCCAACGTCAGCAATAATATTGATTTTATGAACCAGCTCAATCACATGTTTACCTATGTGCAAATCCCTTTAAAGATGCAGGGGAAGAATGCAAATGGGGAATTATTTGTCTACACCAACAAGAAAAGCCTTGCCAAAAAGGACGGCAGCGTCAGCGCGCTTTTGCATCTGGATATGGAGCATCTTGGCAGCGTGGATGTTCATGTGACATTGAATAATCAAAAGGTTTCCACCAAGTTTTATTTGAAGGATGACAGTGCGCTGGATTTGATTGCCCGGAATATTTCCATATTGGATAAAAGGCTGGAGGACAGAGGTTATTCCATGAATGCGGAATTCATCAACAGGGAGGAAAACACCACTGTGATGGATGAAATTTTGAAGCAGGGGAAAAATGTATCTGTGCTGGCCGGATATTCCTTTGATGCAAGAGCTTAGAAAGGATGGGGAAAATGGCAGAGCAGAAGGAAAAAGTAAAACAGGCGATTGCCCTTTCCTATGATCCGGAGGATGATGCCCCCAGAGTCATTGCCAGCGGAAAGGGCGCTCTTGCAGAGCGTATCATCGAAAAAGCCCAGGAGTCGGCGGTTCCGGTGCATCGGGATGATAAGCTGGCGGATACCCTCTCGCGGCTGGAAATCGGCGATATGATACCGCCGGAGCTGTATGAGGTGGTGGCGGAGATCCTGGTGTTTGTGGATGCCATGGATAAGATCAAGGCGAAAATGGACGGAAAATATCCGATGAAATAAAGAATCCGGCAGAACAGGCGTCTGTCCGGTAACAGGAGATTTTGTTTGAATAAAAGAGAAAAGGGAAAAGAACAGGAAGAACAGGCTGCCCGCTATCTTGCAGAGCACGGGTTTGTTCTTCTGGAAAAGAATTTTCGAAGCAGGCAGGGCGAAGTGGATCTGGTCGGACTCCATGAGAACTGCCTGGTTTTTGTGGAGGTAAAGTACAGAAAAAACGCCTCTTCGGGACTGCCGGAGGAAGCTGTGGGAAGCCAAAAGCAGTCCAGGATATGCCTAGCGTCAGACTATTACCGCCTGACTCACCCGGAAGAAGGAAGCCGTCAGATACGCTATGATGTGGTGGCAATCTGCGGGGAAGAACTTTCCGCATCCCCGGAAAGCATACACTGGTATCAGAATGCCTTTCCCTATACCCGGAGAGGAAGGGCGTATTCGTGGTAGCCTTTGTCATAACAAAGCACTGCCTGGCAGCATATAAATATGAAATTATGGGAGAATGAAGAGATGGAATTGATTCGCAAAAAGAGTGATGCTCCAATGAAAGTAAACCGATACAAAGAGCTGGAATATCTGACCTTTCCTCTTTTGGAAGAGACGGGAATGGTCAGACATTTATTTTCTACCAGAACAGGAGGCGTCAGCGAGGGGATTTATGCCTCCATGAACCTGAGCTATACAAGGGGAGATCAGAAGGAAGCGGTAGATGAGAATTTCCGGAGGATCGCGGAAGCGCTTTCCACATCTGAGGATAGAATCGTCTGTTCCAGACAGACCCATACCACCAATGTCCGCCTGGTCACGCAGCAGGACTGCGGAAAGGGGATTACCCGTCCAGCAGACTATGAGAACGTGGACGGCCTGATCACCAACGTCCCCGGAGTGGTGCTCTGCACCTTGTACGCAGACTGTGTTCCCTTATATTTTGTGGATACCAGAAACAGGGCCATTGGCCTTGCCCATTCCGGCTGGCGGGGAACTGTGGGGCGTATGGGGGAAGCCGCCCTTAAGGCGATGAAGGATGCTTTCGGTACCAGGCCGGAGTATGTTTTTGCCGCCATCGGCCCTTCTATCTGCCAGGACTGCTATGAGGTCAGCGGGGAAGTGATAGAGGCTTTCAGACAGGAGTTTGGAGAAGAAAGCCGGTATCTGTACCGTGAGGGGAAAGAAAAGGGAAAGTACCAGCTTGACCTCTGGGAAGCAAACAGAAGAGTGCTGCTTGGAGCCGGAATACTGCCCCCGCATCTGGCAGTGACGGATCTGTGTACCTGCTGTAACAGCAGCTATCTGTTCTCTCACAGGGCCAGCCAGGGAAAACGGGGAAATCTGGGGGCTTTTCTGGAATTAATAAATTCTTAATTTTTTCCCCACCTAACACTTAACATTTATATGGTTTACTATTTATAACCCACAGAAAGGTATGTGTATTATTATGACAAATATTCTGGTTTGTGATGATGACAGGGAAATTGTGGATGCCATTGAAATTTATCTGATGCAGGAGGGCTACCGGGTCTATAAGGCCTATGACGGGGAGCAGGCAATACGGCTTTTGAAGGAGCAGAATATTCACCTTCTTATTATAGACATTATGATGCCGAAGCTGGACGGTATTCACGCCACCTTAAAGATCAGGGAGTACAGCAGCATCCCCATCATTTTTCTCTCCGCCAAGTCGGAGGATACGGACAAAATACTTGGTTTAAATATCGGCGCGGACGACTATGTCACCAAGCCCTTTAATCCTTTGGAGCTTGTGGCACGGGTGAAATCCAATCTGCGCAGATATACCCAGTTAGGGAATCTGAATGTGGAAAACAACGCTCTTTTTACCGTAGGAGGGCTCTGTATCAACGATGACACCAAGGAAGTGACGGTGGACGGAGAAAGCGTGAGACTTACACCCATCGAATACAATATCCTTCTTCTGCTGGTAAAAAATCAGGGAAAGGTATTCTCCATTGATCAGATCTATGAAAATATCTGGAATGAGGAAGCCATTGGAGCGGATAACACCGTTGCGGTACATATCAGGCACATCAGGGAAAAAATCGAGATTAATCCCAAGGAGCCCAGATATTTAAAGGTGGTCTGGGGAGTCGGGTACAAGATTGAAAAACAATAGGAGTAAAGCGATGGACGATCAGAGGATTCAGGATGATGGAATGGAATTGGAGCAGAGAAATGTGGCCGCAGAAGGGCAGACTCCCGCAGAGGAAAATGAGCAGGATATTGTAAAAAAAAGAAGAACGGCATCTCACAGGCGCAGAAGGGCAAAAAAAGGCGCCACATTTCTGCATTTTCTGCAGCATGCCGCTCTGGTGACGGCCGCAGTCCTGATTGTCACGGTTCTTGTGCGTTCTTATTTCGTGCTTTATACCAATAAGGGAGTGGAGAGATACAGCCTGATCGGGGAGGATCAAAGCGTACCCTTTGAGGAATCCGGACTGTTTAACCGTCTGCTGGGAAAAAATATTTCCGATCTTATCTGCTACGGTGCAATCCGAAGCCAGATGGAGACAGACGGCGCCTTTGATCCCCAGAAAGAGATTGATATCACAGCATTTGCGGGAAGATATGGAGAGCTTCCCAGGGAATATATCACGGCTCATTACTATCTGGATGATCTGCTGAAATGGGCGCAGGCCGGATTTGAACATGAAGAGCTTTACATGAGCGGCGAGGAAGTGAATCAGTTTCTAAGCAGCGGAAGAACGGTAACGAAAATAGATTCGAAGCGTACTGGCAGCGGAGCCAAATATCTGACTTCAGATATGACCGGAGCAGCCCAGGTAGTGGATGTGTCGGGAAATATGTTAGGCACCGGGGATATTGAACGGGAGGATGTGCAGGAGACGATTCTCAAAAACAGATACTACACCACAGAGGGGAAAGGCATTGAGGATTATGTCTGTTCCTGGGAGGAATACCATACGCTTTGCGCCAATCTGGAATCCACGGTGAATGATCTGCAGATAAATTATAATAACTATCTGAATTATAAAGATTATTTTGATGCAGGAGATTCCAACATCCTATATTTTATCAGTAAAACCATAGGTGATAAGACAGAAATCTACACCAATATGGAAAAGAAGGGCGCCGCGGCAGCACAGTTAAAAGCGGAACTGGAAAAAAGCTGCGATAAGTACGTATTTTATGATGCATCACATATGCAGTTTGATACCAATACCATGATAGAGGAAGCCACTCTGCGGTATCTCTTTAATGGCTATGAATATGCCTATCCCGAAAAGACTCAGATCATGATCGGGGTGAATTCGGACTATGCAGCCGCAGATTGTTTTACCCAGGCGAAAGAAAGCTTTGGCAGTTTTGTTCCCTATCTGTGGCAATACCTGGCCGGAGCAGCGGTCTGTATTATCATTTACCTGCTTCTTTTGATGGCGCTTACAAAGAAAGAAGGCAGAGTGCGCAGGAAAGATACCGGCGAGATGGCTATTGCCCTGCATTCTGAGGATCGCATCCCCACAGAGCTTATGGCTCTGGCCGGAGCCGGACTTCTTGTGTGTGTGTTCTTAGGAATTTCGGAAGCGGTAAACAGTCTCTGGCAGTCGGTGGAAAGCGGATTTCTGATTGTCCTTGCGGGAACGGCGGCACTTCTTGTGAGCCTGATCTTTTCCTTCTTCTATTACAGCTTTGTGAGAAGGATTAAGGCAGGAATACTCTGGCAGGAAAGTCTGATACGGCATATAGGGCTCTCAGCCAAAAAATGGATACGGTATTTCTTCGGGCATTCTACGCTGATTATGCGAGTGTGGGTTCCCCTGGGCATATTTGTGCTGCTGAATGCGGCGCTGGTTTTATTTACCGCTTATCTGGTGATAGATCATTTTGAAACAGGACTCTGGCTTCTTGGCTTCCTGCTTCTTGCCGCATGGAACGGCGGCGTGGGATATGTGATGTACCGCTCCAGCCTGGCAAGAGAAGAGATATTGGAGGGAATACGGCTGATCCGTGAGGGGAACCTTGCCCATAAGGTGAAGGAAGAAAAGATGTATGGGGAGGATCTGGCGCTGGCCCAGGCGGTGAACAGTATCGGAGAGAGCGTGCGAAGCGCCGTGGAAACCAGCATGAAGGACGAACGGCTGAAGGCGGATCTGATAACGAACGTTTCCCATGACATCAAGACCCCCCTTACCTCCATCATCAACTATGTGGATCTGATTAAACGGGAAAATGTAAGCGATCCCAAAATCAGGGAGTATATTGAGGTGCTGGATGTTAAATCCCAGCGGCTGAAGCAGCTCACCGATGATCTGGTGGAGGCTTCCAAAATTTCCTCCGGAAATATCGTACTTCAATGGGAAAAGATCAATCTGGTGGAGCTTCTCAATCAGACCATAGGAGAATTTTCTGAAAAGTTTGAGGAAAAGGCATTGTACCCAATGCTGCGCGCGCCAAAAGGTTCTGTCTTCATAGAGGCGGACAGCAGAAGAATCTGGCGGGTGATCGAAAATCTGTTTAACAATATTTTCAAGTATGCCCTGCCGGGGACGCGGGTCTATATTGACCTCGGCGTATTTGAGGAGGAAGAAGGACAGAGGCTGGTGATACTCTCCATCAAAAATATCTCGGCTCAGCCTCTGAAGGTAAGCCCGGAGGAACTGACGGAGCGTTTTATCAGAGGGGATGAATCCAGAACCACCGAAGGCAGCGGACTTGGCCTGTCGATTGCCAAGAACCTGACCGAAGTACAGAAGGGAAGCTTTGAGATCGTGATGGATGGGGATTTGTTTAAAGTCAATCTAGTCTTTCCTTTGCTGGAAGAAAAGTAAGTATCCCGAGGCACACCCGAATAACCTGTGTGGGAACTTCAGGGCAGTCCCAAAAGAGAATAGAGTATAATAGAATGACCTGGTAGAGAGGAGGAAATCCCTTTCTATGAGGTCATTTTGATTTGAACTTTATGAGTTCCGTAGTGATGTTTGTAGGAATATATAAAAAATTATGAAATTCAACTTGTTGCTTTCAGTATATATATTGATAAATTTTGATTTTTGTCGGGATAATTCATAAATAATTTGCATATACTATTATCGGAAAATTACTTGACATCTGCGACTTTATTGTTATATAGTGTAATTGAAGAGAAATACTTTGCCGGGAATGACGGCCAGAATATCATTCGATTGTTAGTTATATATGGTTTCCGGGGATGACGGAATCTAAAAGTAGAATATCATCCGATTGTCAGTTATTAATAATCTCCGGGGATGACGGGATTTAAAAGTAGAATATCATCCGATTGTAATAGCCCGAAAGGGCTATTTTTATGGGAGAAGACGATGAAATTAGTGAAAGTGCAAAAGACTTTTTTTGAAAGATGCAAAAGTTTAGGTGCAGATCCTAATAACCAATTGTTACATAATGAATCAGGAAGACCATGTGTTCTGATTATGAAATTAAACTATAAAGGAGAAGATAGAGATTTTGTTGTACCAATTAAATCTAATATTCTTCCCAGAACAGATAAAACAACATTTTTTGCACTTCCCCCTAATAGAAGAACAAGAACAGGTAATTATCATGGAATATTTTATATAAAGTTATTTCCAATCAGCAGAATCTATATCCAACCATATTTGATTGAAGGAAATACATATATGCAAAATATCCAAAAAATTATTGATAAACCAGAAAATGAGAAAAAGATTATAGATTCGTGCCAAAATTATCTTATGGAATATGCAATGGGTAATAAGAACAATTATACTCCTGATTTAGACTTAATTATTAATAAAGTGCTGTGATCTGCCTATTATTAAACATAATTTTAATAAAAACATCATTTAAAATTCAATTCATATAAATAATCGACGAATTCTAACTCCGTTCCACGTTTTTTATAACTTTTTTCACCAGTAACTTCAAAGCCCATTTTCTTAACAATTGCGTTAGAGGCGATATTATCCTTGTTGACTCTGACAGTTACTTTTCCGGCGCCGTGTCTCTTAGCGTAATCCACCATTCCTCCTGCCATTTCTGTAGCATATCCGTTTCGCCAATACTTCTTATGTACGCAATAAGCAATATCGTAAACCTTACCGTCCTCACTTGCTATAAAGCTGCAAGTTCCAACCCTTTCATGTGTATCCTTAAATTCGGCTATCATATAACAGCATACTTCATCCTCCGATAAATCTTCTATCTCCTTTAAGTACGCCTCGTCGATTTCATCCATTGCTTCATCCGGCAGATATTCTCCCATCTTTGGATCATTCCAAATGCTGATGGCAAATACAGCATCCTCTTTCTGAAATCCCCGTAAATATAAACGCTTTGTTTCAATTGTTTCAACTCGCATTTGTTCCCCTCACGAAATTCCAATTAAATTTATTTTGCAGCATTTAAAAGGAGAATTTCTATTCATTAATCTCACAGCTATTCTCGCGGTTATTGTAGCGAGCCAAAAACTCCTGTATCTTTTCGGTGGGAGTATAGACATTTGACATGGAGGAATCGTGGTTCATAAAATCAATGATAGATGCCAGAAATTTACTCATGTCGGCTTCCACATAGTAAGGACGTTCATACAGCTCCGGAATCCGATAGGTAAGGTTAGTAGTGACAACCTTGTCAAAATAGCATTTCTCGTAAGCCTCGTCAAAAAGATTAAGACCCTGGGAGAAAAGGCCGAAAGTGCCGCAGATATAAACGCTCTTGGCATTCATTGCCCTGAGCAGCCGGGCGGTTTCAAGAATACTGCTGCCCGTATCGATAATGTCATCGATCAGGATGACATCCTTCCCGTCTACGCTGTCACCTAAAAATTCCTTCACGCCCTGGGCAGTGTCCGTCTCAGGATGCTGGGAGTAATTTCGTCTCTTATAGAACATACCCGTATTAACGCCAAGGACATTGGCGAAATAGATAGCGCGGTTTAATCCTCCCGCATCAGGGCTGATGACCACCAGATGATCTTTGTTGATCAAAAGATGATCTTCCGTGGCAAGGAGAGCGCGGATAAACTGATAGGGCGGCGTGAAATTATCAAATCCGCACAGGGGAGCGGCGTTCTGGATGCTGGGATCATGGGCGTCAAAGGTAATCAGATTGCTGACTCCCATGTTGTTTAACTCTTCAATGGCGTAAGCACAGTCCAGGGATTCCCGGCAGTTTCTTTTGAACTGCCTTCCTTCATATAAAAAGGGCATAATCACATTGATACGGTGCGCTTTGCCATTTACCGCCGCAATCACTCTCTTCAAATCCTGATAATGATCGTCAGGCGATTTATAATTCGTATAACCATTCATGGTATAAGAAATACTGTGGTTACATACATCCGTAAGGATAAAAAGATCCGCACCTCTGACGGATTCAGAAATCATGGCTTTGCCCTCGCCGCTTCCAAAACGGTAGCAGGTGGCATTGAGAAGATAGCTGTCAGCCGCATAACCTTTGAAAGCATGGTCGCTCTTGGCAAGGTTTTTGATATTTTTTCGGAAAGTAACGAGATGATTGTTGACATTTTCTCCTAATCTGACGGCCGAATCCATAACGATCAGCTTCAGGGAAGCGACAGGAATGGCCGTTTCAAGCATATGTAAGTCGGGCATAATAACCTCCGGTCGGTCAAAATGATTTTTTTTCCTGATACTTTATTTTATATCATTCTGCTAGTGACACGTCAAGAAAATTCTAGTAAAATAGATGTGGCAGTTTATATACAGATAGGGGAATACATGAAAAAGAAAGAAGAGCAGGGTCATCTTATTAAAAATGTGCTGGAGGGAAGCATCGCCGCGGAACTGGAGATCGAACCAGGGGACAGGCTTCTTGCAATCGATGACCATGAGATAGAGGATATTTTTGATTACCAATATTATACGGAGAATGATTACCTCGAATTGCTGATCGAAAAGCCGGACAAAGAGCAGTGGCTTTTGGAAGTGGAGAAGGACGAGGATGAGGATCTGGGAATCGTGTTTGAAAGCGGTCTTATGGATGATTACCATTCCTGTCGTAACAAATGCATTTTTTGTTTTATCGACCAGATGCCGGAAGGAATGAGGGAGACTTTGTATTTTAAGGATGACGATTCCAGACTTTCCTTTCTTCAGGGGAATTATGTGACGCTCACCAATATGTCGGATCATGATGTGGAGAGAATCATCAAGTATCACCTCTCACCCATCAATATTTCCTTTCAGACCATGAATCCGTCCCTGCGGTGCAAAATGCTGAACAATCGTTTCGCAGGGGAAGCCCTGAAAAAGGCAGATCGTTTCTATGAGGCGGGAATTACCATGAACGGCCAGATTGTACTCTGTAAGGACATCAATGACGGGGAAGAGCTTTCCTTCAGTATCCGGAAGCTGATGGAATATATTCCGGTTCTTGAGAGCGTTTCGGTGGTACCGGCAGGGCTTTCCAGATACCGGGAAGGGCTGTATCCCTTAGAGCCCTTTACGCCGGAAGATGCAAGAGAGGTTCTCTCTCAGATTCATGGATTTCAGAAGGAAATTTATGATGCCTGGGGAACTCATTTTGTCCATGCAAGCGATGAATGGTATCTCATGGCAGGGGAGGATTTTCCGCCGGAGGAAACCTATGACGGGTATCTTCAGCTTGAAAACGGCGTGGGAATGATGCGGCTTTTGCTGAATGAGTTTGAGGATGCCGTGGCGGGATTGATGGAAAGACAGACAATACCTGTGGCGGAGGAGCTTTCCATCGCCACAGGCTCTCTTGTCTACCCCAATATTCTTAAAATGTCCGAAAAGCTCATGGCGCTTTTCCCTGGACTGACCATTCATGTTTATGAAATTATCAACCATTTTTTCGGAGAAATGATTACGGTTGCCGGACTCCTTACAGGAGGAGATATCATAGACCAGCTTAAGGGTAAGCCTCTGGGAGAAAGGCTTCTTCTCTCACAGAATATGTTAAGGGCCGGCGAGGAGGTCTTTTTGGATGATGTGTCGGTTCCCGGGATGGAAAAGGCTTTACAAGTAAAAATAGATATTGTAAAATCAAGCGGATATGACTTTGTGGAAGCAATATTAAAAGAGAACGAAATCCATGCAGGATAGACAGGACGCTGATTGTTGCGAAACGCAGCGCGGAAATGAGGAAAGAAATGAGTAAAAGCAAGAAGCCTATCGTGGCGGTGGTGGGAAGGCCCAATGTAGGGAAGTCCACCCTGTTCAACGCATTGGCAGGACAGAGAATTTCAATTGTAAAGGATACGCCGGGAATTACCAGGGACAGAATTTATGCGGATGTCTCATGGCTGGACCGGAACTTTACCCTGATTGATACCGGAGGAATTGAGCCGGACAGCAGGGACATTATTTTATCCCAGATGCGTGAACAGGCCCAGATTGCCATCGATACGGCGGATGTGATTCTTTTTATGGTGGATGTAAAGCAGGGCCTTGTGGATGCGGATGCCAAGGTGGCGGACATGCTCAGGCGTTCCCATAAGCCTGTGATACTGGTGGTTAACAAGGTAGACCATTTTGACAAATATATGGCGGATGTCTATGAGTTCTATAACCTGGGAATCGGGGATCCCCATCCGATTTCCGCTGCCAACCAGATGGGAATCGGTGATTTGCTGGATGTGGTATTGGAGCATTTGGGGGAAAAGAAAGAGGAGGAGGAAGAGGAGGATAAGACAAAGATTGCCATTGTAGGCAAACCCAATGTTGGGAAATCCTCTTTGATCAACAAGCTGATCGGTGAAAACAGACTGATTGTCTCCGATATAGCGGGAACCACCCGGGATGCGGTGGATACCACGGTTGTCCGAAACGGAAAAGAATATGTTTTCATTGACACAGCGGGACTTCGGCGTAAAAATAAGATTAAGGAAGAGCTGGAGCGATATATGATTATACGCACCGTAGGCGCCGTGGAGAGGGCGGATATTGTGGTTCTGCTCATCGATGCTGTGGAGGGGGTGACAGAGCAGGATGCCAAGATTGCCGGGATTGCCCACGACAGAGGAAAAGCGGTGATCATTGCGGTCAATAAGTGGGATGCCATCGAAAAGAATGACAGGACAACGAAAGAATACACCGCTAAGGTCAGAAACATCCTGTCTTATATGCCCTATGCAGAGATTACTTTTATATCGGCGCTGACAGGCCAGAGACTTTCAAAGCTCTATGACCTGATTGACATGGCCAGTGAAAATCATGCCATGCGGGTGGCTACCGGCGTGCTCAACGAGATTATGAGCGAGGCGGTAGCACTTCAGCAACCGCCCACCGATAAAGGAAAACGCCTAAAGCTCTTTTATATTACCCAGGTGGCGGTCAAGCCCCCTACCTTTGTCATCTTCGTCAATGATAAAGAATTGATGCACTTTTCCTACACCAGATATATTGAAAATAAAATCCGGGAGTCCTTTGGCTTTCGAGGAACGCCGCTGAAGTTCATTATCCGGGAGAGAAAGGAGACAAAGTAATATGGAACGAATCATTTGTCTGGCGATCGGTTATGTATTTGGTCTGTTTCAGACAGCTTTCATTTATGGGAAGATGCATGGAATTGATATCAGGGAACACGGCAGCGGAAATGCCGGAACCACCAATACCCTGCGGGTTTTGGGAACCAAAGCGGGACTGATTGTCCTGGCCGGGGATATCATCAAGTGTATTCTGGCGATTGTGATCAGCGGGATGCTTTTTGACAAATCTCACCCCGATGAAATTTATCTGCTCAAGCTCTACGCGGCGGCAGGCGCCATCTTAGGGCATAACTTTCCGTTCTATCTGAAATTTAAAGGCGGAAAAGGGATTGCCGCAACGGCAGGCCTGATCTTATCCTTCCATCCGGCGTTTGTTCCCATGGGAGTGATTATATTTTTCAGTGTTTTCTTTCTGCTTCATTATGTTTCTCTGGGCTCCCTTCTTGTCTATGCAGGGCTGATGATTGAGATGGTGATTGTGGGGCAGATGGGGCTTTTTGGCGCTCCTCAGGCAGTGCTCAATGAAATGTATATCATCACCGCTCTGCTCACCATTCTGGCATACTATAAGCATCGTGAAAATATCGTCCGGTTATTAAAGGGTGAAGAGAGAAAAACCTATCTGACGAAGAAAAATAAAGTATAAAAGCCTGTAAAGGAGAGTGGGACAAAATATGGCAAAAGTGGGAATCATCGGAGCCGGAAGCTGGGGATGCGCTCTGGCATGGCTTCTTTGCAATAACGGGAATCAGGTAACCATGTGGTCAGCGCTGGAGGATGAAATCCAAATGCTGCAAAAGACCCATGAACACAAGGATAAATTGCCGGGAGTGAAACTGCAGGAGGAAATCCGGTTCACAACTGATCTTCAGGAGGCGATAGAAGGACCGGAGGTCCTTGTTCTGGCAGTACCCTCTCCTTTTACCAGGAGTACGGCGGCGAAAATGGCTCCTTTTGTAAAGGAAGGACAAAAAATCGTCAATGTGGCAAAGGGAATTGAGGAAGCGACTCTCATGACCCTGTCGCAGATCGTTGAGCAGGAGATTCCCCAGGCGGAAGTGGCTGTCCTCTCCGGTCCCTCCCATGCAGAAGAAGTGGGGAAGGGAATTCCCACAACGATTGTGGTGGGCTCGAAGAAGAAGGAGACTGCGGAGTTTCTCCAGAATCTGTTTATGAGTAAGGTTTTCAGGGTTTACACCAGCTCTGATGTGTTAGGCATCGAATTGGGGGCGGCTCTGAAAAATGTGGTGGCGTTAGCGGCCGGAATTGCAGACGGTCTCGGTTATGGGGATAACACCAAGGCAGCCCTGATCACCAGAGGGATTGCGGAGATTGCAAGGCTTGGTATTTCCATGGGGGGAAGGATTGAGACCTTTTATGGACTTACCGGGATTGGCGATCTGATTGTGACCTGTGCTTCCATGCATTCCCGAAACCGCCGGGCAGGAATTTTGATTGGTAAGGGCGCTTCCATGGAGGAGGCCATGGCGGAAGTAAAAATGGTGGTGGAGGGCGTTTATTCCGCAAAGGCGGGATATGCCCTGTCACAGAAATATCAGGTGAGCATGCCGATCATTGAGCAGGTGAACCAGGTACTGTTTGAGGGCAAGCCTGCGGCCGAAGCGGTGGGAGAACTGATGCTCCGGGATAAGAAGGTGGAAAATATCGACTTGCGGCAGTTGTATCAGAACAGTGTGGAAATTTTATGGTAGGAAAGAGAGGTTAATGATGGACGGACAACAATTTTTAAGTACACAGGAATATGTGGCGTCGGAGGAACTGATGGCCAGCGTGAATGTGGCGATTGCCCTGAAAAAGCCCCTCCTGATCAAGGGGGAGCCGGGGACAGGGAAAACCATGCTGGCCGAGGCTGTGGCGAAATCGCTGGGAAAGAAGCTGATTATCTGGAATATCAAGTCCACCACCAAAGCCCAGGATGGCCTTTATATGTATGATACCATCCAGAGGCTTTATGACGGGCAGTTTGGCGAGGCCGGGGTGGATGATATCGCCCATTATATTAAGCTGGGGAAATTGGGGGAAGCCTTTGAGGCAGAGGAGCAGGTGGTGCTTCTCATCGATGAGATCGACAAGGCGGATCTGGAGTTCCCCAATGACCTTCTCTGGGAGCTTGACCAGATGGAGTTCTACATCCATGAAACCAAACGCACAGTGAAAGCGAAACAGCGTCCCATCGTGATTATTACCTCCAACGCTGAGAAGGAGCTGCCGGACGCTTTCCTCAGAAGGTGTATTTTCCACTATATTGATTTTCCGGATGAAGCGCTGATGGAGGAAATCGTGCGCACCCATTATCCGAACGTGGAGGACAAGCTTCTCAAAAATGCCATGGAGGTGTTTTACAATATCCGCTCCCTGCGCGATATCCGCAAAAAGCCCAGCACATCGGAGCTTATCGACTGGATCAATGCCCTGCAGATCGGCGGCATTTCCGCAGATGAAATCCGCGCAAAGCTGCCCTTTGTGGGTGTGGTGGTAAAAAAGGATGAGGATTTGGAGACAGTGCGGCAGAAGCTGGATTAAAGGAGGAAACGCATGTTTTCTAATTTCTTTTATATCTGTAAGGCAAAGGGGTTAAACATCACCTTAAGCGAATGGCTGACCTTGCAGGAAGCGCTGGACAAGGGGCTCTGTGAGAGCAGCCTGACGCAGTTTTATTACCTTGCCCGGATGATACTGGTCAAGAGTGAGACGGATTTTGACAAATTTGATATGGCCTTTGATGAAACCTTCAAGGGAATCCAGTCGGAAAATGAGATTTCCAAAAATATGATGAAATGGCTGGACAAGTCGGAGCTGATTGACATGGTGGACGAGGAAGAGCGCTACCGCATGAACGAGCAGGACGGAATCCAGTTCATTGACAAGGATGAGGTGGAGACCAAATTTAAAGAACGGCTCAGAGACCAGGACAGCGAACATAACGGGGGAAGCTTCTGGATTGGCAGTATGGGAAAGACTGCTTTCGGAAATATGGGCGGCTTTATGGGCGGTATCCGGGTAGGCGGCAAGACAGGCTACCAGAGTGCTTTCCAGGTAGTTGGAGCCCGCAAATACCGGGATTTCAGGGATGACAGGATGCTGGATAACCGCCAGTTCCAGCTTGCTTTCCGCAAACTGCGCCAGTTTTCCACCAGACTTGACATTCCCAAGACAGAGCTTGATATTGACGGCACCATAGATAAGACCTGTAGCAACGGGGGCTGTCTGCAGATTGTCATGGATAAACCCCGTAAGAACGCGGTAAAGCTGCTTCTTCTCATGGATTCCGGCGGCACCATGATTCCTTTCAGTTCGCTGCTCAACGAACTGTTTCAGGCTGTGCATAAATCCAATCACTACAAGGATGTGAAAACCTATTATTTCCACAACTGCATTTATTCCAAGCTCTATAAGACGCCGGAATGTGAAAACGGGGACTGGATTGACACGGAATGGATGTTCCGGAATCTCGACAGCGATTATAAGGTGATTGTGGTGGGAGACGCGGCCATGGCTCCGGAAGAGCTTTACTCCACCAGCGGCAATTACCGGGGACCTAACGGAGGTCTGGCCGGCTGGGACTGGCTGCAGCTTTTAAAGCGCCATTACAAAAAGGTGGTGTGGCTCAATCCCAAGATGGCGCCGGGACATGCACCCTGGCGGGAAGCGGAGACCGCCATCAAGGGACTTTTCCCCATGTATAAGCTGACGGTGGATGGGCTCAATCAGGCAATGATCAAGCTGATGCTAAATAAATAAGTGGTGCCTGCGCGCTTTCCTGACGCGTGGGCAGTGACAATAAATTTCATAAGAATGAAAAGAGGATACAAAAATGACGATTTTTGATGAACTGAAAGCCAGAGGACTTCTGGCTCAGCTTACGGATGAGGAGGAGATCAAGGAACTGATCAACGCAGGCAAAGCCACCTTTTATATCGGCTTTGACCCTACGGCGGATTCTCTTCATGTGGGACATTTCATGGCTCTTTGCCTGATGAAGCGTCTGCAGATGGCGGGAAACAAACCCATAGCGCTTTTGGGCGGCGGAACCGGCATGGTGGGAGATCCTTCCGGCAGAAGTGATATGCGTTCCATGATGACGAAGGAGACTATTGACCACAACTGCCAGTGCTTTAAGGAGCAGATGAGCCGTTTTATTGATTTTTCAGACGGAAAGGCCCTGATGGTGAACAATGCGGAGTGGCTTCTGGACTTAAATTATATTGAGTTTCTGCGGGAAATCGGCCCTCATTTTTCGGTGAACAGAATGCTCACGGCGGAGTGCTATAAGCAGAGGATGGAAAAGGGCTTGAGCTTCCTGGAATTTAACTATATGCTGATGCAGAGCTATGACTTCTATGAGCTGTTCCAGAGGTATGGCTGTAATATGCAGTTCGGCGGAGACGACCAGTGGAGCAACATGCTGGGCGGCACGGAGCTGATCCGCAGGAAGCTGGGGAAGGATGCCTACGCCATGACCATCACCCTGCTTCTCAACTCGGAAGGAAATAAAATGGGCAAGACCCAGAAGGGAGCCGTGTGGCTGGATCCTAACAAGACCAGTCCTTTTGAGTTCTACCAGTATTGGAGAAACATTGCGGATGCGGATGTGCTTAAGTGCCTGCGGATGCTCACCTTCCTGCCCTTAGAGCAGATCGACGAGATGGATGGCTGGGAAGGCAGCCAGCTAAATCAGGCCAAGGAGATCCTGGCTTTTGAGCTGACCAAGCTGGTACACGGGGAGGAGGAGGCTTCCAAATCCCAGGAAAGTGCAAGGGCGCTGTTCAGCACGGGAGCCGCAGCCGAAATGCCCACTACGGAGCTTACGGAAGAGGATTTTGCAGACGGGACAATCGATATGATCTCCGTACTCTGCAAGGCCGGTCTGGTACAGAGCCGTTCCGAGGGGAGACGCGCCATTGAACAGGGGGGCGTGACCCTGGAAAATGAAAAGGTGACGGACGTAAAAGCCGCTTTCGGCAAAGATACTTTTGCCGGAGAGGGAGCCGTGGTAAAACGGGGAAAGAAGAACTTCCGCAGGGTGGTTTTGAAATAGCATTTGCAAAAGGAGCAGTATGCAATATCAACTGATTAGAAGTAAAAGAAAATCCATTGCCATCTCTTTTGACAGAGATGGCAATTTGGTCGTTAAGGCCCCTTCATGGGTGAATCTTAAGGAGATCGAGGCTTTCGTAGCGTCAAAGCAAGAGTGGATTACAGCCACCGCGGCAAGGCTTAAGAGAGCAAGGGAGAGCGCGGCGGCGCAGCGTCCCCGGCTGGAGAGTGGCGATATCCTTAAATTTCTTGGGGAAAACAGGGTTCTGACCGTGATTCGTGAGGAGCGGAGCCGGGCAAAGGTGAAATGTGTGATGGAGAGGCTGCTTTTGTGGGTTCCTTATGAGGCTGACTATGAGTATAAAAGAGCGCAGCTTGAAAAGTGGTACCGGAAGCAGGCGCTTTTGGTTTTTACCCAAAAGGCGGAAGAGTATGCCAAAATTCTGGGAGTGAGCTTTGCCGAAATCCACATCAAGGATCAGAGAAGCCGCTGGGGAAGCTGCAGCGGCAAGAAGAACCTTAATTTTAACTGGCGGCTGATTATGGCTCCGGAGCCGGTCTGTGATTATGTGATTATTCATGAGCTCTGCCATCTTAAGTTTATGGACCACTCGGCAGCGTTTTGGGGGCTGGTGGAGAGCCTTTGTCCCCATTATAAGCAGTACAGAAACTGGCTTAAGGAAAATGGGGGAGAACTCTATCATATCTGAACGATGAAATCTGAAAAAAGACTTTGCAATAGGAAGAAACTGTGCTATCATAATTTCAAACATATCTGGGAATCTGAAATTCTGATAGATCACATCTGTTTCAAATCATCTATTCTTGTTGGATCCCTTATATGAGCACAATGGATGCTTCACAGTCATCCTTACATCAAAGAAAATAAGGGAGGAATAAGAAATGGGAAAATCAGATGAGTATCAGTTTGATTATCTGGATGACAACTTCAGATTCGCTGATCAGGTAAACGGCGCTTTGTTTCATGGCATGCAGGTGATAAAGCCTGATGAGTTAGAACCTGCGGACAGTCAGGTTGTTTATTTGGGAAAAGAGGCAGGTAAACGGCATATTTTTAAAGCAGTTATGGACAATAGCCGCATTTGGAAGGGAAAGCTGATCCACATATTAGCTGTGGAAAACCACACATATGTAGATTATCATATGGTACTGCGGAATATGCTCTCAGAAAGCCTGAGCTATCAAAGGCAATGGAAGCAGAAAAGAATAAAGCATGAAAGAGAACAGGATCTGAAAGGCAGGGATGAATTTCTCTCTGGAATGACCAGAGACGAAAAGTTTCTGCCTGTCATCACCTTAGTGGTGTATTATGGTTTGGAACACCCATGGAATGGTGCAAGATGCCTGCATGATCTGCTTGAAATTGGCGATGATCTGAAGGGATTTGTTACGAATTACAGGTTGAATTTGTATGATTGTCATGAGCATGATACTTTTGACGAGTATCACACTGGACTTCGACAGTTGTTTGAAGTAATACGGTACAGCAGGGATAAAGAAAAGCTGAAAAAAGTAATGGAAGAAAACAGAGAAATGTACAGCAGAATGGACAGCGATACAAAAGACCTGCTTGAGGCAGTAGCAAAGGTCAGGATTAAGGAGGAGGATTTGGTTATGGAAAATGGAGAAAAGAAATATGATATGTGCAAAGCATTTGCAGATATGAGGCTGGAAGGAAAACTGGAGGGAAAAAGAGAAGGAAGCCTGGAACGCCTGGTGAAAGCCGTATGCATAAAGCTTCGCAAAAATAAGCCGGCAGCGATGATTGCTGATGAGCTAGAGGAAGAGGTTGGGGAGGTACAGAAGGTGATAGAGGCGCAACGTCAGGTAGGAAACTATGATGTGGAGCAAATCTGCAGGGCGCTTGTAAATATGGGATGAACTCTGAATGCAGCAAACGTTGTCATGTTATGCAGGCAAGCTGAATCAAAACTTTTTGCATTCACTATCCTGTAAAAATGTAATAAACCCGCAATCTCTCACATACACTGAATTAAAGTATGAAGAGGACAAAGGCGGATTCAATTTATGGATATAAATGCCAAAAGGGAATATGACTTATACAACGACATCCAGCTAAGATGCGGCGGCGAAATTTACATAGGGGTAGTGGGACCGGTCAGAACCGGGAAATCCACCTTTATCAAACGGTTTATGGATTTGATGGTTCTGCCCAATATGGTGGAATCTTACGAGAAGGAGCGGGTGGTGGATGAACTGCCTCAGAGCGCAGGAGGCAAGACCATCACAACCACAGAACCCAAGTTTATCCCAAAGGAGGCGGCAAAGCTGTCTTTAGGGGACGGGATTGAGGCCAGAGTCAGGCTCATAGACTGTGTGGGCTATATGGTGGACGGCGCCAGCGGCCATATGGAGGACGATACGGAGCGCATGGTGAAGACGCCCTGGTTTGCGGAAGAAATTCCCTTCACCCAGGCGGCGGAGATCGGAACCCGGAAAGTCATCAACGATCACTCCACCATTGGAATTGTGGTCACCTGTGACGGGAGTTTCGGAGACATTCCACGGGAAAACTATCTTGCGGCAGAGGAGCGCACAATCAAAGAACTGAAAAAGCTGAAAAAACCCTTTGTGGTTCTCCTGAATACCTCAAAACCTTATGGGGAAGAGGCGGCAAGGCTAGCCCAGGAGATCGGAAACAAATACGGGGTATCAGTGATGCCTGTCAACTGCGAGCAGTTAAAAAAGGAAGACATCAATCAGATCCTGGAAAACATTCTGTACGAATTTCCTCTTACCATGATTGAGTTTTATATGCCCAAATGGGTGGAGATGCTTCCTGCCAATCACAAGATGAAGGTGGACCTGATCGGGCGGGTAAAGGAAATCATGCAGCAGTATAGCTGTATTCGCGATGTAAAAAATAATCCGGTCACTCTGGATGGCCCCTTTATCAAAAAATGCAAGATGGACAGCATTGATATGGCGGACGGGTGTATCAAGGTCTGGCTGGATGTAGACGATGCCTACTATTACGAGATGCTCAGCGATATGGTGGGCGAAAATATTGACAATGAATATCATCTCCTGTCCGTCCTCAAAGAAATGGCAAAGATGAAAAAGGAGTATGTAAAGGTGCTTCATGCCATTGATTCTGTACGGCAGAAGGGCTACGGTGTGGTGACACCGGAGCGGGATGAGATTCGTCTGGATAAGCCGGAGGTCATCAGGCACGGCAATAAGTTCGGCGTTAAGATTCGGGCGGAGAGCCCCAGCATTCATATGATACGCGCCAATATCGAGACGGAAATATCACCGATTGTGGGCTCGGAGGAGCAGGCACAGGATTTGATCCGGTTTATCTCGGATTCCAGCCAGAGCGAGGCAGGAATATGGGAGACAAATATCTTTGGAAAAACGGTGGAGCAACTGGTAAATGACGGAATTACAGGAAAACTCACCATGATTGGAGATGAGAGCCAGCTGAAGCTCCAGGAAACCATGCAGAAGATCGTCAACGATTCCAACGGCGGGATGGTTTGCATTATTATATAACAGCGGACACAGCTATTTCAGAGGGATACTCTTTGCATATGTGCAGAAGGTGTCCCTTTTCCTGCATTGTTTTTTCCGTGGCCTTTTGTTATAATAGTCAGCGTACCAACTGCTTATGCAGTATCACCATATTTAACGGGAGAAACAATATGAAAAAGAGAAACAGAGCACTTCTTTTATTTATTACTTTATCAGTGATGATTTTTAGCGGCTGTGCTTCCGAAAATGACAGAGGACAGGCGCAGGACAGTTCAGTGACAGAAGAGGAAAATGCGACACAGAATACGGAAGAAGATATGGATGCCGGTGCAGAAAAAGAAACGGAGAATTCCGCAGAAGAAGAAACGCAGACAGCTCCCGCAATCGTCTTTGAAGCCCAGGATATGGAAGGAAATACGGTTTCCTCCGATATTCTGGCAAACTCCAAATTGACGATGATCAATGTGTGGGCAACCTACTGTAACCCTTGTCTGAGCGAAATGCCGGAACTCGGCGAACTTGCAGGAGAATATGACCCGGCAGATTTTCAATTGATCGGAATCATCAGCGATGTGCAGGAGGGTGGCGACGAGGCGCAGATAGCGCTTGCCGCTTCCCTGATTGAGCAGACAGGAGCGGATTATACCCACCTTCTTTTAAACCGTTCCCTCTACAGCAGTCTTTTGACCGGGGTAAATGCTGTGCCAACCACCTTTTTTCTGGATGAAAACGGAACGCTTCTGGGGACGGTAATAGGCGCCAGAGATAAATCGGCATGGGAGGAGATCATCAATGGGCTTTTGGAGAGCTGAGAGACCACGCCGGCCTCATGCCGGCTGCCATTTGGGCCGGCTTCCTGGTTGGCTGCTGGGTGTACTTGCAGGGCTTGTATTTCTCGGAATCGGTATCCGGGAAGGTCAGTTTTTGGTCATCTGGAGGAAAGCAGTGATGATCTGCCTGGAATGTATTGGGATTGGGTGAGCTTATGAAAAAATTACGTCTACTGGTACAGCTTCTTTTTACCATTGTCACCAACGGATATGCCTACGGCTTTTTAAATGGAAAAATCTATCAGGGCAGCCTTAAATTTGCCTGTGTTCCCGGCCTGAACTGCTATTCCTGCCCGGGGGCAGTTGCTTCCTGCCCGATAGGTGCCCTGCAGGCCCTGCTGAATCAGCAGGGGTTTACCATCCCCAAGGGCATCCCTTTTGGGATGCTTGGTTTTTTCTTTTTGTTTGGGAGTTTTCTGGGGAGATTTACCTGTGGATGGCTGTGTCCTTTTGGCTTGGTACAGGATCTTTTGCACAAAATCCCTCTTTTTCATAAAAGAAAAAGGCTTCCCTTTCACTCCGTACTGAAATATGGAAAATATGCGGTTCTGTTGCTGCTGGTCGTTATTGGTTCGCTGTTTTTGTTCGGAGGCTTTGCCAGGGTACCGGCTTTCTGCAAATATCTGTGTCCTTCAGGGACTTTACTTGGCGCATTGCCGCTCATGGCAGCAAATGAGATGCTGCGCGCTCAGGCCGGGGGACTGTTCTGGTGGAAGCTTGCGGGCCTTCTTTTCATCCTGCTGCTTTCCATAAAGGTGTATCGTCCCTTTTGCCAGTATCTGTGCCCTTTGGGGGCGATTTACGGATGGTTTAACCGTTTCAGCCTTGTGCAGGTACACTGGGAAGAGGAGCAGTGCAGCCACTGCGGCGCCTGTCAGAGAGCTTGCCCTATGGCACTATCTGTGGATGAAATTTCCCTCTCTGCGGAATGTATCCGCTGTGGAGAATGTGTAAAAGCCTGCCCTCAGAACTGCCTATCTTTTAGAAAAAAGGAATCAGATTGCCATGATAAGGGTTCCAAGTACCATGAGAATAAGACCCAATAATGCCTTTTTGCTGAGAACTTCCTTAAAGACAAGCCATGAAAACGCAATCGTAACAAGAATACTCAGTTTATCAATAGGCACTACCACACTGACAGGGCCGTTCTGGATGGCGTAGTAATAACAGAGCCAGGAGGCACCGGTGGCAAGCCCTGAAAGGGAAATAAAGAGAAGCTCGCCCTTAGGAATTTTTTTGAGAAGAATAAAAGAATTCTTTTTGTTTTTGAGGAAAACAAGGAGCCATGCCATGAGTAAAACCACCCCTGTACGGATGGCTGTACCGAGGTTAGACTCTACGCCGGTGATGCCTGCTTTTGCAAGAATGGAGGTAAGAGAGGCAAATACAGCGGACAAAACGGCATATACCAGCCAGCGGCGATTCTCTTCTTTTTGAGCCGTCTGTTTTTTTTCTATCATCAAAAAAATACCTATCGCAAGAAGAAGGGTGCCGGAGAGCTTTATTGCCAGATGCTCCCTTTCCTGAAACAATAGAATAGCGAGCAGTACCGTCAAAATCGTACTGGATTTATCAACAGGCACCACTTTATTGACGTCACCTATGGATAAAGCCTTGAAATAGCAAATCCAGGAAGCCCCTGTGGCCAAACCGGATAAAACCAAAAACAAAAAAGACTGAGGGCTGATTTCCGAAATCGTGCCTGCTGACCCAACTACCAATACCATCAGCCATGAAAACAGTAGTACCACGATCGTGCGCAGGGCCGTAGCCACATCAGAGTCAGTCTTTTTGATGCCGCACTTGGCCAGGATAGAAGTGATACCTGCAAAAAATGCGGACAAAATTGCCATTATAAACCACATGAGTCGTTCCTCCCAGTCGTCCTTTATATGGTTTTACTATAATACTTTCAAGGCCTTTTTACAATAGGCTGTTACACGTAACGGCAAGTCTGCTCGACTTATGGCAGGGACGCTGCCGTCCATGGGTCAGGTTTGCTGTTGTCTGTCAAAATAACCTGTGGTATAATAGGCACAGAAATTTGATACCAGACAAGCGTACTATCAGTTCATTATCAGAATGTATTTGAAAAGAGGGTTATCATGGAAAAAGAAAAATATGTAGCCTATGTATCTACCTACACATCAGGAAACAAGAGTAAATTCGGGATTAAAATTTATGATGTGGATATGGAGAAGGGCAGATTTTCAGAGAAAGATCAGGTGGAGATTACAAATTCCTCTTATGTGTCAATATCACATAACCGGAAATATCTGTTTTCTATCACAGATTTTGGAGTGGAATCTTACCGGATATTGAAGGATGGAAGTCTTGAGATGATCAACTTTGCTTCCATTAACGGTATGAGAGGATGCTATTTGTCTACGGATTATGAGGATAAATTTTTATTTGTTGCCGGCTATCATGATGCAAAGCTGACGGTACTGCGCGTGAAGGAAGATGGAACGATTGGGGAAATCACAGATGAGATTTTCCATAAAGGGCTTGGAAGCATTGCTGAGAGAAACTTTAAGCCGCATATCAACTGTGTGAAGATGACTAGGGACAATCGGTTTTTATGCGCTGCTGATATCGGCATGGACCATGTGGTGGTCTATGAGCTCAACCATATGAATGGAAAGCTGAGACAGGTAGATTTTATCAGAAGCGAGCAGGAATCCGCTCCTCGCCACATGAAGTTTTCAAAAGATGGAAGATTCCTTTATATCGTTCATGAATTAAAGAACTATATTGATGTTTATACTTACAGTACCGACGAACATAATATGCCGGTCTTTGAAAAGATTCAGAATATTACCACGTTGAACAATTACCACACAAGCAGTTCCGCGGCGAGCGCGCTCAACCTCTCGGAAGACTTCCGGTATCTGTGCAGCTCCAATGCAGGGGATAACAGTGTTGTCCTTTATTCCATTGATGAGGATACCGGACTGCTGAGCAAGATTCTGTGTCTCCCGATCAGCGGAGATTACCCCAAGGATGCGGCCATGTTTCCAGACAACAGACATCTGGTATCCTTAAATCATGAGAGCAATACCATGACCTTTTTCACAATTGATATGGAAAAGGGGACAATCGTAATGAATGGTCCGGAGATGAAAGTGGATAGTCCAAACTGCATTATTTTTTATCGGTTGGATGATTCAAAATAAAGCATGTAATTTTATGAAAAACAATGGGCAGTTTGCAGAGCGGACTACCCTTATGTTAAGAAAGGAGCGCGGTAAATGCTGCGCTCCTTTAAATGATTAATCCGAATCTTTATCCGTAGAAATCAGTGAGATACGAGAGTCTTGCCGTCATATTCTGCATGCAGGCATCTAGGACTGTTAGAGCCGCCATAGATTCCACCACCACCACTGCCCTTGGCACTACCACAGGGTCATGCCGTCCTTTGATGGCAATTTCCACATTTTCTTTTTGAGTGTTTATCGTCTCTTGCGGAGAAAAGATGGAAGGTGTAGGTTTCACATGCGCTCTTAAAATGATGGGGGAACCGTCGCTGATACCGCCTAAAATGCCGCCTGCATGATTTGTTTTTTTGGTGACAGTTCCATCTACGTTTACAAAGGAGTCATTGTTTTGAGAGCCCTTGGATTGTGATACAGCGATGCCGTCCCCGATTTCTACCGCTTTCACTGCACCGATGGACATAACAGCCTTTGCAAGTCCAGCATCTAGCTTTTCAAAAACAGGATCGCCTACCCCTGCGGGAACACCTTCAATCACGCATTCAATAACACCGCCGCTGGAATCCTTCTTCATCATGCAATCCTTAAGATATTCCACCGCCTTCTGATCGGCATCCCGATCGGGCATGCAGGTGGCTGTGGTAAGAATTGCCTCCGGGTCAAAGCGGGACACATTTATGGAAACAGGGCCGATCGACTTCGTGTAAGCCCTGACACTGATTCCCATAGCCTTTAATATTTTGGCGGCGATGGCCCCTGCGGCAACCCGGCCAAGAGTCTCTCGTCCGGAAGAGCGACCTCCTCCCCTGTAATCGCGAAAACCATATTTGGAATCAAACCCATAATCAGCATGGCCTGGTCTGTAGCAGGAGGCGATTTCGCTATAATCAGAAGATTTTTGGGAAGTATTGCGCACCATCAAAGAGATTGGTGTGCCGGTAGTCTGCCCCTCAAAAACACCGGAGAGAATCTCAACCGCATCAGATTCCTTCCGCGGAGTAGCGATAGAGGTCTGTCCAGGCTTTCTGCGATTTAAATAAATCTGAATATCCTCTTCACAGAGAAAAAGTCCTGCCGGACATCCATCGATCACAACGCCTAGCGCCTTTCCATGAGATTCCCCCCAGGTTGTAATCTTAAACAATGTTCCAAATGTTGAACCCGCCATAAAAAACTCCTTTCAATGTGCTACATTATATGATGTCGCAAGGAGGGACCCATCGCAGATGGGAGGATTCCTTACGACCACATGTCATAAGGGGTACCATCGTAGATGGGGGATTCCTTATGACCCATATACGCACCAGCGTGCTACATTATATCCCAATCAAAATATTTATGCAAATATTTTTCCTATATCTATTGTAGAATAATAAATATTTGTGTAAAATAAAATCCAAATAAAAAGTATTCGGGGGAATGCATTGACGGGAGAAGAGCTATGGATGAAAAGAAGGGCAGATTTTTAAAAAGAATAAGCAGACGGGGAAAAGCTTTTCTGATGCTTGCAATTGCTTTTCTTGCGGTTGATAGATTTTGCTATTATGTTTATGTTTATGCGAAAAGAGGATTTAAGCGTTATGCTTTCACCTCAGTTGTAGTGCTGTGCTTTTTTCTAGAAAGTAGCTTTTCCTATCCTGAACAGATAATCGAAAACACCCCTGTCAAGGAAATGGCGAATAATAAGTTGGCAATGATTACAGATTCCGATATTGCTCTGGTGGAAGAACCGGAAATTGAATATGAAAGTTTTGAAACGCTCAAGGATGAGGATATACTGGAAGAGTTTGATAAAGCCTGCCCAATTGATACTGTGAAGCCAGATAAATACTCTGTAGATGAGATATTAAATGAAAACGCACAAATGCTTCCAGAGAATTTGAAGGAAGAGCAGGAGGTATTTGAAGAGAATGTCCGCTGTTTTGATTCCCAGGATTGGCGATTGGTGTTGATCAACAAACAGCATCCTATTCCTGAGGATTATACTTTTTCTCTTGACACGATCAAGACCGCAAACGGTGGGATTCAGTGTGACGGGCGTGTCATGGATGAGCTGTTTTCTATGCTGCAGGCAGCAAGTGAGGATGGAATCAATCTTGCCATCTGTTCCCACTACCGTGACATTAACCGACAGGAAGTTTTATTTAACCGCAAGATTAAGACTTACATGAAGAAGGGAATGTCTTATATGGAAGCCTATAAAATTTCCTCTCAGACAGTAACTGTGCCGGGGGCCAGCGAACATCAGATTGGTCTGGCCATGGATATCGTATCAGATACTTATACGCTTTTGGAGGAGGGCTTTGCGGAAACCGATGCGGGTATCTGGTTAAAGGAACACTGTGCGGAATATGGTTTTATTCTCCGTTATCCGAAGGGAAAGGAAGCCATAACCGGGATATCGTTTGAACCTTGGCATTTTCGCTATGTGGGAAAGGAAGCAGCGGAGATTATAATGAATGAAGAGCTCTGCCTGGAGGAATTCTGGGCGAAATATGTGGGCTTGGAACCGAAATAAATTTTTATAAAATGATGGTAAATAGGAGAATCTATGTATCGTTTATTAAAGCAGGAGGGAATGGCCAAGCGGGGTGAGCTTACCACTGTTCATGGAATCATACAGACACCAGTATTTATGAATGTAGGAACTGTGGCCGCCATTAAGGGGGCCGTTTCCACGGAAGATTTAGAACAGATCAAAACCCAGGTGGAGTTATCAAACACTTACCATCTGCACGTAAGACCTGGAGATGAGATTGTCAGAAAGCTGGGAGGACTTCACAAATTTATGTCCTGGAATAAACCGATCCTTACGGATTCCGGCGGTTTCCAGGTCTTTTCTCTTGCAGGCCTTCGTCAGATCAAAGAAGAAGGAGTGTACTTTCATTCTCATATTGACGGCCGGAAGATTTTTATGGGGCCGGAAGAGAGCATGCGAATCCAGTCCAATCTGGCATCCACCATCGCTATGGCATTTGATGAATGTATCCCCAGCCGGGCACAGAGGGATTATGTTCAGGCATCAGTTGCACGGACTTACAGGTGGCTGGTGCGATGCCGGGATGAAATGAAGCGCTTAAACAGTCTTGATGAGACCATCAACAAAAACCAGCTCTTGTTCGGTATTAACCAGGGAGCTGTTTTTGAGGATATCAGGATTGAACATGCGAAGCAGATTGCAGAACTTGAACTGGACGGTTATGCTTTGGGCGGGCTGGCTGTGGGGGAGAGTCACGAGGAAATGTATCATATTATAGAGGAGACAGTTCCTTATCTTCCCAAGGATAAACCGGTTTATCTGATGGGTGTGGGAACTCCGGCCAATATTTTGGAGGCGGTGGACAGAGGCGTGGACTTTTTTGACTGCGTTTATCCCAGCAGAAACGGACGCCATGGACATCTCTACACCAACCACGGCAAGATCAATCTCTTTAATGCCAAATATGAGCTGGACGAGCGGCCTATTGAGGAGGGCTGCGGCTGTCCTGCGTGCCGTCGTTATTCAAGAGCCTATATCCGTCATCTCCTTAAGGCAAAGGAAATGCTTGGAATGCGGTTGTGCGTACTGCATAACCTGTATTTTTATAACACGATGATGGAAGAGATCAGGGATGCCTTGGAGCAAGGTAACTATGCCCTTTACAAAAAGAAAAAACTCATGGGTATGGAACAGGGTGACTGACAGAGCGAGTATAAAAATCGCAAAAAGACTTGTTTTTAACGGACATATTGTGTATGATATAGGATAAGTTGCCTGACAAGGGTATGGGTAACTTATCGACCAAAGGAAAACAGGAGGAAAATGAAATGGGTATTTTGTTGACAGAGGAAGCCGGTGTAGCCGCTGGCGGCGGTATCGTCATGGTAGTCTATCTCGTCCTTATTTTCGGATTTTTCTATCTATTTATGATCCGCCCTCAGAAAAAGGAACAAAAAAAGAAGGCCACCATGTTATCTGCCCTTGAGAATGGTGATTGCGTGCTGACCAGCAGCGGTTTTTATGGAATCGTCATAGATATTACAGACGACACAGTAATTGTAGAGTTTGGTAATAACAAGAATTGCCGTATTCCAATGCAGAAAAATGCGATCGCGCAGGTTGAAAAAGCAGACGCGGAATAGACATCGAACGTTGGATTGGAAAGTGAGGCGCAGGCAATGCGCCTTATTTTTAACATAAGGGCAGTTCGCGAAGCGTGCTGCCCGTTGTTAAATAAAGATATTTAGAAAGAAACCAGAACGCTTCCCGCGTTTTGGTTTGGAGGAGGAGAGATGAAGCTGAATATTGTATGTATACCGGGAGATGGAATCGGCCCGGAGATCGTTGCAGAGGCAAAGAAGGTTTTAAGCAAAATAGCACAGGTGTACGGACACGAAATGTGTTTCACCGATGTCTTGATGGGAGGCGTTTCCATCGACGCCTATGGGGTTCCGCTGACGGAGGAAACCATTGCGGCCGCCAAAGGGGCGGATGCCGTGCTGATGGGTTCCATCGGCGGGAATACCGTAACTTCCCCCTGGTATAAGCTTCCGCCCAATTTACGTCCGGAGGCAGGTCTTCTCGGCATCCGCAAGGCACTGAACCTTTTTGCCAATCTAAGACCGGCAGTCCTTTATGAGGAGCTCTCAGATGCATGTCCCCTGAAAAAGGAGATCAGCAGTGCAGGGTTTGATATGATGATCATGCGAGAGCTGACCGGAGGCCTTTACTTTGGAGAGCGTTATACCACAGAGGAAAACGGTATCCGCAAGGCGGTTGATACCCTGACCTATGATGAGAATGAGATTCGCCGGATTGCCATCAAAGGCTTCGATATTGCCATGAAGCGCCGCAAAAAGGTGACCAGCGTGGATAAGGCCAATGTACTGGATTCCTCCAGATTGTGGCGAAAGGTAGTGGATGAGGTGGCTGCGGATTATCCGGAAGTGACCCTGGAGCATATGCTGGTAGACAACTGTGCAATGCAGCTTGTGAAGGATCCTGCCCAGTTTGATGTGATACTGACCGAAAACATGTTTGGAGATATTCTCTCCGACGAAGCCAGCATGGTCACAGGCTCCATTGGGATGCTGGCCTCCGCATCGCTTAACGACAGTAAATTTGGACTCTACGAGCCCAGCCATGGCTCGGCTCCGGATATTGCCGGAAAAGGCATCGCCAATCCGATTGCAACCATTTTGTCAGCGGCCATGATGCTGCGCTATTCCTTTGACCTTGACCGGGAGGCGGATGCAGTGGAAGAAGCGGTCAAAAATATCCTGAAAAAAGGTTACCGCACTGTGGATATCATGTCAGAAGGGTGCAAACAGGTTGGCTGTAAGGAAATGGGTGATTTGTTAGCAGATGAAATCAAATAGATTCCTGAAACTTTTCGGGGCGGCGCTGTTTGCAGTGATGGCGCTATATTATGGATGGCGGATGTTTGCCCTGACCCCATGGTATGATGAGCTGTATACCTATTACTGCTTTATCAGCAAAGGCCCTTTATACGCCGCCATTCACTGGCCCCTTCCCAATAACCATGTGGGTTATTCTGTCCTGTCAGCCTGCCTTGATTATCTGGGCAATCCGTATATCGGGTTAAGGGGAATTTCCTGGCTTTGTGCGCTGGCAAATTTATATCTTCTTTACAGGATTGCGGAGAGGTATCTGAAAAGCGGTATGGCTTTTGTCACAGTCATCCTCTATGCGTCCATGAATCTGGTGAATCAGCAGGCAGTGCAGGGAAGAGGCTACACCCTTGGAATTACCTGTTTCCTTCTTGCATGGTACTGTATGGCGCAGATCTGTGAGACACAAAAAAGTGTTCCCAAAAGAGTTTATGTTTGCTATATTGGGGCTCTGGTGCTGGGACTTTACACCATATCCAGCAATGTATACTGGGTGGTTCCGCTTTGCCTTGCAGGGGGCTGTTATTTGTTGCTGAAGGGAGTCCGCGCCAAAGAGAAGGCTTCATATGGAAAAGACCTGATCAGGCTGATCGCGGCATCGGCAATCGCCGCTCTGATAACGATTTTTCTCTACACCATAATCTGGGTGGCGATCGGTTCCAATCTTCTGGTAAAGGAGGAAGCCAGCCCTTATTATGGGATGGGACATGTCAAAATGATTCTCAGCGCTCCCTTTGCCGCTATTGGCAAGGGGATGGAATATATGCTGGCAACCCCCTATATTCAGAGTGAGGAGAGAGCCGGTTTTGCCGGAAGGCTTGGCGAGTATCTCAAAATTTTGTCCGGTTCTTACTACAATTCCCTGGGAGTTGTAGTGATTGCCCTCTGGCTTGCAGGGATTTTGTTTCTTATTTTCAACTTAGTTAAAAATCCGGAAACGACTTCATCGAAAAGTCCTGCTGTTAAAAACGGGCTTTTGTATCTTGTTTTGCTTTTCGAAATCCTGTTCGTTCCGGTCTGCCTGCTGATTCAGTGCAAACGCCCCTATTACAGGGTTTTCACCTATGGCGGCGTGCTGCTTGCCCTGCTTTTGGGTGTGCTTCTGGAAGCGGTGGTAGATACTTTTGTCAGAAAACTCTCTGATAAAAAGCAGCGGGGCATAGGTATCGCAGGCTTGCTGCTTGCAGTGGTATTCGGCATTAAATGCCTGGGCTTTTCCGGGTATAACGAGCAGTATGGGACAAGAGAACACGAAATAGCAGATGTGCTCGCCCACGCAGAGGTGGAAGAAAGGGAATCTTTTTGTGTGACAGACTGCAATCAGGAATATCTTCTCTATTTTCTCTACGGGATCCGCTGTGAAAACAGAGAAATTGAAGGAACTGATATGCTCATCCTGGATAAACGTATGATGGAGCCTCTGGACGAAATGGTATGGGAATTTTATCATTACTACGAAACCATTCCATGGGAATATATTGAACAGAATATGACCAGAGCCTATGAAAACGAAGATTATGTTTTGTTTTTAAAGCTTCAGCGATAAACACAAAATTTGAAAGAGAGGGAAAAAAATGAGAAGTGATAATGTAAAAACGGGAATGCAGCAGGCCCCGCACAGAAGCCTGTTCAATGCGTTGGGATTTACGGAAGAAGAAATGAAAAAGCCCATGGTGGGAATTGTCAGCTCCTACAATGAGATCGTGCCGGGACATATGAATCTGGATAAAATCGTGGAGGCTGTTAAGATGGGGGTTGCCCAGGCCGGCGGGGTTCCGGTGGTATTTCCCGCCATTGCTGTCTGTGACGGTATCGCCATGGGACATATCGGCATGAAATATTCCCTTGTCACAAGAGATTTGATTGCGGATTCCACAGAGTGTATGGCTCTTGCCCATCAGTTTGACGCTCTGGTAATGGTTCCCAACTGTGATAAAAACGTGCCGGGACTTCTGATGGCTGCGGCAAGAATCAATGTGCCCACCGTGTTTGTGTCCGGCGGCCCCATGCTTGCGGGAAGGGTGAAGGGACAGAAGAGAAGCCTTTCCTCCATGTTTGAGGCCGTGGGTTCCCATGCGGCAGGCACTATGACGGAGGAAGAGGTAAGAGAGTTTGAGGAAAAGGTATGCCCTACCTGCGGTTCCTGCTCCGGCATGTACACGGCCAACTCCATGAACTGCCTGACAGAAGCACTGGGAATGGGACTTAAGGGCAACGGAACCATTCCGGCAGTTTATTCCGAGCGAATCAAGCTGGCAAAGCATGCCGGTATGGCGGTAATGGAAATGTACCGGAAGGATATCCGTCCAAGGGATATCATGACAAAAGAGTCCGTCTTAAACGCCCTGACCGTGGATATGGCCCTGGGATGCTCCACCAATTCCATGCTTCACTTACCTGCCATTGCCCACGAGATCGGCTTTGATTTTGACATTGCCTTTGCCAATGAAATCAGCGAAAAAACCCCAAATCTCTGCCATCTGGCGCCGGCAGGCCCTACCTATATGGAGGATCTCAATGAGGCCGGAGGCGTTTACGCCGTGATGAAAGAGCTGGATGATGCCGGGCTTTTAAATACCGGATGCATGACGGTTACCGGAAAGACCATCGGAGAAGCTATCGCCGATGCGGTAAATAAGAATCCCGAAGTGATCAGACCTCTTGACAATCCTTATTCGGCTACGGGCGGTCTGGCTGTGCTGAAAGGAAATCTTGCGCCGGACGGAAGCGTGGTGAAGCGCTCCGCCGTGGTTGCTGAAATGATGGTGCATGAAGGCCCTGCCAGAGTTTTTGACTGCGAGGAGGATGCCATTGACGCCATCAAGGGCGGAAAAATCAAGGCAGGAGATGTGGTGGTCATCCGCTATGAAGGCCCCAAAGGCGGCCCCGGTATGCGCGAAATGCTCAACCCCACCTCGGCCATTGCAGGTATGGGGCTTGGCTCCAGCGTGGCGCTGATCACAGACGGGCGTTTTTCAGGGGCATCGAGAGGTGCTTCCATCGGCCATGTATCGCCGGAGGCGGCGGTGGGAGGCCCGATTGCCCTTGTGGAAGAGGGAGACATCATCAGCATCGATATTCCGGCACTAAAGCTGGAAGTGAAGGTATCTGAGGAAGAGATGGCGACGAGAAAGGCCGGATGGCAACCCAGGGAGCCGAAGGTTACCACCGGATATCTGGCAAGATACCGTGAGATGGTGACCAGCGGAAACAGAGGTGCAATCCTGGAAATCCCGGGACAGAAGAATAAATAACAGGAGGGAGATTACATGCAGCTTACAGGCGCGGAAATTGTAGTGGAATGTTTGAAGGAACAGGGGGTTGACACGGTTTTCGGCTACCCCGGCGGTACGATTTTAAATGTGTATGACGCTTTATATAAACACAGCGGAGAAATCCGGCATATACTGACCTCCCATGAACAGGGAGCCGCCCATGCGGCGGACGGTTATGCAAGGGCTTCGGGGAAGGTAGGCGTATGCCTGGCTACCAGCGGCCCCGGCGCCACCAATCTGGTAACGGGAATCGCCACTGCCTATATGGACTCGGTTCCTGTGGTGGCCATAACCTGTAATGTAAACCTTCCTCTTCTGGGAAAGGACTCCTTCCAGGAGGTGGATATTGCAGGCGTGGTTATGCCGATCACCAAACACAGCTATATTGTCAAGAATGTAAATGAGCTGGCAGATACCATCCGAAAGGCTTTTTCCATTGCAAGAGAAGGCCGCCCCGGCCCGGTGCTGGTGGATATCACCAAGGATGTGACTGCCAATACCTGTGAATTTGAAAAGCAGGAGCCATATGCGCTTAAATCCTCCTGCAAATACACAGCGGAAGATATCGAGAAGGCAGTTTCTCTGATCCGTGGTTCCAAACGCCCTTTTATTTATGTTGGCGGCGGCGCGGTGCTCTCCGGAGCTGCTAAGGAAGTGAGAGAGCTGGCTGAACTGATGGATTCCCCGGTATGTGACACCCTCATGGGAAAAGGGGTTATGGATGGCCATGATGAGCGTTATACGGGAATGATCGGTATGCATGGCACCAAAGCCTCCAATTTGGGCGTCAGCGAGTGCGACCTTCTGGTTGCCCTTGGGGCAAGATTTTCAGACAGAGTAGTGGGAAATGCCGCCATGTTCGCCTCGAGAGCCAAGGTGCTCCATATTGATATCGATGCCGCGGAAATCAACAAGAACATCCGAACCAACGCTTCTGTGGTGGGAGACTTAAAGGAAATCCTCACCCTGATCAACAAAGAAGTTCCTCAAATGGAACATAAAGAATGGTGCGCGCATATAAAAGAACTAAAAGAAAAATATCCGCTGAATTATGACGAAAGCGGCCTTTCCTGCCCCTATATCATGGAAGAGATCGACCGGGTGACAAAGGGAGAGGCAATCATTGTGACCGATGTGGGACAGCATCAGATGTGGGCGGCCCAGTACTACAAATATTCCAGCCCCAGAACCTTTTTATCCTCCGGCGGACTGGGAACCATGGGCTACGGCCTTGGAGCCTGTATCGGCGCCAAGACGGCCATGCCGGATAAGGTCTGCATCAATATTGCGGGGGATGGGTGTTTCCGCATGAATATGAACGAACTTGCCACCGCATCCAGATATCAGATCCCCATCATTGAGGTGGTAATCAACAACCATGTGCTCGGCATGGTAAGACAGTGGCAGACCTTATTCTATGAAAAGAGATATTCCCAGACCGTGCTTAACGACAGAGTGGATTTCTGCATGGTGGCCAAAGGGCTTGGCTGCGAGGCCATCCGGGTGACAAAAAAGGAAGAGGTGGCGGATGCCATTGGCCGCGCCATCGAGATGAAAAAGCCTGTCCTGATCGAATGTGTGATTCCCGAGGACGATAAGGTATTCCCCATGGTTCCGGCAGGCGCGCCCATCAGCGAAGTTTTTGATGCAACGGATTTGGAAAATAAAAAATGAAAAGAAGATTTGTTTTAAAAGGGATTGCAATTGCAGGCTCGATCATACTGTTATCCACGGCAGCGATGTATCTGGGACTGGCACGTTATTATGCCGGGGGCTTCAGTTACGAGACCTGGATCAACGGTATCTACTGTACCGGCAAGAGTATAAATGAAGTAAACGATGAACTTTTAAAACAGTGCTATTACACCGGGCTTACCATCATAGCAAGTGATGGTAAGTCTTATACTGTCCCTGCCGACCAGGTAAATCTTTCCTTTGACTTCAGCGAAGCGCTGAATTTGTATCTGGAACGTCAGAATCCTTACCTGTGGATTGATAACCTGATTGGGGATGCGTCAGATAAAAAATTAGAGCCTGCCATGCTGTATGATACAGATGCCTTTGAGAGGTTGATTGATTCCTTCTCCCTTTTTGACGGGAAAAGCGATGCCGGGCGGAGACTGGAAATTACAAAGGGAGAGGCAGGATATTACCTCCTGGATGAGAGAAGGCATATTCTGAATGAATCCAAAACCAGAAAGGCCATCAAGGATGCCTTTGAAGGCAGGGAGCCCTTCCTTGACTTGGCGGAGGCCGGCTGTTATGAGGATTTTCCCCTGACAGCACAGATGGAACGGGACATTGCACTGTGGGAAAAGCTGAAAATCTATCAGGACTGCGGAATTGTCTATCAATTCGGGGAGGAAAGCGTTCCCATAGACGGAAGCATAGTCTGTGATTTTCTGATGCTGGATGAAAACGGGGATTTTGTGCTGGACGATTCGGGGGAACTCTGTACGGATGAAGAGAAGGTTTATGCCTTTGTGGATCGTCTCTGCGATGAGTATGATACCGTGGGAAAGGCCCGCCAGTTTAAGGCCACCAGAGGGGATATCGTGACGGTGGAAGGCGGCACTTACGGCAATCTGATCGACCGGGAGGCGGAGAAGGAATATCTGCTTACGGCTTTCCTTTCGCATAAAAAGGAAGTCCATGTGCCTGTCTACACCCAGATGGCGCTCCAACAGGGAAAGGACGATATCGGCGATACCTACATAGAAGTGGATATGAGCAGACAGATGCTTTATTACTACGAAGACGGAGATCTGAAAATTGAAACCCCTGTGGTGACAGGAAATACCAGCTTAAGAAGAGGAACCCCTTCCGGCACCAATTTCGTATATAATAAAGAGAGAAACAGAATCCTGCGCGGGGCGGATTATGCCTCCCCGGTGAAATACTGGATTCCCGTAAAAGGAGCGATTGGAATTCATGATGCTTCCTGGCGCAGCAAATACGGGGGAGAAATCTATAAAACCAACGGTTCCCATGGCTGCATCAACACCCCTTTTAATGAGATATCTCAGCTCTATGACATGGTGGAGATCGGAACGCCCTGTATCATGTTCTACTAGAAGTTTCTTTAATTTAGTTGACTAAAGTATTAAATGAGTATAGAATGTTTTTTAAAAATTGGAAAGATAGATGAGGAGGAGAATAAAGTGGCCAGAGTATATAATTTTTCCGCGGGACCGGCTGTATTGCCTGAGGAAGTCCTGAAGGAAGCGGCAGATGAGATGTTGGACTATAAGGGATCAGGCATGTCCGTCATGGAGATGAGCCATCGGTCCAAGGTGTATGACACCATTATCAAGGAAGCGGAAGCGGACTTAAGGGAGCTCATGAATATTCCTGATAATTATAAGGTATTATTCTTACAGGGAGGCGCAAGCCAGCAGTTTGCCATGATTCCCATGAACCTGATGAAAAACCGCAAGGCGGCTTATATCGTGACGGGACAGTGGGCTAAGAAGGCTTATCAGGAGGCTAAGATTTACGGTGAGGCAGTTGAGGTTGCTTCCTCAGCGGATCAGACCTTTTCTTACATTCCGGATTGCTCTGACCTGCCCATTCCGGAGGATGCCGACTACGTTTATATCTGTGAAAACAATACGATTTACGGAACCAAGTTTAAAACCCTGCCCAATACCAAGGGACATACTCTGGTAGCGGATGTTTCCTCCTGCTTTTTGTCAGAGCCGGTGGATGTGAGTAAATATGGAGTGATCTACGGCGGCGTCCAGAAAAATATCGGCCCTGCCGGAGTTGTGATCGTGATCATCAGGGAGGATTTGATTACGGAGGATACTTTGCCCGGAACCCCCACCATGCTGAAATACAAAATCCATGCGGATGCCCAGTCGCTGTACAATACCCCTCCGGCCTACGGTATTTATATCTGCGGTAAGGTGTTCAAATGGCTTAAGAAAAAGGGCGGCCTTGCAGCCATGAAAGAATATAATGAAAAGAAAGCCAAAATCCTTTATGATTTCCTGGATGAAAGCACTCTCTTTAAGGGCACTGTGAGAAAAGAAGACCGTTCCCTTATGAATGTCCCCTTTGTCACCGGAAGTGAGGAATTAGATGCCAAATTTGTGAAGGAAGCAAAGGAGGCCGGCTTTGAAAACTTAAAGGGCCACAGGAGCGTAGGCGGTATGAGAGCCAGCATTTATAACGCCATGCCCATCGAAGGTGTGGAAAAGCTGGTTGCATTTATGAGGGAATTCGAAAAAAACAACGGATAGTACGCTATGACTAAAGGAGAGTCTTATATGTTTCAGTATTATTGCTTAAATCCAATCGCTCAGGTTGGGCTTGATAAATTTACGGAAGAGTTTGTAAAGACAGAGGATGTGAACCAGGCGGAAGGGATTCTGGTGAGAAGCGCCGCCATGCACGATATGGAGCTGTCAGAAAACCTGCTTGCAGTGGCAAGGGCAGGGGCAGGCGTCAACAATATTCCCCTGGATAAATGCGCGGAAAAGGGAATTGTGGTATTTAACACCCCCGGAGCCAATGCCAACGGCGTAAAGGAGCTGGTGATTGCCGGAATGCTGCTGGCCTGCAGGGATATTGTGGGCGGCATCAACTGGGTGGAATCCGCGAAAGGAGACGAAAATATTGCCAAGGCCGCAGAGAAGGAAAAGAAGCGCTTTGCAGGTACTGAGGTTCAGGATAAAAAGCTTGGTATCATCGGCCTGGGCGCTATCGGCGTCAAGGTTGCCAATGTGGCGAAGCATATGGGGATGGAAGTATATGGGTACGATCCTTATGTTTCCGTGGATGCGGCATGGAACCTAAGCCGCGATGTAAAGCATGTGCTCAATGTGGAGGAAATTTACGAGAACTGTGATATTATCACGATCCATGTACCTCTTCTCGACTCTACCAAAGGCATGATCGATCAGGAAGCCATCAGCAAGATGAAGGAAGGCGTCATTCTTCTTAACTTTGCAAGAGATTTGCTTGTGAAGGAAGAAGATGTGCTGGCAGGTATCAGGGAAGGTAAGATACGCAAGTATGTTTCGGATTTCCCCAATCCCACAACGGCAGGCCAGGAGGGATGCATTGTAATTCCCCATCTGGGAGCTTCCACAGCGGAATCCGAGGACAACTGTGCCAAAATGGCTGTCAAGGAAATGATGAATTACTTAAAGAACGGAAATATTGTAAACAGCGTCAATTATCCCAACTGTGATATGGGAATCTGTTCCCAGGCAGGACGTGTGGCAATCTTCCACAAAAACATTGCCAACATGATCACCAAGTTTACGGCGTGCTTCGGCGACCAGGGTGTGAACATTACAGACATGACCAACAAATCCAGGGGGGAAGTTGCCTATACCATGATTGATGTGGAGCAGAAAGTGGATGAGGATACGGTGAAAAAGCTTAAGTCCATTAAGGGTGTGTTCCGGGTGAGAGTGGTGAAGTAAATATGGAGTAGTATCTGGAATTGAAGGGAATCCGATGATTGTTCCTACTGTTTGTCCGGTAATTGTGATGCTTTTTTCCTCACTAAGTCATGGAGGTGATATGGTATGCCGGATATTAGTGAAATTAAGAAAATAGTTGTTCCTATCGCATATTCGTATGGAATAAAAAGATTATATCTGTTTGGTTCCTATGCAAAAGGCACGGCAAGCGAGAAAAGTGATATAGATTTACTGGTAGAAAAAGGCAAGCCGATGTCTTTGCTTAAACTCTCCGGGATGCGCCAGATGTTTCAGGAGGCACTGAATCTTCCGGTTGATTTAGTCACCACGGCGGGCATTGCAGCTGACTTTAGGAAAGAAATAGCTGGAACGGAGATATTATTGTATGAAGAGTAAAGATATAATTATCCTCAACAAGATTTTGGATTATTGCAGACAGTCAGATGAAGCATGTAATATGTTTCATAATGATTACAATAACTTTGTGGAAAATTCGGTTTTTCAAAATGCTTGTTGTATGTGTATTTTGCAGATAGGGGAGTTATGTAAAGTAATATCAGAAGAGTTAAGAATGCAGGAAAAAGTTATTCCGTGGAAAGAATGGTGTGGAATCAGGGATATTTTTGCACATCAATATTCAAATCTTGACAGCCAGGCAGTATGGGATACAATACAACATGATCTTCCGGAGTTAAAAACAGAAATAAATAGAATCTTAAAGAGAAATGGAGAGTGACTAAATTCTCTTTTCGAATCGCAAATTGGGTGGGGTTCATCACAGTGGTGTAGAACCCCATTTTATAGTGTTTTTGATGTCGCTGATAGAAAAGATTTTAAGAGTATCTTTTTTAGCGGGTAAAATCTTCAAACCCGTTTTCGGTTAATTCTTCTTTCAGCATTGCGTTTTCCTTTGCGGAGACAATACTTGCAAGATCCATATATTTAATAAAGATATCCTCCAGCGGCAGGTGTTTTTCCGCTGCAATCTCCTCCATGACAGGCTTCAGTTTATCAAGCTGGTAGGAAATACGGGTTTTCTGAGGATCGATATCTCCAAGAACCTGTTCCGCGTACGCATTGATGCGGTCAAGCATCTGACGATCCTCCTGACTTAAGGAAGCGGCAGGATCAGTAGAATTTGTGGGCTGAAACATAGTTTTATCTCCTTTCCGGTCCGGAATTACGGACAGTCAATACTAATTTTATAAGCCGTGAGAGCTTAAGTCTGCCTCATTTCGTACAGCCGTGTTGCTGCACACTTTGTTAATTGTATCACTTGACGCTTGTGTTGTATAGATATCTTTGTTAAAATAATATAAAACGGAGGTGGGATTATGAATGACAGATTATACAAGCTAATGAACTGGCCAAGAATTGAAGGGATCATCTATTCAGAGGAGGACCGGCCCCATGAAATTTTAGGCCCCCATGTAGTGGGAAGAAGCGTATTGTTCCAGACCTTCCAGCCGGGAGCCGGGAGCGTTTCTCTGGTAACGGGGGATGGAAAAAAGACGAAAATGGAAATGGTGGATGAGGCCGGCTACTTTGCCTGCCTTCTGTCCGGGAAAATTCCGGATAAATATGAGTACCAGGTCAGCCGCGGGGAAGAGACCGTCACCTGCAAGGATGCGTACCGGTATAAGACGGGATTTACCGCAAACGATATTGAAAAATTTAACGCGGGTATCCACTATACCATATATGAAAAGCTGGGAGCCCATTTTATGACGCTGGACGGCACGGAAGGGACTTACTTTGCAGTATGGGCGCCGAATGCCCTGCGCGTCAGCGTAGTGGGTGATTTTAACCATTGGGATGGACGCTGTCACCAGATGACGAGGAATCCTGAGGGCGGCATTTTTGAAATTTTTATCCCGGATGTGAAGCCGGGGGAATGTTATAAATTTGAACTCAAGGTGAAGGGAGGACTGACTTATCTTAAGGCAGATCCTTACGCCTTTGGCCAGCAGCTTCGTCCGGATACGGCATCCATTGTCCGTGATTTTCAGTATACCTGGAAGGATGGAAAGTGGATGAAGGACAGGGAGAAGCGCCAGCAGGAAAATTCACCTGTCAGTGTTTATGAAATGTATCTGGGTTCTTTCAAGAGAGATAAAGATACCAATGAATACTTAAACTACAGAGAGCTGGCGCCGGAGATTGCCAAATATGCCAAAGAAATGGGATATACCCATGTGGAGCTGATGCCGGTAATGGAGCATCCTTTAGATGCCTCCTGGGGGTATCAGGTGATCGGTTATTATGCGCCTACCGCAAGATACGGCACGGCGGAGGACTTTATGTATCTGGTGGACACACTGCATCAGGCCGGGATAGGAGTGATTCTGGACTGGGTTCCCGCCCATTTTCCGAGAGATACTTACGGGCTCTCCCAATTTGACGGCACCGGTCTGTATGAGCACTTGGATCCAAGACAGGGCTCTCATCCGCACTGGGGAACTCTGATCTACAATTACGGACGGCCTCAGGTGTCGAACTATCTGATCGCCAACGCCCTGTACTGGGTTGAAAAATATCATGTGGACGGAATTCGGATGGATGCAGTGGCTTCCATGCTCTATCTTGATTACGGCAAACAGGACGGACAGTGGGTTGCCAATATTTATGGCGGCAATGAAAATCTGGAAGCCATGGAATTTTTAAAACACTTAAATTCTGTTATGAAGAAGCGCAATCCGGGAGTTTTCATGATTGCGGAGGAGTCCACTGCGTGGCCGAAGATTACCAGCAAAGTGGAGGAGGATGGCCTGGGCTTTGACCTGAAATGGAATATGGGCTTTATGAATGATTATCTTTCTTATATTAAGTATGATCCGTATTTCAGAGCCCACCATCACAATGAGCTGACCTTCAGCATGGTCTATGCCTACAGTGAAAACTTCATGCTGGTATTCTCCCATGATGAGGTGGTTCACGGAAAAGCTACTCTGATTGGGAAGATGCCGGGTGTGATCGAGGACAAATTTGCAAACCTTCGTCTTACCTACGCCTATATGATGACCCACCCCGGTAAGAAGCTGCTGTTCATGGGGCAGGATATTGCGGAATTCAAGGAGTTTGATGAGACCCGGGAAACGGAATGGTCTCTGCTTTCCTACGAACCCCATAAAGGCATTAACCAGCTGGTGAAGGATTTGAATGCTTTATACAAAGAGAAACCGGCGCTCTATGCAATGGACACCAGGCCGGAGGGCTTTGAATGGATTAATTGCATTTCGCCTGAAAAATGCATGCTTTCCTTCCTGCGCAAAACAGAGAAAGTAAAAGATACTCTGGTGGTAGTGGCTAACTTTGCCAATGTGGAGCAGGAATTTACCATAGGGGTTCCCTACGAGGGTAAATATAAAGAAATACTGAATACAGACGCCAAATGCTATGGCGGACTTGGACGCGTCAATGGACAGGCCATATTCGTAGATGAGGAAGAGACAGATTCCAAGCCATATTCCTTTAAGATGACAAGCGCTCCTTTGTCCATCAGCATTTTTGCCTATGTTCCCTATACCGCCAAAGAAAAGCAGATGATTGCCAAGAGAAAAGCAAGGCTGGAGGCGGAGGCCAAAGCGGAAGAAGCAAGGCTGGAGGCAGAGCAGGCCAAAGCGCAGGCCCAGCAGGCGAAAGCGGAAGCGGAAGAAGCCATACGCCAGGCCAGGGAAGCCGAGGCAAGAGCCAAAGCGGCGGAAAAGAAAGCGGAGGAAGAGCTCCAAAAGGCCAGAGAAGAGCTGGCAAGGGCAGAGACTATCCGTAAGGAAGAAGAAAAATGTTCTCAGGCAGTAAAAGCCGAATAAGGAGACTTTGGAATGATTGAAAAGGAAGTGGATCCGGGAGTGATCGAACAGTTTTTGGCGGAACTCCCGGAGAAAGCCTTTCATTTGGGGCTGCGGGTAGTGCTTGCCGGTCTTGCCTTTATGATCGGCATGCAGCTGATCCGGTTGATCAGAAGTATTTTGAAAAAAGCTCTTTTGAGAAGCCATATCGATGAGAGTGCCGTACGTTTTATTGATTCCTTTGTGAAATTAAGTATGTATTTTGTGCTGATCCTCATGATTGCTTCCGGGCTGGGGGTAGATGCCGCCAGTATTCTTGCGCTCCTGGGCTCCGCCAGTGTAGCGGTAGGTCTGGCAATTCAGGGGAGTCTGAGCAATCTTGCAGGAGGTGTTTTACTGCTTGTCCTGAAACCTTTTACAGCAGGCGATTACATTAAGGACGGACAGGGAAATGAGGGAACCGTGGAGGCGGTGGATATTTTTTATACCCAGCTTGTCACACCGGACAACCGGATGGTAGTATTGCCGAATGGAACCCTTGCCAACGGGACAATCACCAATTTTACCCTGCGGGGTGAGAGAAGATTCGACATTCCGGTGGCAATTTCCTACGAAGACGATATCCGAAAAGCCAAAGCGTTGATAGAACGGATTTTGCAGGAGGACGCATCCGTCTTAAAAGAAAGGGAAACCATGGTGTTCGTGGACTCGCTGGGAGACCACGGCGTTAATTTAAATGCAAGGGGATGGGCCCTCACGGCGGATTTCTGGCCGGCCAAATGGCGTATCACAGAGCAGATCAAATATGCGCTGGAGGAAGCGGGGATTTCCATTCCTTACTGGCAGATGGACGTGCATGTGGAAGGGGTTCATCATGATTGAGTTGTGGGATGCTTATAACAGTACATTTGACAGGATAAAGGACATGACCCTGGTGAGGGATGAGCCGATTCCGGAGGGAATATACCATCTGGCCTGTGACGTTGCAGTAAAGCACACGGACGGAAGCTATCTGCTCATGCAGAGAGATTTCCGAAAGCATCATGGCGGAATGTGGGAATTGACAGCCGGCGGCTCTGCGCTGCAGGGAGAAGGGCCTTTGGATTGTGCAGTCAGGGAATTGAAAGAAGAAACCGGATTGACTGCTGCGAATCTGGAAGAAATAGGGCGGGTGGTGCATGATGGGCATCATTCGCTTTATGTTGAATATCTGTATGTTACAGATTGCGACAAGGACGCAATTATTCTCCAGGAAGGGGAAACCGTGAATTATAAATGGGTGGACAGAGGATATCTGTTTAGGATGAGTCAGCATGAGTTTGTCTCTGAGAGGATGCTTCAGTTTATCAGGAAAGGATATGTATGAATTACCAGGATATTAATGCCAAAACCATAGATTTATGGTGCGAAAATGGATGGCAATGGGGAAAGGCAATTTCACATGAAGCATATCAAAAAGCTTTAAAAGGAGAGTGGGATGTACTTCTTACTCCAACAAAAGCAGTTCCTCATGATTGGTTTGGTCATTTGAAAGGCAAAAAAATTTTAGGACTGGCAAGCAGCGGCGGACAGCAGATTCCAATTGTTATGTTGAAGAAGTAAAACCCATATTTAAAGAATGCTTTCGCATTTAAAAAAAGGACGGTATTCTTTTATGTGGACTGGACAATGGAATCAACTTTATATTTGATGATACGGAGACGGAAATTAAATATAAATTGCCCTTCAATCCTTTACATGATCCACAGCAGTACGAAGAATCAATAAAAAATAATTGGGGCATACAATTTTCTCATACACTTGAAGAACAGATAGGGGGACAGTTAGAAGCTGGTTTTGTTCTTACAAATTTATACGAAGATACAAACGGCGAAGGCAAATTGCATGAATATAATACCCCCATTTCGGAATTGTATACCCGGTAAACAGAAGCTTACATATGTATTACAGGCATCAAACAAATATTTATACTCAAATATCAAAACGGTAATTTTAAGAAAGAGGATTTTATAAGATGGCATTATTTTATCTTGTCAGGCATGGAGAAGCGGATTATGGTGGTATGCTTGAAAATGGATTTTGGGGATTTGGCAGGGATTTTGCCCCTTTATCTGAAAAAGGAATACAGCAGGCAGAAAAAACGGCAAAAGATGCTCGTCTTAAAACGGCAGAACTTATTGTATCTTCTCCCTACACAAGAGCATTGCAGACAGCTCAGATTATTTCAAGAGAAACAGGGATACAAGTCGAAGTTGATATCGATTTACATGAGTGGATACCTGATGAGACCAATCAGTATAAGACATCGGAAGAAAGCTTTGCGCTTGCCAGGGAATTTACTGAATTTAGTGGGGAGTATCCAACCGGGGGAAAACGCAGATGGGAACCGCTTAGCCATATGCGAAAGAGAATGATACGTGTAGCAGATAAATATTCAGATTATGGTAAGGTCATCTTTGTGGGACATGGGATGGTTTTCAGGTGTTTGACCTATATTGAAAAAATGAGCCCTGCCGAGATAATTGAGTGTACCTATCAGAAAGGGCAGGTAGAGTGTAAATATTCATTTACATAAAGATTTAAGCTCTGGCGGCAGCAGGAACACTTTTTCGAAAAGGGAAATATAATATTCCCTCATTTTGGGCTACACGGGCAATAAAAGTATAATTAATATGAGATCATGAAAAGGAAAGTAGAACAATCATATGAGCAAAGATTTAGTTCCATTTTGGGAGAAAGTATATCAGGAATATGATACAGTTGCTTTTTCCATTGAGCCTAATACAACTGTTACTGAATTTGAACACTTGCTTAACGATCAGTCAAAAGTGTTAGATGTAGGATGTGGAGAAGGTCAGAATGCCATATATTTAGCCCAGCAAGGACATCTTGTTGATGCATTTGATTTGTCTGAACATGGGATTGCAAAGTTAAAATATAGATGTGGATTATCTAATACACAAGTAAACGCATTTTTAGCAGATTTAACGACATATCAGTTTGAACAGTTTTATGATATGATTATTTGTTTTGGAACATTACATTTTGTGGCTAAGAATGAGTGGAAGAAATTTATTAAAAACGCAAAAAATATACAAATATAGGCGGTATTCATATAATTCAAATATTTACTGATGTAGTACCGGCATCTGAGGATATTGCTCCGTTTGCAATTGGTTTGGCAAAAGATGAGGAACTGAAAGAATTATATACAGATTGGGAAATATTGCAATTTAAATCTTATGTATTTGAAGATGAACATCCAAACGTACCGAAACATTTGCACGCATCAAATAAAATTGTTGCCAGAAGGATAAAGTGACACTTCCATTTTGGACAATTATACTCAAAAATTCTACTTGCAAATTTTAGTGACTGCCTTTATAATAAAAGTCGATGCTACTGTGGCTCAGTTGGTAGAGCAGCTGATTCGTAATCAGCAGGTCAGGGGTTCGAGTCCCCTCAGTAGCTTTTTAGAAGCTGGTGTTTACCAGCTTTTTTTCGTGTACAGGGGCGTGTGAGGAAGTTTGCTGCCAAGGCAGCACGCGCCCCGCGCGGCGAGTAGGGAAAATCTTCCCTACTCGATTGTGGAAGTTCATAAGATCTTGGGAGAAAGAGCTGCAGAATTTGAACCTCTTGAAAAGCCCTCGACACTGTAACCTAAAATCATTGCAGCCGCCTTTTTTCTGTGATACTATTATTGAAACAGAAGTCAGACAAAAGAAAGGATTGGGGTGTTCGTATGAATCAGGTATATGAAAAGGTAATTAAATGCTACGAAAGTATTAAGGAGAGGATTCCCTTTCAGCCCAAAGTGGCCCTGGTTTTGGGTTCCGGGCTTGGAAATTATGCAGATAGCATGGATGTGAAAGGTGAAATCGGATATAATGAAATTCAGAATTTCCCTGTATCAACAGTTCCAGGACATGAGGGCAAATTCATTTTCGGCTATGTAAAGGATGTTCCGGTAGTCTGCATGAAAGGAAGAGTCCACTATTATGAAGGTTATCCAATTTCGGATGTTGTTCTTCCGGCAAGGCTGATGAAGATGATGGGGGCTGAAATTCTGTTCCTAACCAATGCCTCCGGCGGTATCAATCCTTCTTTTACAGCGGGAAGTTTTATGCTGATTAAAGACCACATTTCCTGCTTTGCTCCGAATCCTTTGATCGGTGCCAATATTGATGAATTGGGATGCCGTTTTCCCGATATGAGCAAAGTATATGACCCACAACTTCAGGATATCATCCGCGCCAAAGCGGCAGAATGCAGCATTCCTTTGAAAGAGGGCACCTATGTACAGCTTACGGGCCCGTCTTTTGAATCCCCTGCAGAGATTAAGATGCTTCGCACACTTGGGGCAGATGCCGTGGGAATGAGTACCGTGGTGGAGGCTATCGCTGCAAATCATATGGGAATGAAGATTTGCGGTATTTCCTGTGTGGCGAATCTGGCGGCCGGCATGACGGACAATCCGCTGACTCATGACGAGGTACAGGCAGCTTCCAATGCGGCTGCGCCTTTGTTCCAGCAGCTAGTCACCGAATCGATTGGAGCATTTTAAGAGGGGAACTTTATGATGGATAAGGAAATAATGGAAGATATTCCTGTAAAAGAACTGATACGTTCAGCAACAGACGCCCGAAAAAAGGCTTATGCTCCTTATTCCGGTTACATGGTAGGAGCGGCGGTGCTCACCAATGAACTGAGGATTTATACAGGCTGCAATATTGAGAACGCTTCCTATGGAGCCACAGTCTGTGCAGAGAGAACCGCTATCGGCAAGGCGGTCAGTGAAGGGCGGCGCGGCTTTAAGGCAATTGCAATTGTGGGAAGCCCTAAGGGGGATACGATCACCCAATATGCTTTTCCATGTGGAATATGCCGACAGGTAATGCGAGAATTTTCTGATCCAGACAATATGATTGTAATTGTGGCAAGAGGAGAGCAGGATTACAAACTTTACCGCCTGAGTGAGCTTCTTCCGGAGAGCTTTGGGCCGGATCATCTACGATAATAAAAGGAAAAAATTATGAATATACGACTTTATAATGCTAGAATTTTAACCATGGAAGAAAACAGGGATATCTTTCAGGGAGAAATTCAAATACAGGATGGAAAAATCACATATGTAGGGGTGGAGGATTCCTCAGCGGAGCTTTCTCTGACAGGAGCTGAGGGCAAATTTCCTGTCAATCCTGTGAAATGGGACAGAGAGATTGATTGCAATGGAAATCTCCTGATGCCGGGATTTAAGGATGCTCATACCCATTCAGGAATGACCCTTCTGCGCTCTTATGCAGATGACCTTCCATTGGATGAATGGCTAAATCAAAAGATTTTTCCCGTGGAAGCTAAGATGAGCGGGGAAGATATTTATGAACTGTCCAGGCTGGCGGTGTTGGAATATCTGACCAGCGGTATTACAGCGGTATTTGATATGTATCTGACACCGGAGACGATTGCGGACGCCTTTGATGATATGGGAATGCGCTGTGTACAGGTGGGGGCTGTCAATAATTTCAGTCAGTCGCCTGCTATGGTGGAGGAAATGTACCAAAAGCTGAACAAGAGAGGTCCTCTACAGTCCTATATCCTTGGATTTCATGCGGAATATACCTGCTCAAAAGAGCTTCTTACTGAAATCGCAGCCCTTGCTCGCAAATATCAGGCGCCGGTATTTACCCATTTGGCAGAGACCAGGCAAGAGGTGGCTGGCTGTAGGGAACGCTATGGAATGACGCCCTTGGCATTTTTAAATTCTCTGGGAATGTTTGATTATGGGGGAGGCGGGTATCACTGTGTCCATATGACACAGGAGGATATTGCCATCATGAAGGAAAAGGGACTTTACGCAGTGACTAATCCTGGTTCCAACACCAAGCTTGCCAGTGGAATCGCCCCGATCACGGATTTTTTGAAGGCAGGGGTTAAGGTGGCAATCGGTACGGATGGCCCCTCCAGCAACAATGCACTAGATATGTTCCGTGAGATGTTCCTTGTAACAGGGCTTGCCAAGCTGCGGGATGAGGACGCCTCGGCAGTGGATGCCATGGAAGTGCTCAAAATGGCTACAGTGAACGGTTCCCATGCCATGGGACTTAAGGATGCGGACGTACTCTCTGCTGGAAAAGCGGCGGATATCATAATGATTGATCTAAACCAGCCCAATATGCAGCCCATCAACAATATTGCCAAGAACCTGGTGTACAGCGGAAGCAAACAAAATGTCATCATGACCATGATCAATGGAAAGATCCTTTATGAAAAAGGATGCTTTTACACGGCAGATCAGCCGGAAAAGATTTACCAAAAAGCAGAACAGATCAGAAAGAAAATTATGGGTTAAATTTACTCAAATACAGGGAGAAAGGGATGGAATATATTATATTTGTGGCAGTAATGGCAGCAATACTGTTACTGCTCATTGTCAGAAGCTGGATAGATTACAAAAGATCCGAAAAAAGATTTATCCAAAGATTGTACAGTGATTATGGCGTTCTGCCTCAAAAAGAATATAAACCGGAACAGTTTTCAAATATTTCCCACTATTATCTAAGCCACAGGGAAGGCTTTGAGATCGACGATATTACCTGGAATGACCTGAACATGGATGAGGTGTTTAAAAGGATGAATTATACCTGGTCAGCCGCCGGGGAGGAATACCTATATTATGTTCTGCGTATGCCTTGCATGGATGAGGACGATCTGCGGCATAGGGAAGAAATGATTTCTTTTTTCAGAGAACATCCGGAGGAGAGGGTTGCCTGCCAGTATGTTTTCAGCCGGCTGGGAGGAACCGGAAAGTTCTCTATCTATGATTATCTGGGCTATCTGGATCAGTTGGGAGAGCGAAGCAACACTCCCCATTACCTAGCGCTTGTGCTGCTTTTGTGTGCTATTGGCATGATGTTTGCCAACCTTCCGGTGGGGCTTTTGCTTTTGGTCTGTATCCTAATCTATAACAATATCACCTATTTTCGGGTAAAAAATGAGATTGACCCTTATATTGTCAGCTTTGCTTACGTATTTCGCCTGCTGGATGCCGCAAAGGGGATAAAACTTCAAAAAGAAGAAATATTCCGGGATGAGATGGAGCTGCTTCGAAAAAGCAGTGCGGCTATGGGAAGCTTTAAAAGAGGATCCATGCTCATCATGTCTCAGGGGCGCATGTCCGGTTCCGGGAATCCTCTTGATATGCTGCTGGACTTTTTTCGGATGGGATTTCATTTGGATCTGATCAAGTTTAATCAGATGCTTTCCCAGGTACGGAAGCATATTAAAGATGTGGATGCCATGGTCAGCACTCTTGGCAAAATCGAGGCCATGATTGCAGTGGGAGCTTACCGAGAATCTCTAGAGTTTTATTGTATTCCTGAATTCCAGTCAGAGCCCTGCATCAAAGCAAAGGAGCTCTCTCACCCGCTTTTGGCAAAGCCTGTAACCAACGATATCGATACTGAAAAAAGTGTGCTGATCACCGGCTCTAATGCTTCCGGTAAATCAACCTTTTTAAAAACCGTAGCGATCAACAGTATTCTGGCACAGACAATTCACACTGTTCTCGCAAAGTGTTACTTAGGAGCCATGTTCCGCGTCGCATCCTCTATGAGCCTTCGAGATGACGTCCAGGGCGGGGAGAGCTACTATATGGTAGAAGTCAAAGCGCTGAAACGAATTCTTGATCTTCTTTCGCAGAAAGACGGGGGAGCTCCTGTATTATGCTTTGTGGACGAAGTGCTGCGGGGAACCAACACCGTGGAGAGAATTGCGGCTTCCACTCAAATTTTGCGCAATATGGCCTCCCAAAACTGTATTTGTTTTGCGGCCACCCATGACATTGAGTTGACCCATCTTTTGGAGAAGGACTATCACAATTATCATTTCTCCGAAACCATTGAGGCAAACGATATTTCTTTCAGCTACAAGATCATGGAAGGGAGGGCCACCACCCGCAATGCAATCAGACTCCTGGGAATCATGGGCTATGAGGATAAGATTATAAAGGAGGCGGAGGGCATGGCGGAAGACTTTCTTTCCTCCGGAGTATGGAGGTGCAGATAATAGCAGTAACCATGGTTACTGCTTATTTTTTATGGAACACTATCGTCCGGTCATAAACAATCTCATAATAGGATGCGCCAACACTGGTTTCATCCACATAAGCACGGAAAGCCATCAATAGTGTATTCCCATTATCTACACCATAATACTGTCCTCTTTCGTTTCCAGTAGAATACTCAATAATCTTCGTATTCTCATCTAATTCTGTACGTGCCATTTTGTAGACGTAATAGCTGTCGGCATCCGCACACCCTTCCTCCAGATAGTCATCCGCAGTCCCTGTGAACATAGAATCATATACACTGCACACACCGTTTAGCATTGGGCGGGCATAAAGTACTGCATTAGAATAGTGCGCCTTCCCCGTAGCAGTATGATTGACCCCGTAAACAACGATAAAATCCTCGTCCGAGTCAAGAGTGAAATTCTGTGTCATCAAATAGGCAGTGTCACGATTATCCCCCTGCGCATTCGTATCCTTTGTATAAGCTGTCAGTCCCTCCGGTACGGCAATATCGCTTGTGAGCTCTTCATAGTTATACGCATCTGCATATTGTGCGATAAGAGAATTGCGGATTTCATCCAAATGCTGCTCTACATCACAAAGGAGGGCGGCTTCATGCCAGCCGGTTCCTCTTGGTATCAGTTTCTCATTCTCATAAGGCGCAGATGCAATCTCTGTCTTCGGCGTTATGCGGTAAACAGTGGAATTGTCACTCAATCCGGTAATATAATCCTCATAAGCATCCTGATCTGCCGGCTGGGAAATTCTTCCAAGAAATGTAAACGTATCCTTTCCACGCTCAAGTCCCATCCGATACGTCTGCTCCGGAATTGTCATAACATTGACGATATCTTCCGGGAAACCGGCTTCCTTCAACCCTTTGATTACAGAATCTGTCACGCTCTGATTCGCGCTTACTACAATAACAGCATTCGTTCCGTAGGCGCTTTCGCCAGTAGATTTGACATTTCCCGCATTTACAGAAGAACCAATTGAGCCAAATACCGGATGATAATATCCGGTTACTTCATTTCCAACTCTAAAATATCCCTTTTCTTTGGAATAATCCTTGTTCTCTTTCTCCTCAGTAAACATTATGTAGTTGATAAACGAATAATATTTACACTCAGGAGGCAGCTCCGTAAACAATACAAGCGCTTCATCGGCTCTTAGCTTATACTGCCAGCCTGCCGGAGAAAAGTAAGGATTGGCAGGCGCATTCTCCACATTCGGATTATCATACTCCGCGGCCTGTTCATCATCCCAGCCGCGCTCAGGATCCCCTACAGCATAGTCCTGATCCGGCGCTGCCGGTAAATAGAATACCGTATAAACCGAGCCTGCATTGTTGCCGAAGCAACTGATCAGCTTGCCCTGAGAGGCAAGTTCAATGGTATCGAGTTCGCCAAAGCGTCCCTCCTGTACATAAAACCCTGTCTGCTCCATGTTTTCCTTAAAATCTGAAGCTGCTCCCAATGCCTCAGTCAATTCCGTCTTTCCTGACATCTCTGTTGTATCCTCCTTCAAAGTTTGTTTCTGTTCCAATCCACATCCGCCAAGCAGCCCCAAAAGTAATATACTGATCAACAATTTACTACCCTTCATAATTCCTAGTCTATCCGAAAACATTTCTATCACCCTCCCTGTGCCATACATCAAGTTCATCCCGGATACTGCTATTTTGTAGGTTTCGGTGGAAAATGTCAAGCGGAATAGGAAATTTGCTTATGGCACAGGCTTGACTCCGGTAAACCGGAATGATATGATAAGAAAGAGCATTGCAGTGAGAGGAAAGCTCTGTGTGGAGGTGAATAACTTGGTGGCATTTATTAATACTTTTTTATCTTATTTATTGGTAGCGGCGGTTGTGACCGTGCTGGCGGGAGCGGCAATTTATATAGGAATCAGGCTCCGCAAAAATAAAGACAAAAAGCTTGAAAGTTAAAAACTGCCGTAGGTGTATGGCAGAGAGAAGGACATCAGGGCTGGCCAATGGCCAGCCATTGTTTTTGGAGGTTACCTTTGAGAAAATATGACATTTTATTGTGGGATGTAGATCAGACGCTTTTGGATTTTGGCAAATCTCAGCGAGATGCCCTTAGCAGAAGTTTTGAAAAATATGGACGAACGATGGAGAGTGAGACGCTTGCCCTTTATGTTGCAATCAATGATGCCTACTGGAAGCGCCATGAACGAGGTGAGGTTTCCAAAAAGGAGCTTCTCACCGGCAGGTTTGCAACACTATTTTCCCAAATGGGAACCTCAGACATTCCAGTAGAAGAATTTGCAGCTTTTTACCAAAAGGCATTGGGAGAGGTCTATTATTTCCGCGATGATTCTTACCGTCTCTGTCAGGAACTGAAAAAAGAGGGAATTAGGCAATATGCCGTAACCAATGGTGTTTCTTCCACTCAGAGAAATAAGCTGCGGCTTTCAGGGCTGGACAGGATTCTGGATGATGTTTTTATCTCGGAGGAGATCGGCGAGCCCAAGCCAAATCCCCTGTATTTTGAAAAATGTTTTCAGAAAATTCCGGAGTTTTCCCCCAAAAAGGCGTTGCTGGTGGGGGATTCTCTTTCCAGCGATATACAGGGTGGAAACAATGCGGGAGTTCACTGCTGCTGGTATAACCCCGAAAAAAAGCCAAACGATACCAGCTTGCGGATAGACTACGAAATTCGAAATCTGTGGGAGCTTAAGGAAATAATATAGGATTTGTAAATCCCGGATTTAAGAAGATTTGAGAAGGCGGGGAGGATAGAGTGTGCCTAAAACTACGAATCAAAAGCTGAAGCTTTTGTATCTACTGAAGATCCTAAATGAAAAAACCGACGAAAATCATTGCCTTACAACTCAGGAGCTGATTGATGAGCTGGCTTTGTATGATATCAGGGCAGAGCGCAAGAGCATCTACGACGATATCGAATGCCTGAATGTTTTTGGCTATGAGGTGGAATACATAAAGGCAAAAAAGGGCGGCGGATATTATCTGGCGGAGAGGGACTTCGAACTGCCGGAGTTAAAGCTTCTGGTGGATGCAGTGCAGTCTTCCCGCTTTATCACGCAAAAAAAATCCCGGGAGCTGATTGCCAAAATTGAAAAGCTGGCGGGACCCTATGAGGGAAAACGTCTCCAGAGACAGGTATATGTGGTGGGCAGAGTCAAGGCCGAAAACGAAAGCATCTATTATAATATAGACCGGATTCACAAGGCGATTCAGGACAATACGCCGATCACCTTCACTTACCTGAAATGGAACGTTAAGAAGGAGTTAGAGCCCAGGCGGGACGGCAAGCGCTACGAGGTCAGTCCCTGGGCCCTTACCTGGAAGGATGAAAATTATTATCTGATCGCCTACGACAACAAACAGGAGCAGATTAAGCATTTTAGGGTGGACAAAATGAGCCGCATTGAGCAGATATCGGGAGAAAGCCGAAAAGGGGTGGATGCCTTCGCCCAGATCGACATCGCGGAATATACCAACAGAACTTTCGGAATGTTTGGAGGGGAGACGGAAGTTGTAACCCTGAAACTTCCGGAAGAGCTGATCGGCGTCATCTTAGACCGCTTCGGCAGGGAAGCAGATATCCGTATACTGCCGGAAAAAATGGTCAGCGTAAGGGTGCGGGTCACGGTCAGCATGCAGCTCTATGGCTGGATCACCGGGCTGGGAGGCAAAGTGGTGATCGCAGGGCCTGACGATGTGAGAGAAGGATATTGCAAATATCTGGGGGAAATTTTAAAGAACTATTAGGGGAGATTAAAAATGATACTACGAACAGCAGACAGAATGAAGAATTTTGAAGAAGGAATTTTTCAGCTTCTCAATGAGAAGAAGGAGGAAGTGGAGAAAACCGGAAGGAAGGTTTACAACCTCTCCGTAGGTACGCCGGATTTTCCCACGGAGCCCCATATTATCAATGCGGTGACAGAGGCGGCAAAGGATCCGGCGAACTATAAATATGCGCTGAAAATGCTGCCGGAGCTGACCCAGGCGGTGATCCGCCGCTTTCAGGAACGCTATCAGGTGGACTTAAATGAAAGGGAGATCACGGATGTTTACGGTTCCCAGGAGGGCATCACCCATATCGGGCTGGCTTTGTGCAATCCGGGGGATGTGGTGTTGGTGCCGGATCCCGGCTATCCCATCTTTTCCATCGGCCCATCCCTCGCCATGGCTGAGGTTCACACCTATGAGCTGAGAGAGGAAAACGATTATCTTCCTGACCTTTACGGGATTGATGAGGAGCTTCTTAAGAGAACGAAATTTATGATGGTATCCTACCCCTTAAATCCCATCTGCCGGATTGCGCCGGATCATTTTTATGAAGAGCTGATTTTCTGGGCTCAGGAAAGAAATATCATCATCGTTCACGACAATGCTTACTCGGATATCATCTTTGATGGACGCAGAGGGAAATCCATCTTACAGTTTCCGGGAGCAAAGGAGAACTGTGTGGAATTTTATTCCCTTTCCAAGAGCTATGACTATACCGGGGCCAGAGTGGGGTTTCTGGTTGGAAATGAAACCCTGGTACAGAGCTTTAAAAAGCTTCGGTCCCAGATTGACTACGGAACCTTTCTGCCGGTACAGTATGGCGCAATTGCTGCGCTTACCGGACCCGACGAAGGAGTAAAGCGCAGATGTTCCATTTATCAGGAGCGAAGGGATGCTCTCTGTGGAGGTTTTCGTGAAATCGGATGGAATATTCCTGACAGTGAGGGCACCATGTTCGCCTGGGGGAAAATTCCCGGCAGCTATGAGGACGACGTGGCCTTTGTCATGGAGCTTTTAGAAAAGTCCGGGGTTTTGTGCACACCGGGGAGCAGTTTTGGGAAGCTTGGAAAGGGATTTGTGCGGTTTGCCCTTACTCTTCCGGTGGAGGAAATCAGAGAAGCCGTAGCGGCGGTAAAGAAATCCGGGATGATACCCTGACCCCGTTGCTTTTCACTTTGTGTTTAGGAATAGAGATTTGGGAAAATGGATGAACAGCGGCTAATGGATATTTTGGGAAAAATTTGTTGAGTTTTCCAAGTTGACAGACAGGGAAAGGTTCTTTATACTGGTTAGTAACGCTATATATAGACATAAATATGTATTTGTACACCATATTTTGTTGTCAGACGCCTGGGAGAGAAGGATATATAGGGGATAGAAAGATTGGAGGATGTCACATGGAAAATCAGCAGGAGAATAATGTTACGGCTTACAGCGCCTTATTCCAGCCCAAAAGGGATGTAAAGGTTATCAAAAAGGACGGCAGCCTGGAAGCTTTCAACGTGCAGAAGGTGATTGACGCGGTGGGTAAGAGCGCCTATAGGGCACTTACCAAATTTACCGACGAGGAAAAGGAGCATATCTGCCAGTTTGTTGTGGACAAGGTGGATGAGATGGAACAGGATAAGATTCCCATTCCCATCATGCACAATATTGTGGAAAGCGCCCTGGAGGGCGTTAAACCCATTGTGGCCAAGAGCTATCGGGACTACCGCAACTATAAGCAGGATTTTGTGCGTATGATGGATGATGTGTACAAAAAGAGCCAGTCCATCATGTATGTGGGGGATAAAGAGAATGCCAACACGGACAGCGCCCTGGTTTCCACCAAGAGAAGCCTGATCTTTAATCAGTTCAATAAGGAGCTGTATCAGAAATTCTTCATGACCGTGGAGGAGATTCAGGCCTGCAGGGACGGCTATATTTATGTCCATGACATGTCCGCAAGGCGGGATACCATGAACTGCTGTCTGTTCGATGTTGCGAATGTGCTCACCGGCGGCTTTGAGATGGGAAATATCTGGTATAATGAGCCGAAGACGCTGGATGTGGCCTTTGACGTAATCGGAGATATTGTTTTGAGCGCCGCCAGCCAGCAGTACGGCGGATTTACCGTGCCGGAGGTGGACAAGATTCTGGAACCCTATGCGGAGAAGACCTGGAACAGAAGTATTAAGAGATATCTTAATCTGGGCATTGAGCAGGAAAAAGCGGAAGCGGAAGCCCTGGCAGATGTGAAGAGGGAGTTTGAGCAGGGTTTCCAGGGCTGGGAATATAAGTTTAATACGGTGGCGTCCAGCCGCGGGGATTATCCCTTTATCACCGTGACAGCAGGGCTGGGAACCGGACGCTTCGCCAGGCTTGCAACCATTTCTCTTCTGGATGTGCGCAGAAATGGCCAGGGAAAGGCGGAATGCAAAAAACCGGTGCTTTTCCCGAAGATCGTCTTTTTATACGATGAAAATCTCCACGGCCCCGGAGGGGAGCTGGAGGATGTGTTTGAGGCGGGGGTGAGGTGTTCCGCAAAGACCATGTATCCGGACTGGCTTTCCCTGACCGGAAAGGGCTACATTGCCAGCATGTACAAGCAGTACGGCAAGGTGATCTCCCCCATGGGGTGCCGGGCTTTCCTCTCTCCCTGGTATGTAAGGGGCGGCATGCATCCGGCAGACGATCAGGATGAGCCTGTCTTTGTGGGACGCTTTAATATCGGAGCGGTATCTCTCCACCTGCCCATGATCCTTGCAAAGGCAAGACAGGAGAGCCGCGATTTTTATGAGGTGCTGGATTATTACCTGAACCTGATCCGTCAGCTTCACATCAGAACCTATGCTTACCTTGGGGAAATGCGTGCTTCCACCAATCCTCTGGCCTATTGTGAAGGCGGCTTTCTGGGAGGAAATTTGAAGCTCTCCGACAAGATCAAGCCCATCTTAAAGAGCGCCACTGCCAGCTTTGGAATTACGGCTTTTAACGAGCTGCAGGAGCTCTATAACGGCAAGTCCTTAGTGGAAGATGGGGAGTTTGCCCTTGAGGTGTTGGAGCATATCAACCAGAAGGTGAATGAATTTAAGGAGGAAGACGGCAATCTCTATGCTATTTACGGAACGCCCGCAGAGAGCCTTTGCGGACTGCAGGTGAAGCAGTTTCGGGCAAAGTACGGTATTGTGGAAGGGGTTTCCGACAGGGAATACGTCTCCAACAGCTTTCACTGTCACGTGACCGAGGATATCACGCCCATTGAAAAACAGGATCTGGAATACCGTTTCTGGGAATTATCCAACGGCGGAAAGATACAGTATGTAAAATATCCGATCGACTATAATATGGACGCCATCAAGACTCTGATCCGCAGGGCCATGGAAATGGGATTTTATGAGGGCGTCAATTTATCTCTCGCTTACTGTGACGACTGCGGACACCAGGAGCTGGAAATGGATGTCTGTCCCGTATGCGGAAGCAAAAATCTGACCAAGATCGAGCGCATGAACGGTTATCTCTCTTACTCGAGAGTTCATGGAGATACCCGGCTCAACGAGGCCAAAATGGCGGAAATAGCAGAAAGGAAGAGCATGTAGGTAAATGAGATATCACAATATAACGAAGGACGATATGTTAAACGGTGACGGTCTTCGGGTGGTTTTGTGGGTTGCCGGATGCTCTCACTGCTGTAAGGACTGTCAGAATCCCGTTACCTGGGATCCGGCAGGAGGACTTCCCTTTGATGCCGCCGCCAGGCAGGAAGTATTTGAACAGCTGGATAAGCCTTATATTTCCGGCATTACCTTTTCGGGCGGCGATCCTTTGCATTCCGCTAACCGTGCGGATGTGCGGGAGCTGATGAAGGAAATCAAAGAAAAATATCCGGATAAGACCATATGGCTTTACACCGGAGATTTGTGGGAAAATATCCGGCATTTAACCCTGATGCAATATGTAGATGTTCTGGTGGACGGAGAGTTCCAGAGAGAAAAAATGGATAAAAAGCTTCTCTGGAAGGGGAGCAGCAACCAGAGAGTGATCGACGTACCGGCCAGCCTTGCCGGAGAGAAAGACGCTCCCCCGGTACTGCACTGCAGGGACTATGAAAGGTAACAATACTTATATGGAAACAATAAAAATCAAATATTTTACGGATAAAATTGAAAAGCTCGCCTATATCGACGGAAAATCCGACTGGATCGACCTTCGGGCGGCGGAGGATGTGGATTTAAAAAAGGGAGAATTTAAACTGATTCCCCTGGGAGTGGGCATGGAGCTGCCGAAGGGATATGAAGCTCACGTGGTGCCAAGAAGCTCCACCTTTAAAAATTTCGGCATCATCCAGCCCAACCATCAGGGTGTGATCGACGGCTCCTACTGCGGGGACGGCGATCAGTGGTTTATGCCTGCCTACGCCCTGCGGGACACCCATATTTCCTGTAACGACAGGATCTGCCAGTTCCGTATCATGGAAAACCAGCCCAAAATCTGCTTCGAAGAGGTTTCCGCCTTAAATGGAACTGACAGAGGCGGGTTCGGGAGTACCGGAAAGCAATAGCGCGTCCGGATGCTCCTGCGAAATTATTCTCTTGAACCGGGCAGCCGGTAGCGGAAAAGGCGCTTGGAGAGCTGCTTTAAGTTGAAGGGAAGGAGAGGGTAGATATAGCTCTTTCCGGATACGGTGCGGTTCGTGACGATTGCAAGGATCATCAGTATCACAGCGGCGATATAGCCCCATATGCCGAACAGGGCAGTGAGGATCAGGTTTATGATTCGCATAAACTTGATGGCATAGCTGAGCTCATAGCTGGCCTGGGTATAGTTTGCAATCGCCACAAAGGCCATATAGAGCATGACCTCTGAGTTGAACCATCCGCTGTTTACCGAGAATTCCCCCAGCACCAGGGCAGCCATCACACTTAAAGGAGTGCTGAGCATGTTGGGGGTGTTCACAGCCGCCAGCCGCAGGCCGTCGATGGCAAGCTCCAGAATCAAAAACTGCCAGACCAGAGGAATGTTTGTGGGATCCTTCACCGCAATGAATTCAAAGCCCGCCGGAATCCATTCCGGGCGCTGCATCAGAAGCAAAAAGGTGGGCGTAATAAAATAGGTCAATATGGCAATCAAAAACCGGGACAGGCGCAGATAGGTTCCGGTGATGGGAGGGAAGTAGTAGTCATCCGCCTCCTCCACAATATCAAAGATAGAGGTGGGGGCAATCATGGCGGAGGGGGAATTATCCACCAGGATTACCACATCCCCTTCCAGTATCTGTGCCGAGGCGGTGTCGGGACGCTCCGTGAATTTAAACTTGGGAAAGGGATTATACCATTTTTTCTTATAAAGGCACTCCGCCAGGCTTTCCTGATTCATGGTCAGGGCGTCTACCTGAATATGGTCGATACGCTCCCGGAGCTTACTCAGGAAAGCATGATCTACCCGGTCATTCATGTAGCAGAGCACGATATCCGTCTGAGAGCTGTTTCCGGCATGATGCATTTCCATGCAGAGCTGATTGCTCCTGATCCTTCTTCGGATCAACGCGGTGTTAAAGACAACGGTTTCCACAAACCCGTCCTTGGAGCCGCGCAGCACCTTATCCTTTTCCGGCTCTTCCACTCCTCTGGCCGGGTAACTCCTGGAATCAATCAGAAGGCACTTATCATAACCCTCGATAAAAAGAGCAAACACGCCCGACATAATAAAATAGGCAATTTTGTCCCAGTCATCCTGCAGATCCACCTCCACATAGGGAATACAGGTCTTAGACATTTCGTGAGCGTTTTCGGGCATGTCTTCTTCCTTGATGGTGATAAAATACTGAAGCATTTTCTGCATCAGATCGTCCTTGCAAAAGCCGTCGATCAGATACATACAGGCATCCCGTCCACCGATCCTTATCACCCTGTACACAATATCAAAGCTGGTATCAACAGACAGATATTTGTTTAAATATCTCATATTTTCAGAAAGTGAGGTTGTCATCTTACTCATAATTATGCTCCTTTGAAAGTTGGTATCTGTTATTATGAGGCAAAAATGTCTGTTTTATGCAATTTTTGTATGGACGATCTTTCAGGCATGACATTGTAAATAGTGCTGAAAAGTGTTATGATAAAAAAACTGTAAACAACAGTACAAGTACGCAAAGGAGGGTTAGCATGGATTCTTATAAGATTATTACCAATACAACGGCGGATTTGCCCGCAGAATATATCAGAGAAAATCACCTTGGCTTGGTTTATTTCAATTATATTATGGACGGTGTTTCTTATGGAAAAGAGAAAGAGCTTGACTGGAAAGAATTTTACCGTCTGATGAGGAAAGAGGGAAAGCTTCCCACTACATCTCAGGTAAATCCTCAGCAGTATAAGGAATACTTTACAGAGTTTCTTGAGGAAAACAAGAACCTTCTTTATCTTTCCTTTTCTTCGGGTCTGAGCGGCTCCTGCCAGAATGCGATGCTCGCCGCAGAGGAACTTATGGAAGAGAACGGGGACTGCCAGATCATCGTAGTGGACTCCAAATGTGCTTCCATGGGAGAAGGACTCTTTGTCCATAAGGCAATTCAGATGCAGAAACAGGGAAAATCCATGAAGGAGACTGCCGAGAGCCTGAACGCTCTGGTTCCTCACCTCACTCATGTTTTTACGGTGGATGATTTAAATCACCTTTACCGGGGCGGACGGGTGAGCAGAGCCGCCGCCATTGTGGGAACCATCGCGGCAATCAAACCCATCCTTCATGTGGATGATGCGGGATGTCTGATTCCCATCAGCAAAGTCCGCGGACGAAAGAAATCCTTAAATGCGTTGGTCGATTATATGGAGGAGAAGACAAAAGGCTGCCTTGACAAAAATGATATCGTCTTTATCAGCCATGGAGATGCCTTAGAGGACGCAGAATACGTGAAAGCTGAGATAGAAAAGCGTTTCGGCATAAAGGAATTTAAAATTAATCACATCGGGCCGACCATCGGAGCCCATTCGGGGCCGGGGACAATCGCTCTGTTTTTTGTGGGAAACTCCCGCTGAAAAAGCTGGCCTTTGGCCAGCTTTTTTACAGCAGGGAAAGCGCACCGATGTGTGCCCGGATTGTAAGGAATCCTCTCATCTGCATGAGTCTCTTCCCGCGCAATTAATATTCCTTCATATATTCCCCGTGAGCGGCAATCAGTTCATCACACATGGAGATAATGTCAGGGATATTGAGTTCAGCGGCGGTATGGGGATCCATCATGGCTGCCTGATAAATCTTTTTGCGGTCTCTGTCTTTTGCCGCCTCTATGGTGAGAAGCTGTACGTTGATATTGCTCATGTTCATGGCTGCAAGCTGGGTAGGAAGAGAACCTACATGGCAGGGTGTGATGCCGCTTCCGTCTATCAGGCAGGGAACCTCCACACAGGCCTCGGAAGGCAGGTTGTCAATCAGTCCCTGATTTAATACATTTCCGCCAATCTTATATGGCTTATTTGTGACGATTGCTTCCATTATGTAGGAAGCGTACTCACGGGAGCGCTCGTGAGTGATGGCTCCGTTATCCAGTATGGATTCCTTCTCCTTTTCCCACCCCTCAATCTGTTTGATACAGCGGCGGGGATATTCATCCAACGGAATCTGATAGTCCTCAATCATCTCAGGGTACTTGCTCTTGATAAAGAAGGGATTGTACTCTGAGTTATGCTCGCTGGATTCCGTGCAGTAATATCCAAGGTGGCGGATATACTCATACCGTACCATATCGTTATGTTTCTCGTTTTTGTTCTTTTCTTCTGCACGGCGGCGGATTTCAGGATAAAGATCATTGCCGTCTCTGTCTCTGAGCTTCAGAAGCCAGGCCATGTGGTTAATTCCGGCAATCAGCTCCGTGCGGCCCTGCAGCTTATCCTCCATGCCAAGTCCTTTCAGCAATGATTCCGAACACACCTGAACACTGTGGCACAGGCCGACGGTTTTCACCTTTGTAAAGCGCTGCATATATCCGGTCAGCATGGCCATGGGATTGGTATAATTGAGGAAATATGCCTCCGGACAAACCTCCTCCATATCCCTGGCAAACCCCTCCAGAACGGGAATGGTGCGCAGAGCCCGCATGATTCCGCCAATCCCAAGGGTATCGGCAATGGTCTGCTTAAGGCCGTACTTCTTGGGGATTTCAAAATCAGTAATGGTACAGGGGTCATAACCTCCCACCTGAATGGCGTTTACCACAAAGGTTGCGCCCGCAAGGGCCGCCTTGCGGTTGGATACTCCAAGATAAGTATTGATTTTGGCACGTCCTTCGTTTACATTTTTGTTGATGGCAGAGAGTATGATATTGGATTCCTCCAGCCGCTTTTCATCAATATCATACAGTGCAATCTCGGCGTCCCGAAGCGCGGGAGTACACATACAATCCCCCAGGACATTTCTTGCAAATACCGTACTTCCGGCGCCCATGAATGTGATTTTTAACATAGTCTTTCGCTCCTTTTTATGTGCTTGTCAGTAGATTATGATCAGTATAGAGGATAAAGGGAAAATTTCATAGAAAATTTGTTGCGGAAAAATTGTCATGATGTTGCTTAATGGCGGTGAGTTTCGCACACGTTTCCGTTTTGGCCTGTTCCCCGAACTGATGGATTACCTTGAAAAGTGGCTATTGAAGTATTAGAAAACTGATAGACTTTGTTTCCCGGTTATGTTATACTGAATATGTCACAAGAAAGAGTTTTATAATCGGGAGGTGAACATAATATGACTGAAAAAGAAATGATGCAAAGAAATATTGAAGACTTTTCCCGCGTGCAGGAATGGATGTTACTTTTAGATAAAGAATCTGAAGCGTATAAAGCAATAAAACGTAGATATATTGATTTAAAAGTTATTCTCACATCATCCGGTGTGAATCTCACAGAAATTGACCGAATCAAAGAATAGAAAAGAAAAATTAAAATAACAGTAAATCCTAAAGGGTACAAAGTCTATCAGGCAGTACCCTTTTATATAAAGGACGTCTGGCAAAATGACATCCGTTATTCCATGAACATAAAATACAGGAGAAATCAGACATGTATCATTGTCATATTCATTTCTATCTGGCAGGCCGTCAAAACAGAGTGTTTGAAATCATAAAAGAGTCATCCCCTCTTATGAATTTTACCCACGAATTTTCTGAAAGCGAAAAGCCTGTGGATGACTTAGCTGCAAAGGCCGATGTGATCATAGTAAATCTGCAGAACCTGAAAGCAAAAGAGATGCTGCCCGCACTGTTATCAGATGCAGATACAAAAAAAGAACTTATTTTACTTGCGGAGCCAAATCAGATACCGTCTCTCAAAGGCTTTCTGGAGCAGGTCAAAGATATCTGGACCATGCCCATGGAAGAGGATGAGATCCGCTTCCGGTTCCTCAGATGGCAGCAAACCTGCAAAATGAGCAAGGATTTCTGGCAGACCAGCCACTTTTTTGATGCCACCATCAATAATATACCGAATCTGATCTGGTATAAGGATAAGTCAGGCGTTCATGAGAAGGTAAATAATAGTTTCTGTAAAACTGTGGGAAAGACCAAAGAACAAGTACAGGGACAGAGGCATGCCTACATCTGGGATGTGGAGGAGGACGACCCGGCCTGTATTGAATCAGAAAACGAAGTTATGCGCAAAAGGCAGACGGTTGTTTCCGAAGAAATGGTAAAAACCGGCGAGGGACAGAAATTACTCACCACTTATAAATCTCCTCTTTATGATATCGACGGCAGCGTGATGGGCACTGTGGGCGTTGCCATTGATGTGACGAAAGAGAGGGCTTATGAGGAGGAGATTGTACAGAAAAACCAGGCTCTTGAAACAATTTTTACCAATCTGGACTGCGGCGTTATGCATCACACCATGGACGGGAAACGAATCATCAGCGTCAACCAGGCAGCTCTTCGTATTCTGGGCTATGCTTCCAAAGAAGAACTGCTGGAGGAAGGTTTCTTTATGGTTGCCTCATCTGTCTGTGAAGAAGACCGTCCGAAGCTGGAAAAGAGCATCAAACAGTTAAAGACCATAGGAGAAAGCGTCAGCGTGGAATACCGCGTCCGCCATAAGGACGGGAAGCTGGTACATGTGATAGGGAATGTGAAGCTCCTGGAAGAAAACGGAGAGCTGATCTATCAGCGTTTCCTGCTGGATTGGACGGCTCAGAAGCAACAGGAAAAACAGCAGGAGAGACGCCACAGGGAACTGATCCAGGCGCTCAGCGTTGATTATGAGTTTGTCTGCTTCGTTGATCTTAAGACGGGTTTTGGGATCCCTCTTCAGAGCAACAGGGCGGAAGGACATATCTTTGAATCTCTTTTCAGAGAGGGGAAATCCTTTGAAGAGAGCATGGAACAGTACATAAAGGATTATGTATATGCGGAGGACAGGGAAATCATGCGGCAGTCGTCCTCTCTGGAAGGACTGGAAAGAGAACTGTCGGTAAAAGAGCTTCTCTATGTAAATTACCGCATTTCCAAAGGGGAAGATGTTGAATACTATCAGTTAAAGGCGGTGCGTACCGGAGAATGGAATACGGGCCAGGGGATTGTGGTAGGATTCCGCAGTGTGGATGATGAGATCCGAAATGAAATGGAAAAGAAAAACCTGTTGGAAGATGCCCTCATGCAGGCGAACCGGGCCAATAAAGCCAAAAGTGTTTTCCTTTCCAATATGTCCCATGATATCCGCACCCCCATGAATGCTATTGTAGGGTTCACCTCCCTGGCGATCAGCCATATTGACCGTAAAGAGCAGGTGGAGGAATATCTGAAGAAAATCATGACATCGGGGAACCATCTGCTGAGCCTGATCAATGATGTGCTGGATATGAGCCGTATCGAGAGCGGAAAGATCCGTCTGGAAGAGACGCCCTGCAGCCTGCCGGATATCCTGCATGGCCTGCGGAGTATTTTACAGGCCGATGTCCATGCCAAGCAGCTTGAACTCTATATCGATGCGGTGGATGTACTGGACGAAGAGATTTATTGTGACAAGCTCCGTTTAAATCAGGTGCTTTTAAATCTGCTTAGCAATTCCGTAAAATATACGGGGGCAGGCGGCTCAGTAAGTCTGATGATTACCGAAAAAGCCGGCGCTCCCAAAGGGTACGCCAACTATGAATTTACGATCAGAGATACGGGCATCGGTATGAGCGAGGAGTTTGTGGCCCATATCTTTGAGCCTTTTGAAAGAGAAAAGACCACAACTCTCAGCGGGATACCGGGAACCGGACTGGGAATGGCAATCACCAAGAATATCGTGGATATGATGCAGGGCACCATCAGTGTAAAAAGTGAAAAGGGTGTGGGTACGGAATTTAAAGTATTGTTTACATTCCGTTTAAGCTCAGAAGCGCAGGTAATACGGGAGATACCTGAACTGAAAAACTGCAGGGCACTGGTGGTTGACGATGATTTTAATTCCTGTGACGGAGTTACCTATATGCTGAGCCAGCTTGGTCTGCGGGCTGAGTGGACTCTCTCCGGAAAAGAAGCGGTTTTGCGTACCCGTCAGGCGGCAACGCGCGGAGACGATTATTCGGTGTATATCGTGGACTGGCTGCTGCCGGATATGAATGGAGTGGAGGTAACCCGCAGGATTCAAAAGGAAACGGGCGGAAATGTACCCGTGATCGTACTTACGGCCTATGACTGGTCAGATATCGAAGACGAAGCCAGAGAAGCCGGTGTTTCCGCATTTTGCAGCAAACCGATTTTCTTATCGGAGTTAAGGAACTGCCTGCGTACGGTGATCGATGCGGCAGCGGAAGAAACGGAAGCAGAAATAGAAGAAACAAAGCCGGTAAGGCATTGGATGGGGCGTATCCTGCTGGCAGAGGACAATGAACTGAATCAGGAAATTGCCGTGGCGATTCTGGAAGAGGCGGGCTTTAGCGTGGAAGTTGCCGGAGACGGGCAGATCGCAGTGGATATGCTCCGGAAATCTGAACCAGGCTATTATCAGCTGGTGCTGATGGATGTCCAGATGCCTCTGATGAACGGTTATGAAGCGACCAAGCTGATCCGAAACTTTGAAAATAGAAAGCTCGCATCCATACCCATTCTGGCAATGACAGCCAACGCATTTGAGGAGGATAAACGGGAGGCTTTGGTGTGCGGGATGAATGGTCATATCGCCAAGCCTATCGATGTTGAGAAATTGTTTGAGGCAATGGACAAAGTAATGGCCTGATATAAAATGGACTGTCAGTTAATCCGGCAGTCCATTTTGATCAAAACATTTAGAAGTTAAGAAGCGACAGGGCGCCGGCGGACTTTCACCGTCCTGTGAACACGGCCACAGAGCGCGGGCGCATGACAAATTCCCGTTCAATCCGCACTTCCTCCCCTTCCGGATAATAATAGCGGCCGTCTCCGTCTCCCCAGGTATTGACGCTTAAATACCATGCACAGTGATGGCTCAGGGCAGGAACCGTGATGGTAACATTCTCCCAATACGCATTGATGGCGATATATACCAGATCATCCTTTCCGGTCTCCGTATTATATCCTGCAAAGCAAACGGCAAAGGTCATGGTATCTCTTGAAATTTCAGTATCCTCTGCATTGGCGCCATGGGTGCGGAGAGGCTCCATACCGCAGATGGCATCCGGAAGTTTCTTACGGATGACGGGATGTTTATGCCGGTAAGCGATCATAAATTTGAAAAAATCAAAAAAATCCCGGTTCTTCTCAAGCAGCCCCCAATCCAGCCAGGAAATCTCATTGTCCTGGCAATAAGCATTATTATTTCCGGACTGAGAGTTTCCAAATTCATCCCCGGCAAAAAACATAGGGGTTCCGCGGCTGCACATCAATGTTGCACAGGCATTGCGCATCATCCGAAAACGCAGGCTCAGCACCTCAGGATCCTCCGTATCGCCCTCTATTCCACAATTCCAGCTTCGGTTATCATTAGAACCGTCCGTATTGTTCCAGCCGTTTTCTTCATTGTGCTTTTCATTATAAGAGTAAAGATCGTATAAGGTGAAACCATCGTGACAGGTAATAAAATTAACGCAGGAATTGTATCCGGCATAATTGTTGTTATTGTCAGAATAATATCCGCCGTACAGATCACCGGAACCGGAAATACTCCAGGCCGCATCCCAGGCCTGCCAGAAATCTCCCTTCAAAAAACTTCGTATGGAATCCCGATAACGGCCGTTCCATTCTGCCCAGCGCTTACTTGCAGGGAATCTCCCCACCTGGTACATTCCGCCTGCATCCCAGGCCTCTGCGATCAGTTTTACATTGCGCAGTACAGGATCCGTTGCCAAAAGCTCTAAAAGCGGCGGATTGTTCAGAGGCGATCCGTCCTCATGCCGCCCGAGGATACTGGCAAGATCAAAACGGAAACCGTCAATCCGGTAGCTCACCGCCCAATAGCGCAGACATTCCAGTATCATGAGACGGACAATGGGGTTATTACAGTTTAACGTATTTCCGCAGCCGCTGAAATTATAATAATTTCCCTCCGGTGTCAACATATAATAGACTTTATTGTCAAAGCCCTTAAAGCAGAAGGTAGGTCCATGCTCGTTACCTTCCGCGGTATGGTTAAATACCACATCCAATATCACCTCAATGCCGTTGTCATGGAAGGCCTTGATCAGCTTTTTCAGTTCTGTGCCCTCCTGGTTGTACTCATTGGCAGAGATATAGCTGATATTGGGTGCAAAAAAACCAACCGTATTATAGCCCCAGTAATCATATAGGGTTTTGCCGTTTACTTCCCGGGAATTCATGGTCTCATCAAATTCAAAGATCGGCATCAGCTCTACCGCGTTGATGCCAAGATCTTTCAGATACGGGATTTTTTCCATCAAACCTGCAAAGGTACCCCGATGCGTGACACCGGAGGAAGGATGATAGGTAAATCCTCTTACGTGGAGCTCATAAATAATAAGATCGCTCATGGTACGGGTAGATTGCGGCATTTCTCCCCAGTCAAAAACATCCCTGACCACCCGTGCGTGGTAGCCGCCGAATTTTTTATCTCCCCAAAGCCTTTGCCCCGCTACGGATCTGGCGTAAGGATCCAGCAAAACGGCATTGCGGTTAAAGGTCAGTCCATTCTCCGGCTCGTAAGGGCCGTCGATCTGATATGCATATTCAAATTCTTCAATATCCAGCCCAAACACGATCATGGAATAGACATCCCCGATTTTATAGGCATCAGGAAAAGGGAGCCGGGCATAAGGTTCTATGGCATCTCTGTGAAAAAGAAGAAGCGTACAGGAAGTTCCATAATGAGTGTGAACCGTAAAATTCACGCCAACCGGCAGCATCATGGCTCCATGTACGTCAAATAATCCTGGTCTTACCGGAAATCCCTCAATCTCCGCCATGGGAGTCAGAGATTTATTGATTTCAGGGACATATTTTTGTGTATAAAGTCTCAAGCATTGCCTCCTTTCAAGTAAGGGCTCCAAAACAAAGTATTTTAACAGTATAGCCGATAATCTGTAAAAGTGCAATAAATACTTGTATTGCTTCGTAAGAAAAGATAGAATGGAGAGAGCATAAAGGAGACTGGCATGAAAAAAGCATTGATAGAATCCGGACGGATTTATGGTTTTAAAGATTTTTTGCGTATTCCCATGATGGTCTGTCCCTTTTATACGCTGGTAAAAGCAGGAAACCACATACTGTCCGCACTTGTTCCATCCCTGCAGGTACTGGCAACGGCTGCCTTTGTGGATACGGCATTTATGATTTTTGAAGGCAGGGCAAAACAGGGAGAAATTTATCTGCCGCTTCTCGCCATGATTCTGATCATTTTCTATAACAATTTAAACTGGCAGCTCATGAGCTATATCAATTTAAAGTCAGAAATGCGCCTTACCAGACTGTATCGAAGCACCATGGCAGAAAAGAGAGCCCGGCTGGAGTATCAGTACATAGAGGACAATGACACTTGGGATTTGGTAAACCGTACCTGCACGGATCCGGTTGGAAAAGTAAACGGCGGTTTTGACAATATGATGGGTGCTGTCGGAATCCTTGTAAGGGTAATCTCTCTTCTGATGATTCTGATGGCTCAGGTGTGGTGGGTAGGGATAGCCATTGTAGCGATATCCGTGCCGTTATTTGCCCTTGCCATCAAAAGCGGGAGGAAAATATATGAGGAAAACAAAGAGGCTGCAAGGCTCACCCGAAGAGCAGATTATTTAAGGAGCGTTTTGCAGGGCGTGAAAATGTGGAAGAGCGCACCATGTTTGGTTACAGCAGTACAGTGAATCATGAGTGGCGTCAAAAGTATGAGTCGGCAAGAAGAATCAATCAAAAGGTGGATGCAAAGTATTTCGTGAGAATGAAAGGTTCGAGCCTAATCACAGTGCTCCTTTCCATACTTATCGTCTGTGTCCTGCTCTTTCCCTTAAGAAACGGAAGTGTGAGCATTGGAATGTATTACCATCAGTGACAGGCAAAAAGAACAGACAAAGCAGGAGCTTGACCGCGTGTGCCAACTGGCGGGAACAGATAAAAATGACGGCTGCTTTGAGAAAGGCTATGATACCATGCTCTCCAGAGAATTTGACGGTACGGAGCTTTCCGGAGGGCAGTGGCAGAGAATTGCCATTGCCCGGGGATTTTTCAGAGATCATGATCTGATCATCCTGGACGAACCGACAGCGGCCATCGACCCTTATAAGGAAACACGGATCTACAATCAGTTTGCGGAGATTTCCAGAAGTAAATCGGCTGTGATTGCGACCCACCGCCTTGGGTCAGTGAAACTGGCTGACCGTGTTCTTGTCATGAAGGAAGGAAAGGCAATTCAGCTTGGAACCCATGCGGAACTGATGGCACAGGAAGCCGGGGAATATCGGCGGTTGTACCATGCACAGGAAAAATGGTACCAAACAGCAGATGCAGCATCTTCAAGCTGAGAAAAGGAGCCAAAGCAAATGGCAATAGAAAATATAGATATTAAATGAATTTGAGAAGCTGGTTTAATTGATGAGGCTCTTCTCCATGAGTTGGGACTGTAGTACGCACATCAAACATTTTGAACTTGTTGCGGGTATAAAAATCCATGAGAAATTTATTATCTTCACATTCCAGAAATTCCAGAACACCGCCAACGGAATATTTCATTCCGCTAATTGTTTCAAGGGCAAAGTCCAAAAGTAAGGGTCCCCCAATGCGTTTATCATGTGGAAGTGAATAGTTCTTCCCCAACTGTGCAATTAGGTATGCGGCGGTGGTATAGGAACTTGTACTTTCATCCAGAATACTGACTCTGGCTAATTTTCTTGCCATTGTCCTGCTGATGTTAGTGGCGTTAACAGAGATCGGTTTGACTGCAAGGGCAAAATAGCCCACGATGGACGCATCCTCTGCATTAAAAACCAGATAAGTGACGGACTGGTCTTTTTTGGTAAATTCGATTGCGTTATGTAATAAAAAATATTCTACATCCGGGTTGTTTGGACAGGAAAAATCGGAGAGCAGCTCATAAAGACTGTCCTCTCCGATATAGGTTGGTTTGTCTTTATCCAAATATGCCCGAATGTTGACTGTGAAATATTGTTCAGACATTTGTTTTTTTCCTTTTTGCCATGAGTGCTAAGATTTCGTTGGAATCAGTCAACTGACGTCCGGGAAGTGTCCGCTTTGGTGTACGGTCATATTCTGCTTCTTCAATAGCGGAAACAAACCGTCTGACGCTCTCCGGATTGGATATAACAAAATTATGGGTAATACTTGAAGTAGCCATAATAATACCTCCTTCAATAGTGTATGCAGCTTTTTTAAAAGTAAAGGAAATCTGATTCACTTATATTATAAATATTCAGTTGGAGGAAAGCAATAGACTTTTTGAAATCCTGCGTAGTCGTAACTCTCACACAGAAAAAAGGAGCCTGTATATGCAGAATAGAAAAAGGAGCCAAAGCAAATGGCAATAGAAAATATCAAGCAGCCTGAACTGATTCAGATTGAGGACAACTTAAGGCTGCGGAAATATGACGGCAACCATGCATTTGCCTTTACATGGTATCTTGATCCGGAACTGGTGTATCTGGTAGACGGGGTACGGGAGGCTTATACGCTGCAAAAACTGAATCGAATGTATGAATATCTTGATTCCCATGGAGAACTGTACTTCATTGAAATCCTGGAAGGAAACGGCTACAGGCCTGTTGGGGACGTCACCTTCCGGCGTGTGGATATGCCAATCGTCATCGGTGATCCTGTTTGCCGCGGAAAAGGAATTGGTAAAAAGGTGGTTGCAGCTTTGACTGAGAGGGGGAGGGTGCCGGCGTTTTGACAATAAGGATAGCTGTCACAGGCACGGGAACCCAAAATCCCAATATACTATCTTATAAGGAATTATCAGGAGAAGATATTATATATGGAAGAAAAATGTATCACAGGCAGCTTTACCAACACCTGCAGCTTTGCCGGAATCAAACCGATTATGGTGGATTTACCCTATCCTCCCATTAGAGTGCAGGGGAGGAACCAGGCTTATGCCAATCTGCTCAGTATGGACTACTGCGGCGCCGTATCGGAGTTGTCCGCCATCACTCAGTATATCAATAATGAAAACCGTCTGTCCTGTGAAAAATGTCCCATAGCCAAAACCCTGTTGGGAATTGGCATGGCGGAAATGATGCATTTGCAGAAATTAGGAGAACTGATTTATCTCCTGGGAGGAGAGGTGGATTTCGTTGCAAGAAGCTGTAATGGAAGAGGGCAGCTATGGACACCGGGCTATCTGGATATTCCGGAAGAGACCGCTAAAATGATAACGGCTGATATCGAGGCGGAGAGGGCAGCAATCAATCAGTATGAAATGCACATGGACAGAATACAGGATGAGAGTGTGAATGCGGTGCTGGCAAGGATCATCAAGGATGAAGAATACCATATTATGATTCTTAAGGTATTAAGAAACGAAGTATCATAAACGCGGAAGGGAAGGAAAAATGCATAAAATAGGCGTTATTTCCGACACTCACGGATTACTCCGCCCTGAAGTGATCACATCGCTTCAGGGCTGCGAGGCAATACTGCATGGCGGAGATTTTGACAACAGAGAAATTCTTAAAAAGCTGGAAAGCATGGCGCCTGTCTACGCCGTCCAGGGAAATAATGATTACTGGTCTGAAAGAGAAACGGCCCTGCCTGAGACTTTGACAGTGGAATTATATGGGCTTAAATTTTTTATGATCCATGACAGGAAAATGATTACCGGAGATCTGTCGGGCTTTCACGTGATCCTCTATGGACATTCTCATAAGTATGAAGAGAAATATTCAGGGAAACAGCTCTGGTTAAATCCCGGAAGCTGCGGCCCCAAAAGATTCCGGCTTCCCGTAACCATGGCGATCATTGAGATCGACGAAAACGGTAATTTTCAGGTGGAGAGAATTGACCTGGAAAAGGGAACTGACTCCGGTTTTTTTGGAAGAAAAGAGAAGCCCTCCCCAGGCATGAAGAAAACAATAGAGCTGATAATAAAGGACACACAAAAAGGAGTTCCGGTAAGTAAAATGGCCAGGCGTCATGGTATCAGCCGGGAGCTGGCGGAGCAGATCTGCCGCCTGTATCTGACCCATCCGGGAGTGGATGCCGACGGTATCATGAGAAAAATGGGACTGTAAACAGTTAGCAATGGACAGCATGCTTCGCGAACTGTCCTTATGTGAAATAAAAAAGGAGTGTACATAACATGTGGGAATCATTGCTTCGGCTTGATGGAGATATTCTTTTGTTTATTCAGGAAATAATCCGAAATCCAATCTTGGATCCGCTTATGAAAGTGATCACCACTTTGGGAAATGCCGGGATTTTGTGGATTTTGCTTACGATCCTTCTGCTGATTCCAAAACAGACCAGAAGGGTTGGCATAATAAGCGCCTGTGCCCTGATCGCATCCCTGCTGGTGAATAACATCCTGGTCAAAAATCTGGTAGCGCGGGTCAGGCCCTATAATGCGATAGAGACATTAATTCCTATTGTGACGAAGCCGGCGGAGTATTCCTTTCCCTCCGGACATGCCGCCAGCTCCTTTGCGTCGGCCAGCGTATGTTACCGGAATCTCCCGAAAAAATATGGGATTCTGGCAATCGTCACTGCCGCGCTGATTTCTCTGTCCAGACTTTATGTGGGGGTACATTATCCAACGGATGTGCTGGCAGGAGTCATAAGCGGGATCGTATGCGGTTATCTGGGAGAGTGGGTAGTTGTTTTTACCGAAAAGAAGCGTGAGAGCAGCGTTTGACATAATGTGCAACAAACGCCGTCACGCTTCGCGAGACGGCTTATTGTAACAAACGCTGTCACGCTCCGCGAGCCAGCTTATTGTAAAAACGGCGCAGGATTTAAGAGTCCTGCGCCGCCATTGCTCCCAGCACATGGCTGGCATAGTCTGAGAACAACTGTCTGTTTTTCTTAATATCATCCGTCAATTCAAAAAACAATTCCTTACTTTCATAATCCCTTTTGAAAAAGGGTTCCACCAGCACCTTCCACTGAGGAAGATAACAGGAAAATTTCCTGGTGTAGCAGTTGGCCGCCGTAGCCTGTTCCCGGTAATCTCTGTCCACAAAGGAAGAAATCGCCTTGTGCAGCGCCATATCCTCTGTGGGGAGATAATAGTAATCCTTATAGTTTGCATAAAAATATTTCAGTTCCTCCTCATAGATCGGAACGATCAGGATTCCTTCATGGCCTTCTCCCTTAAAATGGCAGCCTCTTCTCATATAAGAAACAGGAACCGGAAGAGGGGAGGCAAAGACGAGCTGAAGCATCAGCTCCTTTCTGGGTACACCATGGATATCATTGTAGTAGTTAGCCTGAACCTTGCGGGCCTTTATGCTGTTGTTAAACAAATCATAGTAAGCAAGGATTGGCATAATCTCCAGCATTCCCTTCATGTCATCGGAATTATGCTGGAGCAGTGTGTGATACAGATTGTAATCATGGGAGAATATGTACTCCCGATATACCCGTATCAGTTCGCCGCCGCCATAGGTATCCTCACGTTTCACACCCAGGAAAAGCTCTACTGTCTTTAATTTACAGTCAGAAAGCTTTAAAAAGTTTTTGTAAGGGGCGATGCGACGGTAAATATCCAGCCCTTCCATCTCATTAAACCTGCAGTTAAGACCATATTGACTGGCTTTGCGCTTCACAAAAGGCAGGTCAAAGCTGTTGCCGTTATAGTGGATCAAATAACTGAATTTTTTGGCAAAATCCAGAAATGACCTGATCAGCTCATGCTCTTCATCAGGAGATTGGGCAAACCACTGCCGGATAATCCAGTTTCCCTCCGAATAAAACGCGCTCCCTATCAGATAAATAGCGGATTCGGAAGAAAGGAAACCAGTGGTTTCAATATCCAGAAACAGTATTTGATCTAAAGGCGCCAGATGTTCCAGCGGATATTTTAACTGAAAATTGCCGAGAATAATCTCTTCTGTTTTCATTAGTACCTCCTGTAAGCATTTCCCAAAGCCGGTCTTTTACCAGACGATTTATGTAAACTGTCTTTTATCTAATAAAATATCTCATTCCTCTTTGTCGGTAACAGAGTCTGCAGCAGTGCCTGCATCCGGTTCTGCTGATTTATCCGTCAGTCTGTTCACGGCTGTTCCCGCAGAACTATGGCTGTCACTCGTAATCATGGTACAACGGCCATCAAAGTGGGCATCCTCATCAATTACAAGAGCCCTGGCGGCAATATCGCCTATAATCCTGCCGCTGGAGAGAAGCTCCAATTTCCCATGGACAGTAAGGTCGCCTGTTACCTGTCCGGAAATAATTACATTCTGGGCTGAAACGTTACCTTTAATCTGCCCCTCAGCTCCTATAATCAATTCCTTCTCGCAGGTACAGTTACCATTTATGGCGCCGTCCACCCGTACCGTTTCCGGTGCGGTCAGATCGCCGTCAAAAACAGCCCCTTCGCCGATCAGCGTACCAACCTTTGTCCGTGATTCCACGGAAGAACCGGTAGTCTTATTTTTTCCTAACATTGTAATACTCCTCCTTTATCCTTTCGCATCTATGACGTTAAGCGGATCAATCGGGCTGCCTTCAAAGATAACCTGATAGTCCAACTGCGTATTGTCGGAAGTGATGACAGCCAGAATATCTCCGGCTTTCACCTGCGCATTTTCCTCCAATTGCAGTTCCGCCATCTGCCGGCACATATAGCGTGTCTGATAACCGTTCCCATGTTCCAATTCAATAATCAGCGGGTAGGTTTCATCGGAAGTGACCGCAGCAACTGTACTGTCACCTGCCGCGATGAGATTGTCGTCCAAATGAGTATTGAGAGAAATATAGGGTTCTTCTTCCGTATAAGTGGACATCAGCATTCCCATCTCCGAAGAGGGTGAAAGCCCCGGAAAGGCGGGATCGGACGTTTCTTCTTCCTCATCATCCTGTGCAGAGACCGGTTCTGCTTCCTTTTCATCAGTTCTCCCTGTCAGCATCAAAAAATCATTTTCACGGGCCAGGGCCTTGTTTTCACTGCTCAGGGCTTCTTTTTCTTCTTCAAGTGCCCGTATTGTCTTTTCCTGCTCGGATAACCTGGCCGTGAGAAACTGCCTTTGCCTGTAGTTTACAGGAATCTGGGCAATAAGTCCCACAATAAGGGCACAGACAATGACTGCTGCAAAAAGAAGCAGACGAAAGGTAAACGGCGAAATATGGAACTGCCTGCCCTCCCGTCCAATATGTGAAATCAGGAGTATGGAAAAGGAGTCCTTATGCTTATGCTTTTGACGTTTCATATAAAGCCCCCTTCTGCATTGCTCATCGCATACATATAGATTATATCATAATACGGATATAAAGTCTAAGTAATTTTTATGGACAAAAACAGACAAAGTATTGTTGTCAATCTGACAAAAAAATAGTATATTTAAGAAAGCAAACTTTTAAAGGAAAGAAGGGGATTTCGTGGCAAGGTTAACATTTGCAGGGGGGATACATCCCTATGACGGGAAGGATCTGTCCAAGGATAAGCCGATCAAAGAGGTTTTTCCAAAGGGCGATCTGGTATTTCCGCTGTCTCAGCATATCGGGGCTCCCGCGCAGCCGATCGTCAAAAAGGGCGATAAGGTTTTGGCAGGTCAGAAAATAGCAGAGGCAGGCGGCTTTGTGTCTGCTCCGATTTATGCAACCGTTTCCGGGACGGTAAAGGCAATTGAGCCGAGAAGAGTAGTGACCGGTGACAACGCGATGAGTATCGTCATCGAAAATGACGGACTGTATGAGGAAGTGGAATGGCCCAAGGTTCCACCCTTTGAAACGCTTACCAGGGAAGATAAGTTAAACCGGATAAGGGAAGCCGGAATCGTGGGGATGGGAGGCGCGGGGTTTCCCACCGCCGTCAAGCTCTCGCCCAAGGATCCGGAAAAAATAGAATATGTGATCGTCAACTGTGCGGAATGTGAGCCATATCTCACCTCCGATTACCGTAAGATGTTGGAAGAGCCTGAAAAGCTGATCGGGGGCCTTAAAGTTTCCTTAAGTCTGTTTGAGAATGCCAGGGGGATTCTTGCGGTGGAGGACAACAAGCCGGACTGCATTGCCCTGCTCAAAAAGCTGACCCAGGATGAGAGCAAGATCACGGTCAAGGCGTTAAAGACCAAATATCCCCAGGGTTCGGAGCGGCAGCTTATTTATGCCACCACAGGACGTGCCATCAATTCCGCCATGCTTCCGGCAGATGCCGGGTGCGTGGTCAACAACGTGGATACGGTGATCGCCATTTATAATGCTGTGATCTGCGGAAGACCGCTGATGTACCGGATTGTGACGGTGACAGGGGATGCCATTGCCCGGCCTCAGAATTTCAGGGTCAGGATTGGCACCAATTATCATGAGCTGGTGGAGGAAGCCGGCGGCTTTAAGGAGCAGCCGGCGAAGATCGTCTCCGGCGGCCCCATGATGGGATTTGCCATTTTTGATCTGGATGTGCCTGCCACCAAAACCTCATCGGCGCTTCTGTGTCTGACCAGGGATGAGGTGGCGGCCATGGAACCGAGCGCCTGCATCAACTGCGGTAAATGTGTGGAGGTATGTCCCGGAAGGGTAGTGCCAAGAAAACTGGCAGACTATGCGGAGCACTATGAGGAAGAAGCCTTTGTAAAGAATAACGGTATGGAGTGCTGCGAGTGCGGATGCTGTAGCTTTATCTGCCCGGCCAAACGCCCGCTGACGCAGATGATCAAATCCATGCGCAAGATGCAGCTTGCAAAGAAGCGAAAGTAGGAGGAATACATAATGAGCGATTTGATGAAGGTTTCATCCAATCCCCATATCAGGTCGAAGGTCACCACCGGCAATATCATGCTTGCCGTGGTGATTGCGCTGCTTCCTGCGGCAGGCTTTGGTATTTATAATTTCGGACTGGATGCGCTTATTTTAATACTTGTCACGGTGGCGGCCACCGTCCTTACGGAATATCTCTATGAACTTGCCATGCACAAAAAAATTACCATCGGTGACTTTTCCGCGGTGGTGACCGGACTTTTGCTGGCCTTAAATCTCCCCTCATCCGCCCCCTGGTGGATTGGGGTGATCGGCGGTGTCTTTGCCATCCTGGTGGTCAAAATGCTTTTTGGCGGACTGGGACAGAATTTCATGAATCCTGCTCTGGGAGCAAGGTGCTTTCTGCTGATTTCCTACACTTCCATCATGTGCAATTTTGACTGCGATGCCTACTCGGGAGCTACCCCTCTTGCCAGCTTAAAGGCGGGGGAAGAAATCAATCTCCTGAATATGGTGATCGGCAAAACTGCAGGAACCATCGGCGAAACCTCAATGATTGCCCTCATAATCGGGGCATGCTTCCTGATTCTTCTCGGCGTCATTGATTTAAGGGTTCCCGGCAGCTATCTGGTAACCTTTGTCCTGTTTCTCCTTCTGTTTGGCGGACATGGGCCTGACCCTGTATTTATCAGCGCCCATCTGGCAGGGGGCGGGCTGATGCTGGGAGCCTTTTTTATGGCAACGGATTATGTCACAAGGCCCGTTACCAAAAGAGGGCAGTATGTGTACGGAATTATTCTGGGAATCCTCACCGGGATTTTCCGGATCTTCGGCCCCTCGGCGGAAGGTGTCTCCTATGCCATCATTCTGGGAAACCTCCTGGTTCCTCTGATTGAAAAAGTGACTATGCCCAGAGCCTTTGGGAAAGGAGGGGAGAGAGCATGAAAAAAGAATCAGGTATCCTGAAGGATGCGGCCATCCTCCTGGTGATTACCATATTTTCCGGATTGATTTTGGGTTTCGTCTATCAGATTACCAAAGAGCCCATCGCCCTGGCCGAGGAGCGGGCCGCCAAAGAAGCCTATTCCGAGGTGTTCCCATCCGCATCGGAATTTGAACTTTCGGAGGAATTCTCCCCGGAGTCCCTTTCAGAGGATGCGGGATGGCTGGAAGCCGGATTTGACGGCGTCTCCATAGAAAACGTGTTGAAAGCCCTGGATAAGGACGGAAGTCTTTTGGGATATGTGCTCACCGTCACAAGCCATGAAGGATACGGCGGAGATATTACCTTTACCATGGGAATTGCAAATGACAAAACCTTAAACGGTATTTCCATCCTGAGTATTTCCGAGACGGCCGGGCTTGGCATGAAGGCGGAGGAAGTGTTAAAGCCTCAGTTTGCAGATAAAAATGTTTCCGTTTTTACATATACCAAAACAGGCGCTGTCTCCGATGACCAGATTGACGCCATCAGCGGCGCTACCATAACCACCAGAGCACTGACTAATGCAGTCAACGGAGGTCTTTACTTTTTTCAGACACAGTTAGGAGGTGACGGCAATGAAGCAGAATAGTGTAACCGAACGTCTGGTAAACGGACTGATAAAAGAAAATCCTACCTTTGTGCTGATGCTGGGTATGTGTCCTACACTGGCCGTTACCACCTCGGCAGTCAACGGACTGGGCATGGGACTTACCACCATGGTGGTTTTGGCCCTCAGCAACCTTTTTATTTCCCTTTTGCGAAAAATCATACCGGACAGAGTGAGGATTCCGGCATTTATCGTAATCATAGCATCCTTTGTGACGGTGGTGGAGCTTTTGCTCAAGGCATTTATTCCTTTTCTGTACAATGCGCTGGGACTCTACATTCCGCTGATCGTTGTAAACTGTATTATTCTGGGCCGGGCAGAAGCCTATGCCTCCAAAAATGATGCGGTTTCCTCTCTCTTTGACGGAATCGGCATGGGACTTGGATTCACTGTTGCCCTGACGATTATCGGTGCAATCCGGGAGCTTCTGGGAGCGGGAGAGGTGTTTGGACTTCACATTATGCCCGAGAGCTATGTGCCCTGCAGCATCTTTGTCCTGGCTCCGGGAGCCTTCTTTGTCCTGGCTGCTCTGACAGCCATCCAGAATAAAGTAAAACTTGCAGGAGAGAAAAAGGGTAAGGATATGTCCAGAATACAGTCGGGCTGCAACTCAGATTGTGCGTCCTGCGGCGAGTCAGGCTGCAGCAGGCGGCTTGTGGAAGCGTCTTCCACAAAGTCCGCAAAGGAGAAGGAGGTAAAAAATGATTAAGGATTTACTGATCATACTTATTTCGTCCTCATTGGTGAGCAACGTGGTTTTAAGCCAGTTTTTGGGGCTTTGCCCTTTCCTTGGAGTTTCTAAGAAAACAGAAACGGCGGCAGGCATGGGAACGGCGGTTATCTTCGTCATTACCCTGGCCTCTGCAGTGGCAGGCGCTATCTATAAATTTATTTTGCTGCCCTTTGATCTCACTTACCTGCAGACCATTGTGTTTATTCTGGTAATCGCTGCGCTGGTACAGTTTGTGGAGATGTTCCTGAAGAAATTCATGAAATCCCTGTATCAGGCCCTGGGAGTTTACCTTCCTCTTATTACCACCAACTGTGCGGTACTTGGGGTAGCGCTCACCAATGTACAGAAGAACTATGGAATTTTAACCGGTATTGTAAACGGCTTTGCAACAGCCCTCGGCTTTACCATCGCCATCATCATTCTGGCCGGTATCAGAGAAAAAATGGAATATAATGATATTCCGGAATCCTTTAAGGGCATGCCGATCGTGCTGGTAACCGCAGGACTTATGGCAATTGCCTTCTGCGGATTTTCAGGACTGCTCTAGGAGGTGCGGATATGGAAATAACAGGAGTTTTGCTATCAGTGGCCGTAGTTGGCGGCGTTGGGCTTTTTATCGGTGCGTTTTTGGGAATTGCATCCATCTGCTTTAAGGTTCAGGTGGATGAGAAGGAAGAGGCAATTTTAGCCGCTCTTCCCGGCAATAACTGCGGCGGCTGCGGTTTTCCGGGCTGCAGCGGGCTGGCAGCGGCAATCGCCAAAGGTCAGGCCCCTGTAAATGCCTGCCCTGTGGGCGGAGAGCCTGTGGGCAGGGCAATTGCACAAATCTGCGGTGTTGAGGCGGGGGAAACCACCAGAATGACCGCCTATGTACAGTGCCAGGGAGACTGCGATAAGACCACCCTGGACTATGAGTATCACGGAGTACAGGACTGCCGTATGCTTTCCTTTGTGCCAAACGGAGGAGCCAAAAGCTGCAATTACGGCTGTCTGGGTTTTGGAAGCTGCGTAGCGGTCTGCCCTTTTGATGCCATTCATGTGGTTAACGGTGTTGCTGTGGTGGACAAAGAACAGTGTAAGGCCTGCGGAAAGTGTGTGGAGGTTTGCCCCAAGCATCTGATCACCCTGATTCCCTATGATGCCAAATATACGGTGGCATGCAGTTCAAAGGATAAGGGGCCGGTAGTCATGAAGGACTGCACCGTAGGCTGTATCGGCTGCCAGCTCTGCAAGAAGAACTGCCCGGCGGAGGCGGTGACGGTGACAGATTTCAATGCCACCATTGATTACGACAAATGTGAGGGCTGCGGTGTCTGCGCGGAAAAATGCCCGCGGAAATCCATTGTGGCTCATTAATTCTTCCTATTGGTTCACGCTTTAAAATGTGGCGCGCGCCTGGAAACGGCGTGCAGATATTCAGGAAAGGCAGGTAAACAAATGCAGAATAACGAAGTAATGGTAAAACTGGGAAGTACGGGAATTACCGTAAACAAAAATGGCTTTGGCGCGCTTCCTGTTCAGCGGGTTGACAAGGAAGAGGCCGCCAGGCTGCTCAGAAAGGCCTACGATGGCGGCATCCGCTTTTTTGATACGGCAAGAGCCTACAGTGACAGTGAAGAGAAGCTTGGCCTTGCCTTTGATGGCATGCGCGAAAAACTCTATATCGCCACCAAATCAGGCGCGGGTACAGGGGAAGCCATGGAGAAGGATCTGGCAAAGAGCCTTTCTATGCTGCGCACAGATTACATTGATATTTATCAGTTCCACAATCCTTCCTTCTGTCCGAAGCCGGGAGATGGAAGCGGGCTTTATGAAGCGGCTCTTGCTGCCAAAAAGGCCGGAAAGATCCGCCATATCGGCATCACCAACCACAGACTGGGAGTTGCAATGGAGGCCATCGAAAGCGGACTGTATGAAACCCTCCAGTTTCCTTTCAGCTACCTTTCCGGTTCCAAAGAAGAAGAGCTGGTGGAGGCGTGCAAAAAGGCCGATATGGGCTTTATTGCCATGAAGGCGTTATCCGGCGGGCTGATCACCAACTCTGCCGCCGCCTATGCACATGCTGCCTGCTTTGACAATGTGCTGCCGATCTGGGGAGTCCAGAGGGAGTCGGAGCTGGATGAATTTTTATCTTACATCAAAAATCCCCCTGCCATGACAGAGGAAATCCGGGAAATCATAGAAAAGGACAGAACGGAGCTGGCAGGAGAGTTCTGCCGGGGCTGCGGCTACTGTATGCCCTGTCCGGCAGGAATCACCATCAACAACTGCGCGAGGATGTCTCTGCTTCTTCGCCGGTCCCCTTCCGCCAACTGGCTGGGAGAGGAATGGCAGGAGAGAATGAAGAAAATCGAGAACTGCCTGCACTGCAACCAGTGTAAGAGTAAATGCCCTTACGGGCTGGATACCCCGGCGCTGCTTGCCAAAAACCTTGAGGACTACAACAATGTTCTTGCCGGAAAGGTCAGTGTCAGCTAAAAATTATGATAAATAATTTCGCCGTCTTCCGTGACGAAAATTGCCTGGATATCCGGGTAGTTTTCCAGCAGGGAGGCGGCTTTTTCATAGCCGGAAATATAGCACAGGGTAGAGAGGGCATCGGCGCGGGTGGAATCCGGGCTGATGATCGTTACCTGGGAGAGGCCGCTCTCTGCGGGATAACCGGTAGCGGTGGAAAGGATGTGGTGATAGAGCTTTCCGTCTTTTACAAAAAAGCGTTCATAGTTTCCGGAGGAAACCACACTCTTATCGGACAGCTCCAAAGTGAGAAGGGGAGCGCCGTCTTTTTCAGAGGGGTTGCGTATTCCCACCCGGAAAGGAGAGCCGTCCGGCCTTCCTCCCAATGTGACCACATTTCCGCCAAGATTAATCAGGGCATGAGACACTCCTTCTGAGATGAGATATTCTTTTATTTTATCTCCGATAAATCCTTTGGCAATGAAACCAAGGTCTATCTGAGTTTCGGGATCGGTGAGCATGACCTCCCCGTCACCGACCGCAATGGCGTTGTAATCCACATGTGTCAGCTTTTCCTGAATCTGTTCATCAGAGGGGACAATTCCCTCATTAGCGGATCCAAAATTCCACAGACGGGAGAGGCCGCCTACAGCAGGGTCTACCAGACCATCCGAACCCCTTGCAAAGTCAAGGGCAATGGTTAACAGGTCAAACGTATCTTCATCGACCTTCACCCAGGAGCCGTTTCCGTGATTGATCTTCCAGATATCGCTGCCCTCCAGGGTGGCGCTGAGCAATTGTTCATAATGTTCAGCCAGTTTCATACATCCGTCCAGAAGCTCCCCAGAGTCATCCCCGTAGAGCCGGATGGAAATAACGGTATCAAAATAAAAGCCGGTGGCTTCCAAAGGAGAGCCCGCTGTGCCGGCATGCCCGCAGCCTGTCATGAAAATAAGACAAATCACAAAAAAAACACAAATGCAGCTTAAAATGGAAAAAGTGATTTTATTTTTTGAAATAGGGGCATTAAAATTCATTGCAGAGACATCCTTTCTATTACAGTCAGCCGGCCCGCGGACACGAATCAAAAGACCCAGGGAGACGGCAACCGGTTGTTTTTGGTTCTTTTTGCCTGCACAGTGCTGCAGGATATCGATTGTAATCAGGAGCGGTTTCGTGTATAATAAGCAGGACTTTAATCTGATACGAGTCATTATATATTTTTACAGTTTAATTGAAAAGAGAAAGTGGGGAATTTCATGCGTTTACCTGAGGAACATGAAGAAAGAGGCATGGGAACACCGGTGGTCTATACCATCATAGTGGTTTCCGTTTTGATATTGGCGATATTGGCAGTTGTTTTTGCGAGCAATACCAGACAAAAAGGACGAAACCGTTCCCGAAATTTAAATGCCCAGGCCACGCCCAGCGCTTCTCCTGTGGATGATATGGAGTTTGCCGAGGGGCAGGAGGATATTGAAACCCTTTACAGGGAACACCGTCTTCGTTCAGAGGATCTGGACTTCTGGAATATGTATCAGGATAATAGCCCTCTTGTGATCGTGGAACCTACTGCAAGCCCCAGTCCAACACCCTCCCATGAGCCTACCGACGAGGAGCTGGCTGCAGACGGGGAACATGTTAAGGTTACTTTAAAGGACGGAACGGAAGAGTGGATGGAAATTTCCAGGAAAATTCCGCTATACACCTATGATTTTACCAATATCAAGATTACTGCGGGAAAGATGGAGTATTTTCAGGATGGAGAAAAGGTTTCCCGACTGGGAGTCGATCTCTCAAAAGAAAGCGGAAATGTGGATTTCGAGGCACTGAAAAATGCCGGAGTTGATTTTGTCATGCTGAAGCTGGGGAGCAGAGGCTATGAAACCGGTCTGCTCACATTGGATGAAAATTTTGTTTCCAACATCACCAAGGCTCAAAGTGCTGGGCTGGAGGTAGGCGTTTACTTTTTCTCCCAGGCAGTGACGGATGCGGAGGCCCAGGAGGAAGCCAAATTTGTGGTGGATAATCTGACTCCTTATAAAATCAATTATCCTATTGCCTATGATATGGAGTATATCGCCAATGATGAGTCACGGATTGAAATTTTAGGAGCAAAGGAAAAGACAGAGGTGGCGCAGGCTTTTTTGTCTTATCTGGAAAAAGAGGGCTATGATACGCTCCTTTACGGCACCAAAAACTGGCTTTTGGGAGAGCTTGAACCGGAAGAGCTTCTCACCAAATATGACGTATGGTTAAATGACCAGACGCCGATCCCGGATTATCCTTACCAGTTCAGAATGTGGAAATATGCTATCCGGCAGAAGATAAGCGGAGTGGAGAATGAGACCTCTTATATTATAAGCTTTGTGGATTATACACGAAGATAACAATTACTGTTATAGTGAACGACAAAATAATTTGTCGTTCACTATATATCCAGGATTAAAAGAACCAGACCGGCTGGTTCTTTTTTTTTTGCGCCATTTTGACCGGTAATAAATTCATAATATCTGTATGTTTAGATGGCGTATGCTGTTAAATTTGAAAGAAATTCCCCCAAATTGTAAATTTTAGAAATATTTTTGGCAGTAACTGTATAAAATATTAAAGAACTATTACAAAATTGTTCCATTTTTTATTAAACATCTGTGTGTCGCTTTGCGGCGCACCACCACATCAAACGCTGCCACGCTTCGCGAGTCAGCTTATTGAATGAAAGGACGTGTATCAGGCATGTATAAAAAATTTATAATGCAGATGTTTCTTTGTAATATGATATTTCTTACAGGATGGTTTTGTATCAAGGAGGTTCAGTTGAACAGAATTTCTGCCACGCCTGCATTTAAGACAAATTTATCAGATGGTTACCAGCTTCCCAGAGTAGACCGAGGTTTCGGAATTCCCAGACAGGCATCCTCCGGCCAGAGAATTGTGGATTATTCTGTTATGGAAAAAGAGTACAAGTATGACCTGTCCCAGGCAGATTATGAATCCTTGCTCAAGATTGTACAGGCTGAGGCGGGAAACGAAGATGAGATGGGAAAAATGCTGGTGGCTGGAGTGGTCTTAAACCGGGTTGACAGCCGCAGATTTCCCAATACCGTCACCGAGGTAGTGATGCAGCAAAAGGGCGGGGTGTATCAGTTTTCTCCGGTTGCCATCGGTACCTACCAGAGGACAAAAGCCAGCCAGGAAACCATTGAAGCGGTGGAAAAGGTTTTAAAAGGAGAAGATTATACAGAGGGTGCTCTCTATTTTGTCTCGCGAAAAAGCGCTGACCCGGAAAAGATGAGATGGTTCGACAGCTCCCTTACAAAGCTTTTTGAACATGGCGGACACGAATTCTTTACAAACCCCTGACTCTTTTCATTGTAAAGCATTCTGTTTTATGTTAAAATGGGTTGAAAATTTGGGAGCCGGGATTTGCGCCATATGATACAGCGCTTCCGGACTTTGAAAGGAGCAGAGCTGTAAAATGGAGATTTTATATAACAGTACAAGAAACAAAAATAAAACGGTAACAGCATCCCAAGCTATTCTGAAGGGGCTTTCGGAGGAAGGAGGCCTCTTTGTTCCGGAGAGAATTCCGACCCTGGACAAATCTCTTGAGGAATTAAAGGAGATGTCCTATTCACAGACCGCCTATGAGGTGATGAAGCTATACCTTACGGACTTTACAGAGCAGGAGCTGAAAGACTGTATTTTAAAAGCTTATGATGATAAATTTGACACGGAAGAAATAGCGCCCATAAGAGAGGCCGGGGGTGCTTACTATTTAGAGCTTTTTCACGGGGCAACCATTGCCTTTAAGGATATGGCCTTATCCATTCTGCCCCATCTGCTTACAACGGCAGCCAGGAAGAATCATGTGACAAATGAAATTGTGATTCTCACAGCAACCTCGGGAGATACAGGCAAAGCCGCGCTTTCCGGCTTTGCTGATGTGAAGGGCACCCGCATCATTGTCTTTTACCCCAAAAACGGAGTCAGTCCCATCCAAGAAAAGCAGATGGTGACCCAAAAAGGAAAAAATACATATGTGGTGGGCATTCACGGTAATTTTGATGATGCACAGACCGGCGTTAAGAATATTTTCGGTGACAGTACCCTGGCTGAGGAAATGAGCAAGAAGGGATTCCAGTTTTCTTCCGCCAATTCCATCAATATCGGACGCCTGGTTCCTCAGATTGTTTATTATGTGTATGCTTACGCTCAGCTCCTTAAAAAGGGATGCATTGAGAGCGGAGAGAAGATAAATGTGGTAGTCCCTACCGGAAACTTCGGCAATATTCTGGCCGCCTTTTATGCAAAGCAGATGGGGCTTCCCATTGCTAAACTGATCTGTGCGTCCAATGAAAACAAAGTGCTTTATGATTTCTTCCGTTCCGGGACCTACGACAGGAACAGGGAGTTTGTACTTACCTCTTCCCCGTCCATGGATATTTTAATTTCCAGCAACTTGGAGAGACTGATTTATCTGATTGCGGGAAATGATTCCGACAAAAACAGGGAATTAATGGCATCTCTTTCCGGAAATGGCACCTACACGATCACGGACTCCATGAGGGAGAAGTTGTCCGATTTTTATGGAAACTTTGCCAGCGAGGAGGAAACTGCCCAAACGATCCGTACCCTGTACGAAAATACCGGATATATCATTGATCCCCACACGGGGGTAGCTTCCTGTGTCTATGGAAAATATAAGGAAGAAACAAAGGATTCTGTGCCTGCCGTGATCGTATCAACAGCAAGCCCTTACAAGTTTACCAGAAGCGTTATAAATGCCATTGGCTCAGACGGCTCGGAGAATGATTTCGCGCTGGCCGACCGGCTTTCTGCGCTTTCAGGCGTCAGGATTCCAAAGGCCGTGGAAGAGATTAGAAACGCCCCGATTCTGCATGATCGTGTGTGCGAAAAGGATGAGATGAAGCAGACGGTCAGGGAAATACTCGGGTTGTAATTTGTTTCGAAGGCAAGGCTTGAGGAGCGAAAGGAGAATAGAACAATGGAAGTTTTAGAAATGACAGAGAAAGAACAAGCGGCAATTATGATTGACATTTACACTGACTTACAGAGGATCCAGAAAGCAGAGGATAAAGAAAAGGAACTGGGCAACCAACTCCGCAAGGCAAAAGCGAAACTGGAAGCATTGGGAATTGTGACCGAAAACTTAATCATTGACTGACAGTAAAAACCGCCGCTATGGTTTCATATGCGGCGGTTTACTTGATTACAATAAGCGGTTTTGAGTTCAATTATGCCGATCCTCTATATTTACATAAGTACGGTCCGGACAGATCGGCTTGTAAGCCGGACGAATAATTTTCCCGTTATTGGCCAGCTCCTCCATACGGTGGGCGCTCCAGCCGGAAATTCGGGCCATGGCGAAAATCGGTGTGTAAAGCTCCATGGGAAGTCCAAGCATGTGATAAACAAAGCCGGAATAAAAGTCCACATTGATGCTGACGCCCTTATACATCTGCCGCTCACCCGCAATCACTTGAGGAGCCAGCCGCTCCACCAGAGAATAGAGGGCGAATTCCTTTTCCAGCCCCTTCTCCACGGAGAGCTTCTCCACGAAGGACTTAAAGATGACAGCACGGGGATCGGACTTGGAATAAATGGCATGGCCGACACCGTAGATCAGGCCCGCATGGTCAAATGCCTCCTTGTGGAGGAGCCTTCGCAGGTAAGAGGCCACTTCTTCCTCATCTGCCCAATCTTTTACCTCCTGCTTCATTTCCTCAAACATCTGGACTACCTTGATATTCGCTCCGCCGTGGCGGGGACCTTTCAGGGAACCGATGGCCGCTGCAATCACAGAATAGGTGTCTGTCAGGGATGAGGTCACGACATGGGTGGTAAAGGTGGAATTATTACCGCCGCCATGCTCCATATGTAATACCAGCGCCACATCTAAAAGCTTAGCCTCCAAAGGAGTATAGGACTTATCCGGACGCAGAATGCGCAAAATATTCTCTGCGGCGGAAAGCTCAGGCTTGGGCTGGTGAATGAAAAGGCTCTTACCGTCATGATAATGACAGTAGGCCTGATATCCATAAATGGACAAAAGCGGGAACATACTGATGAGCTGCAGGCACTGCCGAAGGACATTGGGAAGGGATACATCATCCGCCCGGTCATCGTAAGAATAGAGGGTAAGCACACTGCGGGCAAGGGTGTTCATCATATCGCTGCTGGGAGCCTTCATAATGATATCCCGCACGAAACTGGTGGGAAGGGAGCGGTACCCGGAAAGCAGCGCCCGGAACTTTTCAAGCTCTTTCGCATCCGGAAGCTGGTCAAACAGGAGAAGATAAGTGATCTCCTCAAAACCAAAACGGTTGCCGGAAGTAAAACCGTTTACCAGATCCTTGATATCATATCCCCGGTAGAAGAGACGTCCATGCTCCGGCACCTCCACGCCGTCCACAATCTTCTTGGCACGGACATCCGATATGTTGGTGAGACCTGCCAGGACTCCTTTGCCGTTTAAGTCACGCAGCCCTCTTTTCACATCATATTTGGTAAAAAGCTCGGAATCAATGATGTCTGCCTTTTCACTCATTTTGGCAAGGCGGACAATATCGGGTGTAACCTCAGAAAATACATTATAATCCATCCAAAAACTCCTTTCTTATATGATCCTTTGAGAAATCGTTAACCAGGTGCAGTGCGTATATAACAAGAACAATAATTATATTGTCAGTTAATAACAAGAAATGAAAGAACATTTCAGAAAAAAAGTTAACATAACCATATTAGCATGAAAATGTTTTTTCAACAAGTCAAAAATAATCTGTTTACAAAATATTTAGAAAAAGGAAACAATTTACTGGTAAACAGTATATCCAGTAATGAAATATGAGAAGTTTGAAAAAATGCGCCCGGTAAATATTGACTTTTAAAACCATGTTTGAGATAATACAATCGATGTGGCGGTATTATGCCCATTCCACGTACAAAAGAAGCTGCCATGCTTCACAGGGAAGAGAAGAGGGGGATGATTTCCTTTTCTTCTGAAGAGTATTCGTTGACAGCAGGCGGCTTCTGGAAAATATACAACAATTTAAGGAGGACGAATAATATGTCAACAAAAGCGTATTATCCCATTTCCGAGATCGGCAAAGGTAAGGTTGGTTTTTCCAAAACCCGTTCCATTATCGAAGCCGCTTTTTACGGAAACAACGTAGTTAAGGTAAACACTTTAAAGGAAGCTTATGAATTAGCTAAGAATTCACCCGGAACCATCGTTACGGACATGCCCGTTAAGGATGGCGATACCTTCGGTCTTGAGAAGGATGCAAAGGTTCTTCTGTTTAATGACGGAGCTGTAACCGGCCGTTATGCCGCTGCCCGCCGTATCAAGGGCGAGCCTGGCGTTGACGAGACAAAGCTTGACAAGGTTGTGATGGATGCAATCTATAAGACCCGTTGGAAAACCCTCTATCATGCAGAGTGCTTCGTAGGTCTTGATCCTGAATTTATGGCGAAAGCTCACCTTCTGATTCCGGAAGGAGAGGAGAACCTTCTTTACAACTGGATGATCAACTTCCAGTATATGTCTGACGAGTATGTTAAGATGTACAAGAAATCCAAACCTGTCGGCGACGGAAAAGAGCCTGACATCTACATCTTCTCCGATCCTCAGTGGGTACCGGAAGAGGCGCCGGATGTTGATTACAGCTGCTTAAGCGATCCTCTTACCCTCTGTTATTTTGATACCAACCAAAACTGTGCTGCAATCCTTGGTATGAAATACTTCGGCGAGCACAAGAAGGGTACTCTTACCATGGCATGGGCTCTTGCCAACAGAAATGGTTATGCGGCATGCCACGGCGGACAGAAGGAATATACTCTTCCTGATGGAAGAAAATTCGTAGCATCTGTTTACGGTCTGTCAGGATCCGGTAAGTCCACTCTGACCCATGCAAAACATGGCGGCAAGTATCCGATCACCGTACTTCATGACGATGCATTCATTATCAACACAGATACCTGTGCTTCCGTAGCTCTTGAGCCTACTTATTTTGACAAGACTGCAGATTATCCTACAGGATGTCCTGACAATGAGTATCTGTTATCCGCTCAGAACTGCTCCGCAACTCTTGACGAGAACGGCAAGATTCAGCTTGTGACCGAAGATATCAGAAACGGTAACGGACGTGCCATCAAGTCCAAACTCTGGAGCCCGAACCGTGTGGATAAGATTGATGCTCCTGTTAACGCAATCTTCTGGATCATGAAGGATCCTACCATTCCTCCGGTAGTGAAGCTGGACGGTGCAGCTCTGGCATCCGTTATGGGCGCTACTCTTGCAACCAAGACCTCCACTGCAGAGCGTGTGGCAGCCGGTACAGATTTGAACGCTCTTCGTATCGTTCCTTATGCGAATCCTTTCAGAACTTATCCTCTGGTAAACGACTATGAGAAGTTCAAGAAACTGGTAGAAGAGAAGAATGTTGCCTGCTATATTGTAAATACCGGTGATTTCATGGGCACAAAGGTAAAACCCGCCGATACTCTTGGTATTCTTGAGACGATCGTGGAAGGAAAGGCCAAATTCGAGAAGTGGGGCAACTTTGACGATGTAGAGATCATGTATGACTGGGATGGCAAGACGGCTGATTTCAAACCCGACTTAAATGATCCTGAATACAAGGCTGCGCTTAAGAACGCTATGCAGAACCGTGTAGATGCTGTTAAGGGCTTTGCTGAGAAGAAGGAAGGCTATGACAAGCTTCCTGACGAGGCGCTTGCTGCTGTTCAGAAACTGGTTGATGCTCTTTCATAAAATCAGGTTATACTGAGCGATACCCATGGCAGATTTCATCCGCCATGAGTATAATTTAATCAAATTGATTTAGATAAGAATTTAGTTAGTATACTTAAAATGCGGGTAGATAATACCCGCATTTTATAGTTGTATTTTTCCGGTAGATTGGATATAATAGAACTAGCCTGAAATGTGCGATAATTCTTGTTGTTTTGAACCTACAGTTACTTTAAACGGGATTCCTATATCGCCAGATAGCTGCCAAGCCTCCACTCGAAAGAGGACTGCAGGGGAAGGCAAAAGTCTGGTTGCGGTCACCCACCTAGCTTCAGGCTAGGAGTCAAAAGACAAGAACCGGCATTTTGGGTCAACAGAAGAAAAAGCAGCCTTAAATAAGGCTGCTTTTTCTGACATAAAGCAAACTGTACATTTTGTGGGCAGTTCGTTGTTTGCTAACTTTTGGAAGGGCATAACATTTTCATGGAAAAAAAAGCAAGAATTTTGTTTAAGCTTATTTTGACTGTAGTATTGTCTTTACTGCTTGTATGGCTGATCTATGTGGATGAAAAAAAATTCCAAAAACATCTGACACAACCGGAGGGGGAGTTTGCCCAGACAGATGATGTGCTGATACTGACGGATGCACTGTGTCAGGCACTTTGGGATTCGGGACATAACCTGGTTTCTAAAAATGAGCTGGAAGGCTTTTATAAGCAATATTTCTATTCAGAGGCTGAGCCGACTCAATATATTTCCTATGAAGCTTATATAGAATTACTTGGGCTGTTGACTGGAAATGAAAAAGAAACAAATTCGGATTCTCAAAGGCAAGAAGATGCTCTCCGTGAAAAACTTACATATAAAAATAAATATGAAGAAAATTTTTTTCTTTTAAAGGATGACTGGTACAACAGCTTTGACCAGCTCCTTAAATTTTATGGACTTGAAGAAGTCCTAAAGATACAAAAGGTTACAGTTCTGTGTGGCAATCAAAATCTGGTCGGGAGTGAGGCCCTAGGAGAGGATTGCCTTCTTGATTTAAACGGCAGAGTCTTTCGTTATATTTCTAAAGCCTTTGACGGCCTTAAGTTTACAACGGTTAATGCCTATGTGAAAGAAAACAATCTTCTCACTTTGATTGAACTTATGCCTGAGGAAAGTCTGCTCTCCAATGTATGGATTATGGAAGCGGATGAACAGGGACTTCAGTTTTTTTATCATGGCTATGAGATTCGAGCCGATCACGCTAAGGATTTGTCGGATGCCATTCAGATGCGGGAACAGGTTGGAGATATTTCATTTAAGAATGGTGACCTCTCGGATGTCTCTCTTAAAAAGGAGCGGATTGGAGGAAAACTTCTTGGTCTAACCAAATCCCACATCGAGATAGAAGGATATGGCAATCTTCCCCTTAGCGATTCCTGTGTGGGGTACCAGCTTTATGATAAGCTGCGAACCGTAGATACCTCCGAAATGGCGATTGGCTATGATTTTACCGACTTTGTACTGGAAAATGGGAAAGTATGCGCTTTTTTGATCACTAGAAAGGAATCCATGGAAACGATTCGAGTTGCCATAAAAACCGAAAATTTTGACAGTCTTTATCATGAAAAGCTTGTGTTTTCCTCGCCAGATGAAATGATTTTATCCTATGGAGCATATGATGACAGAAAGCAGGAGACGATTGCAGCCGGAGAAGAGTTGACCATAGAAAGAGGGGGAAAATATCTTTCCGGTGATAGGATCACGCTTTCCCCCGTTACAGCTTCTGGGAAAATCCGGGTACTTTCAGGCAAGAGAAGTCAGGGAATTCCAGAATACAGAGGCAAAATGGAGGTTGCAAAAGACGAAGAAGGACTGGTTCTGATCAATGAGGTTTTGCTGGAGGAATACCTTTATTCTGTGGTTGCCAGTGAAATGCCCGCCCATTATCCCATAGAAGCACTTAAGGCTCAGGCTGTATGCGCTAGAACCTACGGCTACCGTTATCTGCAGCATCCAGGCTATGAAGCCATCGGAGCCCATGTGGATGACAGTGTAAGCTATCAGGTATATAACAATAAGATGGAAAATGTGAATTCTACCAAGGCAGTGAAGGAGACGACTGGTACTTTGCTTTTATATGAGGATGAGCCTGTAAGTACCTACTATTATTCAACCTCCTGCGGCTTCGGAACCGATGCCGGCGTATGGGGGGATGAGAGTAAGGATGAATTTCCTTATCTGAGCTCTGTATATATTGGTGAATATGGCAAATATCAGATACAGAGCAATGAAGAAGCAGGAGAAGAGGCTTCAAAAGGAGATTCCACAGAGGGAACAGTTTATTCGTCAGATGCTCTTTCTCAGGAAGAAATTTTCAGAGATTATATATCCCAAATAGATGAAAATGCCTACGAAAAGGAAGAAACCTGGTTTCGATGGAATTATCAGGTGGAGGAGCTTGATGTTTCCCTTTTATCTCAAAAACTCAGGGAGCGGTATCAGGCAGGTACTTCCAAAATTCTTACGTTCACCGGAGAGGGGAGCATAGATGCTGCGGATGCCATCTTTGAGGAGAAGAAGCCTGAAGACTTTAAAAAGGTTTACGATATCCGCTGCCTGAAACGGAAGGAAGGTGGCGTCATGGATGAGCTTTTGATTGAAACAGAGGAAGGGAGTTACAAAGTAATCTCCGAATATAATATCAGATACGTTTTGAATCAGGGAAATGAGGCTATAGGGCAAAAGGATGTAACACTTAATTCCTCTTTACTTCCAAGCGCTTATATGATAATTGATACTGTTAAATCCGGGAAAAATGTGATAGGATATAACATTATGGGCGGAGGCTACGGCCATGGCGTTGGTATGTCTCAGAATGGGGCAAAAGCCATGGGGCTTAAGGGAATGGATTATGAAAGTATTCTTTTCTTTTATTATCAAGGCTGTCAGCTGGGAAAAATTTATTAAATGACGAAAGGGCATGGTTATCGCTATGCTTAAAAGATTATTATTTATTGGTTACGATTTTGGAAAACATATGAGCAAGAGGAATATCAGCGTATTTGCTGCCAGCACAGCATTTTTCCTTTTCCTGTCGCTGATTCCGGCCCTGATGCTTTTATGTGCGATTTTGCCTTATACTCCCCTTACCAAGGCAAATCTGATGTACCTTGCCAGAGAAATCTCCCCAGATGCCATGGACGCTTTACTTGTCAGCATTATCTCCGATGTCTACGACAAATCCATCGGTGTCGTTTCCATCACCGCCATTGGTACCCTTTGGTCAGCCGGGAAAGGGGTTCTGGCACTGATGCGGGGGTTAAATGCCATCAATGACGTGGAGGAAAACCGGAATTATTTTTTGCTTCGCTTAGTGGCAAGTTTGTACACCGTCTTAATGCTGGTTGCCGTTATTTTGTCATTGCTGATCATGGTTTTCGGCAATTCCCTGATCGGCCTTATTGAGGGTTTTGTTCCTCAGACCTCCTATTTATTTGATGGACTGCTGCATTTCAGAACCCTTTTTGTGTGGGCAGTACTTACCCTGGTGATCGCGCTGATGTATGCCTATGTTCCCGGCGCTAAGCAGGGCTTTAAGATGCAGCTTCCGGGAGCGGTTTTTGCTGCTGTTGGATGGAGCGTCATGACCTGGGTCTTTTCCATCTATGTGGATGAATTTAATGGATTTAATACCTATGGTAATCTTACCACCATCATCATCTTGATGTTGTGGCTTTATGCGGCTATGTACATTATTCTGGCCGGAGCCTATATCAATCGCTATTTTAAACCGGCTTTTCAGTTTTTTATTGGAAAGAAGAGATAAATCGAAGTAATTGGAGGTTTGAGAATTGAATTACGGTAGTAAATGAAGTAAAATATACATCAGAAAGTGAGGAAATAAAAAATGGAACAAAAAAACACGTGGGAAACCTATAACGAAAAACAATTGGAAGCTCTGGAAGAGCTTTCCGGCCAGTACCGGAATTTCCTGGATGAGGGAAAGACGGAGCGAGAATGTGTGGACTATATTGTAAATGCTGCGGAGCAGAAGGGATACCGTGATCTTCAAACCGTAATCAAAGAAGGTGGAAGCCTGAAAACCGGGGATAAAGTATATGCGGTATGTATGAACAAGTCCGTGGCTATGTTCCGCATCGGGGAACGCCCTATGGTGGAGGGAATGAATATTCTTGGCGCCCATATTGATTCTCCCAGGCTGGATGTAAAGCAGAAGCCTTTTTACGAGGACGGCGGCTTTGCTTATCTGGATACTCATTATTATGGCGGTGTCAAAAAATATCAGTGGGTGGCTCTTCCTCTTGCCATACACGGGGTGATTGTAAAAAAAGACGGCACTACGGTGGAGGTAAACGTAGGGGAAAACGAGGACGATCCCGTATTCTTCGTATCTGACCTGCTGATTCATCTGGCACAGGAGCAGTTGGAAAAGAAAGCTTCCAAGGTAATCGAAGGGGAAGCTTTGGATATCATTGTAGGAAACAAGCCTTTTATCTTCGGAAAGGATGAGGAAGAAAAGGGCGAGGGTGAAAAAAAGAAAAAGAAGAAAAATGCCAAGGAGGCTGTGAAAAAAGGTATCCTTGATATTCTGAAAAACACCTATGATGTGGAGGAAGAGGATTTTCTCTCCGCAGAGCTTGAGGTGGTTCCCGCCGGAAAGGCCCGGGAGGCCGGCTTTGACCGCAGCATGATTCTTGCCTACGGACAGGATGACAGAGTGTGCGCGTTTACCTCCTTAAAGGCCATGCTTGATGTGGAGGAGACGAAGCGGACAGCCTGCTGCCTTCTGGTTGATAAAGAAGAAATCGGCAGTGTAGGCGCTACCGGCATGCAGTCAAGATTTTTTGAAAATGCCGTTGCAGAGGTGATGAACCTCACAGGGGAATACTCCGAACTGAACGTGAGAAGATGCCTTGCTTCCTCCTGCATGCTTTCCTCTGATGTGAGCAGTGCCTTTGATCCCACCTATGCAACCAGCTTTGACAAAAAGAATGTGGCTTATCTTGGCGGCGGTATGGTATTTAACAAATTCACCGGTTCCCGCGGAAAATCGGGCTCCAATGACGCCAACGCAGAATACCTGGCTCATATCCGCCAGATTTTTGAAGAAGGAAAGATCAATTTCCAGACTGCGGAGCTGGGCAGAGTGGATCTTGGCGGTGGCGGTACGATCGCCTATATTCTTGCCCTCTATGGCATGAACGTGATCGACAGCGGCGTAGCTGTGCTGAATATGCATGCCCCCTGGGAGGCAACCAGCAAGGCCGATGTCTATGAGGCTAAGAGAGGCTACGAAGTATTCTTAAAGAAAGCGGATTTATAATGAACCCTGAAACCCTGAAAACTTCAGATTTTTACTTTGACCTGCCGCCGGAACTGATTGCTCAGGATCCCCTTGCGGACAGAAGCGCTTCCCGGCTGCTTATCCTTGATAAAAACACCGGAGAGACCAGGCATGAGCATTTTAAGAATATTATAGATTACCTGAATCCGGGAGACGTTCTGGTGCTCAACAACACCAGAGTGCTCCCGGCAAGGCTCCACGGAATCCGGGAGGGTACCGGGGCTTCCATAGAGGTGCTTCTTTTAAGGCGCAGGGAAAAGGATGTATGGGAAACCCTGGTAAAGCCCGGTAAAAAGGTAAAACCGGGTGTCATGCTTAAGTTTGGAGACGGGCTTTTAAGAGGAGAGGTATTGGATATTGTGGAGGAGGGCAACCGGCTCATCCGTTTCCGGTATGAGGGAATTTTCGAAGAGGTCTTAGACCGCCTGGGAGAAATGCCCCTTCCTCCCTATATCACTCACAAGCTGGAGGATAAGAACCGCTATCAGACTGTTTACGCCAAATATGACGGTTCCGCGGCTGCCCCCACTGCGGGACTTCATTTTACGGAAGATTTATTGAAACAGATAGAAGAGAAGGGGGTAAAGCTGGCCTATGTGACTCTTCATGTGGGACTTGGCACTTTCCGTCCGGTAAAGGCTGATCTGATCACAGAGCACCACATGCATTCCGAAACCTATCAGATCACCGCTCAGGCGGCCAGACTGATCAATGAGGCCAAAGAAAGCGGCCACCGGGTCATCTGTGTGGGTACCACAAGCTGCCGCACTCTGGAGAGCGCTGCCGATGAGAGAGGAGTCCTCAAGGAATGCTGCGGAGATACGGAAATTTTTATTTATCCCGGCTATCGTTTTAAGGTATTGGATGCCCTGATCACCAATTTCCACCTGCCGGAATCCACCCTTGTGATGCTGGTAAGCGCTCTGGCAGGAAGGGAAAACGTGCTTCGGGCTTATCAGGAGGCGGTGAAAGAGAGGTATCGGTTTTTTTCCTTTGGAGATTGTATGTTTGTTCAATAAAAATCGGTTTCTTGTATATTTGTAAAAAACAACGGGCAGTTCGCGAAATGTACTGCCCGTTGTTTTGCATTGACTAAGCACACAGAATCGGAGTCTCGCGGAGATGCTTTTTAAAAGCGCGCAGCACCTGCTTTTACAGCAGGCTCCGGCCAGGACGATCTCTTCCAGCGTAAGATGCCGCGAGATTGTTATATAAATAAACTCTTCTTTACAAATGAAAAAGAACTGGTTACAATGGGAAGCGAATATTGAAGAATTATCGGCCTCTCTTATGTTGGGGCCTGGATGAATAATCTGATAAAGGAAGGGAAATGAATATGGGTGAAATAAAAGAACGAGAAAAGCTGCACACCGGAGATATTTATCTGCCGGGAGATGAAGAGATCATGAAGGAACAGGCCGGGTATCAGGACATGCTCTGCGAATATAATCAGACTAAACCTTCAGAATCGGAAAAAAGAGCAAACATGCTGAAAAAAATGCTGGGAGACTGCGGAGAAGGCGTGTACATTGAGGCTCCTTTTTACTCCAACTGGGGCGGGCATCACTGCCATTTCGGGGACTATGTGTATGCTAACTATCTTCTTACCTGTGTGGATGATACTCACATTTATGTGGGAGACCATACGATGTTTGGGCCAAATGTAACTATCGCCACCGCGGGCCATCCGATATTGCCGCTGCTGCGCGAGCAGGCGTATCAGTATAATATGCCTGTCCATATCGGCAAAAACTGCTGGATTGGCGCCGGAGCCGTGATCATGCCAGGAGTAACGATCGGAGATAACACGGTGATCGGGGCTGGCAGCATTGTGACCAAAGGTATCCCTGCAAACGTGGTTGCGGTAGGCAATCCCTGCCGGATTATGCGGGAAATTAACGAGCATGATAAAAAGTATTATTTTAAGGACCGTAGGATACCTGCAAAGCTGTTACCTGCAGACCAGGAAGGAAAGGAAGAGTAAAACAATGAATAACAGAGAACGAAGAGACGCACAAATGGCATATATTTCCGATGACACCATTTTTGAGGAACAGTTGGTATGCAGAAAAATTCTGCAGAAATTAAACTTTATGGACCGTTCGGATTTTGCAGGGATTAAAGAGACGGTAAAAGAGCTTCTGGGAAAATCCGAGGGAGCCTTCATCAATCCACCTTTTTACTGTGATTATGGGAAAAATATTGAAGTGGGCAAAAACTTTTTTGCCAATTATAACTGTACCCTTTTGGATGTCGCCAAAATCAAAATCGGGGATAACTGTCAGATGGCTCCCAATGTTGCCATCTATACGGCCGGGCATCCTGTTCATCCGGTCAGCCGCAATTCCGCTTATGAATACGGCAAGGAGGTCACCATAGGCAATAACGTGTGGCTCGGCGGGAACACGGTAATCTGTCCTGGGGTACATATCGGCAATAATGTAGTCATAGGAGCAGGCAGTGTAGTCACAAAGGATATCCCTGACTGGTGTATCGCAGCAGGCAATCCCTGCAAAGTGATCCGAAAGATTACGGATGCGGACAAAAAGAAGCTCTTCCGGGAGGAAGAGATTGATGAGGAAGCATGGGCCGATATTGTAGCGAGAATGGAATTTTAAAAAACCTCCCTTCCTATTTTTCTACGACTTTACAAAAAGTCTCAAGTGGTTTATGATAGGAATATAAAATTGATTGCCAGGAAGGTGGAGGTATATATGGAAGAGAGAAGAAGAACAAACCGACGAGCGCTGACTTCCAAGCTTCTCATAAAGAGATTGGATGGAACCGGAGAGGAAGAGGCACAGATTGAAATCACAGATGTGTCAAAGACAGGCATCGGTTTTAGTTGCAATAAACTGTTAGATATTGGTGCTGTATACGAATCTTTTTTGAGAATTTGGACACAGGAAGTGATTCATGCCTTCCTTGAAATCGTCAGAATCGAAAAAACAGGACAGAGCTATAGCTACGGTGCTATTTTTATCGGTATGCCGGAATCTGAAGCTGTCAGAATTGAGGCCTATGATACCATAGAATCAATGAAAGGCAATTAATAGTTACTGACAGGAAACAAGGGCTGCTGCACTGACAGAGAAATACCGAGAAGGTGTTTTAAGTTCGTGTGGCAGCTTTCTTTTTAAAAAATTATGTCAGATTGGGAGTAGAGAATCGTTTGAAAGCCAAGAAAATTTATACAATGGTAGCGTTTGTCATGTTAATTGCACTGTATATCGTTATATTTCGCTTCTCTGCGGAAGATGGAGAACAATCCTCAGACGTCAGCACTCGAGTTACCGAAGCTCTACTGAAAGGCTATTACGGATTGCTTGGTAAGAGCGGAGAGGTGACCACAGAGTTGGTATTGCTCCTCGAAGGAGTAGTCAGAAAGCTGGCTCACTTTTTGGAATATATGGCGATGGGTTTTTTATCCTACAGTATCGTCGTCACCTGGCGCAATATTTCAAAAAAGGGCACTTTGGCAGTGACACTACAGGTTTTTATTTCTGCCGCTTTAGACGAGTTTCATCAATATTTTATTCCCGGTCGCTGTGCCGCACTAAAAGATGTTTTTATTGATACTGCAGGCGGAATTACCGGAATACTGGTAATTATTTTGTTTACAAAATTTTTTTGTAAGAAGCGTATATCCCAAATGGAATCACCTAATTTTTCTCAATAGACTGTATATCCCTTGGCCGCCAAAATTTCCCGGGCTTTCTCAATGCTTTCTTCCTGGTAAAATTCTACCCTTAAAACACCGTCCTCCTGTTCCCTGTTATGGGTAATCCCAATATTCTTGATGCTGATCTGGTGCAGTGCCAGAATCGTGGCAATGGCTGCCAAAGCACCGGGTTCGTCAGCAATTTCAATACGGAGAGAAAAGGATTTCTTGATCGGGCCGCTGGAGGCATCAATAAAGGAATCCCGGTAATCCCTCGCCGTTTCAAAAAGACGGTACAGATTTTCGGGCTGCGCCGAATCGATTTCTCTTTTAATCTGCTTGAGGGAGGCAATAAAGTCCTCTAAAAGCTTCGAGATATTTTCCCCATTCGCCAGACAGATATGCTGCCACATCACCGGAGAAGATGAGGCAATCCTTGTAATGTCCTTAAAGCCCCCGGCTGCAATCATCTTCATGGTACCCTCTGACGAATCTGACTCTCTGATCAGATTGACAAGGGAGGCGGCCACCACGTGGGGAAGATGACTTACCGCCGCCGTAACGTAGTCATGATTCCGGCAGGAAAGTATCAGGGGAATTGCTTTCAGAGAAGCGATGAGTTCCCTGAAATCTGCAATCTTTTCCTCACATACCTCTTCCTCCGGCGTCAGAATATAATAAGCATTTTGGAGAAGAATCGCTTTAGAGCTCTGATAGCCTGTCCGCTCACTCCCGGCCATGGGGTGTCCGCCGATAAAGCAGCGGAAGAGCCCTGCCTCTCTTACCTGCCTGTGAATGGTTGTTTTCACGCTTCCCACATCAGTGAGCAGGCAGGAAGGAGAAAGAAATCTTTTGACTTCCATGAGGAGACGATTGTTTTCACCTACCGGGGCGCACAAAAAGAGATAGTCACAGGATGAGAGGTTTTCATCCGGCTTGGAAAGTATCAGGTTCACCACTCCGTCCTGCTTTGCCATTTCAAGCGATTTTCCGTCAATATCAAAGGCCATGATATGGCAGGAAGGGTGATATTCCCGAAGCGCCTTTGCAATGGAGCCGCCAATCAGCCCCAGCCCTATAAATCCGCAGGTAAAATCAGTTTTCATCTAAGTCTCCTTTAAGCCCGGTATCCGTTGTTAACATAAGGATAGTTCGCGAAGCGTGCTATCCGTTGTTTAACATAAGGATGGCTGGCGAAGCCTGACATCCGTTGTTTGTTATGCAAAACTTCTGCCCACCAACTGGCAGAACGGCTTTAACTCTTTGGTAAGAGCGGCAAATTTATCAAAATTCAGCGACTGAGGCCCATCGGAGAGGGCGTGTGCCGGATCGTTGTGTACCTCGATCATCAAACCGTCCGTATCACAGGCAACCGCCGCCTTCGCCATCGGCGCTACATACTTGTAAGAACCGGTAGAATGAGAAGGATCCGCGATCACCGGAAGATGAGTCTTGGTGCGGAGCACCGGAATCGCGCTGAGATCTAAGGTATTTCTGGTGGCAGTCTCAAAGGTACGGATTCCTCTCTCACAGAGGACTACATTAGGATTGCCCTCTGCAATAATATATTCGGCAGCGTTGAGCCATTCGTCGATGGTAGCGCAAAGCCCGCGTTTTAACAGAACAGGAAGCCCGGACTGACCGGCCTCCTTAAGCAAAATGAAGTTCTGCATATTCCGGGCGCCGATCTGAATCATATCCACATATTTGACAGCCGCTTCGATTGCCTCCTGGCTGACCACCTCACAGACGGTGGCAAGACCTGTAGCCCTGGCTGCCTCCTGCATATACCGAAGTCCTTCCTCCTCAAGTCCCTGGAAAGAGTAAGGAGAGGTCCTGGGCTTATAGGCGCCGCCCCGCAGGATTGTAGCTCCGGCTGCCTTCACTGCCTTAGCGATACACATAAGCTGTTCTTCTTTTTCTACGGCGCAGGGGCCCGCCATGATGGTGAGATTGCCGGGACCGATACTGGTATTTCCCACCCTGACAGTGGTAGGTTCCGGATGGAACTTTTTGTTGGCAAGCTTATAGCTCTCCGTCACGGGGACGATGCGGTCCACATCCTTAAAGATGATCAGATTCTCTGTGGAAAGCTTGGATTTATCACCGACAATACCGATAATAGTGACCTCCTCGCCTTCGGAAAGGTGGACCTGGAGTCCGTTTTCTTCAATATATGAGGTAACGGCATGGATGCTCTGCTCCGATGCCCTGGGTTTCATTACAATAATCATTTTTTGACTCCTTTCTTTTCCGGCTGCTCTTTTGCAGCCCCAATCATGCTTTCGTCAAACAATATAGCACTTCAACGTGTGAAAGTCAACAGTCAGGAGAGGCCGCCCTTTTATGTCAATCAAAACAAATTGCTGTTTTTACTTGTATAAATCCCGATTATTTAGTAGAATATATCCATGGGAATTTAAAAGGCCAGAATTGCTTTTTTAGGAAATACGGCGGAATGCCCAAAAATGCTGAAAATGGAGGAGCTTATATGAATATTTACACAACTGACAAAATCAGAAATGTAGCTTTACTGGGACACGGCGGGTGCGGAAAGACCAGTCTGGTAGAAGCTATGGCATATTTGTCAGGTATCACATCGAGAATGGGTAAGGTAGACGATGGGAATACTGTCAGCGATTTTGGAAAGGAAGAGCAGAAGAGAAAGATTTCAATCAGTACTTCCGTTGTTCCCATCGAGTGGGAAGGATATAAAATCAATTTACTGGATGCCCCCGGCTTTTTTGATTTTACAGGCGAGATGGAAGAAGCCATCAGCGCTGCAGGCGCCGCTATTATCGTCGTAAACGGTAAGGCTGGCGTAGAAGTAGGAACCCAGAAGGCCTGGGAGCTTTGCGAAAAATATAAACTGCCCAGAATGATCTATGTGAGCAATATGGACGTGGATAACGCCTCCTTCCGCCAGGTAGTGGAAGATATGACCGAGCAGTTCGGAAAGAAGATGGCACCTTTCCATCTTCCTATCCGTGAAAATGAAAAATTTGTGGGATATGTCAATGTCATAACTGAGACCGGAAACAGATGGCAGGGCAAGGAAGTGGTGGAGTGCGAGGTTCCCGAGTACAACAAACCCAATCTCCAGCTTTGCCGTGATACCTTGATGGAAGCAGTGGCAGAGACCAGCGAGGAGATGATGGAGCGCTATTTCAGCGGAGAGACTTTCTCCGATGCGGAGATCAGGGCTGCCCTCAGAACCAATGTATGTGACGGAAGCATCGTGCCCATGACCATGGGTTCCAGCATTCTCTGCCAGGGCATGTATACTCTGCTGGACGATATTATCAAATATTTCCCCAGCCCTGAAAACAGGGAGGTTGCCGGAATCAATTTAAAGACCAATGAAATTTACCATGCGGACTATGACTTTTCCAAGGCGAAATCCGCCTATATCTGGAAGACCATCGTGGATCCTTTCATTGGCAAATATTCCCTGATCAAGGTGAACTCCGGCGTTTTAAAGACGGATGATGTGATCTACAATGCAGATAAGGATATCGAAGAAAAGATCGGCAAGATTTATGTGCTTCAGGGCAGCAAGCCCATTGAGGTGAAAGAGCTTCATGCGGGAGATATCGGCGCACTTGCCAAGCTGAGCGCGGCAAGGACAGGGGACAGCCTTTCCACCAAGGCCACCACTATCAAGTATGGAAAATGGGAGATGCCAAAGCCTTATACATATAAGCGCTATAATCCCAAGAATAAAGGCGATGTGGATAAGATTTCCCAGGCGCTTCAGAAGATTTCCCATGAAGACCAGACCATGAAGTATGTCAATGATTCTGAGAACAGGCAGATGCTTCTCTATGGAATGGGCGATCTGCATCTGGAAGTTATTTCCAGCAAGCTTTTGAACGAGTATAAGGTAGAAATTGAACTCACAGAGCCCAGAGTTGCTTTCAGGGAAACCATCCGTAAATCTTCCGATGTGGAATATAAATATAAGAAACAGTCGGGCGGACATGGCCAGTACGGACATGTTAAAATGAAATTCGAGCCTTTGGGCGATCTGGAACAAAGCTATGTCTTTGAACAGCAGGTAGTGGGCGGGGCCGTTCCCAAAAATTATTTTCCTGCGGTAGAAAAAGGCATTCAGGACTCTGTGGTGAAGGGACCTCTGGCGGGTTACCCGGTAGTCGGCGTCAAGGCAATTCTTTATGATGGATCCTATCATCCGGTGGATTCCTCGGAAATGGCATTCAAGATGGCCACCATTCAGGCTTTCAAGAAAGGCTTCATGGACGCAAGCCCGGTGTTGCTTGAGCCCATTGTTTCCCTTAAGGTAACCGTTCCGGATTCTTATACGGGAGACGTTATGGGGGATCTGAATAAGAGACGCGGAAGAGTTCTGGGAATGAATCCGGCTCCCGGCGGTAAGCAGGTGATCGAGGCAGATGTTCCCATGATGGGACTCTTTGGTTACTGTACCGACCTTCGTTCCATGACCGGAGGACGGGGAGAATATGAATACGAATTTTCACGCTATGAGCAGGCGCCCAGCGATGTCCAGGAAAAGGAAGTTGCTGCGAGAGCTGCCAGCGTAGCGGAAGGCTCGGAGGATTAATAAACTGATAGGTTCTTTTTAGAAAAGAGGGAATTTGTATGTTGGCGGCTACTTGTTGTAGCTGTGATAAGAGACAGGATGCTGTATATGAGGTACACAGCATCCTGTTGTATTTTAGTGGTAAAAACTGTATAATATGAAATGCAAAACAACGGGCAGCAAGTTCTGCGAACTGTCCTTATATTAATCAAAAAAGGAAGGAAAGAACTATGGGTAAAAAGAAGATGATAAGAAATATCCTCATTGTTCTTGCGGGAATTGTTTTTCTAGGTGTGTACTATTATGTGACCATTCCGGCAATCAATATTCATTCAAAGGGAACATGGGGGGCTATTTTATTTCTGGTGCTTGTGCTGATGCTGCTCTCAGGTCTCAAACACCTGCGCGGGAGCGGAGCCGAAACTGTGGAGGGCCTGAAAACCTTCCGGTTTCATTTTAAAGAATTCGGGCTCCTCTTTAAAGTGCTGGCAATCCTTCTGGTTATGCTATGTCTCTTTTATATTATAGGGTCGCTGTTGTCATCCCCCTTTTTCAATGCTGCCAAATACCAGCAGCTTCTCACCATCGAGGAGCGGGAGTTTACAGATGATATCAAAGAGGTGGATTACAAAACCATCCCTCTTTTGGACAAGGATTCCGCCTCTTTGCTGGGCAACAGGAAGATGGGAAGCATGGTGGATATGGTTTCCCAGTTTGAGGTTTCTGGAGATTATTCCCAGATCAATTATCAGGGAAAGCCTGTCCGCGTGACGCCCCTGACCTACGCAAGCCCCATCAAATGGCTGACCAATCAGAAAAGCGGCATTCCGGCCTATATTCTCATTGACATGACCACCCAGAATACGGAATGCGTGAAGCTCACGGAAGGAATTAAATACTCCAAAGGAGAATATTTTAACAGAAATCTTTACCGGCATCTGCGATTTCGCTATCCCACCTATATTTTTGACGATCAGCTTTTCTTTGAAATAGATGAGGAAGGAACCCCTTACTGGGTATGTCCCGTAAAGAAATTCAACATCGGTCTTTTCGGCGGCCAGACGGTGGGAAGAGTAGTTCTCTGCAACGCCCAGACGGGGGAATGCGTGGACTATGCGGTGGAGGATGTGCCCTCCTGGATTGACAAGGTATACTCTGCAGAGCTTTTGGTAAATCTTTATGATTATTCGGGTCTTTTAAAGCATGGCTACTGGAATTCCATGCTGGGGCAGAAGGACTGTCTGCAGTCCACCAACGGCTACAATTATATTGCCCTTGAGGATGATGTGTGGGTTTACACGGGTATCACCAGTGTCAGCGGGGATCAGTCGAATGTGGGGTTTGTCCTGATGAATCAGCGCACCATGGAAACCCGTTCTTATAAGGTGGAGGGCGCCATTGAAGATTCCGCCATGTCCTCGGCGGAAGGACAGGTACAGAACCTGGGTTACCGGGCTACCTTTCCTCTGCTCCTCAACATTGCGGATGAGCCCACTTACTTTATGGCGCTGAAGGACGGAGCTGGTCTGGTGAAAAAATATGCCATGGTAAATGTCCAGAAATACCAGTGGGTTGCGATTGGCGATACGGTGCAGGAATGCGAGCGCAATTACACACAGCTCCTTGGCACCAACGGTATTGTAAGCGAATCCGCCGCAGGCAAAAATGCCAGCGGTAAGATCGAGAGTATTTCGCCCATTGTTTTGGAAGGAAATACTCACTATTATCTGTGTCTGGAAGGGCAGGAGGATATCTACGATATTGACATGTCGAATACCTCCCTGATCCAGATCATCCGATACCAGCCGGGAGACAAAATTACGTTGGAATATCGGGAAGGCTACGGATTGAATGAGGTTATTGACATTTTGCCATAACATGGGTAAAATTTTGTGTAAATGTGCAGGGAATATCCCTGCGGAAATGAGAGGAAAAAGATGGCTGCACCATATAATCACAGAGAAGTGGAAACAAAATGGCAGGGGATCTGGGATGAAGAAAAAGCTTTTCAGACCTCCTCCGATTACTCAAAACCCAAATATTATGCATTGGTGGAATTCCCCTATCCTTCAGGACAGGGGCTTCATGTGGGACATCCCAGGCCTTATACGGCGCTGGATATCGTTGCCAGGAAGAGAAGAATGCAGGGCTACAACGTACTTTATCCCATGGGCTGGGATGCATTCGGACTTCCCACGGAAAACTATGCGATCAAGAATCATATCCATCCCAGGATTGTAACTAAAAATAATGTAGAGCGTTTCAAGGGTCAGCTTCACGCCCTGGGCTATTCCTTTGACTGGGAGAGAGAAATCAATACCACGGATCCCAATTATTACAAGTGGACTCAGTGGATTTTCTTGAAGCTTTTTCACGCGGGACTTGCCTACAAGGCGGAAATGCCCATCAACTGGTGTACCTCCTGTAAAGTAGGACTGGCCAATGAGGAAGTGGTAAACGGCGTCTGCGAACGCTGCGGGGCGGAGGTAGTCCGCAAGGTAAAGAGCCAGTGGATGTTAAAGATTACCGACTATGCGGATAAGCTCTTAGAAGGTCTGGACACGGTGGATTACGTGGAGCGTATCAAAGTATCCCAGAAAAACTGGATCGGCAAATCCACAGGGGCAGAGGTTGATTTCCTCCTGAAGGGAAAAGAGGACAAGATGACCATTTACACCACAAGGCCTGATACCCTGTTCGGCGTCACCTATATGGTCATGAGTCCGGAACATCCTTTTATCGATAAATATAAAGATGATATTGAAAACTGGGATGAGGTAACCGCTTACCGGGAGATGGCTGCCAGAAAATCCGATTTCGAGCGCACGGAGCTTGCCAAAGAAAAGACCGGTGTGATGATCAATGGCCTTACCGCCGTCAATCCGGTCAATGGGAAGGAAATTCCCATCTGGATTTCCGATTATGTACTTATGAGCTATGGAACAGGCGCCATCATGGCAGTTCCTGCCCATGACGAACGCGACTGGGAATTTGCCAAAAAATTTAACATGCCTATTATCGAGGTGGTAGCCGGAAGTCCGGTAGATGTAAATGAAGCCGTGTTTACCGATGTGGAGACCGGCACTTTGGTAAATTCCGACTTTCTGAACGGTCTTTCCGTAGCGGATGCTAAAGTAAAAATCACAGAATTTCTGACCGAGAAGGGGATCGGACATCCCAAGACCAACTTTAAGCTCCGGGACTGGGTATTTTCCAGACAGCGCTACTGGGGTGAACCCATTCCCATTGTGAAATGTGAAAAATGCGGTTATGTTCCTCTTCCGGAAAGCGAGCTTCCCTTGGAGCTTCCTGAAGTGGAAAGCTACATGCCTACCGATAACGGGGAATCACCCCTTGCCAAAATGACAGACTGGGTACGAACCACCTGTCCGAAATGCGGGGGAGAGGCCATGAGAGAAACGGATACCATGCCACAGTGGGCTGGCTCCTCCTGGTATTTCCTGCGCTATATCGACCCGACGAACGATAAGGAGCTGGCAAGCAAAGAAGCTCTTGATTACTGGATGCCCGTTGACTGGTACAACGGCGGAATGGAGCACACCACCCTGCATCTTCTCTATTCCCGGTTCTGGCACAGATTTTTGTATGATGAAAAGGTAGTTCCCTGCCCTGAGCCCTATGCCAAGAGAACCTCTCACGGCATGATTCTGGGGTCAAACGGAGAGAAGATGAGCAAATCCCGGGGAAATGTGGTGAATCCGGATGATATTGTAAGGGACTACGGCGCAGATACCCTGCGCACCTATGAGATGTTCATCGGCGCCTTTGATTTAAGCGCCGCATGGTCAGACGAGGGAGTAAAGGGATGCCGCAGATTCCTTGAAAGAGTCTGGAAGCTGCAGGATCTTTTAACCGAAGAAGAGGGCTATTCCAAAGACCTGGAGGTGAAGCTTCACCAGACCATCAAAAAGGTCAGCAATGATTTTGAAAGCCTGAAATACAACACGGCGATTGCGGCAATGATGGCTCTCATCAATGAATTTTACCGGAAAAACGGGGTTACCAGAGGAGAGTATCAGACGCTTCTTACGCTCCTTAACCCGGTGGCTCCTCATATTACCGAGGAAATCTGGCAGCGCTGCGGTTATGAAGGACGCATATACCAGACCGCATGGCCTAAGTACGACGAGGCAAAGACGGTGGAGTCCACCATTGAGATTGCTGTTCAGATCAACGGAAAGACCAGGGCAACCTTAAGTATTGCAAGGGACGAGGCGAAAGATACGGTGATTGCCCGGGCAAAAGAAACGGTTTCCGGCAAGCTTACCGGCAATATCGTAAAAGAAATTTATGTTCCGGGTAAAATCGTGAATATTGTTATGAAAGGTTAAAAATACCGGGCAGCCCGCTCCGCGAGCTGCCCGGTGTCAGCTATCCTTTATTTCGTGACCGCATGGCCATAATCTTTTCAATTTTTGCCGTCTCCTCGGGCGTCGCCTCTTTTCTCAGCACGGCCACAATTTTGTTGATCTCTTCCTCGGAAAAGGAAACTTTCTTTTCTTTCCCCCGTTTGGCTACCGCCATTAAGAAGGGGAGAAGCTGTTCTTTGCTCAGATTATTGCTCTCAAACATGAGAGCCTGCAAAAATTCCAGCTTGTATCGATCGATATCTTTTAAAGATGCATCGTTCATCCAATTATTCTGCATGTTGATTACCTCCAAACATTTCATACATCTGTCTCTGCTCCGGTGTGAGCATGTTCATCAGCATGCTCATCATATCAAAGTTTCCGCCTCCCTCACGGGAACCGGAATTTTTTTCGCTGTCAAAGGATTCGTCTCTTTCCGCATCTTTAAAAGAGGAATCCATGAAGGAAGCCGCATCCGGCATAAAATCTTTCATCATTTCCATGGTCTGGGACATTTCCTTATACATTTCCATACTGCGTGAGATATTTTGGATCTGTTCAAGCTGGGCTTTTTCACTTTCCGTGCAGTAGGGAAGCAGCTCCGAACATATTTTAAACAAATCCGGCGACTCCTGCCTTTCCAGACATCCGCAAAGAGGGTAGGGGTGCTTTCTGAAATATTCCAGCGTATAGCTTAATTCCAGAAATTTAATGTAAATAGCCATCGACTTCTGAGTCTGATTATCCACATAGGGCAGCATGACTTTCAGCATCTGTATATGATTGGTGCAAAAGAGTGTGTCAAATGCAATTACCTTAGAAGTTCCTTCTATGTTATGCTCATTTGAATCCATAGCTGCTCCTTTTCACCTGTTTCCATATTTTATGTTTTCCGTTCATCCTATATGCAGAAAAGTAGGCTCTTTCAGGAGCCTACTTTCCAGACATGATGAAAAGAATAATTACTGTTCACTTATGCCCGGCAAATTGCTCTCCGGGCATTCAAGTTCTGCTAATGATTAGCAGCCGCAGCCACAGCCGTTGTTGCCGTTTCCACAGCAGGACAGTAAAATAATAAGCCAGATGAGATCGCAGCATCCGTTATCGGAATTGTTGCCAAAGAAACCGAATCCGTTGCCATTTCCACAGCAGCTAAGCAGAATAATAAGCCAGATAATGGAACTGCATCCACATCCGTTATTATTTGAGCTGGCGGAATTATTTCCGCATCCACATCCAGTAGCTGTTAAATCACTCATATTTGCCTCCAAAAGGTTTTTGATTATGGTTTATCATATGTACTATGGCTTGTTTGTGTTTCAGGGAAAAATATAAAATATTAAAAATATTTTTTTATGGACATTTATCCGGTATTATCTTACAATAAAAAAGAAATATATGCCGAAAAGGGGAGAACAAATGAGCGAAGAGAAAAAATTATATTGTACCCAATGCGGAAATCAGAATGATGCATCTTCCAAATTCTGCAGTAATTGCGGTGCTAAATTAGAGCAGCCGGATCTCTGGGCTGAAGGAGAAGGCTCAAAGCGGGAAGAAGGGTTATTTTCCGGAGGCGAGAGCGGTTCCTTTTTTGAGAAGATTACGGATGCTGAGGAGGAAAAGCCCGCGCCTATTCCTGAAATACAGATCAATTACGGTTCCTCACAGCAGAGTTATGACAGCGGCAGCTATAACAACAGTGGCAGCTATGACAGTGGAAATTCAGGCGCTAACTCTTACTATAATTCCGGTCAGCCCTATTATACAGATCCTGCTGCAGAAAAACCCGGCGGAGGAAACATTGGATTTGCCATTGCCTCTTTGGTGTGCGGAATCATTTCCCTGCTTTGCTGCTGTCTGGGATTATTCAGCGCGATACTGGCGATTGCGGCAATTGTGCTTGGTATTATCACCCTGTGCTTTAAGTATGACGGAAAGGGCATGGCGATTGCCGGAATTGCAACAGGAGGTGTTGCCGTTGTCATTGTCATTGCATCCCTTATCATCAGCGGTACTTCTTTTTATAATGAATTGATCAATGAATTTGCCGATGAATTCTACTATTGATCAAAGCCGCTCCAAAAGCTGCCGGGTCGATACGGTTTTTTATCAATTGGGGAAGTTCTTCTGGCTTCCCTTTTGTATGGCAGGATTTTGGTTTGCCCAGAGCGGGTATGAGAAATACGGAGACTTAACCGAGTGCGCCATCCGGCAAAGATGCGGCCTGCCGTGTCCTGGATGCGGGGGAACAAGAGCCTTTTATTATCTGTTCCGGGGGGCTTTTTTTAAAAGCATTGCGCTTAATCCTGCGGTTATTTTCGGTGTTTTGGCATACCTTCACTTTATGGCTCTTTATTTTTACCGTAAACATATAAGCGGGAGTTTGGAAGAGAAGGAGATTCACATACCTTATTATCTGTATGCCGCTGTCATTGTAATTTTGACCCAATGGGTCATCAAATTGATACGAATTTTCAGCGTAATAATTTAAGTTGATTTTCATTCTAAGGAGGAATAGAAGATGGATGCGAAAACCACAGGCATTGTGGCTTATATGACATGGATTGGATTTTTTGTGGCGTTGCTGGCCGGGGACAAGGAGGGCGCCAAATTTCACCTTAATCAGGCTCTTGTCATCCTGATATTTTTTATCCCGGTATTTATTCCCTGTATCGGTCAAATATGGGGCATCTTCATGGTTGTATGCTGGATCTTAGGACTGGTTGCCGCGATTAATCAGGAAGAAAAGGAAGTTCCCTTAATCGGCAGGATACGGCTTTTAAAATAAATCATTCAAAACGCCTGATTGATTATTCATCAGGCGTTTCTTCATCATTCCCCACATCATTGTCCGCATCATTATTTGTATCTTCGGTATCCTCATAGGTGAAAATCTCCTCCGGAATATCCCCGTGTAAAATAGAAACAATGTACTGTAGTCTTTTGTTGGCAAAAACATAATTCTGACGCGCCACATCCTCCAAAGAAGCGTCAAATCCGCCTCCCTCATAAGCCATGTGGTAATAGGAAACCGCTTCCGACATATACATGCTTGCATCATCCGCAAGCTCATCCACCCCGGGAAAACAGTCCGGAACCTCCAGTGAAGCCATCTGCTGAAAGGAGGCATCCATGGAATCCAGGAGGGATAGAAGCTCTGCCACCGCCTCATCGGATTCCGGGTTTTGAATGGCATTGATGGAAGAGTCAAAAATTCTGATATTTTCAAAAAACTGATTCATATTTGCCTTATAGTTCTCGAGCTCTTCATTTTTTCCACAACCGGTCAGCATACAAAAAAACAATATACAGAGCGTCAAAAGAAAGAGCAGGCGTTTTAGCTGCGCTTTAGATGAAAAAAAAAGGTATTTCAAGGGGATCCTCCTGGTATCTTCCGTCTTTAACTAAAAACTGCGGGAGTAAATAATTGCTATATTTAAGTTATCATAGTTGCTCTTTTAAGTCAATGAACTGTTTGTATGAAGGACATTCAACTGAAAAATGACATGAAATTATTGTTCTGCAATGATCCGGCAGCGGCTCTGGCGGCTTGTACAAGTATTTTTTGGGAAATACTTGACAAAAATAATACGGTTCACTATACTGAACATAGTTCATATTGAGGTGATTATATGAATACAGTAGTGACATCGAAAGAAGATATTTTGAAAACCAGCCGGAAACTGATTCAGCAGCAGGGGTGGACTGCGATTAATATCCGCTCTGTTGCCACGGCATGTGGAGTATCAGTGGGGTCCATTTACAATTATTTTGATTCAAAAGCTGCACTGGTATGTGCCACAGTAGAAAGCGTCTGGTGTGAGATTTTTCATCGTCCGGAGGACAATGCTGTGTTTCAGGACACCATGGCCTGTATTATATGGATATATGGGCGGATGGAATATGGCTGCAGACAGTATCCTGGATTTTTTACACTGCACTCTTTGGGCTTTATGCAGGAGGATAAATCCGATGGGAAACGGAGAATGCAGCAGACCTGGCAGCATATTCTGGATGGTCTGTGTTTCGTCTTAAAGCAGGATGCCAAAATCAGAGCGGATGCGTTTACGGAGCAGTTCACAGTGGAAAGGGTTGCGGATGTTTTATTTTCTCTGATGCTGTCCGCTTTACTGCGTCAGGATTATGATCCTGCCGCTATACTGGAGATTGTCCGCAGAACCCTTTATTAACCATAAGGATGGCTGACGAAGTCTGGCATCCTTATGGTAATAAAAAAGAACTAGGAGAATAAACTATGCAAGCAATTGTAGAAACCCTGTTTGATGCTGTTTATCTGATTTCTGTCATTACCATCGGAGTCTTGATGATCCGGGGCAGCAAAGGAGTCCGCCAATTCCGTCTGTTTGGATGGATGGCCGTAGTGTTGGGGGCTGGGGACTCATTTCATCTGGTTCCCCGTGCGCTCGCCCTGTGTACCACTGGCCTGGAGAATTACACCGTTCCGTTGGGCATTGGGAAGTGGATAACCTCGGTCACGATGACGGTTTTCTATGTGCTGCTCTATTATGTCTGGCGGCAGCGGTATAAGATTGATGGGCAGAGGAGCCTTACCGCAGCGGTATATGGTCTGGCTGGTATGAGGATTGTGCTGTGCATGATGCCCCAGAACCAGTGGCTTAGTGCAAAAAATCCCCTCTCTTGGGGCATCTACCGCAATATCCCCTTCGCCTTGCTGGGGCTTTTAGTGATTGTACTGTTCTATCGCAGTGCAAAGAATCACGGGGATAAAGCGTTCCGCTGGATGTGGCTGACCATCGTGCTGAGCTTCGGATTTTACATCCCGGTGGTACTGTGGGCGGACACCATTCCCATGATTGGGATGCTGATGATTCCCAAGACTTGTGCCTATGTGTGGACGGTGCTCATCGGATACTTTGCTATGAAACAGGAATGTAAGCAGGAGGAAGGATTATGAAACGCTATATGAATGCAGCTCTGCTGTATGCTGTTCTTGCGATGATTGGCGGTGTATTTTATCGGGAGTTTACTAAATTCAACGGTTTTACTGCCAAAACCACACTCTCAGTCGTCCATACCCATTATTTTCTGCTGGGTATGGTGTTTTTCCTGATGTTACTCTTGTTGGAAAAGAACTTTTCTTTCACAGGTGCGAAAACTGGGCGGGTACTGGCTGCCTATCATATTGGTTTGAATCTGGCAGCTGTGATGTTAGTCGTGCGGGGAATAGTTCAGGTGCTGGTGCCTGCGCTTTCCGCCGGTATGAATGCAGCGATATCCGGTATCGCCGGAATCGGGCATATCCTGCTGGGTGTCAGTATGGTGCTTCTGTTAGTGCAAATCAGGCGCAGTGTATCATTATCACAGAACTGATTTCAAGCCGTTTGCGAGACAGGTGAAAATAAAGAAGGTGTAAGGTCTTAATTAAATTATTAAGGCTTTACACCTTTTTCATTTTGAAGTCTGTGAAACTCAAAACTCTAATTGTAGTTTTGGCGAATTTATGTTACCATTAAACACGTAACGTCAATTTCAGAAATACAGAGGAAATTTATGACAGCAGAAGAATTTAAGCTTTTTTCAAATAATAAACTGATTTATCTGGACGGAGCCACAGGGTCCAATCTCATGAGGAGAGGAATGCCTGCCGGCGTCTGCCCTGAAAAATGGATTCTGGAACATCCGGATATTCTTATAGGGCTGCAGCAGGAGTATGTCCTTGCAGGAAGCAACATTCTGTATGCCCCTACCTTTACGGCAAACAGGATTAAATTAAAGGAATACGGCCTTGAAGACCGGATAGGAGAGATCAACCGTGATCTGATTCGTCTTTCCAGGGAAGCGGCGGGAGGGAAGGCTCTGGTGGCGGGAGATATCACTATGACGGGACGCCAGCTCATTCCCATGGGCGATATGGATTTTGAAGAATTAATTTCCGTTTACAGGGAGCAGATTTCTCTGATTGTCGAGGCAGGAGCGGATCTTCTGGTGGTGGAGACCATGATGAGCCTGCAGGAAACCAGAGCTGCCCTGATTGCCGCCAAAGAGGTCTGCGATCTTCCGGTTATGGCGACTCTCACTTTTGAGCAGGACGGCAGAACCCTTTATGGAACGGATGCCGTGACGGCTGCCGTAACTTTGGAAAAGCTGGGAGCATGCGCGGTGGGAGCCAACTGCTCCACTGGGCCGGATCAAATGCCTGAACTGATAAGAAATATCTTCCAGGCGGTATCGGTCCCGGTGATTGCAAAGCCCAACGCCGGAATGCCATGCCTGGACGAGAATGGAAATACTGTTTATGATATGGCCGCAGACACCTTTGCAGGGGAAATGAAGCATCTGGTGGAGGCCGGGGCTGCAATCTTAGGGGGCTGTTGCGGAACCTCTCCGGAATATATCAAAGAACTGACAAGGGTTACCGGAGAAATGCATATTCCCCAAAAGGAAGCATCCTGTGTCCGTTATCTCACCAGCGAAAGAAAAACCGTTGCTTTTGGACAGGATTCTCCGTTTATGCTGGTGGGTGAGCGCATTAATCCTACCGGCAAAAAGAAATTGCAGGCGGAGCTGAGAGAAGGCCGGCTGGATATGGTTCTGGCTTTTGCGGAGGAGCAGGAGGCGTGCGGAGCCTCTCTTTTGGATGTGAATGTGGGGATGAGCGGTATCAATGAGAAGGAAATGATGCTTAAGATTTTGGATGAGGTTACCACTTCCTCCAATCTTCCTCTCTCCATTGATTCCAGCCATGTGGATGTGATTGAAGCCGCTCTGCGCAGGTACCCCGGAAGAGCTTTGATCAATTCCATTTCAGGAGAAACGGAAAAGCTGGAGAAGCTTCTTCCCATCGCCAAAAAGTATGGAGCCATGTTTATACTTTTGCCTCTGTCAGATGAAGGGCTTCCCCAAAATCTGGAGGAGAAGATCTCCATCATTGAAAAAATTTCTCAGAAGGCCTTTGCTCTCGGTATGTCCCGGGAGGATATCGTGGTGGACGGACTGGTTACCACAGTAGGCGCCAACAAAAATGCGGCGGCCGAGGTCCTTGAAACGATCCGTTATTGCCGAAGAGAGGGATTTGCAACCATCTGCGGTCTCTCCAATATCTCCTTTGGTCTGCCGGAAAGAAGTTTTGTAAACACAGCCTTTCTTACCATGGCAATTCAGGAGGGGCTTACCATGGCAATTGCCAATCCTTCTCAGGATCTGCTGGTAAATATGGCTTTTGCCTCTGATCTACTGATGAATAAGGAAGGAGCCGATGTCCGCTATATTGAAAGAATAGCTGCCTATAAAGAAAAGCTTCCCCCGACAGTCCCTTTGCCGCAGATCTCCAAAACGGATGCAGGTACTGCAAACACTTCCCCTGGCGCTTCTGCTTCCGCAAAGACTAAGGCGGATGATACGGCGGGGCATGCCTATGGCAATCATCTTCTCTATCAGGATGTGATGAAAGGGAACAGAAAGCAGATCGCAGAGCACACCAGAACAGCAGTGGATAACGGGATGGAAGCCTCCCTTATACTCAATGAAATTTTGCTTCCGGCAATCAATCATGTGGGAGAGCTCTTTGATAAAGGAAAGTATTTTCTTCCTCAGCTCATCGCCAGTGCGGAGGCCATGAAACTTTCCATTGAATATTTGGAGCCCCTGCTCTCTGTTGGAACAGAAAACACCGAAATGCCGGTGGTGGTAATAGCCACAGTGGCAGGAGACATCCATGACATCGGAAAGAATCTGGTGGCTCTGATGCTGAAAAACTATGGTTTTCAGGTTATCGATCTGGGTAAGGATGTGCCAAGAGAAACCATTGTGGAGGAAGCCATCAAAAACCATGCCAAAATCATTGCCCTCTCAGCGCTTATGACTACCACCATGCAGGAGATGAAACGGGTAGTGGAATATGCCAGAGAGCGGAATGCTTCTGCCAAAATCATGATCGGCGGCGCCGTCATTACGCCGGAGTATGCACAGGAGATAGGAGCCGATGCCTATTCCAGGGATGCAGCTGATGCGGTGAGGGTTGCCAAAAGGCTTCTGGGTATGGATGAATAGGGTTAACGCAAAAATGAAATTAAAGTGAAGCCAAAATGAACCAAAAAAGAAAGAGAATGCAGGAAATTATGCAAAATCAGGATATCTATCGCACTGAAAGCGAGCAGTTGGCCAAATTGATTGAAAATTCAGAAAAACAATTGTTTTATGCCAGAGTCAGAACCATCATTTCGGTCTTGACGGCTCTTGCCCTCTTTGCCGCCCTGCTCGTCGTGGTTCCTGCCATATTAAAGACAGCGGCGGATGCCGATGCTGCTATTGCTCAGGCCTCGGGGACTATCACCCTTGCGGATGAGGCTATTAAGAGCATTACTGAAATGAGTGATGCCATCACTGAGATGGGCCATAGTATGAATGGTTTGATTACAGAAAATGAAGAAGCAGTTTCTTCCCTTATGAAAGAGGTTGAAGCAGTGGATTTTGAGGGATTAAATAAGGCAATTAAGGATTTGGGGGACGTAGTGGAACCCTTTGCCAAATTTTTTAACAGGTTTAGATGAAAGATTTTGAAAGGAGTAGGGTTATAAAATGATAGGAGCAGATGCAATTGTAAAATGTTTGGAAGAAGAAGGAGTGGAATATGTATTTGGCTATCCCGGGGTAGCCATCTGCCCATTCTACAACAGTATTTTGGAATCACCCATCCGGACGATTCTGATCAGGACAGAGCAAAATGCCGCTCATGCAGCCAGCGGGCTTGCAAGAGTTTCCGGAAAGGTGGGAGTCTGTGCCGTCACCTCCGGTCCGGGAGCAACCAATGTGATCACGGGAATTGCCACGGCTTTTGCGGACAGTATACCGATGGTATGTATCACCGGTCAGGTAAATTCTGAACTGATCGGCAGCGATGTATTCCAGGAAGCGGATATCACCGGAGCGGTGGAATCCTTTGTGAAATACAGCTACCTGGTGAAGGATGCAAATGAAATCCCACGTATTTTTAAGGAAGCTTTTCACATTGCAAACACGGGAAGAAGAGGGCCGGTGCTGATCGACGTTCCCATTGATATTCAAAATGCGGAGGTTAAGAAATTTGTTTACCCCGAATCGGTTTCCATGCGCACCTATAAGCCGACGGTAAAAGGAAACATGGTACAGATCAAGAAGGTAGCCGCAGAGCTGCAGAAAGCCAAACGTCCCATCATCTGTACCGGAGGCGGCGTCCTTCTCTCTAATGCGGAAGGAGAGCTTCGGACATTTTCTGAAAAGCATGAGATTCCGGTAGTCTCCACCATGATGGGGATCGGGGTCATGCCCACCAGACATCCTCTGTATTACGGAATGGTGGGAAACAATGGCAAACCCTGTGCCAACAGAGCCATGAATGAGTCGGATCTGCTGATTATGGTGGGTGCAAGGGTGGCTGACCGCGCCGTAAACCAGCCGGATTTGATCACCAATAACAAGGTTTTGATTCATATCGATGTGGACCCCGCTGAGATTGGCAAGAACGTGGGGCCTACCATTCCTCTTGTGGGGGATGCCAGACATATTTTTGAGGATCTTCTGGAACAGGAGATCACCTGTGAGCACAGGGAGTGGGTCAATACCCTGAATCAATACAGAGAGTCCATGGCTCCCAAAAGAAATCCCAATCCTGCCTATGTGGATCCGGCCGGATTTATCACCATGCTTTCCGACAAGATGCAGGAGGACGGTATTTATGTTGCCGATGTGGGACAGAACCAGATCTGGTCCTGCGGTTATCACATTGTGCGGAAAGGAAGATTTTTAACCTCCGGAGGCATGGGAACCATGGGTTATTCCATTCCGGCCGCTATGGGCGCCAAGCTGGCGGATAAGAGCAGGCAGGTCATTGCCGTCTGCGGGGACGGCTCCTTCCAGATGTCCATGATGGAGCTTGCCACCATGCGCCAGCATGATATTCCGGTTAAAATCATAGTCCTTAAGAACAATTATCTGGGAATGGTAAGGGAATTCCAGCATTACACCTATCAGGATCATTATTCCGTGGTGGATCTTACCGGAAGCCCGGATCTTGAAAGGCTTTCCTCCGCTTATGATATGAAGTTTCTGCGCCTTGAGAACATGGATAAAGCGGATGAGATGATAGATGAGTTCCTTGAAAAGGACGAATCCGTGCTGTTAGAGTGTATTATTGATCCTATGGATTTAGTGAAATAAAGGAGTAAGATGAAATATGAAAAGAATTTATTCCGTATTAGTGGAAAACCGCTCCGGCGTGCTCTGCAAGGTGGCAGGACTGTTTTCGAGACGCAGCTTTAATATTGATTCCCTGGCGGTGGGAGAGACCGACGATTCGGCCGTTTCCTGCATGACCATTGTGAGCAGCGGGGACAAGCGCACCTTAGAGCAGATTGAAAAGCAGCTTAACAAAAAGCTGGATGTGATTAAAGTAAAAACCTTTGATGAGTCCGTCAGCATCAGCCGGGAGCTGCTTCTTATGAAAATCAAATACAACAGAAGCAACCGCAGGGATATCATGGAAGTCTGTGACATCATGAATGCCAGAATTGTGGATATGTCCAAAAATATGATGCTGATACAGATGTGTGATACCCCGGAAAGGGTACAGCTTTTTATCGGCATGTTTAAGTCCATCAGCATTGTGGAGGTAGCCCGCACCGGCACACTGGCTCTCCAAAAATGTACGGAGACCGATTAAAGCGTTGACTTTTTAAAGGGATATTGTTACAATAATTTTCATGTTAGGAGGATAACAAATTGCGTAAGAAGGTTTTTCAGCTTTTAGTGGACAATACCTCCGGCGTTTTGAGCCGGATTTCCGGCCTTTTTTCCAGAAGAGGCTACAACATAGACAGCATCACCGCAGGCCTTACCGCCGACCCCCGTTTTACAAGGATTACCATTGTGACCTCCGGAGATGATGAGATTCTCGATCAGATCGAGAAGCAGGTGGCCAAGCTGGTGGATGTAAGGGACATTAAGGAACTCAAACCCGAAAACAGCGTTTATCGGGAGCTTGCCATGATTAAAGTAAGAGCAGGGAGCGATCAGAGACAGGGCGTCATTTCCATAGCGGATATTTTCCGTGCCAAGATTGTGGACGTGGCTTCCGACAGCCTGATCATAGAGCTCACCGGTGATCAGAACAAAATTGATGCATTTATCAGCCTTCTGGAAGGCTATGAGATTCTGGAGCTTGCAAGAACCGGTATCGCCGGTCTGGGGCGCGGAACCGAGAACGTTACTTATCTGTAATATGCAGTTGAGTATAAACAACGGACAGTACACTTCGCGAACTGTCCTTATGTTAACAACGGATGTCAGGCTTTACCAGCCATCCTTATGTTAGCAACGGGCAGCACGCTCTGCGAACTGCCCTTATGTTAAACGACAGACGCGCGAAAAGCAGCGCAGGAGGGAGAAAGAAATGGCAAATATTTATTATCAGGAAGACTGTAACCTGTCCTTACTGGAAGGAAAAACAATCGCAGTCATCGGTTACGGCAGCCAGGGGCATGCCCATGCATTAAACGCAAAGGAGTCAGGATGCCACGTTATTATCGGCTTATATGAAGGTTCCAAGTCCTGGGCCAAAGCCGAGGCTCAGGGATTTGAGGTATATACGGCGGCGGAGGCTGCCAAGAAGGCAGATATTATCATGATTCTCATCAATGATGAGCTGCAGGCTGCCATGTACAAAAAGGATATCGAGCCCAACCTGGAGGAGGGCAACATGCTGATGTTTGCGCACGGCTTTAATATTCATTTTAATCAGATCGTTCCTCCCAAGAACGTGGACGTTACCATGATCGCTCCCAAGGGACCCGGTCACACCGTAAGAAGCGAGTATCAGGCCGGCAAGGGTGTTCCCTGTCTGGTAGCCGTTCATCAGGATGCTACGGGCAAAGCCCTTGAGAAGGCACTTGCCTATGCACTTGCCATCGGCGGCGCAAGGGCCGGCGTACTGGAGACCACCTTCAGAACAGAAACAGAAACAGACCTTTTCGGCGAGCAGGCAGTTCTCTGCGGCGGTGTATGCGCACTGATGCAGGCAGGCTTTGAGACATTGACAGAGGCAGGCTATGATCCCAGGAATGCATACTTTGAGTGTATCCATGAAATGAAGCTGATCGTAGACTTAATCTATCAGTCAGGTTTCGAGGGAATGAGATATTCCATCTCCAACACAGCAGAGTACGGCGATTATGTGACCGGACCTAAGATCATCACGGATGAGACCAAGAAGACCATGAAGAAGATCTTAAAGGATATCCAGGATGGCAGCTTTGCCAAGGAATTTTTGCTTGATATGTCTCCTGCGGGCGGACAGGCTCACTTTAAGGCTATGAGAAAGCTTGCCGCTGAGCATCCCGCTGAGCAAGTGGGTAAGGAAATCCGCAAGCTCTATAGCTGGAACAATGAGAGCGATAAGCTGATTAATAACTGAGGAATTATTGGAACAAGTATGAATATCGGGCATGGCGGTTGCTGTGCCCGTATTTTAATGCGCAGGGGCGCGTAGGGGAAAATCTTCCCTGCTCGATTCCAATGCTTTTGAGGAAATACAATATGTTTTCGTATGAAGAAATACAAAAGTACAACGAAACAGACATTCGTATTTATCAGTATATCGTATCTGATATTAAAAAAATACAATACATGACTATTAGAGAGCTTGCAAAAGAACTTCAAGTATCTACGTCTACAATATTGCGTTTTTGCACTAAAAACAATCTTGATGGATATTCTGAATTTAAAGAAGCTTTGAAAAAAGAGATTGCTCTGCGGGAGGTCTGCCCGCCTATGGAAGATTTGCAGGAGCTTTCTGATTTTTTTGCAAGGGCAAATTCAAGTGCCTTTGAAGAAAAATTACTGTTTGCAATTGACGTCCTAAGGAAAGCTGATTTGATCATTTTTATCGGAATTGGTTCATCGGGCACATTGGCAAAGTATGGGGCAAGATATTTTTCAAATATGGGGCATTTTGCCGTAGGGCTTGAGGATGCGTTTTATCCGATAGATTCTTTTCGCTGGAAGAATACGGTTGTTATCGCTTTTTCCGAAAGCGGTGAAACAGAAAGACTGATTGAAGCAATCAATCAGTTCAAGAAACAAAAATGCTGCGTGTTAAGTATTACCAATTCCCAAATATCAACTTTGGCGAAATTATCGGACTGGAATTTCTCTTATAACTTAAACACGAAACGAATTAACGGAGGATATAATGGAACAACACAGGTTCCGGTTATTTTTGTCATTGAAGCGCTTGCAAAAAGAATATGAAAAAACAGCCTGTTACTTGCTTTGTAACAGGTTTTTTTCTACCATAAAATGCGGAGGTGGTACGATGACGGAATTAGAAAAATGTATGGCTGGAGAAAATTATAACTGTCATGATGAAATCTTTCTGGGTTTTAAAGGCCATGCTAGAAAATTGCTGCAGGAATACAATTCCCTTGCTTATGAACAGAAAGAGGAAAAAGAAAAAATTCTAAAGGAACTGTTGGGAAAGATTGGCACAAAAGTATCTGTTGCATCACCCTTCCTGTGTGATTATGGACGAAATATTTTCGTGGGAAATAACGTATCGGTCAACATGAATTGTACCTTTGTAGATTGTAATAAAATTATCATTGGGGATAATGTGCTGATTGCTTCAAACGTACAACTTTATACGGCAACACATCCTGTTGAGTTAGCTGAAAGATATGTTCAGGACTCTGAAACAGGTCAGTTAGTGCGGCATACCTATGCATTGCCAATAAAAATTGGAAACGGCTGTTGGTTGGGTGGAGGCGTTATTGTTCTTCCGGGTGTAACCATAGGTGATGGATCTGTGATAGGAGCCGGGAGCGTCGTCACAAAAGATATACCGGAAAACTCACTGGCAGTGGGCAATCCATGTCGTGTAATGCGGAAGATTAACGGAAAATGCTAAATAAAGACTCCCCGGTTAAAGAGAGTCTTTTAAAAAGCTATGGGCCAATGTCCTTTTACTACATTTCTTTTTCATATTTTAGCCGGTAATAAATTGCGCAGCCATGTACAAACAAATAGGCAAAGACCAGTAGCAAAATCGGTATCAGATCCACTCCCATAAGTGCAAATGAAACCATTAATGCGCCAAACACGAAGGTCATTATGTTATAGGCTTTTGAATTGGCACGATTAGAAATTGCTATATTGCGTTCATCATTTTTTTCTATCTCTATTTGCTTTTGCGCATGGGAATCTCTGCTAATGGCTTTGTCAGCAATGAGATTTCCCATTCCATGCCCAAAGATGCCGCACCCAAACCCGATACAAATATATGGCAATTTGATAAGAAATTCATTAGGACTTTCAACACCTTTCAACAAATAAAACCCACACAATAATAAAACAATTCCCATAACAGCAGTTGCAAAATTTTTCTTTTTCATAAGCAATCCTCCTCGTAAATAAAAATTTCTTCGATCGGCATATTGAAGTACCTCGCAATTTTGAATGCCAGCTGAATAGATGGGTTGTAGCGCCCATTTTCTAAAGAGCCGATTGTCTGTCGCGATACTTCTAATGCATTTGCCAAATCCTCCTGTTTAATTCCCTGCTGCCTGCGCAGTTCTTCCAATCGGTTTTTCATGTGACCTCCTTTCATATGGAAAGTTTGCTTTCCATATCTGTATTATAGCTTGGATGCTTGAAATGTCAAGTATACTTTCCATATTTTTTTTTATTTACAACAGTATTTATGGAAAAATGAATGGTTATGTGGTAATATACAGGAGCAAAGATTATGGCAACAAGCCAGACGCAATCCTAAGCGGATACAACGTAAAATAAGGAAACAGTGGCAGTTTTTTGGAGGTTATAACCATGAAAAAGAAGATACATCGAATACTGAATATTATTATGGGTTCTTTTTTTGGTGTCCTCATTGGTTCAGGATTATATAGATATTGGCATTTTCAAAAATATCCGGATTTATATGCCATGCAGTCCGCTCCCTGGTATACCGGCATTCTGATACAAGGAGTATTTACGCTCATGTTACTGACAATTTGTCTGATAATAAAAGCTGTTCTCCTAGAAAATACAGGAGCAATAAAGAAAACAGCATTGATTTTGGATATTATTTTCCTGTTTTTAACATTTACAGGCGGTGGATATGTTATCATAAATTATGGCCGGGTGAATGCAGGATACGCAGTTATTCCGGGAATCTGGACTATAATATGCTTTGGATATTCCCGAAGTAAAAAATAAATCCCAATTTTCTTTATCATGAAATCGAAAAGGAGATACACAGGTATGGCGCGGACTGTAAGTATTGGGAACCAGGATTTTGAAATGATTCAAAATGAGGGATATTTTTATATCGATAAGACGAACTTCATAAAGGAATGGTGGGAAAGCGGGGACAGCGTTACCCTGATTACACGTCCCAGACGTTTCGGAAAGACGCTAAACTTAAGCATGTTGGAAAAATTTTTTTCGGTGAAATATGCAGGCAGAGGAGAATTGTTTGAAGGGCTTTCCATATGGCAGGAAAAATCCCCTGAAGGGAATTACAAGTATCGCGGACTGCAGGGGACATATCCGGTTATTTTCCTGAGTTTTGCAGATGTAAAAGAAGATTCCTTTGTCCAGGTACGGAAAAAAATATGTCTTATTATCAAGTCACTTTACAACCAATTTGATTTTTTGCTGGAAAGTAATGTTTTAAGTGAGCGCGAAAAGAATGATTTTATGGGTATATCGGCAGATATGGAGGATAGTGAGGCATCCTTTGCGATCAAGCAGCTGTCCTGTTATCTTTCACGTTATTATAATGAGAAAGTGCTCATTTTTTTAGACGAATATGATACACCCATGCAGGAGGCTTATGTGCATGGGTACTGGAGAGAACTGGTTTCCTTTACCCGAAGCCTGTTTAATTCCACCTTTAAATCGAATCCGTACCTGGAGCGAGCCATTATGACGGGGATTACAAGGATCAGCAGGGAATCTGTCTTTTCCGATTTGAATAATCTCGAAGTGATAACGACAACTTCGGCAAAGTACGCAACGAGTTTTGGATTTACGCAGGAGGAAGTTTTCTCAGCATTGGAGGAATATGATCTGGCAGGTCAGAAGCGGCAGGTAAAGGATTGGTACGATGGCTTTACTTTTGGAGAGAGGAAAGATATCTACAATCCATGGTCGGTTATCAATTTTCTTGACAAAAAGAAAGTGGGCACTTATTGGGTGAATACCAGTTCCAACAGTCTTGCCGGAAAGCTGATCAGGGAGGGCAGTCCTGATATTAAAAAGACCTTTGAAAGTTTATTGCGGGGAGAAAGTATCCGGGTTCAGATTGATGAACAGATTGTTTATGACCAGCTCCCGGCTGCATCAAATGCGATTTGGAGTTTCCTGCTTGCAGGCGGATATTTGAAGGTAGCAGATACCCGGTTTATAGAAGAGACAGGGCGCATTTATTATGAACTGTCGCTGACCAACAAAGAAGTACGGATTATGTTTGAGAATATGATTCAAAACTGGTTTTCTGAGAATCATTATTATAATAATTTTATCAAGGCTCTGCTAAAGGATGATGTAAAAGCCATGAATCATTATATGAACAGGGTAGCTCTTGCAACGTTCAGTTATTTTGATACTGGAAAAGGGCCTTGCGGTGAAGAGCCTGAGAAGTTTTACCATGGTTTTGTCCTGGGATTGATGGTAGAACTGTCTGACAGGTACGTAATAACCTCAAATCGTGAGAGCGGATTTGGACGGTATGATGTGATGCTGGAGCCGAAAGCAATATCAGAAACAGCATTACAAATGCAGGAAAATGCTGTCATCATGGAGTTTAAAGTGCAGGATTCAGAGGAAAAAGAATTAACAGATACGGTGAAAGAAGCGCTTCATCAAATAGAAGAACGGAATTATCAGTCTTCTCTTGCGGCCAAAGGAATTCCCAAAGAACGCATCCGAAAATACGGTTTTGCATTTCGCGGAAAGAAGGTACTGATTGGCAGAGCGGATACGTAATCAATATCACATATCACTCGGGGTTCGTCAGGAACTTTGGATTATGATATGTTTTGGTATTCCCGAAGCAATAAAATTGACTCCAGTGGATGGCTATTCGAAGCTGAAAGGAGGGTGTGTTCATACCTGAACACGCCCTCCGGCTTTTTACCAATACTGTTTTACTGATTCATTAGATTCGTTCTGGCAGGCGGGATGTGTTTGCAAAAAGAGATTGACATGATAGCAGATTCTTCGTATAATAGTTATTGACCCTAAGTCAATAACCGTCGAGGGAGGTGGATGAAAATTGGCAAGGCCAGTGAAAAAACAGCCGGAACAATGGAAGAAAGAGATATTGGATGCGGCAAAGGAATTGTTTTTAACAAAAGGTTATGAGGAAACTGCCATTACGGATATTATGGAGCTGGCAGGCGGTGCGAAGGGGATGTTTTACCGTTTTTTTCAGAGCAAGGAAGAAGTCATGCACGCTTTAGGGGATCAGATGTTTTTGGAAAATAATCCTTTTGAGGCAGTCAGGCGGCGTTCTGATCTGAATGGACTGCAGAAGATTCGGGAAGTACTCGCTTTTGACAGGGCTGACAAAGACAGGGAAGCGTTAAGCATGCAGGCCGTTCCTATCTTGAAAGATCCGCGCATTCTGGCGGCTGCGGTGGAGGCAAACCGGCGGGTATTGACTCCTTTATGGTTTGAGCTAATTGAGGAAGGACAGCGTGACGGTTCTATCCGGACGGAATACGCAAAAGAGCTTTCCGAACTGCTGCCCCTTGTCAATTTCTGGTTATTGCCGTCCGTATTTCCGGCGGATGAAGAAGAAATACAGCATAAATGCCGGTTTATTGCGGAGGTTCTTTCGGCAATGGGACTTCCGATCATAGAGGATGAGATGTATAGGCGGACAGAAAGGCTGCTGGGAGTCTATCGGAAAGAAGGGAAGGAGTAGCCAATGAGGCAGAAGCTGTTTACGAAAAATTTTACGCTCCTTGTACTGGGGCAGGCAAGTTCTTTGTTTGGAAATTACATATTACGTTTGGCGCTGTCTATGTATGTTTTGGATGTGACTGGTTCAGCGGCTGTGTTTGCGGGCATTTTATCCATTGCGACAATTCCCACGATTCTTTTATCACCGATTGGCGGTATTCTGGCTGACCGGGCAGACAGAAAGAAGATTATGGTGGCGCTGGATACACTGACGGGAATCTCTGTCTTGTGTGCGGCGGTTTTTTTATCCGAAAGGAATGCCGTTTCGGTGATTGGCGTGCTGCTGGTGGCGCTCTCTGTTCTTGGGGCGTTTGAGACGCCTACGGTGCAGGCTTGTATTCCGCAGATGCTCTCAGGCGATAACATTATTAAGGGAAATGCGGTTGTAAACCAGGTGGCGTCTATTTCTTATCTGACCGCACCTTTGCTGGGCGGTGTTTTGTATGCCGGAGTTGGCTTAAAGCCTGTGATGTACGCAAGTGTTGTATGTTTTTTTGTTACGGCATTATTTGAATGCTTTATAAAATTGGATCATCAGTTCAGGAAGTTTAAGGGAAATATCTTATCCATAGTAAAAGATGACTTTTCTGACAGTATCCGTTTTATCACAAAAAAGATGCCGGATATCATGAAGATGCTGCTTCTGGCGGCAATCTCACGCTTTTTTGTCATGGGGGTTACATTGGTTGGGCTTCCCTTTCTTGTGCGGACTGTCCTTGGCCTGGATGCAAAATTTTATGGCGGGGCGGAGAGTGCGCTGGCGGTGGCAACTATTTTGGGAAGTATTGCCGCAGGGCTTCTTACGGGGAAATTGAAATCCGGCAGATTATCCTATGTGCTTGCGGCGATCGGTGCCTGTATCATTCCGGCAGGGGCCGTATTTCTTTTTCCGTCCGGCGCGCTTATCCGATATGCGGAGATTGTGGTTTCTTTCTGTGGCATGCAGGCTGCGGTCAGTATTTTTTCTATTTTCGCGGTATCCATAATACAACAGAACACACCGGACGAGCTGATCGGAAAGATCATGGCTTATACATCTACCGTTACGATGTGCGCCCAGCCGGTTGGACAGATGGTATATGGATTATTATTTGACAGATTACATGGGATGGTGGAGCTTGTATTGATCCCTTCGGGTATCATGGTATGTATGATTGGGCTGTTTGCCACAGATTTTTTTCGGAAACTGGATGAAAAGGGTGTACAGCAGGTAAATAAAATTGACTAAAAGTATTTGCTCTTTTTACTGTCAAAAATAGAAGGTTATGTGGTAGTATATAAGAGAACGATAAAAATACTGAGATTTGAAAGGATTTAAAATGATAGAATTAAAATTTCGTACAGAAAAAGTAAGTGAACATATTACCCGAATTTATGCATTTTCTTCTGAATTAATGTATTTAGTGGAAGGGAATAAGGAAGCAGCATTGATTGACAGCGGCAGCGGCATTGGATTCGTACGTCCATTGATCGAAGAGTTGACGAAAAAGCCCTTAAAAGTTCTTTTAACGCATGGGCATGTGGATCATGCAATGGGCGCTTCTGAGTTTCCGGCAGAATCTGTATATATCAGTCAGAAGGATGCTTATATTTACTATGAAACCAAAACCTTCCGGGTAGCCAAAAAAGCGCAGACTGCCCCTATCAAATTTTTTGTAGGCTTTTTTTTGAACTTAACCGGAAGGCTCAGGTGGCTGCTGGTGCTTCCCAGCCAAGTGCTTTTAATTTTTTAAGGTACGCATTAACCTTACGTTCCTTATTGAACTGGTTGTAATAGCCCGCCCCCAGATCCTTGAAAACAACACCATCCTTAAGGATGTGGTATATCGCTATCAGCATGGAATGGGCCACTGCCACATATGCGCGCTTTTTCCCACGGTGGGCGCTGATCCTCATGAACTGCGCATAAAAGTACGATTTCTTGTTCTTTACTGCTGCATGGGCACAGGTGATCAATGTTGTCCGCAGCAGGACATTCCCTTTCCTGGTTCTGCCAGACTTCCTTTTCCTGGCGCTTTCGTTATCTCCAGGGCACAGCCCCGCCCAGGAAGAAATATGCCCGTCTGTGGGAAACCGGCTCATATCTGTCCCAATGACGGAAATAATGGCCTGCGCACTGGTACTGCCTATGCCTGTCACATCCTGGAT